>Ga0265314_10000009_pt1 | contig 476805 bp, 375 predicted proteins | sample 4126metaG_FD_203106 | JGI IMG/M metagenome (GOLD analysis project Ga0265314, IMG submission 203106) | Rhizosphere microbial communities from Carex aquatilis grown in University of Washington, Seatle, WA, United States - 4-1-26 metaG | ecosystem: Host-associated > Plants > Roots > Rhizosphere... | reverse complement strand
TCCTGTAGCCGCGAATGCAGGCGCGCATTCTCCTTTTCAAGTAGTAGCGCCGCCTGCTTCACCAGCGCGGGGTCATCGAGTTTCTCGACGGTGGAAACCACGTTTCTCTATTGCTCACACCGAGATCTTCACTGCAAGTTCTTTCTGGTCAAACGTGGGCGGCGCCAGTGATTTTCTTCCGATGAGGTCGCTGCCTTCGAGAAACAGCGCCAGCTCACTCAGCGTCAGTGACACCGCACCACCGGCCGAGCGCTCCCACGGCCGCGCGAAGCGGCCTTGCTCAAGCCGCTTCGCCAATAGGCAAAGGCCCGTGCCATCGAAATACAGCACCTTCGCTCGTCGCGGTTTGCGCCCGAGGAACAGGTAGACATCGCCATCCAAGAGCTTGTGCTTCATCTCCTGTTCGACCAACGCCGACAGACCGTTGAATCCTTTGCGTAGATCCACGGGCGCGCCATACGCAAACACGCGCACAGCGCGAGTCAGCCCGATCACCGACTACCCGAGCTCCTGCAACATCGCCATCGCCACCTTGACCGGCAAACCTTCCAGTCGATATCCGCGCGGCGATACCAAAGCAAAACAAGGGGTCGCTGTCACCGGTGGCTCCGCGCGAATGACCTTCACGGGCACCATGTGGCTTCCTTTCGACGAGCTTCGCCACAAGTACAGCGTCGCTGCGCATATGCCAATCCGCTTCGCCACCACGTCCATCGCCAGCCCTTGCTTTTGCAGATCCTTGGCCAGTTGCAAAGCCTTGGTCTTCATCTCCGCCGTGTACTGCCGTGCCCCTTTCCGTCGGGTGCCACGCCACTGCAGAACTTCTTCGCGAAACGCTTCGATCTTCTCGTCCATGGGAACCTCCTTGGACAGGACGGTCCCACAGCGCACCGGTTACGTCAGGAGGGGGATCGGCGAGGACTTACGTTTGGTCGGCGGCCCTACCGACTCTTCGGGGTCCACGGGCGGCCACCCGTATCGGTGCAGATGTGGTGAAAGGAGACGCACCGGCCCAGCGGTTCATCGCAGAGCCAACGTGTCCTTCCGGCCAGCGTGCGCGCTTCATCGCTCTTTCAGATCCCTAGGCTGAGCGAATCCCGTTCACGAGTCCTCCAATGCCTGCAGAAGGTCGAGCAGTCCACCAAGGGATGGTTTCCGCCAACGTCTCCTATGCGCCTTCCCTGCTGAAACCGATCCTGCGCTTCGGCTTCTCCGGCACGGCCATTAAGCTGCGCACGGCTTGGAACAAGGCCACGATGTTCTTGTCGTGGGCGGCGATCCTTCGTTCCAGCTCGTTCAGCTTGGCGGCGAGTTGGCGGTTGCTGGCGAGGATCTGGCGAAGGCGCACGAAAGCGCGTACGACCAGGATGCTCATCTCGACGGCCTTGGGCGAGTTGAGCACCGACGCGGCCATGAGCGCGCCGTGTTCGGTGAAGGCGAAGGGGAGCTTGCGCCGGCCACCCCACTGGCGACTTGATGTCGCAACTTGCGACTTCAAGTGGTCGAACTCCTCGGGGGTGAGCTGGAAGGCGAAGTCCTCCGGGAAGCGGGCTTCGTTGCGTTTGACCTGCTCGTTAAGCCTCCGCGTTTCGACGCCGTAGAGGGCCGCAAGGTCCGAATCGAGGATGACCCGGTGGCCGCGCAAGATCAGTATCGAGCGCTCGACGCGTTCGAGGGGGACGACGTGCTGGTCAGGCATGGATGCCGGGATGGTAACTTGAAGTCGCAAATTGCGACCATAGAAACGCCAACGGCTATTCCTCCTCCAGCGCCCGCAAGAGGTCGAGCAACCCTCGGCGCATCGCCTTGTGGTCGTGGGCATGCCGCCAGTGCGCTAGCAGGGCTGCCAGGCGGTCAAGCACCGGGTCATCACCGTTTTCGGCTGCAAAATGGCGAGTTACAGAGTTACACGGCTGCTCCGCACCAGTGCCTTCTGGCCCCTGCGCGGTCCCTGCGAGCAGCCGCAAGTGGCTGTTTTCACTTCTGCAGTTAACGCCAGTTTGCTCCAGCTCACCGCCGCCCTCGCCTCCGAGTCCCGTCTCGCGCTCACTTAGTTCGGCGCGGCCATCAGCTCGCGCTCTGCTTCGCGAAGGACGCGTCGCCAATCGGGGTCGGAGGGAACCGCGGCGACGGCTTTGCGATACATGCGAACCGCATCGCCGATGCGACCCAGCCTTCGCAAAAGGTCACCGTAGTCGACCAGGGTTTGATGACAACCGTCGCGGTCGTAGCGCAGGGCTTGCTCGAACAGCACGGCCGCGCGGTCGTCGTTGCCGGCCCGGCTGTGCGCGATGGCGGCCTGGTGCAGGATCCAGTGGTCCTCGGGCTCCATGCGCAAGGCGCGGTCGTACGCCTCGGCAGCGTCGTCGTGGCGGCTCAGCTCAGCCAGGATGTCGCCCCGAATCGCGGCCACCATGAAGGCGTCGCCACCGCGATCCTCGGCCGACATCGCCATGTCCAAAGCCTCGCGCGATCGGCCCTGCTCCAGCAGGGCTTGTGCCAGCTTCGCGCGCGCCAGGGCGTAGCTCTCGTCGCGCGCCAGAGCCTCGCGGTAGGCGGCTTCCGCTTTGCCGGCCTGCCGGGCTTCCATGTAGGCGTCGCCTAGCTCTCGCCACCCGTCGACCAAGGCCGGGTTCAACTCGGTCGCGCGGCGGGCGGCATCGAGCGCGCCCCGGTCGCGAGTCGCGTTCAGGCTTTCCGCAAGGACCGCGTGACAGATGCCGAGGTCGGGACGCTCACTGACAGCCGCGCGCGCTTGCCGTACGGCATCGTCCAGGTCGCCTTGTTCCAAAAGCTCGCGCGCTTTGAGCAGGGCCCGCAATGCGATCATGAGGTTGGGGTTCGCATCATCCATGCGCTGCAGGTCTTCGTCGCCGCCGATCAACGCGGAAACTACCTTGGCGGAAAGCTGCGCGCGCTGAGCATCGCCCAGCACGATGGCGCGCAAGGCCTCGCCACGCCAGTAGGCTCCGGTGGACGCCGCGGCGCCGCCCAAGGCGTCCAGCGCACGCTGCTTGGCCTTCGCGTCGCCTCGCTCGCCGGCCAAGACCAGCAGAATCGCGGCAGCGTCCAGTCGAGCGTCGTCGTCACGCGCCGTCAGCGGTTCCAACCCCATCGCATCTTCGATGGCGGCCAGCGCGCGGCCCGGATCGCCCTTGTCCAACGCTCGCAGCGCCGCCTGGATGACCAAGGCCGGACCGGGCGGGCTGGCACAGCGGAGCGCCTCTTCGAGAACGACGTCAATCTCGTTCTTCTTGCCTGCGTCTTCGAGAAAATCGATCAGGTGAACCCAGTGTTCCGCCAGTCCAGGATCTCGGCGACACAGCTCGCGCGCCAAGGCGAGCGAGTCGGATCCTTCTCCCATCGCGATTTCGCCGAGGCAGGCCGATAGGAAGCGCAAAAAGCTGCTGCCGACCCGGTCCACGCTGCGATCGCCCACCTCGACCACAGGTTGCTCACCGTCCGCGCTGGACTCGAAATCCAGGGCGAACACCCGTAGACCACGGGTTGCCACTGGCCACAGCCCCTTCCAATCGGCCGGTTGCGCGGCTTCGCGCAAGATGCGCTGGCTTTCGTCGAAGGCAAGAAGTTGCAGATAGACATCTTCGTCCTGTTCTTGCTGCCTCTCGGCCGCGGAGACGCCTTCAACGCCGGCCGGCCGCGCGAGCTTCCCGCCGTCGTAGCGCAGGGCGAATGCGGTATAGCCGGGTGATAGGTGGGCCGAAAACATCGTCTTGAGGCGCCCCAGGCGTGCGTCTCCGCCCGGCGACTTGGCGAAATTGCAGCCAGCGAGGCGCTCGCACTGTTCTTCGATTTCAAGCAGCAGCGTTCGTACCGGGTCGGCCATGCAGGGGGTATACGCACGCCGACGGTCGCGATCAAGAGGAAGCGGCCAAGACCCGCTCGCAGGCAGCCCGACCAACAAACGCGCGTGACCCGCGAGAGACTCACACGAGAGGACAAAAAGCAAGACGAGGCGCCGCGACGAAGAAAGCACTGTGTTGCATCGATAGGTTCTTGACCAGTGCTCAACTCTGCGTCACACTAGGCCGGCTCGAAGCATGAGAGTTCGATACGTCGCTCGCTCAACCCAGCGACTCGCCGTATAGATTCTCGCACCGCTTCGAGGCGACCCCTCATGGCGAAGGTTTTGCTCTGTGACGACGAAGAAGCCCTGTGCCGAGCGATGGCGCGGCTTCTGCGTTCGGTTTCTTACGAGGTCGTTACCTCGGACGGACCGGGCGGTATCGAGCGACTCAGGAACGAGGAGTTCGACGCCGTGGTCACCGATCTGCGCATGCCCGGCGTCGACGGATTCGGAATTCTAGATGCCGTTCGTCTGAAATCTCCGACCACGCCGGTCATCGTCATGAGTGGCAGTGCCGAGGTTACCGACGCGGTTCGCGCCATGCGCTCGGGCGCGCGCGATTTTCTTGTCAAACCGGTCGAGCTCAGGAGCCTGGAAGAGGTGCTGGCCAGCGCCCTCGGCTTTTCGAATACCCAGGCGGCGGGCTCGGTGCCCGACCCCACCGTGTGGCGAGACCGAATCGCACCCTGGCTGCTGGGCAGCGATCCCGCAATGCTTAGCGTGCTGTCGTTGCTCGCCCAGGTGGCCGATACCAACTGCACCGTGCTTATCACCGGAGAGTCCGGCACCGGCAAAGAGCTGGTCGCCAAGTCGCTGGTTGCCGGATCGTCCAGGGCGAAGAAGCCATTCGTTGCGGTCAACTGCGCCGCCATCCCCGTGAACCTGGTCGAATCCGAGCTGTTTGGCCACTCGCGAGGAGCTTTCACCGGGGCCACGTCGTCGCGGATTGGTCGTTTTGCGGAAGCCGACGGCGGTACTATCCTGCTTGATGAAATCGGTGAGATGGAGCTGGCGATCCAGGCCAAGCTGCTGCGGCTGATTCAAGATGGTGTGCTTCGTCCGGTGGGCGATGAAACTGACCAGCGCATCGACGTCCGCATTCTGGCGGCTACCAATCGCAAGCTCGACTCCGACGTGGCCTCGGGCCGGTTCCGGGCCGACCTATTCTGGCGACTCAACGTCATTCCCATAGAAGTCCCGCCGCTGCGTCACCGGCAGAGCGACATTCCGCTCTTGGTCGACTACTTCATCAAGCGCTTCAACGAGAAGAACCGCCGGACGGTGGCCGGGCTGCACCCCGACGCGCTGGCAGCACTGCGGCGCTATACCTGGCCGGGCAACATTCGAGAGCTCGAGAACCTACTCGAACGACTGGTGATTCTGAAGGGGAACGGAACGATAGGCGTGCCCGATCTGCCGCCCAACATTCGCCTGGCGGCGCAGAGCAAGACCTCGCAGCACATCACACCGATTCCGGACCTGCCGAGCGACGGGACCGATCTGCGCGCGATCTTGGAATCGGTCGAGGATCGCATGATTTCCGAGGCATTGGAGCGAACGGGCGGCAACAAGAATCGCGCCGCCGAGCTCCTGGGACTGAACCGCACGACCCTGGTCGAGAAGCTGAGGCGCAAGCGCAGCGCCAGCTTGGCGGGCAACGGCGGAACCTAGTCCAAGAACCTACGCCTACGCCCGCGTCAGTCGGCCGAGCGCTGCGGCCATCCGGGCCAACGCCTTGTCGATGTTGGCCTGCGATGTGGCGTAGGACAGGCGTATGAAGCCAGGTGCAAAGAACGCCGAGCCGGGCACTACCGCGACCCTGGCCTCGTCGAGGAGGTAGTCGCAAAGCGCGAGGTCATCTTCGATGATACGACCGCCGGGTGCCTTGCGACCGAGGAATCGCGATACGTCGGGAAACGCATAGAACGCTCCTTGCGGCTCGACGCAGGTCAGGTCAGGTATTGCCCGCAAGGCGGCCATGATCGAGCGCCGCCGCCCATCGAACTGCGAGCGCATGCGATCGATCTCGTCGTCAGGGCCGGTGATGGCGGCCAGCGCTGCGGCCTGGCTGACCGCGGCGGCGTTGGTGGTCGATTGCCCCTGCAGGATCGCCATCGCCGCGATGACCTCACTCGGCGCCAGCGCGAAACCGATGCGCCAGCCGGTCATGGCGTAGGCCTTGGACACCCCATCCACGACGATGGTTCGTTTGCGAACCTCCGGCCCGAAAGTCGCGGGCTCGACGAAGCGGGCCCCGTCGTAACAAAGGCAGCGGTAGATGTCGTCGCTGAGCAGCCACAGGTCGTGCTGCACCGCCAGATCCGCGATCGCACGCAGGGTCGCCTCGTTGTATACCGCGCCGGTGGGATTGCTGGGCGAGCAAAGGACAATCATCCGGGTCGCCGGCGTGATGGCACGGGCGACTGCGTCCGCGTCGACCATGAAGCCGTCCTGCGCGCGCGCCAACACGGGCACCGGCTGGGCGCCGGCCAGCTTGGCGATTTCGGCATAGCTGACCCAACAGGGCGCGGGAAGCACCACCTGGTCGCCGCTGCCAAGCAAGGCGTGAAAGGCGTTGTAGACGACCTGCTTGGCTCCGGCGCTGACCATCACCTGGTCGGACGAGACCTCGAACCCGTGCGCCTTGGCAAACCAGGCCGCGACGGCTCGGCGGAGCTCGGCCGTACCTTCCACCGCGGTGTACTTGGTGGCGCCGCGATCGAGCGCCTGCTTGGCCGCCTGCTTGATGTGCTCGGGGGTGTCGAAGTCCGGTTCGCCCGCTGCAAGACCAATCACATCCACGCCGCCCGCGCGCAGTCGCGCCGCCCGCGCGGTGACCGCCATGGTTGCCGATGGTCTGACGTCGTCAAGCCTTTTCGCAAGACCGCGAGCCATGTTACGGCATTTTCCTAAACTTCTTCCTTAAGGTCGGTAGAACCGCCTTCGGCACCAGCCGGGAGACGTCGCCTCCCATCGCGGCCACCTCGCGCACGAGCGACGACGACACATAGAAGTTCTCCTCGTTGGTTGGCAGGAAGATGGTCTCCACGTCGGGTGCGAGCTGCCGATTCATGTGCGCGAACTGAAACTCGTACTCGAAGTCCGCCACCGCCCGCAGCCCGCGAATCAGGAAACGAGCCCCGTGCAAGCGCGCGTAGTCCACCAGCAGTCCTTCAAACGAATCCACCTCGACCCTGGGTTCCTTCCCAACCGCGTCGCGGATCATCCGCATCCGCGTGGCCAGCGGAAACAGCGGGCGCTTGTTGATGTTCACCGCCAGCGCAACAATCACCTTGTCGAACAAGCGCAGCGCCCGCTGCATGATGTCCCAGTGCCCGTTCGTGATCGGATCGAACGACCCTGGGTAGATGCCGATCAGGGGAGCACGCGGCACTAGTCCAGCTCCCGCTGGCGCCGGTAGAACGACAGGCCGGTGTCGCCGTAGTAGCGACGGTCGACCATCTCCAGCGCCCCCACCCTATCCGGCGGAATATTGTGCCGGTCGTGCTCTACGATGACCACCGCGCCGTTCTCGAGCAGGCCCCCTCCCGAAAGCAAGGCCAGCACCGATTCGACCGCGCCCGCGGCGTACGGCGGATCCACGAAGACCCAAGCATACCTCTCGGCCCGCTCGTCCGAGAGCCGGTGTAGCGCCGCCTCCACGCTCGAGTCGATCACACGGGCGCGGCCCGCCAGGTCGAAGGCGCGCAGATTGCGATGCAGGGTCGAAAGGGCGCGATGGTCCCGCTCGACGAAGGTGGCCCGACCGGCCCCGCGCGAAAGCGCCTCGATGCCGAGGGCGCCGGTGCCCGCGAACAGGTCCAGCACCGGACACGCGTGCAAAGGTCCGAGAATATTGAAGATGGCCTCACGCACCTTGGACCCGGTTGGTCGTGTTGTGGCCCCACGTGGCGCACGCAGCTTTCGACCGCGTTCGGCACCTGCTGTTACCCGCATTCGGCGACTAACTACCGCGGTCCATCCGGCGAGTCAACGACGGGGCGCGAAACGCTGGAATAACGCTCGTTTTACAATCGCGCCGGGCAAGCTATCCTGCGCGCCATGCTCGCTCCGTCCCTCGACACCTACGCCGTTCGCCGGCTCATCGACTTGGCTCTGGAAGAAGACCTCGGCCGAGGCGACGTCACGACCCAGGCGGTCATCGCGCCTGGCCTGACCGCCAGCGCACACCTGGTCGCTCGAACGCCCCTGATTCCTGCCGGCATCGAAGTCTGTGCCGCCGTGTTCAATCGGGTCGATCCTGCCGTGGCGGTGACCTTGCGGGCAAAGGACGGCGAACGCGTCGCCGCGGGCACCCAGCTCGCGACCTTCGCCGGTAGCGCGGCATCCATCCTGGCCGCCGAACGAACCGCTCTCAACTTCGTGCAGCGGCTCTCAGGCGTGGCGACCTTGGCGCGCGCTTTTGTCGACGCTGCCGCCGGTTCACCGCTGCGCATAACCGATACCCGCAAGACCACGCCGGGCTTCCGCCTGCTGGAGAAATACGCCGTGCGCATGGGTGGCGCCAGCAATCACCGCTACGACCTCGGGTCGGGCGTGCTTATCAAAGACAACCACGTGGCCGTGGCGGGCGGCGTTCGCATCGCGGTCGAACGCGCGCGCGGGCGGGTTCCGCATGGGCTCAAGATCGAGGTGGAAGTGGACTCGCTGGTCCAACTCGACGAGGCCCTGGAGGCGGGCGCCGACATCATACTGCTCGACAATTTCAGCCTGCCTGACATCGAACAGGCGGTGACGCGCGCCAAGGCAACGACACCGCGGCCGATGCTCGAAGTCTCGGGCGGGGTGACGTTGCAAAAGATCGCCGCACTGGCGCGAACCGGCGTGGACATCGTGTCGGTGGGCGCCTTGACCCATTCGGCGCCGGCCGTGGATCTGGGCCTCGACATCGCGATGGACCCGGCGAAGAGCCGGTCGTGATTGACGGCGACCTCGCGCCGGTGCGGGTGGCGGACGCGATCACCACCAGGTCTCTGGGCAGAGCGTACGTCTTCCTCCCCACCTGCGCCTCGACCAACGATGAAGCGGCAGCGCGTGCGGCCGCGGGCGCCGACCAGGGGCTGTTGGTCGTGTCGGACGAGCAGTCGGCGGGTCGTGGTCGCCGCGGGCGCACGTGGCATTCCCCTGCGGGCGAGAACCTGTACCTTTCGCTGCTGCTTCGTCCTGCCGTACCCGCGCACCGGATCGCGCCTCTCACCCTGGTGGCTGGCGCAGCCCTTGCGCGGGCCCTAATGGCGCTGGGCTTTTCGCCGCGCCTCAAGTGGCCGAACGACGTTTTGCTCGACGGTCCCGAAGGTCTGCGCAAGGTTGCCGGAATCCTGACCGAGATGGCGACCGAGGGCCGTCGGGTGCGCCACGCGGTGCTGGGCATTGGTATCAACGTCAACGCCCGGGCCTTCCCCGGCGAGCTCGCGGAGCGAGCCACCTCGCTTCGCCACCTGCGCGGCGCCGCCGTCGATCGCGTGAACGTGTTGGCGACGTTCCTCGGGGCGTTCGAGCCTCTCTACGACGATTTCGTCGCCTCGGGCCCCGGCGCAGGCCTTCGCGCTTGGCAAGACTTCGCCCTGTTCGGTCAGGCCTGCTGGGTCCAGTCGGGAGCTCGGCGCACCGAGGGAATCGCGGAGTCCGTTGACGAACACGGCGCCCTTCTTATCCGAACCGGCGACGGAAAGCTGGTGGCGATTCACGCGGGAGAGGTCAACTGGCAAAAGACGCGCTAAAGTGCGGCCGCTTTGACAATCCTACAAGCCGCCATCCTGGGTTTGGTCCAGGGCATCACCGAATTTCTCCCTATTTCCTCCACGGCGCACCTACGCCTGGTTCCCGCCGTGCTCGGCTGGCCCGACGGCGGCGCCGCATTCACCGCCGTGATACAGCTCGGCACCCTGCTGGCAGTGGTGGGATTCTTCCTGCGCGATCTTGCGCGCATGCTCGCCGCCGCCGCCAATCCGGCCACGCGCAAGACTATCGATGCTCGGATGCTGGTCTACATCGTGGCTGGCACGGTTCCGGTGGGCGTGGTCGGCATTCTGGCCAGGCACGCCATCGAGGGGCCACTGCGTTCGATTCTGGTCATAGCAACCTCGATGGTGGTCGTCGGAATTTTGATGGGCGTGGTCGAGAAGACCGCGCGCCACGAACGTCCGCTGGAAAGCTTCACCCTGCGCGACGCTCTCCTGGTCGGGTTGGCGCAGTCGTTGGCGCTGATTCCGGGGACGTCACGCTCTGGCATCACACTGGTCGCGGCCATGCTGCTCGGCTACCGGCGCGACGCCGCCGCACGCTTTTCCTTTCTGCTCTCCATCCCGGCGGTCGCGGCCGCGGGTGTCTTCGAGCTGCCCAAGCTTTTGCACGGGCACGACGTCGGCATGACCGCGCTCGTCGTCGGCCTGGCGACCGCGGCAATCTCGGGCTATCTCAGCGTTGGGTGGCTGCTTCGATTTCTGCGCACGCGCACCACCTACGGCTTCGTCGTCTACCGCGTCGTCTTGGGCCTGGGGCTCGTCGCCGCGGTGCTCGCCGGCAAGCTGTGAGTCGAGCGATCGCGCCGGGCTCGGCCGTTCCCGTCGGAAGCCGCAAACCTTCGCCGGGCGCCGCCCGATTCGACTTTCGTTACGCGCAAGTTGCCGGTCGCCCCGAAAAGAGTTCGTTTTCTCGCCCACAATCCTTGCCACCGCGGCGCATGCTGAGTATGCTTCGCCGGCTTGTTGACGGATATCCTAAGCAAGGCTGGGCCCATAGCTCAGCGGTCAGAGCTGGCGGCTCATAACCGCTCGGTCCCTGGTTCGAATCCAGGTGGGCCCACTCGACTAGCGCCTGCCGGATGGTCCTTCTCTCGTCGGAAAAACGGCCCCTACCAAAGGCCAGGAGGAAGAGTTGCGCGATCAGCTTAAGCGTCTCGAGGAACTTCAACGCTACGACGCTCAGATTCAGGAACTCACGAACAGCCTCAAGGCGATACCCGCCAAACTGGAAGCCTCGCAAGCTGACTTCACCCGAGTCGAATCGCTGCTCGACAACGAACGCGCGCAACTGTCCGAATCCCAGCGCTACTACACGGACCAAAAAAGCCAGCTTCAGGTCGAGGAAACCACTGCCAGCAGCGCGAAGAACAAGCTGTCGATGGCGAAGAACTCGAAGGAATACGTCGCCGCCCAGCGAGAGATCGAACAGACCCGCGAAAGCGTGCAGAACCGCGAGCAGGAAATCGGGAAGTTGATCGAGGCGGTGCAGGTCAAAGAGAAGCTTCTTTCCGAGCGCGCCACCGAGCTCGAGGTCTTGCGCAAGTCTATGGACAAGGACGCCGAGACTGGCCGCAAGAAAATGGCCGAGCTGGAAGCCAAGATCGCCGAGATCAAGGTCGACCGTGACAAGGTCGCCGCCGGCATTCGCCCCGACGTGCTCAAGCGTTACGGCGCCATCCGTATGCGTCGCGGTCTGGCCGTGACCACGGTTCGCAATGGCACCTGCCAGGGCTGCAACATGAATGTGCCGCCGCAGCTCTACAACGTTCTCCAGCGTGGCAACACCATCGAGACCTGCCCGTACTGCCACCGGATCGTCTACTGGGAGAACCTGATGAAGGCCGATCCTGTGACCGGTGCTGGCGGCGGTAGCACTTCGTCTTCCTAGCTCGCTTCTCCTCGCGCTATACTGGAGCGGCTTCCCGCTGGAGCTCGAAAGGTGGTCGCGACGGTGTTGTTCTGCCGTCGAGGAAAGTCCGGGCTCCGTTGGGCAGGGTGCTGGCTAACGGCCAGTCGAGGTGACTCGAAGGAAAGTGCAACAGAAAATAGACCGCCGGTGCGCGGGCAACCGCGATGGCCGGCAAGGGTGAAACGGTGTGGTAAGAGCACACCGCTCTCCTGGTGACAGGAGGGGCATGGCAAACCCCACCTGGAGCAAGACCGAACATGGATCGCAGGGCAACCTGCCGGCGTGGCCCGCGTCGAATCCAGATCCTGAGTTGGTCGCACGAGCCGTCCGGCAACGGGCGGCCTAGATGAATGACCACCGCTCGCCGGAGGCAACGAGGGCGAGCACAGAACCCGGCTTACAGCCGAGCTCCAACGGGAAGCATTACCTAGAACTACTACGGACGGCCCGATGGGTTTGGGGAGGACGCAGAGGATTGGGAGAGCGCAGAGGGGGACGCGACAATTTTCCGAGGCCCTCGATCAGCCGCCGCCCGCGGCGCGCCGCTTGGCCGCGGGCAGGATCTTTGCCAGGAACTGGCCGGTGTAGGACGCGGGTGTGGCGGCGACTTCTTCGGGCGTGCCGGCGGCGACGACCAGGCCGCCAGCGGCACCACCCTCGGGGCCGAGGTCGATGACGTGGTCGGCGGTCTTGATCACGTCCAGGTTGTGCTCGATGACCAGCACGCTGTTGCCGGCGTCGACCAGGCGATTCAACACTGACAGCAGACGCCGGACGTCGTCGAAGTGCAGGCCCGTGGTCGGCTCGTCGAGCAGGTACAGCGTTCTCCCAGTGTCGCGCTTGGCAAGCTCGCGCGATAGCTTCACCCGCTGGGCCTCGCCGCCGGACAGTGTGGTCGCCGACTGGCCGAGCGCGATGTAGCCCAGCCCGACGTCATCGAGGGTACGCAAGATGTGCGAGAGCTGGCGGTGGTTCTCGAACAGCGCCAGCGCGTCGGTCACGCTGGTCTCCAGCATCTGCGAGATGTCGAGGCCCTTCCACTTCACCCGCAAGGTCGCGTCGTTGTAGCGCCGGCCGCGGCACACCTCGCAGGTCACGTGCACGTCGGCCAGAAAGTGCATCTCGACGGTCTTCACGCCGTCGCCCTCGCAGGCTTCGCAGCGACCGCCCTTCACGTTGAAGGAGAAGCGCCCCGGTCCGAATCCGAACGCCTTGGCCTCCGCGGTGCCGGCGTAAAGCTCACGGATGTGGTCGAACGCCTTGGTGTAGGTGGCCGGGTTCGAGCGCGGCGTGCGACCGATGGGCTTCTGATCGATGTCGACCACCTTGTCGATCTGGTCGACGCCTTCTAGCTTGCTGAATTCCCCCACCGGATCGAAGCCGCCGTACAGCTTTCGCCGCAGGGCCGGGTGCAAGATGCCGTTGATGAGCGAGGACTTGCCCGCGCCGGACACGCCGGTGATGGCTAGCAGAACACCGAGCGGGAACCCCACGTCGACGTTGCGCAGGTTGTGCTCGCGTGCACCGCGCACCGTCAGATAACCCTTCGGCACGCGACGCGCGCTGGGAATCTCAATGCGCATAGTACCGGCCATGTACCGGCCGGTGATCGACTTCGGATTGGCCGCGATGTCCTCGGGCGTGCCCGCGGCAACCACGTAGCCGCCCAGCCGCCCTGCGCCGGGCCCGAAGTCCACCACGTGGTCTGCGGATTCGATGGTCTCCGCGTCGTGCTCGACCACCAGCACGCTGTTGCCCAGGTCGCGCAGGCGGCGCAAGGTCGCGATCAGGCGCAGGTTGTCGCGCTGGTGCAGCCCGATGGATGGCTCGTCGAGCACGTACATCACGCCTGACAGCTCCGAGCCGAGCTGCGAGGCCAGCCGAATTCGCTGCGCCTCGCCGCCGGACAGCGACGAAGCCACCCGATCGAGAGTCAGGTAGTCGAGCCCGACGTTGAGCAGAAAACCGAGTCGCGTGCGCACCTCCTTCAGGATTTCGGCCGCGATCTGCGCGCGCGCACCGGTCAGCGGCAGGCGGGCGAAGTGGTTCTCCGCATCGGCCACCGTCAATGCGGTCACGTCCACGATGCTCTTGCCGTCCAGAAACACCGAGCGCGATTCGGGGCGCAGGCGCTTGCCCTTGCAAGCGCGGCAGAGCTGCTCGCGAAAGTACTTGCCCAGCCACTGCCGCATCATCTCGGAATGGGTGTCGTGCCAGCGGCGCTTGATGTTGTTGGCCACCCCTTCGAAGCGCATCGCCCACGAACCGCCGCCGTGCTTGCCCGACCAGCTTACCTGGACACGCTTTTCGCCGGCCCCATAAAGGACGATCTCGCGCTGGCGCGGCGTAAGCTGTTTCCACGGCTTCTTGAGCGGAATGCCCATGTCTCGCTCCAGCGCAGCGGCAATGCGTGTAGTCCAGCCCTCTTCGCGCGCGAACCGCTCGCCCCAGGGCTCGATGGCGCCCTCAGAAATCGACAGCTCTGGGTTGGGAACGACCAGGTCCGGATCGACCTCCAGCTTGGAACCAAGACCGTTGCAGTCCACGCACATGCCGAGCGGGCTGTTGAAAGAAAACGACTGCGGCGACAGCTCGGGCAGTCCCACGCCGCAATTCGGACAGGCGCGTTCTTCGCTGTAGGCGCGCTCGCGCTCCTCGCCCTCCACCGCCACGAGCAAGGTTCCGCCGCCCGCCCGCAGGGCGGTTTCGATGGAATCGGCCAAGCGCGTGCGATCGGCTGATTCGAGGGTCAGGCGATCGACGACGATCTGGACCGTGTGTTTCTTCTTCTTGTCGAGCGCGGTCAGCTCGTCCAAACGCCGAACCACGCCGTCGATGCGCACCCGCACGAAACCCGCCTTGCGCGCCTCCTCGAACACCTCGCGGAACTCGCCCTTGCGGTTGTCTGCCTTGGGTGCCAGCAAGGTCACCTTTGACTTCTGCGGCAAGGTGAGAAGCTCGCCGACGATCTCGCCCGCCGAACGCGCCGCAACCTCGCCGCCGCACAAGTGGCAGCGCTGCTCGCCAGCGCGCGCGTACAAGACGCGCAGATAGTCGTAAATCTCAGTCACCGTCCCGACGGTCGAGCGCGGGTTGGACGACGCGGACTTCTGCTCGATGGCGATGGTGGGCGACAGCCCGCGGATCTGGTCGTACTTGGGCTTCTCCATCTGCCCAAGGAACTGCCGCGCGTACGAGGACAAAGACTCGACGTAACGGCGCTGACCCTCGGCGTAGAGCGTGTCAAAGGCCAGCGACGACTTTCCCGAGCCGGAAACCCCCGTAAACACGACGAGCTGGCGCTTGGGGATGGCCAGCTCGTCGATGTGCAGGTTGTGCTCGCGCGCGCCGCGAACGACTACGAAATTGGGTTCTTCAGCGCTGCGCTCGTGCTTCATTCCGAAGCGAGGATCTACTCGAAGAAATAGGCAATGCCCAGGGATCCGAGCATGAAATTCGAACCGCCGTTGGCGGCCTCGGGCTCCCCACCGCCGCCGATGGACTGGCCCCCGATGAGCAGGTTGTCATTCGATCCGAAGGTTGCGCCGAGGCCGAGATCGCCAATCAGCGCCACGTTGGGAACGATAAACGCACGAATCTGCGCACCGACCTCGAAGGACACGTCGAAATGCGAATCCTCGCCGGGGCCGCCTGGGTTCGAGACCCAGCGATTAAAGCCGATACCACCGCCGGCGGAGAAATCGGCAAAGGACGCCGCGTGAATGTGGTACCAGAATCGCCCACCAAAACCGAAATCGGTGGTCGATGTGTAAGGCGCCGGTTGCGGCCGGTAGTGGTGCAGCCCTGCGAAGCCGTCCACGTGAAAGCTTCCGGTACCCCAAGTCACGAGCAGCCCGCTGGTTCCGTTAAGCATGGTGATGGCACCGACGCCGATTCCCCGCCCGCGGGATGAGCTGGCGCCGGTGAAGCTTGCGGTCGCGGTGCTTGTCGCAGGTGGAGCTGCGCCCTCCGCGGCCGGGGTCTGCGCTTGCACTGACGATGCGGTGAGTAATCCTGCCAAAGCGACTACGGTGGAACACACTGAGAATCGACGCATTTGGACACCTCCTTGGTAATTATGCGACCGTACTATAATCGGGCCCGCGAATGAAGCTCGGACCGCGTGTCGCCACCATTGCAACGCTGCTCATGGCAGCGGTCCTCCTGGCAGCCGTCGGGGCCTCCGTGTTCGTGCTGCGGTCGGACCAATTGCGCGAGATGGACCGCGAGGCCCACAACATGGCCGACGCGCTCATCGCCGGCATGGAACCGCTTGCGCCGGAAAAAGCCGGGGAGGCGCTGCGGACGCGGGTTCTTGCGCTGGCGAACAAGGGCGGCCCCTTCCGACTGGAAGCCGTGGCCTGGGGAGGCCAGAAGCCAAACAACTCGTGGGCGGGACTCTGCGACGAAGCCACCAAGCTTGACGCCCCGGTGGGCAGGCTGTTCGACCTCAAGGGCACGCCACCCTTCTACGCGATGGCGATTCCGCTCCACAACATGGGCCCGGGCGAGCCCATGCGGCAGGTGGTGGCGTTTCTGGGTCTGATTCGCGAAGGGGCCTTCATCGGCCAGGAGCTCACCCGCTCGCTCGAACGACTGGCCCCCCTGCTGCTCTTCTTCTCGGCAGCCTTCGCAATCGCGATATACGTCATGCTCATGCGCTGGGTGGCGATACCACTGCGCCGCCTGGTCGAGGCCATCGACGGTGCTTCCAAGGGCGATCTGACCCGAGCGGTGCTGCCCGAACGCGACGATGAGGTCGGAAGTCTGGGCGTCCGCTTCAACGACATGATGAACTACCTGCGCGAGGCGCGCGAGAAGGAAGCGCGAGCCACCGCGGCGCGCGTGGCGACCGAGGCGCACCTGCGCCAGGCCGAAAAGCTGGCCACCGTCGGTCAGATGGCGGCCGAGATCGCCCACGAGGTGGGCACGCCACTCAACGTCATCGGCGGACGAGCCCGCACCCTGGCCCGTCGGGCCGCCGAACCGGCAGACGTGCAGAAGAACGCCGAGATCATTTCCACCCAAGTCGACCGCATCACCAAAATCATCCGCCAGGTATTGGATTCCGCGCGCAAGAGCCGGCCGACCACGGGCGAGGTCGACGTGCTCAAGACCGTGCGCGACACCCTTGAGTTCGTCGACGAGCATCTAAGGCAGCGGCGAATCGAGGTCGATATCCGCAGCGAGCCAGAGCTGCGTCCCATTCCCGGCAACCCCGATGAGATCCAGCAGGTCTGTTTGAACCTGATCATGAATGCGATCCATGCCATGCCCGATCGCGGGAAGCTGGGCCTCGACCTCGAATACGTGATTCGGCGCAAAGAGGGGCTGGATCTGGCCCCGCCTTCGCCCTACCTCATGCTCGCCATCAGCGACACCGGTCCCGGGGTTCCCGAGGCCGACCGCGCGCGCATCTTCGACGCCTTCTTTACCACCAAAGAGGCCGGCGGAGGCAGCGGCCTTGGCCTCTCCGTCAGCCAAGGCATCGTGAAGGATCACGACGGCTGGATGGAGGTGGGCGACAATCCTGCAGGCGGCGCGGTGTTTCGCGTGTTCCTGCCCCTGCCCTCTGAATCGCCCTCGCAAGAGAACCTGAAGCCCGACGTCACCCCGCCCCCACAGCCCGCAGGATAGAAATTGCGCCAACCCCGAGGAGCCTAGCCCATGCCCGCCCGCCCCATCCGTTACACCGTCGCCATGCCCGAGCCGGAATCGCACGAGTTTCACGTGACGATGGAGATACCGCCACTGCCGGGCCGGCGCAGCATCGAATTGGTATTCCCGGTTTGGGCTCCCGGGAGCTACCTGGTGCGCGACTTCTCCCGACACCTCTACGACCTAACCATTCGCGACGGCGAGAGCGGGCGGGAAATCGCATGGCGGCGCATCGACAAAGCGCGGTGGCGGATCGAAAGCGCCGAGCGCGCGGTTACCCTTCACTATCGCGCCTTTGCCTTCGAGGTCAGCGTACGCACCTCGTTTCTAGACCCAGGCCGCGCCTTCTTGAGCGGAACCAGCCTGTTCTTTCTGGTCGAGGGAGAGATCGCGCGCCCATGCGTTCTGCACGTCGAACCGCGCCCAGGTTGGAATATCAGCACCGCCTTGCCCTCGCTTCCGGGTAGAAGGAATTCGTTTCGCGCGCGCGACTACGACGAGCTCGTCGATTCGCCCGTCGAAGCCGGAACCCACGACCGTTCCGGGTTCCGCCTCGGCCGAGCCCGCTTCGACGTGGCCCTGCAGGGCAGGAGCAACATCGACAGAGCGCGCATGCTCTCCATCTTGCGGGCTATCGCCCAGACCGCCGGGGCCATGTTCGGCGGCTTTCCCTTCGACCGCTTTCTCTTCATCATCCACGCCTTGCCCAACCGGGGCGGCGGTCTTGAGCACGCCTGCTCGACCACCCTCGACATCGCGGGCTTTTCCTTCGAGGACGAAAAGGGCTACCAGAGTTTCGCCGAATTGGCCGCGCACGAGTTCTTCCACGTTTGGAACGTTAAGCGCATTCACGACCGAGCGCTCGGCCCCTTCGATTACAGCAGGGAAAACTACACCGAGCTACTGTGGTTTCACGAAGGCTTCACCGAGTACGCGCAAGGGCTGATCCTGCTACGTGCGGGCTTGGTTTCGGTCGAGCGCTATCTCAAGGATTTGGCCGAAGATTGGGGCCGCTACCTTGCCCGCCCCGGCCGCAACACAAGTCCGCTCTCGCAGCTTTCCTATGAGGCGTGGATCAAGCAGTACAAGCCCGCCGAAAATCACATAAACCGCATGGTCAGCTACTACGACAAGGGCCGCTGGGCCGGCCTGGTCCTCGACCTGCAACTCAGGCTGGCGACCGGCGGCAGGCGCGGCGTTCCCGATCTCTTCCGCCGGCTTTGGGTCCGCCACGGGGCCAAGGGGCGAGGCATCGACGCCCAGGTGATCCGCGCGGAGGCCGAGGCCATCGCCGGCCGATCGCTCGGCAGCTACTTCGCCCGTTTCATCGACGGTACCGCCGAGCTGCCGGTCCCGGCGCTGCTCAAGCAGGCGGGCATCGCTATGGCCGCGGTTTCTCACGCCCAACACGAGCGCAACGACGCGACCAAGGCCGCCCGGCTGCTCGCCTGGAGTGGGCTTTCCTTCGGCAATGGCGGCGACGAGGCCGCGGTGGTCAAGAACGTCGTGCCGGGCTCGCCCGCCTACCGTGCCGGCATCACCTTCGGCGACGACATCGTCGCCGTCGATGGAACCCGGGTAAATTCAACCACGGTGACCAGGCGCCTGGCCGACGCTGGCCCAGGCCAGGAAGTCACAGTGTGCTTCTTTCGCAAGGACCAGATTGCTGAAGCCAAATTCCGCATGGCGCGCAACCCGGAGCGCCGCTGGACCTTCGCACTCGACAAGGATGCCGCACAGGCCACACGACACCTGCGCCGCTTTTGGCTGGGCGTCACGGTTTGAGCTCGTAGGCGCCGATGTCGAATCCGCTGCCTTGCGGGCGGAGCGTCCCGTCGGCGTCGTAGGCTGGCGTCGAGGCCGCCGTACCGCGATCGACGCAGGCGGAGCCGAGGGTCAGGTGCAAGTCACCGGTGGACGACGAAACGTAGCCCGGGTCCGCCGAGATGTTTGTGCTGGTGGCCGAGATTACCGTCGACGTCAAGTCGCCGTCAGCTTCGCTATGATAGAGGACAACCAGCGTGCCGGCCGAACCTCCCGCTGGCGAGTAGAGATCGTTGTATTCGAAGAGCCGCAAGGCCGCGCCGACGGATTCACTCACGCCAGTGCGGTTCGGACAGGCGCCGGCCGAGATGATGTTGTTGCGCAGAGCGCCCCCGGTGACATCGACAGCGCCTGTGCGTTCCACCAACACGCCGATGCTGCTGCAGTCGCTCGCCGGGCCGCCCTGGGCCTGGCGTGCTTGGAGTAGCGGTTCGATGTCGTTCGAGCTCACGTCGGCCTCGGCCACGGAAGCGCTGGTCGATGCCCCCAAGACTAGGTCGAGGCCGCGGAAGACCGGTTGGGTACTACCACCGGAGCCAGAGCCAGAACAGGTGCTGCCGAGCATGAGGTTGTTCACCAGCCGGGCCGATGACGTCTCGAGCAATACGCAGGTCGACGTCGAGTCTCCGCAACCGCTTTCAATCTGATTGCTGTCGAGGACAGCCCCTTGCCCCGCCAGGGCGACGCCGACACTCACGCGCCCGTTACCACCCGAGATCGCATTTGCCGTGACCGTTCCACATCCGCCGCTGCCGCAGCGGAGTGCCGCGACCGACGCGCCGGATGCCGCCGAATCGAGAAGGTCGCTGGGGCCGCCGCACAGCGTGTTGGCAATCAGGATTGCAGGCGACGCGGCGTTGGTGACGAACACCGCCGACGATTCAACCCCGGTCCCAGGCTGCGCATTCGAGTATCGGCCCTGAATGCCGAGCGAGGATGTCCGCGCATCGCTGCAGCCGCTCTTGCAGTAGCCCCCGACCACCGAATCGCAGTTGTTCCGCAATTCCACCGAGCCGCCGTCGACCAATACGCCGACTGCAGCCGTTCGGCCCGCTCCGCCACCAATCGATGAAGCGACGATGAGCGCCTGTCCTCCTCCGCTGATGCTCACGCCATAGGTGGTCGCTCCGTTGGGCGCGTCGGTGACAAAGATTCTGCTCAGCGCGACGTTCTTGCCCCCGTTGACGACGACGCCAGCGATGGGGCCTGCCGTCGCGCCAGCGTCACCGCTGTCGTCACCGTGGCGACTGATGGAGAAGCCACTCAATTCAGTGCGCGACACAATGCCATCGCCGAACACGACCCCCTGGTTGGTAGTCTTGAACAGGATGGTCGTCGTCGGCAAGGAGCTCGCCCCGCAATACTTAAGAGCGCCCGAGTCCAGCGCGTAGTTACCCTGGACCGCGATCCCGTCGACCATCGCCAGCCGTTCCGCCATTTCGTAGGACGCGCTATCGCTGCACGTCTTTCCGCCGGCCACGCACACGCGCATGCCGGAACCGCCGTCGGCGGACCCGACCGCGCCGATGCCCCGTCCGATGGTGGCGAAGGGACTCTCTGCCGAGCCGTCGCCGTCGTTGTCGTCCCCGTCGGGTGAAACTACAACGCAAGTGCTCGTGCAACCATCGTCCACCATACCGTTGCAGTTGTCGTCGACGCCCGTGCAGGAATCTTGCCCAGCCGGTGTGACCTCGGCCGTGACCTGGACCCAAGCGCCGTTGGTGCAAACATCTTTCCCGGCGTGGCAGGCCCCGAGCAAGGGATTGCTGGGGGAAATCACGTCGCGGGTATCCCCCTCGTGACAAGGTGGCGAGGAATCGGCAACATCATCCTGCGCATCCAGGGCCACGAAACCATCATTCCCGCCGGAGGCGTCGGCTGATCCGTCCGCTCGGCCATCCCGCGTCTCCGCGTTCAGGCCGTCGAGCGGGGGTGAGCTTTCGGTGCCGACGTCCCGCGAGCGCGTGTCCGACTCACCCCGACCGTCGCGTCCGTCAGGCGGCGGAAGGCTTCCTCCGTCGCCCGAGTCGGGTAGTGCCGGTGGAGCGTCGGCGGCGTCATCCTGCCCGCCCGGGAGGTCGGGTTCGATCTTTCCGTCGGAGCTGGTATCAGCGCTCTCATCGGGGACCCCGTCGCGACTCCTGTCAGGATGGCCTTCGTCCGCGGAATCCGCACGGCCATCGTCGCGCAGATCGGGCGCACCCGCTGCGTCGGGACCAGGCGCGACTTCCGGCGCGACATCGGCCAGCGGCACATCGCCCCCCACCGACGAGTCGTGCCCTGGGTTCTTCCCCACATAGGCGGGATTGTTCTCGCGACAGGCCACCGTCAGGACACCAAGCACGAGCCCCACGACAAGTTGGCAGGTGCGCTTCGAAATCAAGCTGGCCCACATGGCTAAGTATTGCCAATTGTAGCAGTTGTTGTGTCAAACACGTCGGTTCCTTTGTAAAATATTGACTCCATGCCGACCTTGCAGCGTCTCCTCTTCATTCTAGTGGTCGCCTTTACCAGCGCTTCGACCGCCGGCGCACAGACTGAATCACTCGGCTCGCAGCGCGTGGCCATCGCACGCCTTACCTTCGAAGGCCGAATCTCTGCGGGCCTGCAAGACCTTTTCTCTCAGCGCCTCGTGCAAGGGCTGTCCGCCGCCCACTTCGAGGTGCTTCCCGGCACGGACGTGCAGCACAAGCTCGCCGGTCCCGACCAGACGCTCGCGACCTGCCAGAATGCTTCGTGCTACCCCGCGATGGCGACCGCCCTCGCGGCGAGCTACCTCATCACTGCCCACATCACGGAGAGCAACAAGACCTACACCATGGTCCTTGAAATCGTCAACGGTCGGACCGGCTTCGTTCTCGCCAGCAATCGAGAGCGGTGCGAGACCTGTGGCGCCGAGGAGGCGGGCGAAAAGATGGGCTTGGCGGCGTCGGCGCTGCGCGAACGTCTGGAGGCGGAATCACGTGCCCCGGCGCGCATCGTGGTTCGCTCTCGCCCAGCCGGCGCGACCGTCGTGATGGACGGGAAGCAGACGGGCGTCACGCCGCTCGACACCAATCTGGCGGGCGGCCAACACCACCTGCAGCTCGTTCTGCCCGACCACGAGACTCTGTCCCGTTCTTTCACGGTGGTCAGCGGCGTCGACGAATCGATGGATCTCAGCCTGGCGGCGATTCCATCGAGATTCCCCTACCGAACCGCCGGCTGGGCCACGTTGGGCGGCGGCGCTGCCCTACTCGTGGCTGGCCTGGTTACCATGGCCTTTGACAACCACGAGATCGCGTGCTCGGTGGGCGAACGGGACATCAACGGACACTGCCCGTATGTTCGGGAGACCAAATGGTGGGCCACCGCGATGATCGGCATTGGCGCCGCCGCAGCGACGGTGGGCGGAACCTTCCTCTACTTCGCGCCCCGACCGACCTCTGGTGGCGCCAGCCTCGGCCTGGCGGGCAACTTCTAAACCGGCGCCGGTCGCTACTGCCCGAGCCTTGCCATCACGCGTCCGATGCGGGCCTTGATTCCGTCGTCGTTCGGGGACAGCGCAGCCGCACGCTTGTAGGCCGCCAGCGCATCGTCGTAGCGAAGCAGCTTGAAGTATGCGTCCCCGACCACCACGTGATACTTGGTGGTCTTCGACTGCAAGCGAACCACGCGTCGGCCGTAGTCGAGCGCTTCGGTGTAGCGCGCATTCTCGAACGCGACCTCGGCCAGGCCATAGACAGCTTCCGGATTGGTTGCATCGGCGCGCACGGCGCGGTCGAACGCTAGCCGCGCGTTGGCCCAGTCACCCCGTGCCAGCGCCGCCGCGCCTTCGGCCACCGCCTTCACCGATGCCCCTCGATCTCGCGATGCTTCGCCGGGCAGCGAGTCCTCGCCCGACGACGCGTTTTTCTTCTTGGCACCCTTAGCGACTTCCGGGAAGGCAGCCGGCTCAGGCGCTGCAGTCGGTGGCGGCACCGCCTGGTCTTTGCCGTTCGCCCGATCCCCAGATAGCGTGTCCCTCGGGTCCAGCTCGGCAACAAGCTGAAAGAGCGGCCGGGCCGGTTCGCGTTTTCCGCCGTCCCACAGAGACTGCGCACGCCTGCGGAACTCGTCGGCCAGTCGAGCCGTCTGCTTGCCCTCCTTGTCGGCTTCGACCAGCCTGGCTAAAGACACGCGCGCCTGGGAGTACTTGCCTGCGGCCGCCGCAGAAAAAAGCTCGGCCGCAAGGCGCGCAGACTCGTCAACCGGTTTTCGCGCAAACGCCGCGCTGGCGCTGTTGTCGCCCTCTCGATTCGAAGCCGCGCGGCTGCCGGCCGCCACGTCCAGCTTGGTGCGCAGGTCGGCATCGCCCGGCAAGAACCGCAATGCCTCGCCGAAGCGCACCGCCGCCAGGTCGGTCAGCTTCGCCTCAAGCAGCGCATTGCCCAGGCTGCGAAACTGATTCCCGTACAGCCGCCGCAACTGCACGGCGCCGCCCGATGCCGTGCCCAGCCGCCTCGCCTCAGTCTCGGCCCGCTCGATGTAGTAGAGTGCCGAATCGTTCGCCGGTTCCAGGAAGCGCTCCGCCGCCGCTGCCACGGAAGCCTTGCGCAGCCAGGGCGCGACCGTCTCCGGTTCGTCGGTCTTGGTAATCTCGACGTAGACCGGGGTGAAGACTTCCTTCGGACGGCGCAGGCCGAAATACAGCGCCAGCCCGATCCCAATCACCGCCACCAGGCCGGAGATCATCGCCAGCCGGCGCAACTTGCGCGAGCGTGAGGACGGCATCCGGTCGGCCAGCTTCTTGCGCCAAGCCTCGTCCACCTCGGGCAATTCTAGATCGTCCCACTCGGTCTGCAGGCGCGCCGCAATTTGCGCGTCGCACAACATGGCTTCGACCACCGCCATGCTCTGCGGCCGCTCGGCGGGATTCTTCGCCAGCATCTGCATCACCACGGTTTCGAGCTCGGCCGGAATGTCGAGGTCGGGCGCTTGCTCGCGCAGCGTCTTCGGCTTGTCCGTCACGTGCTTGGTGATGGTGGTCATCAAGTCCTCGTGCCAGAACGGACAGATGCCGGTCAGCATCTCGTACGCGGTCGATCCGAGCGAATAGATGTCGCTGCGGTGGTCGTAGCCCTTGCCACGGATTCGTTCGGGCGCCAAATAATCCGGCGTGCCGACGATACGCTCCTCGGGTGTGGTGCCCTCCGGCGGTGTCTCGGCGCTGATCAGACCCGCGATCCCGAAATCAACCACCTTCACCATGCCGCCCCGCCGACCGCTGGTGGCGAGCATGATGTTGTCAGGCTTCACGTCGAGGTGAATGATGCCCTTCTCGTGCGCAGCGCCGAGGGCTTTGCAGGTCTGGCGCAGTATTGCGATGGCCCGCGCTGGCGGCAAGACCTTGTCCACGTCGAGCACGCGACGCAAGGACGGTCCGTCGATGAACTCCATCACATAGAAGACCTGCTTGTCGGGGAGCTCGCCAAAGTCGGTGACGTCGCAGATGAAGGAACTGCCGATCTTCGACGCCGCCCTCGCCTCTTGCCGGAATCGCTCGATCGCCTTCGGATCGCGCGCGATGGCCCCAAGCAGAGTCTTGAGCGCCACGCGCTTTTCCAGGTCCACATGTTCCGCCTGGTACACGGCACCCATCGCGCCGGCGCCCAGGCGGGTTACGATACGGTAGCGTGTGCCTGGAATAATCTCGCCGGGTGGAAGGGCCATCTGCGTGCTCGCCGTGGTGACCCGACTGCGCTGTACCGTTGTTCGCTTTTCCAAGTAGATAGTCCAGTTGGCGTGCAGAAGGGTCCGACGCCAGGGGCAGTTTATCATGCTGTCAGGGCGGGCGATCCTGTGGCATTTTGTGGACATGCCCAGCCCAACCAACCCCCGCAAGCGGTCGCTGATGCCGTCGACGCCGCTGCGTCGTGCCCTGCGCGGTGCCGGCCACGCGCTCGCCCCTGTTGTGCAGATCGGCAGGCAAGGCGTGACCGACCCCGTAATTGCCCAAGTCGCCCGCGCCCTGGTCGACCACGAGCTGATCAAGGTCAAGCTGGGCACCGAATGCCCCGACACCCGCTTCGAGGTGGCGGAACGCCTGGGCGGCGAGTCCGACGTCCGGGTGGTACAAATTCTCGGCCGGATCATCCTGCTCTACAAGCGCCACCCTAAGCGGCCAAGGTTCGAAGAGCCTCTGGCTCGCGTGCGCAAACCCACCGCCAAGAGGACCACGCGAACATGAAGATCGCCGCCAACCTGCACGACCGTATCCAGGCTGCTGCTGAAGCGGTCGCGTCGCGGCTCGACGCCGACGCCACCGACGTGGCCGTGGTGCTGGGATCGGGTCTTGCGACCGCCGCAGACCGCTTGCCGGAGGCGCGCTCGCTACCCTACGCCGCCCTGCCCGGGCTTCCCGAGCCCACGGTGGCGGGACACCCCGGCCGACTCCTGTGCGGCTCTTGGGGCAACAAGAAGGTTCTGATCTTCTGCGGCCGAGTCCACGGCTACGAGGGCTACCCTGCTTCGGAGATAGGTTTTCCCATGCGAGTGGCCGCAACATTGGGCGCGCAGGCCGCCATCATCACCAACGTGGCGGGCGGCATCGACCCGTCCTACGCGGTCGGCGAGATCCTGGCCATCCGCGACCACATCAACCTGACAGGGACCTCGCCGCTGTGCGGCCCCAACGACGAGCGCCTGGGGCCGCGCTTTCTCGACATGAGTGAGCCTTACTCACCGGCCCTGCGGCAGCTTGCCGGCGACGTCGCCCAGCAACTCTTTGGCGCACGCCTCCGCCAGGGCGTCTACGCGGCCATGCCCGGCCCGTCGTACGAAACCCCGGCCGAGGTCTCCATGCTGCGGATCCTCGGTGCCGATCTGGTGGGCATGTCCACGGTCCACGAGGTGATCGCGGCTCGACACTCAGGACTTTCCGTGCTGGGCCTGTCGATGGTCGCCAATCCGGCTGCCGGGATTGACAAGACCAGGTTGTCTCACGAGCACGTCACCTCGGCCGGCGCCTCTGGCGCAGCCCGCATGGGCGAGTTGCTGGAAGCCGTGGTAACGCGACTGCCTTCCCAAGCATCTCATTCGTAGAAAGCAGCATCATCAGTCCTGCAAGGAGAGCGCCGTGGAACACAAGCTACCGCAATTGCCCTGGGCCAAAGACGCACTGGCTCCGCACATTTCCGCCGAGACCATCGACTACCACTACGGCAAGCATCACGCCGCGTACGTCGCCAACCTGAACAGGCTGATTGCCGGCACCGAATTCGCCGAGTTATCCCTGGAAGACATCGTCAGGAAGGCGTCGGGCGGCATCTTCAACAACGCGGCCCAGGTGTGGAATCACACTTTCTACTGGAACAGCCTGTCACCCAAGGGCGGCGGCGAGCCCAGCGGCGCGTTGGCCGACGCCATCACCAAGAGCTTCGCCAGCTTCGCCACGTTCAAAGAGAAGCTGTCCAACGCAGCCGTCACCCAGTTCGGATCGGGCTGGGCGTGGCTGGTGAAGAACCCCGACGGCTCGCTGGCGGTCGAGCAGACCAGCAACGCCGCCACGCCGATCAAGGACGGCAAGCATCCCATCCTGACCGTCGACGTTTGGGAGCACGCCTACTACATCGACTACCGAAACGCACGCCCGTCGTACGTGGAGGCCTTCTGGAAGCTGGTCAACTGGGATTTCGCCAGCCAGAACCTCAAGTAGCTTCCATATCGACTGCCGTGATCGCCAGGCTGCGGGCCTTACGGCACATGCGCGCGGAAAGGTCTACGCCGATGCTGTCCAGACCCAGCAGATTGGCCACGGCGAGCACCGTGCCGAATCCACAAAACGGATCGACCACAGTCCGCGTGGACGTAGTACGCATGATTTCTGTGCAAGCATCGCGACAGGCCAATACGCCCATCGACTTGGCGCCGGGGCGAAAGCCGCCATCGGGCAGCACGTGCACGCGCGGATGCCGCATCGGTGCCAGAAGTCCTCGACCGAAGCCGAGCATGTGCGCATAGGTGGCCCGGCCAAACGTCCCTGACCCGGCCGGCCTGCGGCAGACAATCTTGTGAAATAGCAGATCGACCTGCGCCTTCCTCGCGCCGTCAGCGACCAACTGGCCTTTGTCCACCCACAGCCCGCGATGCAGGACATCGCTCTGAAAGAACACGGCCATTCCGTCGGCCGGAATCGACCGAAGCACGAGCGCGACGACGGCAACGAACCAATCGCACCATTTTGCAAAGGTCAATCGAGGCAATTCCGATGCGTCCGGCAGTGACGTCACTACGCTGCACCCGCCAAGCGGCGCGTGCGCGGTCAACCACGCGATGGCATCCGCGTGAAAGACCTGACGACGGGAGCTCGAATCGGGCGACAAGCCGAGAGAACCTAGAGCGACTTGAGTGCCAAGCGCAAGTCGGACGAGGCACCTGTGGCAGTGGATGCGCTTCTAGCCAACCGCACCGCCGCCCGCGGGGACGACGAGCGCCGCTTTCCTGCTCCTTTTCCGTCGCTCCACCAGACGATCGAGCCACAAGTAAATCACCGGCGTGGTGAACAGGGTCACAAGCTGCGAAAGCAAGAGACCGCCCACGATGGCAATGCCGAGTGGCTTGCGCAATTCGGCTCCGATGCCGCCGATGGCGAGCGGAAGCGCGCCGAGCAACGCCGCACAGGTGGTCATGAGAATCGGGCGAAAGCGCAGAAGGCTCGCCTCGCGAATGGAATCCACCGGCGAAAGCCCGCGGGACCGACGCGCCTCGATGGCGAAGTCCACAATCATGATGGCGTTCTTCTTCACGATGCCGATGAGAAGGATGATTCCAATCAGCGCTATGAAGCTGAAATCGGTCCGGCACACGAGCAGCGCAACCAGGGCGCCGACGCCCGCCGACGGCAAGGTGGAAAGAATCGTGATCGGGTGGACGAAGCTCTCGTACAGCATCCCCAGCACCAGGTACACGGTGATTAGGGCCGCGAGAATCAGCCACGGCTCACTTTCCAGCGACTTGCCGAAGGCCTGCGCCGTTCCCTGGAAATCCCCATGCATGCCGTCGGGCCACTGCATTTCGCGCTCGGCCTTGTGAATTGCCGTCACCGCATCGCCGAGCGCCTTGTCTTCGGCGACGTTGAAGGAGATGGTGGTCGATGGAAACTGTCCCTGGTGGGTAATCGCCAAGGTGGTCTTGCCCGGCGCGACCGTAGCGATTTCGCTTAGCCGTACTTGACCGCCGTTCGGCGTGGGCACGAAAATCCTATCGAGCGCTTCGGGGCCGGTCTGTTGGCTGCGCAGGGATTCCTGAACCACGCGGTAGAAATTGAGCGGCGTGTAAGAAATAGCCACTTGGCGCTGGCCAAAGGCATCGTACAGCGCTTCGTCCACCGCTTGCGGGGTGATGCCGAGCCGCGACGCCTCGTCTCGGTTCAGAGCAATCCGCAGCTCCAGGCCCGCAGTCTGTTGATCGGTGGCCACATCCTTCAACTCCGGCAGCTTGCGCAGCCAGTCCACGACCCTGGGCGCCCATTGTTTCAACTCCTCCAGGTCTGCGTCCTGAACCGTGTATTGGTACTGCGTCCGGGCTGACCGCCCACCGATGCGAAGGTCCTGGGCCGCTTGCAGGAACAGCTTGATTCCGGGAATGCGAGCCGCCTTGGGCCGCAAGCGCGCGATGACCTGATCCGCGGTGACCTTGCGACCGGGCAGTGGCTTGAGCGCGATGAAGAGCGAGCCCGTGTTGCCGGTGGACGCATTCATGCTTCCGATGGACGACACCACGTGGTCGATGTCCGGATCCGATCCGATCAATGCGTTGAGCTGCTCTTGATAGGCCTTCATCGCCTGAAACGACACATCCTGCGCAGCCTCGGTGGTGCCCATGATGAGGCCGGTGTCCTGTTGTGGGAAGAGCCCCTTGGGCACGGCAACGAATAGCGCCACGGTGAACCCCACGGTTGCGAAGGTCAGAAGCAGCGCCGCGAGCTGATGACGAAGAATCCACCCCAGGCAGCGCGCGTACAACTTGTGCAGAGCTGTAAAAGCCCACTCCAACCCTGCGGCCAAGCGTCCGGGTTCCGCGTGCGTTGCACGCAAAAGGCGTGATCCCATCATGGGTGTCACGGTGAGCGAAACCACCGCCGACACCGCGATGGCCACGCTCAGCGTGACCGAGAACTCGCGAAACAGTCGACCGACGATGCCGCCCATGAGGAGAATGGGAATGAAGACCGCGAGCAGGGAAATCGTGATCGAGACGATGGTGAAGCCGATCTCTTTCGCGCCCCGCAGCGCCGCGTCCCCTGGCCGCATACCTTGTTCGATGTGACGGACGATGTTTTCGATGACCACGATGGCATCGTCGACTACGAAGCCCGTGGAAATCGTAAGCGCCATCAGCGACAGGTTGTCCACGCTGTACCCGAGCAGGTACATGATGGCAAACGTCCCGCACAAAGACAGCGGGATGGCGACCGCCGGGATGGAGGTGGCACGCGCGCTGCGCAGAAAGAGCAGCACCACCAAGATGACGAGAGCAATGCTGGCAAGCAGCGTTCTTTCCACGTCGCGCACTGAGGCCCGAATGGTTCCGGCGCGGTCGAGCGCAATCTCCATCTTGATGGCCGGCGAGATTGAGGTGGCCAGGACCGGCAAGAGCGCCTTGATCCGATCGATGGTTTCGAGAATATTGGCGCCCGGCTGGCGACGAATGATGAGCACCACGGAACGATGACCATCAAACCAGCCCGCCACCCGGTTGTTTTCCACATCATCGAACACCTTCGCCACGTCGCCCAGCCTCACGATGGACTCGCCCCGGGCAGTGATGATGACGTTGCGAAATGCGTCGGCGCCGAATAGCTGGTCATCCGCCCGAAGAATCAGCGTGCGCTGATCGTTCATCAACGCGCCCTCGGGGCGATTGACGGTGGACTGGGACAGCGCCGTGCGCACATCCTGCATTCCGAGCCCAAGGCCCGCCAATCGGTCGAGGTCCACCTGCACCCGCACGGCCGGCTGTTGCCCGCCGCCGACGAAGACCTGCCCGACGCCCTCCACCTGTGAGACCTTCTGGGCAAGGATCGTGTTGGCGGTGTCGTACACCTGCGCCAGCGGCAAGGTGTCCGACGTGAGCGCGACGATCAGGATAGGTGCGTCCGACGGATTGACTTTCCGATAGTTGGGCAGGCTGGGCAGGTTGGGAGGCAATTCCCCGCCGGCCGCGTTGATGGCCGCTTGCACGTCGCGGGCGGCACTGGTGATCTCGCGATCGAGATCGAACTGCATGGTAATGCTGGTGGCCCCGAGCGCACTCGACGACGTCATCTCGGTGAGCCCGGCGATGCGGCCGAAGCGGCGCTCCAGCGGCGTCGCGACAGCGCTGGCCATGGTCTCCGGGCTGGCCCCGGGCAACCCGGCCGACACGTTGATGGTCGGAAAATCCACCCGCGGCAACGGCGCCACCGGAAGCTTTCCGAACGCAGCCACGCCTGCCAGCAGCACCGCCGCCGAGAGCAGCGTGGTCGCGATGGGCCGCCTTACGAAAGGCCCCGAGATGTTCACGCCTGCGGCTCCTGTGCGACGACAGCCGGCAGCGCAACCGTTCTTTTCCCGCTGAGCCGCTTGCGAAGCCTCTCCATGGCCAAGTAGATGACCGGCGTGGTGTACAGGGTGAGCACCTGCGAGATGAGTAGCCCGCCCACGATAGCCACGCCAAGCGGCCGGCGCAGCTCGGATCCGGTGCCCCGCCCGAGCGCCATGGGCAGGCCGGCCAACAGCGCCGCCATGGTCGTCATCATGATGGGTCGAAAGCGCAGCAGGCATGCCTGATGAATCGCGCTTTCAGAATCCATGCCCTGCTCTCGTTCGGCTTCCAGCGCGAAGTCGATCATCATGATGGCGTTCTTCTTCACGATGCCGATGAGCAAGATGATCCCGATCAGCGCGATGATGCTGAAGTCGATGCGAAAGAGCATGAGCGCGAGCAAGGCGCCGACGCCAGCCGAGGGCAGCGTGGAAAGGATGGTGACCGGGTGAATGTAGCTTTCGTAGAGAACGCCCAGCACGATGTAGACTGTGATGAGCGCGGCGAGAATTAGAATCGGCTCACTGGCCAGCGATTCCGCGAAGACCCGGGCCGCGCCCTGAAACGACGGGTGTACCCCGGGCGGGAATTCGAGGCTCTTCATCGCCTCCCCGATGGAAGTGACCGCGTCGCCCAGCGACGCGCCCGCCGCGAGGTTGAAAGACAAGGTGACAGCCGGAAACTGCCCCTGGTGCGCGATGGTCAGCGAGCTTTCCGACCGCTCGTAGCGCGAGATAGCGTCGAGCGACACCGGCGTCCCATTCGCCGCTCGCATGTAGATCGATCGCAACGCTATCGGGTTCTGCTGAAACGCCGGCTCGACCTCCAGGATCACCCGATACAGGTTCAGCTGCGTGAAGATGGTGGACACCTGGCGCTGGCCGAAGGCATCGTAGAGCGTGTCGTCGAGGACTTGCGCCGAGATGCCCAGGCGCGAGGCGCTGTCGCGGTCGATGACCAGCGACAGCCCAAGGCCGCCGTCCTGCTGGTCGCTGGCTGCATCACGCAACATCGGCAGCGTCTTCATCGCGTCGAGGAGCCTCGGCGCCCATTCCGCCAGCTCATGGGGATCCGCGTCCTCGAGCGTAAGCTGAAACTGGGTGCGGCTGGTGCGGGTGTCGACCTGGAGATCCTGCACGGCTTGCAGATAGGTGGTAACCCCCGTCACCTCGGCCAGCCGCGGCGCGAGCCGCGCGATGATCGCGTCGGCATCAGAGTTGCGATGGCCGCGCGGCTTGAGCGTGATCGACAGCCGCCCGACATTCATGGTCGGGTTGCTGCCGTCCGCGCCAATGAAGGACGCCACCGCTTGCACGTCGGGGTCGGCGCGGATCAGGTCGGCCAAGGCGCGCTGCCGGTCCATCATCGCCGGGAAAGAAATCGACGGCGGCGCTTGCGAAACCCCGACAATGAGCCCCGTGTCTTGCTGAGGGAAGAAGCCCTTGGGGATCGCCCAAGCCAGACATCCGGTCAGCGCCAGGGTCGCCAGGGTCAAGAGCAAGGTTAACCGCTGATGCCGCAGAACCCAACCCAGCCCGCGGTCGTAAAACCGCACCATGGCGTCGAACCCGCGCTCGAAATTGCGTTCCAGCCGGCCCGGCTTGTGGGCTTCGCGAGCGCGCAGAACGTGGCCCCCCATCATGGCGGTCAAGGTCAGCGAGAGCAGCGCCGAGATCCCGATGGCAATGGCAAGCGTGACCGCGAACTCGCGGAATAGTCGGCCCACGATGCCGCCCATGAAAAGCAGCGGGATGAGAACCGCCACCAGCGAAACCGTCAGTGACACGATGGTGAATCCGATTTGGCGCGCCCCCTTCAATGCAGCCTCAAACGGCTGGTCGCCAAGCTCGATGTAGCGAACGATGTTTTCGACCATCACGATGGCGTCGTCGACCACGAATCCGGTCGCGATGGTGAGTGCCATCAAGGTCAGGTTGTTGAGGCTGTAGCCGCACAGCTGCATGACCCCGAACGTCGCAACCAGCGACAGCGGCACTGCGACACCGGGAATGATGGTCGCGCGCAGCGTGCGCAGAAACAGGTACATGACAGCGACCACGAGCAGCACGGTGATGAGAAGCGTGAATTGGACGTCGTCCACCGATGCGCGCACGGTCTCGGTGCGATCCGCGAGCACCGTGATCTCGATGTCCTTGGGCATGACCGCGCGCAGTTGCGGGAGGATCGACTTCACCGCATCGGTCACCTTGATGAGGTTGGCGCCCGGCTGCCGCTGAATGTTCATGATGACGGCTCGGCGCGGCCCCGCCCAGCCGGCGAGCTGTGCGTTCTCCACGTCGTCGAGAACCTTCGCCACGTCGCCAAGCCGAACCGGCGATCCGTTCTGGAACGCGGGGTTGGCAACCGTCGGATTTTGGTAGGCGACGATGAGGGAGCGATACGCGTCGGCCTTCTCGATCTGGTCGTCCACGTTGATGGTGTAGCTTTGCCGCGCGCCATCGATGGTGCCTTTGGGCTGGTTGACGTTCGCGGCCACCAGAATGCTGCGCACGTCTTCCAGGGTCAGGCCGCGGCCGGCGAGCGCGTCTGGATCCACCTGCACGCGCACAGCCGGCTTTTGCCCGCCGTTGAGCGTAACCAGTCCGACGCCGGCAACCTGCGAGATCTTCTGGGCCAGAATCGAGTCCGCGTAGTCGTCGACCTTGCTGAGGGGAATCGTGTCCGACTGAATCGCGAGGGTCAGGATGGGCACGTCGGCGGGATTGCTCTTGCTGTAGGTCGGCGGCGTGGGCAACGTGCGCGGCAGCAGGTTCGACGCCGAGTTGATGGCAGCCTGCACGTCTTGCTCGGCGGCGTCGATGTCGCGATCCAGATTGAACTGCAGCGTGATGACCGACGTGTTGAGGCTGCTCACCGACGTCATCTGGGCCAGCGCCGGCATCTGACCGAATTGCCGCTCGAGCGGCGTGGTCACCGACGAGGCCATGGTCTCGGCCGAAGCACCCGGTAAGGTCGTGGTCACGACGATGGTGGGATAGTCCACCTGGGGCAAGGCCGCGATGGGAAGCTGGCGATAGCCCACCAGCCCGGCGAGCAGCACGCCCACCATCAGCAGCGTCGTCGCGATGGGACGGCGTATGAAGGGTTCGGAAATGCTCACGGTTGTCGTCCCGACTGATTCGATTCCGCCAGACGGCGGCCCTTGCGCGCACCTTCCGAGGCTGCGCTGCCCTTGTCCGAGGCACGCGCCTCGACCAACGCCCCCGGCTTGAGCTGGAACTGTCCCTCGGTGACCACGGTGTCGCCGGTGCCAAGACCCTTGCTGATGACCGCCAGATCGTTCTGGATGGTCGCCACCTCGACCGGTCTGGGTGTCGCCTTGTTGGCGCCGTCCACGCCATACACAAAGGTGCCTTGCGGGCCATTTTGAATGGCGACGGCCGGCACCACCAGCGCTCCCTTGCGCGTACCGAGCAGCAGGCGCGCCTTGACGAACTGATTGGGCCACAACGCGTGCTTGGGGTTGGCAAACACTGCTTTCAGTCGGATGGTGGCGGTGGCGACATTGATTTGATTGTCGATCAGGGCCAGCTCGCCGGTGGCCAGCACCGAGGTGCCATCGCGCGAAAGCGCCTGCACGCTGAGCTTCCCCTCTCCCATGGCCGAGGTCACGCGCGGCAGATCGTCCTGCGGCAGGGTGAACAGCACCGCAATCGGATCGATCTGGGTTACCACCACGATGCCGGTGGCATCGCTCGGATGGACCAGGTTGCCCGGATCCACCAGACGCACACCCGTGATGCCATCGATTGGCGAACGGATGCGCGCATAGTCCAACATCAGCTTGGCCTGGTCGACAAGCGCGCGGTCCGCGCGAACCGATCCTTCCAGTTGCCCCACCAGCGCGCCCTGGTCGTCAACCTGTTGCTGCGCGATCAGCTTCGCCTTCCCGACCGCGCTGTAGCGATCCAGGTCGACCTTGTTGCCTTGTAGCTGTGCGCCGTCGCGCGCCAGAGCAGCCTCGGCTTGGTGCAGTTGGACCATGTATGGTCGCGGGTCGACCTGCGCCAGCAGGGTGCCGCGCTTGACCGCCTGGCCTTCACGAAACGCGACGCTGTCCAGACGCCCATCCACGAGAGACCGCACGGTCACGGTCTTGAAGGCAGTCACGGTGCCAAGCCCGTCAAGAAACATCGGCACGTCGCGTGCTTCCACCTTTGTGGTCACCACCGGCGCCGGCCTTGCGCCTCCGCGCTCGTCCCGGCCGATCTTGCTATCTTGTCCCTTGGCCCCGCCGCATCCCGCAGCCGCGAGGAGCGCGACGCCTGCCAGGCAAAGATCGCGGAACCGACGATGGCAAAGCCTTGTCAATGTGCGTGTCATGTAAATTCCTATTCTCTGCCCAGGGCGCCCAGCAGCGCCGCCCGCGCCGATGCCAAGTTGTATCGCGCATTCACTTCTTGCGCAGCCGCCTGGGTTTCGGTCACCTGCGAGTCCCCAAGCTCGATCACGCTGCCCATACCTACCCCGTAACGGGACTCAGCGAGCTCCAGTTGCTTGTCCGCGTTCTTGAGCGCGAGCCCTGCCGCGTCCAAGGTGGCACGTGCTGCCTGCACCGCCAGGCTGGCCTGTTCCACGTCGACGCGCACACCGAGCTTGAACGTTTCCTCCTGCGCCGCGATCGATCGTAGGGTTGCCCTGGCCTCGCGCACCTGGGCCGCGGTGGCGCCGCCTTGATACAATTGCCAGCTCAGGAGTGCGCCGACCCACCAGTTGGGCGCGAGGCTGTCGAGCTTGACGCCCTGATCGGAGACACTGGCCTGAGCCGAGAGGCTTGGGCCGTAAGCCCCTTTGGTAGACTCGATGATGTGCTCTTGGGCCTTTCGTTGCTCAGCAAACGCTGCCAGCTCGGGCCGGTCGCGCAGGGCCACGGCAAGCAACTCGACGAGCGAGGCACTCTCCTCGGGAAGCGGCGCCATTTCGTCGTCGCCAGGCTGGTAGCCCGCTGCGGCCGAGAGCCCGATGGCCTGGTCCAGCGCCGCGCACGCGAGTGCGTACCCGTTCTCGGCAGCGATAAGCTGCACCTCGGCGTTGGCCACGTTGGTCTGCGCGGTTACGCTGTCGATCTCGGGGCGCATTCCGTGCGCGACCAAGCCATCGATCTGAGCCAGGTGGCGTTCCTGATTCTTCACGGTGCGATCGGCGACCGCCGCCAGATCCTTTTGCGCGCGCGCCTGGAAATAGGTCTTGCGCACGTTGCTCACAAGCTGGATCCGAACCCCGCGCTCGCTATCCATGGCCGACGCGACGTTGGCCTCGCTCGATCGCCAGCGTTCGGATGTCTGGCCGAAGTCATAGATGAGCTGCGACGCCGAGGCGCTGAGGATGTAGTTGTTGTTGCTGGGATTCCAACTTGTGGGCGGACTGTTTGCGCAAGCTTGGTTGGCGTAGCCAGGCCGAATCACGCAGTTGGCAGTCGTGCGCTGGTACTGCGCACTGGCCGCCACCTGAGGAAGGTACGGCGCCCGCGCCTCCTCGACCCGAGCCGACGCCACGTCCACATTCGCTCGCGCCTGCGCGCCGGACGGGTGCGTGCGCAAGGCCAGCTCGATGGCGTCGCGCAAGCTGATCGTCTCACCAGTTGGATGGGGCTCAAGCCGCGGACTCGTCGCACCTTCCGCCAGGGCCAGACTGCGCAAACCGCACAGAATGCAGGCGCTGGCTGCAAAATGTGCATTCAGAAAAAAACGACAAAAGCGGGACATGGCTACGGAGCCTACCTCCTCATGTCCCGCTTCCTCGCGGTATTTGGCAAGATCTTGAAGTCTGGACTTTCGACGGGTGCGCTGGCTCTAGACACGCCCCTTCTTGGTGCAATCTGAGCGCCAGGTTCGAGCGCTGGTCGTGGCGCGCTAGCCCCGTACTCGCAAGACGCGGTTCGAGGGCCGCACGACGGGCGGTTAGTCCGTAGAAGTCGAGCCCAGGGCGTTGGCGATGATGTTCTGAACCGTCTGCCAGACGGAATCTTGGCTGCTCTGACTGGTGCTGGATGCCTGACTGCTGCTGGCCGCTTCCGCGTGGTGATGGTGATGGTGATGTCCGCTGGCTTGGGCGCCACCCTGTTGCGTCGGCGGGGCCAGATCGCTGGCCTTTCCACTCTGGGAAGCCGTCTGGAATCGATTGGCCAGGTTGTTCAAAAAATCGGCCTGTTTGCCAGTCGCCGAGGAAGCGGCATCTTTCAACTGCGAGGCAATCTCAGCCGTGACCTGCTTAAACTGAGTCGGATCGCTCTGTGCAAGGCTCTGCAGTTGGCTGAAGAGCTGCCCGGGCTGAGACACATCCACCGAGAACGCGCCCGAAACGCTGCTCCCAACTGTTCCGGTCGCCGAGCTTCCAGACGATGTGACCCCGCTGATGCTGTTGGTTGAGTACATGGATTGAATGCTGTTGATGTCGGTGCTCATTGAAAACCTCCACAGCGAGATTCGATACAAACAGCCGCAGCCTTTAGCAGCAAAGCGCCGTTGCGCAAAGCTCGCATCCCCGAGTGCAGAGTCCGCAGAAAAACGGGCAGATTCCGCACGAATTTCTGCATCACATCGACTGGGTGCGTTTCCAGATCCGCAACCCCGGCAACCCGCCGGTACCCTAGCCCTCCGGTCGCCGCAGCACCGCCGCGAAAAAACCGTCGGTGTCGTGCACGTGGGGCAGAAGGCGCAGAAAAGTTCCGTCGCCAACCTCGGCTGCGCGCTGCTTGCCCCAGATCTCTTTTAGCGGCATCAGCACGAAGTCGGGGCGTTCGCGCAGGAAGCGTTCGATGACCGCGTCGTTTTCCTCGCGCAGGACGGAGCAGGTCGCGTAGATTAGCCGCCCGCCCGCGACCACCAGCGGGGCATAGGTCACGAGCAACGCAAGTTGGTCGGCCGGGTAGCCGTCCACGTCGCCCGGGCCAAGCCGCCAACGCGCCTCTGGATTCCTGCGCAAGGTCCCAAGGCCCGAGCATGGCGCATCCACGAGCACCCGCTCCCAGGCCCCGAGCTTCGCTTCCGGCGGCAGCGCGGCCCCCTGCACCTCGCGCGCGGCCAGATTCGACAGTCCGGCGCGGCGGGCGCGGCGGCGGAGCTCTTCCAACTTCCTTCCATTGCTGTCGAGCGCGAGGATGCGGCCCTGGTTGTCCAGCGTCCCGGCTAGCGCAAGCGACTTGCCCCCTGCCCCGGCGCACGCATCCACCACTCGACCGCGCGGCGGCGGCGCGACGGCTTCCGCGACCAGTTGACTGCCCTCGTCCATCACCTCGAAAAGGCCGTCACGAAACGCGGAAAGGCCGAAGGCGTTCACCCGGGTTTCAAACACCAGGCCCGCCGGCGAAAGCCTGGTCGGCACCGCAGTGACGCCTTCCTCGGCCAAACGGGCGACCAGCTCGTCCCGCGACACCTTGACGGTGTTGGTGCGAACGCACATGGGCGCGCGGGTGTTCATGGCCGTCGCAAGCGCGATCGCTTCCTGGTTGCCGTGGCCAGCGGCGAAGCGTTGCAAGAGCCAAGTCGGATATGAAATTCGCAGCGCCTCGCGGTCCAGTCCCTCGCAGCTGCCCAGCCCCGCGTCGTCGGCCGTCGCGGCCGCCAGATCCAGGTCCCGCCCCGCGGCCCGCCGGGCATCCGCCTTGACCGCCTCGACCGGAATACCGGAGCGCAGTTCGAAGACGATCAGCTTCAGCTCTTGCCGCGCCAACGCCGAAATGGTCTCGCGCCGCCCGCGCGAATGCGCCAGCACCTCGTCGAGGATGGCTTCCAGCCTGCGCTCCCAACGCACAAGCCCGTAGACCGTCTCGGCCACCTGGCGCCGCTCGCCACTCGAAAGCTGGCGCTCCTCACGGAAGGCCCGCGCGAGGATGTCCGTGGCGAAGCCCCACTCGGCCCTCGCCTCGGCCGCAAGTTGCAGGACGAGGGTCCGCGCGCGCGGCGACAGACGGCGTTCTGGGGACGGCTCTTGTGGCATGGGCCAGCGCCTTGGCGCGCCTACGCCTTCACCCTGATCCGCCAGAACGCGCCCTGCCCGCCCTGGGTCGCGGTGGATTTTTCCCCGCGCGAGAGCAGCGCTTCCTTGTCCAGAATCGCGTCGGCGCGGCGAATGGTCGGCAGCGCGTGAACGCCGGTGTCCATGCGAATGGCGTCACACGGGCAGGCCTCTACGCACAGGCCGCACACCACGCAGCGAAGCTCGTCGATCTCGAAGATGCGCGGGCGCTTTTCGATGCTGCCGTTCGGCGCCTCCTCGGGGACGATGGTGATGCAATGGGCGGGGCACACCGTGGGACACATCATGCAGGCCACGCAGCGGACCTCGCCGTCGTCGCGCTTCATCAGGCGATGCAGGCCGCGATTGCGCGCCGGATACGGCATCTTCTCCTCGGGGTACGACAGGGTCGCAATCTTGGTTTGCTTGCGCCGGCCGACCAGGTTGCCGAGCCAGTTGATCGCGAGGTGCCTGAAGGTCACCCAAAGGCCGTGCAACGCGCCCAAGAGGAAGCTCCGGCTTTCGATGCCGGACGGGCGCGCGACTGTTTTCACGGTAACTGCCATGTGTTTCTACCTTCGCAGCAAGATCCAACCCGCGGCCAGAACCACGTTGGCAATGGAGATCGGCAAAAGACGCTGCCAGCCCAGACGCAGAAGCTGGTCAGCCCGGAAGCGCGGCAGGGTCCAGCGGATGAGGAGTTGGAATGAACAGAAGAGGAATACCTTGAGCGACCAGACCAGCACCGTCACCAGAACGAACAAAAGATTCGGCAGGTGCGAGGCCAGGAGCTCGGCGCCCGGGAAACGCCAGCCGCCGAAGAAGACCGTCACCATCAGCGCGCTACTGACGATGATCTCGACGAATTCGCCGAGGTAGAACATGCCGAAGCGCATGCCCGAATACTCGACGAAATAGCCGATGACTTCCGATTCGCCCTCGGGGATGTCGAACGGCGTGCGCTTGCTTTCCGCGATGGCCGAGGTGAGGAACAAGACAAACGCGATAATCTGGGGAATCCCGGCGATGCCCCATTGCCATGGCCAATCGCCCTGCGAGGCAACCATGGCGCCAGGCTCAAGCGTGCCATAGAGCAGAAACATCGCCATCACGGCCATGCCCATGGTCACTTCATACGCCATCATCTGCGACGATGCGCGCAAGCCGCCCATCAACGCCCATTTGTTGTGGGACGCCCAGCCGGCCAAGGCCGCGCCGTACACGGTCAGCGACGAGATGGCGAAGTAGAACAGCAGGCCTGCGTCCAGGTGGGCCGCCTGCAGGTCGACCGGCTTGGCGCACGCGCCGCCAGGAACGACCTCGGTCAGACGATCCAAGCACAGGGGCGCGCCGAACGGCACGATGGCGCTGGCGATGAAAACGGGCGCCACGGCCAGCACCGGCGCAAGCGCGAAGAGAAACTTGTTGGCTTCGGGCGGAACGAAGTCTTCCTTGAAAATCATCTTCACTGCGTCGGCCAGGAACTGGGGAATGCCCCAGAATCGGAACGGACCGATGTTGGCGCGGTTGGGGCCCAGGCGATCCTGCATCATGGCCGATTGGCGCCGTTCCATCCATGTCAAGATCCCGGCCAGCGGCAGAGAGAACAAAAACACGAAGAACACGCTCTTGGCCGCCGCAGAAAGGGCCAGGAAGCCAGGTGAGCCGTAGGAAAGAAGACTCGCAAGCATGTCCTACCCCCTCGATCCGCCGAAACGAAGCTCCACTGGCACGGCGGGCGGACCAAACACCACGTCCTTCATGAAGTCATGTCGCGCCGCCGCGTCGGAGAAGACCTCGGCCGCCGAGGCATAGGCCAAGTTGATCGACAGTTTACTACCCAGCAAAGCCAGTGCACGCCAGGCAGGCATCACGTCCCCGCGTGTGCCCAGCGCAGCGTGAATGCGCTGCACACGACCATCGCGATTGGTGAAGGTTCCGTCAGACTCGGCCCAGGTGGCGATGGGCAGCGCTACGCTGGCGGCATCCACCAGCGGACCGCGGTGCGATGCAAGCACGACCAAGGCACGTAGCTTCCCGAACTCGACTTCGAGTCTCTCGTTGCTTAGCACCAGCAGCGTGTCGACGGCGCCCGAGGCTACGTCAGACAACAAATCCCTTTCCGTGCGCACCGGCGGCGGAACAATTCGCTGCACGCCCACGGTGTTAGGGTTCTTATCCGCGCTGACCAGAATCGTGTCCGACCAGCCGAAGGCCCGGCCCGCTGCATACGCGCGTTCGAACTTCAGGCCGTCGAGCGCCAGGCGAGCCAAGGCGTGGGTATCCTCGTTGGTCGCGCCCGCCGAGAACACGACCCCGACTTTCTTTCTGTCTGCTTTGGCGTCGGCCGCCAGGGCCTCGCGCAGGACCCGAGCCGCCTCGGCCACTGCCCGATCCAGCGGCGCGCGCTTGCCGCCGATTTGCGCAAGAAGCAGACGATTGTTGTGCACGGCCTTGTATTCGAAGCGCCCCTCGTCGCACATCCAGAACTTGTTCACGTCCGGATTCTCACGCGGCACCAGGCGGTGAATCTCGCCGCGAGCCACGTGAACTTCAATGTTGCAGCCGGTGGCGCAGCCGGGACAGACGGACGGACTCGCGGAAAGCTCCCACACGCGGCGGGAGAAGCGGAAGTCCTTCGCGGTCAACGCGCCCACCGGACACACGTCGACGGTGTTAAGCGAATAGGGGTTGTCCAGGCGATGCCCGGGCGCAGTGGTTAAGATCTGGTGGCTACCCCGGTCGGCCATGGTCAGCTCGGGCGCCTTGGCGACCTCGTCGCACACGCGAATGCAGCGGGTGCAAAGGATGCACCGTTCCTGGTCGAGCACGATGTGCTTGCCGACGTCGACCACCTTGGCCTTGCGGACCTTGATGCCCTCGTTCCGCGCCAGCTTGCTGTCCCAGTCGAAGTAGTGTTTCTGCAAGCTGCACTCGCCGGCCTTGTCGCAAATCGGGCAATCGATGGGATGGTTGAGCAGCGTGAATTCCAACATCTGCCGCCGCACATCCAGGATCTTGGGCGAGTTGGTGGTCACTTCCATCTTGTCGGCCACCGACGTGTAACAAGACGGCACCGGCTTGGGCGAGCCTTTGACATCCACCAGGCACTGCCGGCACACCGCCGGCGACGACAGGCCTTTGTGGTAGCAGAAGTACGGCACGTCGGCCCCGACGGAGCGACAGGCTTCGAGCAGGTTGGTTCCTTTGGGAAGCTTGTGTTCTTTGCCATCGATGACGACGGTGACCAGGTCTTGGGTTGGGGTCGATTCTGCCATTACCGATCGCACTCGCCGCCGATCATGTTGATCATGCCGAAGGTCGGCACCACGTCGGCAATAAAAAGTCCGGGAAGAACCTTGTTCAGGATGGCCAGGTTGGCGAAACACGGCGGACGCACGCGGCATTTCCACGGTCGCCCGGTCCCGTCGGAAACGATGTAGAAACCCAGCTCGCCGTTGCCGCCCTCGGTGAACGAATAGATCTCGCCGGGGGGGACGTGCAGTCCATCCATGATCATCTTGAAATGCGCGATCATGGCCTCGATGCTGTTGTAGGTCTCGCGCTTGGCCGGCAGGGCCACCCGCACGTCGTCGATCAGGATTTGCCCGTCGGGGATCCTCGCCAGCGCCTGCTCGAGGATGCGCATGGATTGGCGGATCTCCTCCAGACGGACCGCGTAGCGGTCGAAGTTGTCGCCGGTGCTGCCCACCGGGACGTCGAAGTCGAAACGATCGTAGACCAAGTACGGGTGATCCTTGCGCACGTCGTAATCGAGCCCGGTCGATCGAGCCACCGGACCCGTGAGCCCCCAGCCCGCGGCGTCGTTCTTGGCGATGATGCCCACGCCGTCCATGCGGTCGCGGAAGATCTTGTTTCTGGTGAGCAGCTTGTCAGCGTCGCCGATGGCCTCGCGAACTTTGCCAAGCGTACTCAGCAGCTTGGCCGCCCAACCCTCGGGTATGTCGCCGACCACGCCGCCGATGCGCACGTAGCTGTGCGTGAGCCGCGCGCCGGAGATCTCTTCCAACAGCTCCCACAGCCACTCGCGCGCCTTGATCAGATAGAAAAACACGGTGAACGCGCCCAGCTCCATCGCGCTGGCGCCCAGGCAAGTCAGGTGATCGGCGATGCGCGAGACTTCGCCGACGATCACGCGGATGTACTGCGCCCGCTCGGGAATCTTCTGGTCGATGTCGAGCAACTTCTCCACCGCCAGCGCGTAGCCCACGTTGTTCAGCATGGGCGAGACGTAGTTGAGCCGATCGGTGTAAGGGAAAATCTGCGTCCAGGTAGCGGCCTCGGCTTCCTTCTCGAAGCAGCGGTGCAGGTAGCCAATCTCGATATCGCAGGTCCTGATCTTCTCGCCGTCGACTTCTAGGGCCATGCGAATCGTGCCGTGCATCGCCGGATGCGACGGCCCCATGCGCAGAGGCATGCTTTCTACCGGGACCTCGGCGCTCTCGTCGAAGTCGGAGACATCGGCCTCGCCGAAGACGACACGCCTCTTGCTACCGGGTTCGGAGGTGATCTCGGCCGCCATCGCTACACGCTCCCCGGCAAGCGCCGGAGCAAGGGTTGCCGCTTCTCTTTCGGATAGTCCTTGCGCAAGGGATAGCCTTGAAACTCCGGATACATGAGGATTCGCCGCAAGTCTGGGTGTCCTTCAAAGCGGACGCCGTACATGTCGAATGCTTCGCGCTCGAACCAGTTCGCGCCCGGCCACAGGGAAACCAGCGACGCGATTGCGGGATCCGTTGCCGGCAAACCGGCCAATAGCCGTACCCGGTGCTTCTGCTCGACCGAATACAGGTGCACCACGACATCGAAGCGCGGCTCGCGCGGCAGCCTATCCACACAGGTCAGATCGGTAAACATGCTCATCTGCAAGGCTGGGTCGCGCAGCAAGAATCCGGCAACTTGCAGCCAGGCCGCCGGCGCCACGCGCGCCCATTCGTTGCCGTGCTGGGAGCCGGTTTCCAGGATCTCTGCGCCGGTGAATCGTTCGAGCAACTTGTCCAGGATGATCTTGGCCATGAATCGTCAGCCCCCTGCCTTGGCGCTTGGCCGAATCGCCGCCAGCGGCACGTCGAAGCCCTTTTCCTGCTTGAGCACGACCTGGCTGTGCCCTTCCCCGCGCTGAATCCGGTCCTGCAGCAGCATCAGCGCGTCGAGTGCCTGTTCCGGCCGCGGCGGGCAGCCGGGCACGTACACGTCGACGGGAATCACCTGGTCCGCGCCCGGCATGGTCGAGTAGTTCTGGTAAAAGCCGCCGGTCGAGGCGCACACCCCGAAGGCGATGACCCACTTGGGCTCGCACATCTGGTCGTAGATGCGGCGAAGCACCGGCCCCTGTTTCTCGGTGACGGTGCCGACCACGATCAGCAGATCGGCCTGGCGCGGAGAAAAGCGCGGAAACTCAGCGCCGAAGCGGGCCACGTCGTACTTGGGGCCCCAAAGCGCCATGAACTCCATCCCGCAGCAGGCGGTGACGAACGGATACTGAAAGAGCGAGTACTTGCGCGCCCAGTTGATGGCGTCAGCGAGCTTGCTGCTGTAGAAGCTGACCGGCATGTCTAGCCCCACCCGATGACGCCCTTGCGCCAGGCGTAGACCAAAGCAACCAGCAGCACGGCCATGAACGCCAAGGCCGCGCCGATACCCAGGAACGACACGCCTGCCGTGCAAATTCCGGCGCGCAGGGCGCCGGCGCAGGACAGCTCGCGGTAGGTTACCGCCCACGGGAACAAGAACGCCGCCTCGATGTCGAAAACCACGAAAAGAATGGCGAGTGGATAGAAGCGAATCGGGAACCGCCCGTGGGGGTCGCCGATGGGATCCGACCCGGCCTCGTAGGTGATGTTCTTGGCAGGACTCGGCCGCCGTTCGCCCAAGAATTTTGCCAGGGCCACGAACTGGAGAGCGGCTCCTGTGCCGACGAGAATGACGAGTGTAACCGCGATGTAATCTGTGCTCATGCAGGATGCCTGAATACGGCTACATACTGTCCGGTGAACGCGCCAAGGTCAAATCAGGAGTTGCCCGCACAGGTTTGACTAAAAGCATTCTCGTTCCTAATCTCTGCGTCGATGCACCCCCACCCTACCCCACGATGGGCTTCCGCTGCCTCGGTCTTGCTTGGCGCGTGGGCCGCGCTTGGCCTTTCCTTCGTTTCCACCGCCGCCCGGGCCGCCCCGACCTCGGCCCAGTCGCCGGGCGAGAAGGGTGCCCCGCCGTCCGCAGACGACACCACGGCGCCGCCGGGGATCGACCTCGGCAAGCTCGACGATTTCGAGCGCAAGGTGTTCTTCCGCGTGGTGAACCGCGAGTCGTCGGCCTGCGGGAAAGGTCACAGCTTGCTCCACTCGGCCAAGCACGACACCGGTTGCCGGGCCTCGTTCTATGCCGTCCGCTACGTCGCGCACCTGGTCGATTCCGGATACACCGACTCCGAAATCAGCGAGAAGCTCGAGACTCGCTTTCGTACGCCCAGGCAGGCTCGCATCGACGTCAGCTCCGCGCCCAGCAAAGGCAATCCGTCCGCGCGCGTCACCGTCGTCGAGTTCGTCGACTACGAGTGTCCACACTGCAAGCACGCCCAGACGGTGATCCGCCAACTCGTCGAGGAATACCCCAGCGACGTGCGGGTCATCTTCAAGCATTTCCCGCTAAGCTCGCACCCCATGGCCAAGACGGCGGCCGAGGCCGCCATGGCGGCCAACAAGCAGGGCAAGTTCTGGCCCTACAGCGACAAGATTTGGGCGAATTCGGAAAACCTGACTTCCGCGGTCCTGGAAAGGGCGGCCAAGGATGTGGGGCTCAACCTGGCCGGCTGGCGAACCGACATGAGCTCGGATGCGATCAAGAATCGCGTCGAGGCCGACCGTTCCCAGGGCCTTGACCTTGGCATCAACGCAACCCCCACCATCTACGTCAACGGCCGCAAGTACGACGATCCGCTGGAAATTGCCAGCCTCAAGGACTGGATCGACGAAGAGCTGGGACGCTAACTTCCAAGGACCCGATGCCAGATCGTATTGTCGCCGAAACCCGATTCTTGCGCTTGGTCGAGCGCGACGGGTGGTTCTTCGTCGAGCGCCCCAACAGCACCGGCGTGGTCACCGTGGTTCCCTTGACCCGCGAGCGCCGCCTGATCTTCGTCGAACAGTTTCGGCCGCCGCTTGGATGCCGCGTGATCGAGTTTCCGGCCGGCTTGATGGGCGACGAGCGTGGCCAGGAGGCGGAGGGCCCGCTGGCCGCCGCGCGACGGGAGCTGCTTGAAGAGACCGGCTACGAAGCCCGCGACGTGGAGCTGGTATCAAGCTCCGCCACATCGCCGGGTCTGGCGAACGAGCTGGTCCATTTCGTGCTGGCCTGGAATCTCGACCGGGTGGGCCCCGGCGGCGGCATCGACAGTGAAAACATCGTCGTGCACGAGGTGCCCATCGCCGATGCGCGCGCGTGGTTGGCTGCCTGCGAGGACGAAGGCCTCATCATCGCTGCCAAGGTCTTCGCCGCCCTATACTTCGCGACCGAACGTTGGGGCGGGCAGTCGAAGTAGCCGGCTAGTCGCGTCGGCGCCCACCGAAGATGCGCAACAGCATCAGGAACAGGTTGATGAAGTCGAGGTAGAGCACCAGCGCGCCTTGCAGCGCCAGCTTGGTGTACGCCTCGCCATCGCCGGCCATGGCACCGAGGTTCTTGAGCTTGGCGGTATCGTAGGCGGTTAGCCCGGTGAAGACGACGACGCCCATGAAGGTGGTCAGCCAATAGAGCATCGGGCTGCCCAGGAAGATGTTCACGATAGAGGCGAGGATCAGCCCCCAAAGTCCCATCATGGCGAAGCTGCCGACGCTATCCAGATTGCGCTTGGTGGTGGCGCCATAGACCGACAACCCGGCGAACATACCGCCGGTGATCAGGAAAGTGCTGCCGATGGAGCCAGCCGTGTAGCGCAGGAAGAGCACGGAAAACGTGACGCCGCTTAGCGCTGCATAGCCGAAGAACATCGCCGCCGCCGTACCGGCGCTGACCCGGGACGCTATCGGCGCGAAGGCCACGACCAAGAGCAGCTCGGCGATAAGCAGCACCGGGAACACGACGGGGTTGCCGAAGATGAGAGCCATGGCGCTCGGGCTGGACACGACCGCCAGAGCCACCAGGCCCGTGCAGGCGAGCCCCAGGCTCATGAACAGGTGCACTCTCTGCAAGAAGGCGCGCGACGCGTCCGCGCTGAGGGTGCCGAAGCTCGCGCGCGCAGCTCCAACTCTCGCTTGATTGGTTCCTACCCATGCCATGAGCTCTTGTTTACCACTGCTTTGCCCGGCGTCCACCTTGTATGGAGGCACGTCGCGACGGGCACGCTTGGTCGGCTAGCCACACCACGACGGGGCCATCCGGGGACTCATCTCCTCATCTCATAGCGCGGGCGTCGCCCGCAACCCGAGGCTTCGCAGGTACTCCATCGCTAGGAAGTAGTGACCGTCCAGGCACCCGAAGTCGTAGACCTGGACCGCATTCGGGTGGTTGTTGAGGAGCGCACAGATGCGCGCCTCGCGCACAAACATGTCGACGAATTTTGGCGACTGGCTAAAGTGCCCAAGGATCCGCTTGATGACGAGGGTTCGCTTAAAGCCCTCGGCGCCGGAAATGATCGCGCGAAACACCGCGGCCATGCCTCCTTCGGCGATGCGGTCGAGAAGGATGTAGCGGCCAAAACGTTCCGGCTGGATGGCGCCTGCCGAAGCCTTACCTTGATTGAGGGCTGGGCAGGGCCACGATAGACGCGTGGAGGTAATTGGAGCGAGCAATGCCGACCAAACGCGGCGCGACTCACACGTGCAAAAATCCGCGCAGAATCTTCACGGTTCCGTCGGAATTCGGCGCTACCACGGCGACCAAGATGGGCCCCTTTTCCGACTCTCGTACCGCGCACGCCGGGGCCGTGACAGTGCGCCAGCCGCTCAGGACGGTCCAGTCCATGCGTTGACCGCGCGCCAAGGTCAGCGCCCCTGCGTCGTCCACGGTCACGACTGGCAGGTGTGATAGGGCCTGCAGCGGCGAAAGAAGTGGCAGCGGGCGGCCGTCGGCAATGCACGCGCCGATCTCGTCGAGCGTGACGGCCTGTTCAATTCGGAATGGGCCCGAGGCGGTCCGGCGCAGCTCGATCAGGTGGCCGCCAACACCGATCTTCCGGCCCAAGTCCGCAGCCAGAGAACGAATGTAGGTGCCCTTGGAGCAGCAGATGCGAAGGCGGGCGCGGTCGGGCGCCTCGAAGGCAACCAGGTCCAGCGCATGGATGGTCACCGTCCGCGGGGCGCGCTCGACGGTGACGCCGGCGCGGGCGTACTTGTAAAGCGGCTTTCCGTCGCGTTTGAGCGCCGAGAACATGGGCGGCACTTGCTCGATGACGCCGCGAAAGGACAGCAACGCGCCCTCCACCACAGCGGCCGTCAGATCCCCAACCGGCCGCTCGGCCAGCACTTGCCCGGTCAGATCCAGCGTGTCGGTTTCGACGCCAAAGCGAACCACCGCCTCGTAGGTCTTGTCCGCATTGAGGAGAAACGGCAGGACCTTGGTCCCCTCGCCCATGCAGATGGGCAAGACGCCGCTGGCAAAGGGATCCAGGGTGCCGCCGTGTCCGACCCGCTCTTGCCGCTTTCCCAGCAGGGCCCGGACCCGCTTCACGACGGCGAACGAGCTAAGCCCGCACGGCTTGTCGACGACGAGCAAGCTCAATCAGAATCCGCGTCCTTGTCGCTGGCATTGGTCCGCTCGCCCTCTGCCTCCTCTGCCCTCCTTGCGCCCTCTCCTTCCGCGCTCTGCGCCTTCACCTCTCTCAACAACGCATCGATGTGCGCCTCCTCCTCGAACACCCGATCCACCTCGAAGCTCAGGGCGGGCGTGCTCTTCAGGCGCAGTCGGTCCGCGACGCGCCTCCGCATGTAGCCGGCCGCGCTGCCGAGCCCCTGTCGCACGCGTTCAAGACTCTCATCGTCCATACCGTGCACCGTGAAGAACGCCTTCGCCTGACGCAGGTCGCCCGAGATGCGAACGTGGGTAAAGGTAATAATCCCGGCGCCGCGCACACGCGGATCTTTGATTTCCTGGCGCACGACGATTTCGCCCAGGATTTCCCTGATCTCGCCGGCCACGCGTTCAGTTCGTTGAGTCATCGGTTGCTGAATCCTAAGTCGTTCTTGGCCAGAGCGTCGTTGTAGCTCTGAATTTCGCGCTCGACGTTGGTGACCTCGGCTTGGTCCCGGATGAAACGCACCACCTCGTCCAGCGCCGATTCCACGAACCTGCGCCCGCTGCCGATCACCGCCACGCCAATCAGGGCACGTTGCCAAAGGTCGTTCTCGCCCACCTCGGCGATGGCGAGGTTGAACTTCTGCTGCGCGCGGTCCTTCACCCGCCGGAGGACCATCCTCTTTTCCTTCAGCGAATGCACGTCGGGCAAGAACAAGGTCAGTCGCGCCAGGCCGACGGTCATATGCGAAAGCTCGCCGGACAAGCCGGCTCAGCGCTTGGCCGGCTTGTCGCTGATGGCGGCATCGAGCGTCGCCGCCATGGTCTCGATTTCGAACGCTTCGATGATGTCCTTCTCTTTCACGTCGCCGAAGCCATCGATGGTGACGCCGCACTCGTAGCCGTGGGTAACCTCGCTGGCGTCGTCCTTGAACCGCCGCAGCGACGAAATTCTACCGGTAAACACGACCACCGAGTCGCGTACCAGCCGGATCTGCGCCTTGCGCGTGAGCTTTCCCTCCGTGACGAATGAACCCGCAACCGTGCCGGCCTTGGCAATGTGGAAGACCTGCCGGACTTCCGCCTTGCCCAGGGCCTTCTCCCGCATGACCGGCGCCAACATGCCAACCATCGCCTTCTTCACGTCATCGATGGCGTCGTAGATGATCTGGTACAGCTTGATGTCGACGCCTTCCTGGTCGGCCAGGGCGCGCGACTTGCCCGCTGGCCGCACGTTGAAGCCGATCACGACCGCAGAAGATGCCTTCGCCAGGCTCACGTCGGACTCGGTGATACCGCCCACGCCCGACGAGATGACGTTCACCCCGACCGTGGGCGTGGACAGGTTGCGAAGCGCGTTCGAGATGGCTTCCACCGACCCTTGCACGTCGGCTTTGAGCACGATCCGAACTTCTTTGACCGTGCCTTCCTTGATGCGGTCGAGGATGTTTTCCAGCGATACGCGAGTGGTCGCGCTGGCTTCCTTGCGCTTGCGCTGCTCGCGCCGGTGTTCGACCAGTGCCTTGGCCGATTTTTCATCGGCGACCACGTTGAACAGCTCGCCCGCGTCGGGCACGCCGTCGAGGCCCAGGAGCTCCACCGGCGTCGAGGGGCCCGCTTCGGTAATGACCTGGCCCTTGTCGCCGAGCATGGCTCTGAGCTTTCCGTAGGCTTCGCCGGCAACCACCAAGTCGCCGGCCTTCATGGTGCCTTCCTTGACTAGAACGGTCGCGATGGCGCCGCGCGCGCGGTCCAAGCGCGCTTCCACCACGTTGCCGCGTGCGGGCTTGTTGGGATTCGCCTTCAGTTCCAGTACCTCGGCCTGCAGGGCCAGCATTTCGAGCAGCTTCTCGATTCCGACCTTGGTCTTGGCCGAGACCTCGACGTAGATCGTGTCGCCGCCCAGCTCCTCCGCCACCAACCCCTGCTCCATCAACTTGGTGCGAACTGCGGCCGGATTGGCGCCCGGTTTGTCGACCTTATTGATGGCGACCAGGATCGGCACCTCGGCGGCCTGCGCATGCTTGATGGCCTCGATGGTCTGCGGCATCGGGCCTTCCTCGGCGGCCACGACGATGACGACAATATCCGTCATCTGGGCGCCACGCGCGCGCATGGCGGTGAACGCCTCGTGGCCCGGAGTATCCAGGAACACGACGTCGCCGGTTGGCGTATGTACCTTGTAGGCACCGATGTGCTGGGTGATGCCGCCCGCTTCGCCCGCGGCCACGTTGGCTTTGCGAATCGCATCGAGCAGCGAGGTCTTGCCGTGGTCCACGTGGCCCATCACGGTCACCACCGGCGCACGCGGTAGCAGATCCTCGGGGCTGTCCGCCTGGCCTTCGGAAATGATCTCGTCCTCGCGGAATGCGGTGGACTCAATCTGATAGCCGAACTCGCCGGCAATCAGGGTCGCCGTATCCTGGTCGACGTTCTGATTGATGTTGACGCCCATCATGCCGAGCGCCCACAGCTTCTTGATGACCTCGTTACCCTTCACGCCCATTTTCTGGGCCAGATCCGACACCGCGATGGTTTCGCCCATGCGGATCACACGCTTGTGCTCTGCGGGGGTGGTGATGATGGTCTGCTTGACCTTCTTGCCGGCGGCCGCAACCTTCTTACGCGGCGGTCCCGACGGTCGTTGCCCAGGCGCCGCACCTGGCTGACGCCAGTCTCGTCCACCCGGCCCGCGCGAGACCAGCCCGCTGCGACCTAGCCGACGCAGCTCCTCGTCGCGATCTTTGATTTCGATCTTCGGAACGGTTCCGTCCCTGCCGGGCATGCCGGGCAATTGGATGAACTGGCCGGTCGCTGCCGAGCCGGTCACCACCGGCTGGGGAATCTTGATCACCGGACCCAGCGACGAGGACGGCTTGGGCTCCTGGATCGGCGACGCCGACGGACTCGGCTCCGGGGCCAGCTTTTGCGTCGCCTCGCGGACTGGCTCGGGCCCGGGTGTTTCTGGAGGAACGATAGGTTCGGGCGCATCCGGCGCTGCTTCGAGCACCGGCTCGGGCTCGGGCAGCGACGGCGGCTCATCGACTACCGGTGCCGGCTCGGGCTCGGGCACCACGAACACGCGTCGGGGCTCAACCGGCGGGGTCTCGACCGCCATCGACGGCGCGGCCGATTCCGATGGTTTGGCTGCGGGCAGGTCGACGCGCAAACGCGCTGGCCCGGAAGGTCCCGGTCCCGGCAGCCGGGAGCGACGACGAATCACGGTGTCATTGAGGCGCGTCTCCACCAGGGATTCCTGGCGTTCGCGCTCGACCGATCGGCGAATCCGATCCGCATCCGCAGTATCGACCGCTGACATGTGATTGGCCACGTCGACACCCATCGCACGGAGCTTCGGTACGAGGTCCTTGGGTGCGAGGCCGAATTCCTTGGCGAGCTCGTAGACACGAACCTTCCCGCCGGAGCTGCCCTGCCCCTCGCTTCCGGAGTCTCTTCGATCAAATCCGCTTCCGATCATCGTGATTTACCCGCCGTGATTGATCGCCCAGGCACACAATGCGCCTCGGCCAACAGTGCCATTCCATCCGCCACCGCGACCTGACGACGAAATGCTCGATCCATCGCGCCGCGCTTGATCGCCAGGCCAAGACAGCCGGCATGAACCCAGGCCCCGCGTCCCAGCTTGCCCGCCGGAGTATCCGCCCGCCCGTGCAGAATCGCGCGCACTTGGCCGTCCGGCGCAACCAAACGAAGCATGCCGGATGCCGGTCCAACGACGCGACAGCCGATGCAGGTGCGCTCGGGCGAGGTTGCCATGGTGACTCACCTCCGTCATGCATGCTCCTCGGCCGCCTGAGATACCGAGGCGGCCGCTGCGGCGGCCTCGCGCTCGGCCTGTACCCGCGCCTTCTCGACCTCGGCCGCCTTCGCTGCCGCGTCGATGACGCGCAAGGCAGCCTCGGGGGTGCCGATGCCGGGAATCGCAGCCAATTCCGCCTGCGTCGACCGGGACACCTCGGCGGCTGAGCGCCAGTCCGCGCGGAACAGCGCCTCGGCGACCTCGGGCGAGATGCCGGGGATCGCCGCCAGCGATGCGCGCGCCCGCTCCTCCATCTCGCGCACCTTGCTCTCCGAGTGGATATCGATGCGCCAGCCGGTCAGTTGCGATGCCAGTCGTACGTTCTGCCCCTTCTTGCCGATGGCCAAGGACAGCTTGTCGTCGGGAACGATGAGCTGCATGGTGTGGCCAGCGGCGTCGATCAGGACGCGAGAGACCTCGGCCGGGGCGATGGCGTTGCAAACGAAGCGCGCCGGATCCGCGTCGAAGGGCACGATGTCGATCTTTTCGCCGCGCAGCTCTTGCACGACCGCCTGAACGCGCGAGCCCTTCACGCCTACGCATGCGCCCACCGGATCCACGTCGCGGTCGCGCGAAAAGACAGCAATCTTTGAACGCGCGCCGGCCTCGCGGGCAGACGCTTCGACGCGGACGATTTTGTCGTAGATCTCAGGAACCTCCATTTCGAACAGCTTTTCCAGGAGGCCCTTGTGCGCGCGAGAAATGATGATCTGCGGCCCGCGCGCCGACTTGTCGATGTCAACCACGAACGCGACGATGCGGTCGCCAGCGCGATACGACTCGCGCTGCACCTGCTCGCGCACCGGCAAGATCGCCTCGGGCCCGCCCAGGTCCACGATGATGTTACCGCGCTCGAAGCGGCGCACGATGCCCGAAATCAGCTCGCCCTTCTTGTCGCGGTATTGGTTGAAGACGTTCTCGCGCTCGGCTTCGCGCACTCGCTGCAAGATCACCTGCTTGGCGGTCTGGGCGGCAAATCGACCGAAGGTCTTCCACGCACGGTTCAGCTTGAGGAGCGGGCCGTACTTCGCCTCCTGCTCTTCGGCCCTGACCTGGTCCTTCTCGTCGTAGAAGATCTGGAACAGGAGCTCGTCGCCCACGTCGGCCTGGAGGTTGAAGCGATTCGCCTCTTCCACCGAAATCTCCTTGGCCGCGTGGGTGACCGGATCGGCGACCACGATGATCTGCGACAGATCCACCCGCCCGGAGGCTTCGTTGAAGCTTGCCTCCATCTCGCGTTCTTCGCCGAATGCCTTCTTGGCCGCGGTCAGGATGGCCTGTTCCAGCGCTTCGACCAGGACCTTGCGCTCGATGTTCTTATCCTTCGAGACCTGATCGAGAACCAGGCTCAGACTTGTACCGTCGCTCATGACGCACTCCTCGGTGTCGTGTGAGAACCGCTGTCGCGGCCCTTCTCTGCCGCCGGGCCCGCCCCTGCCCTACGATGGAATTCGGCGTCCCAGTCTGGGACCAGGTTGGCCCGAACGATGCTGTCGGTGGGCAGTTGGTACAACCTGCCATCGCATTCGATCTGGACCTGCCCGTCCTTGGCCCCGCCAAGAATGCCGGAGAAATTTCGCCGCCCTTCGATCGGATCCGACATTCGAATCTTCGCGTTCTGTCCCGCGAAGCGAACGAAGTCACACTCGCGACGCAGCGGTCTATCAATGCCTGGCGAGCTGACCTCGAGCCTGTAAGCATGATGAATGGAGTTGGCCACGTCGAGCGTCGCCGACAGGTCGCGACTTACGCGCTCGCAGTCGTCGTGACTGACGTACAGAGGCGGGAACACTGCCCCGGCGTCATCTTCCCCGCCCGGCACCCTGGGCCCCTCCGGGCGATCGATGAAGACACGCAGAACCCAGCCCTCTGGCTCGCGGGTCCACTGCAGCTCGACGAGGTCCAGGCCTACCCCTTGGATGGGAGGCTCAAGCAGCTTCCAGAGATCGTCGATTTCCTTGCGCATTTGCTTGGTTTGCGGTGTTTTTCGTCGGGTCGTAAAGAGGTCGTCGGGGAATTCGATGGACAAAAAAAAGGCGGGCTCGGGGGCCCGCCCTTCGTTCGGGTGTGCCTTATGATGTTCGGTGTTCTTACCACGACAGAATTTTCCGCGCAATCGCTGCTAACCCATCGGGCAAGGTTGACGGTCGCGAGCGTCTGACGCCGACGACTCCAACGCAGCGATTCATACACTGACATCCTCAGTGGCCACGCGTGTCTTCCATGTGCTAGTTGTTGGCCGCCTGCTGCTTGCAGGGGCCCCCAAAAACTCACAGCATCAACGCCGGCCTTGGGGTCGGCTCTTCCAGGAGGACCAGAGAATGGCCAGCGCAAACCTAGGCATCGGAGTGATCGGCTGCGGAACCGTCGGCGGCGGCGTCGTCAAGCTGCTCACGGCAGAAGCGGAGCATCTGCGCCGCAAGACCGGCGTCGCTATCGAGCTGCGCAAGGCGGCAGACCTAGACCCGGCCAAGCGTGCGTCGACCGGGCTGCCGGATGCCATCTTGACTGAGGACGCGCAAAACGTGCTCACGGATCCCGCCATTCAAGTGGTCGTGGAAGTCATTGGCGGCGTCAAGCCGGCGAGCATGTTCATCGAAGCCGCCCTCAAAGCCGGCAAGCATGTGGTGACTGCGAACAAAGAGCTCATTGCCAAGCAGGGACCTGCCCTGTTCGCTCTGGCGCGCGAGCATGGCGTCACTTTGCACTTCGAGGCCAGCTCGTGCGGAGGCATTCCCGTGATTCAGGCGCTCGGCCAGTCCCTGGCCGCCAACCGGTTTCAGAAGATCCTCGGCATCGTCAACGGCACGACCAACTTCATCCTGACCAAGATGTATCGCGAAGCCGCCGAGTTCGGCGAGGCTTTGGCCGAGGCGCAACGGTTGGGATATGCGGAAGCCGATCCCACCGCCGACGTGGACGGCCACGATGCCGCATACAAGCTGTCCATCCTGGCGTCGATGGCTTTCGACAGCTACTTCGACTACCGCGAAATCCACACCGAGGGGATCCGCCACGTCAGCGCGCGCGATATCGCCATCGCCAAGGAATACGACTACGTCATCAAGTTGCTCGCCATCGGCGTGGCCCACGACGACGAGCGGGTCGAGCTGCGCGTGCACCCCGTGATGGTGCCGAGCGGCCATCCCTTGGCGGCCGTGAACGATTCCTTCAACGCTGTGTTCGCGCGCGGGAACTACGTCGGCGACGTGATGTTCTACGGCCGCGGCGCCGGCCAATTTCCCACCGCATCCGCCATTGTCGGCGACATCATCGACATCGCCATGCACCAGTCGCGCGGCGGAACCAGCCCACGCATGAATTTTGGGCTTGCCAGCAAGCCCATCGTGCCGATGGGTGAAGTGAAGAGTCAATTCTACCTGCGCCTCGACGTGACCGACCGTCCGGGCGTGCTGGCCGCCATCACCAAGATCTTTGGCGACTGTGGCGTCAGCATCAGCGCCGTCACCCAGGAGGAGGCCACCGGCGATGCGGTCGAGTTGGTCATCTTCACCCACGAAGTGGTGGAATCGGCCTTCCAGAAGGCGGTGAGCGGAATCCGAAAGCTGGACGTAGTGGTCGGGGTGCGGTCCCTGATTCGCACGCAGCTGTAGCCGAACGGTTTGGGGCTGGAGCAATTTCCGGATCTCTCACCAAACACAAAGGCAAGAGAACGGGCGCTTCAACCCGTTCGCCGCTCTACGGCTGCGGCGCGACCCGCGGATTGAAGAGCAGCTCGTGCGTCTCGCGCAGCATTGCGGGGATCTCCGCCCGAAACGGCGAATTGGGCAATGCCGCGATCATTTCGTCGTCGTTGAAATCAGCCGCGCGTGCCCCCGGCACCCAGATGTCGTCGGGGCTCATCGACATGTAGCGCTCCTGCGCGAAATCCAGCAGATCGAAGGCAAGCACCAGATTCCGTAACCACAGAATCCGCCGCACGTTGATCTTGCCGGGCAGCTCGTTCCAATCAGGAAGTCCCTCGAACCACCGGCGCGCGAAATCGTCGCCCAGTGCTTTGCGGTACGCGGCTTCCAGCCTCTCGGCGATCGGCGCAAAAAGCGCCTGAGGTTCGGCAAGCAAGGGCAATACCTTCAGGTGCTCGTCCAAATCGCTCGGCCGTGCGGCACCCAAGGAAATGGTGTGGATCTCTGGGTTAGAAAGGCACCAGAGATCGTTGAACACCATCGGCGACAGAGGCTCGCACAAGGCCCTCAGCTTGGCGGAGGCACGATAGAGGCGGCCGCCCTTGTCCGACGGGCTGATGATGAAGGTACCCATGTCGTGGCGGCGCACGGCCTCGATGATGGGCAGGTTGTCCTGGAACAGGTAGTAATAGTGAAAATTGATGTAGTCGAAGCGCCCGGTCTCGACCATGGGCATAATCAGAGGGCGGGCGGCGTGGGTGGAGAAGCCGATGTGACGAATGCGACCTTCCCTGCGCCAGCGCTCGGCGATGTCGAGCGCTCCGCCCGGCGCGAGCGACCAGTCGACGGAAAGCTGATCGTTCACCCCGTGGATGGCGAACAAGTCGAGGTAGTCAACCTTGAGCAGCGCAAACGATTCGGCAAGTTGGCTCTCGAACTCCTTGCCATCAGGAGACGGGCGAATCTTGGTTTGCAGAATGAAACGATCACGCCGGTGGCGCGCCAGGGCCGGCCCTAGCTGCGCCTCGCTGGTGCCATAGCCGCGCGCGGTTTCGATGTGGGTGATGCCCAACTCCAGCGCACGATCGACGGTGTCCTCGAGATTCTTCTGGCTTTCACGCGACGTCTCCATGCCGCGCGTCCACGATTCCTGGAAGCGCATTCCGCCTTGCGAGAAGACGGGAATGGCGAGATTGGTCCGTCCGAATCGTCGGTAGATCACGAGATGATACTATCCCGTCCTCGATCGCTACTCCACCCGCTCGAAGAATCGGCGCCAGCGGATCGACTTGAACCAGTCGGCGAGGCCGGCCGGGCTCAGTCCGCCGCGCGACGGGTCGCGCGACCACCAAACGATGAGCGCCTTGCCCTTGATCAGATCGTACGGCACGTAGCCCCACACGCGTGAGTCGCGCGAGTTGTCGCGATTGTCGCCCATCACGAAGTAGTGTCCGGGCGGAATTTTGTGTGGTGGAAAGTCGGAGGCGTCGGTCCGGTTGGTGAACTGGTGGACCATGTGGTCCCTGCGGTCAAGGTGCTCCAGCCAGACTTCGCACGGCCGCACCAGCTCGTCGACCTCGATATCCCCTTCCCTGGCCGTGCACGGGACGGGCTGGAATTCGCGCGACATGGGCCGTCCATCGATGAACACCTCGTTGTGGCGCAGCTCGACCGTCTCGCCCGGCAGCCCGACCACCCGCTTGATGTAGTCGACGCTCTGGTCGGGGGGGTACTTGAAAACGATGATGTCGCCACGCTTGGGCTCACCCAGGCGGGCGAGCTTCAAGTTGGTGAAGGGAATGCTGATGGCGTAGGCGAACTTGGAAACGAAGATGTGGTCGCCAACTTCCAGAGCCGGAATCATCGATCCGGTCGGAATCTGAAATGCCTCGACCACGAAGGCGCGCAGGAACAGCGCCACGCCAAGGGCCAGCCCGATGGATTCGGCATACTGCCGAGCGGCCGACTTGCGCGCGAAGGCCACGTGGTCGTCAAGCTTGCTATCGAGATCGGAATTAGCCTGGCGCAGCCGCTCCACATCGCGAGCCTTGCGAGCCTCTTCCACTTCGGCCACCGCCGAATTCAGCGTCCCCGACACCGACTCGGGAATGCGATAGCGCTTCTTCTTTAGGATGCGCTTGGCTTCCCCGACCAACTGCTTGGCCTCGGCCTTGGCGCTGCCGAGCTGCCGATACCTGCGCCAAGACGCCAGAATACTTAACGCCATGATCAGTCGACCTTCAGGATGGCCAAGAATGCTTCCTGCGGAATCTCGACGTTGCCAACTTGCTTCATTCGCTTCTTTCCCTCTTTCTGCTTTTCGAGCAGCTTGCGCTTGCGGGTGATATCACCTCCGTAGCACTTTGCGGTGACGTTTTTCCGCAGCGCCTTAACCACGGTCTTCGCAATCACGCGCGAGCCGATGGACGCTTGGATGGCAACCTCAAACTGCTGCATCGGGATCAGCTCCTTCATCTTGATGCATAGGTCGCGGCCCTTGATGTATGAGGTCTCGCGGTGAACGATGGCGGACAGCGAGTCCACGCGGTCGCCGTTCACCAGCAAATCAAGACGAACCAATTCGGCCGAGCGGTAGCCCTTGGGTTCGTAGTCGAGCGAGGCATAGCCGCGCGAAATCGACTTCATGCGATCGTAGAAGCCAAAGACCACCTCGGTCAGAGGCAGGTCGTAGCGGATGATCACGCGACGTTCGCCAGCGTAGCTGAGCCCGGTCTGCGTCCCGCGCCGCTCCTCGCACAGCTTCAGCAGCCCGCCGACGTACTCGGGCGGCGTGTGCAGGGTGGCCGCGATCATGGGCTCCTCGATGCGCTCGATCTCGCCTTCCGACGGAAACTTGGCCGGATTGTCCAATTCGACCACGCTACCGTCGCGGCGCACGATCTGGAAACGCACGGTGGGGGCGGTGGTGACGAGGTCCAGGTCATACTCGCGTTCCAGTCGCTCCTGCACGATTTCCATGTGCAAAAGCCCGAGGAACCCGCAGCGAAAGCCGAAGCCAAGCGCGGCAGAGACTTCGGGCTCGCGGCTGAAGCTGGCGTCGTTGAGCCGGAGCTTGTCGAGGGCGTCGCGCAGATCCTCGTAGCGGGCGGGATCGGTGGGAAAAATGCCGGCGAACACCATGGGCTTGGCCGGCTGGAAGCCAGGCAGCGGCTTGTCGCAGGGCTTGCTCGCCTCAGTGATGGTGTCGCCCACGCGGGCATCGGCGACCTCTTTAATCGCTGCGGTCAGGAACCCGACCTCGCCCGGGCCAAGCTCGTCGATGTCCTTCGGGAACGGCGCAAAGGCACCGATGCTGACGATTTCGTAGTCGCGACCGGCTGCCAGCAAGCGGATCTTCTGCTTCGTCCGCAGCGTGCCGTCGACCACACGCACCAGCAGCACGACGCCGCGGTAGCTGTCATACCAACTGTCGAGCAGCAGCACCTTGAGGGGCCTCGTGGCGTCGCCCTGCGGTGGAGGAACGGTATGCACCACCGCCTCAAGAATCTCTTCGATGCCGCGGCCGTCTTTGGCCGACGCCAGGATCGCGCCCGAGGCGTCGATGCCGATGACCTCTTCAATCTGCCGTTTGGCATTTTCCGGATCCGCCGACGGAAGATCGATCTTGTTGATCACCGGCACGATGGCCAGGTTGTGCTCGGTGGCCAAGTACACGTTCGCCAGCGTCTGCGCTTCCACGCCTTGCGAGGCGTCCACGACCAGCAGCGCCCCCTCGCACGCCGCCAGCGATCGCGACACCTCGTAATGGAAATCCACGTGTCCGGGGGTGTCGATTAGGTTCAGCTCGTAGGTCTGGCCGTCCTTGGCCTGGTAGTTGAGCCGCACGGTGGCCGCCTTGATGGTGATGCCGCGCTCCCGTTCCAAATCCATGCTGTCGAGGAATTGGTCCTTCTGCTCGCGCTGGGTGAGCGCGCCGGTGAACTCGATCAGGCGATCGGCCAGCGTGGACTTGCCGTGGTCGATATGAGCGATGATGGAGAAATTGCGGATCAGTTGGGTCGGGGTCGGCACTTCGCTACCTTTGGGCTATTTCCGCAGCACGTCGAGAGTGAGCTGCCCGGGGAGGTGCCGCTTTTCTCTCTCCAGGACCAAATCGATTCCCTGGCGAATGTATTCCGCCACTGGCACCTTGGTCTTCTGGTGCAGGATCTTGAGTTGCTCGTTCTGTTCGGGAGTGATGTACACGGTGGTCGATATTTTGTTCCGTGCCATGGCGGACCGACCATGCATGACCATACGTGAGTAGTCAATGAACAAGCGGACCGTGGCAGAGCAACGCGGATAGCTACGGACCAACCGGCTTCCTTTCCTCTGGAAAGGTTGTGACTGGCCCTTGCCGCGACGGCGCACTTGGCCTAGCCTACCGGTATGCTTTTGCTCGGAAAAGACTGGGGTCGCTCCCTTGCTCGGACCGCGGCTCTGACTGTCATCGGTGGGTCCTTCGCGTTCGGCTGCGGCGGCACGCAGAAGTCGGTGGTGGGTCCAGGTTCGGACCAACTCGGGTCGCCGGGCGATTTGGGCGCCAGGATTGACCGTTCCCGCTGCGACGACCGGGGCAAACAGGTTGTCACCCTGGATGCTAACGGCGACGGAAAACCCGACGTGATCAAGCTGTTCTTGCCGGTCAACCAGGACGGCCACCAGGTCCAAGAATTGGTCTGCAAGCAGAGTGATTTGGACTTCGACGGCAAGATGGACCTGATCCAGTACTACGGCCCGAACGGCGAGCTTTTCATGGACGAGTACTCCATGGATTACAGCGGCAAGTTCAACGGCCGAACCTTCTATCAGGACGGCAAGAAGGTCCGCGCCGAAAAGGACATGGACTTCGACGGCAGGCCCGACTACTTCGAATTCTACGAGGGCGGCAAGCTGGTGCGCGTGGAGCGTGACCGCAACGACGACGGCAAGGTCGACGAATGGCAGTACTACGAGAACGGCAAGCTTGACCGCATCGGCTTCGACACCACCGGTTCCGGACGGGTCGACAAATGGGAACGCGGCCCCGAGGGCGGCGCGGACACACAGGTGGCCCAAGCCCAGGAGCCGGCGCCCGGCGTGCCCGGGGGGACGACGCCGACCACCGCAGCCGGCGCCGCCGATGCCGCAGCAGCGGCCGCAGCCGCCGACGCGGCCTCTCGCGGAGGCCCCAAGGCCGAGCCCAAGGCCGCAGCTCCCAAGGCCGACAAGAAGGACGCTCCCAAGAAATAGCTTCGTCACGGGAGAAGGCCCTGACCGACATCGAACGACGCTGGGGTGGACCGCGGATGGCGCTCGACGCCACCGCCTTCATCCGCCTGGATTTGAACGGCCCAGCGACGCATTCGCGAATCGTCAACGCGAGCAACCGCGGGATGCTGCTGGTGATGCCCGATGCGCGACCGGTGGGGACCCGAATCCACGTAACGGTTCAGCTTGAAGAGCCCGCGAAGCAAATCAAGGTGTCGGGCATTATCGTGCACTGCACTGTCGCCGAAAGCGTCGACCCACGATTTACGGCGCGCACAGGCATTTTGTTGACCGCCGCTGGTCCGGACTGGGACGATCTGTGCATCCGCCTGGCAGCCAAGGCCGGCAAAAAATAAGTGGCGGATCCCGAGATCAAACTGCTGTCTGATTTTCACAGCCATCGAACCGCGGACCAGTCGACCCACGACGCACCGGTTGGCCCTGTAAATCACAACCGCGACCGACCTGCGTGGCGACCGGAGCGATACCGCCGGTTCGCAATCCGGCGGCATAGCTCACGTCGCGCGAGACAACGCGGCGACTGCGGAGCTCAGACTTCTGTTCGCGCGCTGTATGACTGGGGCGACGCCGGTCTCGCCGGGCGGCAGGGCCGGGCTTATTCAACCGGGCAGCTCCAATAGGGCGCGTCCGATTGACCGCTGACCACGCAATAGCAGGGCATGTTTTCGCACGCCTTGCAGCAGTTTGGACAGGGGCATGTGAGCTCTGGAATAGTGCAGCTCTGATAAGAGGAGACGTACTGAGAAGAACAGTCCGGGCATTCGACCGGCAGCACGAGCTCGGCTTGACTTCCGGCACCTGAGCCCGAGCAAAGGATGTTTGCCTGGTCAACGTCGGCGTAGGTAGAGGCGTGGATGTCCAACTTGACGGCGACCATGGAGCCGCAGGCGGGCAATTCGTCGATCGCAAACGGAGGGCAACTCAACCCGTCGTACCCCGGGTAGACGCCCATTCTCGAAGTGCACTCGACCGACTGGCCCCCAGGCAACGACGCAACCATGGACAGCTGCCAGTACTTCATGTCCTGGTCGATACGATGGACTGTGGCGCTCACCCACAACATGTTGTTGGTTACGACGAGATGAGTCTTCGTCGGATCAAAAGCCAGTGAAGTACAACATGCAGGCGGTCCGCACGTGATCGACTCACGCGTACCGCCCGAACCACCTCCCCCCGCGCCGCCCAGGCTGCCGCCGGAGCCGCCGCCGCCACCTGCGCCACCGTTGCCCCCTGTTCCAGCCAGGCTCGATCCATCTCCCCCGCCGGCGCCGCCCAAGCTGCCGCCTGAACCGACGCTGCCGCCACCCACCCCACCTGCGCCGCCTGCGCCAGCCAGGCCCGAGCCACCACCCGCGGCAGATCCGCCCGGGCTGCCGCCTGAACCGACGCTGCCGCCACCCGCTCCACCCGTGCTTGCACCGTTACCATCAGCGCCGCCCGTGCCCGCGCCAGCCGTGCCTCCGCTCTGGTTCGCATCCGGAACGGTTGTCGAAGGTCCTGCCAAAGGACGCCCACTCGACTTGCTGCAGCCATTGCCCGCCGACACCGAAAGGCTCGCCAGCACGGAGAACGACAACAACATCTCTTGCAGTCTCATGGCGTCAAGTATAGAGGTGCACAATCCGGGGAGAAGGGCTGTCGACGCCAAAGCTGGCAGGTCTGTGATCGAGCGCTCAGGGAAGGGAAGCCACCACGGCCGAAGCCAGTGCCGGGCACGGCCAGTATGCCTTGCTTGAGCAAGAGGCCCACGGAGGCCACGTCGTCAGCCATGGGCGTCCTCACAAAGACGGAGTAGCCACCCTCGGGTTTCCTCGCATCCGCATCGGCGCCTTAGCGTCGACCACCAGGTCGTGCTTCTTTGCGACGTACGCGAACGCCGCATCCAGGCCTCGGCCGTGATCGCCTACGCGTTATCCGTTAGGCTGGACGTCTACGGAACGTCCCGGAAGCCCCAAAAGTGGCGGATCTCGGACTCGAACCGAGGACCCGGCGCGTATGAAACGCCTGCTCTAACCAGCTGAGCTAACCCGCCAATTTGTCAGCCCCGACGAGCCGGCCCTGCGGCCTGCCCTTCGGAGGAGGGCGATTTTGCTTGCGGGGAGGCGTCTGTCAAGGGCCGATCACCACAAAGCGACATGCAACTGTTGTTGACGTGGTCCTTGACTGGCCCCTTGCCCTTGGATAGAAGCCGCAAAAGAAATGCGACTATACGCTGGAAAGATTCCAAGCATAGCCTCCGAGATTGTGAAAGCCCTGGTGGACGGCGAAGACCTGTCGGTACTCGACCGCAGCGAGGCCGAGCTGGACGTTCAAGCCGTGCTGAAGGAATACCTTCGCCTTGAACGCGAGGTCACGGACAAGGCCAAAGACATCCTGTCGAAGAGGAACCTGCCCTACGAGCAGTTCGGCAAGGTCAAGCGCCAGGTTGCCGCCGAGAAGGGCTTCGGCCTGGGCGATGAAGGGCTAGACTGGATGACGACGCAGATGATCGAGTCCTTCATGCAGTCGCCGCACGTGGAAGAGGTCTTCGCTGACGACGCGACCCTGCGCAAGCGCATGACCGACATCCTCAAGAAACACATGCATATCGACGAGGAAATCGACGCCGAGGTTCGCCGCCGCATCAAGAACCTGGAAGAAGGCACGGCCACCTGGGAGGTCGAGTACCAAAAGGCGCTCGACCAAATCAAGAAGAATCGCCACCTGGGCGAGTGAGCGGAACCGGCTCCGAACCCGGATCCGAAACCGAGTCAAATCTGCGGGCCCCAGCTCCGGCCGTCGAGCACGGGCTCCGGCCCGGCTACCGACCTCCGGCGACGGGTTCCGGCCCCGCCGGCTTGCGCACTACCACTCCAGCCGGTGCGCCCCTGGCAGCGTCCAGCCCAGCGCCGTTCTCGCGCGGCGGGCGCTGCGGTGGCCGCGCCCCCTGCTGGGGACGTGGTACCTGCTGCGGTCGCTGCTGTCGTTCGCGGGCGAAGGTGATCACCTGCCTCACCAGGCGTTCGATGGTGAAGCCCACGTCCGACAGGCGAGCGTCTTCGTACATGTACGCCGGCGTAGAGACCACCCGATTTTTCTGGTCGACCAAGATCTCGCGCAGCGGGCACGGCCGCACGTCGGCACCCATCACCGCCGCATGCTTCGCCTCCTCGCACGTCTTCGTGCCGAAGGTAACTCGAACCCCGGCCGAAGGCCCCAGCACGCGGGCGGCGAGGATCGGCGACACGCAGATGAATCCCATCGGCCGACGTCTGGCCAGCATCCCCTTGAGCAGCCGCGTGACCTCGGGGTGGACCTCGCACACCACGCCCTTCTCGGCGTAGTTCGACAGCACGGTCACCACGCCGAAGCCGCCCGGGAAGATCAGGGCGTCGAGGTCCGTATCTTTCACCGTGGCGATGTCGCGCACCTGCCCGCGAGCAATGCGGGCCGCTTCGGCCATCGAACGCCTGGGGCCGGCCTGGCCGTCCACCGCCCGGGTCAGGTGATCGACCACCCGAGCCTGCGCGACGTCAGGTGCCATGCAGATGGCGCGCCCCCCGGCGCGTTCGATCCAGTACAGCGTCAGAACTGCCTCGTTGACCTCGGAACCGTCTTCGGAGCCGCAGCCGGACAGAACCACTCCCACGCGAGTTGCCATGGCCCAAGCGCTACCAGAAAAGCGCCACGCCTGCAAAGAGGTAGCACATGGCGGGTGTCCAACCCTAAAGGTTGGCGCCGCAGTTTCAATCAAGCCGGAGCCCCGAGGAGTGAAAGTGCGACATTTCTGTCAGGTTGATGTCCGCCCACTGGAAGCAGGTTAGCAGTCCCTTTTCTCCCTGTTTGCTCCGCCTACGCGGGGTGCATCCTCAGGAACGTGGTCATCGGGTCGGCCAAGCAGCGCAGGAATGCGTCTTGCACGGCGCAGCCGGACGATGGCGACGAACACAACCTCGCTCATCGGCGACGACGCAAGCACCGATGCTCGCCGGGGAGCCAGGGTAACATGCGGGGACACCAGCCCGAGGCTCAACATCGCCGGCAGCGATGGCGGCCCATCCGATTTTATCATCCGGTGCGCTCGGCAGGGCAAGCTTGCGTTCGGGCTGATTGTCCTGGCGGGCGGGTTGACTGCCTTGTTGCTGCCGCTATCCCTCACGCGCCTCATCGACGGCGATGAGGGATACCTGCTCCTGGCCGCACGACTCATGTCTGAGGGCAAGATTCCGTATCGAGATTTCTTTTTGACTCAAGGACCGGTGTTGCCCGCGGTCTTCGGAGCCTGGTTTTGGGCTGCGGGGCGCAGTTGGGCTGCGGCTCGCATCGTCGAGGGAGTGATCGCGGTCATCATGGGACTGTTCGTCTTCCGCGAGACGTTCGCCGCTACCCGCCGCTGTTTGGCCGCTGTGTTCGCGACCTTGCTGTTTGCGTTCAGTGCCAACACAGAGGGGTGGCTAACCATCGTCAAGGGCTTTGGGCTCTCCGCCCTGTTTGCGTTGGGTTCGGTCCTCTTGCTGGGAGCGGCCGTCGTGCCGTCGCGAAGCATCCGGGACAACCGTCGCACAGAGCTGGCCACAACCGGGGCCGGAGTATGTATCGGACTTGCCGCCTCGACGAGGCTCTACGTCATTCTGGTCCTGCCTGCCCTCGGGTTGTACCTCCTTCGCTGGGTCGGTCTGGGACGGAGCGGTCGACGGCGCCTCGGCGGCTATACCCTGGGCTGCCTGTGCGGCTTGCTGCCGCTGTTTGTGAGCTTCGCAATCGAGCGGAAGGCCTTCGTCTTCGACACGCTCTTGTTTCACGGCGTCCGCGAGTGGGGCCAGTCCAGTCTGCTCGGAAAAGCCAGCGACAAGCTGCCGGTCATCCAAAAGGCCGTCGGGCTTCATCGTAGGGCGACGGCAGAGGGTCGCCAGTTCCTCGTGCTGGCCGTCCCTGCGGTTCTAGCCATGGTCGCTCGCCTTCGTGCTCGCGGCAGATATCGCTCGGCCGCGGGTTGGGTCTGGCCGCCTCTTCTGGTCGGCAGCGTTCTACCGAATCCCTTCCTGCAGCAATACCTTTGCCTGTTGGTTCCCTTTCTTGCCGTCGAAGCCGGGGTCTTCCTGGCCTTGCTCGTCGATTGTGGAGTGCATTGGAAGGCCACGATGGGCACCACCGGCAAGCACCTCTGCGACGCCGCCGTGGCAGTGAGCACACTCGCTTGCCTCGCGTACTACTTGGGCGTGGGATGGAGGGAACGCGACCGATATGTGCATACCGGCGTCGACGTCCCAGGCATCTGGTCCCAGGATCGCACGGTTCGATGGCGGATTGAAACGGTCGAGGGCGCGGCCAGAGAAATCGACTCGCAGAACCAGCTGGTGGCGGCGTCCTGGTGGCCGGGATACTTCGTCAGCACCAGGACTCGCCCGGTTCTGGCGCTCGCCAACGATTTCGGTTTCCGAGCTGCTGAGGTCCTGTCGCCGGAAGAACGGCGAGGTCTTCATGTCGCGAGCCATGCAGACGTTGGCAACATGATTCGTTTGCGTACGCCGCGCCTGTTCGTCGAAGGCAATTGGGCTGCCCGTCCGTGGGCGGAGTGGCTAGCGGATAACGGCTTCCGAGTGCAGGCGATGGTGCACAACGTGGCCATTTGGGCCCTGCGCTAGCACGCGGGTGCGGTAGAGCCGCCGGTCTCGCGCATCGCCGGCGACTCTTCCACCGCCGCGAGCTGTGCGGCGAGGAAGGCGGGGAAAGAACCCCCGACGATGGCCCGTCTGGCGGCCCTTGCCAAGGTCAAGTAGTACTGGAGGTTATGAAGCGTAGCCAATCGATAATAGAGGATTTCCTTGGACCTAAATAGATGGGCAAGGTACCCGCGGCTGTAGCGCCGGCAGGCCTCGCAGGCGCAGGCCTCGGCAAGCGGCCGCCCGTCGTCGCGGTGGCTGGTGTTGGCGATGTTGATGTGTCCGCCCGCCACGAACAGGTGCCCGTTGCGAGCGTTGCGTGTCGGCATCACGCAGTCGAACATGTCGATGCCCGCGGCGATCCCAACCAGGATGTCTTGCGGCCGGCCGACCCCCATCAGGTATCGCGGCCGATCCGCGGGCATGGTCGGCGCCACCTGCCGGACCACCTCGTGCATCACCTCGGGCGGCTCGCCGACCGACAGGCCGCCCAACGCGACGCCGTCGAAGGGCAGCGCCGCTATCTCGGCCAGGTGGCCGGACCTCATCTGGACGTCGGTGCCGCCTTGGACGATGCCGAAACGAATCTGACCGGATGCTGCTGGGGCGGCCACGCAACGGGACGCCCATCGCGTCGTCCGCTCCATCGCCTTGCGCAGCACCTGCGCGTCGGCGTTCGACGGCGGGCACTCGTCAAAGGCCATGGCGACGTCGCTGCCCAGGGCCGCCTGGATGGCCATCGCCGACTCGGGCGTAAGCCGTTGCGCACTGCCGTCGACGTGCGACTGAAAGGTGACGCCGTCTTCATCGATGGTGCGGCGGCCCTGTTGGCTGAACACCTGGAATCCGCCCGAATCGGTCAGAATCGCCCCCTGCCAGGACATGAACCGATGCAGCCCGCCCAGATTGGCAATCAACCCATGGCCGGGCCGCATGGCCAAGTGGTACGTGTTGCCGAGGATGATCTGCGCCCCGAGGGCTTCCAGGTCGCCCGACGACAGCGACTTCACCGTGGCTTGGGTCCCGACCGGCATGAAGACCGGCGTCTCCACCGTGCCGTGCGCGGTATGCAGAAGCGCGGCACGCGCCTGCCCGCAGGTGGCTTGCACCTGAAAATGGTCGCTCATGTTGGAAGCGGTCCCGGCGTGATGAACATGGCGTCACCGTAGCTGTAGAAACGATACCCGCGATCGATGGCTTCGCGATAGGCCCCAAGAACGTTTTCCCGGCCGGCGAAGGCCGAAACCAGCATCAGCAGCGACGACCTCGGCAGGTGAAAATTGGTGACCAGGTCGGTGACCAGACGGAAGTCGTCGCCGGGCAGAATCAAAAGGTCTGTGCTCCCCTGCCCGGCCGCGATGGGGCCACGGCGAGCGAGAGTTTCGAGGGTACGCACGACGGTGGTGCCGACCGCCACGATGGGCCGACCCTCGGACTGGGCACGGCGAATGGCGCCTGCCGCGGCTTCGCCCACCTCGAAACGCTCGGCATCGAGGCGGTGGTGCGCCGGATCGGCGGTCTCGACCGGCCTGAAGGTGCCTGGGCCCACGTGAAGGGTGATCCGAGCCACGTCGTGACTGTCGGCCTGGATTCGATCGAGCAACGCCTGGGTGAAATGCAGGCCCGCTGTGGGCGCCGCCACCGCGCCGGGTGCGTGCGCATAGACGGTCTGGTAGCGGGCCCGATCGTCGACCGCGGGCATCGCTGCTGGCATCTGGCGCCGAGCGGCCTCGATGTACGGCGGCAGCGGAATCTGGCCGACCTGTTCGACCATGCCGAGCAGGCCGCTCTGCCCGTGTCCCGAAAACTCCACCACGGCATTGCCGCGCTCGCCCCGTTCGCGAAGCGTCGCCGCCCAAGGTCCGTCAAAGCGCAGCCGCATCCCGACTGGGCTCTGGCCCAGGCCTCGCACCAGAACCCGCCAGCTTTCCACCCATGCCCTAGCGTCGGCATTTTCCACGTCGGCCCTCGCCGCCGCCCCGCCCGCGACACCATCGAGCCGCTCGACCAGGAACACCTCGATCCGACCGCCGGTGGGCTTCCAGGCGACGAGCCGCGCAGGAATTACGCGGGTGTCGTTCAGGACCAGCAGAGAGCGCGGACGCAGGAAGATCGGCAGCGCAGAAAAAAATCCATGATTGCGCTTGCCGTCAATTTTGCTAAGAATCATCAAGCGCGACCCGTCGCGGTCCGGCAACGGATACGCGGCGACCCGCCCCTCTGGCAACTCGTAGTCGAAATCTTCGGTTAACAGGAAATCTCCACTCCTTTGGGCCAGCATGCCTTCTGCGAACACAAAATCAAGCTCCCGGAAATCGGACGCACCGGCGAAGGCCGACACGCCCGAGTTTGTGATGAAGAACGTCCGGGAGTTCCACGCCGGCTACCAGCCCTCGGGCGGGCGCGGTGGCGTCTTCTGCCCGACGCGCAGCAAGTTGCAGGTGGGCGACCCGGTTTCGGTGAAAGTTCGCTTGGGCCGGCGGCAGCCCCCGATGGTGCTGTACGGACGCGTGGCCTGGCGACGTCCCGGCCGGCATCTGCTCAAGATCCGCGCCGGCATCGGGGTCGAGTTTCTGGACGGCGAACAGGCCAAGTGCGAATACCTGCTCGAGATGGCGAGATCGGGATCGAGCGTGCACAGCCGCCGCCGACACGAACGCATCCCGGTGGACCTGCCGATCACGTGGCGGCCGGTGGGCAGCAACCAAGGTCTGCAGGGCAAGCTGCGCGACGTAGGCCGGGGCGGCGCCTTCGTGCTCTCGCCCGCGACGGTGCCCTACGAATCGCAGGTGGTCTTGGAAATTGCACCACCCGGCGCTGAGGTTCCGATGGCATTCATCGGTCGCGTGGCGTGGACCGGAAAGGCCGGCGACGAAAATGTCTTCGGCATCGAATGGCGAGCCCGCGACGCCGGTGGCGGCCGACGTATCAAAGAGCTGGTGCGCCGCCTGACCAACTCCGGCCACATCGCACCTCTTTACTAACAGCCGGGCTCGACGAAAGTCCGTCTCTGCGTCCTCGCCCAAGTGAGTCGCCCGGGCGATCCTCTGCGCTCTCTACCAAACCAGGTCGAGCGCGTAGAGAGAGCCGTTGTTGGCCAGCACGTAGAGCGACTTGCCCTCCTTGTCCACTGTGGGCCCTGCGCACATGCCGCGCGCCGGGTCGAAGATCTGCAGCAGCTTTCCAGTCTCGCGCTCGAGCACAAACAGGCCCTCACGGCTGCCGCTGAAAACCAGATAGGGGCCGACCTCCACCGGTGCGGTCAGATCCCCGGCGTCGGGCAGCCCCTGCCGCCATAGAACGTTCCCGTCGGTGCTGACCGCCACCAGGCCGGCTCGGGCGGAAACCGCGTAGAGGTTCGATTCGCCTCGGGTCAGCCCGCTGGTGCCGTCGAGAGACGCGTGCCAGAGGACTTCGCCATCGCTCGGGCGCAATCCGTAAAGCCCGCCTGAGAAAGATGCGGCGAACAGCTTTCCGCGCCAAACCGTGGGGCTGGCGTCGACGTCCACGAATTGGTCGGAAGCGGCCGCGAGTGAACGCGACCAAAGGAGATTCCCGCTGTCGACCTGAAGAGCCACCACGTACCCGTCGCTGAACCCGGCGAACACAGCGTGACCTTCCTGGTGAGGAACTGCGTAGCCGTGAATGGTGAAGCCTTCCGGCGTTTCGCGCTCGTACTGCCATCGCATCTTGCCGTCGGCTGGATCGACCGCGAAGACCCGATCCGCAGCGGTGGCCAGGAACAGGGACTGCTCGCCGATCTCGGGCGCGTGGTCAATCGGACCTTTGAACTTGTTCGACCAGCGGAACTTTCCGGTCGCCGGGTCGACCGCGTATAGAATTCCGTCGTCGCTGCCCACGTACACCTGTCCGCGCCAATGGTCATAGCGGGCTTCCCCATCAACCCCGCCCGTCATGGCCGTGCTCCACACGATCGCACCGGAGCCGATATCGACGGCTACGACCGAACCTCCGCGCGATCCGAGCACCAGGCGCGAGCCCACCAGCGCGCCGGTGGCACACTCCTCTGGGTGCGGGTCCGACGGCGGATAGGCGTGAATCTGCGTGTGCCAGCGCATCTGGGCCACGCCAGCCGGGTAGTCGTGCCGTTCCACCGATTCGCGGCGTACCGTCGCGGTCGAGCAAGCGCTGACCAGCAGAATCCCCAGGAAAGCCCCGGCGAGCCGCCCCACGACCAGGCCAGAATGCACGTGCGCGAGGCGCCCCGTCACAGACTATTTCTCGGTGAGGAGGGCCAGGCGGTCGTCGATCTGCGAGCGCAAGGTCGTCTTTGGCGCCTTGTCGAGGATCTCTCGCAGAATCTTTTCCGCCTCCTTGCCCTTGCCCTGCTTGTCCAGAACGCGCGCTTCGGAAAAAAGCGCGTGGTCGAGGTAAAACTTCGAACCGCGCTGGCACTCGTCGGCCAGGCTGGTGAAGGCGCGCAGGGCATCGTCAAGCTTGCCCTCCGCCTCGCGGGCGACGGCCACGCCCTCGAGCTCGACGATTCGCAAGCCAGGGTCGGTTTCGTTGGCGGCGAGGCTTCCATAGATCGACGCGGCCTCGGCGGCGTTGCCAAGCACGAGTAGGCGGCTCGCCTTGTCGGCCAGCGCCTTCCGGCCGAGACCTTCGCTGCCGAACTGGGCTAGGAAGGCGTCGGCCTCCTTGTTGGCGGCCTCCAGGCGCTCCTTTTCGGTCTTGAAGCGGGGAACGTCGCTGTCCTCGGTGCTTTCGGCCTTCGCCGCGCCTTTCTCGGGCTCCTTCTCTGGCAGGAGATCGGCGTTAGCGATGCGCTCGATGCGCTCGAATGCCACCGTCGCCTTGGCTGCAGCGCCGTGACGGTAGGCGGTCAGACCCCACCCCGCGCCGATGCCGACGGCAGCGGTAATCAACAAAGCGATGACCCCGCGCCGTCTCTTTGACAGCATTTCGCCCAAGTGCGTCCAGAAGCTGACGAACTCGTCCGGGCGCTTCAGTTCTTTTTCGAGTGCTTTTGCCACGGCCACTGGGAATAACAGAGCCGTCGTCGCGGGTCAATGCCGCTCTCCGGTACAAGCGGCCACATTTCGCGTAAAGTGCCCGGCCGATGCGGTTGTTGCTCGCCCTTTCCCTGGCCTCGCTTGTGCCGGCTTCCGCATTTGCGGTCGGCCAAGATGAGGCTAGTCTGTCGCTGGGGGCCGGTTTTACCGTCGAGCATCAGGGGGAAAGCCGCCCCGGAGCAGCAGTCGAGCTCAGGCTGTTGCGTGGACTCTCCGACGCCTGGGCGGCCAGGCTGGGCCTGCAGGCGGCCCTGGCTCCGTCATCGAGCGGTAGGTCGGCAGCCAGCGTGCTTTCGCAGGCCGCGGGGTTCACCTGGGCCGTGGACATCGTCAACTGGGTGCCGTTTCTCGACCTGGGTTTGCTGGCGGCCGATGCGCGCGGCGGCGGTCATGGGGCAAGCCAGCGCCTCGGTGTCGAAGCCGGGCTGGGTATCGACTATCTATTTTCACGTAGAACGGTCGCGTCGATCCTCGGTCGCGTCGACTACTTGCCGCTGCGCCTGGCCGGCACTGATTCGCCCCGGCCCGTGGTGGCCAGCTTCGTGCTGCACCTCGGACGCAGCTTTTGACCTACGGAAAAAATCCGTAGCTGATGCTGCCCGTGACGAAGGGTCCGTCCATCGACTCGTGGGCGATGGGCGGAGCGTAGATGCGACCGACCAGCTTGATGTTGTTGCGCTGACCGAGCAGCAGCGCCGCCTCCACCCCAAGGAGCAGCATCGATTCGTCGTTGAGAACCAGCTCGGTGGTCATCGTCGTCCCGCCCGACTGCTTGGTGCTTACTTCGGCGACGTTCTTGCTAAACCACATCTGCGAAATCGCGCCGGTCGGCGCAAGGTACACCCGCCAGAAGGTCCTGATAGGCACGCTGACCCCGGCACTGATGGTACTGGCCTCGGTCGCGTACGCGTTCGAGGCACCGGTCGGAAAATAGCCGACTCCGTAGGCCCCGAACGTGAGGTCGACGGCCAGGCCTACCCGGCTGGCCAGCCCCTTCCAAAGCGAAGCGCCGACGAAACCTCCGATCGCAGTGATGTTGTGGTCGATGTTCAGGACGCCCACGCCGAGCACGGGCGAGATCTGGAGCTCTCGCCACCAGTGATCTCGTTCGGCCGCGACCTTCTCGGCTTCAACCGCGGCCCGCTGATCCTCCGGGCTAAGGCAAGTGGAGCCGGCGCACCGGTAGCCCCAGCCGATAGGACACGACTGCCAGCACGCCGGGTCGTAGTCGGGTGGCGGCTGGGCCGGATACGCGCCAGGCGGCGGATACCCAGGCGCCGGATACCCGGGCGCGTAGTACGGCGACGGTGAGCCAGCGGGCGGGTAGTTGTAGCCCGGTGCGGGCGAACCAGAAGCTGGATAGTACGGCGGTGGTGTCGGACCGGCCGGCGGATAGTAAGGCAGCGCCGGCGAAGCGGAGGCTCCGGGGCTGGGTCCTCCGGCCTGCGCCGGCGCAGCGGTCGGATTCGCCTGCGGCGCTGGCTGTTGTGATACATCGGCTGCCGCTGGTTGTGGCGGTACGCCGCCGCCAGTCGCAGAAACAGTTGAGGAACCAGTCTGCGGTTGGGCAAAACCCGTAGAGGTCCAGCCGAACCAAACAAGGCCAACGAACAGCAACGGCGCTCGTGTTTTCAAAGGACATCCCCCTGGTTCGAAGAGGCGCCACCATAGCACGATCGAAGCGCGACTCTGCGAGTAAGGGGTGCCCACCGCATCTCGTCGCCGGCACGGGCACCTGCGTTCTGACCTTGACGACGGCTTGCACCTGGCAGTATCGAGGGAAGGTGCGTGCATCCATCGTCCTGACGTCCGTATTCCTGGGGGCCATCGTCGGCTTCGCCACACCAGCAAGCGCGGCCGGCATCGTCGCCGTGGCGGAGCCCAACGGCGCCATCGCGCTTCGCGACGGAAAACGAGGAGCCCTTGCGAGCTTCGTGCCCAAGACTCAGTCGAACCAGCGAGGTGCCGCAGCCGCCCGCGAGCGCAAGGTTTCTGGCCACACAGTGCTGGAAGTCCGCCTGCCGATCTCGGGCGAATTCCCCGGCCGCGAAGAGGTCTGGATTGCCGAGCTCACCAACGCGGGCGCCAAGGTGATCTGGTGGGATTTGACTGGCGCGCTGGATCCGGACGGCGAAACCTCGACGGTTGCCGAGATAGGCGAGGACGGGATCGAGGTGTATCAGAAGGCGGCGCGACTTTCTCGCTGCGACGGACTGCCGGTGCGCGTTTTCGCGAAGGTTTGGGATTTTGCCAGCCGCGCTTTCAAGGCGAAGGGCCCCACCGTCCCCGCCCCGGCAACCGCCACGGTGCAAGCCAGGCGCGGCGGTGCGCCCGAGGGCAAACCGCTGGGCGGCTTTAACTTCGCCGCGGCCTCGACCTCGCTGGGCGCGGCCGGCGACGTGCGCCGATTGAGGCCGCCGGTGGCGGTCAACGACGGCAATCCGGCCACGGTCTGGTCGAGTGAGGGCGATGCCCGCGGGCAGCTTCTGACCGCGCGCTCGAGCGGAGGATTCCCCATCACCGGGCTGCGCCTACTGCCGGGCGATCCGAGCAACGAGCGGACTTTCCGTTCAAGCGGCAAGCCGCGCAAGCTGTCCCTGATCTTCGGGAAGAACCCGTCCGACAACGTCGACGTCGACCTCGTCGAAGACAGCGACAGCGGCGTGGCCCGGTCCAAGGTGCCGTTCTGGATCGCCCTGCCAAGGCCTGTCGCCTCTGACTGCGTGACGGTGATCGTGCGCGAGGCCACGTCCGATAAGGTTCCCACGTCGATCGCGGACCTGGACGTGATGACAGATCTCGATGGTCCCGAAGCGGTGGATCGCCTGGTTGCGAGCCTTTCGCACGACAACGCCTGCGAGGCGCGCCAGCCGCTGCTTGTTCGCCTCGGCCAGCCGGCGTTGGCTGAGACCGCGGCAGCCGTTGCAAAGGCACCTGCTGGGATGGGTCGCCAGTGTCTGTTGGAGGCCCTCGATGCGCTGCTCGCACAAGGAGCATCGGCAACGCCCGAGGTGGGCGTGGCGTTGACCGCCGCCATCGAAAGCGCCTCGGCCAGCGAAGAGAAGATCGTCCTGAAGCGGTTGCCCGGCATGGCGCCCCCGCCGGTCGCTACGGTCGCAGGAATCCTGCAAGATCAGAAGCGCCTCCAGCCCGATCGCCTACTCGCCGCGCGGGTGCTCGCGGCCATCTCGGGCGACGAAGCTAGCAAGGCACTGCTGTCGGTCGTCGGACAGGGCGACCCGTCGATGCGGCGATCGATACGCGAGGTGGCTTCGACCTTGAAGCCTCCAGCCGCGCTCGCGGCCAAGGCTGCCCTCGATGCCACCCCAGCCAACCAAACCGCCCGACGCGCGGATTTCCTTCTGGTGTTGGCGGTGCTATCCAAGGACGAACCGGCTGCTCGGCCCGCCGCGCTCGCCAGTCTGGTGGCGGCGCTCGATGGCAAGGCGAGCTTCGAGGAACAGGCGCGAGCTATCTGGGGACTTGGAGCGCTAATCGGCATGACGGAAAAGGATCCTGCCGTGCTGGCCAAGTTGGTCGACGTGCGCGCCCACAATGCCGATGGGGTGCTTCGCTCCTTCGCGATTGAGGAAATCGCAGCCTCGGGTGATCCCGCCGCGACGCCCGCCCTGCGCGCCGCCCTCGATGACGCCGATCCGCGCGTGCGCGAAACCGCGGCAGCGGCGCTGGGACGCAAGCGCGACCAGGCGTCGGCAGATCTGCTAATCGCGGGCGCCAAGCAGGAACCGTGGCCGAGCGTTCGTCGCGCCGAGATCGCGGCCCTGGGCGAGCTATGCACGCCCGCGGGTGACGAGATCATCCAACGCGCACTCAAACGCGACGTGGACGACGTCAGGCAGGCCGCCCTGGTTGGGCTCGCGCACTGCTACGGCGGCAAGGCCAATCAGGCCTTGCTCTTCATGCTGGGTCGCCTTCCGGAAAGCGCAGACATGCGGTCGCTGGCGGCCCGGCTGCTCGGCGAGCGCAAGGATCCTTCGACGGTTCCTGGCATGGCCGACGCGCTGGCGCGCCTGGTGCGCGAAGCCGAGGCTGACATGTCGCTGCTCACGGTCATCGCCGACACCGCGATGGCACTGACGGCGATCCGCACGCCGGCGGCGATTGCAGCCCTGGCCGGTCTTGTTTCTGAGCAGAGTCCCACGGTAAAACGCATCGGCATCGACGCTCTGGGAATCGTCTGTGACCCGGGCGCGGGTGCAGCCGCCCTACGCGCGGCCACCCAAACCAAGGACGAAGCCGTCTCCATTCCTGCGGCGGCGGCCGAGGCCCACTGCCGCGATCGTCGGTAACGCAACTCGCCAGCGTCGCAGCGGTTGACCGCTGCATGTGGAGCATGCAAGAAAACCATCTGCATGCTCAAATACGCACACGTTCAAGAATGGGTCGATCGCATGGCGGCCATGTGCCAGCCGGACAGTGTCTACTGGTGTGATGGATCCGAGGAAGAAAAGCGCCGTCTGACCGCCGAGGCCATCAAGAATGGCGAGCTCACGGAGCTGAACCAGGCCGAGCTGCCGGGGTGTTACCTGCATCGAACTGCGACCAACGACGTCGCGCGCACCGAGCACCTGACGTACATCTGCACCAGCTTCCAGGGCGACGCCGGCCCCACCAACAACTGGATGAGCCCGCGCGAGGGCTATCGCAAGGCGCGCGAATACTTTTCCGGCGCGATGAAGGGCCGCACCATGTACGTGGTTCCTTTCGCGATGGGGCCCATCGGCTCGCCCTTCTCGAAGATCGGCATCGAGCTCACCGACAGCATCTATGTGGTGCTCAACATGCGCATCATGACCCGCATGGGCGAGCAGGTGCTGGATGCCTTGGGGCCCGCCGGTGAGTTCACGCGCTGCCTACACAGCAAGGCTGACCTTGACGTGAACCGCCGCCTGATCCTGCACTTCCCCGAGGACAACGCCATCTGGTCGGTGGGCTCGGGATACGGCGGGAACGTGCTGCTCGGCAAGAAGTGCCTCGCCTTGCGCATCGCCACCGTGCAGGCGCAACGGGAAAAGTGGCTGGCCGAGCACATGCTGATCCTCGGCATCGAGGAGCCGGTGGGCCGCGTGGAGTACATTGCGGCGGCGTTTCCAAGCGCATGCGGCAAGACCAACCTGGCCATGCTGCTTCCGCCCGAGGGTTTGAAAATGAAGGGCTATCGCATCTGGACGGTGGGCGACGATATCGCGTGGATGAAGGTCGACACCGACGGACGGCTGTGGGCGGTCAACCCCGAGATGGGCTACTTCGGCGTGGTGCCGGGCACCAACACGAAGACCAACTACAACGCCATGGCCACTATCAAGCGCGACACCATCTACACCAACGTCGCGCTCAAGCCCGACGGCACCGTGTGGTGGGAAGGGCACGACGACCCGCCGCCCGCGCAGGCACTCGACTGGCAGGGCAGACCGTGGACCCCGGGCACGAAAGACAAAGACGGCAAGGCGGTGGTTTCCAGTCACCCCAACAGCCGATTCACCGCGCCCTTCACCAACTGTCCAACCCATTCGTTCCGCTTCGACCACCACCACGGCGTGCCCATCTCGGCCATCATTTTCGGCGGCCGACGGGCCACGCTAGCCCCGTTGGTGTACGAAGCCCTGAACTGGGAGCACGGCGTGTACGTGGGTGCCAGCATGGCCAGCGAGCGTACCGCCGCACAGTTCGGCGCTTTGGGCGAAGTCCGTCGCGACCCCATGGCGATGCTGCCGTTCTGCGGCTACAACATGGCCGACTACTTCGGCCACTGGCTGGACATGGGCACGCGCATCCGCCGCCAACCCAAGATCTTCCACGTGAACTGGTTCCGCACCGACGACAAAGGCAAATTCCTATGGCCCGGCTTCGGGGAGAACCTGCGCATCCTGGAATGGATCCTTGCGCGCTGCCGGGGCGACGTCGGCAGTGTCGATACACCGATCGGGCTGGTGCCCAACCCGAAGGACATCGACATGACCGGGCTCGACCTCCCGCCCGAGAACATGAGCAAGCTTCTGTCCATCAAGCCCAAGGATTGGCTGGCAGAAATCGATGCCGTTGGACAGTTCTTCGAGACCTTCGGCACCCGCATGCCTGACGAGATGTGGCAGCAGAACGAGGCCCTGCGCAGCCGCATCCTGTCGAGCGGGAAGTAGCAAAAAAAAAGGGGCGTCACCTCGCAGTGATGCCCCTTTCGATCGTCCGGTGGTGACCGGAAGCTGAGACGGGAGCTACTTCTTGCCCTTCTTTCCCTTCGCCGGCGCGGCGGGAGGCTCTTCCGCCTTGGGCGCCGCAGCGGCAGCCTTGGCAGCATCAAGCTCCTTCCTGGTCGCCGTCAGGGCGGCTTCACTGGCCTGCAGCCGAGCCTTGGTCGCGTTCAGCTCGGCCGTCAGCGTGGCCGCCGACTTGGCCGAGGCCTCGGCCGCCGTCGTCTGCTTGGCAAGAGCATCCTTGCACTCCTTGTCCTCGCAAGCGGTGCTGACGAGGAGCATTCCACCGAGAACCAGAGCCGATAGCGCCTTGAGTGTACGGGTCATTGAGATCTCCTTGTTGTGTAAACGGAGGGCGTCTGGCGCACTCCACCAAGTAATTCGCAGCCTATCTACGTACGGAAGGGCACGGCTGTCAAATGCGCCCGGCCCCCCAAAACCGAACCCACGCGCGGGGCTGGATTGCGGGAACGGCTTCGACTATCCTGCAGGCTATGAAAAAGCGCGTTTACAACTTTGCTGCTGGACCCGCCACGCTTCCCTACGAGGTTCTCGAAGCCTCCGCCGCCGCCCTGCTCGACTATCAGGGCAAGGGCTATGGCATTGCCGAGTGCAGTCACCGAGGCAAGGAATTCGACGCCGTCCTGGACGAGACCATCGCACGCTGTCGTTCCCTGCTCGCCATTCCCGACACGCACGATGTGCTCTTTCTCCAAGGTGGGGCGACCCAGCAATTCGCAGTGATCCCAATGAACTTCCTCTCCGGCCCCGCCGACTACGTGGTCAGCGGCGAATGGTCGAAGAAAGCGGCCGACGTCGCCAAAGGGCTCGCGGGCGACAAGATTCACGTGATTGCCAGCAGCGAGGCGACCGCGTTCGACCGGCTGCCGTCGCCCATCAATCCCGACCCGGCCGCTGCCTACCTGCACATCTGCTCGAATGAGACCGTGCACGGCAACCGCTTCGTCGAGTGGCCGTCCCACCCAACCCTGGTGGTGGACGCCAGCTCGGAAATCATGTCGCGACCCCACCCGGTGGCTCGCACTGCCATCATCTACGCCGGCGCGCAGAAGAACCTTGGTCCGTCGGGCGTGGTGCTGATGATCGTGCGCAAGGATCTGTACGACCGCATTCCGAAGAACGTGCCCAAGATCCTGAGCTACAAGGCGCACGCCGACGCCAAGAGCTGCCTCAACACGCCGCCCACCTTCGGTGTCTACGTCCTCTTGGAAACCTTCCGCTGGATGGAGCGACAGGGCGGGCTTGCCGCGATCGAGAAGAGGAACGGTGAAAAGGCCAAGGCCATCTATGACGCCATCGACGAGTCGAACGGCTTCTACAAGGGAACCGTCAGCGACAAGGCGGTGCGCAGCCACATGAACATCACCTTCAAGCTGCCGAGCGAGGAGCTGACGGAGAAGTTCATCAAGGAGGCGGTAGCCAAGGACATGGTGGCACTCAAGGGCTACCGCACCGTGGGTGGCATCCGCGCGTCGGTCTACAACGGCATGCCCGTGGAAGGCTGCCAGCTCCTGGCGAAGCACATGAAAGAGTTTGCGGCCAAGAACGGCTAGCACCGCCGTTCATGTCGCTAGCGCAGTTCGCAGACGCTCACTTCGGCTTTCCCGGCAAAGAGATCCTCGAAGGGGCCTCCTTGCTCATCCGCCCGGGAGACCGATTGGCCCTCTTGGGACCCAACGGGACGGGCAAGTCCACCGTGCTGAAGTTGCTCGCGGGCGAGCTGGCGGCCGATTCGGGCGACGTGCGCGTGCTCGGACGATTCACGGTCGGGTATCTGCAGCAGTCGCAGCAGCAGGCCGGCGAAGGCTCCGTGCTCGACGCCCTGCTTGAGCCGTTCGCGCACCTGCACGAGATGCACGACGAGATGGTCACGCTGGAGGGCCGGCTCGGAGGGGGAGATCCGGCGGATCTCAAACGCTACGGCGAACTGCAGGAACGCTACCGGGCCGAGGGCGGCTACGACATTGAAAGCCGTGTGCGCGAGTTGGTCGAGGAAGTCGGGCTCGCCAAGACCGACTTGAGCCGGTCGGTCACCACCCTGTCGGGCGGAGAACGCGGCCGCTTGGAGTTGGCCAAGGTGCTCGCGCGCCAGCCCGACCTGCTCCTGCTCGACGAGCCCACCAACCACCTCGACCTGGCGGCCATCGAGCGCCTAGAAGCGCACCTTTGTGACTATCCCGGCGCATTCATGATCGTCTCGCACGACCGCGCCTTCATCCAGCGGACCTGCCGCGAAATCATCGAGCTGGAGGATGGTGATTTCGTTCGCTACGCCTATCCCTACGACCAATACGTGGTCGAGCGCGACGCCCGCCTGGAACGCGCCCGAATCGAATACGAGAGGCAAAAGGAACACGTCGAGAAGACCGAAGACTTCATCCGCCGCAACCTGGCCGGCCAGAAGACCAAGCAGGCGCAAAGCCGGCGGCGCATGTTGGAGAAGCTCGAACGCCTGGCCCGCCCCGAGGACAACTGGCAGCTCGCCGGCAAGATCGCCCTGCGCTTTTCCCCCGGCGGCGATCTGGGCGGCAAGGAAATCATCCGCGCCCCGGCCATCACCGTCGGGTATCCGGGCAAGCCGATTCTCAAAGACGTCACGGTCAACATCTACCGCGGCGACCGCGTCGGCGTCGTCGGTCCGAACGGGTGTGGCAAGAGCACCCTCATCAAGACCTTGGTTGGCGAGTTGCAGCCGCTCGGCGGCACCATCGAGCGCGGCTCGGCCGTGCGGCTTGGCTATTTCGACCAGAAGCTCAGCTCGCTGTCCGAGGACCGCACCGCCATCGAAGAGATTCAGTCGGTGCGCGACGACCTGTCGCCCGAGGTTGTCCGTTCCTACTTGGCCAAGTTCCGCTTCTTCGGCGACGACCCGTTCCGCATCGTGCGCGGCTTTTCCGGCGGCGAGCGCAGCAGGCTCGCCCTGGCTAAGATGCTGCTCTTCCCACGCAACGTGCTGGTGATGGACGAGCCCACCAACCACCTCGACATCCCTGCGCGCGAGACGCTCGAACAGGCCCTCGACGGGTTCGAGGGCACGCTGGTCGTCATCAGCCACGACCGCTATTTCCTCGATCGCATCTGTCAGCGGCTGCTTGTGTTCACCGACGAAGGCGGTCTTGAAAGTCATCTCGGCAACTATTCCGACTGGCGCGAGCAGCGCCGCAAGCAGGCGGAAGCGGCTCCCGCACCCGCGCCCGAAACGCCGGTACGCCTTACCCAGTCTTCGGCCGAGGCAATCCGGAGCGCGAAGAAAGACCGCGAACGGCAACAACGCAAGCTCGAACGCCTGGTGGCCTCGCTGGAGGAAGAGATCGTACGCGTAGAAGGCGAGCTCGTCGCTCTGCGGGCCAAGCTGAGCGCGGATCACGGCGGGAATTGGCAGAAGCTGCACGAGCTGGCCGACAAGGAGCGCGAGCTCGACGAGCTTCTGGCCAAGCGTATGGCGGATTGGGAAAAGGCCTCAGCCGACCTGCAAGCATTCTTGGGCCGCGCTCAGGACAACTGATCGCGCTACGGCGGCGCCGGCATTTCGCACCCGGAGTACTCCACCTCGAAGCTCGAGACCTGGAAGGTCTGGATTCGGTCGCAGTACTCGCCCGTCACTCGGATCGCCGGCTGCGTCAGCGAATAGTCGAAGTGCCAGCCCCGGTAAAGATCGTTCGGGATGGCGTTGCCGTCCAATTCGACGATAACCGGCCTGCTCGTGTCCACCGACGGCAGTTTGACCACACACGACGGCTGATCCTCGGCACCGAAGCTCTGTTCGATAGCGGTCCGAAGTTGTTCGGGCGTAGCAACCGAGTAATAACCGGGGCTGCCGGGCGAAATCGCGGCGCCGCCAGCGTGCGCCAAGGTGTCGAGGCAGTTGGTTCCGCCCGTGGAAGCGGCACCTTCGTCGGCAACCGACAAAACGATCACTTTCGCGCCCGCCGCGACCAGCCCCTGAACTTCGGCCAAAGCGTCGAGACACGCGGAAGAAACGTCACCCGCACCCTGGGAAAGCGTCCCCGACAACGTGCAGTCGGGTACGCCATCGGTGGCCAGAAGGACAAAGCGGTTGTTGACCCCGTCGTCGAGGGCGTCGTAGTAGGTCTTCGCTTGCAGCAGAGCAGACGCCGTGGGCGTGTTGCCTTCCACCGGCGCCGCGTTCGCGATGGCCGCCAGAACCGCCGGGGCATTGTCCGGCGCCAGCTCCACCGAAGGCGGGGAAGCGCAGCAGCCGACCGCCTGCCCCTCACACCCGGATCTGCCTGGCATTTCCATGTACCCGAAGCGGATATGCTGCTGGTAGGTGGTGACCAGATCACCGAGCAGGGTCGCCAGCGCTTGGTAGCGCGAGCCGCTTCCGAATGCGGTCTCCATGGAACCGGAGCGATCGAGCAAGATGAGCATGTCGGTCGGGCGCGGGTCGAGATCGATGAGGTTGCTGGCGTGGCACGGAGGCTGCTCGGCCGCCTTCCTAACCTCCGACATGACACCTGCCGCAGCGTCCCGCCCGCCCACTGGTGTGGCCGAGTCGTCAACGCCGGCGCAGCCCAGCCCGCCGAAAATGACAAGGGCGACAAGACTTGTTCGGATGGCGCTCACCGACTCTTAGTCTACCCGGTTCGGCTCGGCTTTTCCTCCTCTTGCTTGGCGGAGCAAAGCCTAGTACTCCTACCTGCCAGCCATGATCGAAGTGGACAAGCTCACCAAGTACTTCGGCGAGCGAGCAGCCATTCGCGACCTCTCCTTCTCCATCGCCAGGGGCGAGGTGATCGGTTTTCTCGGACTTAACGGCGCCGGAAAGACCACCACCTTGCGCATCCTGGGCTGCCTGCTCCTACCAAGCTCGGGCACCGTCCGTGTGGACGGGCTCGAAGTCACACAAAACCCATACGAAATCCGCCGCAACATCGGCTTTCTGCCCGACATGCCGCCGCTTTACCCCGAGATGACGGTCGGCGCGTACTTGGCATTCGCGGCCCGCCTGCGCAAGGTTCCCCGGCAGAACGTCGCGGCCGCAGTGGCCTACGCGGAAGAGAAGACCGCGCTGCGCGAGGTGCACGGCGAAGTCATCGGCGAGCTATCGCACGGCTTCCGTCAGCGGGTGGGTGTGGCACAGGCCATCGTGCACAAGCCCGCCCTCCTGATCCTCGACGAGCCGTCCGCCGGGCTCGACCCGGCCCAAATCGTCGAGATGCGCAACATGCTGCGCGGCCTGCGCGGCGCGCACACCGTGCTGATCTCCAGCCACTTCCTGACCGAGATCAGCCAAACCTGCGATCGCCTACTCGTCATTCAGGCCGGCGAGCTGGTCGGCCAGGGCAGCGAGGACGAGCTGGCGATGGCGATGGGACGGGGAAGCTCGCTGATTGAGGTGGAGGTGAAGGGGCAGCCGAACGACCTCGCCGCGGGGTTGGCCGCAATCCCGGGCGTGGCCAAGACCCGCGTGGTTTCCACATCGGAAAGCGCCACCACCTGGGAGCTCACCGCCAACCGCGATGTCCGCGCCCAGGTCGCACGCACGGTCGTCACGGCTGGCCACGACCTTCTGCGTCTGGAGCAAAACGAAAGGCGCCTCGAGTCCATCTTCATGAACCTCACGCAAGCCTCCCCCGGAGGTCCACAATGACCGCCACCTGGCTCATAGCCCGCCGCGAGCTTGCAGGCTTCCTGCGTAGCATGAGCGGCTACGTCATCGCAGCGTCCGCGCTTTTCGTGCAGGGCATTCTCTTCAACGCCTTGGCCCTCGGCCCCGATCAGAATCGCCTGTCGACCGAAGTGCTCAGCCAGTTCTTCTGGGTCTATAGCGGCACCATGATCGTGGTCTCGGTGCTTCTGTCCATGCGACTCCTCGCCGAAGAGCGGCAGACCGGCACCATCGTGCTACTCGCCTCCTCGCCGGTTCGCGAGTACGAGATCGTGCTGGGGAAGTTCTTCTCATCGCTCATCTTTCTCATCCTTATCACCTTGCCCAGCGTCTTCATGCCTCTGCTCGTCCTGGTGAACGGCAAGCTCTCCCTGGGCCACGTCGCCACCGGGTATCTCGGGCTGTTCCTGCTTGGCAGCGCGTGCCTGGCCATCGGCACGCTAGGCTCGGCCCTGGCGCGGACCCAGCTGCTGGCGGTCATCATCTCGGGAGGAATGATCGCCGGCATGATCCTGCTCTTTCCGCTTGGCAGCCTGACCGAGCGGCCCCTGAACGACATCATGTTAGCGATGGGTCTTTGGCACCGGCACTTCCCGCCCTTCCAGTCGGGGCTCATCAACCTGCGCGACGTCGTGTACTACGTGGCGGTCACCTACTTCGCCCTGTTCATCGCGATTCGCGCTCTGGAGGCCCGGCGATGGCGCTAGCTCACAGCAAGACGCCGTCCGTCGGCTTCGCGTTTGGCCTCGCCGCGGTCTATGCCGGCGAGCGGGTAATGTTGCCCGGGCACGCCGCCACCGTGGTGACGCTAGCTGGGCTCGCCGTGATTCTGGCAGCGCTCGCGCTCGCCGTGCGCCAGGGCAAGGGCCGGCCCGCGGGACGGATCTTGCCCACCCTGTTTGGCCTGGGCCTGCTCGCGCTGGCGCTCTATTTCCTGCGCACCACGGTGCCCGGGCTTTTCGGGCATCGCGCGCTTGAAACCAGCATGCCGAAGCTCGACGGGGCGCTGGTCGCGCTCTGGCCCGCTACGCTGTTGGCCAGCGTGCTGTCGGTGCTGCTGGTCGAATTCTCCTACGCCGGCATGGCAAGGGTTCCTGTGGTCGACGCACGCCGGGTGCAAAGGGCGATGTGCGCCGGGCTTGGCATCTCGTTCGCATTGGTCTTCTGCTTCGCGATTTCCTACGTCGCGGCCGAGCGCAACCACAAGGCGGACCTCAGCTTCTTCCGCACGGCACGAGCCAGCGCGGCGACCAGGCAATTGATCTCCGCCCTCGACCAGCCCATCGAGGTCATCCTGTTCTATCCGCCCGGCAACGAAGTCGCAGAAGAGCTCAGCGGCTATTTCGCCGACTTGACTCGCGTGGGAAGCAAGCTGACCGTGTCGCGCGTCGACGAGGCGGTCGAGCCCGCGCGAGGCAAAGCCCTGGGCGTGTCGAGCAACGGCGCGGTGGCCTTCGCGCGCGGCGGCCAGCACGAACAGATCCAGATCCCGATGAAGCTGGAAAGCGCCCGCGGCAAGCTGCGCAGCTTGGATCAGGATGTGTACAAGCGCATCCTGATGCTCTCGCGCGGAAAGCGAAGCATCTACCTGGTCGAGGGCCACGGCGAGCGCGCATTCAACACGCCTCGCGACGGCGATCCCAACCTCTCGCTCTCACACCTCAAGGAGATGCTCGGCACGCAGAACCTGGAAACCCGCGACCTCAGCATCGCGCAGGGACTGGGCAACGAAGTCCCGTCCGACGCCGCGCTGGTGATGGTGATCGGTACCCAACAGGCGATGCTGGCGGAAGAAACCTCGGCGCTGCTGCGCTACTTCCAGGGCGGCGGACGCCTGCTGGTCGCCGTGGATCCGGACGCGGCGACAGCGGTTGCGCCACTCCTGGCCGGCCTCGACCTCGAGCTCTCGTCTGCAACCCTGGCCAACGACCGGATGTTCTGGGCGCGCACCCACCAGAAATCCGACCGAACCGGCATCGCGGCGGCAACCTATTCCAGCCACCCTGCCCTGCCGACCATGGCCCAGTTCGGCGCCCAGCTTCCCGTGGTCTTCCTCGGCGCCGGCAATTTGAGCAAAGCCAAGGTCGCGCCGAGCCCCGCGCCCACCGTGGACTTGGTAGTCAGAACCGACGCTTCGACCTGGGAGGACAAAAACGGCGACTTCGAATTCGACAAGCAGAGCGAGATTCGCAAGGTGTACACGGTCGGTGCGGCGGTTACGTTGAAACCGGCGGCCAAGGCCGACAAGGCGGCCAGCAAACCGGAGGCCGACGGTCGAGCCTTCGTGATCGGCGATTCCGACGTGTTCTCGAACCTCATGATCCTCAATCGCGCAAACGCTGTCTTCGCCGTCGATATCCTGCGCTGGCTGCTGGGCGAGCCCGAGGTCGCAGGTCCGGTCAGCAGCGAGGAGGACGTTCCGGTTCGCCACACCCGCAAGCAGGACGTGTTCTGGTTCTACGCCTCGGTATTCCTTGTTCCATCCCTGGTTCTCGCGGTCGGGTTCGTCGCCACCAGAAAGCGACGCAAGCGGGAGGTGAAATCGTGACCTACCGTCAAGTTGCATTGCAGGGAACCCTGGCGCTGGCCGGGCTTTGCGCCGCCTACTTCACCTGGCAACGCGGTGCCGAGCTAGCGCCCGACGAGGTGCTTGTGGTTGACGCGGGGAAGAACGACGTGGTTGCCGTTCGCTTCGACGACAATGAGAAATCCACCTGGGTCGAGCTCGGCAAGATGGCGGACGAAGGCGGGAGCTTCACTTTCGTGCGCCTCTCTGCCCAAGAAAAACCGGCCACCGGCAAGGATCAGCCTGCGACGAAGATCCCTGAGCGCCTGGTGCGCGGCTCCGATGCCGCCGAAAAATTGCTCGGCAGCTTTGCCCCGCTGCGAGCCTCGCGTTCGCTCGGTGTTCTCGACCGTGCTCGGCTGAAGGACCTGGGGCTCGATGCCACCCAGAAGCCCGTCACGCTTAGCCTGCGCAACGGCAAGCGCAGCTTTGCCATCGCGCCTGCACCACCCGGCGGCAGCGAACCCTACCTGCGCGACGAGGCCAGCGGTCAGGTCTTCCTGGTGTCAAGGTCGCTGCTGTCCGACTTCCAGGGGGCATCCTCGATGCTCGTGGAACGGCACCTGCACGGCTTCAAAATCGACGAGGCCGACCGACTGATGCTTCAGCGCGGGAGCACCAAAAAGGAATTCGTCGTCACGCGCGGCGAGGATGGTGTTCGCGTGGCGCCGCTGAAATCGCCCGACAAGCCCGACAGCGCCCTCAAGGCCTGGGGCGATCGCGCATTTGGCCTGTGGCCAGTGGACGTACTCGGCAAGGATGAGACACCGGCCGACGGAGCGCCGCAGGTCGACCTTCGCATCGAGTACAGTTTGCGAGGTCGGACGTTGGGATTTGTGGAAATTGGCAAGGTCGCCGCCGTGACGAGCGGGAAAGATGGGGCGAAGGACATCCTGTTGGCCCGAAGCGAACAGACCCTCGGCTGGTTCAAGCTCGGCTCCGATGCGCACAGCGTTCTCAGTGACGCCGAGGGATTCCTGAAGTAGCCAGTCTGCGAGAGTGATCGATCGCAAGCGATCGGCCCATGTCCTTACGCATCGTCCACCAACCATCGGTGACCTGACCCGCGCCGTGCCTCTGTCGCCACTGCGCCTAGAACTGTCTCCAGTTTCTTCACGCACGGAGGGTTGTCCATGCGGAACGTCGGGTCTGACAAGATCGGCACACCCAAGCTTTGTTTTCGTCCGGGCGGATTGCGGACGTTTGCGGTCGTCTTTAGCGTCCTGCTAGGCGCGTGCTCGTCGGGCGGCGCGATCGATCAGGAAAAAGCCAACCCGAAGACCTCGACGGCAACTTCCACCGACGCCGCGCCAGCGAACAAGGATGCGGGCGTGATCATCTTGTCGCAAGACGCGGGCAAGACCGACGTGCCGGTCTGCGTCCCCATCGAATGCTCCTCAACTGCGGGGCAATACTGCGGGACCATCGGCGACGGGTGCGGGCACACAAGGGAATGCGGCGATTGTCCCGGCGACGAGGTGTGCGGCGCCGGGGGCCCCAGCATCTGCGGCGGCGGCGCCAATTGCACCCCGAAATTCACCTGCAACTTTACCGGCGGCTCGTACTGCGGGAAGATTGGCGACGGCTGCAGCCATCCGCTCGACTGCGGTGACGCCTGCCCCCTCGCCGGTTGGGAATGCGAGAGCAACGTCTGCGTGGGACCGGGGTCAGTATGCACGCCGATTACCTGCGACACCGACGGAGGCGGACGCTACTGCGGCCAGATAAGCGACGGGTGCGGGCACGGGCTCGATTGCGGTTCGACGTGTCCCAAGGCGGGCTGGTCATGCGTGGACAACCTCTGCAAGGGCGCGGCGCCCGCATGTTCGCCGGTCGCCTGCGACACCAGTGACGGTGGGCGATACTGCGGCTCTATCGGCGACGGCTGCGGAGGCGGGATCGACTGCGGCACCACCTGTCCCAAGGCGGGCTGGTCGTGCGCCGACAACGTCTGCGTCGGCGGTGCCTCGTGCACCAAGGTCTCATGCGACGCGCCCGAAGGCGGGCGCTACTGCGGCACCGTGGGCGACGGGTGCGGCGGCTCCCTCGACTGCGGCACCACCTGCCCCAGGTCGGGCTGGACTTGTAGCAACAACGTCTGCGTGGGCGGCAGCTCGTGCGCCAAGCTGACCTGTTCACCTGCGGGCGGGAACTACTGCGGAACGGTAGGCGATGGCTGCGGCGGCACCCTCGATTGTCCGGTCACCTGCCCCAAGTCCGGTTGGACCTGCAACAACCACCTCTGCATGGGTGGGTCGAGTTGCACGAAGCTGACCTGTTCGCCCGCGGGCGGTGGCAACTACTGCGGTACCATCGGCGACGGCTGCGGCGGCTCTCTCGATTGCCCGACCACCTGCTCCACGGCCGGCTGGTCCTGCAGCAGCAACGTGTGCGTGGGCGGCCCGAGCTGCGCGAAGCTGACCTGCTCGCCCGTGGGTGGCGGCAACTACTGCGGCACCATCGGCGACGGTTGCGGAGGCTCCCTCGATTGCCCGGCCACCTGTCCTGCCGCCGGCTGGACCTGCAGCAGCAGCGTGTGCGTGGGCGGCCCGAGTTGCACCAAGGTGACCTGTGACGTGGCCGGCGGGGGACGCTACTGCGGCAAGATCGGAGACGGCTGCGGAGGCGTGCTCGATTGCGGCACCTGCCCGAACGGCGTGACCTGCGGCAGCTCGATGGCGAACGTGTGCGGTGCGGTCGGGGGCTGCACCGGCCTTTGCGCGCAGGTCCCCGACTGCAACGGTGACAAGACCAAGACCAGCATCAGCGGCGTGGTGTACGACCCCGCCGGCGCGCTGCCCATCTACAACGTGGTGGTTTACGTCCCGAACGGCGCGCTGGATCCCATTCCAAGCGGGCCGTCGTGCACGACCTGCGACGCCACGGCATCGGGAAGCCCCATCGCGACCACGCTCACCGACGCCCGCGGTCACTTCAAGCTGACGGGTGCCCCGGCGGGCGCCAACATCCCCTTGGTGCTTCAGCTTGGCAAGTGGCGGCGAACCATCACCGTCCCGACCGTCACCGCGTGCGCGGATACCGCGGTTGCCGACAAGACGCTACGCCTGCCGCGCACGCAGAGCGAAGGAAACATGCCCCAGATCGCCATGGTGGTTGGATTCTCGGACGGGCTTGAATGTCTGCTGCGCCGGATCGGAATCGCCGACGCTGAATTCACGCCGCCCACGAGCACCGGCAAGGTGCATATGTACACGACACCCAAGGACGGAACCGCCACCCAGTTCGATGCCAGCCTCAACGGCGGCGCCAACTACGGCCAGGCAGACGCGTTGTGGGGCAGCCTGACCCAGCTTGAGCGCTACGACATGTTGGTCATGTCGTGCGAAGGCACGTCGAACAAGGACCTCAAGACCGCCGGCATGCACCAGAACATCAAGGACTACGCCGACCAGGGCGGCAAGATCTTCGGCTCGCACTGGCAGGACGTCTGGGTCTGGGATGGGCCTGCACCCTGGCCGACCGGGGTTATCAACTTCCCCTTGAAGGACAGCGGCGATGTCGCCAACTTGTCGGGGATTCCCGATGGATTCATCGGCACCATCGATACCTCCTTCGCCAAAGGCGGCGCCCTCGCGGACTGGCTGGTGGCCATCGGCGCCACCGCGACGCGCGGGCAGCTGGCCATCAACGGCGGCGAGCACAGCATGAACAAGGTTGTCGGCGCATCGACGCGTTGGATATACGGCACGGATACCACCAACACCAGCTACCCCGACTGGCTGATCTACACCAGCTTCGGTACGCCGGTGGAACAGCCGGCGACCGGCACGCCCAACTACTGCGGCAAGGTGGTGATGACCGATCTGCACGTGTACGCCGGGTCTGGCAAGAAAGCGTTTCCCAGCGGGTGCGATCTGACGAAGACGCCCACGGCTCAGGAAAAGGCCCTTGAGTTCATGCTGTTCGATCTCTCGTCTTGCGTTCAGGTGGACACGGCGGTGCCGGTCCCGCCGCCTCCAGCGGCGAGCACGCCCGCACCGACTGCGCCAGCATTGCCGCCTGCGGCGCCACCGCCGCCAGCGGCAGCACCGCCACCGCCTGCGCCAGCGCCGGCAGCACCGCCCGCTCCTCCGCCTCCAGCCGCGGCACCCCCTCCCCCACCACCGCCTCCTCCCCCACCGCCGCCGCCTCCTCCGCCACCGCCGCCCCTGCAATAGTCGCAAAGGGCCCGGTTCGAAAGCTACGGCTGCTTGCCCGGGGCTTGGGCCTCGCCGGCGGCCAGGTCCTCTTCCAGGTCGCGCAGGGCGTTGGCGCGAACGATGCGCGTGAGCTGCCGGTCCAGGTCCTCAATCTTCGCGAAGGACCGGAACAGAAGGTAGAAGATGAGCAGCAGCGAGAGATACATCGCCGTGTCCACGCCCCGGCCGACGCCTAGGATGGTGGCAAGACGATCGGTGGTGGCGGGATGGACCGAGACGACGATGACCGCTGCCCAGAAAACCAGCCACAGCCCGAGGTGTAGCATCCTCATGCCGCCGCGACGGTAGCGAATCAGCACGCGCGAAACCGCGAACATCGCAAAACAGGTCAGAACGATTTGGATCGCTTGCATGATGGCTAATCGGCGGCTAGCGGATGAACCGCCGGAAAATCAGCTTGAGGGCGATCTTGATGCCCATGAAAAGGTTCTGGCCCTTTGACATGGAATAGTCGGTGTAGATGGCCTTGATTGCCACCTCGTCATGGCGCCAATGCTTGTCCTTCATCTCTTTGATGAACTCGGAAATCGATTCCATTCCGTTGGTGCGCAGCTCGATGGTGCGCGCAGCCTTGTGGGACAGGCCGCGCAGACCGCACTGGCTGTCGGTGACCCAAACCCCGAACAGCAGAAAGGTCAGGAGGTTGCCGATGGTGTTCAGTAGCACGCGATGGGCCGGCATGTGCCCGGGGTCGTCGCCCTTCTTCATGCGCGAGCCCATGACGAACTCGACGTCGCCCTTGGCCAGGCGATCGAACACGCGCCCTGCGTCTTCCGGGCGATGCTGACCGTCGGCATCCATGGTGACCACCGCATCTGCATCCAGCCGCACGGCCGCTTCGATGCCGGTACCGATGGCTGCGCCCACGCCCCGGTTGACCGCATGGCGGACCACCAGGGCGCCGGCTTGCTTGGCCAAAATGCCGGTCTGGTCTCGCGATCCGTCGTCAACCACGATCACGCGTTCCGCATACTTCGTGGCTCCGCACACGACTTCAGCTATCGTGCGTTCCTCGTTGTAAGCGGGTATGACGATGATCCGTTGGGGCATGAATGCGTACTTCTGACAAACGGCAATATACCAGCACCCCTAGAAAGGCAAGACCTGCTGGTGAGCAGCGTCGTCCCGCCGCTGGCCGAGAGCCGCAATGGTTGGTGGTATCGGCCTGGGCGCCCGAACTGGCCAGCCTTCGTCGGGCCGTGCCCCATCTTCCCGTGCCGATTCGGCGCAATCTCACGATGGGCAGCGTCGGCGTCGGCTTGGTAGACGCAGCCGCCGGCACCGCCCGGCTTCTTGAAGAGATCCGGCCTGGCGGCGTGATCCTGGTGGGCACCGCCGGCCTCTACCCTGCCGCCGGGCAGGGCCTGCGGCTGGCAGACGCGGTGGTCGCCGACGAGATCGCCCTGCTACCCGACGTCACCACCGGCAGGCATACCTACCTTCCCGAGGTCATGTCTCGACAGGTAAGCGCGACGCCCGGCCTTAGCGAGGCCATTCGCAACGCCGCGAGCCTCGCAGCCGTAGACGTCGCGTGTCCGCTCGCCATCACAGCGTCCGCTCCGGCGGCGAGGAATGCCGCGAAGAGCTCCCATTGCGCTGTGGAGAACTTGGAGGCTTTCGCCGTCGCGCGCGCGGCCGCCGGCCGCAACATCCCATTCGCCGCCGTCCTCGGTATCGCCAATCACGTCGGCCCGGCCGCCCATCGCGAGTGGAAGCAGAACAGCGCAAGGGCTGCCGCCGCCGCCTGCCAGGCTGTCCTCACGTTTCTGGGCGCCTGGCCCCGATAGCGGGAATCCGTGGCCGCCTCCGGTTCCGTCTAAGGCGCCCAATCCACCGTGGAGCCCGCCGGTAACAGCCCCGCCTTTTCAGCGCGCGAAAACAGAGCATCGATGCCGGCCCGGGCGTCGGGAGCCATCGCGAGGGTGTCTTGGTTCGCGTACATGGCGAGATAGCGGTCGAGCAGCGCCGTTTCGGACAGCGAAGCGTCGCCGCGGGATTCCTTCGCCAGCGCGCCGATGACCTGATCGCGGTGGCCGATGGCGTATGCGATGGAGGTGCGGAGCACGTCGGAGATCTTGGCCGTCGCTTCGGCTCCCAGAGCGCGCCGAATCACATTCACGCCAAGTGGCAAGGGCAACCCGGTCTCGTGCAGCCACCATTGTCCCAGCTCCACCACCGCTACGCAGCCGCGCCGATCGTAGATGAGCCGGCCTTCGTGAATCAGCAACGCCGCATCGACCTCGCCGCGGTCGAGCGCCTCGAAGACGCGCGTGAACGGAGCGATGGGAACCACCACCGGAACCACCGCAGGCTCGATGAGCCTCAGCACTAAGAACGCCGTGGTCGACAGGCCGGGAATCGCGACCCGTCGACCGGCGAGATCGGCCGGACACATGGGGCGCTTCGCCACCACCACCGGGCCGAAGCCGCGCCCCACGGAGGCGCCATGAGGCAGCAGCAGGTACCTGTCGGCGACACGCGGAAAGGCGCCGACGGAGATCGCGACCACGTCCGCGCCGCCCGACTCGGCCAGGGCGTTTAGCCATGCCGTGTCACCACGCCGGTGTGAAAAGGCGAGCCCGCGCGTGTCGACTGCGCCCGTCGTGAGCGCGTGAAACATGAATGCGTCGTCAGCATCCACAGAATAGGCCAATGAGACTTGCACGACCCCGACTCTACCCTTTTCGTGCGCCGCCCTGGTAGTGTTGCAGACCTCGTGAATCGCAGCCCCGAATCGTCATCCGCCAGCACGGCCCCTGCCCGCGGAGGCCGCATCGAGGTTGTCGACTGGCTGCGCGGCCTTGCCGTGGTGCTGATGATCATGGCGCACGGGATGGATGCCTGGCTGCTCCCTTCCGCCAAATCGGGCTTCGTCTACAGCATCGTCAAGGTCGGCAGCGGGATCCCGGCCCGTCTGTTCTTGCTGCTGGTGGGCGTTTCGGCGGCGATCCAGTTCGAGGCTGGCCTCGCCAAAGGGCTAGACGACCGAGTCGCGCGAAGGCGCCTGGCGAAGCGCGGCTTGCAGGTGCTGGTGCTGGCATACTTGTTTCGTCTGCAAGAATGGATTCTGTCCGGCTTCTACGGCGGCTGGGAGACCGTGCTACGCATCGACATCCTAAATGCCATCGGAGCGTCGATGCTGGTCGTCGCGGCGTTGGCAGCCCCGTGGCGCGGGCGCCGGCAGATCGTGCCCGCCCTCCTCTTCGCGGCTATCTTTCTGGGCTTCGGCCGCGCGGTCGGACCCGCGCATTTTCCGTCTTGGCTGCCCCGCCCCATCACGTCGTACATCGGCGGGCAGCGCCCCATGGCCTGGTTTCCACTTTTTCCCTGGGCGGCTTGGGCGCTGGTCGGCGTGGCCATCGGACATCTGTGGGTCTTTGCCAATCGCGACCAGCGCCGATTGCGCCGGTGTTTCACAGCGTCCTTCTTCATCGGGCTGGTCATGACGTCCACGGTGGGCATCGTGCGTCACCTGGATCCGACCATTATTCGGTACCCGAATGAAGTGATTCAGCAAATGGGACCGGGCATCTTCTTCCACCGATTGGGCCTCATCGCCTCGCTCGGCGGAATCGGCTTTCTGTGGTGCCGCCTTTTGCGCGGCCGCTTCTCGGCGCTGCGCCAGTTGGGTCGCACGTCGCTTCTCATTTACTGGGTTCACATCGAGCTCTGCTACGGCAGCTTCGTATTCGCGTTGCGCGCGCGTTTTCACCTGCTGGGAGCAGCGCTGCTGTTTCTCACGCTAGCCGGGATGATGCTCGGCTTGTCATTGTTGAGGACGCGCTACAGCCGGCATCTCGTCGATTGGCTACCTGAACGCTTTCGCAAGCCTGGCCTGGCGTGATACGAAGACCCAACCGCCGCCCGATGCCACTGATGACGCAGTTTCTTCAAGCGAATCGCTCTCGCACATTGCTTCGCCTCCTCGGAACGTGCGCGTTGCTCGCAGCGCTCGCGTCGGCGCAGGCCGAAGCAGCCAGCCGCAAGCCGGCCGACAAGACTGCCGCCAAGAAGCCGGCCAAGAAAGGCGCCAAAGGCGCAACCAAGTCTGCCCCGAAGAGGGGCAAGAAGGCCGGGAAGCCAAGCCCGCCGCCTCGACACCATCACTCGGAAAAGCACGTGGCCGCCATGAAGGGCAACCTTCCCAACGTGCAGTCACTCGGCGCCTTGGTCGTCGATCTCGACACCGGGCAAGAGCTCTTCGCGCGAAAGCCCGATCAACCGCGTTCGATCGCCTCGATCTCCAAGCTGGCCGCCACCCTGACCGTGACAGACCGGAACCTGGACCTCGATGGACTGACCACCATCAACCACGTCGACGTGGAGGTGGCCCGCGGGGGCGCCAGGTCGCGCCTACTCGAAGGCATGACCCTTTCAAACCGCGATCTTCTACATGCGGCGCTGCTCGGCTCTGACAACCGGGCGGTGTCGGCGCTGGGGCGCGCGGTCGGGCTCGGCACTGGGCAATTCACCGCGGCGATGAATCGCAAGGTCGCATCCATTGGTCTGCGCTACACACGCTTTCGCGAGCCCACCGGGCTCTCCGCCGACAACCAGTCGACCCCGCGCGAAACTATCGAGCTGCTGAAGGCCGCGATGGCGCACCCGATCCTAGACGCAATCGTGAAGCGCCCCGAGTACGACGCCCATCCTGTCTCGAAGCCCCCCATCCACTACGTCAACACGCACCACCCCGCCGCGCGCGCGAATGTGCAAGTTCTTGGCGGCAAGACCGGTTACAACGACAGCGCCCGCTACTGCCTGGTCATCGCCGCCCGCATCGACGGCCGCAACTACGGCATTTCCCTGCTGGGCACCGAGGGTGACTTGACCCGTTTCGGTGATTTTGCGCGGGTTGCCGACTGGATCGTCTCGCACAAGCCGAAGCGCAGCCCGTCGAGCGCACCGCAGGGACCGCCACCGCCTGAGGCCATCCTCGATCTCGCGCCGGCGGCTGACGGTGGCGCAAGCGCCGGTAAGGCAACGGTCGACTCGAAATAGGCTTCCGGCATCGGGACCGGGAACCGGAACGGCTACGGATTGGGCTCCGGTTCCGTGGGCGTCTGCTTCTGCCTCAGCAACTTCACCACCTCCACGAGTCCTTCGGTGTTGCTGTCGCGCACTTCGCTCAGATACACCATGGCCGTGGTCGGGCGCCCGTGCTCCAGCGCCTTGCGCGCGAACCCGACCAGGGATGCGTCCTTCTGCGGATACAGGCGCAGACCCAGCCACAACATGGCCTCCGCGCAGGAACGACAACCGCCAAGGTCGGTGGTTTCGATCAAGATGTCCATCTGTCGGGCGTCGAACCGCTTCTCGGACATCTCGTCTTCCCATTGCTTGGTGCTGCCCGCGGGAATGCGGCCCTCGGCCTCGGCCCGTTCGCCCAGCGTGTGCAGAAGCCCGGCCGGTCCCTTGATGCCGTGGGGCTCGATCTCGCCGGCGCGCAAGTAGCAGGCCGCCGCCTCTTGGTACCGCTTCTCCTCGCGATAGGTCTCCCCAAGCTTCAGGTGCCCATACACCGCGGCCGGCTGGGCCGTCGTGGCGTGCTGCCACAACGAAAGCGAGTCATCCCAGATCGGCACCAAGCCCATGGTGGCCCACATCTCGACGCCGATGAGAATCGGGACGACCAGCAAAGCCAGCTTGCGCACGTGCGGCCACGCGAACAACTTCGCCAAGGGCCACGCTAGCATTGCCACCGCGAGCAACGCATATCGATCGGCGAAGCGAAAGTAGACCGGCGTAATGTTCGCCACAGGCAAAAGGCAGCCCAGAAACACGACCACGGCAAACTTCGCAGCGGGCGGAAACCGCCGCCAAAGCCCGACCACGGCAAGCAGCACGACCACGGCGATAAGCCCGGCCAGCGCCTGTCCCCGCACCATGTTTGGATAGACCGGAGACAGCCGCGCCGGCACTACCAGCCGATAGGCGTAGATCCCGATGGTGCCAAGCACGTCCAGCGCCGCTGGCAAGGGGCGGGTCGACGGAATCATCTGGTTCTTCTGCCAGATGAACGGAACCGGCACCGCGAACACGACTGCGATCACCACGAAAGGCACGCAGCGCCGCAGCGCCGTTCGCCAGGGCAAATCGCGCACAAAAAGGAGCCACGCGAAAAGCACAATGGGCAGCACCACCGCCGAGGTCTTCGCCAGGCAAGCCGCGGCTGCCAGCGCGCAGGCCGCGACAGTCGATCGCCGAGTCGGCTGCTCGCGGTCGGCCACCAGCAACGTCGCCACCAGAAACAACAAGGCGAGCACGTCCTTGCGTCCCACCGCCCAGGCCACCGGCTCGACCGCCAGCGGTGAAAGCCCGACCAGCAAGGTGGCCGCCAACGCGGGCCACAGAGATACGGTTCGCCGCAAAAGGAAGTAAAGCAGGGACAGCGCGATGATGAAGAGCGCCAGATTGAGGACATGGAAGCCCGCCGGATGCTGCGGCCAGAAGATGCGGTCCGGCAGATAGGACAGGAGATGCAGGGGATGGTAGGCCTGAAACTGCACCCGGGTCAGCGCGGCCCAGACGTACTTGCCGACGGGCCCCGTGAACAGGGGGTTGCCGGTGAAGAAGCGGTCATCGTCCCAGTTGGTGAAGCCTGCGCCGAGCACGGGGAAATACGCGGTCACGATGGCCGCAGCGATGGTGAGCACGGCAAAGGGAGCCCACCGGCTGCGCCCCTCTTGCGATGGCGCCAAACCCTGCTTCCGATGCCTGGTGTCGCCTTTTCCTTGGCGCTTCCGCCTCATGGTGCCCAGAATACACGGGTCCTCATCCGACCATGCCGCGAAACCGCGTTGCCCTTATGCGCCTAGCCATTCAGCCAACATCGTTGACAACGCAAACAACAGTGTTGGCTACCGAAAAATAGAAACACTGAGATCTCGGAAGTTTTCTTAGGGTTCCATCGGCCCGTATCTTGCTGTAAGGTACTTCGTCGAGAGATAACCGTACGTCGGCTGCTCGACAGGAGGATTTTCATGATTCGCAATTCATCGCGCAGAACTCGCCTTTTGAGCTGGCGATACCTTCGCTGGGCGATCGCGCTCCCAACCCTACCGATGGTGTGGTGGGCTTGCATCTCACACCCTCTGACCCAGCCCACGCCCGAACCAGAGCAGCAAACCGATCTCTACATCGCGGTTTCGCCCATCCGAACCCTCGACCTTGTGTTCATGGTCGACAACTCGCCCTCCATGGCGCCCAAGCAGCAGAAGATGATCAAGAACTTCCCGACCCTGCTTACCGCGCTCAAGGATCCTGTGGACGGAACCTATCCGGATCTGCGCGTCGCAATCATCGACAGCGACCTCGGGACCGGCGGGCGCTATGATAGCGGTTCCTGCGGCCCCAACTCCAGCAACAACGGCAGCTCCTTCGGCGACGTGGGTGACTTCCAAATGCGTGGGGCCAGCGGCTGCGGCGTCTCCGACCCGAACGCGCTTTGGCTCGAGTACACCAAAGGGTCGCCGGTGAACTACACGAACCCCGCCAACGGCGACATCGCCCAAGTCTTCGGCTGCCTGGCCACAGGCCTCGGCACCGTAGGTTGCGGCGAAGAGCATCAGCTTCAGGCCTTCGAATTCGCCCTCGTGGCGCAGAATCTTCACGATGCGAAGTCCGAGCCATCGCGCAACGGCGTACAGAACACCTTCCTCCGCCCAGGGGCCTACCTGGGCCTGGTCTTCTTGAGCGACGAGGATGACTGCTCGGCCGCGACCAACGACGGCATGTTTGGCGACATCCCAGAGCTTCGCGGCGAATCGGCCAGCCTCCGTTGTTCCACGCGTGCCCATCAGTGCGGCGGCGTGAACATGAGCAAGGACCCGCCCAACTATCCGACGGACGCGAAATTCGAGACCGACTTCTCCAACTGCGCGGCACGAACGGACCCCTGCCCCAACCCCACCGATGGCGCCTCCGCAGGAACCGACACCAGCGTGCCGACCGATTGCAGCCCGCTGAAGGACATCGGCCACATGGCCGATGAGATCAAGAGCCTGAAGGCCTTCCCGAACGACCAGATTCTGGTCGCCGGCATCTTCGGATGGCCGCGCATGCTCGTCGACGGCAGCGGGAACCCCAAGCTGGACGACAAGGGCAAGGTCCAGTACGACATGGCCAATGCCAAGTACAAGATCGACCAGACCCCCAACCCGAACACGGCCGATTCCTCCCACCCGCAGATTTGGGACTACTGGCCGGTTTGCTACGATCCCGACCATACGCCCAAGGGAGGCGCCGAAGCCTACGATTCGGACGCATGGGGCTACGGCGCCGAGGGCGGCCTGCGCATGTCGGCCTTCATCGACAAATTTGGCGACAACGGCCTCAAGTCCAGTATCTGCGAGCGCGACTTCTCGTACGGTATGAAGGGCATCGGTGACGCCATCGCCAAGAAGCTGCAGAACCTGTGCGTGGACGCCAAGTTATACAATACGGACTTCGTCAACGACCCGAGCCCCGCGACCGCGGCCGATTTGCAGAAGGGCGCTGACTGCCGCGTGGCCTATCGCTACCAGAAGAAGGACAGCAAAGGGAATATCACCGGTTACACGGAAGACCCCGCATCGCTGCGCAAGTGCCAGCCCGGGGAGAAGAACGGCAACCTGAGCCAAGGCACCGATTGCTGGCAGCTCAGCATCGACAAAGCCAAGTGCACGACCAACGGGCAGCTCATTCAGGTTCTGCGAACCGCGGACGAAGTCGCAGCCGGCCCGCTTCCCGAGGGCACCAAGGTCGGCATGCAGTGCCACACCTGCCCAGAGCTCACCATCGACCAACTGAAGTCTCCGGCTGGTCCGTACTCGGATCAAAACGGCAATTGTATCTCGGCCGTGTGCAGCGCCTGCAGCTATGCCCCGCTGCAATAGACGATTTCGCACTTGAGCAAAGGCCCGCACCCTTCGGATGCGGGCCTTTTGCTATTCCGGTCACGCGTGCGGCCGCGCTACTTCGAGCCTCGGACGACCTGCACGTCGCTCACCGCACCTCGCGCCGGGCCGAGCTCCTGATCGGCCAGACGCAGAATCTCGGCATTGTGCGGAACCAGCTTGCAGAATGCCTCGCGATCGCCGCGTGGACCGAGATTGGCGGCGCGCACGTGGAGCCGTTCGCGCGCTCGCAACAGAACCTGCCGCGCGGCTTCGATATCTCGCGCCGCCAGCAGGCACTCGGCGTAGGCCAAGCGCACCACGGTTTCGCTTTCTCCCATCGCTCCCATCGCCTGCAGAGCGCCGTAGTACGCCTCGTGCGCAACCACCGAGGCGTCGTGCAGCCTTCCGCGGCCCAGGCGCGCACGCGCCAGAAGCGCCAGGGCCAGGGCGCGCTCGGCCGGAGCCCTGCCGAGCATTCCAGCGGCCCGCTCGGCTTGGGCGGCGGCATCGTCGAAGCGACCAACCGACAGCATGATCTCCGCCAAGTAGCTCGCGGCGACACCTTCCGCGCGCGACTCGCCCCGCGCGCCGAGGGTCGCGATGGCTTGCCTCGCAAGTCTCTCCGCTTCCACGCTCTCGCCTCGCCAGCAGAGCGCGCGCGACAGGTCGCGCCTCCCGATGGCGGCGATCTCGGGCAGGCCCAGCTTGTCGGCGGCGGCGATCACCTCACGCAGGATCTCCACCGACCGGCCCGTGTCGCCGAGATCCGCGTACACCGCCCCGATGGTTGATCGCACCGAGCAGGCGTTGCGAAGATCGCCAGCCTGCTCGAAGAGCGCCCACGCGCTTTCCAGCTCGACCAGGGCATCGGTGCTTTCGCCTCGCGCGGCGGCCCGCGTAGCCCGCGCCTTATGCACCTGCGCCCGAGCCTGGGGCTCGATGTCGGAGAAATACCCGGCCAGCCGGGCGGCCTCTTCAAGCAGGGCGTCCGCCGCGGGCAAATGCCCTGCGGCGATAAGGTGGCTGACGCCCTCACTCAGGCAAACCAGGAAGGCGTCGCGCGCTTCAAGCTGCGGCTCCACCGCGCGAACCTTGGCGATGAGAGCGCCCAGCTCCTGCGCCTTGCCCTGGCTGCCGAGGGCCACGATGGTCTGGCCGGCGGCGCGGAACCACATGGGTGATCCGGGAACCAGCAAGCCAAGCGCCTCGACGCCCGATGCCTCCGCCGGGGCGATTTCGGCGCGCCAGCGATGGGCCTCGGACTCGACCAGGCAAAGCGCGCCGCGCATCTCGCCCGCCTGCGCATCGCCGGCATCGCTGCCGAGGGCGGAAAGCCCCAACCCCACGCGCGAAATCGCGCCGGCAAGATCGTTCGCCTTCAGCGCCTGCTCGGCAGCGCGCCGGTACCAGAAAGCGGCGCTCCGCGTGTCGCCGCCGCGACGGAAGTGCTCGGCCAGCACAATGGGCTCGGGCGCGCTGTGCTCGATCAGCCACTTGGCAGCGAGTCGGTGGCCAAGCTTCCGGTCCTCGTCGGTAAGCATGGCATAGGCCGCCTCGCGGATGAGCGCGTGCGCAAAGGTGAAGGCCGTGCTTCTGTCGGAGGCCACCGACGGCATTGCGAGATTGATGAGCTCGCGCTCGCACAGGCGTTCCAGCGCTTCCCCGACCGTGGCTCGCTCGCCGCCGAGCAACGCCGCCACGCCGTCGCGCGAGAAGGTTTCGCCAAACACCGCGGCCGCGCGCAAAACCCGCCGACCTTCCGGCCCCTCGGCTTCGAGGCGCGCTTGCACGATGCCGAGGATTGGCTCCGGCACCTCACCCGATCGGCCCGCGTGTGCGGCACGCACCAATTCTTCGAGGAAGAACGGATTGCCGTCGCCGCGCTCGACAATCTGAGCGACCGTCTGGTCGGCGACGGAAGGACCGAGCGCCTCGCGCACCAAACGTTCGCTGGCCCGTCGGGAAAGCGGCGGCAATTGGATCACGTGCACCTGGCGCTCGGGCCAGAGGTTCGGGAACGCGGTCTGCACATCGGGGCGCGCGATAGCGAGCACCATGAACGGCTGATCGCGCAGGCCGCGAATCGCGCCGTCCAGCAGCCCCAAGGTCCCGGCGTCACCCCATTGCGTGTCCTCCAGCACCACCAGCACCGGGTTGACCTCGCATTCGGCGCGCATCCATTCCTCGAACGCCCGTCGGGTCGCATCCGCCATGAGGACCGGATTTTGGCGAGCGGCCCGCAGGGACTCGTGGTCGGCCTCCGGGAAGGTAATGCCCGCAATCTCCCCGATGAAGGCGGTCACGCCGTCGCGCGAGCTCTCGGGAAGCTGCCGGCCCACGCAATCGCAGAGCTTGCGCTTGCGCTCGTCCACGGTGTCGGTTTCCGCGATGCCAGCCAGCCTTCTTACCGCACGTCCGAGCAGCGCGAACGGCGCGCCCGCGGCCAGCGAGTCCCCTGCCCCAAGCAACACCAGCACCGGCTCGGGGCGAGCCCGCACCCAGGTCATGAATTCATGCAGGAGGCGCGACTTGCCGATCCCCGCCGGGCCCAGCACCAGCACCGTCGAGGCCTGTCGTTCCAAGGCCGAATCGGTTTGCAGGCCAGCCAGGAAGGAAAGCTCCTGCCCACGCCCGAGGAAGGTCGCAGGCCGTCCCAGAAGCCCTCGCTTGCCGTCGACGGTTTCGCGCTGGCCGAGAAGATAGATGGCCGCATCGTCGCGGCAGAGGTCGAATCGCGCGCCCAAGAGCGGCGCCACGTCGTCGTCGATGCGTACGCGGCCGGGGGGGGTGTCCGCCAGCAGGTGCGCCGCCTGCTCGATCACGGTTCCCACCGCAGATCGGCGCGACAGTCGCGCGATGCCCAGGGCCACCACCACGCCCGAATCCGGCAGGTGCTGGTGAACCAGCAGCGCCGAGCGCGCCGCCAGCAGCGCCTGGTCCGACGCCACCGTCCCTTCCGGCAGGGTCACGACGATCTTGCCGCCGGGCAGGACGAAGGTCCGGGCCGAAAAGCGAAGCGCGAGCCGCGCCTCAAGCTCGGCCAGCGTGGGCGCGGTGGACGGCGCGCCCAGCATCGGCGTTACCCGGCCGGACTTGTCGATGCCGGGCTCGCCTTGCGACGGCGCGGTCGCCATCACGATGCAGCTTACCCGCTGCTCGACCACCGTGAGCTGGGTCTCCTGGTCGCGCCCAAGCCCGCCGCCCGCACCGTCCGACAAGTCGCCGAGCGCAGCCAGCGTGCGCAGCACCTGCACGGCAGTCGGCCGCCGCTCGGGGTTCTTGGACAACATCCGCGCGACCAAATCGCCGATCGCCCGCGGCACGTCGGGAACGACTTCGGACAGGTGCGGCGGATCTTCGAGCATGAGCTTTGCAATGAGCACGCCCGGCTCGTGGCCACGAAACGTCGGCTTACCGGTCAGACACTCGTGCGCGACGCAGCCCAACGAGAAGATGTCCGCACGTCCGTCGATGGCGCCGCCGCCGTCGATGGTCTCGGGCGCAAGGTAGCCGGGCGTCCCCACAAGATTTCCCGTGCGGGTCAGGCGTCGAGCGGCGTTGGTCAACTTGGCGATGCCGAAATCCAGCACCTTGAGCTGCGAGATCTTGCGTTCGAGCAGAAACAGGTTGTGTGGCTTGATGTCGCGGTGGATCACCTCGTGCGCGTGCGCGTAGGCCAGCGCCTCGGCCGCTTGCTTGAGCAGCACCACCGTTTCGGCTAGCGGCGGTGGGTCGCGTTCGATCCGCCGCGCGAGATCCTCCCCATCCAGCCACTCCATGACCAGGTAGTGGTCGCTGCCCACCAAACCGTGGGCGAGGTAGCGCACGATCGAAGGATGTTGAAGGCCGGACAGAATCTTCGCCTCTTGCACGAAGCGTTCGCCCTCGCGCTCTTCGACCGAGCGCAGAAGCTTTACGCAAACCTGCAGGTGCGACACCACATCCCGCGCGCGGTACACCTCGCCCATCCCGCCCGAGGCGACCACATCCTGCAAACGGAAGCGGCCGGCGATCAGACCGGATCTGCTTGGCCCTCGGCCGTCCCGTCGACGGGCGCCCATCCTATCAATTATGCACTGGTTACAAAGCTTCGCTACGGGGCTGCGGACATACCTTTCAGTATGTCGCGCGCCACGATGACCTTTGGAACACCGTTCGAGGCGACTTCGCCGACCCAGACTATCTGCGGGGCGGTGCAGGCGCGGACGGACGCGCGCTGCCGGCCCCGGGAACCTTGAATTGCAGCAGCGCGACCTTTTCGCCCTTCTCGATGCTCGCGGCCTTGATGGCGTAGGCGGTTCCGCGCGGTACGTACAGCACAGCGTCGGGCGCCACCGACATGGTCTCGGCCCCGATGCGCACGCTGCCGCCGCCGGAAATGACGTAGAAGATATAGGTCGCGCCGTCGCCCTTGCCCGGCATATCGGCGCCATCGGCCAACTCCAGCAGATTGAGCCACATAGGATGCGCACCGCCGGCCGCGATGAGGTTTTTCTCGCTGCCGGCTCCTTTGGGAAGAGGGTCGGCTTTGGTCTCGGCTGCGGTGGCCACCAAGACCGTCCCCGCCGACTCGGGCGGCAGCTTGGCCTGCGACGAGTCGCGGATGACCTCGAACTCGGCCCGGCCGCGCGCATCGGTCGGATTGCGGTATACGCGCTCGGGGCCGGGAGGCGAAAAGGCCTGCAAAAATACCGCGGTAGATTGGCGCCCCATGTTCTCGATCACGTGCGGATAGCCGGCGGGAATGAACACCGCAGCCCCCTCTTCCAGCCTCACGGGTGCCACGCCTTCGGGCCCGAGCAAGCGAGCGTGCCCCTTCACGAGGTACAGAATCTTCGCGCTGTGGGGATGCCGGTGCATGGCCACGCGGCTCGCCGGCCCGACGCTAAGCTCGGTCAGCGAGATGGCTTGCGCCTTCACGTTGGTTTCGTCGGCCAGGACCTTGACCGTGAAGGGAGCGTCGCGCCTCGGGCCGCCTTTGCCCTTGTCGGAGCCACCCAATGACCGTTCCGGCACGTCGCCCGCATTGACCATGTATTGGCTGGTCTGGGCCTTGAACGAAAACGGCAGCACCACTGCGGCACCCGCCTCGATGCCCTCGATGGTCCAGGCCAGCGCCGCCTTCTCGACACAGGCCGCGAGCGCCGGCGGCGCACCTTTGTCGACCTTCTTCACTTTGGCGGCCGTGACCTTGCCACCCTTGCCCACGTCGACAGTGACCTCAACCTTACCCGCGGCGTCCAGTCGATCGGCCAGTACCTTCTCGAAGCAGCGGTGCACGTCCGAGCCGTGCTTCTGCAGCGCCTTTTCGATGGCTTGCGCGGCTTGACTTTGCTCCGACGCCAGCGCCTGAGGCGAAGACAGCGCCGTGATGATTGCCCCTGCGCACAACGAGGTGAGCTTGACCCTGCTTGTTGGTGCCATTTTTTCCTTGGCTCTGTCGTAGATCGACCCGGCCAGAAAGTCTTCTAGTTTCTCGGCGCCCAGCGTCCGCCGCCCGTCGCCCGATAGAGCGACATCATCGCGGGGCTTCACCTCGGGCAGCTTTGTGCCGATAGATCAGAGAACCCATGCGTCCAGGTATGCGCTTTGTGTGGCTTAGCATTGCGCTTTCCGGCCAGGCCTATGCAAAGACCGAGTTGCTCACGACCCAACCTGGTTCGGTTGTCCACTGGGCGCAAGCAGAGATCACGGTTGGGTTCGACGCCTCCGCGCCCAGCAAGACGGTGCCAACAGCGCCAATTCTAACCGCCATCGAGAGAGCCGCCCGAACCTGGAATGCGGTGCCGGCCGACCAGCCCAGGTTTCGCGTGGCGAGCGACGGGGCCATGGACGTGAGCGTCCGCTTCTGCCGTGGGCGCTGGCAGGGCGACACCATCGACCTCGGGCGATCGAGATTCACCGCCAGCTTGCGCGATGGCACCGTCACCGCCGCCACCATCGAGATCAACGAATGCGATCATGGATTCGCGGCGCCGGAGGGAAAGCCAACCGCAGGCTACGATCTGCAGGCTGTGCTTACCCACGAGCTTGGGCACGTGCTGGGGCTTGGCCACAGCGACGATCGCGCGGCCATCATGTATCCAAGCGGCGGAGGCGCCAGCGTGCGGGCGCCTCGTATGGAAGACCAAACCGCGCTCGCGCTGATCTACCTCGGCCGCGCGAGCGCCGATTCCGACGGGCAGCTCGGCTCGGCCTTTTCGCAAGACATCGCTTTGCCCACGCCCCGAGCTTCATTGGACGCATCCCTGCGCGGCGGCGTCGGGGTGCCGAGCGAAGGGAACCTCGACAAGACATTGGCGCCCGGTCAGACACCCCCGGACTCGGTCTCGTTGCTGAACATCAAAACGAGCGGCGGCCGCAGCGTGATGGTGTACACCTACGAGCCCACGCTCCTGCCACCTATCGAAAGCGCGCCGCAGCCGCACCAGGCACGCGTGCCCTTCGCACACCAGGCGCGAAGGGCCAGCCACCGTCGAGATCGCTAGCCGGGACTACGACACGTCTTCGGAGGACGGCGCAGGGTTCGGCTGAGATTGCGCAGCTTCCACGGGTGCGGGAGCAGCCGCCGGTGAATTCTCAACGACCGGTGCGGCCGGCGCGGCAGTGGGTGCCGCAGTCTCGGCCGCATCTGCGACCGCGGGCTCATCCCAACCGCCGCGGCGACGGCCGCCCCATCGCTCGCCACCACCTTGCCCGCCGCCATTACCGCCCTCGGGACGCCGCGGTGGACGGGGACCGCGGCCCGGGCCGCGGGCATCAAAATTCGGTCCCACGCCCTGGGGCCTGTCGCCACCCGGTCGCGGACCGCCGCCGTCAAAACGGCCACCCGGTCGCGGACCGCCGCCGTCAAAACGGCCACCCGCCCTCGTCCCGTCGGGTCGTGGCCCCCTCGGTGGACGATCGCCCATCGGAGGACGCGGGCCGCGATTGGCGTCGCGTGGGCCGCGCGGCGGGAACCGGCGATCGCCAGGACGATCGCGGTTGGGAGCGCCGCCTTGTTCACCGCGGTCGCGTCGGTCTTCGGGCGCGCGAGTCAGGGTCCAACCCGCGCCGCCGCGGGGCATCTCACCCCGGGCCTCGCGCTCGCCGTCACGGCCACCGGGACGATCGTTGCTGAACTTGCCACGGCTTCCGCCTGGGCCGCCGCCGCCCGCACCCGGCCCTCTGGGCCCTCCATGCCCGCGATCGCCTGGCCGGCCGCCGCGATCGCGTCCACCCGGTCCGCGGCGACCGTCGAAGGACTCGCGCTGGCTTTGGGGACGAGGCATCAGGTCGACGACGTAGTAGAACTCGCCGCGCTTCTGTGCCCCCTGCGGGGCGTTCTCCCCCTGAATCACTCGCACCAAACGCACCTGACCGACCCTGCGACCGGCCACGTCCAACGCCTCCATCAGGCGCGCAAGTCGATCACCCTCCACCTGCATCGCAGCACCGACGGCCTCCGCCTCGGGTCCCTCGCCCAGGCTCGGCTCTACCGCGGCTTCCGCAGCGACCTCGTCGGCGGGCGGACTGTCAGTCGCGGGCGCGGCGCTATCGCTTGCCGCGTTCTCAGTCTCCGCGACTTCGGCCGCAGCGCCTGCCTCAGATGGAGCTGCTTCGGCCCCAGCAGGAGCCTCTTCGGCCCCCGTCGGAGTTTCTTCGGCCCCGGGCGCCTCGGCCGGCGCGGTGTCCGCCGGACGGGTTTCGGTCTGCGGGTGCTCTGCCCGGAACGCCCTTTGGGCTTCTGCCGCCCGCTGCAGCAGAATTCCGGAAAATTCGGTGATTGTCTTCATTGTTGCGCCCTTCCTTGCTGGTGAATCAGGGCTGGTGTCTCTCGGATGGAGAGCTTGTCGTAGACGTTTTGGATGTTGTCGTCAATGGCAAGGTAGTCCGCCTCGCTGGAAATGGGCAATCCCATTCAGCACGGGCGGGCCACACGGAGCGCCAAACTAGCACGAAAGTCCGCCCTGCTCCCAACTCGCGCGGCAGGCCAGTCAACCCATACAACATTGCGCGTCTAAATCGACAACGCATCGGTATCCCGGCGAAGATTTTGGCGTCGAAACGCTAAAGCCGGGCCACCAACCAACCGAAAACGAGGGGACCTGGATTGGAATCGTGCGTCTGCACGCGAGCGCGGTTCGGAAAACTCTACTTGGCGGGGAAACCTCATGCACCGATTCGTGATTACACCTGAGATTGAGACGGGGAACCTGGATATCGACGGCCACCACCAGACGCTCTTCGCGATGGCCAACGAGATCATGTTTTCCGACGAGCTTGCTCGAAGTCCGCAACTTTTCCGACGTGCGGTCGCGTTCCTAGTCTCGTACCTCGAGTACCATTTCGCGTCCGAGGAGCTCGCCATGCTCCAACGCTCCTACAATCGGCGTCGCTTCCACTCTGCCTTTCACGATCACATTCGCCGCGAGGCCCAGGATGTCGCGGCCCGACTCAGCCGCGAAGGCGGTTTCGAAGAAGCCCGGCAGGCCATCTTCTTCATGCTGGAGGACTGGGTCGTCTATCACGTCGCCGACGCCGATCGGCAACTGGCCGCCTACCTTGGCGAGCACGCGCAAGGCGGCGTTCCCGCGCGCCTGCCCGACATCCGGCCGCTGAAGGCCGCTGGCGCCCTCGGCCCCGACTTCGACGAAAGCGTCCTGGTCGGCGTGGCCGGGATCGCGTAGGCGCCTTCACCCGAGACAGACCTTCCGCGGAGCGCGGTAATCGCGGCTGCGTGGAGGCGAGCTACGGGCCTTGCAGCGCTGCATGCATGGGAGTCAAATCCCTGCCATGCGCTACGGACTAACGATAGCCGCCTTGGTGATTGCTCTGAATCCCGCCTGCGAGAGCCAGAAGAGAAGTCTCGACGCGAGCCTGGGCAGAGACAGCAGCAGCACGAGCTTCGATGCGAGCGCCGGCGCCGACGGCCCGTCTGGCGCCGACATCAGCCTGCACAGCGACAACGGTGCGGGAAGCGAAGTCTATGCGAGCACTGACAGCGTCCCCGGCGTTGACACAGTCACAGCAAGCGATGGCGGCACCGCCGAGGATGCTGCGCTCGACCCGAATCCGGTCGACGCCGCCAACGTCGACGCCGCCAACGTCGAAGCACCGGACGCGCCATCCTCCACGCCCGCAATTGACAGCGCCGTGGCCGACGGCGAACGCTACGATCTGCTCGGCGCTGGCCCCCTCTTGCTTCTTTCGCCCGCAAGCCTCGACTTCGGCAGCAACATCGGTATCGACACGATCAGCGCATCGCAGACCCTGACCGTGACCAACACAGGCGATGTCGACGCGCTTGCCCTGTCGGTGGTTCGCGAGGACACTGCCGCGAACGTCGGCGGCGCGGCTGCGTTCCCCTACACGACCTCGTGCACCGCCGTCCTGGCGGCCGGCGCCAGTTGCCAGATTTTCGTGAAGTTCGCTCCGACGATCGCAGGCGACCTCTCGGCTTCGTTCACGGTGATTGACGGCGCGACGGGAAACCCGACCGCAAGCTCCCCGAGATCGGTGGTGACTGGCGTTGCCGGAGCACCTATCCCGCCGTTCCCCGACTGCGGCGGACGGGTCTTCGTCTTCAGCGACACGGTGGTCGGGAAGACGTCCACCATTTCCTGCCGCATTCAAAACAGCGGCGCCAGTGACCGAAGCGTCGACGGTCTCACCTTCCAAGCCACTCGTCCCTTCGCAGTCGGAAGCAACGACTGCCCCGCGGCCCTCGCCCCTGGTTCAAGCTGCATTGTGAATGTCGTCTTCGCGCCGACCGCTAAGGGCTCGGTGTTGGGCACATTCACCGTGACCACCAACAACGTCGGCGCTGCCAACGCCAACCTCAAGGGAACTGGTCTCGGTGTGGTCGAGATTGTCGAGCTCGACAACGGCGTCGTGGCTGACCCGCAGCCCTACGATTTCGGCCAGGTTGCAGTGGGCTCCACCTCGGACAAGGTCGTCACGTTGGCTGTCTATGTTCGCGCACCCGTGGGCAACATCAGCGTCACGGGCACATTCGGCGCGCCCGAGGCCTTCGCGCTTAGCGATGTCGACACCATCACCGATCTCACCATCGGAGACACAAGCGTCGGCGCCGTAGCGGGGTGCGATTCCGACGTCCCCGCGAAAGTCGATGAAGGCATCCCGTCCTGCTACAAGCTGGTGTCGTTTAAGCCGCAGGCCCGCACACGCCAGTACGGCACTATCACGGCAACCAGTGGAACCGGCACGAATGACACCGCGACTGTTGAGGGCACTGGCAGCGGGCCGATTTCTATCTCGCCGTCTCCTGCGGATTTCGAGGACCTGGCCGTGGGCGCAACGGGTCTGGTCACGCTCACCGTGGCGAACGGGGGACCGGCGCAAATGAAGACGTTTTCGCTCACCATCACCGGGCCCAATGCAGACGAGTACTCGGTGAAGCAAGAAGACCTGACTGCGAGTGTCCTCGGCGCCAAGGGCTCCGGAACTGACCACGCCACCGTCGTCGTGGCGTTCAAGCCCGCTGCTGTTGTAGCCGCGACGGCAACTCTCTCGGTGACCGGAATGACCTGCGATGCTTCTGGCAATCCGGTCGAAAGCGAGACCAAGGCTGTCGCGTTGCTTGGCAATGGCACCCGGGGCGCCGAATGAATTCGCGCTCAAGCCGGATCCTGAGGCTCCGGCCCGCAGGGTGCGGGCGGACACGCGCTCTCGACACCCATCTCCGCTGGCGCTATCTCGACGTGTTGTTTTCCGCTGCCGCCCTCGGAAATCGTGGCGAGCCGTTCTCGTCTGATAAGGATCTCGACTACCAGGAAATGGCAGTTCTTCTGCCGGCGGTCGGGCCAAGGTATTCTTGCCTGGGGATCATTCATGCCGGCTTCGGATCGTGAATCAGGGCGGGATGTTGCGGGCTTGTACGAAGCTCCGCGAGCCGACATCAATGCCACCGGAACCATGGTCCGCGGACCGCGCCCCTCGCTCGGCGATGTGAGCTTGCTACTCCTCCTCCAGTTGGCTTCGATGTACGTGCTGAATGCTCGCGGAACCCTGGTCGGAAGTGCCTGCCGGGGCTACGGTCCCGTGGGCTTCGCCTTGGGAGCGTTCGTCTTCGCCCTATTCCAACCCGCCTCACTTGTCGGAAGCTACAGACTTCGCCTCAGCGTGTGGGCGACCTTTGCCTGGATGCTCATGCTCTGCGCGTCCGCGGCGGTCGCCGTCTACGGGAGCTTTTACCTTCGGCACCCTTGGGTCTTGTGGCCTCTCATCGCGAGAGTGGTCGTCTATGGGCTCGCGATCTGCTTTGCCGCGACACTGCCCAGCCTGTGGCTGGGCGCCCAGCGTTTCCGACTTGGGCGCAATCCGAAATGAGCTTGCTGCCCTCGTTGGGTGTCCACGAAAACGGGGGCCCGCCGTCGCGCGATTTAACGAAGCTGAAACATTTTGCGAAGTAGCCTCCGTCGCATGTCGAAGCGAAGACCCCAATTTCAGGTCGGAGCGGTTGGTCTGCTGGCGATCCTGCTGGCCTTCGGTGGCTGTTCCAGCTCGGGCACGAAGTCCGGGAGCGGGGGCGGTAGCGGCGCCACTGGAACCGGCACGGGCGGAACCGGCGCCGTTGGAACCGTGGCCGGTGGAGCTGGCGGCGGGGGTACGCAGGATGGAGGAGGCGTCGACGCGGGCGGCTTGGCGATGGGGGGCGCGCCGGGTGGGGCCAGCGAAGCCGGGGGAGTGGCGGGCGTGGTCGATGGCGCGGCCGGCGGCGACGCCGGTCCGAGCGGCTTGCTCGCGCAGTGTAGCGGGGCGGCGGACCCGTGCTTTGCGGGAAGCAACCTGGTCGGGACCTGGCACTGCCCTGGCAATGCAAACATCACCGTGGTGATCGGCGGTAACGGATCGCTCGACATCAAGAACGGACTCGGGCAGCACGGCCAGGGATGCATCACCTGCGCCGGGGCGTTCGAGGATGTCAGCGCCGCCGACAGTGGCGGTTCGCCGAGCACGTTCGTCGACGTCAACGGGCAGCTCACGCCCAGCACGACCATGGCCGGCTCGGCCACCATCACTTGGCAGTACTGCAACAATACGACGGACCTGGCCGCCTGCAGCGAGACGCCGATGGCCTCCGCCTCCACCGACACCTGTTCGAAGACAGGCTTGTAGATGGCGACGCCTTGCGGAGCTGCTGGCGGATCGTGGGGCGGGCCCGGCAGTCTGCTGGAAACGATACGCTTGCGCAGGTCGATGGCGCCCGCCGCGATCTACTCGAAACCTTCACCCACGGACCCCGTGGCGACATCGTCAGCATCTACACCACGTTCCCTTGGCCAACCCTGTGCGCTGAGGTCGCGAAGCTCAAAATCGACGTCCGTGAAGGCAAGATTCTCGACGGCGATTTCGGTTCGCTTGCTACATCCCTTGCTACATCCCAGGCAAAGGCGCGTAATCGCTGGCAAAAGATGGTGACCCCATCGGGACTTGAACCCGAGATTACGCCGTGAGAGGGCGCCGTCCTAACCGCTAGACCATGGGGCCGTTGCGAAGGTGCAACTTTTGGAAGCTGGTTCGGGGATAAGGATTCGAACCTTAATAGCCAGATCCAGAGTCTGGCGTCCTGCCATTAGACGATCCCCGAGTATGAATCCACGGCGGGGGCTGCCCGCCGGGGATGACATTTGTAGCAATGGGGATGCGGCTGTCAAGCCATTTGGGCACGAATCGGCAATCTTGCCCCGTCTGCGAATCGGTGTAGTTTAGGGGTCTTGCATACGGCCCACGGGCCGCGCGGTGAGCAACATGGATCTCAGCTTCTGGGCTGCAACGGACATCGGTCGTAAGCGCACGCACAACGAGGACAACTTCCTGGTCGACCAAAAGCTATCGCTTTTTGTGGTCGCCGACGGGATGGGCGGGCACGCTTCCGGCGAGGTCGCGTCACAGATGGCGGTTGCCGAGTTTCGCGGCGCGGTGGACAGTCGCCGGGACATCCTTGACGCTTATGCGCGTCACGAGACTGGGGTCACGTCGCACGACGTGTTGGGCGTGCTCGAATACGCGGTGCAAACCGCGGGGCTGGCCATTTTCGAGCGCGGGCAGAAGGAACCCGACAAGCGCGGCATGGGCACCACGTTGTCCGCGTTCCTGCTCATCGCCGAGCGCGGCTTCATCGCCCACGTGGGCGACAGCCGGGTCTACATGGTTCGCGGCGGGCAAACCGTGCAGCTCACCGAGGACCATTCGCTCATCAACGAGCTGATTCGTCACGGCAAGGTCACGCGCGAAACCCTGGCGAAATCGCCCTATGCCTCGTACAAGAACGCGGTCACGCGTGCGCTGGGGGTCTACGAAACGGTGCAGGTCGACACCATCGACCTGGAAGTCCTGCCCGGCGACCAGTTCATGCTTTGCTCGGACGGGCTGCATGCGTACCTCGACGAAAAGGAGATCTCCAAGCAGCTCGCCGAGGAGAACGTCACATCGATACCCGCCAAGCTGGTCGAGCACGCGAACAAGGGCGGCGGCCACGACAACATCACCGCGGTGGTTCTGCGCGTGGCCAAAGACGCGACCGCGACCTCGGACGCGCGTTCGCAAGAGCTCAACCGCAAGGTCGAGGTGCTCAAGCAGATGCCGCTCTTCCGGCACCTGACCTACAAGGAAATTCTGCGCGTCTTGGCGCTGACCGAGGTTGCCGACTTCAAGGCTGGCGACGAAATCATCACCGAGGACGAGCCCGGCAGCGAACTCTTCATCATTCTTTCGGGCAAGGTGCGGTTGCACAAGGAAGGCGCCCTCGTCACCTATGTGGGCCAAGGCGCTCACCTGGGCGAGATGGCACTGGTGGACAATGGCCCGCGCTCGGTCAGCGCCACGGCCGAAGAAGCGTCACGCGTTCTGGTCCTGCGCCGCCGCGACTTCAACGACCTGATTCGCAACTACCCGCGCATGTCGGTCAAGCTCTTGTGGAGCTTCGTCCAGGTGCTTGGCCAGCGCCTGCGCAAGACCAACGCCGACCTGGCTGGCGCCCGCAACGAAGTCTCCGAAGCGGCGTCCGATCAGGTCATCTTCGACGAGTGAGAGAGCGCAGGGGCGGCGGGGGCGGAGTCACGGGTGGTGAGGGCGGACGACGCCGGGGACGTGTTCGGTGGGCGAGAGCACAGAGGGGATCGGACAGTCGGATAGCCTCCGTGCTCTCCAATATCTCTGTGCTCTCAGGCCGCCGTTGCCCTACAGCCGCCCGAGAGCCGCTTCGAGCTTGGCCAAGGCGGCCTCGATTTCGGCGAGGCGAGCGCGATCTTTGTCGAGCACGGCTGCGGGCGCCCGTTCGAGGAACTGCGGGTTCGCCAGCTTCTTGGCCAGGTGGTCCCGGTCGCCCGCCAGCTTGCCCTTTTCCTTCTCCAGTTTCGCACGCTCCGCATCGGCATCCGCAGCGGACTTCGCTTCGGCGACCAGAATCACCTCCACGTCGCCGGCCATCGCGGTCGAGTACGGCCCCGCGGGCACATCGCCCGAACGCCGAACCAGCAGCTCGCCAAGCTTGGCTTGCTCGCACACCAGATTACGGTAACCGTCGAGGATGGTCTTCTTGTAGTCGTCCGCGGCATTGAGGATGACCTTCGGCCGCGTCACCGTCGGCACGTTGGCCTCGGTGCGCAGCGAGCGCACCACGGTGACCACCTTCTGCACCAAAGCCATCGACGTCTCGGTGGCATCGTCGGCGTAGCGAGGATCCGCGATGGGGTACAGCGTGATCATGATGCTCTGGGGAGCGCCCTGGGGCTTGGGCAGCTTCTGCCACAGCTCCTCCGTAATGAACGGCATGAACGGGTGGAGCAACCGCATGGCTGCATCGAGCGCGGTCACCAGTGTGCCCTGAATCTTCCACTTCTCGCCCGCCTTGGCCGGGTCCTGCAGGCGCACCTTGGCCAGCTCGATGTACCAGTCGCAGATCTCGTCCCAGATGAAGTGGTACACCGCTTGTGCCGCCTCGGCGAAGCGGTAGTCTTCGAGGTCGGTGTTGATCTCCTCGGTGGCGCGCTGGATGCGCGACAGTATCCACCGTTCGGGCAGGTCGTATTCGGCGCTGTCTGGGCCCTCGGCGGTGCGATCCGCGAACTGGTCGGGATCGTAGTCGTCCAGGTTCATCAGCACGAAGCGGGTCGCGTTCCAGATCTTGTTGGCGAAGCGGCGCGCATCCTCGACGTTGCTCCACGAAAACTTGATGTTCTTGCCTTGCGCGGCCTGGTTGGTCAGCCACGCCAGCGCGAAGCGCAGGGCATCCGCGCCGTGCTTCTGGGCGACTTCCAGCGGGTCGACGGTGTTGCCCTTCACCTTCGACATCTTTTCGCCCTTCTCGTCGGTGACCATGGTGTGCAGGTACACCGTGCGGAACGGCACCTTCTTCATGAAGTGAAGTCCCGCCATCAGCATGCGCGCGACCCAAAAGAAGAGGATGTCGTAACCGGTCTCCATGACCGTAGTCGGGTAGAAGGTACGCAGCTCGCGCGTCTGGTCGGGCCAGCCCAGGGTCGCGAACGGCCACAGCCACGACGAGAACCAGGTGTCGAGCACATCCTCGTCCTGGGTCAGTTGCTTGCCGCCGCAGTGGACGCACTGGCCAGGCGTCTCGCGTGCCACCGTCGGCTGCTTGCAGGCAGCGCAATACCAAGCCGGGATGCGATGTCCCCACCAAAGCTGGCGCGAAATACACCAGTCGCGGATGTTGTTCATCCAGTGGAAAAAGGTCTTGCTCCAGGTCTCGGGAACGAAGCGCGTCTTGCCCTGCTCTACCGCTTCGATGGCGGGCTTCGCCAGCGGCTCCATCTTGACGAACCACTGGGTCGACAGCATGGGCTCGACCACGGTGTGGCAACGCTGGCAGTGTCCGACCGCGTGCACGTGCGCCTTTTTGCCGCGCTCCAGGCCCAACTCAATGAGCTTCGCCTTCACCTGCTTGCGCGCGGCGAAGCGGTCGAGCCCGGCAAACGGCCCGCCATCGGCGGTGACGTGTCCCTTCTCGTCGAAGATTGAGATGAAACCCAGCTTGTGGCGCTTGCCACACTCGAAGTCGTTCGGGTCGTGCGCGGGAGTGACCTTGACCGCGCCGGTGCCGAACTTCGGGTCGACCAGAATCGGATCGCCGATGATTGGAAATTCGCGCCCCGTGAACGGGTGCTTGATCATTTTGCCGATCTTCGCCTTGTGGCGAGGATCATCCGGATGCACGGCGACGGCGGTGTCCCCCAGCATGGTCTCGGGCCGCGTGGTGGCGACCACCACTTCGCCCGAGCCGTCGGCCAGCGGATAGGCGAACTCCCACAGCTCTCCCTGCGCGCCCTCGTCGTGCTCGACTTCCAGATCGGACAGCGCCGTCCGGCACGACACGCACCAATTGATAAGGCGCCGGTCTCGGTAGATCAGGCCCTCCTCGTGCAAGCGCACGAAGGCCTCGATGACCGCCCTCGAATACTCCGGCTCCATGGTGAACTTCAGGCGCTCCCAGTCGAGCGAGCACCCCATCACCTGGAGCTGTTCGAGAATCCGGCTGCCGTAGCGTTCGCGCCAATTCCAAATGCGTTTGACGAACTCTTCGCGGCCGAGGTCGTGACGCGACTTTTTCTCGGTCGCCATCAGCTCGCGCTCGACCACCATCTGGGTAGCGATGCCGGCGTGGTCCGTGCCCGGCAACCACATCGCATTGTAGGCAGCCATGCGGCGCCAGCGGGTGAGGATGTCCTGGATGGTGCACGTGAGCGCGTGGCCCATGTGCAGGGCGCCGGTCACGTTGGGCGGCGGGATGACGATGCAGAACGGCGCCTTCGGCGTGGCAGCGTCCGCGTGGAAATAGCGGCACGAAAGCCACTCTTGGTACCAACGCGATTCGATGGCGGTGGGATCGTAATTCTTGGCGAGATCGGTCATGGGGAAACCTGGCGGTGAGCGGTGGGAACGGAGGAGCGAAAGACTACTTCTTGACGCTTGCCAGGCGATCGACTTCCTGCCGGATAATCGCCTCGGCAAGCTCGGGTACGACTTCCCACACGACCTGCTCGATGATCTCGCGGGAGAGCTTGGCGATGGCTTCGTATTCGGGACCACGCGCGGACAATGCCGCGACCTTCTGTTCGACCGCCGACGACACCGCGGCCGCCATGGCCGGCGGAGGCACGAAAGAGGCCGCAGGCGCGCCAGCGGGAACCGGCGTGGGAAGTCTTCGAGCCATCGGCGCGCCTGGTATCGGCAGCGAAGGCGGCACCCGCGGAACCACGGGCCGCGGGGCCGTGGGCACCGCTGGTGTTGGCGCAACCACTGGCGTCTTGGCGACCACCGGAGCGACCGGGCCTGGCGGCACCGCGGGCGCCGACGGCGTCGGAGCGAACGGCGCACGCACGGGGACTGCGGCGCTGGGAGCCGGAACGGGTTTGGGTTGCGGTTGGGTAGCGGAAACCGGCGGTTTTCCCGCCACGGGCGGCTTGACCGAAGGAAACCCCATCATCGTGCGCGCCATCTGCGGGCGCACGGCGGCGGGCACGGGCACCGAGGTCGCGGGCTGCGGCGTGCTTCCGCTACGCACGGCCGGCATTCCGGCCGACGGGCGCGCTCCAGGAATCAGGGAAGGCCGCGGCGATGGTTGCGCCGGCGGTGGCGTCGCTCCGGCCGGCGGAATCGTCCGCATTCCGCTCGGTCGAGTGGCCGGCTTGGCGCCCCACGCCGGGGCGGGTGGCGTAGGCGCCGGGCCACGCTCGATGGTGATTTCGCCGTAACTGTCGTCGTCTTCCGACGGCAATTCGTTGGCAGAAATCCGGGCTGTGTTGTCGTTGTGGTCGGTGAAATCAGGCATAGCGCTGCCGCCCGCCGCTGCCGAAGGCCGGGCCAGGCTGACCACTGCGGAGGCCACGGCATCGAGTAGCGCCTGGCTTTCGAAGGGTTTTGCCATGTAGCCATCAGCGCCAACCTTGCGCCCGCGTGCCTCATCGTAGGGAGCTTGGGTCGAGGCGAGGATGAAGACGGGAATGTCCCGCAAGGCAGCGTCGGCCTTGAGCTCGGCGCAAAGGTCGTAGCCGCTGCCGTTGCCCAGCCCAACATCGGCCAGGACCAAGTCCGGACGGCCGTCCTTCTTCGCTGTCGCAACCGCCTCGTCCACGGACTTGGCAAAGCTGAGCGAATAGCCCGAGCCCTCCATCACCATGGCAAAAGCCCGTTGAATCGTGAGACTGTCGTCGGCGACCAGGATACGCTTGCCCATTGGTAACCCAGTGTCTTCGATAACATGTGCGGCCAAACCGGTCAATTCCGCAAAGCGAAAATCACGCACTGGGCGAAGCCTCGACAATGGGCGTCTTGGCCAATTCTAGCGGAATTGGCACGGATCCTCGGATCGACGCTAAGATTCGGCGGTAGTGCCTAAGTCCACGCGCCAGCCTCGCGCCGCCCTTGTGCCACTGTCGATGTGCTTCCTTCTGGCAGCAGCTTCGCCCGCCCTCGCCGAACCCGATCCCTGGTGGGCGCAAGACAAAGCCCTGCATTTCTCCGCTTGCTTCATGCTCGCGGGCGATGGATACGCCACCGCCGCCGTGCTAAGCAAGAACAGATTTCACCGTCTTTTCGCCGGATTCGGCGCCGCGCTCGCGGTTGGCGCGGCTAAGGAGGCGTACGATAGCAGAAGCGGCGGCGATGCCTCCTGGCGAGACATGACCTGGGACATGGTTGGCGGGGCGACGGGCACTGCAATTTCCTGGCTTATCGACCGATATTTATTCTAATGGGAACCCTGAGAGGGTTCCCAAACCCTCCCGCGCTCTGGCTTCGGCGAGCGAAGCTCGCCTCCGCCAACGCGATCATGGGAACCCCAAGAAGGAACCCGAAGAATCGACGGAACCCACGAGAATGACCGATGGAGAGCCGATGACCCAGAAGAAGCACGACCCGGTTGCCCGCCACCCTCTCGCCTACAAGAACGAACGCTTTCTCGACAGTGATGACGCTCGCCCCCTGCGCATCCTGGCCGAATACTTGGAGCCCCTGCACAGATTCGAGGAGCAAGCGGTGCCGGGCACGGTGGTGTTCTTCGGTTCGGCGCGCCTGGCTGCCAACGGGCCGCTCGGCCGCTACTATGCCGACGCGCGCGAGTTGGCGCGGCTTTACACCCTGTGGTCAAACAGCCTCCCACCCAACGCGCCCCGCTATCTGATTTGCTCGGGCGGCGGGCATGGCATCATGGAAGCCGCCAACCGCGGCGCCGCGGACGCCGGCGGTCGCACCATCGGGCTCAACATCAGCCTGCCCGAGGAGCAGAGCGCGAACGACTTCATCACCCCGGAGCTGTCGTTCGAGTTCCACTACTTCTTCATGCGCAAGCTTTGGTTCGCGCACCTGGCCCGTGCGGTGGTCGTGTTCCCGGGCGGCTTCGGCACCATCGACGAGATGTCGGAGATCTTGACCCTGTCCCAGACCAGCAAGCTGGAAGGAAGGATGACAGTGATCCTCTACGGCCAAGAGTACTGGCGCGAAGTCATCAACTTCGATGCCTTGGTCAAACACGGCATGATTTCCGCCGATGACCTCACGCTCTTCACCTTTGCCAATACGCCCCATGAGGCGCTCGATTTCCTCCGCCAGGGCATCACAGGGAAGAAACAGGAAGCGGCGTCGGCCTACGCGAAAAACCGGTCGAGCACCGACTACCTCTACCAAAGGAGCGGCGATTGATAGAGCTTGAATTTGTCGGCGGTGCCCGAGGGGTCACCGGTTCCAAGCACATCCTGCGCACCTCGCGAGCGGCGGTCTTGCTCGACTGCGGGATGTTCCAGGGCCACCGGCGCGAATCCAACGAGCGCAACCGATCACTCGGGATACCGGTCGACGAGCTCGACGCGGCCGTGCTCTCGCACGCGCACATCGACCACGCGGGCCTTTTGCCATTGCTGTACAAAAAGGGCTACCGAGGTCCGGTTTACGCGACGCCGGCCACGCGCGACCTGTGCACGCCGATGCTGCTCGACGCGGCCATGATTCAAGAGGCCGACGCCAAGCACATCCACAAGTTGATCGAACGCGAGGGGCTCCCCATGGAACCGGTGGAACCGCTCTACAACCACGAGGATGTCACTGGTATCTTGGGGCAGATCGTCGGCCTGCCCTACCGGCGCCCGCACATGGTCGCGCCGGGGGTGAATTTGAAGCTCCTTGACGCGGGCCACGTGCTCGGCAGCTCGATTGTGGTGCTCGACGTGGAGGACGACGGCAACCAGGTGCGGGTCGCCTACGCGGTCGACCTCGGACGCAAGGGGATGCCCATTCTGCGCGAGCCTGAAACCCCAAGCGGGGTGAACTGCCTCATCAGCGAGAGCACCTACGGCGACCGCATGCACGCCCCCATCGAAGAAGTCGACGATGCGCTGGCCGAGGCGGTGAACCGCACCATCCGACGCGGCGGCAAGATCTTCATCCCCGCATTCGCGCTGGAACGCGCACAAGAAGTTGTCTACGCGCTCAAGCGCCTGCGCGCCGCCAAGAAGGTGCCGACCGTACCGGTGTACGTCGATTCGCCGCTCACAGTGAAGCTGACCGACGTCTTCAAGATGCATCCCGAGTGTTACGACAAGCAAACCTACAACCGCTTGGTCGGCGGAGATCCACCCTTCGAGTTCGACGGGCTTCATTACGTTTCCGACAAGGAAGAATCCAAGGCCATCGCCGCGCAGCCCGGCCCGCACATCATTATCGCCGCGAGCGGCATGTGCGAAGCAGGGCGCATCTTGCACCACCTGCGCGAAGGGGTGGAGGACCATCGCAATACCATTCTCATCGTCGGGTTCCAGGCCCAGCACACGCTCGGGCGGCGCATCGTCGAACGGCATCGCGAAGTGAAGGTCTTCGGTGTCATGCGACGGCTTCTCGCCGAGGTCGTCGTGCTGAACGGATTCTCCGCGCACGCCGACCAGAAGGACCTGCTCGAGTTCACGGAAGCAGTCCGCGAGCACGGCAAGTTGCGCCAAGTCCTGCTGGTCCACGGCGAGCCTCCCGCACAGGACGCCTTGATGGCGAAGCTTGCCGAGCGCGGCTTCCCGACGGTGACCGCGCCGGGCCCAGGACAGAAGATCCGGCTGTAGAGCATCGAACGGTTTGAAGGCCGAACAATTTCCGGATTCTAACCACGGAGACACAGAGACCACGGAGTCGGAGCGCCGACTACGGCATGCCCATCGGCACGATGGAACGGGCGATGTGCATGACCAGGGTCAGGATGGCGGCCAGGGCGACGTACATGGTGAGCGCGCCGCGGTCGCCTTGCTTCGGAGCTTTGCCTCCCGCCGCGCGCAAAGACCCGGCGGCGGCGATAAGGAAGTAGAGACCGTCGCCAGCGAGAAAAGCCAGCCCCCACAGCGCTGCGCACGCCCATCCCCGTTGCCGTCGGTTGAGCGCGTTCCAGGCTCGGCCACCGTCGAGCTGCCAGACCGGCAGAAGGTTGAACATGTTGATCCATGCCCCCACCGAAGCGATGGCGATCCACGACCGCCACGGCACCGCGAGCCCGACGCCCAGAAAGCCAAGCGCAGCGCCGAGGCCCCACAGAGGACCCGCCATGCCGACCCGCGCGTCTTCGGCTGGAGAGCGCGGCGACTGGCGCAAGCGAACGAAGGCGCCCACGCCCGGAATGAACATGGGTGCGGTGGCTGCGATACCGTAGCGGCGGAGCCACGCCACGTGTCCCATTTCGTGAACATAGATCGACACGATCAGCCCGGCGGCAAACTTCCAGCCCCAGGCGGCGGCATAGACCCCGAGCGCGAGCGCCATGGACAAGAAGGTCTTGGCCTTGAGCAGGCCGAAGAGAAGCAACTTGCCCTTGCCAAGCAGAAGGACAAGCGCCCACTTGAATTTGAGCAAGAGTACGCCGACGGCGCCCAGGGCGACCGCAAGGCCTGACTTCTTCTTCCCGCTCGACTTGGGTCTGGTCGCCGGCTCCGATTCGCCCTTGGGCGGAAGGCGCTGCTGTGCTTCGGCCAGCATCTGGCTGATACGGGCATGCTGAACCGTGCCCCGAGGCAGCAAGGCAAGCATGTTCGACCAAGTCTCAGCGCAGCTTTCGAGCTTGCCATCGCGCTCGGCCTGCGCGGCCTCGGCTGCCAATGCCTTCAACCGTTCCGCATGCACGAGCGCCGCACACGACGGACAAGCCAGAAGCGACACCGCCAGCTCGCTCCCGCATTGGGGGCAGACTCGGCGGGGGGAGCCCGCGTCGGGCTGCGCGGGGAAGGTCACGGCGACCCAGGAATGACCGCGTCAGGCGAAGCTGGCGCAACCAGCCGGAAGGGACCTGTCGCGACCACCCGACGATTGAACTTCCACGCCTCGTAGAGGCCGATGCCAATGATGATGATGCCCATGATGTTGCTGACCCCGGCCAGGAACGGAGCGATCAGCGCAAATCCCCACATCAGGGCCAGGAAGGCCAGCAACGCAACCGGCGCGGGCAAGCTGGATTTCGCTGGCGAGCCCGAAGTCGCAGCGGCATCCGTGCCTTGCCGTCCGACCGGAGAATCGGTCGCGCTGGTGCCGGCCGTCTTCGCGGCGTGATTGTTCGCGCCCTGGACGAAGTCCTTGGCCACGATGGGAACGTAGCTGGTGGTGATAGACAGGTAGGTCAGGACCATGGCCAGGGTCTGGTACTTCCAACCGCCGCGCCCGCGCGAGCCTTTGCGCACAGCCTTCCCGACGCCCACGCCGACGACGATGGCGATGAGGCCTATCTCGTACCCGGTAAAATGAATGATCAAGGACCAGATCACGGTTCCCATGATGCCGGCGACGCCGCCGAAGAGCAGCGCGCGCAGGAAGCGCCACTTGTCGGGCATGTCGCCCGTCAGCAGACCGCGGCAGCGCGGGCACACCACATGCCCGCCGATTTCGAAATACTCGGCCGCGATGACTTGTTTGCAGGCTTCGCAGGTCTTGAACGCAAGCGGCCCGGCGAAATCGGCCTTGTCGAACTGTAGGGCTTCGGGCTCGGCCGAGCGCGGGCCGGCCTGGGCCGACTCCCTCGGGCTTCCACCTTCCATCGCAGACGGATCGCTTGCGTTCGTCACGCGTGGATTGTCCCTTGGATCAAGGCCGGCGTCAAAGGGGCCGCGGGCGCGACACGCTACCGTGCCGCCGCAACCGGCAGGCCGAGGCGATGCCGTGCGCCCAGGGACAGCCATTCGCAGCCTTGGAGAGTCGCCGTGGCTTGCGCGGGATCGAGCGCGGCCAGTGGGCGCGGCCACGACCGCATGGCGCTCGGAGAGACGAGCACGAAGTGGCGCGGCAGCTCGGACCAGATGCTGCCCGAGATGTCGGGGTTCCAGCGGGCGTGCTGAAGCTCGGCGAAATCGAAGACGAAGGCACACGCCTGCGGATTGGCCGCCCGCAGGTCGCGGTAGTGGCGCAAGAATGCCCCCTCGGGTGGCAGGCCGTGGTAGCCCGGCATCCGCCTGCCGAGAATGGTTTGGTCCAAGGTTTCGTAGCTCGCGACTTCGTGGTTGCGCCAGGCCAGGCCGGTGGCGAGCTGCCAGGCGACCAACAGAGCGAGCCCGAGCGCCAAAACCCTCTGCTTGCGCAGCGACGGGGACAGTTCCCCCAAGGTAGATATCAGAAAGAGAACAAGAAACACGGGAAGGAAATCGGTTCGCTTCAGGTAGGCGTATTCGACGTCCCGGTAGACCGAGGTGAGAAACGTCAGCGCCAGCAGAACCACGGCAAAGAAGAAGGCAGCCCATCGCTTGGTCCGGCGCGACCACCACGCTGAGGCTGCGAGCATTGCAAGCTCCACCGCGACGATCACGCCGCCAAGCGCGACCAGTCCCGCCGTCGAGGTCACTGGCCTGTGATTGCGGAAGAGATGCAGCGACCCGGCGATGCCGATGGTACGCAAGGCTGCTTTTACGTCGAACACCTGGGCAATGAGAGCCGCCTTGGTCTGGGGAAAGGTGCTGGTGGGCCGGGTGGCGAGATACGCCAGGGATTGCCGCCAGGTCGATGAGAACATCGCCAGACAGAACAGCGTAAACAGAACCACGCCAACGAAGAATGCGAACCCAACGAGAAACACGTCGACCGTCCGACGCCCCAAGCTCCCTGCCCGACCACGACCCGGAAGGCAGGCCACCAAGAACAACGGCGGAAAGAGGTAAAGGATCCCCTGTATCGACAGCAGGAAGGCCAACGCCGCGAGCAACCCGCCAGCGACGCTATCGCGCCAGCCCCAGCGCGGAGCGCGTACCGCACACCAGCCCAGCAGCACGATGGCCGGCGTGTTGAAGACGAGGTTGTCCTCGAGTGTGAAAGTGAGGAACTGGGTGACGAACGCCGTGCCCCACACGGCAACCAGCAGCGCGGAGAGCAATCGGCTGTGCGTGAGCCTGAGCCCGACATAGGCCAGGGTCCCCGCCGAGATGGAGAACACGGTCGCGTTGAGAAGGCGGAATCCGTCGGCCGGCGTGCCGTGAACCAGGCGGACGACTGCGCAGGCCGCGAGATACAGGTATTGCAGGCCGGCATGCGCGGTCCAGGTTTGGCTCGACCACACCATGTTGCCGGCCGAGACCATGTGAAGGTAGGTGCCGGCGTCCCAGTTGATCTGAACCAGCCAACGTGGCGACGTCGCGATCCACTGCAGCAGCCCGGCCGCCGCCGCTGTGCATAGGACGAAGGGTGCGGGCGGCCATCGGCGCCGCCTCCACGGGGCGCTTCGAGCTGCGTTCTGGTCGTCGGGTGCGGTGGGCCGGGTCATCGGGGCGGAGAATAACCTTGTGACATCACGCTTTCACGGGTTTCCGTAGGCTGGCACCTGCCCCACGGACTGGCTCGGCAATGGCGTCGCGGAGACATCCAAGGCCTCGTCGTGAGAACCGGGAACGTGGAAACGCCGCAAGAAACCACCCCCCAATAGCTGGAAATTGGCATGCTCAACTCGCCGGACGAACACACTCCTATGAGACCGAGCTAGCGTTGGTTAGCCAGCATCACCGTTTGGAGGTGTCTCATGGCACGCATGCAATTGGCGCTTTTAGGCGCCGGAATAATCTTCTTGTTGCCCGTCACTGCGTACGCGGTCGACTGCTTCGTGGACAGTGTCAGCGGTGACGACGCCAAGTCGGGCCTTTCCGAGGCCGAAGCCGTCAAGAGCCTGGCCAAGATTCCAGCGTCGTGCACGACCGCCAAGTTCAAGCGCGGCAGCGTCTTCAACATCCCCTCGGGCAGCAAGAATTACGCGGTCAACCTGACCGGCGGCAAGATCAAGGTCCTCACCAACTACGGCGACGCGAGCCAGCCGTTGCCCCAATTCATCAAACCGCACGAAGTCAGCAGCGGCGCCGTGTTCTCCAGTTTCTCCCAGATCACCATCGACGGGCTCTACATCTCCGGCTCGCGCAGCGACGCACAGATGAGCACGCTGGCCGACGGCATCTGCGTCATGATCGGGGGCGGCACCCAGGCACAGCCAAGCGAGGTCAAGAACTGCGAGATCACTCTTTGCGACATCGGGATGATGACCTCCGGCAACTACGTGCAAGTGCACGACAGCTACGTTCACGACCTGTCGATCAGTGTGGACGCACCTCCCGGGGTCGATCCCAATGCCGTGGGTGGCGCGGAAGGCATCTTCGTCAACAGCTCGCACGTCAGGGTCCACCACAACCGTTTCGTCAATTGTTCCACCGCAGCCCAATGGGTCAGCAATACCAACGGCGGCGGCATCCGATGTGACGGCGGTGCTACCGAGGTGACTGTCGGCTATGCCAGCGAGGTCACGGACGTGGAGATCGATCACAACTTCTCGTACAACAGCTGCGGCTTCTTCGAAGTGTCCAGCATGTTCAACACGGGGTCGGGCGACTATGTAAAGGGAAAGTTCACCAATTCCGTGTTCCACGACAACGTCATGGTGGACAGCGGATGGATCTCGCTTCTGCAGGTCAACAACACGAAGCTGACCAACGTCCGGTGGGAGAACAACACCATCGTTCACCACGACATGGGGACCGCCACGGCGGCCGACGGGGTCACGCAAATCAACCTGAACGACTTCGGCAGCTCGGGCATTCAGGCAATTGCGTTCAACAGCACGTCGTCGGGCGTAACCGGCGGGGGCGAAATCAGTCCGGGCGACATCTACTGGACGAACAACCTGTGGTACTTCGACCCCAAGGTCAAACCCTACAACCAAATCGATGTCACCCACCGGGGCAGCGACGCGCTTCTTGCGAACATCACCGTGACGGGCGATATCGTTGTCACGACCGATCCCGGCTTCAAGGACATCACATCCAGGTCGGACCCGTCGGCCTACGACCTGGTTCAAAGCAGCATCGCGATTGACAAGGGCGTGAGCGACACCAGCGTCACCCAGTACGTTACAACGGACTTCTTGGACCGACCGCGGCCGGCCGGCGCCGCGTATGATCTCGGCGCGTTCGAGTACGGCTCGACCGGCGGACCTGTGGGAAGCGGTGGCCAGAGCGGCTCCGCCGGGACGTCCGGGACAGGTGGTGCGACTGGTGCCGGTGGCGCGACCACCACGGCGCCCGCGACTAGCAAGGGCGGCGCCGGAGGAAACGCGCCCGCCACGCCGACGGGTGGAACCAGCAATGCGCCCGCAACGCCTGCAAGCGGCGGAGGCGCCAACGGCAGCGGCGGACGGACCGGAAGCGGCGGAACGCCCGGCCATGGCGGCGGCACCTCGAACGGCAACGGGGGCAGCGCGACCGCGACGACGGCGTCCAACGGTACCGGCGGTAGCCCCGCCGCAACGACGACATCCTCTCCGAACAGCAGTGGTGGCGTTTCCGGCACTGGTGGCGACACCACTGTCACCACGGCCGCCGCGAAGGGCGGCTGCAGCTGTGAGCTTGGCCAGAGGCCCGGCGCCTCGCCCATGCGGATTGCCCTGATCGCCGTGGCCGGTTTGGTCCTGCGCCGACGGCGCCGCGACTGATTCCCCGCCGAGCCCCCACGATCACAGCCCCAATCTCGGGGCAACCGCAGCGACGCCGCGAGGCTGTCTTGCGCAAGCCCGCGCCGCCAGGGCCACCAGCTTCGCGCAGCGGTTCTTGGCTTGGTCGCAGCAAGAGCCGGGCTCCCGATGGTTGCCCTGCCGGTGTAAAGGCAAGATGATAGAAAGGCAAATTCCACCCATGCAGGCAGCGAATGACAAGCCGAGGGCAACGGGGCCAACCTGGTTATCCGGTCGGGGCCTCGCGCTGCTTGCCGGCGGTCTCGCGACGGCGATCATGCTGTGGTCGCTGCGCTGGTATTTCTCGCCGCACCTTTTGGCCGGGCACCATTCGGAATACCACGCCCTTCGCGTGCTCCTGGTCGCCGACCTGTGGCGAAACGGACAGCTCATCCCGCGCTGGGTGCCCGAGCTGGCCGGTGGCCTCGGATATCCCCTGTTCATCTACTACGGGTGGCTGGCCTACGCCTTCGCGGCAGCGCTAGAGGTGCTTGGCATCTCTCCCGTCACCGCCATGAACACCGTCGTCATCACGGCGGCCTTGTGGCAGGCGGCGGGATCTTGGCGGCTCGGGCGTGAGGTTGGCTGCCGCGCGGGCGGCTTCGTGGCGTGGGCGCTCTTTGCGCTGGCGCCCTACCAACTCGCCGACCTCTACGTCCGCGGCAACTATCCAGAGTTTATCGCGGGCTCGTTCGGGCCGTGGGCTCTCTTTGCGATGCTTCGCTTCGTGGCCGGACGCGGACGGCCGTATCTGCTGGCCTGTGCGGCCCTGCTTGCTGCCATCGTGCTCTGCCACAACATCAGCGGCCTCACCCTGGGCGCGACCATCGCCGCGGTCGGGCTGCTCTTTGCACTGACCCGGCCGGCGCCCGAACGAAAGGCCGGGGTGACGCGAGCCCTGCTTGCACCGGTCGCCGGCGTCTTCCTGTCGGCACTCTTCTGGCTGCCGATCGTCTTCGCCCGCGGCTACGTGGGGTTGGCCAACGACTTCAGCGCCTACCTCGACTACCGACAGCACTTCCTCTACCTGCACCAACTCGTCGCCACTGCCTGGGGCTATGGCTTCTCGGTGCCTGGGCCCGACGACACCATGCCTTTGCAACTGGGCCTCGCGCAGGTTGCCTCGCTATTGCTCGTGCCGATCGCGGTGGCGCTTTCGGGAAGGCACGCGACCCGCCGGCGTGCACGTCTCGCTGGGATCGCGCTGCTTGCCGCTCTGCTTGCGTTCTTGACCACGGTCTACGCCGCGCCCATCTGGTCCGTCGTGTCGCCGCTCGCGCTTCTGCAGTTTCCCTGGCGGTTGCACCTGCCGGGCACGCTGGTGGTGGCGGTGGCGGCCGCCTTCGCGGTGCGGGTGCTGGTGGCGAGGTATCGGCAGCGCTTCCGCAAGGCGGGGCCCGCGGTTGCGCTGTCCGTGTGCGCCGCGCTCGGGTTGGCAGCCGGCTCGCTTCGCTACTGCCAACCGAGCGCGACCTACGTCTGCGACGAAACCTGCCTGCGCAAGCTACTTGCCGTGGGCTACTTCACCACCAGCATTCAGGACGAGTTCCGTCCGATTTGGGCAAGCGATCTCAAAGCGCTAGCGCAAATCATGCGCAGCCAGCAGGTCTCACTCGGTGACCTGCCACTGCCCGAGGTCAAGCTTCCCAGCCACGACTTGCGCTGCAGTTTCTCCCTGCAGGTCCAGCTTCCCAAGCCGGGCGAGCTGCGTCTGCCGATCTATTGGTTTCCGGGATGGTCGGTACGCAGCGACGGCGCGGCCCTGGCTTCCTACCCATGCGCTGGCACCGGCATCCTCTGCGCCCAGGTCGGCGCGGGCGCCCACAGCATCGCGGCCGCGTGGCGCCCGACCTTGGTGTATCACCTTGGGGTGGCCATCAGTCTGGCCACCCTGGCGGCGCTCGTCGCGTGGATGCTTGCTGCCAGGGTCCACCAAGACCACAGAGAAGGACGGGGGGGACGGATCGGGGAGGTATAGCCGTTTGTCCTTCTCTGTGTTCCTGGTGGACCCTGAAAGCCTCCTTCACACCAGCCGGTCGAGCAAATAGGTCGCCACGGCATGCGCATCGCCGCGCACGCCTTCCAGCGCGTTGCACTTGCGAGTAACGGCGTCAAGGACCCGCAGCACATGTTCCGGCCGGCGCTGCGCCGCCACGGCTTGCTTGAAAAGCCCCAGCAAGGATTTGCCGCGCGAGAGCAGCTTCGGCTTGAAGCTTGCCCCTGCCTGGTACGGCGCGAACACCACGATGCCGACCGGCAAGGGCCCCGCCTGCGGCACACCACGAAGCTCGTCGAGCAGACACGACAAGCCGGCGTACTCGCCATTGCACTCTGGCAGGCGCGAACGGTACGGCTGCACGGTGCCGCCGTCGAGAACCGCGTAGTCGTCCGAGTAGTAGGTGGCGCCACAGGCGACCAGCGCCCGTACCAGGGTGCTCTTTCCGCTGCGCGGGCCGCCCGGAATGATGATCGCGCGGTCACGCCAGCCGACCACGCCGGCATGGACGAAGACCCGGCGCTGCGAACGCTCGGCCACCAGCCAGTTCAGGTTCTCCTCGAAGGCATCGGCAACGTCCGAGGGCTCGGACGAGCGCACGAGCGGCCGACCATCTGCGAGCAGGAGAAAGCTGACGTCGTCGCCGGGCGTTGCGGGCGGGATGGTGCGGAACGCATAGCTGCGCACGTTGTTCTTGCTGCTGGTGGGGGCAGCGCCGGGGGGCAGACGGTCGAGCAGGAGGTGGTAGGCCGAGATGTCGTCGGCCTGGATAGCCCAAGAGACGCCGAACGCAGCGTAGCGGCCACGCGCGACCCAAGCATCCTCGGCCACGGATCCGTGGACCGGGCGAGCATCAACCCGCCGCAGATCCAATTCGCCGGTCGCTGGTCTGTCTTCCATCGTGGCCCCCTCTCGATAACGCTTTACTTGGTTGAGATGAGAATACGGTGGAGTTGGTCGTTTTTTGAGTCACGGCCCGGCCGATATTCTTGTCGGCTTGCGGCCAGTCGCCGCGTAGTCCCCAGTCCTACAAGGTCGGCGGTGGCGCGAATTCCGCCCGAAAAACCGAGCGCCCCGGTCGACTTTTCAGCGAACGCCCCTGTTTCCGAACCGAATTTGCGCGCTATGCTTGCCCAAAATGTCTGAAGCAACCCCTCGATGCCTACTTGTAATCTTCGGCGCATCCGGCGATCTGACCAAGCGCAAGCTGGTCCCTGCCCTGTTCGAGCTTGACCTTGCCCACCTGCTTCCCGACGGCCTTGGTGTGCTTGGCATCAGCCGAAGCCGGCTTGGCAGCGAAGGCTTCCGCGATCGCTGCAAGGCCGAGTGTGCGACTCGGCACGGCTATTCGGAAGGTGCCTGGCAGCACTTTGCCCAGCGTCTCGACTACCTGGCTGCCGACGCCGCGAACAGCGCCGACTGGCCCGGTATCGGCGCGGAGCTGCAGCGCCAGTGCGAAAGGTGGAGCACGGGCGGCAACGTCGTCTTCTACCTCTCCGTCGGACCCGAGCTTTACGAGCCCATCATCGGAAACCTCGGTGCCTCGGGATTGGTCAAGAGTGACAAGGCCTGGTGCCAGGGCCAAGGTCAGGCCGCGCCACGCCAGCGCATTGTGGTGGAAAAGCCCTTCGGATCGGATCTAGCCACGGCCCAGCATCTGAATCAGGCCATCGGCAGGGTCTTCGACGACGAGGACGTGTTCCGCATCGACCACTATCTTGGCAAAGAGACGGTGCAGAACCTGCTGATCTTTCGCTTCGCCAACCTGCTTTTCGAGCCCCTGTGGAATCGCCGCTACGTCGACAACGTGCAGATCACCGCGGCCGAGACCGTGGGCTTGGAGAATCGCGCCGGTTATTACGATGGTGTCGGGGCCATGCGCGACATGATCCAAAGCCACCTGCTGCAGCTTATGGCGGTGGTCGCGATGGAGCCTCCCAGCGCCTTCCGCGCATCGGATCTGCGCAACGAGCAGCGCCAGGTGCTGGAGGCGGTTCGCCCCATCGTGTACGAGGACGTGCCCGGAATGGCGGTGCGCGGGCAGTACGGCCCCGGCGCGGCCAGTGGGCCGTGGACCAGCGGCTACCTTGACGAGACGGGCGTGCGACCCAATTCTGGTTGCGAAACCTTCGCCGCCATGAAGCTGTGGATCGACAATTGGCGCTGGGATGGCGTGCCCTTCTTCTTGCGCACGGGCAAGCGCATGCGGCGCAAGCTGACCCAGTTCGTGATCAACTTCAAACCGGCGCCACACCTCTTCCGCAGCGCCGACAACCGGCCCCTGCGCCCGCGCCACAATCAGCTTGTGGTGAACGTGCAGCCCGACGAAGGCATCAGCTTCCGCTTCGAGGGCAAGGTGCCGGGCCAGGGGCTGCACCTGCAATCGGCGCTGCTCGACTTCGACTACCAGGCGCAATTCAAGTCGGTCCCGTTTGAAGCCTACGCCATGCTGCTCATGGAAGCGGTCGGCGGCGACCAGTCGCACTTCAAGGATCGCCATGAGGTGGAGGCCGCCTGGCGCATTGTCATGCCCGTGCTCGACTACTGGCGCGACCACGGACGCGAGGGACTTGAAACCTATTCGTCGGGAGGCTGGGGTCCCGCGGGTGCAGATGCGCTGATCAAGGCGTACGGCAGGTGGCGCAATCCCGAGGGTGACGGGTCGCGGTCCGCCTTGCCCAGACCGATGGATCCCGGAATTCTGGGCGGCGGGATCTAGATTCGATGTCAGGGGGAATCGCGGATCCAACCGCACGCGGGTCGCAGAGCGGCCTCGGCGGACAACAGGTGATCGCAACCACACCCGAAGAGGCCGCGCGTGCCATGGCCGACCGTTTGGCCGAGCAGCTCGACCGTCGCCTCGGGCAGAGCAACCTGGTTCACCTCGCGCTTTCCGGCGGATCGTCGGGCACGCTTCTGTGCGACGCCTTGGCTGCAGACAAACGCCTGGAAGCGCGGGCGTGGAAGCGGGCCCACCTGTGGATGGTCGACGAGCGCTGCGTGCCCGACGACGATGCACGCTTGAACTTCGCGCTGATTCGCGACCGCCTGGCGCCGTTGCTCGGATTGCCCAGCGAGAATCTCCATCCAATGCCGGTGATGCTTCCCGACGGGGCCGCGGACTACGCGCGGGCGCTGGCAGCAGCCCTTGCGCAAGGAAGCTCGACGCCTGGTCGCCTGGACGCGGTTGTCTTGGGCATGGGCCCCGACGGCCACACCGCCAGCTTGTTCCCGCATTCGCCCGCCCTCGACGAGCGGCTTCGCCTGGTCGTGCTGAACGACGCCGACACCGTCGTGCCGCCCCGGCCGCGAATGACCATGACCTACCAAGTGCTCAACCGGGCTCGCCTGATTCTCCCCCTGGTCACCGGCGCCAGCAAACGCCCTGCCCTCGCCGCCGCGGCCAGCGGCAAGGCCGATTTCCACGCCCTGCCCATCTCCGGCGTGGTTCCCGATCCCGATTCGCAGATGATCTGGTTCCTCGACCGCGCGGCGTGGCCGGGGGGTTAGTGACCCGGTGTCCAAATCGTCTTGCTAAGATCTGCGTTGTGCAGGAACATGCTCTGCGTCTACTTATCCGAGACGGATGCCATGACCTTGCTCAAATACTGCCTTCTCTTTGTCGCCTTGCTCGCTACCGCCGGTACAGCCTGGGGCAAGGACCTCGAGCGCCGGGAAAAGACCGCCCGAGCGGCCTGTCTATCGGGAGACTACGCCAAGGGCGCCGCGATTCTGTCCGAGCTCTTCGTGAAAACCGAGGATGCGGTCTTCATCTACGACCAGGGCCGCTGCTTCGAGCAGAACCGTCGCTGCGAGGAGGCGATTGCACGCTTCGAGGAGTACCTGCGGGTAGCCAAGAAGCTCAGCAAAGCAGAGAAGGCCGAGGCGCAGAAGCACATCGCGGATTGCCAGAATCTGGTGACAAAACAAGCGACCAGCGCCACGCCCGGTGGCACAGGGCTGGTCTGCTCGGCCGACCAGGGGCGGCGATCCTTGCCGACCTGTACCTGGACACCAACAACCCGACTTACCTTTTCAACCAGGGCCGCTGCCTCGAGCAGAACCATCGCTATCAAGACGCCATCGACCGCTTTCGCGAGTACCTAGAGAAGGCCAAGGGCCTGAGCGAGCAAGACAAGGGAGACACAAACCGACACATCGCAACCTGCGAATCGTACTTGCGGGAAAGGCCCGCCGGGGCCACGTCGGAGGCGCCCAAGCTGGCGGTAGAAAAGGCGCCTATGGTGGAAAGCAAGTCGGCCGAGGTGATCGCTGGCCCGACGCAGCCCGGTGACAGCCGACCGGGCAGCGGGCTTCGCGTCGCCGGCTCTGTGGTAGCTGGGCTGGGTGTGGCCGGGCTGGTGACCGGTTTGGTGCTGGACCTCAAGGTCCGCAGCATGGCGCACGATCTGGAGGCAAACTGGAATTCCCAGACCGATGCCACTCGAAAGGATTACACGACCGCGGGATGGGTTGCCTACGGGGCGGGCGCAGCCTGCGTGGTCGGGGGAGCGGTTCTTTACTATCTCGGCTCGAGTCGCGGACAAGGTTCGGTTTCCGTAGCGGCGGTGCCAGCGGTTAGCCCCGACATGGCCGGAACCTTCTTGGTGGGGACTTTCTAATGAGTCGGCGATCTGGCCTCCGAATTGGTCACGTCTTCGGCGTCGCGGTCCTCGCGCTGGGCTGCTTCCCCGAGCCCGACCTGAGCAAGGTCAAGTGCTCGACCAACGACTGCCCGACAGGTTACGCGTGCGTGAATCCTCCCAATGGCCGCTGCGTGCGGGCAAGCGACGGAGGGCCGGCGCTGGACGGTTCCGGGACCGATGCGCCGTGGGCAGGCAACTCCGAGGCCGGTGGCGTAGACGTGGCCGGCGTGGATGGTGCGAGCGCCGACAGGTCGGCATACGATGGATTGGGTTCCGTCGATGCTTGGATTTCAGATATGCCGCTCGATCAAGGAGCAATCGTATCCATCGATTCATCCGACGTCGCCCCATCCGACAGCCCCGGCCAGGGCGGCAGCGGAGGCGGCATCGACGGAAGGACTGGTGCTGGCGGAACCGGCGGCACTGATGCAGGCATCGTTCTTGTTGGGGACGCCGATCCCTCTCGCGCCGACGGAGCCGACGTGCCGGCACCAAACAGCACCGACGCACCGGTCGTCATCGGCGGCGCTGGCGGCGGACCGGGGAGCGGTGGAACTCCGGGATTAGGAGGCACGACGGGCAGCGGCGGGATGCTCGGAAGCGGTGGCGCTGGCCCAGAGGACGCCAGCATTGGCTCTGGCGGCGGAGGTGGCGGTGTATTGGGAAGTGGCGGCATTGGTGCTGGCGGTGGAAGTGGTGGCGCTGCTGGTGCCACCACGCCAACCTCCACCCGGACGACCACCACCACGGTCACCGGAACAGGAATTGTGGTCGCTGATGGAACGAATATCGGGACTCAAACTATGACTGTAGTTGGCACAGTGGTGGCGACTATCACTGACAGCGGAACCGGAACCGGGACCGCGACGTCAGCCGGCACAGCCCCCGACTCGACGGTGCAGGCGGTGACCATCACGCGCACGGTTTGGTGGACGGGCACCAACACCCAAGTGGTCATGGCCAGCGCCACGCTTTCGCAGACGCTTACCGGAACTGGGATTGGAACGGCCATCGGGACCGGGACTGGGACTGGGGCAGGAACCGTGAGCGGGACTCTGCGGGGCACCGCTACCGCAAGTGGATCCAACTCGGCGTCTGGAACGCAGACCTACACAGCGACTGGGACGTGGAAGAATTCTGCCGGGGTCACCAGTACCGAGTCCACAACCACATTCACACAGCTTGGGGCTGGGTCAATGAATTGGTATTCCATCGCCGTCGATCAAAACAGCCACAATGTCTATGCCGCTGCAAATCAGATGGACATCTATGAACGGACGGGCGGGACGGGTAGCTTTACCCCACTCGGTGCAGGGGCAAGCAATTGGGTTTCTATCGCCATCGATCAAAGCAACCGAAACGTCTATGCGGCCCTCGACGGCCTTGACATCTACAAGCAGACAGGCGGGACGGGTAGCTTCACCCCGCTCGGCGCGGGGGCGAAGTACTGGATTCCGATCGCCATCGACCAGACCAATCACAGCATCTACGCGGGGGCAGATGGCGGTGACATCTACAGACAGACGGGTGGAACCGGGAGTTTTGCCGCGCTTGGTGCGGCGGCGAATTACTGGCGATCCATCGCCGTCGACCCAAGCAACCATAACGTCTACGCTGTGGCCTTCAACGGCGACATCTACCAGCAAACAGGCGGGACGGGAAGCTTCACCTCGCTCGGGGTGGGACCAAGATACTGGTATTCCATCGCCGTCGACCAGGGCAACCACAACGTCTATGCGGCGGCCTACATCGACGACATCTACGAACAGGCTGGTGGAACAGGGAGCTTCACCCCAATCGGAGCGGGGTCGAACAATTGGTATTCCATCGCCATAGACCAAAACAACCACGACGTTTATGCGGTGGTCCACGGCGGTGACATTTACAAGCAAGCAGGCGGGACGGGGAGTTTCAGCCCGCTTGGTATCGGCGAGCAGAATTGGTCGTCCATCGCCATCGACCAGAGCAATCACAACGTCTATGCGGCGGCCTACGGCATCGACATCTACAAGGGAGGCCCTGTTTACCAGCTCACAGTCACCGCCACGGCGACCGCGACCAGCACTGCAGGTCAGACGCTATCCAACACAGTGACGCTGACCGACACGCTTTCCGGCACCGGTACCGGTACCGGCACCTGGACCAACACGGCGGGCGGCTCCTGAGAGCCCCTCACCTTTCGGGTCGTCACCGGCAACTTCGCCAACCCAGCACCGACATGCCTGCGCGATGAAGGCGCCAGATTTCTGCGCAGATGCCCGGCCATGTGCAGGATCACTCAGTTGCTGCGTTCACGTCTCGTGTACCGTTGGGCGACTGGATTCGCGGCGTCCCTGTGCCTGTCGTACCTGCCGAGACCCTCAGCTTGCACTGTGCGGAAACCCAGGTCGAGATCCTTGCCCTCACGCCGCCCATTTTCACGCCCGGTGCGGCGTTGGCGACAAGCGCACGCTCGACGAACGGCCGATTTATGTGCAGGCGACAGCCCAAAGGGGCGCACATTTTCATGGCGCCCCTTCCTCTAGCCTGAGCGGCAGCCGCGGAGCTGTGCCTAGTTGCAGAGTCCGGCGGCGGCACCGGTACCGGTCGGTGCGCCGTTGGTGCAGGTGCAGGTGGTGCCTTGGAAACGCCAACACCCAGACAACGCTCCGCTTGCCGGCAGCTGCGTCCCACACAGAGTCTGGCAGGCGGCGGCGGTGGCCGCGGTCGGCGTGGCAACCGTGGTGCCGCCACAGCCCGTTCCGGTGGCGGCAGCGCACGTAAGTAGAGCATTAAAGGTCGCGGTCACGGCCGAATCCGCGGCCGTGGACGGCGTACAGGTGGTGCTACCCGTGCAGCCGCCTGACCAGTTGGCGAACGTCGAGCCTGTGTCGGCGTGGGAGGCCAGAGCCACCGTGCCGCTGCCAGGCGCGAAGAGCCCCGAGCAGATCGTCGTTCCACACGTGAGGCCGGCCGGGGTGGAAGAGACAGTCCCGGTTCCGGTTCCGGCCAGGGTCACGATGACCGCATGCCTCCCAGCCGCGCAGCTACCGCCAGCAGAACCAGAGGCGCTCCCGTTCAACGCTGCGCTTCGACACACGCAGTCGCCGCTGCTGTCGAGCAACCAGCACCCGCTCGGCATCGCCGCCGCTGCCATGGCCGTCTCACATTGGGTTCGGCAAGTCGACGCGCCCAACTGACCGAGGTTGATATCATCAGTGCCGGTCGGGCAGGTTGCGTCCGTAACTCCTTCGACGAGACTGCACCCCAGCGGCACCGCGAACGTTGCGGACACTGCCGTTGCGGCGGTAATCGATGATACCGTGCAGGTATTGTTGGTGGTGCTTGTGCACCCGGTCCAACTCGCGAACACTGATCCACCTGTGCCGGTCGCGGTCAGAGTGACGCTGCTCCCGTAGTTGTACAAATGCGAGCAGGTCGCCCCACAGTTGATGTCCGTCCCGTTCGCCGACGTCACGGTTCCGGTCCCGCTCTTTGTGACAGTCAGCGCGAACTGCGAGAGCGTGAAGGTCGCTGTCACGTTCGCCACCGCGGTCATCGGGACGGTGCAGGTAGTGCCTGTGCTGCAGCCGGTGACGCCAGACCAAGTGATGGTCGAACCGGTCCCAGGGGTGGCTACTAGATCCACGCTGGCATTCGCATCAAAGAGTGCCGAGCACGTGGTTCCCGTCGTCCCGCAGGCGATGTCAGTGCCGGAGGTAACCTCCCCCGTCCCATTGCCCGCCTTGGTAACGTTCAGAGCGTACTGCCCACGCGCGCAGGTCCCGGCAGGATTGGCACCACCGCCGGTCAAACCCCCAGCTCGACACAAGCAGGTACCGGTGGCGTTGAGCATCCAGCAGCCGCTCGCAGTGCCCGCCGTCGCCATCGCGAGCTGACACTGGTCGTGGCAGGCCGACGCGGTTGTGGCGCTGAGCGTTCCACCCACGCCATTGCCGGTGCAGTTCGTGGCAGTGGTGGTTGTACAGCTCACCACAGGTGCGAAGTTCGCCGTCACGATGGTGTCGTCCGTTATCGACAGGGTGCAGGGATCGGTGCCGGTGCAGCCGCCACCCGACCAACTCGTGAAGGCCGAGCCCGTCGCGGGCCTCGCTGTCAGAACAATGCTGGTCGTAGGTGCAAACGCTGCCGAGCAGGTCGCCCCGCAGGCGATGTCGGTTGGGGCGGCCGGGGTCGACGTCGATGTGACCGTCCCGGTTCCCGTTCCAGCCCGGACAATGGTCAGGGTATTCGTCGGAAGCGAGAAGGTCGCGGTCACAGCGGTCGCGGCCGACATCGTGACAGTGCAGGTGGCGGCCCTGCCGGAGCATCCGCCTCCAGACCAACCCGCGAACACCGAGCCGGTTGCGGCGGCAGCCGTCAGAACGACGCTGGCCCCGGAGTTGAAGGATGCCGAGCAGGTCGCACCGCAGTTGATCTCGGTCGTGGCGGTTGGGGTCGATGTCGAGGTGACCGTCCCGGTCCCGGACCCATCCTTGGTGACGGTCAGAGTGTTCTGCGCGCCTGTAAACGTCGCTGTCACGGCAACACTACCCGCCGTGATGCTCACGGAGCACGTGCCGGTGCCCGGGCAGCCGTTGACGCCAGACCAACCCGTAAACGTCGAGCCTGCCGCCGCCATCGCCGTGAGGACGATCGGGCTCGTGGCAAACGTTCTGCTGCAAGTATTTCCGCAGTTGATTCCGTTCGCGCCCGGGGACGTGACAGTGCCGGTACCAGTGCCGGCCTTCGTCACGGTGATGCTTGCGTTGGCGCAAGCCCCTGCCGTGCATACGGGCGTCGGGAACGCACACGCAGCGGCCGTGCCCCATTGGCCGGCAGCCGAGCAGGTTTGCACCCCGTCGCCCGAGCATTGATGGGTACCGGGCGTGCAGGCGCCAACGTCTATTCCACTGCTGTCGATGCCGCCGTCAATGCCGCCGACCTCTACGGGGCCATCTCGATGATCCACCGCAACATCGCCGCCGGATCCGCCGCCGTCGACGCCGCCCTGGGATGTCGTGCCCCCGCCAGTGCCTCCGGTGCTGGTTCCTCCCGAGCCACCACGGGCATCGGTACCGCCCGCGCCACCCGCGCTGCTCACGTCCGGTTGGCCGTCCGTGGCGCCGTCAGGAACGACCGCAACATCGGCGCCACCAGCGCCGCCCGCGCCCACGTCGACCAGCGGGCTGCCACCCGCGCCGCCCGTGCCGGCGTCAATAACCACGCTGCCACCCGAGCCGCCTTTGCCGCCATCAATGGCGGTTGCCCCCCCGCCCGCGCCGCCCTTGGCATCGCCAGGCCTCTCGACAGCCCCGTCCTTGGACGAGACGCTGGGCCCACTGCTGCTGCCACACCCTGCCGCAACGACGCCCAATCCTACTAGAATCATCACCGAACCAAACACCGGACTCAGTATGCGTTTCATGGTTCCGACCTTTCGCTAGTAAAGGAATCGGCGCCATTTTACAGATCGCTTCTTTGCCGGCAATCACATTGATTAACAATTTTTCATTACAACTATCCATCGGCCGACTGTGTGCCGGATCACTCCGCTGTTACGTTCACGCAGGCTCTTGGTCGGCGAGAAATTGCTTTAGAGGTCCTCAATCATCTTTAGAATCTCGGGTATGAAATTGCGCCGTATCTCAATCAGGCTCTTTTGGCTGGCCTTGGGGATGGACGAGATGAGCTCGCCGTCGGGGCGTTGCAGGTCGCCTTCCACCGGGTCGTCTTTCGCGGCTGCAGGAGCCGGTGTTTGCGGTGCGGACTATGGCGGATTGCAGGCGGCGTAGGCGGAGCTATCGCCGCAACCAGCACCGCTCCGCCTCGACCCGCCACAAATCCCCAAGGAAACACAGCGCCATGCATCGCGACTCTTCAAGTCGACGCAGAGGGCGACCGACCAGCGACATCTGTGTCAGCCCTGGCCGGTCTTTCCAATACATGAGCGCCGAAACCGCTTGAATTCCCGACAGTGTAACTCGGCGCACATTTTGCTTAGACAAGCCCGGCGACCCGTAAGAAATCGCGAGCTCGCGGCACTAATGAATGCACTGACGATTACTTGTAGTAGCAAGGATTTTCGCGCAACATCCAATCGTGTCAGCTTTTGTTGCGCAATCGCATATTTGCCAGGAGGCCTCCGATGAAGACCAGAAACGGCGCGATCGTTGCCCTGCTCGTGCTCGCAACGTGCAGCGAAGAAGCTCGGGACTCCAATTCGTCGCCCCCCACCACCGCCATCGAGTCGTCCCACCACGACCTGGGAGCAATCCCCGCGACTGAATCGGCGGTCTGGCAGAAACTAGGCTCCAGCACAACGCCCGATCCTCGCTACCTGCAGGCGGTCGCTTTCGACAGCGCCCGCGGGGTGGCGGTCATGTTCGGCGGCACCAATATGAGTCCCAACGGCGGGATGGTCACGCCCAATCAAGAAACCTGGGAATGGAGCACCACCACGGGCAAGTGGACCAATCGAACCGGCACGGGGACCACGCCCGACGCGCGCTCGGGCGCGGCGATGGTCTACGATTCCAAGCGCGCCAAGCTGGTCCTATTCGGCGGACGCGCGGGCAGCGGATACAATTACGAGGACACCTGGGAGTGGGATCCCGCAACCGGGCTGTGGACCGACGTCACCAACGCCGGCAGCCATCCTTCGGCGCGCAGCCAGCACGGCATGGCGTACGAGGCCTCGACCGGCAAGATTCTGTTGTTCGGCGGCGGACGCAGCGATTCGAATTCAGCCGACGGCTCGGGCGTTGTGGTGTCCCTTGGCGACACCTGGGAATTGGATCCGACCACCCACGTCTGGACCGCTCTATCGGCAGCCGCGGCGCCCGCCGCGCGACACGACTTCGGGCTGGTGTGGGATTCGACTCGGAACAAGGCCGTGCTGTTCGGTGGCTTGCAGATCGATGTGTCCGGGGTGACGGGAATCCCCAAGCAAGACACCTGGGAATGGGATCCATCGACCGCAACCTGGACGGAACGCACCGGCGCGGGAAGCAAGCCCAGTCCGCGCTACGGCCATGCGATGGCATTCGACGGCAGCCGCGGCAAGGCGGTGGTGTTCGGCGGGTTTGCCATTTCCACCGGTGGGGATCTGAACGATGTCTGGGACTGGGATCCGGTTTCCGGCGGGTGGACCGAACGCATGACCGGCGCCGAAAGCCCTATGCCGACGGCACGTCAGTACGCCTCGCTGGTTTCCGACGACAGCCACGCTCGCCTCGAATTGCTCGCTGGCGCCACGTATTACGATCCCTGGGGCGGCGGCAGCGGCGGTCGACCGATCCTTCCTCCTACGGCCTATGGCACCACCGGAAGCAGAGAGGTCTGGGAGCTCGACCCCAGCAAGCCTGCGTTTACCGATCGCACGGTGCCGCTCGACATTCCCCAAGCCCGAGTGGGCCACTCGATGGCCTACAACCCGTCCACGGGCAACGTCTACGTCTTTGGCGGGTCGGACGCGATGACCGGGCTCTTGTTCGACGATCTCTGGGCGTGGGACGGCAAGGTTTGGGCCCAGGTCGCTGCCGACACCAGACCTCCCGCTCGCTCGGACGCCGCATTGGCGTTCGATCCTGCGCGCAAGTCGCTCATTCTTTACGGCGGCTCGACCAACAATGGCACCAGCAGCGATACCTGGGAATGGACGCCTGCCAAGGGATGGACCCAACTGTCTCCCGTGACTAGCCCGATTTCGCTCTCGGGCCACGGCATGGTCACCGATACCACACGAAACAAGATCCTGCTCTTCGGCGGCTACAGCTACTCTTACGTGGATCCCTACCCCAAGAGTCCCATGAGCAGCGACGTGTGGGAGTGGGATGGAGCCGCCATGTCGTGGACCGACAGGGGCCCGACCACGACGTCCAACGGCGCACCGTCGCCCAGGCAATACCCACTGATGGCCTACGACTCGGGTCGGCAGAAGCTTCTGGTCTACGACGGCACCAATTACAGCTCTGGCATGGGCGTGTACTGGGAATGGGATCCAATCAGCGCTGGCTGGGCCATGTTCGACACGGGAGATCGATCCGAAAGCGGCTACGCGACCGCGGCCGCCTTCGACTCCATCCGAAGGCGTCAGGTTCTCTACGTGCAGGGGTACAACTCAACCAGTGGCAACAGCACCGACGAGACCTGGGAGCTGGATGCGAACAGCCTGACCTTGTACGTTCGGTCAATCGCCACGCCGCCCATGCGATACAACGCCACGATGGCCTTCGACAGCGCGCGGGGCGTGGCGGTTCTGTTCGGCGGTCAATTGATGAACCAGGGAATCGTGACCAACGAGACGTGGGAATACCGAGTGACTGGCCTCGGCAATGGTGAGGGCTGCACTGCCGCATCTACTTCCCTGTGTGCCAGCGGCTTCTGCGCGGACGGCGTGTGCTGCGAGGCCGCCGCATGCACGGGCCCATGCAAGTCGTGCAACGTCCGCGGGTCGGAAGGCAAGTGTGTCTTGGTCAAGGCGGGCACCGAAGTGCCGGGCAGTTGCGCCAATGGCCAGGCGTGCGACGGAACCGGCAATTGCATGACCAGCAATGGGCAGAAGTGCTCGACGGGAAGCACGTGCGCCTCGGGTTTCTGCGCGGACGGCGTATGCTGCGATAGCGCATGCGCCGGCACCTGCATGGCGTGCAACCAGACCGGCCAGGTCGGCAAGTGCACACCCTTCGCGGCGGGGACCGATCCACAGAAGGAATGCGGCCAGGGCGACGGGACATGCAAGTCGGCTTGCGATGGCGTGAGCGGCTGCGGTTACCCCAGCACCAACGTCTCGTGCGACAAGTGCATGACCTGCGATGGCTACGGCAAGTGCGACTCCTACGACCCGTACTGCTGGAACTATGGCGGTTCGGGCGGAGGTGTCTACCCCACCGGCGGCGTGGGCGGATATGTCTACCCCACCGGCGGATACGTCTACCCCACCGGCGGATACCCCATCACCTACGGCGGCGCCGGGGGATACATCCCGCCGCGAGCTGGGGCTGGCGGCACCATCATCATTCCAATCGGCGGAAGCGCGGGCTATTCGACCTCACGCGGTGGGGCGGGTGGTGTCTTCATTCCCACCGGCGGCAATGTCTATGGCGGTTCCAGCGGGTCGGTCGTCCCGCGGGGCGGAGCCATCGGCGGCTCGGGCGGTCGTGGTGGCACCAATCTCGTCGGCGGATCGGCCGGCTTCGGCGTCTCCGGAGGCACGACCTCGCGAGGCGGATCCATCGGCTTCGGGGGAACGCCCGTTGGTTTCGGAGGCGTCGCTGGCTCTTCCTTCGCATCGGGCGGCTCTATCGGCCAGGGTGGAACGACCTTCGCCGTGGGCGGCGCGGGTGGCAAGGCGGACGGCGGGATTCTGACCGGCACGGGCGGCAGGCGAGACGCCGGCAGCTCCGACACGGGGATTGATGAAATCCGCCTGCATCGCTCCGGTTGCTTCTGCGTGCTGGGACGCACCGAGACCGGCGGCACGGGCCTCACAGTGCCACTGGCCCTCGGCGCCCTTGCCCTGTTGCTGGCGCGCTCGCGCCGACGCAAGGGTCGATAGCGGCAAACGGGCGCGCTGCTGCGCCCCGCGCCGACTACCGCTGCCTTGTGCTTCCGGCTATGATTCCTGTGCTTGACCACGAAGCGTGTTGATCTAACTCTCTCGGTGCTGGCCGCCCTCTCCGGCTTGGCCAGCTTCGGATGCTCGTCGCGAACCCTTGTCGTCTTCCACTCGCCGAGCGATGCCGCCATCTCCGATCTTGCGAGCGACGCCGACGCCTCGCTCGGCCCGCCCTTGCCCGACCTCAACGACGGTCCTGACGACATCGGCGCCCCGGCTGATCGCGCGGCCGACATGATCGCCGACGGCGCCTTGGCCGACCGCGTGATCGTGGGTGTCTACGCCGACGGGGGCGCCGACGGACCGGACAGCGCCACATCCGGGCCGCATGTCTTGTTTTATGACGGATTTGACGACGGATTCGCTGCCAAGTGGTCTACCTCCGAATCCTCCGACGGCCCGGTTACCGACACCACCGACGGCACCAACCCGATCGCCACCTTCGATTCCACCCAGGCCGACTACACGCGACTTCGCTGCAACCTTGACGGGTCGTACTTCACAGACGTGAATATCACGGCATCGATGAAGGTTCGCATTGACCATGCACCGACGTCGACCAGAACCGTCCGATTAGACGTGCGCCAGGCTTCGGGAACGGCAAATATCTTCTATGCGGTCGGCGTGACGGTGGGGACCGACGGGGCGATCTCGAAGGTCAGCGTCTTCAAGAAAGTGCCGGATGGCTCGGGCGACTACACCGAATGCGAGCTCGCGGCGGGTGCAACTTTCTCCCCAACCTTTTCCATGGGTCAGTGGCACAGCATCAAGCTGACCGTCAGCGAAACCACCACCACGAAGCTCGCCGCGTACTTCGACAACGCGAGCGTCGCGGCGGCGACCTACATTGACGATTGCGCGTCCTCGCTCACTGCTACCAATGGCGCAACGGTGAAGAACGGCGGATGCCTCGACGGCCAGACCGGGCTCGGCATTCAGGTCGAAAAGGGCATCAAGGCCTCGGTCGACGACGTGCTGGTCACGGCTCCGTAGATCGCTTTTCTTCGAAGAAACCGAAGTAACTGCGGGCATTGCCAAAGCAGATGTCCCGCACCATGTTGCCGAGGAGATCCATGTCGCCGGGCAAGAGGCCCTTCTCGACGTCGGTGCCGAGCAGATTGCACAGCACCCGACGGAAATACTCGTGCCGCGAATACGAGAGAAAGCTGCGCGAGTCGGTGAGCATGCCGACAAAGCGCGACAGCAGCCCGAGCGCCGACAGCGCGCCGAGCTGGCGTTCCATACCTTCCTTCTGATCCAAGAACCACCAGGCTGAACCGAGCTGAATCTTGCCCGGACACGCCCCATCCTGGAAATTGCCCAGCATGGTCGCCATCACCTCGTTGTCCGCGGGATTGAGGTTGTAGAGAATCGTCTTGCAGAGCTGGTCCGTCGAGTCCAACCGGTCGAGGAACGCGGCAAGCGCGCGCGCGTGGGGGAAATCGCCGATGGAATCGAATCCCGTGTCGGGGCCAAGAAGCCGCATCATTCGCGAGCTATTGTTTCGCATGGCCCCGAGATGAAGTTGCTGGGTCCAACCCTTCGCGTGATCCATCAGGGCAAGCTGGTAAAGCAGCGCCGACCCGAATTGCGTCCGTTCGTCGGGCGACAGGTCGCGCCCGGCACGCGCCTTGGCGAAGGTGGCCCTGATTGCCTGTTCCGTGTATGCGGCCACCCAGACCTGCTCGATTCCGTGATCGCTGACGCGGCAGCCGGACTTGTGGAAGAAGTCGTGCCGCTTACCAAGCGCCGCCAGAAAGTCGTCGTACGATCCGATCGACACCCCTGCCGCTTCCTCCAACTTGTCGACCCAGGCGTTCCAGGCGGAGAGACTCTCCAGCATCATGGCTCGGTCCGGTCGCCAGGCTGGCAGCATACGGGTCGCGCTGTCCTGTTTCTGCGCGTGCCTTTGGTGCGCCGCCAGCGTGTCGACCGGATCGTCGGTGGTACAAACGACGACCACGCCAAACTGCGCCAGCAGGCCCTGGGTGGAAAACCCATCCTCGGCGAGCCGACGATTGCAGTGATCGTAAATCTCGCGCGCCGTCCTGGGGCCAAGCAGCTTGCCTTGCACGCCGAAGGGCCGCTTCAATTCCATATGCGTCCAATGGTAAAGCGGATTGCGCAAGGCATGCGGCACGCTACGCGACCACATCTCGAACTTCTCCCAGTCGGAGGCGTCGCCTGTGCAATAGCGTTCGGGCACACCGTTCGACCGCATCGCTCGCCACTTGTAGTGATCCCCCGCCAGCCAAATCTGCGTGAGGTTCGCGAACTTGTGATTGTCGGCAATCTGACCGGGTGGCAGGTGACAGTGGTAGTCGATGATCGGCTGATCCGCGGCGTAGTCATGGTACAGACGCTCGGCCGTCCTGCTATCCAAGAGGAAGTTGTCATCGAGGAATGGCTTCATGGCAGCTTTCAAACTATAGGAACCAAACGACGAAAGAGAAGCGAAACTCGCATCCGCGTCGCTTCACGCGCAAAACTTCCGCGATGGTCCTCTCGCCTGAGCCAGATCCGAGCGCGTCCGCCACTGCCCCACACCAGATGCTGTCACTCGCAAAGTTCTCGATGGGAATCGGCGATCGATTCGGTCGCGAGGGTTCCGCACAACTCGCCGCATTTCTCGCCGCCCGCGAGCGCGGTGTCACCATCACGCCGGTGTGGAACAAGTCGAATCGCGAGCACTCGCTCATCGGCACGCGTCCCGAGGACGTTCGCGCCGAGGCGGACGCGGCCTGTGCCGCCGGCAACTGGGCAGGGGCGCACTTCGTGGATGCCGACCACATCGCGCTCGGCAGCGTCGACAAATTCCTCGCGGTCAGCGACTTCTTTACCATTGACGTGGCGGATGCCATCGGGGTCGAGGCCCCCGACGCGTCCATCGCCGCTTGTGCGGCGGACCTGACTCATCTGGTCGGGGCCCTCGAAGTTCCCGGCCTCGGCGAGCCCCTCGACCTCAGCAAGTCCAGTCTTCTGCAACTGGCCCGGAAGTACCTTACCGCCGTCGAGGAGGCTGGCCGCGTGTACCGCCACATCGCCGAGCGCAAGGACGCACACAGGTTTGTCACCGAGGTTTCTTTTGACGAAGCGAGCACGCCGCAGACCCCGGCCGAGCTGCTCTTCATCCTTGCAGCTTTGGCGCGCGAGAGGGTTCCCGTCGCCACGGTGGCGCCCAAATTCACCGGCGAGTTCCTGAAGGGCATCGACTACGTCGGCGACGTCGCGAAGTTTAGCCGTGAATTTGAAGACGACTTGGCCGTGGTTGCCTTCGCCAAGCGCGGCTTGGGGCTGCCGGAGTCGCTCAAGCTCAGCATTCATTCGGGCAGCGACAAGTTTTCGCTCTATCCCATCATCCAGCGCGCGCTGGCACGCACCGGCGCTGGCGTTCACCTCAAGACGGCGGGAACCACCTGGCTGGAAGAGGTGCTGGGGGTCGCCGAGGGCGGCGGCGATGGGCTCGCCTTCGCCAAGCGACTTTATCGCGAGGCCCTCGCCCGCTACGACGAGATGGCCAAGCCTTACGCCACCGTGATAGCCATCGATCGGGGCAAGCTCCCATCGCCCGATCAGGTCGACGCCTGGACCAGCGCGGACTTCGTCGCGGCCCTTGCGCACGACACCGCCTGCCCGCGCTACAACCTTCACGTGCGCCAGCTCGTCCACATCAGCTTTCGCATCGCCGCGGAAAAGCAACAGCAGTGGCTGGCCTTGCTCGACGCGCACCGGTCCACCGTCGAACGGCGCGTCTGTCATAATATTCTCAAGCGCCACATCGAGCCTCTCTTCCTTGGCGCCTAGCCCTCAAGGAGTAGTCATGACCCCCGGGAGTTTCCTGTCCGCGTACGACTTCGCTGGTCGAACCTTCGCAGTGACCGGCGGTGGCGGCGTCCTCTGCAGCACCCTCGCCAAAGCCCTCGCTTCCTGCAACGCCAACGTCGCCGTTCTCGATCGCGATTTGGTACTGGCCAAGAAGGCAGTGGACGACCTGCAAGGCACGCCCGGCAAGCACCGGGCGGTCTTCATCGACGTCTTGGCCAAGGCCGCGGTCGACGAGGCGGTCACGGCGGTACTCGGCGAGTACGGCAGGATCGACGGGCTCATTAATGGCGCTGGCGGCAACAGCCCCGCGGCCACCACCAGCCCTGAGCGCAGCTTCTTCGACCTTCCCGCCGAGGCACTAGAGCTCGTGTCGAACTTGAACCTGCTTGGCACCATCCTGCCCAGCCAAGGCTTCGGCCGCGCGATGGCGAAAGAGAAACAGGGAACCATCCTCAACATCTCGTCGATGAATGCGTTCCGCCCGCTTACCCGCATTCCCGCCTATTCCGCCGCCAAGGCAGCAGTTAGCAATTTTACGCAATGGCTGGCTGTCCATCTGGCGCAGGAGTACTCGCCCGCCATCCGCGTGAACGCCATCGCGCCCGGCTTCTTCCTTACCGAGCAGAACCGCTTCCTTCTTACCGACCAGAAGACCGGCGCCCTTACCGCCCGTGGCAACAGGATCATCGAGCACACCCCGATGGCCAGATTCGGCACGCCGGATGACTTGGTGGGTGCGACGCTGTGGCTTCTGTCCCCCGCCGCCGGCTTTGTGACCGGCGTTGTGATTCCCATCGACGGCGGATTTTCGGCCTACAGCGGCGTCTGACCATCCGGACTCGCGATCAACAAGGAGCACGACCTAGACCATGAAGAACAGCCTCGATATTCCGCCTGCGCGCGGCCTGGATTTCGTTTCCATCGGCGCCTTGGTTAACCGTCTGGATCCGGGTGTTGTGCCCTGGCGCAAAGCCAACCACTGCGACATCCACGTGAGCGGCGGCGAATTCAACGTGGCCGCCAACCTGGCCGACTGCTTCCGCATGAACGCCGGCGTCGCCACCGCGATGGTCGACTACCCCATCGGCGACATGATCCACGAACGTGTCCGCGCCATGGGCGTTACGCCGTTTTACAGGCGATTTAAGCACAATGGCGTGACCGGTCCCAACATGGCGACCGTGTACAGTGACCCCGGACAAGGCGTGCGCGCCCCGGTGGTGTTCTACAATCGCAGCAACGAAGCCGCCGCCCAGCTCAAACCCGGCGACTTCGACTGGAACGCGATCTTCGCGCAAGGGATCCGGTGGTTCCACAGCGGCGGCATCTTCGCGGCGCTCTCTGAAACCACCGGCGAGGTCATCATCGAAGGCATGAAGGCCGCCAAACGCGCCGGCGCAATCTGTAGTTTCGATCTCAATTTTCGCGAGAAGCTTTGGAATCTGTGGGGCGGTCAGGCCCGCGCCGCCGAGGTCATCGCCCGCATCGTGGCCAACGCCGACGTGCTGGTCGGCAATGAAGAGGATTTGCAGAAAGGCCTCGGCATCGGCGGCCAGGATGTGGAGAAGAAGTCCAAGCTCGACGCCAGCGCCTTCTTCACCATGATCGCAGAGGTCACGGCCAAGTTTCCGCAGGTCAAGGTGGTGGCGACCACCCTGCGCGAGGTGCATTCCACCAACCGCCACACCTGGGGCGCCGTTGCGTGGATCAGCGGCAACGCCTATTCGTCGCCCACCTGCGAGCTCGACGTGCTCGACCGCGTGGGCGGCGGTGACGGCTTCGCGGGCGGCCTCTTCTACGGTCTTCTTTCGGGCGAGGATCCGCAGAGCGCGCTCGACCTGGGCTGGGCTCACGGCGCCCTCCTCACCACGACCCCGGGCGACACCACCATGGTCACGGTCGAACAGGTGAGGGCCTTCGCGAAAGGCGGTTCGGCGCGCATCCAACGCTAATTGATGGTCAGCGATGTCGATCCCGCACAGTCCTGCCGACCGTCGCTGGCAAAGACCTTCCGCCTCTAGTCGTCCGAAAATGCCCTCCCCTGTAACCCGGCACCAGGCACTGGATTACTTCCGCTCGGGCAAGAGCTCATATACCGCGCCAGTGGTTGCCAGTAGCATGAGCCCTAGGATGAAGACAACCGGACTTCCGGTGATTGAGGGATCCCCCGAGGCATCGGCTGCGACGCGCGCGGAACCGAGAAGACCGATGGACGCAACCGCCAAGCCCGAGACAAGCCACGCAAAGGTCAAGACGCTTCGACGGAGATCGCGAGACTTGGTTGGAATCGACGGCGCTTCCAACGCCACCGGTGCAAAGGGAATCAGTCGCACCGCCGGCAGCAAGAGGAGAATGCACACGGCTACGATGCCGGCAGCAACGCCCCATTCGATCCGCGTCGGTGAATAACGGCCAGGCCCGTAGGGAAGCGCCAGGCCGTGGGTTTGCCACGCGACCAACAGCCAGTCGTGGTGCAGAAACATGCTCACTTGCACAATCAGGCTGGCAAGGACGGTCCTTCGTTCTCGACGGCGACGGCGTCGGCTGGCAGGCCAAAGCAATCCAGCGGCCAGGAACAGGCCAGTCAAGGCAGTCCAGAACATGCCCCGGTAATTGCCAAGCAGTGCGCTACCGAACGCCGCGACCGCCACTGTGTCCGAACCGACGGACGCGACCTCGGCCACCACCAACAACAGCGCCGACAGAGACACAGCCACCAGCAGCCACCGCCCAAGTCGCGCCGATCCTCTTGCGGACAGGCCTGCCCCCGGTCCGGCGAACCGACGCACCAGCGCGGCAGCAATGACAAGAATGCCCAACCCGCCGGCAAACGAGATGACTAGAAAAGCGGACATTTCGATGACCACGACGTCGACACTTCGGCTGATCCGTCCCACGAACAGAATCGCCAGCGCGGTTGCGGGTGCCGAGAGCGCCGCCAGCATCCCGAGCGACATCCAGAGGCTGGCCTTTCTTCGACGGGAGCGCTCGGCCGGCGTTCCCTGATAGCCGGCGGCGAGCACGCGCTGCAGGCCTTGCCAAGCCGACGGTCGCTTCGCGTATTCAGCCAAGTCGGGCCGGCGCGCCAGCACACAATGAAGCAGGCTTCCGAACAGGCAGACCGCACCCACCGAGGTGAAAGTCACGAACATGGGCGACTGCGGGCGCGCGTAAAGGGAAAGATTCATCAGCGCCGCAAGGGGTCTGCCCTGGTCGGCCAGCACACAAAGTGCGGCGCCCAGAAAACAGGTGATGGCGGAAGGCATGGCGATGCGCGCGGCGGCTTCCATGCTGCGGTCACGGGTAAATCGCGCGATGCAGGCGATTGCCATCAAGGCGATGCCGCCGCCCAAGAAGCAGCCGTCCATCACGACGTAAAGCCCCCACACCGCGCCGCCAGCGCCTACGCTGCGCATCCCGGTCACGACCTCGCCGTGCTGAATCTGCGAGGTGTAGGCCAGGGCGCCGAGGGCCGCGACCGCAAGCAGCGCGACGATGGCGACGACACGCATCCACCTGCCTTGACCGCTCACGGCTTGCCTCGCAGATAGAAGACCCGCGGATGCGTGCCAAGCTCGGGCAGAAGCCGCGTGGCGCGCGAACTTTGGGCCAACGCCAACAGCGCCGAATGCGGATCGGCCAGGTCGCCAAAAGTAATGGCGCGCGACGGGCAGGCGGCGGCGCACGCGGGCAGCCGTTGGATCTGTTCATCATCCAAAGGCTCGTCGTCGAGCCGCGCACGTTCCAGGACGGCGCGGATGCGATGTTGGCAGAACGTGCACTTCTCCACCACGCCCACCGGCCGAAGCGCGACGTCGGGATTGGCGCTGCTCGGATCGCCGCCGGGCCAGGCCGGTTGGGTCCAGTTGTAGTAGCGACGCCCGTAGGGACAGGCGATCATGCAGGCACGACATCCGATGCAGCGATCCCAGACTTGCACCACGATGCCGTCCTCGGACCGGTAGCACGCGCCCACGGGACACGCCTTCACGCACTCGGGGCGTTCGCACTGCATGCACGGAATTGGCGCCGGCCACCGGCCCAGCGCCCAGAGGTCGCCGCGCCCACCGGGATCGAGCATGTCCATCCAACGGATGGGCCGCGTGGACGCGAACACCTGGGGACCGAGGGGAAGCACGTTGTTTTCCGTCGCACACGCAACCACGCAGGCCTGGCAACGGGAACAGCGATCGAGATCGATGGCCAGGCCCCACTGCGGGCTCGGAGCCTTGCCCCTGGCCAGCGCCACCGATTTTTCGTCCGCCAAGGCCGAGCCCTTCAACGCCGCGCCGGCCGCAGCGGTTGCCGCCAAGGTCAAGACCTCGCGCCGGCTGGCTTGCCGCGGGAGTCGCCCGCTCATCCGACTCTCTCCACCTTCGCGCGGGTTTCCCAGGCGAGCCACTGTCCGGTCGCAGGATCGACGCGGGCTTCCAGCAGGCGCGACGGCGCCCCGGCCAAGTCCCCAACCACCCTGCCCCATCCACCCAGCGGCAAGCCCAGCACGCCTGGCCTGATTTGCTCGTGAACGCGAGCCCGCAGCTCGACCCGGGCTACCTTCGACGTGACGGCCACCCAATCGCCATCCTCGATCCCCAGCCGATCGGCGTCCTCGGGCGCAATTTCCACGTAGCCGGACCAGCCCGGCCCGTTGGGCAGCTCCGCGAGCCGCGAAACGTGACGGAAGCCGCCTTCGGCGTAGCTGTGGTCGCGGAAGGGGCAAAGCAGGAACGGAAACTCACGCGACTCTTCGAGCAACGGGAGGGTTTGCGTGGCCGTCGCGACGCTTATGAAGCCCGCGAACGACTTGCCCTCGTCGGCTTCGTCCGACTTCCCTGGGGCCATGCATGTGCCCTTGCTGCCAAGCTCGTCCAGAAGATCGTCACCGCGGCCGCCGACATCCAGCCGAGCCAGCACGGCCTCGCGGTACGTCTTCCAGGGAAACGACCGTGCAACCGTCCCGCCCAGCGCGCGCGCCAGGCGTAAGAGGACCTCGCCGGTCTGCATTCGGTTTTCGAGCGGCGCCACCACCGGCTGCGCGACGGACAGCGTGCCCTGCCCGGCCGCAAGCACGTCCCAGCGTTCGAGATAGGTCGGGTCGGGCAGAACCAGATCGGCGAAGCGCACGGACTCGTCGACGATGGGCGAAAAGGAAACTACGAATGGCACCTTCGCCAAGGCAGCCTCGAAGCGCGCTCCGCCGGGCTTGGAAAACATCGGGTTCGAATAGTGAAGCAGCACGACCTCGACCGGGTACGGCTTGCCCGACAAGATTGCGCCGGGCACCGCAAGAATGCGTGAAGCGCCGGCATCGCGTCGTCCAATCTCGCGACCGTCGATGGCCGGCGACTTGGCCGCGGCTTCTGCCACACCGTCCAATGTGGGCGCGGGCCAGGCGGCCGTCTCGTCCGCCCCAAGTCGCATCCCGCCGCGCGCATCGATGCTGGCAAGGGCCGCGTTCAGCACCAGCGCTGCCGCGACGGCGCTGCGATCTTTGGTTTCCTCGTCGACCACCACCACCGACGGATGAATGGCCACCAGCTCGCGTGCCAACGACTCGATTCGGTCGGCATCGATGCCGGCACGCGCCTCCACCTGCTTCGGTGAGAGCTCGGCGAGCACCACGGCGCGAAGTGCCTCGAAGCCGTCCGCCTTCTCCATGGCCGATTCGTCGGCGAGCTGCTCGCGCAGAAGCACGTGCAGAAGTCCCAGCAAGAAGAAGGACGCACGCCCGGGCAGGACCCGAAACCACTCGTCGACCAGGGCCGCGGTTCTGGGCAGGCGCAAAGACGCGCAATAGAGTCGAGGTCGCGCCGCGGCGGCGAGGGCCACGCCCAGGGGCATCGCCTGGGAAGAGGATTCGAGCGCGCCGGTGCCGAGCAAAAGCACACAGCCCGCGTGCTGAAAATCGTACCTGGGTAGTCCCGGCCTGCCGGTCATGGTGCGCACGGTTTCGAGGATTGCGGAGCGACCGGTGGCGCCGTGGCCGATGTGGTTAGGCGATCCAAACGCGGCCATGAATCGGCCGAGCAGCGCGTGCGTGTTTCCACGCCATTGTCCGTCGAGGAGAACCAGCCTTCCGGCCTGCTCGGCGGCGCGCAACCTGCCAAGTCGCGCGGCCAGCTCGCCGACGGCATCGTCCCACGACATCACTTCCCACCGATTCTCGCCGCGCCCACCGCGCCTGCGCATGGGCCCGCGAACGCGGTCGGGATGGTAGAGGACGTCCAGCCCGGCCAGGCCGCGCGCGCACAGCCCACCGCGATTCACCGGCGAATCGGCATTGCCTTCCACCCGCACCGCGCGCCCGTCGACCACACGCACGCGAATGCCGCAACCGACGTCGCACATGCCGCAGGTCGAGAGCACCTGGGTCTGGGCGCCCATGCGCACGCCGGGCGCGAGCGGAACCGGGGGCTTGTCTGGAGTGTAGGGATCCTTGCGCGGCCTGCACCCCGCCAACAGCCCGGCGGCAAGGCCCGTGCCTGCAAGGAATCCCCGTCTGTCGAGATCAGCCATGGCTCACTTGTGACAAGTCTTGCACTCGTTGCTGGCCCCTCGCTCGCGATGGCAGCGCATGCATTCCTGCATGCTCGGATGAATGTCCGGCAAGGCCAAGGGCTGCGTTCGCTGCAGGATGCCCTGGTGGCAATCCTCGCATGTCATCTTTGCCGAGGTCACGTGGGCCGCGTGGGAAAAGTATACGTGCCCCGGCAACCGATCGACACGAATCCAAGGAATTTCCTGCTTCTGCTGGGCGTACCATCTCACCTTCGGCTCATCGGGACTTTCGCCGCGGGGCTTGTGGTGGCAGTCCATGCAGTCGGCCAGGGTCGGGAAGCCTGCCAGTGCCTGATCCTCGGCGCCCGGATGACACGAGATGCACTTCATATCCGCTTCCATGTGGCGCTTGTGGCCAAGCGCCATGGGCTGTCGCACGGGCAAGGGCTCGTGCCGGCAACCGCCCAGCGCGCCGGCCAGGGCGACGGTGAATGCTAGAGTCGGCCTCACGATCCCTCGCCGGCCAGCCTACTTCTTGCCGGCCTTGCCGGACGGCCGGTTGTCACCCTCGGGCTTGACCGCCTTTCCCTGGACGCAGGTCTTCACGATCTCGTCGGCCTGCGCCTTGGCTTGCGCGCCCACGTTGGGCAACGCGTCCAGCTTGGCCTGCTCGGCTTTCGCACCGGTGCAGTCGCCGCGCGCCACCAGCACCTTGGCCAGCTCGTAATGCGCAAGAGCATTGTGCGAGTCGAGCGAGACAGCTTTGCGGCATTCCTCCTGGGTGGCCTTGCTGCTCAGATCTCTTTCCACCAGAGCGCGGCAGAAGTCCGCGGCAATGGCGCCATCCTTGGGCTCCAGCCTGGCGGCGTTGGAAAGCGCATCGACCGCGGCGGCGGCCTGCTTGCGCCGCAGCTCGACCCGTCCAAGCCCTGTCCAGGCTGGCGCGAACTTCGGGTCAAGTCGGGTCGCCTTCTGCAACGCCTCGCGGGCCTCGTCAAACAGCTTCTTGTCTGAGAGAAGCAATCCCAAGTTGGCGAACGCGGTGGCGCTTTCGGGCAGAAGGCGCACGGCTTGCCTGCATTCGGCGACGGCGCCGTCCAGGTCAGCGAGCTTGCGCAGGACGGAACAAAGGTTGGCGTGGCAAACGCCGTCGTTCGGTCTCACCTGCAGCGACTTCCTGTACGCCGCCGCTGCCTCGCGCGGCTGCTTCTGCGCCTCACGCAGAAGGCCTAGGTTGAAGGCCGCCCCGGCACTCCTGGGATCGGCGCTGCCGGCCGCGACGATCTCTTTCTCGGCCGCCGCCAGGTCGTTGCGGCCAAGCAGGATCGCGCCCAGGTTGTTGTGGGCCGGGGCAAACTTCCCGTCCCGCGCGATCGCCTCGCGGTAGGCCTTCTCGGCCCCGGCCAGATCCTTCTTCTTCTCCAGCACCACGCCGCGCAGGTAGACCGGCCTTGGGTCTCTGCTGTCGGCCTTCGCCGCGCCGTCGAAAGCTTGCAAAGCGCCCGCCATATCACCGGCCTTGAAGGCCTTCTCACCCCGTTCAAGATCTGCGCTGATGTTCTTGGACTGTCCCACGGCAGGGCCAGCGACCAGAAGTCCGACGAGGAGGGTTGGGATCGTCCCGTGAATTGCGAGCATGGCAAGAGGTTCTGACGGATACGAGGTGGACGTCAAGCGCAACCGCTTTCTCGCCTGTCCCCGCCATTCGGCGGCACAGCCGCGACGTGGTCAGTCGACGGTGATCTACGGCGGCGGGGCGCCCGGGTATTCCCGGCGGACGCGGTCGAGATCGGCCTTGGCACCGACAGTGTCACCCAACTTCTGCCTGCAGAGCGCGCGCCCCAGCAAGGCCTGCTTGGGCGGGCGCCGAGCTTCTGCCAGCGCCAAGTCGAAGTCACCGATGCCCTCCTCGCACCGGCCGGCGGCGGCCCGCAGCTCGCCGCGGGTGACAAGAAGCACGCGCGATGCCGCCACGTCGGTCAGTGATATGCCGTCAAGCAAGCGCAGGACTGCATCCCGCTGGCCGAGCCCCATCATCGCCTCCACGCGAAGCAAGAGCACCTCCTCGGCAAAGGAGCTGTCGGACGGATCGCTTGTATACTGATCCAGCAAGGCGAGCGCCTGGCGCGGCGAATGTTCGACCCGGAGCGCACGCACGATGTCCTTCAAGTGCTGCGCGGCCTTGTTCGGCGAAGCAAATGGTGTCGGAAGGGACGGACTCGGCGTGGGCAAGTGCACCGTGGCTGCCTCCCTCCGGCTGGGATTGGACGGCGAAGGCAAGTGGGAATCGGGTCTCTGCACCAACGTGCTCGGAGGCGCTTCAGTGTCGCGGATTCTGTCCGGATCTTCCGCTGGCGACCCTGTCGCGCCCGTCGACCACGCAAGATACGGCGAAGAGGAGGGTTTGCGGGACGGCGCTGGGGCATCCAGAACCTTCAGCGACGTCTGGCGAGGCTCAACGCTGCCTTCGCGAGCTGGGTCAGCGCGGGGCCCGTCAGAGTGAACCTTCAGCGACATCTGGCGAGGCTCAACGCCGCCCCCGCGACGGTTCCCGAGCGGGCTGTCACCCAGCTTCGCAGCCCGTGGCCCGGGATGAATGAGAGCGCCTTCCGGACGCGCCGCTTCCGACTGCGAAGTCGGAACCGAACGCTCTACCGCGGGAAGGTTCAGTGCCACCTCGGACGGCTGAACGGCCGGCGGCATCGCCACCGCGTTGGGCGCTGCCGAACCTCGCTTGGAAACCTTCCCCGGCGCCGCGCGCGACGGCGACCTCGGCTCGCCCTGTATGACGTGGGTGATCCAACCCGGCACCAGATCCAAGCGCGCGGCCGAGGCGGCCGTCACGATCCCAAGTAAGAAACCTGCTGCCACCAGAAGCCAGCCGAGGCGAGGCACGCGTTGCCGTCTGCCTCTGCTCCCATCAATCCGCTCGGCGATTACCGCCATCGCAGTCGCCGAGAGCGGCGCAGGAACCGGCATATCGCGCGCCGCCTGGCCTGCGATCCGTTCGGCCAGGTTCGGTTGGTCGTGCTGTTCCCTAAGACGGGCCGGGTCGGCATAGAGCTGGCTCATGACGTCTTCTTTCCGATGCGCGGCAGATGTACCGTTTCCGCCGTGACCACTCTTTGGGCAAGCTGCGGCAGGGTCATTCCCTCGCCGTCGCACTCTCTGCGCAACAACCGCTGGTAGGCCGCGATGAAATGCTCGCGCGCGCGGGCCAGTTGGACCTTGACCGTGGACAGATTTCGCTGTGCCAGCTCCGCAATCGCAGCGGTCGACATGCCTTCCAACTCGTAGAGCACGAACACGGTTCTTTGTTTCTCCGGCAGGCGGTCGAGGGCGCGATGGAAAAGCGCGACGGTTCGACGTCGCTCAAGCTCGGCGTCCGGGCTCAAGCCTGGCCATCGCAAGTCCGCCAGGTCTTGGTCTTTGGCGAAGCGGCGCCGCCAGCGCAGGTGTCGCCGCTGGTTGGCCGCAATTCTGCGTGTGATCTGGAACAACCATGCGGTGAAATTGCCGTCCGCGCGAAAGCCGGGCAGCTTGCGACTGACCACCAGGAACACCTCTTGCACGATGTCCTCTACGTCGCATTCCACCCCACCCAGGCGCCCGGCCCAACGAGCTACCCGCGCCGCGTAGTCGCGATAGGCCTGGGCAAACGATGATGGCACCGCCGCGCGAACGAGGGTCGGTCCGGTCATTTGCTCCGGGTCTGTCATGACTCGTCTATGTCTAGTGTCCGAGCCAACACAGAAGGTTTCAATGAATTACGAGCCGAGAAATGCCGAGCGCGGCGACCACCTCGAAGCGGGGCAGGTCCGCGGTCGACGATGGGGAATTCGACAGCACCGCCCGCTCGGGCCTGGCCCAGAAGCTCGCCCGACACTCGAGCCAAAGTCCCCAGCCGCCGAGGCTTCGTTCTCCGCGCAGGGCCGCGCCGGCGCCATACTCGAACACGTCCTCCCGCTGGTTCGCGGGAAAGCCCTGCCCTGACGCCGTCAACCACCCGAGCAGCAACCCGGCGTCGGCCGACGCCTGCCAGAAGGAGCCCCACGACGTCGCAGCCGCCTTCCAGCCAAGCCCGAGCGAGGCATGGGTGCGCCGCCAAACCACGCTGCCTGGATCCAGGTTGCGATCCCGGCTGGTCTGGCCGACCACCGCCGCACGCCCCTGGGCGTGGGAGCCCGCTCGCCCGACCAGCAGTTCCAGGCTTCCCGTGGCCGCGGCTCCTCCCACGAAACCCGCGCCGCCGCTGGCGCCAAGGCGCAGGTCGGTTCGGCGTCGAGTTGCGCGGGCTGGCTCGGTCGGCGGTATGGCATGCGCTGACAAGTCGATGCTCTGGGAAGGCTGCGACGCTTGTGGTGTCTCCCAAGCCGCCAGCACCGTCGCAACGGTGTCCGCCATCTCGTCGCACCCGCCCTGCAGCGACAACCGACGATCCGCGACCACGCTCGCGTCGGGCCGGACCAGGCGCACGTGCAACTCCGATCGTCCGTTTGGCCCCGATCCTGCGGCCTCCACCCACGCGGTGTCGTCCGCCTCGCCGACGCCGGACAGCAGGGGGCGCAACCTGGCTTGGATGGCCTCGCTCGACGGACAATCGCTGGCGCTACGAACGTCGATCCCATTGCCCGCGACGAGCGTTGCGACCATGATCGGGAAGGCAATCACCATCGCTGCCATCTAAACATGGCGATGCAATCATTCGCAGAAAAATGAAACCTTCGCCGGCACGCTCGACAACAGGACCGATGGAGGCTCTCGTCATGCAAATCAAACTTCGCCTTGTGATTCTGCTCACCTTCACGCTTCTTGCGGCCTGCTCGGGAAATAATCTGGATGTGGGAAGCCTCGATGCCGGGGCGCCGGGTCCTGCCGGCACCGGCGGAACGGCGACCACACCGACCGGAACTGGCGGTGGCGGCGCCGCCGGGACCACTCTCAGCAGCGACGGAAGCGATGCTGCAGTCGGGATCGATAATAGCGGCGGTGGGCCGTCGACTTGCGATCCTCTTGCGCCCGTCCCCAAGTCCATCACCCTCGGCACCATTCTGGGCGTCGGTCAAAGCGCGGACGGGACCATCTACGCCGCCGATCAGGTTGACGACAGCACCCAACGGGTCTTCGTATCCGATGCAACCGGAACACTGCTTCGCCAGCGCGGCGGCGCAAGTGGAATGGGTTCCAGTCCTGACCTCTCCGAGTTCTGGGTCTTCAACGCGAGCGGTCCGGACCAGACCTTCGTGCTCGAGATCGACAAGTCGGCGGACGGAACCATCCGCATGGGTGTGCTGCAAGGAACGCTCACGGACAAGAAGCAGTTGGTCATCGGACAAGACGGCGAGGAGCTGACCGTCCTGCCGAGCTCGGCCATCGCCAATCGGCCGCTCCGCAATCTGCCGGGTGACGTCACCGTGGAATACGTCGCCACCACCTCCGACGGCAGCGTCCTGCTCGTCACCCGTCCGACCGATGACTGGACCTACGCCGATTTCCGCCTGTTCCTCGGCCCCATCGACCGAATCACTGAGCATCCGGTTTCCAACGTCACGCGCTACGACGACGGCGGATCCACTTACATCACGTTCGACTACAACGGCACCCCGGCCAAGGCGTCCTTCCCTATCGTCCGCGGCGATGGCGGCATCATCATCGTCGGCGCCGCCGACAGTCTGACCGTCGGCAGCACGACCACGCCGCTCGGCCGGCTGACCACGCCGCCCACCGGCGCCACCTACGTCTGCCTCTGAGCTCAGGGGCAGTCCTCCCGCAGCGGTCAGCTCTGCAATCCTGCCAAGGCATACTTCAGCGCCTGCGAAAGCGTGGCGATGCGGTGCTCGTCCTCGATCTTCTCCTCGGTGGCGCTGTCGCGCACGTAAAAAATGTCAGCTACCCGGTCGGCCGCCACGCCAACCCGCGAGCGATGGATGTCGACCCCCTGCTCCGCCAGCGTGTGCGTAATGGTATAGAGCACGCCCGGCTTGTCCTCGGTGAAGACCTCGACGATGGTGAAGGTGCGGCTCGCGTCGTTGTCCACGTTGACCTCGGTGGGAGGCACCTTGGGCTTGGCGCGCTGGTAAAGCGACGATGCCCGTGGGCGCCTGGCGACCAGGGATTCGACCGTGGCACGGCCGGAAAGCGCGGCCTCCATGTCGCGCTGGATGGCAGCGATTCGGCTTTCATCGGTCACGGCGCCGTCGGGTTCTTTGCGGACGCGGAAGATGTCGAGCGCCTCGCCGTGCTCGTGCGCGCCCGGCACCGGTTCCCGCACGTAGATGGCCGCATCCAGGATGTCGATGCGGTTGGCGAACAGCACTCCGGCCACCTTGGCCAGAAGCCCGGCCGTGTCGTCGGCGACCAGGACCAGCTCGGAAAACGTCCCGCGCTCGGAATGGGAGACCGTCATGGCGCAGGGTAGCTTCCGCTCGCGGATGAGAAGCACGTGCTGGGCGATGCGCTCGGCCTCTTGTTCGGCAAAGTAACGGTCGGGCAACCCGGCGAAGGCGGCCACCACGGCGGGCGAGCCGGGTGCTTCGCCAAGAAGCTGGGCGGTCTTCTCTTGCCGTTCCTGGACCAACTCTGCGCGCTCGGCCGCCAGCAGGTCAGGTCCGCGACGCATGTACTTCAAGGTCCGGTCATAGAGCTCGTGCAAGAGCTCGTATTTCCAGCGGGTCATGGTCTTCGGCCCGGTCGAGTTCAGGTCGCAAAAGGTGAGAATGAAAAGCTGGCGCATCCGTTCCTCGGTACCGCAGATGCGGGCGAAGAAATCGAGCAAGCTCGGGTCCTGCAGGTCGCGCCGTTGTGAGTTGTGTCCCATCTCAAGGTGCTCGCGCACCAGAAACTCGACCAGGGCGATTTCGTCCTCGGAAAATCCGAGCTGGCGGGCGACGCGTTCAGCCATCACCGCGCCCTTGTCTGCGTGGTTCGACCCGAGCGGCTTGCCGACATCGTGCAGGAGCAGCCCCAAGAACAGCGCCCGCGTCTGAACCACCTCCGGATAGGCCTCCGACACCTCCGGATAATCCTGCTGGAGCTCCCCGCGCGCGATGGCCTTCAGATTGGCCACGGCGTAGAGCGAGTGCTGGTCCACCGTGTACACGTGGTAGATGTCGTGCTGCACCCGGCCGGACACCGGCATCCAGTCCGGAATCAGCGCCGAGATAAGCCCGCTGTCCTGCATCTGTTCGAGGCGCGATGGCGTGGCGCGATCCTCGATGTTGGTTAGCGCCTCAAGGAAGTACTGGGCAGATTTGGGATCGGCGCGCAGCTCGGCGGCGCGACTGGCGGCCAGCTCGGCGAGCAGGTCCATGGTGGACAGGGCGATGCCCACATCGAGCTCTTGAGAGACCAAGAATAGTCTCAGCATTTCAGATGGTTGTCGCTCGAATATGAAGTTATCCTTAACCTCAAGCCTGTTGTCGTAGAGAACGAAGCTGGGATCGCTTCCGGCTTCTCCTTTGAGGTTCACTGGCCGAGCTCGACGCCGCTTCTCCCCCCGCGCGCATACCCGTTGCATCAGCCGTTCTGTGGAGTGCCGAATGGTGCGCGCGTGGGTCTGGAAGTCGCGCATCAGGGCTTCCACGGCCGGGGTGATGGCAGGCCCATTCTCGTCATTCGGGGAGGCGTGCTCCGGATAGAGCAAGGGCGCGATCCGCTCTTGCAGGTCGAAGCGAAGCTGGTCCTGCCTGCGCCCGGCCTGGAGGTGCAGGGCCACTCGCAGCCTGAGCATGAAGTCGATGGCCCGGGATAAGCCCTGCGATTGGCGCACAGACATCTCACCCAGCTCGGCTAACCGCTGCGGCGTTGAAGCGCCAAAACAGGACTGGGCCGCCCACCGGCCCACGCACAGGTCGCGAATGCCTCCGAGGCCGCTTTTCAGCTCGGGCTCGAGCATGAAGATGGTGTCGCCGAACCGGCTGTGGCGTGATTCCTGCTCTTCGCGCAGGCGAGCCACGAAGCTATCGGGCGCGGCTCCGGCCACCCGTTCTTCATAGCGAGCGACAAACCGCGAGGCCAGCCGTTGGTCCCCAACCAGGTAACGAGCATCGAGCAGAGCCGTGGCGGCAGCGAGATCCTTGTCGGGCAATGCCAGACCGTCTGCCACCGAGCGCACCGCGTGGCCCGCGTCTACCTTCGCATCCCACAAGGGAACCAGGATCGCATGGGCCAGCGCCTCGACCTTGGTGCCGGGCGTATCCGCGCACAGAAACAGCAGGTCCAGATCCGAAAACGGCGCCAGCTCACGCCGGCCGAAGCTGCCCGTGGCAAGTACCGCGACCCCGGCGGACATGCCGAGTCCGGGCTCTGCCAGATGGAACGACAGCAACTCGAGCACGGCGGACTCAACCGCGGCAGTCAAACCCAGGGCGAGCTTTTGCCCGGACGTACCTTCACTGATCCCTCTACTGGCTGCGTCGCGCGCAGCCCGCATACGCGACGCGATGCTGGCTGCATCAGGCGCTTGATTGGATGGCATTGACCCCGATTGCATACCTTCCGACCACGCCTCTGTCGAGGCCAACCGAAAAACCAGCGCGACCAACATTGACGGCGCGCCAAGGCTGCGGCACCGTATGGGACATGTCTGCAATCGAACTCGGCCCCCTTTCGGATCGCCTTGACGAAGAAGAGCTGAAGACCCTCGGACGTCTGCTCGAACAGGCGGGATCCAAGCTGCCCGAGATGGAAGACCACATCACCCAGACCTTCGCCAAGCGCCTCAACGAAGAAGCGATGACCGAGTTTCTGGACCGCCTCGATGCGCACGACGTCGCGGCCGATATCTACCTGCCGGTCGAGTTTGAAGGGACGCTGATCGTGGGCGACTACCGGGTCGCCTCCGCACACGCACTACAGGAGACGCTTGAGGAAATGAAGGAAGAACTGGCTATCGAGGATGAAGACTTCGAGGAAGACGAAGAGGACGAAGATGACGGCGCCGAGGAGGTGGACGAAGGCAGCGTGATCGAGGCCCAGATGCGCAACATCTGGCAGCTCGTCACCGACGCGTGCAGCGAGTCCATCGAGAAGACCTTTCCCCTTCATCTGCGCGTCTGAACCGCCATGACCGACCTCGTCCTGACCTTGATTGGAGCCGATCGGCCCGGCTTGGTGGAAGCTGTGGCCGACGTGGTGGCGAACCATGAGGGTAACTGGTTGGAAAGCCGGATGGCGCACCTGGCGGGCAAGTTCGCCGGCATCCTGCGCATCGAGGTCCCGTCCGACAAGGCGTCGGCGATCCTGGCCGCGCTCGGCGACTTGGAAGCGCGCGGGCTCAAGATCGTGGGCGAATCCGCCAGTGCGGCCGATGGCACTGCCCCAGGCCGCACCCTCGATCTGGAATTGGTCGGATTGGACCGCCCCGGCATCGTGCGCGAGATTTCCCAGCTTCTCGCGAGCAGCGGCGCAAACGTCGAGGAGCTTTCCACGGACCGCACCAGCGCCGCCATGTCCGGCGAGATGCTCTTCGTGGCCAAGGCCCGGGTGCAGCTTCCGCGAACCGCCGACCTGGGCACGCTTCGTGCTGCGCTCGAACGCTTGGCCAGCGACCTCATGGTCGAAATCAAGCTGGTCGAAACCGCGCTGGAGACCAAGGCGCGCAAGGCTTAGTCGCCGGCGGCGATGGGCAAGCTGGGTTAAGATCCCGGCGTGCCGGATCGCAGTCGGATCGAGCGCTACAAACCCGAGGCATTGCTCGGGTCCGCGGGGCTCGTCGATACGGTTCTTGCGCAGGCAGAAGGGGAAGCAGGCAAGGCCGTGCTTAGGGTCTTCTGCCTCGACCGTGCGGAAAGGCACATCGGCGAGGCCGCCGCCAAGCGGTTTCTCGATGCCGGCCGCCGGGCGCAACGACTGCAGGTCGCCGGCATCGCGAGCGTGCTTGAGGTCTCTGATGACCCGGATGCGGCCTTCGTTGCCACCGAATTCGTGGAGGGTTGGGACTTGGCGCGACTGGTCCAGCCGGCCAACCAAGGTCGGCCGAATTCATCCCACGCCGTCGATCCGAAGCGCGCCGCCGCCATATGCCTCGACGTCGCACGTGCGCTGGCGGTGGCCCACGCGCACGAACCGCCTGTGCATCATCTGGGGCTCGGCCCGGGCAACGTCGTGGTGTCCGCGCAAGGCGCAACGAAGGTGCTCGACTTCGGCTTGGCTGCGTCCCTCCGCGGAACGCCGGCCTACCCCATCCCGAAGTGGCACTTCGTGGCTCCCGAGCTGCTTGGCATGGATGCCTGGGCCGTCGGCGACGAGATCGCTCGAGCCGCGGACTTCTATTCCCTGGGCGCCCTGCTCTATTTCCTTCTCACCGGACAGCCACCCGGGGCGCCGCTGGTAAACACGTCCTCGCTCGCCGAACTCGCCGCGCGACGGCGGCGACCGCTGGATCTCCCCGCAGGAATATCGAACAACTTGCTTGCGGCCGCCTTGGCGCTCACCGAGACGGATCACAGAGCGCGCCCGGACTCAATCCAGCAGGTCATCGACTTGCTCGGCAGGGAGACCGGGACTACGCAGCGGCGGCCAGCGCCGCAAGCGGCGCACCCAGCCGAGCGACCCACCACCGACACCGACAAACGACCGCCCGCGAGCAAGCGCGCCAGCAACATTCCGCAAGCACCGAAGTCACCGCCTCCGAAGCCAGTTGAGTCCATCCCAACCGCGCCAGGCAGGCCCTTGCGCACGAACGCGCGCACTGCCGGACCCAAGCAGTGGGGCCGAGGTTCAAGGGCGTCCCTGGCGGCAGTTGTGCTGGCATCGGCGCTTCTGGTCGCGGTCACGACCGCCCGTCGCATCCATCGGCCACTTGCATCGCGCAAACCGCCGGCTACACCGATGAAGCTCGTCGATCGCCGCGGGTCTGGACAGGCGCAAGCCCAAGCTTCCCAACCCGCGGCCACGGTCCCCGCCGCAAACCCCGAGCTTCCTCCGCCCGGTCACGGTTACGTCCCGGATCCCGATCGCGCGCCCTCTCGCGAATCGGGGCACCTATTTCTCGACACCAGCCCTTCCCAGGCCGACGTCTGGATTGACGGCGTTCTGCGCGGCAAGACGCCTGTGGATCTCGTCGTCGGAACAGGTGTGCACCGCATGGTCGCGGTCAAACCTGGGTTCCTCATGTGGCGCGCCGTCTACGACACCACCCGCGGCGAGTTCGCGCGCCGGGAGCTTGCGCCGATCAATCCTCCAACCGCCGGCGATGCACTCCTCGACGTGCGCTGCTCTGTCGCGGATCGGTATCCGGTCGTACTCGACGACGAAGAGACCGGTCTGCTCTGCCCGGTCGCGCGACTGCCGGTACGCTCGGGCAAGCACAGCATCGGCGTCTTCGTTCCCGCACGAAGAGCCAACGTGACCATCGAAGTCGACGTCGCCCCCGGAAGGCAGCCAATGCGCGTGCAACTTGGGGACTGAATCACTCCAGGACTTCGGTCCAATTGAAGCGCTGGTATTGGCCGGTTCCACCGTTGGGCGGAATGGCGCGACCTGCAACGATCGCGTCGGGCACGTACGAGGTGATTTCCTTGGCGCCTTTCTCTCCGAAGATGAAGAGGCGTCCCCCCAGAATCACGGGCGAGGTGACGGGTTCATCGGCAACCTTCGCGCCGACCCGCTGAGCGGCGACCCCGCCGGCCGTAACCCTATGAATTGTTAGATACGTCTGCCCTCGCGTGCACCCATCGGGACTGAACACATACCACATGGTCAGGATCTCAAAGCCGGAGGCGTCTGCCAGCAGCACCCCCAATGGAGTCGACGTCGGGCGCGCGCCGGCCGGCAGTGGGCCTTGGCAGGTGACCTTTCCCTGCGCATCAACCTGGGTTGTCCCGCAAATCTCGTTGTCGTTTCCCACCGTGAGAACAATCTGCCCGCCGTTGCCCCAGGTGCTGTCCTTGACGATGCCGGTTTGGTTGCCGTTGCTGTCGGTCTGGACGACTTCCTTCCAAAGGACCATCCTCGACGGAGGAAGGTTCTCCGTGTCTAGATCGAGGTTCGAGTTGGTGACCTGGACCGGATAGATTTCGTGTGCGTGGCTGCTGGTGTAGGAATCGCGATCGAGCTGAACCACTGTCGGAGAGAAGTGCAACGGATGATCGCAGCCGAGGGTCTGAGCGACCGATACGCCGGAACCGAGCACATACCGATACAGTTGGCCCGAGGTATCTCCGAAGTAGCCTGCGACCAGCTTGTCGTTCTGGTTCTGTGCGAAGTCGCGCGCAGTGGCCACGTCGGTCAAAGCGGTGTATTCCTGGCTGCAGGTCGCGGTTGGAGAGACTGCGTTGCTGCTGATGATGTTCCCGGTAGCGGCCGAGGCACTGACAAGGTTCCGGCCCTGCGTCGTGCTACCGTCTGTCACCGGGTAGCCCGACGTGAAGATCACACGGTAGTCGTCCAGGTTGCTCGTCAGATTGAGGAAGAACGCCGGCAGCGAGATGGTGTTGCCGAGGAGGTCGTCGTACGACGCCGCGCTCGCGCCGTAGCCCGTGTGCCATTGCACGGTGACCGGCGGGTCGGCTAAGCCGGTCGCGCTGAAGGGATTGGTCACGTCGAGCATGAACGTGTCCGAACCGCCGTACCCCTCGGGCATGAGGAGTAGAGTCTTCCAGACCGCGGTGGCGGCATCGCTGCAATGACCTACACAAAGGGTCTTTGCCTTGGGCGAGTCCGCCAGTCCGAAAATGTGCGCGTAGGGATCCGGTTTCTGTCCGCCCTGCGCGTAAAGACGTCGTACCGCCGGCATCATATCGGGTGGCAAGAACGCGAACGCCTCGGTGCCAGCCGAATACGTCGTCGACCCGACCGTCGTGTTCTCCAAGAAGAACGCGTGCAGAAGGCCGTCCGACGACCCGACGTAGATCAGATGCGGCCGATTCTGGTTCTTCAGGAAAAACTCGTGGCCTCCGGGCTGCGGAAGGTCACCCGGGCTGGCGACGTCAACCGGTGTCGAGTTAACGATCGCACCGAGAACGGCGGGATTCTGGTAGCTAGGGTCGCCTAGCATCCAGTGGGCAACTTGAGAAGCTTCTGTCGACGTACTGCCTAATCCCAAGGTCGCTAGGGCATCGCTGTTGGTGACCGCATGCGTGGCAGGATCGACGGCAATCTTCACCATGTTGGTGCCGTCCCAAGTGTAGACCCGACGCTCCCACCAGTTCCCCGATGCGAGTCTCTGGTATGCGTCCCAGGCCGGCAACTGCGTCGAGGACAAGAGGTCGTAGGCGAGTAGGTGCCCTTTCCACTCTGGAAAGTCCATGCGCGAGTCAAGGGCGTAGCGCCCCTCCGCGACTGTCGTCGCCTGTTGCGTTCCCGCCGACGTGCTGGTCGGCGCCGTCGAGTAGCTTCCTCGGACAGCGTCGTAGATGACCATCTGCAATGCTCGATTGAGCTGATCTTCGCTCTGGGCAAGATACGCAAAGGGCGCCACGCCATCGTCCCCCGAATCGGTTCCCCCCGCCCGAGCGATGTTGTCGTTGATAACCTTGGGCGAGCCCGCGCTCACGTCACCCGAAAATCCGACCACGAACGTCTTGACCTTGTGGTCTGGGTCGTCCGTCCGCAGATGGTACGCTGCTAAGACTGCCTTGCACTGGCAGCCCGCCGTCACCGGGTCCGCCTCCGCGCATGAAGGCGAGTCGCAGTTGTTGTCCCCCGGTCCGTTGGCCTGGCCATCGGTGATGAGCAGAACGTAGTTATCCCGACAAGTCATGTGGTCCGCCGGAATTCCCGCCGCGGCGTTTCCGTTCTTGACCGCATTCATATAGTGGTAGGCGCTGGTATTGATGGTCGGGGCCGCGTCGTTTTGCAGCGTGCACCCGGTGGGCGTACTCCAATAGGTGAGCAATCCCCCGTTGGCAGCAGGCGACATCGCCTGGGTGATGGCGGCAGCGGCACTCTGCGAGATGTTGGGGTCATCCAAGGTGCTGAGGAAGGGTGCGAGCTGCGGATCCCAACGACCGCCACACTCAGCCGAGCAAGAGTTGCCACAGTTTGGGAAGTCAAGCGGTGGCGCCGCTCCGCCGTTGTAGTAATTCGTCAGCGGTTGGTAATAGCTATAATTCTTGCCGCCGATGACCGTGTCCTGCCCCGTGTAGGAGGCTTGCACGCTCATCGTGGTCGAGTTGCCCCCGACCTTGCCCGTGTACTGGTAGTAGGACCCCTCGTATTGCCCCGTCCCCGGACCGCCTGGGAGAGCACACAATGCGCCACAATAGTCCGCGTCCACGTCCACCCAAACGTCCTCGCTCGTGCGTACCCGATATCGACTGTTCGGCGTGTCCCGCAAGGTCATGTTGATGCCGTTGATGTAGCAGTTGTTGGCCGGCCCCTTGCTGCCGCTGTAGCACCGAGCTGCCGCGAGCTTGTCAATCGCCTGGAAGACCGTGATCAAGCCGGTCGACCCCGAGGTGTTGAGGAAGTATGGGTAGTAGCCGTTCTGGTAGAACGTCATGAGACCGAAATTCAGCAGTTTGAAGTTGTTCTGCACGATGGCGCTGACTGCACGCTTGGCGATAACCGCACGCGAGGTCGCTGCACCACAAGCATCGCCGGCAGTCTTGCAGTCCGAATCGTTCTTGCACACGGTTTGGGATATCAAACACATTCGGATAGGGCCGGGCTTTCCACCGGCGGTCTCTACACATGTGTCCGTGGGGCTGGGAGGCTGCATGCACGTATTCGCTGCTGGATAGACGCACGTGTTGGTCGGCGCCCCGCAGGTGTTCGTCACGCTGGTGCACGCGTTGTCGCTCTTGGCGACGCAGGTGTCCTGCGGCAGGTTGCAGGTATTGTCGCTACCGACGCAGGTCTGTCCGAGAAAGGCGCAGGTCTGCCCCGACGGACAGCGGCGGTAGGTGTTGTTACACACGTTGTTCGCGGGCAGCCCGGAACACGTGCCCGTGCTTTGCAGCGGACAGTCTGTGTCGGTCACGCAGCTATCGTTGGTAGCGCTGCATCGCTTGTAGCTCGGACAGTCGCGAATTCCAACACATCCGCCCTGAGGTGTTCCGCCGAGGGCGCAAGTGCCGGTTCCAGGAAGTGCCGGGCAATTCGCCGCCGTCGCACAGGTTGTCGAGGTGGAATGGCTGCAGACACTGACGTTGGCACAGTTGCCCCCCGGATTGGGGCATACCGCGCCGGCGTACCTGCACTTGCCCACGGCGACACAATCGGCGTCGCTATTGCAGACTGTCCCGGTGGCCGAGCAAACCTTGCTTCCCGTCGGGCATGGCGTGTTCTGGTCGCAGGTGTTCGTGGTGACCGTGCAGGCGATGGCACCAAGCGCAGTCTGAGTGGAAGTGGCGGTTTGCGTGGAAGTCGCAGTCTGGGTGCCGGTGGCGGTCTGGGTGTTGGTTGACGTTTGCGTGGTGGTCGAGCTTTGGGTGTTGGTCGCGGTCTGGGTCGCGGTATGGGTCTGCGTGCTCGTGTTGGTTTGCGTGGTCGTGTAGGTCTCGGTGGAAGTCGACGTCTGGGTGGCGGTATAGGTCTGGGTTCCAGTGACGGTCTGCGTGCTTGTGGAGCTTTGGGTGTTGGTGGCGGTTTGGGTGGCCGTATACGTTTGGGTGTTGGTTGAAGTCTGGGTGCTGCTCGTAGTCTGGGTGCTGGTTCCGGTTTGGGTCGAGGTGTGGCTTCCGGTTCCCGAGTAGGTCCAGGACTCGGATACGGTTCCCGTCGCTGTGCCGTCCTCGGTCACGGTCGCTGGTTTTGTGCCCGTGTGGGTCCAGGTCGAGGTTTGCGAGGCCGAGCTGCTGTTGACCCACGGCCCGAAATACACGGTTTGCGTGTCGGTCGAGGGGACGGTGCCGGTCGCGACACCGGTCGCCGTGAACACTTTGGTGACCGTTCCAGTATACGTGGCAGTGACAGTGCTGGTGGCCCACGCGCTGGCGCCGCCCAGCCAGTAGCTGGTCGAGGTGAAAGTCGCGGTATTCCACGTGTACCACCACCACAGGGACAGCGTGGCCGTGTTCGTGCTGGTGATGGTTCCGGTGACGGTCACCAACGCCGTCGCCGTCTGCGGCTGAGTGACCGTGTTGGTCACGGTCTGCGTGGTGGTGACGGTCTTCAGGTTGGTTTGGGTCGTGGTCGTCGTCGTGGTCTGGGTCTTGGTCACGGTCTGCGTTGTCGTCACTGTCTGCGTGTTGGTCAGCGTCTGGGTATTGGTCCCTGTTCGAGTGTTGGTCACGGTCGGCGTGTTGGTCACGGTTCGCGTGTTGGTTTGGGTTTGGGTCTGGGTGTTCGTCTGAGTCGTGGTGATGGTCTGCGTGCTGAGCCCGGTCTGCGTTCCGGTCAGGGTCTGCGTGCTGGTGTTGGTCTGGGTGTTGGTCACCGTCTGCGTGTTCGTGACTGTCTGGGTGTTGGTCACCGTCTGCGTGTTGGTGCTTAGCGTGCAGTCGGTGGTCGGTACCGAGCAAACGCCTGGATCCTGCGGGCAATCACTGTCCGAGCTACACGCGGTCACGCCGTCCTTCTGGCAGTACGCCTGGCGGCAATCAGCGTCCGACAGGCAGGTCCGGCCCCAAACTTTGCAGATACCTTGAACGCCACCGTTGCGGCAGTTCGCGCCGTTGTCACAGTCCACGCCCGCCTCTGTGGAATTCGCGAACAGGCCGCCCGGAACCCCCGTCATCGACCCCGACGTATCGAACACGATAAGCATGTTCGCCTTGTGCAGTTGGCGTTCGATGACCACCAGGGGGTTGACGCGCGCCTTTGCAACCTGAACTGAAAGGGCGGCCCACAAAGCCGTCACGAAGGCAGCCCTGAGCGTCCAACCACGGCGTCTGGTCCTGGACGCGGGCCGGGACACGCTTGGGTCGGTTCTGCCTTTGTTCACGTTTCTATACATCGTCCGAAGCTCGCCTCGCATTGAAAGCCACTGCCCTGGAAGACGGATACTTTGTGCAAGGTGCGATAACTTTTTGTTAGATGTTATGCGTAATTTAGCTTACTAAAAATATATTTGACATAAAAACTGCAATGGATTCCGCACCTGACGATCCTGGCAGCGACATCGACTGCCCTTTCGTCGAGAAGACAGCAACAGCCGGGCCAGCCTCGGTGGGTCTGCCGGCAGCCTGTCGGATTACCGACGGCCATCGTCAACCGCACCTGCCCGCAGCGCGGTGTTTTGATCGGCGGCCAAAGCCCGGTATTGTCTCCCCACCCATGGGTGAACGCATCGCCGCCACAACCGCCGCCATCATCGTGATTGGCGACGAAGTGCTTTCCGGAAAGGTCGAGGAGCAGAACGCCCGTTTTCTGGTGCGTGAGCTACGCAACCTGGGCGTTGCGGTCCGCCATATCGAAGTCATCCCCGACGTCACCGACGCGATCGTGGCATCCGTGCGCCGGGCTTCGCCCAACTTCGATCACGTCTTCACCGCGGGCGGCATCGGCCCGACCCACGACGACGTAACCATCCCGGCTTTGGCCGATGCCTTCCGCGTACCGGTGGTGCGGAGTCCAGAGCTGGCCGATATAATTCGCGCGGTGACGGTGCACGACTTTCACGAGCGCAACCTGCGCATGGCTGACATCCCTGACGGAGCCCTGCTGCTGCGCGGGTCCGGCGCGACGGAGTCGAGCTGGCCGGTGGTCGCGATTCGCAACGTCTACGTCCTGCCCGGCGTGCCGTCGATCCTGCAACGCAAATTCGTGATGATTCGCGACCGCTTCCGGGCCTCACCCTTCTTCAACCGGTCGATCTATTCACGCGAAGGCGAAGGCGCCATCGCCGACATGCTCGACAAGGCGGCCGCCGATTTCCCCGGCGTCGCCATCGGGTCCTACCCGCACATCGATGCCTCCGACCACAAGGTCCTGATCACCATCGACAGTCGCGACCAAGCGCTGGTCGATAGGGCATGCGAGCAAATCGTCGCCGGCCTGGGCGCCGCCCTGGTACGGGTGGAGTAGCCAAGGCCAGCCTCAGCTTCCGACCCAAAACACGGCGACCCGCGCGCTTGCGATGTACCAGTCGGCGCACGGCGATTGCGACGAGAGCTGATGGTTAACACCGCCGTGGAAGATCCTGTAGGCGCCGATCCGCCTTGCGGTCCCATACGGAACGACCATCCAGCCCGCGCTGGTCTGGACCTCAAGGTCATAGCCCGACCAATCCCCGCACGTGTCGTGTACCAGGCAACTGGCGGCCCCCTGCCTGAAAGTCAAAGGAACGTCGCTGAGCTGGCTAACATCGCCGCCTCTTCCGACATACACATCCACGGCTTGCCCATGACCAAGCGTCAAGGACGCAACCACCGGGCTCCAGCCCCCGCCGCTCATGGAGTACGAGACGTCGACGTGATCCCCAACCAGCCAGGTCACGCCGTTCTCCGGCACCGCATACTCGACGTCCCAATCCGCCGTCCCTGCGTCGTCTGCCACTCGCACCGTCAGCGCCTCCACCGTCAGCCCCAAATCGCTGCCGACCCAGAGGCATCCGCCGGTGATCGGACCTTGGGCAACCGCAATCACGGTTCCGCTGAGCTTGGCCGAGCGGGTACCATCACTTGAGACCGCGGGCCACCCGCCCACGGGCTGTGCGCACAGGTCGACGGCAGGCGTCGGCGGATAGCCAGGACACGCAGGCAACCCGTTCCCGTCCGCGGTTGATCCATCATTGCCAGCCGCACCGCTTGCGCCGCCCGCTCCACCGCCCGCCGAGCCTCCGGTGGCAAGCAAGCCGCCACCACCGGCCATGCCACCCGAGTTGAAAAGGCCACCGCTTCCCGCCGAGCCGCCGCCGATTCCCGCGGCCCCAACGCCACCGGCGCCGCCCGCGCCCCCGTAGTAGACAGCGTTGCCCTGCCCGCAGCGCATGTAGCAGTTCGGATCAGTCGAGTTATCCCCGCCTCCGCTTCCACCTGCGCCGCCGACGGGGAAACCGCCCTGCCCGCCGACCGCCCCCGCAGCCCCATCCGCGCCGCCAGCAAGACCGATGTCGCCCGCAGTCGAGCCGCTGTCTGCGCGGCTCTTCATTGAGCCTCCATCCAACGCCTGAGTGCCGCAGGCGCAGAACGCGCACGCGAGCAGCGTGGTCCAAAGGAATCTAGACGCCATGCCAACGCACTTCGTCATCGTCGTGGTCATATCCGTATACTGATACCCGAGGCTGCGACCTGTCACGGGACGGCCTAGCGATTCATGGCCCTTGCACGTATCCGCGTCACACCGGTTCGGTGCTATAACGCCGCCGTGCCTGAGCTGCCGCAAAACGTAAAGGGAATGAACGACATCCTGCCGCCCGACGTGGCGAAGTGGCAGTTCGTCGAGGAAAGGGCGCGCTCGATTCTGGACGCCTTCACCTACCGCGAGCTGCGCACGCCCATCGTCGAGTACACCCCGCTTTTCACGCGCTCGGTGGGCGAAGCCACCGAGGTGGTGGAGAAGCAGATGTACACCTTCGACGATCGCGACGGAAAATCGGTCAGCCTGCGGCCCGAGGGCACCGCATCGGCGGTGCGCGCCTACATCGCAGGATCGCTGTGGAATCGCGAGCCCGTCACACGCTGGTATTACCTGGGTCCGATGTTCCGCCACGAACGCGCCCAGCGCGGTCGCCTGCGCCAGTTCCACCAAATCGGCGCCGAGGTCTTCGGCCCACCCGGCCCGGCCATCGACGCCGAAATGATCGCGATGTTGGTGGCGCTGCTGGGCGAGCTGGGCATCAAGCAGAGCGATGTCGAGGTCGCGGTGAATAGTCTGGGGGCCCCCGAAGAACGCGTCGCCTACCGCGAGACCCTGCGCGCGTATTTCTCGCGCTTTTCCGACAAGCTCGACGATTTTTCGCGCAGGCGCCTGGAGACCAATCCGCTCCGTATTCTGGATTCCAAGGATCCCGAAGTACTGGCCCTATGTGCACAGGCGCCCATCTTGCTCGACGTGCTGGGCGAGGCATCCAAGCGCCACTTCGAATCGGTGAAACAGCACCTCAAGGACCTGGGGGTCGAGCCCAACCTCGATGCACGCTTGGTCCGCGGCCTGGACTACTACACCGGCACGATCTTCGAGATCAAAGCCAAGGTCGGCGATTTGGGCGCGCAAAACACGGTGTGCGGCGGCGGGCGCTACGACAAACTGGTGTCCTCACTCGGCGGGCCCGAGATTCCGGCCATGGGATTCGGCATGGGGGTCGAGCGCGTGCTCTTGGCCATGACCGCCGCGGCCGAGAGCTTCGAACCCGGCATCATCCTCTTCATCGCCGCCCTCGGCGAGCAGGCCCGCAGCTTCGCGCTTCCTGTCGCTCACCGTCTGCGTCTGGCCGGCATCCGCACCGAGATCGAGCACCGCGAGGTAGGCCTCAAGGGCCAACTGAAGCGCGCCGATGCCCTGCGTGCGCGCCTGGCGCTCATCGTGGGCGACAACGAGCTTCTGACCGGGAAGCTGATCCTGCGCGATTTGGCCACGCGCCAGCAGAGCGAGATCACCGCCGACGAGATCGAGCCGCGGGTCCGGCAGGCGATGGATTGAAAGTCGGGCCTACGACCGCCGCATGCGCGACGCCAGCTCCAGCACCGCGCGTCCGTGCCTAAACACGCGCACCGTGCCCGAGGTCTGCGAGATGACCACCGCGATGGCCTCGGTCTCGTGCGTGATGCCCGCGGCGGCCATGTGGCGCGAGCCAAGCCCCAGCGGAATGCGCACATCCTTCTCCTCGAAATTGAGGTAGCGCCCGGCCGCCAGCACCACGCCATCCTCGCGCAACACGAAGGCGCCGTCGAGAACCGCGAAAGCGCGTAAGGCCCGCTTTACCTCCGGGCTCAGCATGTTGCGTTCGTCTTCTGAATAGCCCTGGAACGGATTCAAGCTGAGCGGTCGCGACTGCTCCATCACCTTGTTGGAATCGCCGATGACGAAGAGCGATCCGACCGGCCGGCCTTCCCACCCTTCCACGCCGATGGTGACCGCCAAATCGATCAGGGCTTCCAAAATTTCCGCCGACACACTCTCGCTGCGCAGGAATCCGAAACCCACGTCTTCATCGTCGGGGCCCACGTTGACCACGAGGATCGAATCCGGTTTGCCCACCGGCCGGGCCGACAGCAGCGCCACCACTACGTCGCCCTCGGCGTAGATCCCATGCGCAATGCCGCTCACGATGGCCAGCTTCAATTTCTCCGCGCGGCCGAGGTCGTACTGGGGCAGCGGGATCACCCGCACGCCGGACGCTTCCACCACCGCGCGCTGGGCCTCGCTGACCACGGCCTGGACAAGCTTCTTGCGCGCGCCGGATTTGCCTCGAAACACCTCCTCGGGCAGCAGCATGTCGCCTACGTACAGCAGGTGGTCGAAGGTTCGCTTCGACGCCAGGGCGATCGCCGATTTGATGAGCTCGAGGTGGGACGCTTGCGCTTTTGCCATGGTCTCGGTCCGCCATGCTACGCCAAGGACCGTGCTTCGAGAAGGATTGTCGCCTACTTCGCTAGGTAGTCAGCGGTGCGGTCCTCCCAAGCGACCGGATGGGCGTCCAACCGCAGCCGGATGATGCGCAGATCGGGCAGTTTCGCCAGCACCTCGTCCAAATCCGGCGCCTCTTCCCGCCGCGCCAAACCGACGATGCGTTCGTCGCCAAAGCGATAGGCCCCCGACGGAGGCAAACACGGGTTGGCGAACAGAAAGCGCAGCCGCTCGGCTTGGGCGTGCGGCACCCAGACGAAGGACGCCGGCACGTCGGGAATGGCCACTGCCTCCCGGACCGCGGCAGGGCTGCGTGGATCCAGTTTGATGGCCAGGTCGAGATCCTTCACCGACCCGCGCACCAGGAACAAGCGATGCCCCTTGGTGACCCCGGCGGACACGGCGTCTCGGGCAGCCGCGACTACTTGCCGATAAAGTCGGACTTCGCCAGCCCTTTTGTCGGCGGCCACCCAGCCGAGCCCTAGCTCGCCGGCGAGCAGAATGACCGCAAGCCAACGCCCTGCCCGTTCCAGCGCTAGTGCGACCAGCAGCATTAGCCCAGCCGCACAAAAATAGAAATATCGAGCTCCGACCACCCAGCCGGCGGCCGGGAGTGGAAGCACCGCCAACAAAGCCCAAAGCGCGGCCAGTGCCGCCGGTCTCGACCGGCGCAGGGTGTAACCGGTCCCAAGCAAGGCCGCGCCGCCCAGCGACCACGCCGCCCATTCCGGCAACGGCGCATAGCAGGTGACCGCGTGCACCCAGCCTGAGGCAAGCTGCACGGCAAGCGCCCACCACGGCGCACGCGGGTCGGCCGCTCCTCCGACACCACGCAGAATCCAGGTACGAACGGCAAGGTACGCCACCGCGAGGACGCAATAAAAGACCAGCGCCATCCCAATCTTTCGCCTGATTTCAGCCCCCCGGCAGTACCAACCGATCGAGGCGACGAGGAGAGGCAGTACCAGGGCCGTCTCCTTGCTGAAGAATGCAACGCCAGCCAGCACCACCGCAACGATGCCCGCCGCCCGGCCCTTCGAAAGCAAGCAAGCGAGCGATCCCAACATGGCGGCCGCTGCGGCTAGGTCGGTGCTCGCTGAAAACCAAAGTGCCGCTTCGCGCTGGGCCGGCGCCGCAAGAAACAACGCGCCCGCCAGCGCAGAGGTCGCACGCGACACACCCAATCGACGCGCCACCAGAGATAGAAGGCCAGCACACGAAGCGTGAAGAAGGAACGCCGACAATGCGAACGGCCACCGACGCCCACCGCCAATCCTTTCCAAAAGCCACCAGAGAACCATGGGCACGGGTCGGTAGTACTCGCCGCCGTGCTTGTCGGAGACGAAGGCGACCAGTGGATTTCGTTCCAGTCGGGCAAACGCGCGAAAGATGTGGTCGTCGCCTAGAAATGTGGTCGCCAACCCAAAGTCCCGTCCCACAAGAGCCAACAACAACAGGGCCAGCACCGTCCAGAACAGCCGCCGCGTGCGCAAATCAGGCAAATCGACTCCTGTTTTATGAATGGGAGTATCTCCGGACCGCCAAGGGTGAAACGCCTGCGCACGACCGACATCTCAATGGAAGACGCCGAAGGCCAAGCACGGCCATTTGCCGATGAAAGGAATCTAGCCGATGTCCCACAGAAGACTCCTCCCGCTCCTCGCATTCGTGGCAGGAATCGCAGCAGGGCCAGGGTCCGCCCTCGCGCAAGCAACGCAATTGAGTGGCACGGGTAAGGTGGAATACCATCTGGTGCACAAGTTCCACAAGGTCGTCGGCGTCAGCAAGGCCATGGTCGTCCGTGGGACCGTCGACGGGTCCGGTCTCAAGCTGATGGCCCGCGCCCAGGTCAGCACCTTCGACAGCGACAACGCCAACCGAGACGAGCACATGATTGAGACCGTGGAAGGCGCAAAGTACCCCTGGGTTTCAGTGCGGGCTGCGGTGCCAGGGTTCAAGCTGCCGGCCCGCGGGGCCACCGTCGTCGCCGTCCAGGCCGCCATAGAACTGCATGGGGTTTCCGTGAACCATCCCATCGACATCAAGATGGAGACCAACGACGGCGTGCACTTCAAGGCCAGCTTCGAGTTCGACGAAAGCCTGACCGCCCACAAGATCGAACGGCCGAGTCTGATGTTCATACCGGTGGACGACCTGATCAGGATCATCGGCTCCGCCGACGTGACGGCGAAAAGCTAAGCGGGAGTCCCTGCTCGGAAGCCCGCGACACACCGGCTACGCTTCCGGTCGCGCAAGGGGTGTTCTACACTGCGGTCGTGGCATCCGAGACCCGACCGACCGACAATGCGACAATGGCGCCGGCCGTGTCGCTGCGCTTTGTCGCGGGGACCATCGAGGTGCTCGGGCTTGCGAGCGCCGCGCACCTGCCGGCCGATTGCGTTTGGGACGAACGCAGTGCCTGCTTGCGCGCGCCGGCGTGCCGGTATGCCGATATCGTGCGGGCGCTGCGGGCGCAGAAGATCGGATACCTCGACCAGGCTCGCGCCTACCAGACCCTTGCCTCGGGCGCGCTCGTGCACCGCGAGCCGCGGCCCTACCAAAGGGAAGCCTTGGCCGCGTGGTCAGCGGCAGGGTTTCGCGGCGTGGTAGTTCTACCCACGGGCGCAGGAAAGACCCTGGTGGCGCACATGGCCATCGATGACCGCCGGCGTAGCGCATTGGTCGTAACGCCGACGCTGGATCTCGTCCGCCAGTGGCACGACGGCCTGGGCACGACCTTCGCCACGAAGATCGGCGTCATCGGAGGCGGCGAGTACGACGTCCAGCCACTCACTGTGACCACCTATGACTCGGCTTACCTGCACATGGAGAACATCGGCGCCCGCTTCGGGCTGGTGGTGTTTGACGAATGCCATCACCTGCCGGGCGAAAGCTACGCGTTGGGCGCGCGCTTCTGTCTTGCGCCGTTTCGCCTGGGGCTGACCGCGACGCCGGAGCGCGAAGACGGCCGCGACCCCATCCTCGCCGATTTGGTCGGTCCCATCAGCTACCGAAAAGACATCGTCGAGCTGACCGGCCAGTACCTTTCCGACTACGAAACCCTGCGCGTGACTGTCGATCTGTCGCCCGCGGAACGCGACGAGTACGAAAGCGAACGCGCCATCTACCGCCAATTTCTCTCGGACTACGGCATATCGATGGCGAGCCCCAGTGGATTTTCCGATTTCATTATCCGCTCGTCGCGCACCGAGGAAGGCCGCCGCGCCTTCGCCGCCTATCGCCGCCAACGCGAGATTGCCTTCACCGCGCCGGCCAAGCTCGACTACCTTGAAGAGCTGCTGCAACAGCACCGCCGCGATCTCACCATCGTGTTTACCCAGGACAACGCCACCGTGTATCTGCTGTCGCGGCGGTTCCTGATTCCCGCCATCACCCATCAGACGCGGGTCAGCGAACGCACTGAAATCTTGCGCGGCTTCGCCCGCGGCGAATACGGCGCCATCGCGACCTCGAAGGTGCTCAACGAAGGCGTCGACATTCCCGAGGCCAACGTCGCTATCGTGATGTCAGGTAGCGGGTCGGTACGCGAGCACGTGCAGCGCCTGGGCCGCATCCTACGCAAGGGCGAAGGCAAACGCGCCATCCTGTACGAGCTCGTTACCGGCGGCACCAGCGAATCCATGACCAGTATGAGGCGTCGAGACCACATTGCTTACCGCTGATCTGGTTTGTGTCCGCCGCCGCGGCGATCGCCTGCTGGTGGTTCCGCTTAGCGAAACCGAGCGCGTGCGCGCGAGAGCGTTGGCCGCCACCGCGCTCTCGGTCATCAAGGCGCACGTAGGCCTTCCGCGCGGCGCCCTTCTGGAGGCGTGGAACGAGATTCCCGTCGCGCCGCAGGAGAATCGACTGGCGCGCGGACTCTGGAAGCTGGCGCTCGACGCATGCGAATTCGACGAGGGCGGCAGCGTAGACCCGGTGGCGCTCCGCCGGGATCTCTTTCTGCGCGCGGCAAGCCTGCGCCGGGGCGACGGGCACACATTCGCGCGCGACCTTCTGTTGCGCGAAATCGCCGAGGCACGGCAGACCAGCACCGACGCCATCGAGGAAGCCCTGTACGCCGACCTGCCGAGCGCGCATCTTCTGCGCGAGGCCCGGATGCTGTCGCCCGAGCGATTGCTGGAGAGCTACGATCTATCGCAACACCAGGCCGTGCTCTTGCGCGCGGTGCACGTGCGCGCCCGCGTGTTCTGCCCCGACGCCGGCGGATACCGCGCTCTGTTCCGCAAGCTGAAGTTTCACCGATTGCTCTACAGCATCGAAAGGCTGGATCGGGACCTTGGTTACGCGGTGGACATCGACGGCCCCTTCAGCTTGTTCGAGCAGACCACCAAGTACGGGCTGCGACTCGCCCTCGCCCTGCCCGCCATCATGGCGTGCGCGCAATGGGACGTCACCGCCGACTTGCGCTGGGGCAAGGATCGACGTCCCCTGCGCTACCACGCCCGCGGTGGAGAGCAAACTCCGACTGGCGACGCCGTGGAGACCGCCCTGCCCGACGAGTCCGCGGCGCTGCTCGCTGATCTGCGCAACCTGGATTCGCCCTGGCGGGCGTCGCCATCGGACGCGATTCTCGACGTGCCCGGCGTCGGCGTGTGCATCCCCGATCTGCAGCTCGTCCATCGCGACACCGGGCGCCGCGTGTTCTTTGAGCTGCTCGGTTTCTGGAGCCGGGCGGCGGTCTGGCAACGCGTGGAGATGGTGGAACGCGGTCTTTCCGAGCCAGTCGTCTTCGCGGTCAGCAAACACCTGCGGGTCAGCGAAGAGATCCTCCCCGACGAGGTGCCCGCGTCGCTTTACGTATACGCCCGCGCCCTCAGCGCAAGCGCCATCCTTGAGAGGGTGGAGAAGGTCGCAGACCGCTTGCGCCCGTGAAAGAATTGCCGGTTGGGGGTATCATCGCCGCATGCTAGCGACCATCGTGTGGACCCTGGTGATTGCCGGTTCGCCGGCCCCAAAACTGCAACCCGACGTGGCCAAGGAAATGACCGCCGTCGTGGTGGCCATCAACAAGGTCCTGGGTCTCGAAAGTTGGACTACGGACGGAGCAGAGCCGTGTGTCGACCGCGGCGGTCTGGAGGCGACGGCGAAAGACGTGAGCGGCAAAGATGCCCGGGCCTGCGCCGCCACCGCTATCGAGAAGGGCTTTCCGAACCTCGGCAAGGAGTACACCGTTGGCATTCCCATGGCCGACATCGGCCCGGTGACGGTCTTTGCCATCGGCCAAGATGCTGCCGAGGGTTGGGGCGCGTACTCGTGCGATCCGACCCGCAAGTGTTCGCCGACGAAGCTCACGGCCGGTTCGAAGCAAGCCAAGCGCCTGGCCGAACGCCACCGCCGCGCCTGCGAATCCCCCAAGACCATCTGGTTTCCCGACCGGGACGCCGCCTGCGCCGGCAATTCGATGGCCGCCGCGCCTGAGCCAGCGCCTGCGCCGGCCCCTGCCAAGGCGCCGTCTGCGAAGCCAGCGCCGAACGGCGCCTCGTCTCCCGCGCCGTGGCCAGTGAAGGAATGAGGGATCTCTACCGGGCCGAGTGCATGATCAACGAATAGGCCCAGCTCCAGCATGGGAACTGGTCGGCGCAGGCGAAGTGGGACGCCTTTAGCTCACGCAGGACGCAAGCTATGGCGGCGGTGTCGGTCGAATCGGTCGGCCAGGGGGAGGAGTAGTAGAGGTGATTGGCACAACCTCCGGAGAAGGTAACCACGACGGTCCTTTCGAGCATGGGCATGCCGCAATCCTCGAGAAGATCCTTGAGTTGAAGGTCCCCGTCCACTTGGTTTCCACCATCGCTGTCGCAAGACACCGTGGGGCGGGTTTGGCACGTGCCGGGGTCCAAAGCGGAATCGAATCCGGTGCTCGAAGGGGCGACCGTGGGGCACGTCCCGGGATGGGTGAGCTGATCGCACACCGATATGCTCAGGCAAGGATCCGAGTCGATCATTGCTCCCGATTCGAAGGCACCCGTGTCGGAGAGGAAATCGCCGTCCGACACGGCGGAATCCTTCGTTTTGGTCGAGCTTCCACACGCCGATGAGAGCAAGAGCAGTCCAATAATCCCATTTCGCATGGCAACTACAGGGTAGCAACTACCCGACCTCCGCGCGGACCAACGTCACGAGCTTGGGCACCACGGGTGCGCCCCGTCACAGCGGCGGACTTGCGCTGGCGTCAACACCGGTGCAACCCTCCCGCGTCACGACTTTTCCTAGCGACCATGCGCGAGTACGCCGGCGCCGCTCGGCGCACGAAAAATGCAGTGGTCAACCAGGCCTAGCACGACTATTGTTCCCGCCCGGACAGTTCCCGAAAAAATGGAGAAAGACATGGCAAAGCTGACCGGAAGAGCCCTTGTCGCGCAGGGCGGTGGCCCGACCGCGGTGATCAACCAGAGCGTGGTGGGCGTGGTGCTCGAAGCCCGCCGATTCCCCCAGATCACCCACGTTTACGGAGCGCGCCACGGGGTTCGCGGCGTTCTCAACGAGGACTTCCTCGATCTCTCCGAGGCCACCTTGCAGAACCTGGAAGACGTGGCGATCACGCCCGCGTCCGGCCTCGGCTCGACCCGCGACAAGCCCGACATCGAGTACTGCAAGAACATGTTCAAGGTCATGCAGGCGCACGACATCCGCTACTTCTTCTACTGCGGCGGCAACGATTCGTCCGACACCTGCCGCATCGTCAACGAGCAGGCCAAGGCCACGGGCTACGACCTCGTCTGCGTGCACGTGCCCAAGACCATCGACAACGATCTAGCCGGTGGAACCGACCACTGCCCGGGCTTCGGCTCGGCGGCCAAGTTCGTGGGCCAGGCCTTCGCCGGCGCCAACATGGACAACCGCGCCCTACCCGGCGTGTACATCGCCGTGGTCATGGGCCGCCACGCCGGCTTCCTCACGGCAGCCTCGGCGCTCGGCCGCAAGTTCGAGGACGACGGTCCGCACCTCATCTACATGCCCGAGCGCGTTTTCGACGCCGACAAGTTCGTCTCCGACGTGCAGAAGGTCTACGACAAATACGGCCGCTGCATCATCGCGGTCTCCGAAGGCGTCAGCGACAAGTCGGGCGCGCCCATCATCACCTCGCTCAAGGGCTCGGAAAAGGACTCGCACGGCAACGTGCAGCTTTCGGGCACCGGCGCGCTCGGCGACCTGCTCGCGGACCTCATCAAGGCCAAGACCAAGATCAAGCGCGTGCGCGCCGACACCCTCGGCTACCTACAGCGATCCTTCTTGGGCTGCATCAGCAAGAGCGACGCCGAGGAAGCGCGCGCGGTCGGCCAACGCGCCGTGCAGTTTGCCGCCATCCACGGCACGGCCGGTTCGGTGGCCATCAAGAGAACGGGCGATTATGCCGTTACCTATGACTTGATTCCGCTCGAAGCCGTCGCCGCCAAGACCCGCCACATGGACGAGTCGTTCATCAACGCCGAGGGCAACAACGTCACGGAGGCGTTCCTCAAGTACTGCCGCCCGCTCGCGGGCGAAATGCCGACCCAGGACCGCTTTCAGGCCCCGGCCGTCGCCAAGATCCTGAACAAGTAACCATTTGGACCAAGGAGCGAAAGCAATGTCAGAGAATGCTCTCTATAAGGAAATTGGGCTCGTTAATACCCGTGAAATGTTCAAAGCGGCGATGAAGGGCAAATTCGCCGTTCCCGCCTACAACTTCAACAACATGGAGCAACTGCAGGCCATCGTGAATGGCTGCGTCGAGTCCGACTCGCCCTTCATCCTCCAGGTCAGCTCGGGCGCGCGCAAGTACGCCAACCAGACCCTGCTCCGCTACATGGCACAGGGCGCGGTCGAAATGATCAAGGCGGCCAAGAGCCCGCTCAAGTTCACCTTGCATCTCGACCACGGTGACACCTTCGACCTGTGCAAGTCGTGCATCGAGACCGGCTTCTCGTCGGTCATGATCGACGGCTCGCACCACCCATACGAGAAGAACATCGAGGAGACCCGCAAGGTGGTCGAGTACGCCCACAAGTACGACGTCACGGTCGAGGGCGAGCTGGGCGTGCTGGCCGGTATTGAGGACGACGTGGTCGCCGCGAAGTCGATTTACACACAGCCCGACCAGGTGGTGGACTTCGTGCAGAAGACGGGCGTGGATTCTCTCGCTATCTCCATCGGCACCTCGCACGGCGCCTACAAGTTCAAGGCCGCCCAGTGCACCCGGAACGCCCAGGGCATTCTTGAGCCCCCGCCCCTCCGCTTCGACATTCTCGAACAGATCGAAAAGCGCATTCCCGGCTTCCCCATCGTGCTCCATGGCGCCTCGTCGGTGGTGCAGAAGTACGTCGAGATGATCAACAAGTTCGGCGGCAAGATGGAAGACGCGGTCGGCATCCCCGAGTCGCAGCTGCGCAAGGCTGCAACCTCGGCGGTGTGCAAGATCAACATCGACTCCGACGGCCGCTTGGCCATGACCGCCGCCATCCGCAAGGCCTTCGCGGAGAACCCGAAAGAGTTCGACCCGCGCAAGTACTTGGGGCCGGCCCGCGACGAGCTCAAGACGCTCATCATCGAGAAGAACAAGAACGTGCTCGGGTCGGCCGGGCACGGCAAAGAGATCTTCGGATAAGAGAGAGCGCCGAGCACGGACCGAGAGCGCAGAGGGCACGGACGGGAAACCGCCGTGCCCTTTCGCATTTGTGCTGCAGCGTGCGCGCCGCCGTTCAGCACGTTCGCATCGTCCCATCGTTTGGCGGCTCGACCGACAGGTCCCGCTCTCCGCGTGAACGGCGAGAGGCAATCGGTGCTACGATTGCGGGATGCGCGCGAAGATGAGTGTGGGTCTCGTCGCTCTGTTCCTCCTCGGTTGTGCAGGATCGAATGCCTCTCCCGGTGACACCGATGCGGCGCCCGCTATGGGCGGCGATGTGGGCAGCGGGGGCAGCCTCGGGGCCAGCGGCGGACGTGTGACGGGAAGCGGTGGCCGTGTGACGGGAAGCGGTGGCGCCGCCGCTTCCACGGGTGGGCGTGCGGCCGGTGGCAGCACCGGACACGGCGGAGCCATCGACGCCGGCACGGTGAGCGCCGGCAATCCCAACGGTTCGTGCAGCGCCGGGATCCCCGCGCGCGGGCAGCCGGTGGACACCTCAACGCCCACCGCCAAGGTTGGAAATGGCTCCCCCGACAACTGCGACTTCGCCCATCTGCAGGCCGCGGCAACCAACGGCGGCATCATAACCTTCGACTGCGGCGCGGTTCCGCATACCATTGCGGTCACGGCGACGCTCAACCTGCCCATCACCAAAAGCACCGTCATCGACGGCGGCAACAAAATCACGCTCGACGGTGGCGGGGCCGTGCAGATCATGCGCTTCAACGGCACCGACTGGATGAAGAACACCAACACGGTCACCTTGCAACACATCACGCTGGTCAACGGGAAAACCACGCCTACCCAAGCCATCCCCACCGCTCCGGCTCCCTGCTCGCAGGGATACGACGATGGCGAGGGCGGCGCAGTCTACGTGCGCGACGGAAATCTGGTGGTCATCGACGCCATCTTCATGAACAACCAAGGCGCGCCCCTGGGTCCCGACACCGGCGGCGGCGCGATCTACATCAACGGCAGCAAGGACGGCGTTCTCATCGTCGGCAGCACCTTCATCGGCAACCAGGCTAGCAACGCAGGTGCGGTCGGCTGCCTATTCGCAGAGCTGGACGTCTACAACAGCTTATTCCAGAACAACCAAGCCGTCGGCCACGACGCCAACAACGACGACGCCAGCAAGTGCTCGGTGATCAACAACGGCCAACACGAAACCGGCTCGGGGGGCAACGGCGGCGCCCTCTACAGCGATGGCAACTCGGTGAACATCACCCTGTGTGGCGACGCCATCCTAAGCAATGCCGCCGGCCAGAATGCCTTCGGCGGCGGCCTGTTCTTCACCAGCAACGACTTCGGCGGCACCTTGACCATCATCGACACAACCATGACCGGCAACACCGGCGGCTCCTGGACGCAGGTCTCCACCGGCAGCGTCACCAGCGCCGGCACCGCCGTCGGCACCAACGCCAAGAGCATCACCATCACCAATTCGACCCTTCAGGGTGTGAAGTAGCTCAATCCCCGAACCGCGGCTCCGATTCGGATGCCTTCGCCTTGGGCGGTGCCGCTGACTACCCCTTGAGGGCTGCAAGGACCTTGTCGTAGTTCGGCTCACGTGCGATCTCGGGCACCAGCTCGGTGTAGATGACATTGTTGTTCTCGTCGAGCACCACCACCGCGCGCGCGCACAAGCCCGCCAGCGGACCCGTGGTCATCAGCACACCGTAGTCGCGCGCGAAGTCCTTCGACCGCATCATCGATAGGGTGACGATCTCCTTCAGCCCCTCGTTCGATCGGAAGCGCTCGGATGCGAACGGCAAGTCCGCCGAAACGATGGCGATGGCACAGTTCGGAATCTCCTTGGCGCGGGCGTTGAACTTGCGCGCCGACGTCGCGCACACGGATGTGTCCAAACTGGGCACGATGTTGAGGACCTTGCGTTTCGCCCCGAAGGTCGACAGTGATACATCCTGCAAGTCCTCCGCGACCAACTTGAAATCGGGAGCCGTGCTCCCGATTACCGGAAGTTTCCCGGAGGTTTCGATTGGGTTTCCCTTCAGTGTCACGGTTGCCATGCGTTTGACCTCTTTGGGGACACACACTACCAGAACGCCATGCCAGTCGAGCATCCAAGTGGGGCCAGCTTGACTTTGACTACGGCGGGTCGTAGATCGCCCACATGCCGAATCGGCCGAACGGCCCGAACGGGGGAACCACCTGGCACCTGGCCCGGGGCTAAGCGCATAAGCGCCGGAGATCGCCTCCCTCCGAGCCCGACAGCTAACCTCGTAGGCAGCGACCAGACGGAGGTCATGGCCGCAGAGGAGCACAACCCATGTCCGAGAAGTCGAGCGCAAGCGCTGCGCCCGCCGACCCCGCGCCCGCGGAGGACGACAGTAGTCAGATCTCGCTCATCGACGCGCCGTCCCTCCTGGAACGCGCCTGGAACGTTCTGCAAGGCCGACCGAAGAACTTCCGCGATCCGAAGATCTTTCACAACATCTCGCTGATTGCGTTTCTCGCGTGGGTCGGGCTTGGGGCCGACGGACTGTCATCGTCCGCATACGGCCCCGATGAATGTTTCCGGGCCCTGCGCGAGCACGGAAACTACACCTTCCTGGCGGTGTTTCTCGCGCTTGCCACCGCGGTCACGGTCATGATCTTGTCCATCTCGTACAGCAAGATCATCGAGCACTTCCCGTCGGGCGGCGGCGGCTACGTCGTCGCCACCAAGTTGCTCGGCCGTCACGCCGGCGTGGTTTCCGGCAGCGCGCTCTTGGTCGACTACGTTCTCACCATCTCGGTGTCGATTGCCTCGGGCGCCGACGCCATTTTCAACATGCTTCCGCTCGGGGTGCATCGATTCAAGCTCGCGGTCGAAATCGCGGCCATCGTCGCGCTCATCCTCCTCAACCTGCGCGGCGTGAAGGAGTCGGTCACGGCCCTCTTGCCTATCTTCCTGCTCTTCATCGTCACCCATGCCATCCTCGTGACCGGAGGAATCGCCACGCACTTCACCCACGTGGCCGCCGTCGCCGGCAACGTCGCCGACGGTCTTCACCAAGGCGTCTCGACCCTTGGGGTTTGGGGTCTGTTCATGATCTTTACCGCGGCGTTCGCGCGCGGTAGCGGCACCTACACCGGCATCGAGGCCGTGTCCAACGGCCTACAGATCATGCGCGAGCCCAGGGTCCATACCGGCAAGAAGACCATGGTCTACATGGCACTCTCCCTCGCCATCACGTCGGCCGGCATTCTGCTTTGCTACCTGCTCTTCGATGTTGCGCCCAGCGAGGGCAAGACCCTGAATGGCGTCCTGGTCGAGGCGTTCGCCGGCAACTGGCAGCTTCTCGGCCTGCCCTTGGGCAAAGTCTTCGTGCTGCTCGTGCTCGCCTCGGAAGGCGCCCTGCTCTTCGTCGCAGCGCAGACCGGTTTCATCGATGGACCCCGAGTCATGTCGAATATGGCCGTGGACTCGTGGCTGCCGCGTCGATTCGCATCGCTGTCCGACCGACTGACGACCGCGAACGGCGTCGTCATTCTCGGCGGCGCCGCCCTAGTGCTTCTGGTCGCCACCCACGGCAATCTGGACACCCTGGTCGTCATGTACGCCATCAACGTGTTCGTGACCTTCTCGCTCTCCCAGCTCGGCATGGCGCGCTTTTGGTGGCAACGGAGCAAAGTGGTCCAGCACTGGAAGCGCCAGTTCTCACTCCATGGCGTCGCGCTGGTCCTGTGCCTCGGCATTCTTGCCTTCACCATCGTGCAGAAGTTCTCGCAAGGGGCATGGGTCACCTTGGTCGTCACCGCCGCCATCATCCTGCTGTGCCTCTGCATCGAGCTTCACTACCAGAACATCGCCCGCCAACTGCGCAGGCTCGACGAAGAGCTCGGCGACCTTGGCGTCATCGAAGGCTTGGGCGGCGAGCCCGATCCTCTCCAGCCCACCGCGGTCCTCATGGTGGGCAGCTACGGCGGCATCGGCATCCACTCGCTTCTGTCCATCCAGCGCAGCTACGCCGGGTATTTCAGGAACGTCATTTTCGTCTCCGTTGCGGTGCTCGATTCGGGCAGCTTCAAGGGGGCGGAAGAAATCGACAAGTTGCAGAAGCTCACCCGGGAGTCTTTGGAGAAGTACGTGAAGCTGGCGCGCGGGCTGGGCTGGAACTCGTCCTCCCGCATGGCGTCCGGCCTGGACCCCGTCAAGGAAGCCACGGCCCTCTGCACCGGGCTTGCCGCCGAATTTCCGCGCTCGACCTTCTTCGCCGGCAAGCTGATCTGGAAGCGGGAAACCTGGTGGCAGCGCATCCTGCACAACGAGACCGCCTACCAAATCGAACGCCGCCTGCACTGGAAAGGCCTGCCCATGGCCGTGCTCCCGATCCGCGTGGGTCTGGGAGCCGAGACGCGTGCGGCACCGGTGAAAACCGCATAGGACTCACGGACGACAGATCGAGTCAACAGGTCACGGGCAGCCGAGGCAGCTGCAATGGTCTTGGGTGCGGTGGCCGTTCACTGAAGGTAGATCCACAGGGAGAAACGGAGGATCGGAGCCGGAGAATCCGTGACGCTGGCATCACTCACCGGGCTCACCGGCTGGCACCCTCACCCGGGCGCCACTCACCCGGCGGAATTGGCTTGGGCGGAATTGCCTTTTCGAACGAGGGTAGGCTCGATAGACCAACTCCAATGGATGTCACTGCCTCCCCCCGATTGAGCCTGGCATAATGCAGACGCAACGTGGGCAAGCAAAGTCGAAAGAAGCGCGAACGCAGGGACCCTAGCACCCTCGACCAGCACCGACGGCAAGGTAAGGTGCTTGTCCCCCCTCTGGCCACGCTGTCATTTCAACTCAGCCGGTGGTCTGACGTCCGGCTGCCCGAGCTACTCTGGGCAGCGCTACTGCTTACCCACGGACCGCGGCTCAAGGTTATCGAGCTGCTGCGGAACGTCGGTCAGTACTTCGGCGAGCATTCATCGGACCTCCGAGGACAACGCCCAACCATTTCCGGGCTGGCGAAGGTGCCAGACGTCCATCGAGAGCGAATTCTGGCCATCCTCACCCAGGCAGAGCCAGCTCGCTTGGTTCTTTCGCCACTTCTCCTGTTCGAAGATCTCCCAGGCAGGGAATACTGGGTCAATGTCTTGCCGCCGCCCGAGCCAGACGCATGGGCAATACTGGCCGAGACTATCAGGAAGACTCTGTTCCACCAGTCCCAGGAGGCGACGGACACCCAGTGGGCAGGTGTATTCGCCAGCCTTTCGTCGGGCGAGCTTCAGATGATGGAAAACGTCGCCGACCACGCCAAAGAGATTGCCTTCTATCCGCACCTGGGAGACCGGAGGAAAGTTCAGCCTGGCATTCGATCCACGGCGGGAGCATTGGATGGAAGGGGTACACTGGACCGGCGATGGGGCGATGCTTTCTGGAAAGCCTGTTTGGACAACACGCCGTGCTCTCCTCTTGATGAGGATGCGAGCCCCACGCCACCAGCAACGGGAACGACGGCGGAGCGCCTGCGGGTTGTATCGGCGGCCGTTCGCACCCATGCCCTTCAGTCAACAGTGACGACTGCCCCAGACCCCAAGCATGACACGACCTTCGACATAGCCATGTATGTCCTGGCGCTCGTCGAGGAGCTGCTCAAGATTGGCAACGCCTCGACGCTCATGGCGAAATCGGCCCTTCGCACGGCACTCGAGGCGAACATCACACTCGCGTATCTCGCAGGCAAGGACGACCTTGAACTGTGGCGCTCATACCGTGTCTTCGGCTCCGGCCAGGCGAAGCTGGTCAGTCTCAAGATTCGAGACGCCGTTGGACCAACGCCGATGTCCATCGATTCAACCCTCGTGGAGCAGCTGGCGAACGAGGATATGTGGGAGGAGTACCTCCCCATCGAGCTCGAGCACTGGGACAAGTCGAACCTCCGCGAGATCGCTAACCAGGCAAATGCCAAGCCGAACAGGCGACCGCGCCTCCTCAATCCGTGCAAAGACGATCTGGTCAGGCCGCGGTTCGGCTGGCGTTCGGCATTCGTCCTCTTTGGCCAATCTTCCTGACGGAGATGTTCTCGTCATCGGGGGATGTTCGACAGACTCGTGTGGTAGCAGCGTCCTCACCAGTGCAGAGATCTGCACGCCGTAAAGTACCAATCGCAGACGAGAGATTCTTGTACGACTCCATGTCGTGCGGACCTCTGGCACCGGCGCAGGAACGCTGGCATCGCTCACCGGGCCGACGGATGATGCCCGCAGCGTGGGCGGCATCGAGTCCGCGGCAAGCCTGAATCACGAGGTTGACCGCGCGAACCAAGGGCAGGGAACCTTCGCGCGCCAGGAAGCACGGTCACGATGAACGGAATACGACGCGTATCCGAAATCGATCACGAAGGCGATGTTCTCACTCTCCAGCGCACCCGCAGCCCGGGCCTCGCGATGATCCGGGGCGTAAGAGCTGCGATCGGTCGCGATCAGATTGGAGGCCGTCGCAGAAGCTGCGCCCGCGCATGCATCGGTTCGCGCTCGTGGCGTGGTTCGCGCAGTCCTGGCGAGGCACGGGATAGGAGCCATCCTGGTCGGCAGGCGGTTGTCTTCGACGAGATTTCGAAAGATCATTCGGCGTCAGTCGGAGGCTCCGGCGTCCGCGCCCTCGCAGGCGGGGAGTGGGATCGGGGAAGCGCAGGAGGGGTTGGTGAACGAGAAGGTGGCGGCGCCCGCGAGGCAGAGCTGGCCCAGGACCGGGCCGTCGCTGCCGATCGCCACGAGGGCACCGCTGGCGTCGTAGGCGTAGAGGTACGAGAAGTCAACGTTGGTGACCGCGATGACCGTGTAAGCGCCGCAAGACCGCTCGTCCGGAAGGGGCGCCGCCGCGCAGAAAGCCGGGTCCTTCTCGGCGGCGGAGAGGGTCGAGACACAGTGCACGCCGAACTGCCCAGGGGGTGGATCGCCCTGCGCGCATAGCGCGGAGACCGTCTGCCCGCAGAGGGCGCCGGCGTCGCCGCCCACCGACGAGCCGCCCGAGCAGCCAGCGGCGGCGCCCAGACACCCGAGCACAGCCACGAGCGCGATCGCGCCTCTCATGAGCCTCGCACCTCGCAACGAGCAGCCGTGACTCGGCTTAGGGAAGAAGGATTGTGCCTCGGAATCGACGTCGTGGTTGGCGCCCAGGTTGCAATCGATGACAAGCCCGCCGGCTCTCACCGCTTCGAGGGTCTTGATTGTGTCGACGTGCCGAGACAGCGAGCACACACTCATCACAAGAGGATTGGCGAGAGGAATTCCCATCTCGGTTGTCTTCAGGTCAGCCATGTTTCACCTTTCTTATGTTGGTTGCCTCTAACTGCCCGTGGGATGCTGTAGACCTCACCCGCGCAGCTAGAAGAGCCACCCATGCGTGTTTGAGTAGTGAGTTCAGTCACGGTGGCAGTCGCGGGCCTCGCCCCGTCGAAGACGACGAGAGCACACGGATCTGTACGGCCGCCGAAGCTGCGCGGCTATTGGATCGGTTGGTGGGCGGTTCCTGGGGTTGGTTCCAGAGGTTTGTTGGCTATTTGGGGGCTTTGGCCTGAAGTGGCTGCCAAGGTGAACAGGTGACCGCGTTGAAGACGCGCGCAGGTTGGGGGCGAGACGGATGCTTCGTCGTGGAAGCGGTCAGTCTCCCACAGATTTCGGGCGCGACCTCGACGACGAAGATGCGGCTGGCTGCAGACGGCAGACCTCACCCTTGACCGCACTGCCGGCGGCACCGTGAGCCTCGGCCTGGGTCGTCACGGTGGGGCCGACGCGCTCAAGGGCAGCGCCGGAGGGAAGGCCCCCTCAAATGCGATTCGGTGAAGGAAGATGGCGGTCACGACGGCGTAACCGCCGGGGCCGCCCGAGACCGCGAACCCGAATCTAGAATGGAATGGCCGTAACCGTGTAGCCGCTCAGATCGAAATTGCCGGTGCTTGTGGCTGAGGACGTGAACAAGGTGGCGCAGACCGGGCTGTTCGATACCAACCGGGGCCCAGCTATCGAATCGCTGTAGCTGCAAAGGACATCATCGTCCGTGGTTCCATAGAGGGTGTAGCTGTAGCTCGCGTCGGAGCAACTGCCCTGCACTTGCCATAGAACCATGGAGCAATTGAGGATGAGGAGACTGTTCTTCTTGTCTCCGCACATGGCGTGGCTGGCATTGGCGATGAATGAAGCCGTGTCGATTGCGCCCGAGCAGGCGTCCAATGGACCGGCCGCGTCCACCCCCGGCGCGACATCCCGACCGGCGTCCTGGGTGCTGACCACGTCGGTCGTGCAGAGCTGATTGATACACTGCACGGAAACGAGATCAATTGGCTGCGGCGATGAGCTGTCCGTCGGGGTCGTTCGACCCGTATCCGTCGTGTAGCCGAGAAACTTCGCGCACCCGAGCCCGTTGCAAGCCCCGGCCGGAAGCACAAGGCAACTCGCGTAGGCGCTCGACTCTGCCTTGGCCTCTCCCAGCGCTTGGTCCGCGCCACAACATCGTGCCGCAATCGCGATGGTGCAATCCGAGTCCCGCGTGCATGCGCGTGCGGCGATGGGCAGTCCCGCTGCCGAGATCGTGCTGCCGCCGTCGCCACACGCAGTCGGAAGACTCGCGTCCGAGGCGACGCCGCCAGTCCCAGGGCTTCCGCCGCTTCCAACAATGCCACCCGTTCCTGGATTGCCGCCGCTTCCCACAGTGCCACTCGTTCCCGAATTGCCACCGCTTCCTACCTTGCCACCCGTTCCCGGATTGCCACCGCTTCCTACAAAGCCACCTGTCCCGGAGTCGCCACCTCCCCCGGCATCACTGAGGTCCGACTTCGTGTTGCACGAGAGCGAGAGCGTCAGCAGAGTCACCATGCCGGTCGCTAGCAAGGCGGAGGATCGATTGCGAGTCGCGTTCATCATGGTCTGCCTAACGAGCAAAGCTCGTGCCGTCAAGATCGGACGCGAACGCCGTGAGAAACATTCCACAAAGCACGTCAAAACCCTCAAAAAACTGACTTCCTGCCGCAAGTCACGTCGCTCCCAGTCCACAACGAGGTGTGACCAGGGGCCGGTGGATGCTTTGGAGTTTTGCAGGCCTCGGCTACAATGGCCCCTCGTGCAACACAACGATCCTCCCCCGCTCAACACCTCCGCGGACAAGCTCGGCATGTCCGTGATGTCCGGCGCCCAGACCGCCGGGCCGGCGTCATGAGCACGCGGGGACTCCGCCTCTTCGGCACCAAACTACGCAGACGACCCTTGGCCGGTTTGGCAGGATTGGTCTCCGACTACTTGACCTACGTCGGGATGGTGGCGTTTTGGCTATTTCTCGTCATCAGCCGTCGGCCGCTGGTCTGGCTGGAACGGCGTTTGCGCCGCCCCATTCGTGAGGCGATCATCGCCAAGGTGGCGCGCCTCGCACGCGGCTGACCATGGATCCGATTTCGTTTCTCGCCTGGCGCTTTTGGTACTTCTTCCGTAACCCGGTCAGGCATCCGCCGGCCGGCACGAACGTGGTGTCGCCAGCCGACGGTCGCGTGCTTTATGTGCGGGAGATCCAGACCGGCAGCGTCCCGAATCCGATGAAAGGAGGGGTTGCGGTTCCCCTCGACGATTGGCTGGGAACCGCGTCGCCCGAGGCGGGCGGAACCCTCATCGGCATTTACATGACCCCGGTCTCGGTCCATTACAATCGCGCCCCCATCGCGGGACGAATCGCGGCCGTCACTCCCCGGCCTGCCCAAGGCGAAAATCTGTCGATGGTGCGCGCCTTCATGCGGGTCGTGTGGAACATGCAACCCTTTGAAAAGGACAGCGGCCACATCCTGCAGAACGCACGCAATACGGTCGTCATCGCTGGCGACTTCCCTGTGGTCATGATTCAGATGGCCGACCGGTTTGTCCGCGAGATCGATTGCTTCGTGACCGTCGGCCAAGAGGTACGCAAGGGCGACAAGATCGGCATGATTCGCATGGGTTCGCAGTGCGATCTCTTCATTCCCCGCAGCGCCGCAGTCGAAGTCACGTGCGCGCCGGGCGATCGGGTCGTGGCCGGCGAAACAATCCTGGCGACATACGGCCAGACCAACGCAAACGGTCATTAGACCTGCCTCGGCACGTCGCTCGCGCCGGGCAACAGCAAGAAAAAGCCGGTGCGTGCGAACCACGACGGCGCTAGAAGGGCCTCCATACAGATTCAACCGGGAGGCGCCCCATGAACATGCATCGGATGCTCTGTTCGCTTGCAATGGCTTTCTTGCTTCTGTGGAGCTCCAGAACTGTCGCCGATGAATCGACTGAGCCAACGGGAACGCCGTCCGCTTCTGCCGCGGGTCCAGCCCAACCATCCGCGGCCCGTGCCTCGACCTATCAGGCAGCATCGGCGGCCGATCGCATCGGTGAGCCCAGGCGGGCAAACGGCCTGACCATGGTGCCCGCGCAGGCCCCGACCGCCGCTAAGCCCAGCGAAGCGCCGCAGCCCAAGGTCGAATCCCAGCCATCGAGCCCTGCCGGGCCGGCTGGCGCCGACCCTGCAGAGGCGCAGGCCAACTCCCTCATCCCCGTCATCGATCCGGCCCTGCTCAAGCTGAAGGCGCAAATCAAGTCGGTGCGCCTGTCGCTCGCGGAAACCACGGGTCGGCTTATCGTGACCGACAAGAACCTGTCGTCGAGCACCGTGGATGTGGAGCGCCTGCGCTCGGAGAACACCTCGCTACGCGAGGGCCTAGCCAAGGCCGAAACTGTGGCCAAGAAGGCGGAGGAAGAAGTGGCGGTGCGGAGACAAGAGATGCGCATCCTCGAAGGGCGCGGCGGCGCCGGCGGCTCTGGCGCCACGGGGCTCGGCTTGATTCTCGCGCTCGCCGTGTCCTTGCTGTTGGCGATCGCCGTGTTCGGTCAGGGCAAGCGGCTGCGCACGATGCTCGCTGCGTTGTCCAAGCCCAAGGCCGACGAGAGCCGCCAGGAGCAGCTCCGCGCCCAACTCCGAGATGAACAGCAGAAGGCGCAGCGCCTCGAAGAGGAATGCAAGCGCCTGCGCGAGGCGAGCAACCGCACCACCGCCACCATGACCAGCAGTGGCGGCAAGGGTGCCAAGCCCGAGCAACTCCGCCGCGAGCTACGTGACCTCCGTGCTGCCGCCGAGGACCAGAAGCGCGCCGCCGAAGCACGCGTCCAGGCTCTCGAGGCCGAGGTGCAAAAGCTTTCCGACGAAAACAGGCAGCTCGATGGGGCGCTCAACCGGGCAACCGACAAGCTGGTTTTCCTCGGCCACGACGAGGTCGAAGAGACGACGTCACCCTCGGTCGACTGACGGCACCTACGCGCCCAGGGCACGCGCGATGAAGTAGCCGATCGCTCCGATGGCGGCGGACGCCGGGATGGTGAAGATCCACGCCCACACGATACGGCCAGCGATACCCCAGCGGACCTTGCCGCGGTTGGAAAGCGACCCCACCCCGACGATGGCGCCCGTGATGGTGTGGGTGGTCGAGACCGGAATTCCGAGCATGGTCGCACAGAAAATCGCCACCGATCCGCCGGTCTCTGCGCAGAAGCCGCCGAAGGGGCGCAGCTTGGTAAGCCGCATGCCCATGGTCTTCACGATGCGCCAGCCGCCCGACATGGTACCGATGCCCATAGCCAGATAACATCCGACGACGATCCATTTCGGGATCTCGTGCCCAGCCGGAAAATGCTTACCCAGGTAACCTTGTGAATACAGGAGCACCACGATGATGCCCATGGTCTTTTGGGCGTCGTTGCCACCGTGATTCAAGCTGAACGCCGCAGCCGACAGTAGCTGCAGACGCCTGAACCATCGGTCGACTCTGCCGGGATTGACCCTGCGCAGAAGCCACGAGCATCCAACCGTCATGACGGCTGAACCAAGGTAGCCAATCACGGGTGAAACCACGATGAAGAGCGCGGTGGTGCTGATCTTCGACCAGCCCAAGATGCCTAGCCCTGCCTTGGAGACCCCAGCACCGATCAGACCGCCCACCAGCGCGTGCGACGAGCTTGAAGGCAACCCCCACCACCAGGTGAGCAGGTTCCACGCGATGGCTCCGCCCAGCGCGCCGATGACCACGGCCATGTCGACGATGCTCGGATCGATGATGTCCTTGCCGATGGTGCCCGCCACGTGCAACTCGAACACCGCGAACGCGATGAAGTTGAAAAACGACGCCCACAGCACCGCTTGGAATGGGGTGAGCACACGGGTGGAAACCACCGTCGCTATCGAATTGGCGGCGTCGTGGAATCCATTGATGTAGTCGAAGATGAAAGCGGCCCCGATGACCGCGCAGACCAGAACGAGCTTGTGATCCACGGTCTGCCTACGAGTTTTCGAGGACAACGCCCTCGATGATGTTGGCGACGTCCTCGCAACGATCGGTTGCGGTTTCCAGCAGCTCGAAGATCTCCTTCCACTTGATGACCTGGATGGGATCCTTCTCTTCCCTGAACAGCTTGGCGATGGCCCCGCGCAACTGCACGTCGGCCTCGTTTTCCAGGCGGTTGATCTCCACGCACTTTTCTAAGATCAGCTCGGGATGCTTCAGGTTGCGCATGCCGGCAACGGCCTCACTGATCCGTTCCGATCCGGACTGCAGTACCCGCGCGAGATCCCACAGCTCCTTGTTGTTGCTGTTCACGCCGTAGAGAGCTACCCGCTGGGAGGCTGCCTCGACGAAGTCCATCACGTCGTCCATCTTGGAAATCAGCCGGAAGATGTCGTTGCGATCGATGGGCGTGATGAATACCTTGTGCAAACGCTCGACTACGTGATGCGTGATGGTGTCGCACTCGCTTTCGATGGCCTTGATCCTCGGGCAGGCGTCGGCCGCGGCGACTTTGCCTTGCGCCATCTCCACGAATGCCCGGCAGCCTTCTACGGTCTTTTGTGCGTGTCTTTCGAACTCGTCAAAGAAAGATTCATCCCTGGGCAGAAGTCGCATCGTGCCCGGCTGTATCGCCGAAGTGTTCCGACCTGTCAATGCCCGGCGGATAAATCACGACATCGACAAGCCATGCTTCGCCACCCGCACGTGGCATAGTGCACGCGTGACCGAAAAAAATGCATCTCGAGATCAGCCCGACAACATCGCGCACCTGTCCCACTACCGGGCCCGTCTCGCACGCGGGCAGCGAGCCCGACGGGCCGACGAGATCTTCGCCACGCCCGATCCTCCGGCGGCGATCCGTGCTTTGCCGGAGGACGAGCTCTTCTATCTCGTTCACGAAATGGGTTTTCCCGAGGCGATGGAGATCCTGGTGCACGCCAGCGCCCCGCAAGTCCAAGCCGTTCTCGATCTTTCCATCTGGGACAAGGACCGCGTGGACCTCGAAAAATCAGATGCCTGGCTGGCGACGCTGGTGGAGGTCCCGCCCGCGACGCTTGGGCGATGGGCCGAGGGTATCGACGTGGAGCTGTTGGCACTGCTGATACGCAGGCGAGCACACATCTACGATCTGTCGCTGGAGGAAGCCCCCGACGAGCCAGAGGGCGTGCTCTGGGACAGCCCCGATCGCCTGTTCACTATCGACCTTCCGGGCGATCCCGACCACGCCCGCGTGACCCAGCGGCTGCTGGATAGCCTTTACCGCTATTCCCCGACCATGATGAGGAAGCTCCTGGTCGGCGTGCGCGCTGAATCCGATGCCGAGCTGGAGGAGGAAGCCTTGCGTTGGAGGTCGGGTCGTTTGACCGACTTGGGCTTCGTGGATTACCTGGAGGCCCTGGAGGTTTACCGGGAGCTGGACCCAGCTTCGGTTCACGTCGGCGAGGCGTCTGCGCCCCGCGTGCGTCCCGTAGGCGCGGACGATGGCGATCACCTGCGTCTGCCGGCGCTGATGGCCGAGCGACTATCCGGCCGAACCCCCTTTGCGCGCGCGGTGGCGACCCTGCCAACCAGGGAGGATGCCACCGAACTGCACTTCGCCCTGGTCGCGCTCTGCAACCGCGCCCTATCCGCCAATCAGGCGATGCCGAGCGACGACGAGGCGATCCGCGACGTGCTGGGCCGGGTGTCGGCAACGCTGGACCTCGCCATCGAGTTCCTGGCGCGCGGCGACGCCGAGCGCGAGGGCGCGGCTATAAAATCGGTCCCGCTGGTGACGCTTCATCGCCTAGGAATGAGCGTCATCGGCAAGCTGCGCCGGCTGGCCCTGGCGCTACGCAAAGGCAATCCCTTCGCCCGGCTCCTGCCGGCGCTCGATATCTTCGAAAGCAATGACAGCCAGGTTCTCCGTAGCCTCACCAGGCCCCACTCGCTCTTCCCAAGGCTGCTCGAAGACCCGCCGGCCGCTGGCGAGCGGCCGTTCGCCTCGCTGGCCGACATTGCGGTCGCGACCCACGCGGTCGAGCGGGCGGCTGCTGCGGTCGAGCTCTTGAGCAGACTGGGCGTCCAGCCAGCGCAGCTCTCCCCCGAGTCGCTCGCCACCATGGCACAGGAAGTCGAGACGCCGACGGCCAAAGCGTCGCTAGATCCCGCTGCCATCGACACGGATGTCGTAGCCCGCACCGTGCTCGTCCAAAGCCTTCTCAGACTGCCGACAACCCCGTTGGCACCGCTTTCCGGCGCGGCCATCAACAACTTCAAGCTAAACTTTAATAATGGTCATCAAGTGACTGAAATCGCATTACATCAAGCGTTCGATATTCTCCGAATCGTCTCGCAGAACGGTCGACTGGAGGGACCTGCCCTAGAAGTGGCCTCGCGCTGGGTCCGCACTCTTAGCCCGCTTGGCCCGGTTCTGGGAGCCTACCGTCCTGAGTAGCCGCCAGCATCGCTTTCGCAGCACCTTGACTTTTGCCCGGCTTCCGCTGTACGTCAGAGCCCCTGCGAAACGTAACTCTGTGGGAATAAGCCGACGCGACCAGTTGTTACTGCGCCGGCACATCGAGCGAGGTACCCATGTCAGAAACGATGATCAATGTCGACAACCTGACCAAGGAATACGGTCAATTCAGGGCCGTGGATCAGGTGTCATTCAAAGTCCACAAGGGAGAGGTCCTCGGTTTTCTGGGGCCCAATGGTGCGGGCAAGTCCACCACCATGAAGATCCTCACCTGCTTCCTGGCGCCCACGGCGGGTAGCGCCCAGGTGGCCGGGTTCGACGTTTTCGACCAGTCGCTGGAGGTCCGCCAGCGCGTCGGGTACCTGCCCGAAGATACACCGCTCTACAGGGACATGACGGTGCTTGAGCACCTGGAGTTCGCCGCCAACATGCACGGCATGACCGGCGACCGGGTCGGGTCCCGCATCAAAGAGATCGGCGGACGCTGCGGCCTTGGCGACGTGGCGGGCAAGCTGGTGGGCGAGCTCTCCAAAGGCTACCGGCAGCGGGTGGGCCTCGCGCAGGCCATGCTCCACGACCCGGACATCCTGATCCTCGATGAGCCCACCAGCGGCCTCGACCCGAACCAGATCGCAGAGATCCGCGCCCTCATCAAAGAGGTAGGTAAGGAAAAGACAGTCATCCTGTCGACCCACATCCTGCCCGAGGTGCAGGCCACCTGCAGCCGCATGCTCATCATCAGCGGCGGCAAGCTGGTGGCGGACGGCACGCCGGACGAGCTGCGCGCCCGCGAAAAGGCCACCCGCTACCGGTTGGTGGTCGAATCCAACGGCAGCGCCGCCGACGCCTTGAAGGAGAAGCTGACCGGCGTTTCCGGCGTTGCCCACTGCAAGAAGGTCGCTGGCGAAGACGGCGCGCATACCTTCGAGGTCGACGGCGATGCCAAGAACGACCTGCGCAAATCGCTGTTCAGGGTCGCGGTGGACAACAAGTGGCCGCTGCTTGAGCTCTCCCGCCAAGCCGCCAGCCTGGAAGACGTTTTCCGCAACCTCACCACCGGGGAAGAGCACAAGTCATGAGCACCACCACCACTGTCGCAAGACGCGAAATCAGAACCTATTTCAACTCGCCCGTGGCCTACATCGTGGTCATGGTGTTCATGCTCATCTCGGGCTACCTGTTCTTCAACCAGCTGTTTCTGGAGAAGCAGGCCGAGCTGCGTTACTACTTCACGCTGACGCCGCTCATCTTCACCTTCATCATCCCGGCCATCACCATGCGCCTGATCGCCGAGGAAAAGGGCAGCGGCACGCTGGAGATGCTCATCACCATGCCGGTGCGCGACTGGGAGGTCGTGCTGGGCAAGTTCTTAGCCGGCATGGCCATGCTGGGCGCGATCGTGGGGATGACGATGTTCTACGGCATAACCGTCGCGGTGCTCGGCCCGATCGATCGCGGTCCGCTCATCACCGGCTATCTGGGCCTGTTGCTCATGGGCGGCTCCTACGTGGCCATCGGCGTGATGGCTTCGTCCTTGACCCGCAACCAGATCGTGGCCTTCATCCTAGCCTTTGCCATCTCGTTCGGGTTCTTCATCTTCGGACAGATCGTGCAATTCGCTCCCGACTGGCTTGCCCCGGTGCTGGCCTATCTCAGCATGGGCAACCACTTTGAATCGTTCTCCCGAGGAGTCGTCGACTCGCGCGACGCCCTCTTCTATCTGTCCCTGATCGCGGTCGCCCTGGTCATCGCCACGGCGTCCCTCGAATCGCGCAAGTGGAAGTAACGGAAGGGAACTGCCCCATGTCGATTTCTAGCAAGAAGAAAAGCTACGCTTCAAACGCGCTTCTGTACGCCTTTTTCGTGGCTGGCGCGCTGGTTCTGGTGAACCTCATTGGGATGCGGGTCTTCCGGCGTCTAGACCTAACCGAGAAGCACATCTACACGCTGTCACAGCCGTCCAAGGACCTTGTGAAGAAGCTCGACGATCCCTTCATCGTCAAAGCCTACATCTCCAAGGATCTGCCGCCCGAGATCAAGCGCCTCTCGCGCGACCTGCGTGACAAGCTGGACGACTACAAGAACGCCTCGAACGGCCGATTCCGCTGGGAGGCGCTCGACCCCGGCACCGACAAGAAGCTGGAGGATGAGGCATCACGTTGCAAGGTTCAGAAGGTCCAAATCCAAAAGCTCAGTAACTCGAAGTTCGAGCTGGGCGCGTACTACCTCGGCCTTTGCCTCATGTTCCGGGACAAGAGCGAGGCGATCCCGCAGATCGTCAATGACGCTGGTCTCGAGTACCAGCTTTCGTCTCTCATCAAGAAGATGACGGTGAAGAAGAAGAAGATCGCCTTCACCACCGGCCACGGCGAGTCCGACCTCAACCAGGGCCTGCAAGCGCTGAAGACCGACATCGAGCAGGAATACGACACCACGACGGTCAATCCGTCGACCACCGAGATTGCGGCCGACGTCGACGCCCTGGTCATCGCGGGGCCGCACCAGGCCATCGACGACAAGGGACAGCGTGAGATCGACAGGTTCATCATGACCGGGCGAGGGGCAGTCTTCCTGGCCCCAGGGATGGCAGCGGGGTCGGCCGGCGCGCGCGGCATGGAGAGCCTGAAGATGCTTCAGGGCAACGACACTGGCCTCGAGAAGGTGCTTGGGGGCTACGGCTTCAAGATTGGTCAGGACATCGTGGTGGATCCCGAGTCCGCGGCACCCGGTGTAATGGATGTGGGTGGCGGCCGGCGCGCCCTTCTCTCTTCGCCGGCATTCGTCGCCGCGGCCACCGAAAAAGCACCCGGTCTTTCGGTCCTCGAAGGCGTGCGCGGCCTCGTCTTCCCGTACGCGAGCCCGGTCGAGCTCACCGGGCCGCTGGCCGGCGGCAACGTTCCGCCGGGCGGGAAGCTCTGGAAGCTCGCCGGTTCGTCGCCGAAAAGCTATACGCACTCGGGCTTCGCCGTGGTCGGCCCCGACATGAAGTTCGAGCAAGGCAAGGAAGCGCCGCGCTCCTACGCTTTCGGCTACGCGTACCACGGTCCACTCAAGAGTGCCTTCGTCAGCGCCCCGGCTGCATCGGTTTCCGCCGACAAGGACAAACAGCCGCTCGCCGAAACCGAGAAACCGGTGCGGCTGCTGGTCATGGGAGACGCGGCCTTTGCCTCGGACGACTGGACCCAGCTAGCGCGCTTCATGCCGGTCTACGGCGCCGGCGCCCAGCTGCTCTACAACGCCATCGGCTGGACCGTAGAGGACGAAGCTCTCATCCCGCTGCGCTCCAAGAACATGGACAGCCGCCAGCTCGCCGTCGCGTCCGAAACCAAGGCCAGCGTGGTCGAGTGGGCGAACGTCCTCGGACTTCCGCTGGCATTCTGCTTGTTCGGTGTCGCGCGTTGGCGCGTGCGCAAGTCTAACCGTATGAACCAACGGCTCTAGTCATTCGAGGTAGACGATGAATCGTAAGACCCTGATCGCCGGCCTTGTCTTCGCAGGCCTTATCCTGGCAACCGTGCTCCTGATGCGCTCACCTGAGAAGGGAGCGCGTACGCCCGAGTCGGCCCCACGTCCCATCGCCAAATTGACCGACGGCAGCTTCGACACCATCGAGGTGACCAAGGCCAAGACCACCACCGTGATCCAGAAGGCGGGCGACGCCTACAAGATCGTGAAGCCCATGGTTTATCCCGCGGACAAGGACGCCGCCAAGCTGGCCTTCGAATCGCTTACCAAGCTGGACTTCGGCGACGTGGTGTCCGACCAGAAGGCACGCCACGGCGAGTTTGAGCTGGGCGACGACGGTTTGCGCGTGGCCATCAAGAAAGGCGACAAGCTGCTGGCCGACTTGCGGGTCGGCAAGACCAACAATCAGATGACCATGGTGCGGGTGGAAGGAAAGGACGAGGTCTGGTCGACCACGGGCCTGTTCAAGTATCAGTTCGACAAGGACACCACCGGTTGGCGCGACAAGACCATCACCAGCTTCGAGGAGAAGGACGCCGAGAAGCTGCAAATCACGAGCAGGAGCGGGTCGAAGATCGTGCTCAGCAAGCCCGCCCCGCGTGACGCCGGACCGACCCCGGAGTGGCAGGTGGTGGAATCCTCGGTGAAGGTCGAGCCCTTCGACAAGAGCGTGGCGACCGGCGTGATCTCGCAGCTCACGGCCTGGAAGGCGAACGATTTCGCCGACAACGCCAAACCCGAAGACACCGGGCTCGATTCGCCCGAGCTCACCGTTACGGTCGGCTTGCGCAGTGGCAAGCAAGTCACGGTCCTGGTCGGCAAAAAGAAGGGCGAGGAAGACTTCTATGTCAAGAACGCCGACAACCCGCAGGTCTTCCTGGTCAAGAAATACAACGTCGACCGGCTGAACAAGCGCCCGATTGAGTTTCGCGACAAGACCATCTGCAACCTGAAGGCCGACGAGCTGACCGAGGTCGCCGTCACCCACGGCAAGGATTCCTTCACCCTGACCAAGCAGGGCAAGGACTGGAAGGCCACCAAGCCCGCGGGCTTCACCGCCGACGGCTCGAAAGTGACGAACATCGCCGGCGACTTCTCCGAATGGAAAGCGCAGGGCTTTGCCGAGGACAATTCACCCAAGGCGACCGGCCTTGCCAAGCCAGCCGCCAGCATCGTCACCAAGTCGAGCGTGAAAGGCCACGCGTGTGCGCTGAAGGTCGGCAACGAAACCGGCGACAAGGGCAACTACTACGTCCAAGTCGATAGCCAGCCCGACATCTTTACTGTGGCCAAATGGTCGGTCGACCGCGTGCTGGTCAAGGTCGACGATCTGAAGAAGAAGTAGCTCGGAACGGAGGGGTTCAGCGCGTCCCAGCGACCGCGAACCCCCGCAGCGCTTCCCCGGACGAGTGCATGCGCCACATGGTCTCGTATGCGGCTTCGAGATTGCGTGTGAAGCGCTGACTGTCGAAGAGCGCGGTGGTAAGGCGATTGGCGGCGAGCTTGTCGCGAATGGCGCGCAACCGATCGGGAGCTTGGGCCAGAGCAAGCGCCAGAGCCTCGTAGTCGGCGAGCGAAGATGTCACCAGCTCGGGCAGTCCGACCGCGCGCAACAGGCTGCCCGCGACCCGGCCCGGGAACGCCCTGCCCTCACAGGTCACGACCGGGCAGCCGCCCCAGAGCGCGTCGCTGGCCAAGGTGTGGGCGTTGTAGGGGAGCGTGTCGAGAAACAGGTCCGCGCAGCGAAAGCGCGCCAAATGCTGCGGGTTGGGCAAAGGCGGCGCAAACACCACCCGCGCGGCCCCTCCGGCAAGCCGCGACTCGGCCTCGCGCAGCAGGTTCGCCTCGGCGGTGCTGTTCGATGAGAGCAGCCAGAGCACGCTTCCCGGGACCCGCGCCACAAGACGCATCCACACATCGAACATGGCGGGCGTGACCTTGTGGGGCGATGCAAAACAACAGAAGACGAACCCGTCCCCCGGCAAGCCGGACTGCGATCGGCTCGGCGGATTTTCCGCGATCGGCCGCCTGCGATCGTTGACCTGGTAAGAGTCGGGCAGATAGACTAGGTGCTCGGAAAAATCCGCCTGCTCGTGCTCAGGCACCACGTGCGAGTCAACCAGGATGAAGTCCAGTGCATCGGTGCCCAGGGTGCCGGGATAGCCGAGGTAGCCGACTTGAATCGGCGCCGGGCGGAGGCTCAGGATCTCCGGCCGCGCTGCGCCGGTGTAACCCTTCAGATCGACGAGAATATCGACCGCGTCCTCCCGGATCCTGGTCGCGGACTCGGAATGCGAGCACCCAGACAGATCGACGAGCTTGTCGAACGAGGCCGCCACCTTCCGCCGGACCTCGCCGCCGTCGTCCGGTCCGTAGGAGTATCCGATCACGCGAAAGCGCCCTCGATCGTGCAGAGCGAACAATTCCCCGATCAGGTGAACCGTGGCGTGGTCGTGGTAGTCGGCCGACAGATAGCCGACCGTGATGACGGCCTTGCCGGCACCAGCCTGCGGACGCGGCGCCGACGGGCCCAGGTGAGCATCGGCCCACGCCTTGGCGCAAAGGAACTGCTGCCGAGGGGTCGTGTCGAGGGTCAAGAACACGAACGGATTCACGGGCGCGCTGCCCGTCTCGACGATTTCGACCAGCTTGGCAGTCAACTCGTCGAGTTGGGCCCAATCGCAGATCTGCTTGGAGAGGTGGACGAGCTGATGAATCGCGGCCGTGAAGCTGGGATTGGCGACCAGGGCCGCCCGCATGGCCTGCGCAGCTTGCTCCGGCTGGCCCAGCATCCGCAAAGCGCTGCCGAGGTTGCGGTGTGCCTCGGGATAATCGGGACGCGACCGTAAGGCCGCCTGGTAGCTGGCCGCCGCCTCCTGATAAAGCCCCGCGAGCTGTAGCACGTTGCCGAGGTTGTTGTGCGCCTCCGGGAACTGAGGTTCGCTCGCGATTGCCCGACGGTAACAGGTCTCCGCCTCAGAGAGCTTTCCCTCCATCGAGCGCAGGTTGCCGAGGTCGTTCCATGCCGGCGCGAAGTCGGGATCCGACGCGACGGATCTGCCAAGCAGCTCGGATGCTTCCTCTCGCCTGCCCTTGCCCAAGGCGGCCGTCGCCAGCAGATAGAGAGCCTTCGGCTGCTCCGGCCGCTGCTGCAGAATCTTGCTGCAGAGCTGGGCCGCGGCGGCCAGATTCCCGCTGCGAGCCAGCTTGCTGGCCAGATCCAGCATCTCGTCGATGGTCGGCGACGCTTGCACGGAATCAGTATAGCGGCTCTCGCACCGTCTACCCACCCGGGAGCTGGGCGATGTCGTCGGCGGAGAAGCCCGATTTCCACGTGTGGGGATTGAAAAGAACGTACCGGATATAGAGCGCCACCTGGGGATGGTCGCCCCACTTTTCGATGAACTTCCTCGCGTTAATCTTCATCAGCGCCAGTCGCCGAACCGCCCCATAGCTGCGCCCTGGGTTTTCGTGCGCAACCTTCGGGTCGGCAATCACGTCGATCCGGTAGCCCCCCAGCAGGGCCCGCACATTGTAGTCATCGTCTTCGTAGTAGGCCGGCGCGAATCTCTCGTCGAAGCCGCCCAGCTTTCGGGCTGCGCCGAGGTTGATGCCCACGCATTCGAACATCACCATCACCGGCGTGGGCTTACCGTCGGCGCCGCGCCCAAACCGCGCGCGCGTTCCGACCAGCGCGACGCCCGGGTCGCTGGTCAGCCGATCCACCAACGGATCCAGCCAATCGTCATGCACGATGCAGTCGTTGTTCATCAGCACGGCATACGGGGTATCCGCGGCGGCGAGCAGCCGATTGGCACTCCTCGTGTAGCCAAGGTTCTGGCCGTTGCGCAGAAGCTGGATGCGATCGCCGAGCGCTTCCAGGTAGCCGACCGTGGTGGCGTCGTCGGAGCCGTCGTCGCACACGATGATCTTGAACGGCGTCCGGTTTGCGTTCGTCGAAGCCAAAATGCCGTCGAGGCACACTTTCGTGTCCGCCGGGTTGTTGAACACCGGAATCAAAATCGAGACGGCTGGATTCATATAGGCAGCCGGAGAATAGCCGAAAAACGGTGGTCTCTCGGTGTGCTGTGAGGGCTTGTCCGGGTCCGACCAGAGCGCGCATCCCGCCCGTCGCGCTCCCGCTACTGCAGTGCAAGCTCGGACATCGCCACGATCTCCCGTTCCGGCGACTGCAAACCGGCGCTGCGGCGGATTTCGTAGGCCCGGTCGCGCAGCTTCTCGGCGGCCGACGTACGCCCAACGCCCTCTTCAAAGTCGGCATAGGCAAGAAAGGCCCGACCGAGCTCTAGCTCGGCGCCCGACGAGCCGAGCAGCTCGACCGCACGGTCGAAGACCTCGCGCGCGCCACCCCGATCGCAGTCGCCCGGCGCACCCGCGGACAGCGCGGCTCCGAGCACCCGCAGCGCAGTTCCTACCAGCGGTGCGGCGCCCATCTTTTCTGCCTGCTCGACCGCCTGGCTGGCGTGGTCGCGCGCGCCCAGGGCATCGCCTTGCGCAAGACAGATTTCTGCCAGCGCGCGGTCCGATTCGGCGACCAAGCGACGTGCGCCGAACTTCTGCGCGGTCTCGCGCGCGGCTCGCAGCTCCTTCTCGGCAGCGGCGAATTCACCTTGGGCGAGGAGGCAGTCACCGATCTGCAGCGCCAGGTGGCACTCGGTCAGCCGGTCGCCCATGTCGCTCGACAGTCCCCTGGCCTGCCCCAGCAGCTTCTGCGCCAGCTTTGGATGCCCCGCCTCGCGGGTGAGAGCGCCCAGATCGAGCAGCGTAAACACGATGCCGTGCGGGTCACGCGTGGCCTGGCTGATAGCCAGCGCGCGCTCGAAGGTGTGTTGGGCGCTTCCCAAACGCCCCATCATGGCCTCCACCAGGCCAATCCACGCCAGCGTCAGGGCGGTTCCCCGCTCGTCCTTCAGCTCGACTCGGATTGACAGGGCGGCCTTGTGGCAGCGCAGAGCCTCCTCGGGCTTACCGACCAGGTAGTAAACCCGCCCGATGTCGTCGAGGCTTGCGGCCACGCCGGGACGATCCCCGCCCAAATCGAAAAGCAAGTGGGCCATGTCGAGGTGCTGCACCGCCATGCGGTAGTCGCCGAGCGCGCGATACACGCGACCGATGCGCGCGTGGGCAGCCCCGCCCTTGCCGGGCAAGTCCAGCGCCCAAGCCGCCTTGAGCATGTCTCCGAAATGCGCCAGGGCCTCGTGGCTGTGCCCCAGGCGCGCGCAGACGTCGCCCAGCTTGTGCAGAGCTTCGATCCTTAGCAAAGCATCGTCGCTGCCAAGCAGGCCCACGCCGCGCCCGTAGAGCGCTCGAGCGCGCTCGTAGTCATGCGCCCGGCCGGCTTCGTCAGCCGCCGACAGGAAACGCCGGCCAGCCCGATTTTGATCGCCGCCCTTTTGGTACAGCAGCGCGATGTTTTCAAGTTGGTCGACGGAGCGCGCCCTTCCCATGCGCGCTTCGATCCACTGGGCCGCGAAGCAGCGGCGACGTCGCATCATCTCGGGATCCACGGTCGCTTCTACCAGCGCGCGCTCGTCGAGGTCGTCAAAGCACCAGGCGATCTCGTCGCCCATGTAGCTGACCGTGGCCTTGCTGACGTAGCCGCGTTCCGCGAGCAGCTTTATCATACGTCCCGATTCCTCGATGGAGGGATCGGGCGCGAAGACCAGCGTGGGATCCCATGGCTCGGCGCCGAGGCGTGCGAGCGCCACCAAGCCGCCAGTCCAGAAGATCTCGCCCATGGCGGCAGCACGCGCCAACAGCTCGCGCTCGGCCAGGCTGAGCTCGGCCACGCGGGTCGCGGCCTTCACCTCGGGCCCGAGATGCGGGCCCTCACTGTCGGCACGCTCGGCGTCGAACTGCCAGTCATCGGCGGTGTTGCACGCCAGGATGCCGTGCTCGTGATAGGCCGAGAGCAATTCGATCAGCACAGCCGGATTTCCACCAGATTCAACCGCAGCCCGCTCGACAAGTCCCGGGGCGAGGGTCTTGGCGCCCAGCGAACACTGGATGAACACATCCATCTCAAGCGGCGCCAGCCCGCTCATGTCGATGCGAACGTGGCTGCCAGAGGCCGTACCCCAGTTGGGCCTGCGCACCAGCAGCTCGGGTCGGCCGGACACCACGAAAACCGCGGTGGTCTCGCCCATTTCCTCTCGCAGTCGCGCCAGGAGGTCCAACGAGGCGTCGTCCGCCGCATGGGCGTCGTCCACCACGTACAGCGTCGGCTTGCAGCGAGCGTCTTCTTCCAGGAATCGACACAGCACCGCCCGCGCGAGCTCCGCTTCCTGCTCGGGCCGCATGGCCAGCGACTGCAGAAGCGGGCCGGGCGACTGGGCCAGCCCCAGAAATCCCCCGAGCAACCCGCCTATCTCCGAAACCCGGCGGTCACCAAAGACGATGCGCAACTCTTCGCGCAGTCGTTCGGCCACGTCGGCCGGTTCCATGTCTGACGTGACGCCCAGGTGGGCTGCCAAGAGCGCGCGCAGGATAGCGAAGCTCCTCCCGCGAGTCGCCTCGGCCTCCACCTTGGCCGAGACGTAGACGCTGCGGAAATCACGCCCGTCCCCGACCTCGCGTAGCCAGTCGGCAAGCATGCGGGTCTTGCCGATCCCGGCGCTGCCCACGATGGTCACGAATTGCGGCGCCCCGAAGCGAATCGCCCTTTCGAGGGCGCTTGCCAGCTCGCGGCGCTCGGCCTCGCGACCGATCAGCCTACTCACTCGAAAATCCCGTCGTTCCCCAAGTCGGTTGGCGGTCATACCACCTTGATAAGGTGGATTCGGTCCGAGAGCCAAAAATCGATCATTAGGCGACGCATGGCATCCAGCGCCAGCAAGGGCCGGAAGCTCTACATGCCGATGATGACCACGCCGCGATCGGGTGATTCATCACCCTGCCTGTCGAGCTCGCTACCCGCCCCCCCGTCATCCGGCCAGGTCGGCTGCGGCAGCGGGATCTCAAGCCGAGGGAGATCCCCCCGCCGGCGTTCCTCTTCGCGGCGGCGAATCTCGTTGATGATCCACGGCTCTAGCATGGGAATCTCTCTGCCTATGCTTATGGCTTGCAACATCGCAGCCCGACAGTCAAGACGCGCTGAAAAGTTGCGTGCGATCTCGCTTCCTCGTGGTGTTTGGGCGCACGGTGCTGCGCCTTCGTCCAACAAGATTTGCCAGCGTTCGCGACACAACTGTCGTACCCAGTCCGGCCGACTCCGCAATTTTTGCCGGGTTTTGAGCTGCCCGTGTCGTGTGCTCGCCATATCTTACCCTTTTGATGCGCTGGAGCCCGCGCGCGTTGCCAAGTGTCCGTCACTTGATCAATCGGCCTGTTCGGCTTGCGGGTTTAGGGCGAATGGCGGAATTGTGGAGCCTGACCCCTACCCTCTATCGGGCGGTCGGCGTGCTGCTGATCCGGACCAGGTAGGGGTCGTTCGCGTTGCCGTCTCCTCGTGCAGGCGAGATCCGGAACAAGAGCGGCTGGCCCAGGGTCGGAAGTTGCGCCAGGCCGACTTCCTGGCGTGGCCTTTTGGATTCGGCCGAGGCAATAATCTCGGCGCTGCCGGGCCGTAGAACCTCGACCTTGCCACGCACGTGCGTGGGAAACGACACCTCCACGCTGACGTCCCGCGATTCGCCCGACGACAGGTAGATGAAGTAGTCCACGTCGCCGCTCGGCAAGAAAGCCGACGTGGCACCGTCGGCGACAGGTGTGGCGCTGGTGGGGGTATCGTTGGGCTCGATCTCGGCATCCTGCTTCTGTGCCCCGAGCATCACGTGCAAGATGTAGCGTTGGCCGCGGTTCTGCCCGGCCTCGCTCCGCACGACCACATAGAACGACTGCGATGCAGCGCCTGCATCCACCACGGCGCCGCCGATGCGGACGTTGTGGAGCGCCAACCTTTCGCCCTTTCTCCCTCGCGCGACGGCCAACCTTGCCCCGTTTCCAGCCAGCACCTGGAGCCCTTGGGTTACCCCCTCGACGCCGTCCAGGACAACGTCCAACGCTGAAGCGACCTCCGGCGCCGGCAGGCGATAGAAGTCCTGGTCGTGCTGCCAGCCGTGAAGACCCGCTAGCTCGGCGAGGCCGGTCATCACCACCGGTGCAGCGGTTTCCATACTGTCGTTCGGCTCGCGCTCGTCTGCCACCTCGAAATCGCCCAACTGAACCGAAAGCTTGTACTTGCAAGCAGGTTGCATCTCGACCGACTTGCCGGACTTCGCGAGCGCCTTCACCCGGAAGTAATAGCCGTGCCCGGGTTGGACAGCCATGTTCGGCATTCCCGCGACCTCGCCGTTTTCGGCGGAGACGCTTTCCAGTACCTTCAGTCCGTCGTCGAGAAGCTGGAGGCTGACGCTGGCTCCTGCTTCGGGGGCGATTTCCAACATCAGGCGGCGCGCGGTCGATCGGGGATCCGCAGGCTGTGCGGAGTCGCGAGACGCGATGGCCCGGTTGGGGCCGGCGTCATCGACAAGCAGCTTGAACATGTCGATGTCCTTGCCGTTCGACTCTCCCTGGCGCGACAAGCTTCCCTGCACCTCCATCACGGGCCAGTCAGGGTTAAGAGCGATGAGCTGCGCCTGCTCGGGGCTGTCGTTCGGCTCGTGCTCTTCGAGGCTCCTTGCGGCGCGAGCGTCGGTTCGCGGAGTCATGACGACCACGGGGGCCGCATCCCCACGCGGGAGCCGCGCTCGATGGCAGGACCCGGGCGAGCACGACGCCACGAGCACGAGCATGACGGCAAGCCGTAGGCTACACTCCACCCTCGGCCTGGCCCTCTCCCGGAGGAAGAGGGGATGAAGAGTGCTCTTCCCCGAATCACGACCGGTCATTGGGGACAGCATCTCTGGGACGGACAACCGCCACGAATTCTGCCTCCGCGACCACCGTGCCGTCGACTTTGGCCTCGCCGCGCATCTTCCAAATGCTCGTGCCTTTGCGCAGGGGCGTAACTTCGAGAATCAGCATATCCCCGGGGACCACCGGTCGGCGAAACTTCACCTTGTCGATGGACATGAAATAGACCGCATGCCGGGTATGGTCGAAGCCAATCTGGGGCGCCGCCAGAAGCACCCCGGCTTGCGCCAAGGCCTCAACGATGAGCACGCCCGGCATGATCGGGTCGTCTGGGAAGTGCCCCTCGAAGAAGGGCTCGTTGGCGCTGACCATCTTGCGGGCGACGATCCTGTCGTCCGTCGCCACATCCACGCGGTCGACCAGCAAGAAGGGGTACCGGTGCGGGAGGATGGCTCGGATGGCCGCGATGTCCATGGTGCCCCCGCGCTGACCGTTACTTTTTCTTGGGATCGGCCGCCGCCGGCTTCTTGGCGGCCGCCGGGCCCGCGGTCTTCTCTTCGCCGGCGTTAAAGCGGCGGATCACCTCGTTGGTGAGGTCGAGATGCGGCTTGGCGTAGACGACACCCATGTTCTGGTCGAATACCATGGTCAGGTTCTCGGCGGTGGCGATCTTGGCGATAATCCGCTGCAAGCGGTCGACGATGGGCTTGGTCGCCTCTTCTTCCTTGCCCGCGAGATCCTGTTGGTGCCGCATGTAGGTCTGCTGAACCTTGGCGACCCGCTCCTGCAGCTCGGCTTCCTTCTGACGGACGGTCTCGGCCGGCAAAAGAGTGCGCTTCTTGTTGAGGTCTTCAATCGCCTTCTTGACCTCTTCCTGCTGCTCATCCAGCTCTTTCTGCTTCTTGTCGAAGTCCTTCTTCAGGGTCGCGCGAGCCTTGCGACCCTCCTCGGTTTCTGCCAGCGCACGCCGAAGGTCGACGGTGCCGAGCTTGATCTCCTCGGCGCGCAGGGGACGTGCAAACAAGGACAGACAAATGGTCGCGAGCAATGCAATACGAATCATCGAGGTTGTCTCCACTTGGGCTAAAGAACGCCCATCGATACCACAAAAGCGCCGGCAAATCTCCCCTGGGATTATTCCCAAGCCTTCTCGCGACGCTTCGCTGCCGGCGAAGCGCAGACGTCGCACGGTCCCTACTTCTTCTTGCCGCCCTTGCCTCTGGCAGTTTTGGCCGGCTTCTGCTTGCCTGCGCCCTTGCCGGCGCCTGGAGCCGAAGCCGGAATTCCACTCGGGTACAGAATCGCCAGCGCCGCGTTCGCCAACGCGATGTCCGACTGAGCCCAGAACCGGTGGTAGGTGAAGGTTGGCGCCTGGCCGTTCTTCAGGGCGGCCTCGACCCTCGGCCAGTCCGGATCCTTCGTGTAGCGGGTGCGAATGCTTTCGAAGGTCGAGCTCGAGTCGATGGGATCCCCGTTGGGCATTTGGCCCGCCCAGTCGGCCGGGATGAAGATCTTGTCGCCAAAGCGTTTGTAGTCGGTGCGGGCTTCCTTGGTGGCGACGCCCTTGTCGTCGCGAAACTTCTTCCACATCCGGTCGAGAAGCTCCTTGGCCACGTGCGCGCCCCTGTGTTCCCCGGACTTGGCCGAGTAGTAGAGCAACGTGCGAGCCAGAGCTCCCGCCACGCCCACGTCCGCGCCGTAGCTCTTGATCTTCACGTGCAGGGACCTGTTGTAGCCGGCGTCTTCCTTCCAATTCTGCGTCTTGTCGTCCCAGTTGAGCTGGGGTTGACCCGACCAAACCAAATCCGACGGGATTTCGAAGCTGCCGTCCTTGGTCAGGCGGACGTTGGCCAGCACCCACTTCACCCAGCGGTCGAGAATGACCTTGGCGTGCTCGTTGCCCGTGACGTAGTAGAGCTGGGCCACGCGGTCCATGGTCCAGGCCTGGAAGCCAAACCAATTGTTGCTGGGCGGGTCCACGTAGACCGGGGCTTCAACGTAGCCCATCTTGTAGAAGGTCGAGAGCTTGTCCGGGAACTTCTCGTAGCGGCCGCGGTAGCTGTTGGTGGCGCCGCCGGCGATGCCGCCCTCGGCCGACTGCAGCCATCGGTACATCTCGAGCTGCCGATCGAGGCTCTTGGCCCAATCGCTGGCGCCGTTCTTCGACGCTGGTTTGAAGGCTTGGTCATCGGCCAGCACCCAGGCCGCAAACGGGTTCTGGTATCCGCTGTGCGCAGTGCTGGATCCGATACGCCAAGACCAGCCCACCGACTTGCCGGCCGAGCCACCCCACGCGTAATACCAAGCCAATAGGTAGTGCGCGCTGTCGCGACCTTCCCCGGCGGGACACTGCGGGCTTTGGCAGCCCATGGTCTTGAAGTATTTGTCGAACAGAGCGTAGCGAAGATAGTCGCCCAGCTTGGACGTCTTCTTCACCAGAGGATCGATCCCGGCCCCAGCGCCCTGCTCGTCCGCCCAAGTCTTCGCCCAGTACATCGCCTGCACGGCGCGGGCGTCGGCGTCCGGCGCGGTGGTGTACTTCCATTGCTTCGCGTAGGCGCCGCTTTGTTTGACGAACAAGTCGAGGAAACCATTATCGCCGCCGAACTGCATGTCTTCCCAGCACGGCTGCGGAATGGCTTCCCAGACCGACTCTTCTTCGCCGCGTTGGAAGGTGTTGATGTAAGCCGGCCGAGACACGTGATCGCCGCGACGGCCGAATCCGTACCAGTTGTCCACGTCGATGATCCAGTGCATGCCGTAGATGAACGACGTCCGGTAGGTCTCCTTCAGTTCCTTGGCCAGCGGATCCTGCCCGGTCTGTGCGCTCGGATCGAGGGGCGTCGGATAGCCGCTGGGCTGGTCCTGCTCGCCCGCGTAGACCGCCGGGTGCGAGTCGGTGTAGGATCCCGCCGTCGGCTGATCCTCCTCGGTCGGGATCAGGTACGCCTCAGTGGTTTCCCAAGCTTTGGCCAACGGCTTCCAATCCTTGGTGAGCTTGCCGTAGGCAGCTTCAAGCCACATCCAGTAGCTGAAGGCTTCGGACGTGGTCTCGTGCCCGTAGTCGGGCGCCTCGACCATTAGCGTCTCGACCGAGTGGTAGGGCACGCCTTCCGGGCTGAAGTACCCGTTCTTGGGCGAGTGCATGTCGTTCCACAGGGCGAGGAAGCGGTCGGCATATTCGTTGCCGGTCTTCTCGGTGTAGGCGGCATACGGAAGCGGCGCCGGTTTGGGGAATTCCGCAGGCTCGACCTCTTGGGCGACCTTCTTGTGGTGACCGCCCGACGCGGTCGCCGAGGTGGGTGTCGCCGTGCGCTTGCGGTTCGCCGACTTGGCCTGCTGCTCCTCGAGGGTTGGAATGCACGACACTGTCAGGGCCAAGAGGCCCAGCGCCAAGACCCCTTCTAGTCGCATCCGATGAACTCCACGTCGTCAACCCAGATGTCGAAGTTGGCGCCCGGCTTGTTCACCTGCCACTGCAGGCCGAACAACTTCCCCGGCTTAACCGCGTGGGGACGGGGCGAGCCCCAGTCCGGCAGCTGGCGCAGCTTGCGGAACGGGAAGACGAAGTGCTGCCAGACGTCGGTCAGCTCGATGTCGGTGCCGAAGTCGTTGAAGCACTCCCTGCACACGCCGCCCTCCGGGTCGGTGGCGACGTCAGGAACCTTCAGCCGAACCACGCCGTAGCTTTCCGCGCCCTTCTTGGCCCAGAACGAAACGCCCTTGTATTGAGAAGCGTCGTACGGCCCTTTGGGATCGGTCAGGTTGACGCCCAGCGCGCCAAACACCACGGCGCCCACGCCGACGCGACCGGTCACGTGGGCTGCGTAGCGCGAGCCGTTGGCCCCGCCGGGGGTCGGCGCGAACGGGCCGCCGGCTTCCGGCGTGACCTCGGTGCCGAACTGATCGGCAAAGGTGTACCAGTAGCCACCGCGACCGCCGGTCGTCTTGCTCTGATTGTTGTTGTCCTCGAAATCGTCGATCAGCCCTTCGGCGCCGCAGGACCCGATCGCTTCGCCCGCGTTGCCGACGGCTGGGGTCTGACCAGGCATCACGCAGCCCCCGATCAGAACGGTTGAAACGGTTGCTAGGAGTGCTGCGCCCCACTCCAATTGGGCTCGATGCAAAGACGACATGTTGTTCACCGCAATGGAAACACGCACCCAGGCGTGGCTGTGAATACCTATCCGGTCAGGCGGCGTGCTGGCAAGCCCTTATCACGGTTGCAATCCGGGCCCTTACGCGCAACTCTTCACGGAAGATTCACCATGAGCATACTCTTCCTTCCCGGCGCCCCGGCCTTCACCCCTGCCCGTCTCGCCAAACGCCTGAAGAAAGTCCAGGCGCAAAACCCCGGCGTGCGCGACATCGCGGCGGAATTCGCACACATCGTCGACGTCGGCGAAACCCTTTCCGACCAGGAACGGCAAGTGCTGGACCGGCTGCTGCAATACGGACCGCGCGCCGAAGCCCACGGGGTGTCAGGCCTGCCGCTTTTGGTCGTACCACGCATCGGGACGATCTCGCCTTGGTCGTCCAAAGCAACCGACGTCGCCCACAACTGCGGCCTTGGCAAGGTGAAGCGCATCGAGCGCGGCATCTGGTACACCGTGGCCGGCGAGATCGCGAGCCCGCGCGCCCTGCGTGCGGCGATTTCCGATCGAATGACCGAGTCCGTGCTTGAGACCGAAGAGCAGGCGGCCCAGCTCTTCCATCACGCCGCCCCAAAGCCACTCGCCACCGTCGACGTGCTAGCCGGCGGCCGCAAGGCCATCGAGGCCGCGAACGCCGCCATGGGCCTCGCCCTGGCGGCCGACGAAATCGACTACCTGGTGGATAGCTTCCAGAGCCTCGGGCGAAACCCAACCGACGTCGAATTGATGATGTTCGCGCAAGCCAACAGCGAACACTGCCGGCACAAGATCTTCAATGCCGACTTCATCATCGACGGAGAGAAGCAGCCCAAGTCGCTGTTCAAGATGATCCGCCGCAGCACCGAGGCCAGCCCGGCAAACGTGCTGTCGGCCTACAAGGACAACGCGGCAGTCATCGAGGGACCCGAAGCGGGGCTTTTCTTCCCGGATCCCGAGACCCAGGTCTACGACTTCCATCGCGAGCCGGTCGGCATCCTGATGAAAGTCGAAACCCATAACCATCCAACGGCGATTTCGCCCCATCCCGGCGCGTCCACCGGTTCGGGCGGCGAGATCCGTGACGAGGGTGCGACCGGGCGGGGCTCCAAGCCCAAGGCGGGCCTGACGGGATTCTCGGTTTCGAATCTCAAGCTACCGGGCCAGCCCAGGCCGTGGGAAAGAGACTTCGGCAAGCCCGCGCGCATCGCCTCGGCCCTCGACATCATGCTGGAAGGGCCCATCGGCGGCGCGGCCTTCAACAACGAATTCGGTCGGCCCAACATCGCCGGATACTTTCGAACCTTCGAGATGGAAACGCCAGGACCGAGCGGTCCCGAGGTACGCGGCTATCACAAGCCCATCATGATTGCGGGCGGCTTCGGCAACATTCGCCTGTCGCTGGTGCAAAAGGGTGAGCTGCCTGTCGGGGCCGCGATCGTCGTGCTCGGCGGTCCGGCGATGCTGATCGGACTTGGCGGCGGCGCGGCCTCGTCGATGGCGTCGGGCGCGTCCGAAGAGGATCTCGATTTTGCCTCCGTTCAGCGTGACAACGCGGAAATGCAGCGACGCTGCCAGGAAGTCATCGACCGCTGCTGCGCACGCGGCGAGGCCAGTCCCATCGTGTCGATCCACGACGTCGGCGCGGGCGGGCTTTCCAATGCGCTGCCAGAATTGGTCAACGACAGCCAGCGCGGCGCCGTGTTCGAGCTGCGCAAGGTTCCAAACGACGAGCCCGGCATGTCGCCGCTGGAGATCTGGTGCAACGAAGCGCAGGAACGCTACGTCCTCGGCGTCGCGCCCGACAAGCTCGAAGAATTCGCCGGCCTGTGCCGGCGCGAGCGCTGTCCGTTCGCCGTGCTCGGCAGCACGACGGCCGACGGCAAGTTGGTGGTCACCGACAGCCACTTCGACAACCGCGCCATCGACATGCCTTTGTCGGTGCTGCTCGGCAAGGCGCCCAAGATGGTGCGTGACGTGAAGCGGGCGCAGATCGCGCAGCAACCGTTTTCCACCCGTGGCGTCGAACTCGCCGAGGCCGTCACGCGCGTCTTGCGGTTGCCGACCGTCGCTGACAAGACCTTTCTCATCACCATCGGCGACCGCACGGTCACCGGCCTGATCTCACGCGACCAGATGGTCGGGCCGTGGCAGGTCCCGGTGGCCGACGCCGCCGTGACCGCCACCAGCTATGATGTCTTCGTCGGCGAGGCGATGGCGATGGGCGAACGTACGCCGGTAGCGCTGCTCGACGCCTCCGCCTCGGTCAGGCTCGCGGTGGGCGAGGCGCTGACCAACATCGTCAGCGCCCCGGTCGCTGACATCGGCCAGGTGAAGCTGTCGGCCAACTGGATGGCGCCCGCCGGTCATCCCGGCGAAGACGCGCGCCTCTACGACGCCGTTCGCGCGGTCGGCGAAGAGCTTGCGCCGGCGCTCGGCATCGCGATCCCGGTCGGCAAAGATTCGATGTCCATGTCCACGGTTTGGCGCGAGCAGGGCCAGCAGAAGCGGGTCACTGCACCGCTGTCTTTGATCGTCAGCGCCTTCGCTCCCGTGACCGATATCCGCGGCGCGCTCACGCCGCAATTGCGAACCGACGTCGGCGAGACCCAGCTCTTGCTGGTCGATCTCGGCGCGGGCAAGAATCGCCTAGGCGGCTCTGCACTGGCCCAGGTCTTCGGCCAACTGGGCGAGGTTCCCGCCGATCTCGACGACCCGGCGAGACTCGCGGGCTTCTTTGCGGCGATCCGCGAGCTCGCCTGCGACGGAACCATTCTGGCCTACCACGACCGATCCGACGGCGGCTTGTTCGTGACCCTGCTCGAAATGGCCTTCGCCGGCAACGTCGGCCTCGACATCGACTTGGACAGCGCCGACGGCGACGCCCTGGCCCAACTCTTCAACGAAGAGCTGGGTGCGGTCGTGCAGGTTCGCAGTGCCGACGTCGACAAGGTCCGCGCCTGCTTCGCTGGCCGGGGACTGGGCGGATTGCTTCGCGCGTGTGGCCGGCTCAGGGCCGCCGACGAGATCGCTATCCACCAGGTCGGACGCGTGCTCTTCCGCGAAAAACGCAGCGTCCTGCGCGGCATCTGGTCGGAGACCACGCTCGCCATGCAGTCCCTGCGCGACGACCCGGCCTGCGCCGCCGAGGAACAAGAGAGCCGCTGCGACGCGAGCGATCCCGGCCTGGTGATGCGCGCGAGCTTCGATGCGCAGGCGGACCCGAGCGCGCCATACGTCCAGCGCGGCGCAAGACCACGCGTGGCCATCCTGCGCGAGCAGGGCGTGAACGGCCAGATCGAGATGGCCGCAGCTTTCCATCGCGCTGGCTTCGAGACCGTCGACGTCCACATGAGCGACATCCTGGCTGGCCGCGTCCAGCTCGATTCGTTCCGTGGGGTCGCGGCCTGCGGCGGATTCTCGTATGGCGACGTCCTAGGCGCGGGCGAAGGCTGGGCCAAATCCATCCTCTACAGCACACGGGCGCGTGCCGAGTTCGAGCGCTTCTTCTCCCGGAAGGACACCTTCACGCTCGGCGTGTGCAACGGTTGCCAGATGGTCTCCAACCTGAAGGAAATCATCCCCGGTGCCCGGCTATGGCCACGCTTCGTTCGCAACCGCAGCGAGCAATTCGAGGCGCGCCTGGCCCTGGTTCGCATCGAGGACAGCCCGTCGGTCTTGCTGTCGGGCATGGCCGGGTCGATGGTCCCGATTGCCGTCGCCCACGGCGAAGGTCGCGCGGAATTCGCGTCGGAAGACCAGCTTTCATCGTTGCAGACAGCCCGACAGGTAGCCGCCCGCTTCGTCGATCACCATGGCCAGCCGACCCAACACTATCCCGAGAACCCTAACGGATCGCCGCAGGGGATCACCGCGATCACGACCCCGGACGGTCGCGCCACCATCATCATGCCCCACCCGGAACGCGTCTTCCGCAGCGTGCAGCTCTCGTGGCGCCCGGCCGACGCCGGCGAGGATTCGCCCTGGATGCGGCTGTTCCGAAACGCGCGGACGTTCGTAGGCTAGCGCCTCAGTTGTTCGGGGCACCCTCGCAGACCCAGGCGATAAGCGTGTCCAGGTCGGCTTGGGCGAGGGAACCCTCGTCGAGCGGCATCTGCGGAACGCACGCAGCAACGCCCAGAACCGCTTGGATCAGGTGGCTGGCCGAGGGCTGCCCGGGCGCCACCAACCAGCGTCGGTCACAGCAAGCGGTCGACGGCTTGTCCACCGTGGTGTCGAAGCTCCACGGTGCGTGGCAAACCTCGCCCGAGCATTGCGCGAGAATGGGCGCCACGTTGTTCGCGTAGGACACCGACGGCAGGCCTGCAGTGCACAGCGGATCCGGTCCTCCCGGCGCCGAATCCTTCGGAACGCTCCCGTCGCTGCAGATGGCCGCATCCGGGAGAGAAAACACCACGGTCCCCGCGTCCTTCTCTGCTGTACCGGACGCCTGATGGCTGCTGCCGGACGAGCAGGCGCACATGCAGCCGGTCACGATCGGGCCAAGCCAGGGGCGACATCTTTGCACGTAGAGAAGGCTACCGAATTCGGCCAGCGGGGCAAATGGATCCCGACCATAGTCGTGGCCCGGTGGCCGGGACGGCAGGTTCTTTCCCAGCTTTCTCGAGACTGCGCTATGGTTGCTTACCTGCGACAGGGGCCACCATGGCGATTCAGGTCATTCTCAAGGATTCTCGTTCCGGCACCGAGCAGACGTACGACTTCGACCAGTCGCCGATCCGCATCGGAAGAAATCCCCTCAACAACATCGTGCTCGAGGGCAACTTCGTTTCGGGTTGGCATGGGATCATCCGCTTCGACGCCACGGGCACCTACTACTTCGACCTCGGCTCAACCAACGGGACCTGTCTCGACGGTAAGCGTCTGCCCAAGAACACGCCTATTCCAGTCTCGGGAGCAACCCGTCTGACCATCTGGACGTTCGAAATCACCGTGGTTCCAAGCGTACCGGCACCCGCGGCCATCGGTCAGCCGCCCCAAGCCCGCTTCTGGCCGGTCGACACGCTGGTCGGAACCGGAAAGAGCACCGATCCGGTGAGCTTGAACGCCGCCGCTACCGAAATGGCCGCGTATGCATCCCACAACCTGGCGCCCGTGGCGGCCCCAAATGTCTCGGCGACTGCGGTACAGCCGCCATCTCAGCCGCACATCTCGCCGTCGCGTATCGTGTCGGCCGGTAGCGCCCGAGCCCCATCTCCATCGGTGTCGGTCGGTCCGCCGGCCGCCAGCCATCCATCCGCCGGACCGCAACCTCGGATGCCTTCGCAGGTAAGTCCGCCAGCGCAGGCTGTGGACGAAAAGCAGGACCGGCTCGTGCGCTGCCTGCGAATCATCGGGGCGTTCGCCGATGCTTTCATGGGCCTCAAGAAGGGCTACGAACAGTTCGGCGCCGAGGTGGGGGTTCGTCCGCTCAGGGGAACCACCCGCCTGCATCGCGCGCGCACCAGCCAGGAGATCATCGACTATCTCCTCAACCCGGCCTCCGATCCCGATGCCTGCGCCCGCGACCTCAACGCCGTGTTCGCCGACATGGGCATCCACGACCTGGCCCTCATCGAGGGCATCTCGCAGAGCGTCCGTAGCCTGCTCGCGAAACTGGACCCGAACACTCTTGATTTCAAGGCGGGGGCAGGCCTGTGGTCCGGCGGCAAGGCCAAGGCGAAGTGGTCGAGCTACGTGGACCTGTTTAACAATCTCCTCGGGGAGGACGCCGCGCTCCACGCGGAGATCTTCGGCGAGGAGTTCGCCAGCGGGTATGCCAGCGTGGCACGAGGGGGCAACGACTCGGATGACGATCTGGACTAGCGAAAAAACCGGGACTTGCGAAATCCGCTTGACATATTTCCCGAGTCGAAGGTTAATGGCACGCTGTTTCAACTAGGTAGCGCCAATGCCTCTTAAGAATCTAGACTCGCTACTGCAGCCGGTGACGGCGGACACCCCTTGTGGGGCCGACCTCGAGTACGATCCGGCCTTCCTCGAGCTCGAGCGCCTCTCGGAAAGCAAGCCCGAGCAGCAGATGGGCGACACCATCGTCCCAGCGCAAGAGCCCGATTGGAAGGAAGTGGTAGGCCGCGCCACCGAGCTTCTGGCCAAGACCAGAGACCTCCGAGTCGCGGCGAAGATCGCTCGGGGACTGCTCCATATGGAAGGCTTCCCCGGTCTTGCGGACGGCCTCAAGTTGATGCAGGGAATCGTGCAGAGTTTTTGGGACGGCTTCTATCCCAAGCTCGATCCCGAGGAGGGCAATGACCCTACCTTTCGGGTCAACATCCTCATGGGGCTTTGTGACGGGCCGGCCTTCATGGATCGCATTCGGACCATCCCTCTGGTCAGCGCCCGATCCTTCGGACGATTCAGCCTGCGCGATTTGGCTGTCGCTTCGGGCGAGCTTCCACCGCCAGCCGACGGTCAGCCACCGAGCACGGCCACCATCGACGGCGCGTTCACCGAATGTCCTATTCCCGAATTACGGGCGACCGCGGATGCCATCGGCTCGGCTTTGGCAAGCCTCAAAGCCATCGAGAGCTTCGTCGGGCAGCAAGTTGGCGTTGCGAGTGGGCCGAACTTCTCCAAGCTGACGGCTCTGTTGGGCTCTGCGGAGAAGATTTTGACCGCGCAGCTCGCCCGCCGCGAGCCCGCCGCAGTCGAAGGGTCTGGTGCCGCGGGAGACGCGGCCGACGGACCAGGCGGCGCGGGAGCTCCGTCGATGACCGGTGAAATCAAAAGCCGCGACGACGTGCTTCGCGTACTCGACAAGATCTGCGGCTACTATGAACGGGCCGAGCCGTCGAGCCCCATCCCGATTCTTCTCAAGCGAAGCAAGCGGTTGGTATCGGCCAGTTTTTTCGATATCGTTCGCGACATCGCACCGGATGGTCTCTCACAAGTCGAGAACCTTGCCGGTAAGGATCCGTCGGAAAGCTAGCAAAACACTCAGAGGTAGGTGGACATCATGGCAACCAGTTCGCAGAAATTCATTCAAAGGAACCGAGCACCTCGCGTGCAAATCGAGTACGACGTCGAGCTCTACGGCGCGGAGAAGAAGGTCCAACTGCCCTTTGTCATGGGCGTCATGTCGGACCTGTCGGGCAACCCATCCGAGCCTTTGGCCCCGGTTGCCGATCGAAAATTCCTCGACATCTCGGTCGACAACTTCGACGACCGCCTCAAGGGCATGAAGCCTCGGGTGGCGTTCCAGGTGCCCAACACGTTGACCGGTGAAGGCAACGTCAGCGTGGATCTCACCTTCGAAAGTCTCGACGACTTCTCCCCAGGGGCCATCGCGAAGAAGGTGGGCGCCCTGAACCAGCTGCTGCAGGCACGCAACCAACTCTCGAACCTGATCACGTACATGGACGGGCGGACGGGCGCGGAGGACCTGATCGCGAATCTGCTCAAGGATCCGGCGCTCTTGCAGTCGCTGGCCGCGGCAGCGAAACCAGAATCCGGGGGCGACCAAGGCTCCGGCAACAAGTAGCAGTGAGGAAGACCAATGGCTGAGACACAGAAAGAACAGCAAGCTACTGCCGCCACGATGGAGACGAGCGAGTTCGCCTCGCTCCTTAGCAAGGAATTCCGGCCGCAAACTGACAGCGCCAAGAGCGAAATTCAATCCGCGGTCTACACGCTCGCCCAACAGGCGCTGGCATCGAGCCGGCTCGTCTCGACCGATGTGGTGCAGACCATCAACGCAATGATCGCCGAGATCGACCGCAAGATGAGCGAGCAGATCAACAAGATCATGCACCACCCCGACTTCCAGCAGCTCGAAGGTGCCTGGCGCGGGCTGCACTATCTGGTCACCAACAGCGAGACCGATGACCAGCTCAAGATCCGCGTGATGAACATCTCGAAGAAGGATCTGCACAAGACCCTCAAGCGCTACAAGGGCGCGGCTTGGGATCAGAGTCCGATCTTCAAGAAGATGTACGAGGAAGAGTACGGTACCCTGGGCGGCGAGCCCTTCGGCTGCCTGGTCGGCGACTACTACTGCGACCAAAGCCCGATGGATGTCGAGCTTTTGGGCGAAATGTCCAAAATCGCCGCTGCCGCGCACGCGCCGTTCCTGGCGGCCGCGGCACCCACGCTGTTCCAAATGGAGTCGTGGCAGGAGCTCGCCAATCCGCGAGATCTGACGAAGATCTTCTCGGTTCCCGAGTACGCGGGCTGGCGCTCGCTGCGCGAGTCCGACGACGCCCGCTACCTCGGCATGTGTATGCCGCGCTTCCTCGCGCGCAGGCCCTACGGCGCCAAGACCAATCCCGTCGAAGAGTTCAGCTTCGAGGAGGATGCGGCGGGCCCCGACTCGAAGAACTACACGTGGGCGAATGCGGCCTATGCCATGGCGGTGAACATCAACCGTTCGTTCAAGATGTACGGGTGGTGCTCGCGCATTCGTGGCATCGAATCGGGCGGTGCGGTGGAAGGCCTGCCGACCCATACCTTCCCCACCGATGACGGCGGCGTGGATTTGAAGTGCCCGACCGAAATCGCCATCAGTGACCGCCGCGAGGCGGAGTTGGCCAAGAACGGCTTCATGCCGCTCATCTACAAGAAGAACTCGGACTTCGCTGCTTTCATCGGCGCACAGTCGCTGCAAAAGCCTGCCGAGTACGACGATGCTGATGCGACGGCCAATGCCAACCTGGCAGCCCGGCTGCCTTATCTGTTCGCGACTTGTCGATTTGCCCACTATCTGAAGTGCATTGTCCGCGACAAGATCGGCAGCTTCAGAGAGGCAACGGACATGCAATTGTGGCTGCAAAAATGGATCATGAACTACGTCGACGGAGATCCGGCCCACTCGACCGAAGACACGAAGGCCCGAAAACCCTTGGCAGGCGCCGAGGTCATTGTCGAGCCCGTCGAGGGCAACCCGGGCTACTACACGTCGAAGTTCTTCCTGCGCCCGCACTACCAGCTGGAAGGCCTTACGGTCTCCCTGCGTCTCGTTTCCAAGCTTCCATCTGCCAAAGGTGGTTAGTCGATAGGTCGAAAATAACAACAGTCAACGGAACGTAACTTTCAAACACAAGGAGCTAAGAAAATGGCCATCAACTTCGTACTGCAACTAGGTGGTAAGGCGGGAAGTCCCGAGATCAAGGGCGACTCGGTTATTCTGAACCACACGACCGAGATTGACATCCTTTCGTGGAGCTGGGGCATGACGCAGACTGGTTCGACGCAAATCGGCCAGGGCGGCGGTGGAACCGGCTCGGCAGATGTGGATGACATGACCCTTACGAAGTACGTCGACTCGTCGAGCCACCTTCTGAGCCAGTACTGCCACGCTGGGACCCACCTGGACGGTGCCGTGCTCACCTGCATCAAGGTCGGCGGCAAGTCCGGCCCGGTAGAGTACCTCAAGTACATCTTGGGCTCGCATGACAAGACGAATGGCGCGGTCTTGATTTCGGGGTACCAGTCGGGCCAACTGGAAGTCGTCGACGGCAAGCCGACCGACAGAATCCTTGAAACCATCACCCTGAACTTCAACAACATGTCGATCGAGCACACGCCACAAGACAAGACTGGCGCCGCCAAAGGTGCGATGAGCTCCGGCGCGTTGTACATCGCGAAGGGTTCCTGATCACCTTCTAGTGGGGCCATGGACGTTCGGGCAACCGGACGTTCATGGTCCGTACTCGGCACCGCATCGGATTTCCCCATGAGCACAATCGACGACGATGTGAAGCAAGGCAACCTGGAAGGGGCGCTCGCGAACCTTGAAGCCGCGATTCGCAAGGCGCCTGCCGAGTCGAAGTATCGCGTTTTGCTGTTCCAGATTCTTTCGTTGATGGGGAAGTGGGACCGAGCCATGACCCAGCTCAAAGTTCTTGCCGAGATGGACGCCAAGACCTTGCCCATGGTGCAAACCTATCGTGCGGCTGTGCTGTGCGAGGAGCTCCGCGCCGACGTGTTTGCCGGCAAGCGCACGCCACTTCTTTTCGGCGAGCCGGCCCAGTGGGCCGCCCTCCTCGTGCAGGCTTTGGCTCTGGCCGCGCAAGGCCGGGACGCAGAGGCCGATGTTCTCCATGCCCAGGCCTTCGAACAGGCGCCGGCCTCGTCCGGAAAAGTCGACCAGCAGCCGTTTGCCTGGCTTGCCGACGCCGACGTTCGCTTGGGCCCCATTCTGGAAGCCATCGTCGACGGCAAGTACTACTGGATTCCCCTCTGCAATCTGCGTTCGATGGTCATCGAAAAACCGGCGGATCTGCGAGACCTCGCATGGATCCCGGCTTACCTGACCCTGACCAATGGGGGTCAGGTCGTTGCTCTGATTCCCAGCCGATACCCGGGTTCGGAAAACAGCTCCGATCCCGCAATTCGCATGGCACGCAAGACCGACTGGTGTGAACGCAAGGATGGCACCAGCACGGGCGTAGGGCAGCGCATGTTGACCACCGATCAGGGCGACTATCCACTCCTGGAAGTCCGCTCGATCGAGTTCGACTCACCCTCCGAGCCGGTCGGCCAGACGGCTTCGGACAATGGCTGAGCTCACACAAAAAGAGCGGCTTCAGCCCTCTCTGCTGGATCGTCTTACCGACAACGATCCCGAGAGAAAGATGGAATCTCGCGAAACGCGTGTGATCTCGCCAAGCCGCTTGCGCGATTCTGTCCGACGAGATCTAGGCTGGCTCTTCAACACCACCCACCTGCAGGTGATGCAGCACCTTGAAGACTATCCTCTTGTGGCTCGCTCGGTCCTGAACTATGGGATGCCCGACATGGCCGGGCGTACGGTGTCCACCATGAATCCGGCCCAGGTCGAGCAGACCATTCGTCGGGCCATTCTTGATTTCGAGCCGCGCCTGGTGGCGAAGACCCTGCGCGTGCGGGCCACTGTGAGAGAGCAGCAAATGAACCACAACGCGATGTCGTTCGACATCGAGGCCGAATTGTGGGCGCAGCCGCTACCATTGCGTCTGTTCCTGAGGACCGCCGTCGACCTCGAAGACGGTTCCATTGAGATACGCGACATGGGCAGCAGCAGCGGAGGAACCTGATGGACCCGCGGCTGCTCAACTACTACAACCGTGAGCTGCAGTACATCCGGGAGACTGGGCAGGAATTCGCCAAGGAGTTTCCCAAGGTCGCCGGCCGCCTCGGCATCGAAACCCTCGAGTGCACCGATCCCTACGTCGAGCGGCTGCTTGAATCCTTCGCATTTCTGGCGGCTCGGATTCAGCTCAAGATCGATGCAGAGTTTCCGCGTTTCACGCAGCACCTGCTGCAGATGGTCTATCCGCACTACCTAAGCCCGACCCCATCCATGACGGTCGTGCAGATGCTGCCGAGCCTCAGCGAGGGATCCCTGGCGGAGGGCTTCCGCGTGCCGCGGGGATCGAGCATGAAGAGCGTCATTGGGCGTGGCGAGCAGACCGCCTGCGAATACCGAACTTCGCAGGACGTCACCCTTTGGCCTATCGAGCTCAGCGGCGCCGAATACACCTCGTTCCTTGGCGACCTAGGCAACCTTCGCATTCCCAGCAAAGCCAAAGCCGCGCTCCGGCTTCGGCTACAGGCATCGGCTGGATTGGCGTTCGACCAGATTGCCCTCGACGAGCTGCCACTTTACCTGGTGGGTGGGGACGAGATGGCGACGCGTATTTACGAGCTCTTGCTCGCTCACACGGTTGCACTGGTGATTCGGCCGCCGGGTGGCAATTCCTGGACCGAGCTCGTGCTCGACAATCCCGTGCGCCCCAAGGGCTTCGACGACGAGGAAGCGCTCTTGCCGTATGGTCCCCGCTCCTTCCAGGGCTATCGACTCCTGCAGGAGTACTTTGCCTTCCCCAGCCGCTTTTTGTTCGCGAATCTGACCGGGCTTCGCCCTGCGATGCGCCGGTGCACCGGTTCGGAAATTGAGATCGTGATCGTGCTGGATGCTCAGGACGCGCGGCTTGAGAAGGCCGTTGGCCCCGGCCAGTTTTCCCTCTTCTGCACACCGGCGATCAATCTGTTCCCGAAGCGCACCGATCGCATTCACCTGACTGAAGCCGAATACGAATACCACGTGGTCCCCGACCGAACTCGCCCGATGGACTACGAGATCTTCTCGGTGACCGAAGTCTTGGGCTACGGAACCAGCGCGGACGACAAACAAGAGTTCTTCCCGTTCTATGCCCTCCACGACCGCGGCGCCGCACAGGAAGCGACCACCTACTACACGGTCGTCCGTGAGCCGCGAATGCTGTCCACCAAACAGCGCAGCCAAGGGGCACGCTCGAGCTACGTAGGAAGCGAAGTATTCATCTCCCTGGTCGACGCGGCTCAGGCTCCGATTCGCCCGCAGCTCAAACAGCTCGCCATCAACAGCCTTTGCACCAACCGGGACTTGACGTTGCATATTCCCGTCGGGCAGCGGCGCAGCGATTTTTCCCTCGACATCGGGGCGCCCATCGATGCAGTCCGCGCGATAGCGGGCCCCACACCACCCCGTCCGTCGTATGCGCATGGCGATCCAACCTGGCGACTGGTCAGTCATCTTGCCCTCAACTACCTTTCCATCACCGACGATGCCAACGGCGGAGGGGCGTCTGCCCTGCGCGAGATGCTCTCGCTCTACGGCGATGCCAGCGATCCCATCCTCCGGAAACAAATCGACGGCATCCGCTCGGTCGAATCGCAATCGGTAACCCGACGGTTGCCCATCGCGGGCCCAGCCGCCTTCGGCCGCGGTTTGGAAGTTACCTTGACCTTCGACGAAACCGCCTTCGAGGGCATGGGAGTGTTCCTGCTCGGTTCGGTGCTCGAGCGATTTTTCGCGAAGTACGTGTCGATAAACTCCTTCTCGGAAACCGTCTTGAAGAGCATCCAGCGCAAGGAGATCGTGCGATGGCCGGCGAGGCTGGGCCGACGTCCGACGCTGTAGCGGTATCAGGCCCGCCTTCCCCCGAGGAGCGCGCTCGGCTAGACGACGTGCTGCGCGAGGCTAGCCGGCATCCCTACAGCTACGACTTCTTCTGGCTGATGCGAATGTTCGAGTGTGCCTGCCCGGACCGCGCGCGACTGGGCCAAGCCACTCGACCGGTCGACGAGCCGATTCGCCTGGGACAGGAAGCCTCGCTCGCCTTCGCTCCATCCACTGTGGCCTACGTCGAGCAGGCGACCGCGTATCACCCCCCTCGCATCGGCGTGCATTTCCTCGGCATGCTCGGGCCGAATGGGCCCTTGCCCATCCACTTGACTGAATATGCGCGCGACCGACTTCGCAACGCGACCGATCCGACCTTCGTGAGATTTCTGGACCTCTTCCACCACCGGATGTTGGCGCTGTTCTATCGCGCCTGGGCCAACGCGCAGCCAACTGTCTCGCACGATCGCCCGACGTCGGACCGATTCATGACCTACGTGGGTGTCCTGCTGGGCATCGGCTCGCCTGCTTTGCAGAATCGCGACCAGCTTCCCGACCACGTCAAGCGATTCTTCTCGGGGCGCTTCGCCGCCCAAGCGCGAAACGCAGAGGGCCTACGGGCTATGGTCGCCGAATACCTGACGCTGCCGACCGATCTTGAGGAGTTCGTGGGAGAATGGACGCCGCTTCTCGAAGAGGAGCGCTGGCGCATTTCACGAGGCCCGTTTGCCGGGGCGTTGGGGGTCAACACGATCCTGGGCGCGCGCGCCTGGCAACGGCAGACCAAGTTCCGCTTGGTCTTCGGTCCACTCAAGCAAGACCAATTCCGGAGCATGCTGCCTGGCAGCCCTCGCCTCGGGCGCCTGGTCGCGATGGTTCGCAACTACGTGGGCGACGCGTTGAACTGGGACGTGCGGCTCTTTCTTGACAAGCGCGTCAGCCACCCATTCCGCTTGGACCGTATAACTCAGCTGGGATGGACCTCGTGGCTTGGTCATTGTCCCGAAGGCGAAGGCCGGGAAGACCTAATCTTCAGCCCGGAACAGGAGCTTTCCGCGAAGAATTCGTCTTTCGCGCCATCGACACTCCTGTAATATCGCCTCCGATTCTATCCGCCAATAACCCTTCACTACTCGCAGGCTGGCCCCGGTGCCGCAGGAGGAAGACCGACGATGTCTGAGATCTCACGAGTCGCGCTGTTCGGAAAGCTGAACAGCCTTGGTTACAAGGCCATCGAAAGTGCCACCGTCTTCTGCAAGCTGCGCGGCAATCCCTACGTCGAGCTGGTGCACTGGCTTAGCCAGATTCTGCAGCTTCCTGATTCCGATTTGCATCACATCGTGCGCGAATTCCAAATCGATAACTCGCGCCTCGCCCGCGACGTGACGGCCGCCCTCGACCGGCTGCCTAGGGGCGCGACCTCGATTTCCGACTTGTCGTCCCACATCGCCGATACGGTCGAGCGCGGCTGGGTGTACGGCACCCTGCTGTTCGGCGAATCGCAGGTTCGCACCGGGCACCTGATGGTTGGCATGCTGAAGACCGCGGCCCTGCGCGGGGTGCTGATTTCTATCTCCAAGGAGTTTGACAAGATCAAGCTCGACACCCTGACCGACGGATTCGCCAAAATCGTCGGCGCATCGCCCGAGAGCGCCCTGCAGCCGAACGACGGATCCCAGGTCGGCGGTGGCGCCGAGCCCGGCGAAGCCAGCGGCGCCGTGGCCCCGGCGGCGATGGGCAAGCAGGAAGCCCTCAAGAAGTACTCGGTCGACCTGACCGAACGCGCTCGCACCGGCGATATGGATCCCATCACCGGACGCGACGAGGAAATCCGCCAGATCATCGACATCCTCATGCGCCGCCGGCAGAACAACCCCATCCTTACCGGCGAGGCCGGCGTGGGCAAGACCGCGGTGGTGGAGGGTTTCGCGCAGCGGATCGCCGCCGGCGACGTCCCGCCTCCGCTCAAGGACGTCACCCTTCGCTCGCTCGACATCGGCCTTCTGCAGGCGGGCGCCAGCATGAAGGGCGAATTTGAGAATCGCCTGCGCCAGGTCATTGACGAGGTGCAGGCCTCGGCCAAGCCCATCATCCTCTTCATTGACGAAGCGCACACCCTGATCGGCGCGGGCGGCGCAGCCGGCACCGGCGATGCGGCGAACCTACTCAAGCCAGCCCTCGCGCGCGGCAAGCTACGCACCATCGCCGCCACCACCTGGGCCGAGTACAAGAAGCACATCGAGAAGGATCCCGCGCTTACCCGCCGATTCCAGGTCGTGCAAATCGGCGAGCCCAGCGAGCACAAGGCGTTGCTCATGATGCGAGGTCTCGCTTCCACCCTGGAGAAGCACCACCGCATCCAGATCCTCGACGAGGCCTTGGAATCTGCGGTGAAGCTGTCCCATCGCTACATTCCTGCGCGTCAGCTTCCCGACAAGGCGGTCAGTCTGCTCGACACGGCCTGCGCTCGCGTGGCCATCAGCCACCACGCGGTCCCCGCCGAGGTAGAAGACAGCCGCAAGCGAATCGAGGCGCTCGACACGGAAATCGCGATCATCAAGCGCGAGGACGCCGTTGGCATCGCCGGCGCGGCCAAGCGCGAAGCCGAGACCATGGAGAAGCTGGACGCCGAAAAGAAGCGTCTGGCGGGTCTGGAGGAACGCTGGACGGCCGAGAAGAAGCTGGTCGACAAGATCCTCGACCTACGCAAGCAACTACGCGGCGGCGAGGTCAAGGTCGAGGGCTCGGGCAGCAAGTTGGAAGCGACCACGGACAAAGCGAAGGCGACGGCCAAGGCTCCTGAGGCCACCCCCGCCGCGCCCATCGATCGTGCCGCAGTGTTGGCCGAGCTCAACGCAACCCAGGATGAGCTGTCCAAGCTGCAGGGCGATCACCCGCTGATTCTTCCGACCGTCGACAACCAAGCAGTAGCATCGGTGGTCGGCGACTGGACCGGCATCCCGGTGGGTCGCATGGTGAAGAACGAAATCGACACCGTGCTCAAGCTTGCCGACACGCTCGATCAACGCGTGATCGGACAACGCCATGCCCTGGAAATGATCGCCAAACGCATCCAGACCTCGCGTGCCGGCATTGAGAACCCGAACAAGCCCATCGGCGTATTCATGCTCGCCGGCCCGTCGGGCGTCGGCAAGACCGAGACCGCGCTCGCCCTGGCCGAGGCGCTCTATGGCGGCGAGCAGAACATCATCACCATCAACATGAGCGAATTCCAAGAGGCGCACACGGTTTCGACATTGAAGGGTTCGCCTCCCGGCTACGTCGGCTACGGCGAGGGTGGCGTGCTCACCGAGGCGGTTCGACGGCGGCCGTACAGCGTGGTGCTGCTCGACGAGGTCGAGAAAGCCCACCCCGACGTGCATGAGATCTTCTTCCAGGTTTTCGACAAGGGCTGGATGGAAGACGGCGAAGGCCGGGTGATCGACTTCAAGAACACGCTCATCCTGCTCACCACCAACGTGGGCAGCGAGCTCATCATGAACATGTGCAAGGATCCCTCGCTGCTGCCCGAGCCCGATGGCATCGCCAAGGCGTTGCGCGAGCCCCTGCTCAAGACCTTCCCGGCCGCCCTCCTCGGCCGCATGGTCGCGATCCCTTACTACCCGCTCTCCGACGAGATGATCGGCAACATCGCGCGCCTGCAGCTCGGCCGTATCGCCAAACGGATCAAGGAGAGCCACAAGCTGCCGTTCACGTTCGACGACGCCGTGGTCAAGCTGATCGTCAGCCGATGCACCGAGCTGGAAAGCGGTGGCCGCATGATCGATTCCATCCTGACCAACACCGTTTTGCCCGTGATCAGCAAAGAGCTGCTCACCCGCATGATGGAGAGCAAGCCGGTCGCCAAGGTCGCGACCACCGTCGTGGATGGCAACTTCCACTACGATTTCGACTAAGAAGCAAGCTTCTCCGCGGGCCGCCATCACAGACGCGGCCCGCGCTCTAGCCGTCTTTGCGCAGCTCCGGGTGCTCGTCGAGAAATGCCCGGTGGCTTTCGCGGCTGATCTCGACCACGTAGCGGCGCGCCTCCAGTAGCTTCGCTTGGCAGCCCAGCCGCGAGCTCGGACGCACGTCGAACGCGTCGTCAAGTTGATCCTCTTCTTTGTCTTCCAGCGGGGACAACGCCTCAAGCCCCTCCTTGACGTAGACGTGGCAGGTCGAGCAGGCACAGACGCCGCCGCAGGCCGAGCCGAGCTGCGCCCCGATCTTTTCGGCCGCCTGCCGAATCGTGCTGCCAACCGGAACTTCCGTCTCAAGGCCGTCGGGCTCGAAGCGAATGCGTGCGTTCATCTGCCAACCTTCTTCTCCACGTCTCCCACGGTCTGACCGCGCACGTTGCGCTCCAAGGCGTCATTCATGCGACGACGAGCGAATTCCTTGCTGACCTCGTCCAGGGCCTGCACAGCGGCGCGGATCGCCAGGTGGTCGGCGCCGGCCTTCGCCTTCTCCAGATCCGCCGTCGCCATCTCGATGGACTCCCGCTCTCCCGCCACCAGCAACACGGCCGATTCGACTAGCGCGATCCGGGTCGCGTTCAGAATGCGGTCGGCCTCCACCCGCTCGACGTTGAGCAGGCGCGCCCCCATGTCGTCGTTCGCGTGCTCGAAAGAATCGCGGATCATCCGCTCGACCTCGTCGTCGGTTAGGCCGTAGCTCGGCTTGACCCGAATCGAGGCCTCCTTGCCCGTGAATTCTTCCCGCGCCGAAACGCTGAGGATGCCGTCGGCGTCGACCGTGAACGTAACCTTCAATCGCGCCATGCCGGCGGTCATGGGGGAAATGCCGCCCAACTTGAAGCGCGCCAGCGAGCGGCAATCGGCGACCAGCTCGCGTTCACCTTGCACCACGTGAAGGTCGAACCCGGTCTGGTTGTCGGCGTAAGTGGTAAAAGTCTGGACCGCGCCACAGGGAACCGTGGTGTTTCTATAGATGAGCTTCTCCGCCACGCCGCCCATCATTTCGAGTCCGAGGGAGAGCGGAACCACATCCATCAGCACCACGTCGCTGCGCCCGCCGCTGGCGAGAAGATCCGCCTGCACCGCCGCGCCTAGAGCGACCACCTCGTCGGGATCGATGTCGGCGAGCGGCTCCTTTCCAAAAACATCCGCGACAAATCGCCGAACCATGGGCATGCGCGTGGCGCCGCCGACCAGAATCACCCCGGGAAGTTGCGCCGCCTGGATGCCGGCGTCGCGCAGGGCCTGCACCACGGGCGCGCGACAGCGGTCGAGAATGGGCGCGACCAGCGCGTCGCTCTCCTCACGAGTCAGTCGCAGCTCGCCTGTCTTGCCGCTTGGAAGCCGCAACGCCACCTGCGTGTCAGTCGCCGTGGTGAGGCATTCCTTGGCCGCGCGTGCGGCGTCGAGCGCAGCCCGCATCACCGCCGGGTCGCCGCCGCCGTCGTCGGGCATGCCGAGACGCCCGAGCAGATATGCCGCGATAGCGCGGTCGAAGTCGTCGCCACCGAGCGCGGAATCCCCGCCTGTGGACTTCACCTCGAACACGCCGCCTTCCAGCTTCAGGATCGAAATGTCGAAGGTTCCGCCGCCCAGATCGAACACCGCGAAGGTGCCCTCAGCCTGCTTGTCGAGGCCATAGGCCAGGGCTGCCGCGGTTGGCTCGTTCAGGAGGCGCATGACCTCGAGCCCCGCCAGACGGCCCGCGTCGCGTGTGGCTTGGCGTTGCCCATCGTCGAAATACGCCGGCACCGTTATCACTACACCGTCCAGCTCGCCGCCCAACTCCGCCTCGGCCCGCGTCTTGAGAACACGCAGGATTTCGGCCGACACCTCGATGGGCGTCACGGATCGAGCGCCACCTTGAACCGAGAATCGCACCACCGGGTCGCCGGTTTCGCTTGCCGCGATGGCATACGGAAGCAGCTTCGCCTTGGCCTCGGCATCGTCAGGGCCTCGCCCCATGAAGCGCTTCACCGACGCAATGGTATCGGTGGGCGAAGCCAGCGCCAGGGCTCGCGCTTCCTGCCCGACCACCACGCGACCATCCTTGGCATAGTGAACCACCGAGGGCACCATCGCCGAAGAGGATCCCCGCAGGCACACCGGCTGTCCGGCTTGCACCACCGCGACCAGCGAATTCGTCGTGCCGAGATCAATGCCCACCGAGCGCCCTTTGCAGACATCCTTGGTCTGAGATTGGCCCGGCTCGGAGATATCGAACAGCGCCTCAACCGGCATTGCGGCCCTTTCCGTCGGCCAACGCAAGCATGTCGGCGATCTGGCGAGCCTCGTAAAGAAAACGTCGATAGTACCGCACCATCACCAGCCGCGCTGCAGCCGCGCCCAGGTCGGCAGGAGATGCCGCGAGCGCTTTAGCGACCTCGTCCATCACCGTCGCCACGCGACCGCTGACCTTGGCAAGCAGCGCATCGATCGCGCGTGAATCCTTCTTGGCTTGCGCCTCCGCCAATGTCTCGCGCAGATCGAGGACCTCCATGAGCAGCGATTGCGGAACCGGTACCGTGACCTGCGCGCCCGACTGGTCGGGCCGACCTCCCCCCGCCCTCTCCCCGACCTCAACGCCGTGAAGCGAGAGCAGGTACTCGGCCCGTCGCACCGGATCCTTGAGTGTCCGCCAAGCCTCGTTAAGCTGGATCGAACGCTCCAGCGATGCCCGCCGTGCCGTGGGATCCGCGCGCGCGAAGCGGTCGGGATGAAGAATCTTGGTTGTCTCCTTGTAGCGGCGTTCGAGATCGGACATGTCGACGGCAAACGCTTGTGGTACGCCGAGTACGCGAAAATAGTCCGTCTTCGGATCCGGCGGCTGCACAGCGTTGCAAGCGACACAGAGCAACCCGTCGCCAGCGGCTTTCTGGCAAGACCAGCAAAGCATCGGGCTAGAACTGGACGCTTTCGCCGCAGCTACAGGTCGACTTCACGTTGGGATTCACCCACTTGAAGCCGCTCGTCATCATCGTCTTGGCGTAGTCGAGGGTTGACCCGTCGAGAAAAGTAAAGCTCTTGGAATCGATGAAGACGTTCACCTGGCCGCTTTCGAATGACAGCACGCGATCTTCGGGACGGGCGTCCACGTCCGACCATTCGAATAGGTAGGAAAACCCGGTGCAGCCGCCGCCGCGGATTCCCACCCGCAAGCCCTTGGGGGCCGCAGTCCGTTTGCCAGCCGCGCTCTTGATGGCCGCGATGGCCTGTTCCGTTACTTGTATCGCCATGGGGATTCCTCGTGCGGGCTAGGCCGCGCTCTGGGCTTTCTGGCCCTGTTTCTTGCGGTAGTCGGCGATCGCGCCCTTGATGGCGTCCTCGGCCAGCACCGAACAGTGAATCTTGACCGGGGGCAGGCTCAGCTCTTCCACAATCTGCGTGTTCTTCACCGCCATGGCCTGGTCGACGGTCATGCCCTTGATCCATTCGGTTGCCAGCGACGACGATGCGATGGCCGAACCGCAGCCGAAGGTCTTGAACTTCGCGTCTTCGATCACGCCGTCCTTGCCGACTTTGATTTGCAGCTTCATCACGTCGCCGCATGCCGGTGCGCCGACCAAGGCGGTTCCCACGTCAGGCTCCGAGGCGTCCAAGCTACCCACGTTGCGCGGGTTTTCGTAGTGATCGATGACTTTATCGCTGTATGCCATTGGGTACTTCCTTGGTCCTCTATTGGATGTCTTAGCTCCCTTTCGGATGCTAGTGCGCTCCCCATTGCACGGTCTTCAAATCCACGCCCGACTGGGCCAGCTCCCACAGCGGCGACATCTCGCGCAGCCGTTTCGCCTTTTCGGCCACCAGGTCGATGACGTAGTCGACTTCTTCTTCGGTGGTAAAGCGCCCGAGTCCGAAACGAATCGACGTGTGCGCCATTTCCTCAGGCACGCCGAGAGCGCGCAATACGTAGGACGGCTCCAGCGACGCCGACGTGCAGGCCGAGCCCGACGACACGGCCACATCCTTGAGCGACATCATCATCGCCTCACCCTCGACAAACGCGAAGCTGAGGTTGAGGTTCCCCGGCAGTCGATGTTCCAGCGATCCGTTCACGCTGATGTTCGGCACCCGAGCCTCGATTCCCTTGCGCAGGCGCTCGCGCAAGGCCAGCGTACGTTTGCCCTCTTCCGCCATCTCCAGTCTGCAAAGCTCGGCTGCTTTAGCAAAGCCCACGATACCGGTCACGTTCAGGGTGCCCGAGCGCATGCCGCGTTCGTGGCCGCCCCCGTCGAGGATGGGTGTCAGACGCACGCGCGGTTTGCGGCGCACGTAGAGCGCCCCCACGCCCTTGGGTCCGTACATTTTGTGCGCCGAAAGCGAGACCAGGTCGGCCTGGGAGGCATTCACGTCGAACGGGATCTTGCCAATGCCCTGAACCGCATCGATGTGGAAGAAGGCGCCCCCCTTCTTCACCACGGCGCCGATCTCGGCCACCGGATTCACCGTGCCGATTTCGTTGTTGGCCAACATGATGGAGACCAAGATGGTCTTGTCTGTCATGGCCGCGGCGACCGTGTTCGGATTGACCCGGCCGTCCGGATCGACGGGCAGATAGGTCACAACGTAGCCCTGCTTTTCCAGCCGCTTGCACGAATCCAGCACCGCCTTGTGCTCGGTCTGGGCGGTGATGACGTGGCTGCCGCGATCTTTGTAGAACTCGGCCACCCCCTTGATGGCCAGGTTGTCGGACTCGGTCGCCCCCGACGTCCACACGATTTCTTTGCCCTGGGCCCCGATCAGCTTCGCCACCTCGTCGCGAGCCTTCTCAACCGCTTCCTCGGCTCGCCAGCCGAACACATGCGACCGGCTTGCGGCATTGCCGAACTCGTCCCGGAAGTACGGCAACATGGCGTCGAAGACCCGCGGATCCACCTGGGTGGTCGCGTGATTGTCCATATAGATCGGCAGCTTCAGGCTCATGGATTGTGGTTCGCTATTCCGTCAACAAGCAGCGGGACGTCTCCGTCGCTGCCACGACTCTCGCAGGTGCAACATTCGCCTTGCGCCTGGTTCGGGCTGCAGGAACGACAGCGTTCCAGGTAGGAAAGGCTCTCTGACAGCTCATCGGCAAGCCGAGAAAGCCTGCCGATGGTCTCGCGGGTCTCGCGCAGCTTGTCCGTGAAGATCTCGCGCACGGTCGCCATGGCCTCCGGCGCGGTTGCGCTCTCCTCCCAGACCCGCAGGAACGCCTTGATTTCCGTCAGGGAGAAGCCCATGTCCTGCAGCTTCTGAATCCACTCGATCTGCTTCACGCCGTCCCCGGAATACATCCTAAACCCGCCCTTGGAGCGAACCGGCGCGGCCAGCAAGCCCAGCTCCTCGTAGAGATGGATGGCGCGCACCGTCTTGCCGGTGCGGCGGGCCAAGTCACCCACTTTGATTAGGGCTAGTCTTGCGGTTTCTCGCTGGATTCGCATCTTCCAACCTAACTCTTACGCGTACGTAAGAGTTATATATGCCAGGGCTGAGCCCGTCAAGATGCAAGTCGCGACCGGCGCCGATTTCAGCGGGCCTGGTTTCTAATCGCGTCAATGACCGCGACCAAGTCCTTACGATGAACCGGCTTCTCCAAGATACGACATGGCGCTTCCGCCATCAGCGCGGCCAACTCGTCCGAATCGCCGCCGGTCAGGAACACAAATCGCTGGGCCAGGAAGGGCCGTTCATTGGTCACCTGCCGATACAGCTCGCGGCCGGTCACATCAGGCATGTTGATGTCGCAGATGATGACGTCGGGCGGCTCGCGTTCGACCAAGCATCGCATGCCATCACGGGAATCGCTGAAGGTCAGCACGTCATAATTGTCCGCCAACATTCGGCGCAGCGGCTGCAGGAGCGCCGTCTCGTCCTCGATGATGACGATGCTTAGCCGTCGCCCGTCAGGAACCGGGGTAAGCATCTCGAGGGTCGGCGTGTGTGTCATCTCGACCATCTGCTGGTCAGGCGGGCTCTCCCGCCACACGCGCAAGGTCACGGTGGCCGCTGTGCCACGCCCGAGCTGACTTTCGAGCGTGACGTTGCCTTCCATCTTTTTCACCAGGTCGCGGGAAATGGCCAGTCCGAGCCCGGTGCCGTGGCCAACCGCCTTGGTGGTGAAGAAGGGATCGAACACCCGGCGCAGGTTGTCGGGCGCGATGCCGCAGCCGTTGTCGACCACCCGAATACTCACGGCTTCGTCTTTGCGTTCGACCAAAATCTCAATGCGGCCGTCGGTCTTGTCGGCAGGAAAGCTCTGCGCAGCGTTGAGCAACAGGTTGAGCAGCACCTGGCGAAGCTGGTCGTCGTTGCCTCGCGCGATGCATTCCTGACTCGAATAGACGGTCACGGTCGCCTGCCCGGCGGTTTCGCGCTCGACCAGAGAGACCACCGAACGGACCAGGGAATCCACGTCGATCGGGCCCAGGTTCTGCCGGCCAGGATGCGAGAAGATCCGCAACTGGCGAACCAAGCGCGCGATGCGATCCAGGCCACGTCTGCATTCGCTGACGAGCTTGGCGACGTCGTCCAACGTCTGCACCCGCTCATCGCGCTCCCCCTCCCGCGCTGCCGCCACCCACGATTCAATCAGCTCGAAGCTCGGAAGAATGAACGCGAGTGGATTGTTGATCTCGTGCGCGACGCCAGCGGTTAGCAGCCCAATGCTGGCCATCTTCTCCATTTGCACGAGCTGATCTTGGGTTTCGGCCAACCTCGCCAGGGTGGATTCCAACTCTTGGCGCTCGGCCAAGAGCTGCGCGTTGGCTTGCTCAAGCGCCTGCGTCCGCTCAAGAACACGCTCTTCAAGCTCGAAATTGAATCGCTCAAGCTCCTTCACGAGCCGTGTGTTCTCGCCGACCAGTCGCGAGTGTTCGATTGCACGAACGATGGAGACCCGCAGGGGTTCAATCGCCTCGTCCTTGCCCACGTAGTCGAATGCCCCGTGATGAATGGCGCGCAGGACGTCGCTGGTGCGCGAGACCGACGAGAGCATGATGATCGGCGTTCCCACCGAGCGCATGCGCAGGGTGTTCAAGAGCTCCAGTCCCGACATCCCAGGCATGTTCAGATCGGCGACAATGACGTCGAACTGACCGCCGTCGATGGCCGCTAGCGCGGCCTTTGCGCCGTCGTAGGTTTCCACCGCGAAACCCCAATCCAAAATCAGTCCACCCACGAAGTCACGAACCAACGCGCTATCGTCAACCAGAAGCACGCGACCATGGGTCGAGGGTCGCTCGCAGCCCGGGGCGTCTGGTTTCCTGCCGTCACCCATCTTGGAGCAACAACGGCGGTTTGCGCCTCAGACTTGATATCCATGTACGCGACGCCACCGCCCTCGCGCAAGAAGGATCGATGCCGTCCCACTCCGCGCGGAAGACTCCACTAGCGCTGAAGTTCCCCGGTTGTCCTACCGATGCAATGGCAAGGGACGAGATGCCGACTCTGCCAACCAACGCGCACCTCTTCGAGACGCTCTCCGACGGAGAGCGACTGGCTCTTGCTCACTTCATGCGTGAGAGACACTTCGATGCCGGCGAGACCGTCTGCAGCCGGGGTCAGCACGGCAACACCATGTTGGTGGTGGTTCAAGGAACCTTGTCAGCCGTGGTTTCGGGGAAGGACAATCCTCAGGCCGAGGTTGCCCGGCTAGAAGCCGGTTCCGTCCTGGGCGAAACGTTCTGCATCGATCCGGCCCCGCGCCCGGTGACAGTGGTCGCCAGCGAGAGCACAACGGTGCTTGAGATCAGCCGCGACGATCTGACCAGGATGCGACAAGAGGCGCCCCGCGTGGCAGCCGCCCTGGTCAGCGCCGTTTTCCAAGAAGTACTTCGCCGCCTGCGCTGCCTCGACGACCGCGTCGATCGAGAATTGCGGGCCGAGGGAGTTGGCGGCGCATACGGCGACGCCGACAACTCCGTTTCCGATCGCGCTGCCGCCACGGGGTGCGAAGCCAGACCCGCCAGGCCGCGAGGCTCCGCATGAGCGGCGGTGATGACGAATCGGAGATCGGAAACTTCACCCGCTCGGAGCTAGAGTGTCTGCTCCGGGCGGGACGATCGTGCCGGCTTTCCCCGTCCGCGATGCTGTGTGAGGAAGGGCATCCGGCGGCTCGCTGTTTCGTGATCCGCAAAGGAATAGTCGAGGTGGTAAGGCGACTTGATGACCAACCTCAGGTGCTCTCCACCTACGGGCCCGGCAGCGTTCTTGCGCTCATGGCCACGATCGATGGCGGACCTTGCCGGGTCAGCCTGCGGGCCGCCAAGGACGTCAGGGCGGTCGAGATCGGCCCCCGCGAGCTCTTCGAGATCTTCAAGGGCGACAACCGACCTTGCGCTACCCTTGCGGACAAGCTGACCATCGCCGCCATCCGGCGCCTTCGCCAATCCACCGATGAGCTAGCCCGGGCGGTCCATCGATCCGTTACTCGCGCCGCGCAGCCAGGGCGCCTGGATAGCGACGAGCTTGTCCGCATCCACGCCGGCAACCACGCCTGGAAGCCCTTAAGCTAAGACGTTGGCGTTTCGCTCCGGCACAAGCGAAGGAATCTAGGAATTCCCGCGGCGCCGTGCTAGCAAACTCCACGACAGAAGAGTCTTCCTAGGAGTAACTGCGCGATGGACCAATTGACCCAACTTGCCATCAATACGATCCGCTTGCTCTCCGTCGATGCCGTGCAAAAGGCCAATGCCGGCCATCCCGGTCTGCCCATGGGCGCGGCGCCGATGACTTACGTGCTTTGGCAAAAGCACCTGCGGCACAATCCCAAGAATCCCAAGTGGCCCAACCGCGACCGGTTCGTTCTTTCGGGCGGCCATGGATCGATGTTGCTGTATTCGATGCTGCACCTCACCGGCTACGACCTGGCAATCGAAGAGCTGAAGGCATTCCGACAGTGGGGTTCGCGCGCGCCAGGACATCCGGAATCGTTCTGCACGCCGGGCGTCGAGGCGACCACAGGTCCGCTCGGTCAAGGTGCGACCAACTCAGTCGGAATGGCAATGGCAGAGCGTTTCTTGGCGGGGCGGTACAATCGCCCTGGCCACGCCATCGTCGACCACATGACCTACGCCATGCTCGGCGACGGTGACATGATGGAGGGCATCACCCACGAGGCTGGGTCGCTGGCCGGCCACCTCAAGCTTGGCAAGTTGGCTTGGCTCTACGACGACAACAAGGTCTCGCTCGACGGTCCGACCTCGCTGCACTTCAGCGAAGACGTCGCCAAGCGATTTGATGCCTACGGCTGGCACGTGCAGAAGGTAGAGCACGGCGACACCGATGTAGCCGCCATCGATGCGGCTCTGGTTGCCGCCAAGGCCGACCCGCGGCCGTCGCTTATTATGGTTCGCACCACCATCGGTTTCGGCTCGCCCCACAAAGCCGGTACCTCCGAAGCCCACGGCGCTCCGCTCGGCGTCGACGAAGTGAAGGCAACCAAGGTCGCCCTGGGGTGGGATCCCGACAAGCAGTTCTACGTTCCGGAAGCAGCGCAGGCTCACTTCTTGGCGGCCGTCGAGCGAGGCTCGCAAGCCGAAGCGAATTGGCAAAGGACGTTCGACGCCTGGGCAGCGGCCAATCCCGAGCTGGCCAATGAGTGGCGACTCTCACTGCGCGGGGAACTGCCCGCTGATTGGGATTCGGCGATCCCGACCTTCACAGTCAAGGACGAACCGGCGACCCGCGTTTCGGGCGGAAAGATCTTGGCGGCCATCGCCAGCAAGGTCCCATGGTTCCTGGGCGGGGATGCCGACCTTTCGTGCTCGACCATGACCGCACTGCCGGGATTGGGCGATTTCTCGGGCACCACCGGCCTTGGCCGCAACATCCACTACGGGGTGCGAGAGCACGCAATGGGCGCCATCGCCAATGGCATGGCCTACCACGGCGGGGTGCGCTCGTTCACCGCGACCTTCTTTGTGTTCTCCGATTACGAACGTCCGGCGGTGCGCCTCGCCGCGCTCAGCAAGTTGCCCGTGATTTTCGTGTTCACGCATGACTCCATCGGCGTTGGCGAGGATGGCCCGACCCACCAGCCCATCGAGCACCTGGCCGCCCTGCGCGGAATTCCCAACCTGTGGGTCCTCCGCCCGGCTGACGGTAACGAGGTGGCGCAGGCCTACCGCTTGGCCATGCGCCGCACCGACGGGCCTGTGGCCATGATCCTCACCCGACAGAAGGCGCCGACCTTCGACCGCGGCAAGCTGGCGCCCGCCAGCGGCGTCGCGAAGGGCGCCTACGTGCTCAGCGAGTCGACTGGCGGTCCGCCCCAAGTCGTGCTCATCGCGTCGGGCAGCGAGGTCGCCATCGCCCTCGGCGCGCAGGACAAGCTGGCCGAGCAAGGCATCCGCGCACGCGTGGTGTCCATGCCAAGCTGGGAGCTGTTCTTGGAGCAGACGCCCGACTATCGCGACTCGGTGATTCCGCGCGAGGTTCCGGCGCGCGTTTCCATGGAAGCCGGCAGTACGCTCGGCTGGCATCGCTGGGTCGGCGACCGCGGCATCGCCATCGGACTCGACCGCTTCGGCGCCTCGGGGCCAGGCCCGGTTCTCATCAAGCAGTTTGGCCTCACCGTCGACAATATGGTTCGCGCCGCCACCAGCCTGGTCAAGGGATGACGATGCGACGCCTGCTGGTAGCGGCTCTGCTGGTGCTGGTCACGACCGCGGCGCGCCCAAGTCTCGCGGAAAGGCTACCGCCGCCCACCGTCTTCGACGGAGCCTACCAGGGGCTTCTGGTGGGAGCGACCGCCGGATTGGCCACCGGCTACCTATTCGCCAGGCAAGACGGCAAGATCGGGTCCACCCACTGGAAGCCGCTGGCCTACGGCGCTGGCATCGGTGCGCTGACCGGCGCTGTAATCGGACTCTCGCTCGGAATCGTGGACATGTCGCAAAGCAAGCCCGGTCGCAATGGCTACGTCATGCGCGACGGGCTCTACGGCGCCGGCTTGGGCGCCGTGCTGGGCGTCATCGCAGGCGGACTGGCGGCGCTGTCCACCAAGAAGGGCGAGCACGTCCTGCTTGGCGGTGCCATCGGCGTGCTTTCTGGCACCTGTCTCGGCATGGCGATGGGCTTCGTCGAGGGCTACCGGCGATACTCGGTGGCCGTGTCCGCGGTCGAGGAAGCCGGCGGCAGCTACACCTTCGTGCCGGCAGTCGCGGCGCGGTTCTAGCTTACGCTTCGCCGCGCGAATTCCACCAGCTTGCCGCTCGCCCGATCGTGGGCGTAGGTAATGATCGAGATCGCCCTGCCCTCGATTTCCACGATGTTGTAACGGGAACGGCGCTCGGCGCTGCCCTCGTACGAGGCCGAGCCGGCGCCTACCACGGGGATGCGGGTACCGTCGGGGCCTGGCAATTGCTTGAAGAAGTCGCGATGGTCGTGGCCGTGCAAGACCAATTCGGCGCCGGTTCGTGCCAGCACGGCTTGCAACGCGCTTCGATCGCGAAGATTCTGATCCTCGCCCGCGCGATTGAGCTGGGGCGGGTGATGGATGAGAAGCACCCGGCAGCGGCGCCGTACTTCGGGTGCCGTCAGCAAAGACTCCAACCTAGCAAGCTGGTCCTCGCCCAGCCTTCCCCAAGCACCGATGTCGCCGGTGGGAACGGCCGTGCTCGCGCAGATTACAGCCACGTCGTCGCGAAAACGAACGAAGGGATAGGTATTTCCACCAACCCGCAGATCGGCAGTCTGGTATGCGGCGAACATCTTCTCGAACGTGCCTTCGTGAAAGACCTTGGGCACGTACGCGTCGTGGTTGCCCGGAATCACTGTTACCCGGTCGGGGCCAAGCTGCAACGCCTCGATCCAGCGCAAGGCCGCGGCCCACTCTGACGTGAGGGCGATGTTGCACAAATCGCCGGTCAGAGCCAGGTGGTCGAACTGACGGTGACGCAAATCCTCGCCGACCGCTTCGAGCAGCGGCATCCGGTGCTTGCGACGGCGGCGAACCAGCAGGTTCACGGCGCCAATCAGACGCTTGCCAAGCAAGTCGCGAAGCTTGACGCCGCGAAGGCTTTGAAAGTGCGGGTCGGTAACGTGGGCAAGGCGAAACATCAGGTTGGCTCGATTTGAATTTCTGCCAGAAGGCCAAAATGGTCGGAGGCGAGCACGCCGTCCGAGTCGGGCTGGTCAAAGACGATACGACACTCATGCACGGTTCCCCGGCCGTCGCCTCGCATCGGACTTGCGAAGATGTAGTCGATACGGCGATCGGGTTCCAGAAATGCCAGCTTGGCGGTGTACGGATTGGCGCACGCCCATGTCCATCCTGATTCACCCGCGTGCACCCTTTCCCAAGCATCTTGAAGGTAAGTGCGCCGGCCGCCCAGGGTCACCTGCCCGCGCAGCCAGCGGATTTCGTCAGACTCGGGCCGCGCGTTGAAATCGCCCATCAAAATCTGCGGCCGATCCGTGATCCGCCCGGCCACGCTGACTTCGATGGCCTGCACCTGATCCTCGCGCTGCTTTCCGTGCGCCAGGCGATAGTTGAGGTGGGTCGTGTGCACCCAGACGCCGCCCTGCCCGCTTGCAACCTGGGCCGACAACAGGATCCGCCGCTCGGTCGGCTGGGCATGCGGTAGCTCCAATACTGCATGTTCGAGAATCGGTTCCCGGGACAGAATCGCCAAGCCCTCTTGCCCGCCGCCAAAGGGCGTGGCCGGCGCAAAGATGTGGTGGAAGTCGACGGCGTTGGCCAGGGTCTCGGCCTGGTTCGGGAGCTGCGAGGGAACCTCGCGTACTTCCTGCAGCGCAACGACGTCAGGTGACAGCGCGCGCAAACCCGCAGCCACGACCTGCATGCGCCGGTCGAGCGGCGGTTCGGCCCCCCACAGGTTCAGCGTGAGGCAACGAAGGCGCTTCACCTAGCCGGCTTCCCCGCGGTAGGTGCAGCAGGAATCGGCGGTCTCCCACACCGTGACCGCCGAGAGGTGGGGAACGGTCTTCCCCACCGCCTCCCAAATGTAGCCGCATAGGTCCTCGCAGGTGGGATTCTCCAAGCCGCGCACATCGTTCAGCGTGTGATGGTCGAACAGCCGAAACAGCTCGGCCCACGCCTCGTCGATGACGGCAAAGTCCACGACCCATCCGGTTTGCGGATTGACGGGACCGCGCAGGGCGATCTCCACGCGGTAGCTGTGGCCGTGCATACGCGAGCATTTGTGTCCTGAGGGCACGCGCGGCAGGTGGTGGGCGGCTTCAAACGTGTAGATCTTCTTGAGCTCGGCGAACAAAACGGGGCCAGCTTAGCACGGTGGAAGGCTATCGTCCGTTGTAGCGCCGCAGCGCCGCGACCTGCACGATGTCGCCTTCGGGCAGAACCAGCGCGGTCAGGGCCCTACCGTACACGCAGCCGCTGTCGATGCCGGTGGCAAGGGGCAATTTCTGCAATCCGCGAACGGCGTCGTGACCGAAGACCAGCGATTCCGGACCGCACCACTTGGCCGCCCATGGGAAGTGCACCAGAAGTCGGCTGGTCGGTGCCCCGGTGTCGTCGATGCTGCGAAGGCTGAGCAGGTGCTCGCGCTTCTGTTGCTCCAGCGGAATGTCGGGAACCGCACCGGCGTGTACCACGACCATTTCGGGGCCACCAGGCTTGGCCGGTCCAAGACGCAAGAAGAAAGGCAACGACGCCAGGTACTCCCAGTCCGCGGGCAGGAGTTGGCCAAGGTAACTCCGCCTGCCGCGTATCCGGTCTACCTTGCCAGCGTCGTGCCGATGCGCCAGCGCGAAGGCGTCGTGGTTGCCGAGCACCGCCAGAAGGCCATCTTCTCGGGCAAGTTGCACCACCGCCTGTGAATCTGGCCCCTTGGCCACCAGGTCGCCGGCCAACACCACACGATCCCCCTGCCGATACCCGCACTTGCCGAGCAGCATCTGGAGCTCCTGGAAACAACCGTGAACGTCCCCAACGACGATGGTTCGTTGCATCGAACTTGACCATCATACCAGCCCGTCCAAAAAGTCGAGCGCCTGGTCCCGTGCAAGCCCACCTCACGAGGCGCCGAATCTGCGATCTGCCGTCGACAACCTGCCACAGATGGCTCAGATTCTAGCCGTGAGCACAGTTGTCGACACCCGGTCGCGCCGGCTGCGCGTTCTTGGCCAGGGGGAAACGGCCCCGGCCAGCCCGATCGACCGGCCCAACCATCCCCCGTGGATCCGCGCCCGCCTGCCGACCGGCAAGACCTACTTCGACCTGCGCCAGCGCGTCCACGCATTGGGCTTACACACTGTGTGCGAAAGCGCGTCCTGCCCTAACCTGGGCGAATGCTGGAACGCCAAGTCCCTGACCATCATGATTCTCGGCGGTCTTTGCACGCGTTCGTGCAAGTTCTGCGACGTCCCCACCGGCAAGCCCCTGGCCCCTGACCCGGAGGAGCCAGAACGCGTCGCCACCATGCTGGCCGAGCTTGGCCTTAGCCACACGGTGATCACCTGCGTGACCCGGGACGACTTGCCCGACGGTGGCGCAGCCCACTGGGCGGCAACCATCCGTGCGGTCAAGCAGCGCTGCCCCGAGATGGTCCTGGAGGCGTTGACCAGTGATTTCAAGGGCGACACCAGCGCCGTCGACCTGGTTTTGCAGGCCGGGCCGGATGTCTTCGCCCACAACTTGGAAACCGTGCCGCGCCTGGCGCGCGAGGTGCGGGTGCAAGCCAGCGCCGAGCGCTCTCTTCGAGTTCTTTCGCACGCTAAGCAACGCGGCGCCTTGACCAAGAGCGGCCTCATGCTCGGGCTTGGCGAGACCCCCGACGAAATCCGCGAGGTCATGCGCGACCTGTGCGGCGCCGGGGTCGACATCTTGACCCTGGGCCAGTACCTGCGTCCATCCCGCCAGCACCTTCCGGTGGTGCGCCACCTTCCGCCCGAAGAATTCGCGCAACTTCGTCAAGAAGCGCTGGCGATGGGCTTTGCCCACGTGGAATCGGGCCCGCTGGTGCGCTCCAGCTACCACGCCGCGAACCAGCACGACCTCGTGCGCGCGCGCAAGGCAGCCGCCGCGACGACATAGTAGGCCTACACCATGTCGGCCTCGGCCCTGGCGATTTGGTCTTCCAGGCGCCGCTCGTCGGAGCCGAGCTGGCTCTTCCCGAGGAACGCGGTGTAGCCCATGAACGCAGTCAGGTGCGAAAGATCCCTGGCCCATTTCGGCAGGTAGATGGGCTCGGCCACCAGCCCTTCCCGAGCCAGGCGGTCGAACAGCGCAATGTCGTCGACCGCCAACTTGCCCGCGAAGAGGAGCCTCACCATCTGACTTTGCCCCTTGACCAGGGCGATGCGCAAAAAGTTGGTCACGCGCAAGAGCCCGTCCAGGTAACAACAGTCCTTGGTGAACGGCGCCCTGCCCTCCGGAAGCCCGCCGCGCATCACCCGTCGGGCGCATTCAAACGCGGTGTGCTCATCACTGCCGCGGTCCAGATAGAAGCGATAGATGTCGATGAAATTCGCCCCCTCCTCGGCCATGTGAATGGCAAGGGTTCGCTCGCACAGGCGGCGCACGCGCGGCAGGCTGGTCGAGCCGGTCATGAACTCGGTCAACACCGCAAGTCCTTCTTGCGTGCGCGTGGTGCGCGGAGAGGCCACCCCGATGAACGGAAGCAGCGGCTGGGCACGGCCGTTGATGGTCGTGGCCATGTGCACCTGGCCTTCGTGAAACTCGATCTGGCGCAGGTCCCGCTGGGAAAAGCGAGCGTCGTGCTTGAGGCGGATCTCTTCTCCGCTCGACGACGCGGAAGCCGCCAGGCGATCCACGACCCTTACTTTCACCGGGTGATCGCCAAAGAACAGCGCGAACCGATCGCGTAGAGCCCGCGCCGCCTCCTCGGCGCCGAGGGTCGGCTGATCGACGGCCGACAGCGGCGGCTCGAAGCTGGCAATCACTTGCTCGAAGTGTCTGGCCAGATCCAGGTTGGTGGTCTGGCGATCCGACGAAAGACTCGCCGGCCGCCCAAACAGCTCGACCGACTGGAAGTAAAAATCCCTGGTGCCAACCGACAGCAGCATCCGGGCGGCCGTCGCCATCGCGACGCAGGTTTCGCGCAGAAAGCGTTCGATTTCGTTGTCACCCCGAAAGCGCGCGGCCATCGCCTGGAACTTCGCCAGCGAATCCGCGACCTCGGGGGAGACGCTGTAGCTTGGACGAGGAAGATCCTTTGCGCCGCTGGCGAAGAATTCCTGTTCTATCTCGTCGGGCCAGGCAAGCGCCGGAATCACCCGTACCGGCTTCTGCGCTTCCAGGATCTCGGCAGACACCTCGCCGAGCAGCCTCACCAGCCGTTCCGAGATCGCCATCGGCAGTTTCCAGTTAGCCGCCACCCACGCGGCGGCCAGCGGGCACCGAATAGGTGATCCACGAATTAGCGCCTACCATCGCCCCCCTGCCGATCACGGTGTCCCCTCCCAAGATTGTTGCATTAGCATAGATTACCACGTCATCCTCGATGGTGGGATGCCGCTGCGGGATCTTCGGCTTGCCCGTCTCGGGCCCCTCGGCCTTCTTGCGCTTGAGCGACAGCGCACCCAAGGTCACGCCCTGGTAGATGCGTACCGAATTGCCGATGCGTGTAGTTTCGCCGATGACGATGCCGGTTCCGTGGTCGATAAAAAACGGCGTTCCGATGGTGGCGCCAGGGTGAATGTCGATGCCGGTGTGGGCGTGGGCGTGCTCGGTCATCATGCGTGGCAGCAGCTCTCCGCCTTCGCGCAGAATGCGATTGGCCGCGCGATAAATCGCGATTGCGAACAGCCCCGGGTAGCAGGCGATGACCTCGTCGGCGCCGGTGGCGGCGGGATCCGCCTCAAAGGCAATCTGGACATCCTGTACCAAGATGGCGCGGAGCTCGGGCAGAGCGGCCATGGTTCGCGCTGTGACGGCCCGTGCTTTGCGCCTGCAGGGGTCGCCCTGCTTGCGCTTGCCCAAATGCCGCCGGTGCAAAGTCAGAAAAAGCGCGTCTTCCAGTCTGATTTCCAGATCGGCCAACACCTCGGCCAGACGAGACCTGGCATCGCCCTGCGAATGTTCTTCGGTGATGCGGGTGCGGCGGGTGCCGGGCAACAGCACCGAGAGAAGGTCATAGATGATAGCAGAGATCTCGTCGGGAGAGGGGAGCGGCCCAGTCACGATCGACTCGCCAGCACGGCGCCCCATGCGCAAAATCTCGTCGGCCAGGGCACGGTGGGCGGGTTTCGGATGGGTCGCGGGTTGGTTCACCATGGGCGCGAATCTACCTCCCGAAAGCGCCGTCGCCGAGAGGAATCGCAAACCGTCGTCAGCGCGGGCGGGACGGCGGCGAACGACGAAAGAGGACTGCGATGGCTCCTTTTCCGCCGTGCTCGGCCGGCGCCGGCGTAAAGGCGAGCACATGCCTGGCAAGCGGCGGCTGCGCAAGCGCAGAGGTCACCACACCCGCCAGCACGGGTCCTTCGGGGCCTGAGTGAGCACCGCGACCGCAGATCAGAAGTCCGGCGCGAAGGTCTCGACGGACACATTCCTCGACGAACTGATGCAGGCGCCGCCGGGCCGCATCGGCGTGGAGCTTGTGCAGATCACAACGGGCTTCAAAGGGAAACTCCCCGCGGCGAAGGGCGCCGACGGTCTGGCGAGAGACTCCGAACGCGATCCCCACGATCCCATCCGACTGGGCATCGACCTCGATGTCATGCCGGGGCCCGTGGGTCGTCCGGGCGGAACCCATGCCGCGACCTTCGCCTGACGGCAGCGGTCGGTACTCAAAGTCGACCGCGGAAATCCGATTTGCACCACGCTGCCACTTGCGAACGCCGGCAAACTCGCGTTCGAACATCCGCTGTTCGTCCTGGTCGAGGGCACGGACAATCGGACTCGGGCGATGGTCGCCCTCTGGTTTGCGCGGGGCCACGCCGCAATTCTAACCCGGTCCCGGCACGAAAGTCGGGTCGCAAAGCCGGTCCGCTACTTCGCGCCCTTGGCCGTGCCCTTTTCGTCCAGGTAGAACAGAGCCCACGCGAACGGCGCATTCCAATTGATGGTGATCTCGTTGGTCGACCACGCCTCGATGTTGTCGGCAAAGCACTTTTCGGCTGGACAACCCGCCAGGTTCGCGGCCTTCACGTAGGGATCCTGCAGTCCCGAGTTGGGACCACCCGATATGGCGCCGGGCGGCGCGTGGGGGAACTTGTGGTTGCTCTGGTAGGCCCAGAAGCGATGGTGCGGATTGACCAGCGGTCGCGTGCCGTAGCCCGTGACGTAGCACTGGTCCATGGCGTTGCGGCCGAGCACGTAGTCCATGCCGGCGACCGCGGCGTTCAGGTACTTGTGCGCATCGGTAAAGTCACCGGCCAAGCCGAGAACGATGAGATTGTTGAGCAAGAATGAATTGGATCCCCACGGTGCCTGGTTGTTCTCGCCCCAGTCGATGGGAACGCGGAAGGGACGCTTTTTCAGAATGGCTAGGTAGTCATCCGCCGCCGCGATGATGGCCTGGCGGGCCGTCTTCTGGTCGCCAGCCGACAGCGCATTCGGAACCACCGCGAGGGAAATCGTGCCGAGCGCCCCGACATCTTGCCAGGTCATGCTCGACGGCACACCCTCGCCTTCCCCATCCTTGAGGCGCGAGGACACTTTCAGAAAGAGCGGTGACGAAGCAAGGAACTTGTGGTACTCGGGGCGCTTGGTGGTGATGAACAGCTCGGCGGCGGCCCAATAGAATTCATCGTCGAGTTGCCTGTCGCCATAGGGACCGCCCCCCTCCCCGCCCGGAGTGGCCAGCACGGCGGGATTCTCGACCGCCGCAGCCCAAGCCTTCTCGGCGGCTTCCACGCAGCGCTTGGCAAACTTGGGGTCGATACTCTTCCAAACTCGCCCGGCTTGCGCCGCCACGGCCGCCAAGTTCAACGTCGCCGCGGTGCTCGGCGGGTAGAGGAAGCGCGGCATGCGGTCTTCGTCGGGCGCGAGGCCTAGCGCGGTCCAGGCCTTGTCGTGAATCTTGTGGTGGACCATTCCGGCCTTGGGCTGGCCGTCGGGGACCTGCATCCTCAGCAGGAAATCTATCTCCCAGCGCACTTCATCGAGCAGATCCGGTATGCCGTTCCTGCGCTCGGGGATGTTCATGGTGCCGTCGGCCAGGGTCGCAGCCGAGTGACCGATGTGCACAGCGCGCTCGTAGAGATTGAGCAGGGTCCACACCGAGATGCCGCCGTTGACCACATACTTGCCGTGGTCGCCGGCGTCGTACCACCCGCCGCTCACGTCGAGGCTGTACGAACAACCCGAATTGGGCGCGCAGGGAACCTTGTTGTCCGACAGATGCCCCGCCGGACGGGTCCACTGGGCGCCGCCGGCATAAGGCATCGTAATCGGGATTGCGGATCGGTTGTGGTAGTAGTACGCGAGCGCGTCGTACTTCAACTTGCGGTAGACGGCGTTGCCAATATCGAAAGGCGGGCTGCGATCGTTGCCGACTGCCAACACGAAGCCGCGGCCGGTGCCCTTGAAGGCGGAAAAATCGATGACGTGGGCCGGCTCGCCCGAGGGAACGTCGAAGCCCAGAGGCTGCGTCTTTCCGAAAGCCGCCTCATGGCCGTCGGCAGCGTAGAGCTTCCAGTCGAGCTGCTTCTTGGAGTCCGACTCGACGGTCGCGATCTTGGCCAGATTCGTGTAGTAGCCGACTTGGTTGACCAGGACCTTCGAGGCAAGGTGGGCCTTCGCCTTGGCTGGTCGCGTGTACGCGGCGTCCTCCAGGCGAACGTCGTCGATGCAGACGGTGAACGGGCTGGGCGTGTCTTCGGCCAGCCGGCCACCCAGGTGAAAGGTGAATTCGGCAGTGGGATCGTCTTGCCCGCTCTTTGTGAGCTTGCCGGTGAATCGCTTGGGCGTCGGGCCGACCGACTCTTCTTCGAACCAATACTCGTCGAACGGCGGCCCTTGCATCCCTACCTTGGGACGGATGTGGGTCGGCTGCGAGGCCCAGGCGCGAAAGCTGATGTGATAGCGATGCCCGGCCTGAATCACCATCTCGCGATGGCGGACCTGGGCATCCCACGCGTTCTGACCTCGGTTGTCGATGCGCACGCAAAGGGCGCCGTCGACCACCGCGACTTCGCCTTTTGCCGGATCGGTGAACGACGATGTCCAGGGAAGGCTGGTTCCGTCCTCGAAAGTCGCGTTCGCGATCAGGTTGTGAGGATTGATGCCGATGTCGCCAGGTACGGCGGCGAACTCAGTTGGTTCGCCACCGCCCAGATTGCGCTTGGACTCGCCGATCGGAACGCAGGCTGCGCCGACAACAACCAGCGGGAGCAGCCCGCGCGCACGCATTCCCTACCACCACATGCTGGCTGCGAGAGTGATGACCCAGCTGTCAGGCGGCGAACCGTTCGGGCCGTAGTGGGCCGTGTTGTAGGTTCCGAACATGCCATACGGCCACGGCATCACGTACTCGGATGTCTGTGAATTCGAGTACTGCGAACCGTAGAAGTACTTGGACACCTGCAGCACGATCTGCTCATGCGTCACGAACTCGCTGCGGAAGATGGCCTTCAAGGTCGCCACGTAGAAGCTCTGGGTGCTGTCGCTCATGTCGGGCTGGACAACGTCGAAGCGAGCGCCCACGCCCATCACCGGCAGGAACGAGTAGATGGCATCGAGGCCGAACTTGAGCTTGGTCACGTCCGCGGCCCCTCCGGTCGTTCCCGTGACCTTGTTGAACATGAAGTAGGGACGAATGGTGAGGTCGGCGGCTTGACCCCAGAAGGGACGTGGGCGCATCATCAGCGCCGCTAGGCTGAAGGTGTACTGACCGCCAATGCTGAAGATGTCGCCGTTGCCGTCCGGGTACGCGCCGGCTTTCAATTGCGCCCTCGAAGTGAAGAAGTTCTTCACCAGTTGCGATCCGCCCTGCGAGTGCAAGAGCTCGACCGAGTCGCTGACCGACGCCGAATGGTAGGCCTGCACGTAGGAAACCCCGATGTAGCCGTCGCCGAGCCAGCCACCGTTGAGCTTGAAGTCGCCGCCGAAAATGCGGATGTAACCATCGCCCGGGACGTCGTTGGGACCAGGATAATTAGGATAGCCGCCCGTGGACCCTGAGTTCCAACGGGCGTCCTTGACGAACGAATCAACGAAGTGAAGCGTCGCAGTCATGATGCCGCTGATCAGGAAACCCGCATGGACGTGCAAGAGCATGTTCGTGCCCTGCTGCGTGCCATCTCCAGGGTATGGCTGCCAGGACGGATAGTCGTAGGTCGGGTCCTTGCTGGCGGTAGAAGACTGGCTGACGTTATAGCGCTGATACATCTGATCGATCTTGGCGCCACCACCGCCCTCGAGGATCAACTTCAAATCGTCGTTGAGCTCGAGGTCGAAGGTGCCAGTAGCACCTGCGATGCGGGTACGAGCGATCATGTAGGTCTCGTATTCACCGGCATCGTACTTGCCCGCGGCACCGTAGATGTTCTGAAACACACCGACGTCCCAGGCCATGCCGCCCAGGTTGCCGAGCGCCTCAGGGAACTTCAAGGTCAGGAACGCGCGGTCGATACCGAGCTGGTCCTGCAGCTCGCGCCAACCGCCCGTCGTGATGTTGTAGCTGGCGATGGACGTGGTCATCATGACCCGCTGGTTGCCGTACTGGAACAAGAGCTCGGCCCACGGTCCGGGGTGAAGGTTCGTGTACATCCAGCGCGTGTAGTTGTTGTCCGGAGTCACCGGCGGCGCGTGGAACTGAAGCGTGTGCGGCGTCAGGTTGCCGCTGGGGTCGATGCCCAGGTTCATGGGGCCGCGGAAGAAGCCCTTGAATCTGAAGCCCCAGTCCTTCTCAGACGAGGAATCGCCAACATCGGCGCCGCCGCCCTGGCTGGTGCTCTGCGTATCCATACCGGCCGATGAGATGGTTCGCTTCTTGGCCGCCTTAGGCGCCTCCATCACGGGCTCCTCGTCGGTAGGTGGTGGAGCTGGAATTGCGACTGGGGCCGGAGCACCTGTCGCTGGGGCAGCCGCCGGTGCTGCGGCGGACGCGGGCGCGGCCGCAGGCGCGGCTGCGGGTTTGCCGCTCTCGATGAGAGTGTCATCGGAGGCTGGCGCCGGCTTTTGGGCGAAGGCTACGCCCGATAGCAGGATGGATCCGAGAAAGGCCGTGGATTGAATTGAACGCAACATGGTCACTCCCGAGGTTGTAAACAAGGGCAATTCGCCCCCGACGGAACTTTATGCGAGCCAGAAGCGCGGCTGCGTCTCCGGACTATGCGTATGGTCTGGCTGAGGTTCAGCCCGAGCTTCCCAACCACCTTCTTCCCTTGCCTCACCCGGTCTGCATTTGCCGTTCCAAACAAACAGCTGCGGGAAGGTGGGAAAATGAAATTGGGAATAAGCTCTGAACGTGAACGGTTTAGCCCAAACAACGCGTGCAATGTACACGAGGTTCGCGCGCTTGTATACGGGCGGGAATGGGCTCAGAGAGCGTGCTCTGGACGTCCGCTCGGACGTCCGCCGTCGTCCAGACAGAGCCCCCGCCTAGACACCGCGCGCGAATGACTCAGGCGAACGCGTGCTGAGTCGGCTAGAACGCGACCAAGCCGCCCAGCAAGGCGCTGCCAGCCGCCCGATTCACGCGCTGTCCGTCGAGCTTGAAGAGCTCACCGCCACCCTCCAGGTTGAGCGACACGTACGTGTGCGCTTGCAGCTTCAGGCTGAGAACGGCCGCCGCGCTGTATGAGAACCCGTACGAGCTGGAGACCCGGTTCATGCCGCTCTGACGGACGAACGGCAGGCCCACGCTGGGACCAAGCTCTATTCTCCACTCGGGCCTGCGCACCAGCGACATCAGAAAATCCAAGTTGGCTCCGGCCCGCAACAGCGACGAGTGGTACACGTCCTGTCGAGAATCAAACGACGCGATGCTTGCGCGCGCACGCAGCGCAGACCAGCGAAGATCGTATGCGTACGACAGGGCAACCATGCCGAGAAGCGACTGACCGAGAAAGGACTGACTTCCGGGCACCACGGATGAGCCGACGCCGACGTAAGCGCCGAGCCTGTTTCGCAGCTCAAGCCCATCGCCCTTGCTGCGCGGGCTCGGCTGGGTCACTTCGACCATGGTGTTGGGATCCAGCGTGGTGACGCTGCCCGGGGCCAGCACCAGCGTTTGCTCGCGCACATCGCCCAGCCTGCGGCGCACGACGCGGTAGTCGCCCGCCGGCAGCGCGAGGTACAGATCCTCGGCCGAGCTGGAGGGAACCTCGGCGACGACGTCACCAGGGCCGCGGCTCAGCACGGTGTAGGTCGAGCCCGCCTCGCGTGCAAAGGCCAGACGCGCGTCCCTGGGCCGCGTCCTAGTCAGGATGACCTCGCCCGCGCCAGCCATTCGATAGTCGTACGTGGGGTGCTGGCCGCCCACCAGGCTCGCGGCGGTACTGGCCAAGGTGCGCTTGAAAGCGAACTGGTAAACCTCGCTCAACGTGACCTGTCCGTCGTGCGAGGTATCCGCGGCACCGCGCAGACCGGCCATGATGCTCTGGCTAAAGAAGGATCCCTTGAGGTCGTCCGATTCCTGCGAAAACTCGTTGGCCGTCGACGAGGTGACGATGGCCATGCCCTTGACCTGGCCGGGATCCGCGAGGCGAACCTCGTAACCCGGCACGCGCCGACCGCCCTTCACGCCGGTGAGAGCCCCGGACTGGCAGGCGTCCACGAAGGCAACACGAATGTCCGCAGCACCTAGCTGCTCAAGGTAGCCGCGCAGGTCACGCAGAGGCAGCCTTTCGGATCCGACTTCGAGGGCTTCGTTGTCGCCGTGGCCGGAATAGTAGAAGAGGAATAGGGTTTGATCGCCTGCCGCCTTGGCAGCTTCCAAACGCCTGCGAGCCTGGAGCATGCCTCTTTCGATTTCGCCGCGGGTGGCACCGCGCAAGGTGACGACGTCGTCGAAATCGCCGGCTCCCTTGAGCAGCTCAGCCAGACGTCCGACTTCTTCTTCCGCATAACGGAGCCCGCGCGAGGCATCGCTGCCAAGGTTGTTGCCCACCACGAGACCAATGCGCACCTGTCGCGGCTCCGCCAACGCATTCGTGGCGCAAAGTCCGAACGCCAAGGCAGCAAGCAGGCCTGAACGCAGGGAGCGCATCCTAGGGTCTCCTTAGTAGCAATGACACTTGCTCCACGGGTAGGTCAAGATCTGAAATGCGTCGTACATCACCATTCGCCGCCGCCAACGACGATGCGACAGCCCCACGCACCGCGGTGTCCAAGAGGGGTGCCTCGGTCCAAACCATGTAAATCCGTTCCCAGCCCTTGTGCGCGTCGAGCTCGACGGCCCCCGGCAAAAGGACCCTTGCTCCGGCCTGGACGGGCATGCCGACGAGAGCGGCCTCTTGGTAATACGGGAACACCTTGCCTTCGTCGTCGACACCGAAAACCAGAAGGAATCCCGGCCTGTCCTGGGTGTAGGCAAACCTGAGTCGATCGCCTTCGAAATAGTCGCCTCCATCGGAGGCTTCGACGACGGCGTCGCCACGCTTGCAGTAGGTTTCCACCACCAGCTTTCCCTTCACACCCACGCCGTGGGTCGGCAGGGAAGGCCGTGCCACGAACAGGAACGCGGCCGCGGCTGGCACCAGGATGGCGGGAACCAGAAATTTGAACCACCGTCGCGGAGCCTTGCGTTGCCGGGCAGTTTCAAGAATAGCGCGCGCGGCGCGTGTGCTGGCCTCGGCCGGATTGGCGCCGAGCAGCACCGCTCGAGCTTCGGATATGTCGGCAAGAATAGAAGCACAGCGATCGCATCCCCCCACGTGATGGGCGAGCTCAGCCGGCCGGGAGGGCTCGGGTTGAGCCTCCCAGTGTGAGAGCTCTAGACGTGAGGGGCACGCAGACATGGCTTCCTTCTATTTTCCTTCCTTCGATGCTGGCGGGCGCGGACCGGCGCGCAGAAGATCGCCCGCCACCCGGGCGAGCTTCCGCAGACGATTGAAAACCGTCCTGCGCGTGATGCCGAGAACCTCGGCGATCTCCACCTGGGACATGCCGTCGAGGTAGTGCATGATGGCCACCTGGGCCCCGCCCTCGCCACAGCGGTCGAGCACGGCATTCACGAATTCACGGTCGGCGAGCCCCGATTCCGCCGAGCCCACGTGCGACGAAGTGGCGGCAATGGAGGGCGCCGCACGCGTGTGCACGTTGTGCTCGCGCAAAAGGTTCAGGCAGACGTTGGTCGACACCCGGTAGAGGTAGCGTAGCGCCTCTTCCTCTCGTGGCAGGACCACCCCACGAGCGAGCACGCGCACGAAGGCTTCCTGGGTCGCATCGCGCGCGGCCGCGGGCGACTGAAGGAATCGCCGGCAGTGGGCATAGATCGCGGGCGAGTACTTGGCATACAGCTCCGCGAGCGCGGTCTCGCTCGCTTGGGTGGCCCGTGTGCTTCCCTTTTCGTCTTCCACAGCAACAGCTGCGCTAGCATAGCCCGGCCTCGCAGAAGTGGAAAAGATCCCCGCCATGGCAGGCCAAAGCATCGGCGCCGTGCCGAGACCGGGGGAAACGCTATTGTCGAGGGTGGAAGTCATTGGCTGCAGCCGCCTGGATCTGGACACTGCTGGCAGGCATTTCCCTCTTGGCACGACTGTCCCGCCGGACAGGGCGTCGATTGCTTCGAGTAACACTGGGTGACGATGGCCAGGCGAACGACGAGGGTTTCCTTGAAGATCTGGCTTTGTACGGGGCCGCACACCGTGGATGGAGGACAGGGGTCCTGCGCCGTCGATGTGTTAGGCACCCAGACCCCTATCGCCGGCACCATGGAACCGATCATATTGTAGCTCTCGCCCGCAATGTCCGGCGTCGTCGGAATGGTGATCGTCGGGTCGTTCTCGAACGTGTCCGGCGCTGGGACTTCGATACCGTAGACTGCGCTGACAGCTCCCTCGTGAGCAATGGCTCTCTGCCAGGTGAACTTGATTGGCACCGGCGTGTCGGACTTCATGGAGCCCGGAGCAATCGCCAGCGTCGCCCCCATGAACTCGATCTCGCCGCCTCCGGAACCGACCAGTTTGGTAGTCGACTGCTCGCCGTCGCGGTCATAGACCCCCGGGCCGCAAGAGACGCTGGCCGCGCACGCGAAGAGCGCTGCAAGCGAAAGCATTCTCTGAAGGACTCTACGTTCCATCTCCCCCAGCGATAGAACAAGCCTTCGCGCCACATTGGGAATGGGAATCGTGTGTGCCGGAAGCGGCACTTTTCCCTGTGGATACAAGGGTCTTCCCCGCCAAGAAGATCACGACGCAGTCCGCGGTCGACTGCTCCCGGCCCGTCCAAACCAGCGGCGGTCTTGAGTGGGCCGTCAGTAGATGGGCGCCGCTGTCGGGATGGTGATCATGTCCCACACCGGCGTAGTGTTGACCATCGGATGCGCATCGGTCGGCAGCGCCTGCCACCAAAGGTAGACCGATTTGTAGGTCTTGTAGCTGCCGTTCTCGACGGAAATCGCGGTCAGGTAAAGCTGCGAGATCTTGTGGCAGTTCCCGTCGTAGCTCGACTTGACACACTGAAACTGCGGATCGTAGTCGGCCCGATTCGACGAGTAGATGATCCAGTAGTAGGTTCGGCCGTTGTATGACTGGGCCACGGGAGCCCACTTGGGGAAGTGGTTGTTGATGCCCGGGCTGGACTTCTTGGTGCAGGCGACCGGGTCGTTCGCGGCCAAGCGCTGGGCGGTCCCCGCGCCCGGAGCAGAACTGAGAGGAACGAAGTACATCTCGGCGGCGTCGTTGGCGTACATCACGCCTCCCGCGGGAATTCGGTCGAAGACCACCATCGCGTCGTCGGGAGAATAGGCAGCGTAGTATTCTTCCCAGCTCTTGTCGGAAGCCCCCGGGACCGGCTTCGCGTCGCCCCCGTTGCCGCTGCTGTACGGCACGCTGTAGAGGTCGGTGGCACCTTGCGCCAGCCGTCCGTCCTGACAACCACCATTCGTCGACGAATAGATGATGGTGCTTCCGTCGTGGCTCCAGGTGGGGAATGCCACGCCGTTGCTGTCGCCGTTGCGGGCGATCACGCCGTAGTTGCCGGCGCTCGACTGCGCAATCGGCTGCTGATCGGTGCCGACCGTCGTCAGGACCGGCGGCGCGGACGAATCAAGGTTGTACCAGACCAGCTTGGCCGGCTGTTTGTTGTCGGTGCTCCAAGGCAGCTGTTCGTTCTGTTCCGACGACGTGGTCACCATGATGCGCTTGCCGTCTTGCCATGCCGAGCGCGAGAAGGTCGCGGCACCGGCCCACGGCTTGTTGAGATCGGCCAGTCCACCGACCGAGAGGTTCGAGAGTTGGTTGCCCACGTTTTCCGGCTTGACGCCGGCAATGACGGAATTCCACGGCCAGTTGTCCACGAAGGCGACGAAACCGTCGTCGGGCGTGGCGGAGTGGCAGCCGATGCAGGTGGGCGTTCGCTTCTTGGCCGACTGATCACGGCTGGGCTGTTGCACCTGCGAAAACTTGAGCGTATCCGCCACCCCTTCCTCGCCTACGCTGAACCCGCGCAAGAAGGATGTCGAATCATCGACGGTGGTGACGTTCTGATTCCCCACCGCGGTGGGATCAGCCGCCCAATAGACGATGGCGCCGGCGGCGCTTGCCGAAGCGATCTGAAACTTCACCGTCGCCGCGCCAGCGCTGGCCATGCGCACGGTCACCGACACGTCTTGCTCGTGCACGTGCTTGGCGAGCCCTTGCCAAATGGTCTTGTCCATGATCCAGTTGTCGGACGTCGTGTAGACGACCAAGTCGTTCGCTTCGAGATCGGCGTGCACCGTGATTTGCGCCAGGCCGCTGGAGCCGGTCCACTTGATGCGCGGTCGGGTCCAGTTGTAGGGATATAGCGATCCATCCTCGGGCTCGACCACACAGGGCCCGCTGCCCGAAGGATTGCCTGAGAACTGGGTGGGCGCGTTCTGCGGCGCGCTCTTGTCGATGATCGGGCCAGAGGGGAAATCGTTGCACGAGTTGTTGTCGCATGGCTCGGGTGCTTGGTTGCCATCGGTGGGCGTGGGTGTCGCTGGCCCAACCGGGGTGGTGTTGATGACGACCCCGCTGCCGCCACCCGAGCCTCCGCCACCGCCGCCGTGGGTTCCGCCCTGTGAGTCGGGGCTATTGATGACCGACGCGCCGGCGCAGGCCCCGAGGACCGAAGCAAAAGCCAGTAGCGCGGTCGGAATTGCGTGCTTCTTCATTCGAGCATCCCTCCCTCGCCTAGTGCATCCAGCGAACGCCAGTGGTCAAGTCGAGGACCGACGAGTAATTGGGAATCCCGACCAGCACCTGCGTGTCGAGGGTCCAGTGCCATCGTCGTGTGATCTTGTAAACCATGCCGCCGCCCAGCCCCGCGACGAAGGGACCGCCCCGAACTTCGTCGGGGACTGTCACGTTCAATGGGTTCCCCTGCTGGTCTTTCACGCCGGCCTGGACTCGCAGTCGGAATCCTTCACCTCCGCCGGCCGCCAGGGCGAAGTACCAGCGAATCCTCGACCGCTCCGACTTCTCCGGGATATCGGTTTCGTTTCCGCTCGAAACAAACCCGGCCTCGGTGAAGAAGAGCGCCCGCACCAACACCGACATAGCGCCCGTTGCCGGGTTGCCCGTCATGCCGTCAACCCTCATTCCAGGCATCCATTGCAGCCGCCCGGCCACCGAGAGTGCCGTGTTTCGCCCGATGAAATAGCCGATCTCTGGGACGGCGTGGCCCAAGTAGGCGGGGGCAAACCCCGAATTGAACGGACCGTGGAATGTCTCGGTGTTCTTGCCGACGGCGTAGCCAATACCCGACCCGACTCCCAGCGCGAACATCCAGGTTCCCTTCATCCCTTCGCTCTCGCGCCGGCGTTCGGCTTCGAGGCGGGCGAGCGGATTGTTGTCGTCGATCTCTTCGCCCTCTTCCTCGTCGCCCTCGTCGCCTTCCCCCTTGGCCGCCGGCTGACCGCCCGACTCGCTTCCCTTGACCGTGATGACGTTGGGGCTGTCCGCGCGACCCGAGTACGCGATGGCGGCGCCCTGCCGGTTGTGAGCCTCGAAGAACATCGGCACCCATTTCGCGTTGGTGTCCGCCCCGGGAATGGTGGCGGCCCAAGTGGTCGAGGTACCCGAGGTTTCACCCCTGGTCATGGGTACCACCTGGTAATCATCGGCGCCGTTGGCTTTGAAGCTCAGCACGACCTCGACAATCTGCGGATCCGAAGTCACGCACTTGAGGTTGACGTCGTCGCCGGCCTGGATCTCGCCGCCGCCGGGGCAGCGCAGCCCCCCTGCCGCGGCGGGCTCGCCCTGCTTCGGCTCGGGGACTGCAATCTCTCTGGGCGGCTCGGCCGGTTTCACCTCCGCGGGAGCCATTCCCATCTCCGCCCTGGCGCGAGCGAGGTTCGCCTCGGTGTCCGCCGTCGCGCGGCGCTTACTCATCTTCAAATCCGGCTTGATAGCCAGCGCCTTCTTGAATTCGGCGACGGCCTTGTCCGGTTTTTTGAGGCCAACGCTGTAGAGAACCGCCAGGTTTCCGTGGGTGGCAAGGCTTACGGGAGCCGTGGCCAGATTCGCCTTCTCCAGAACGCTGACGGCCTCGAGCAGGGACTTCTCCGCCAGGGCGAAGTTGAGGTCGTCGAAGAGTTGCATCGCGTAGAGATTCAGGCGCTGCACCTTTTCGATGGGATCTGGCCCGTCTGGCGCCTTGGCTTCGGCGCCGGCTGCCAGGTTGGCCTGCCCAAAGAACAAGAATAGCGAAAGAACCAGGGTCAGCGGTCCGGCAAAATGTCGTGAGAGCATGGTGGTCGTGTTCTTCGTCCTGCAGGTTCCTTCCCTTTTACACACTCACCGGACCGGAAGTGAGAAGAATCGCAACCGACGCGCGCGCCACTGCCTCGATGCGCGGACGCGGCGCCAACGTCGACGCCGGCGAGAAATCTGTTTCCTACAGGTCGTAAACCTTCAGCTTGTCGTACAGTGTGCGCAGACCGATCCCAAGCCGAGCCGCCGTTTGCTTGCGGTTGCCGCCCGTAAGCGCGAGCATGTGTCGGATTGCCTCTTTCTCAAGATCTTCGAGCTTCTCGCCGGTCGTCGCGTCCGCGACCAACTTGAACGAGGGAGACACCGGTCCGGTCAGGATCAAGTCAGCGCTGATGGTCGAGCCCTCGGACAGGATGGCTGCGCGCTCAAGAACGTTGCCCAGCTCGCGCACGTTGCCGGGCCATGCGTAGGCGGCCAAGCGCGCCCGAGCCGCTTCGTCCAACAACAGAGAGGGATGTCCGAGTTGGCGCGAGATGCGGCGGAGAAGGGCGTCGGCCAGGGGAATGATGTCGGCCAAACGCTCGCGCAGCGGCGGGATGCGGATCGGAAACACCGCCAGCCGGTGGTAGAGGTCTTCCCTGAAACGCCCCTTTTGCATCTCGGACGCCAAATCGCAGTTGGTTGCGGCCACGATGCGGACGTCAACTTCGATGGTCCGTGTTCCACCCACCCGCTCGAAGCAGCGCTCTTGCAGCACGCGCAATAGCTTCGCCTGAAGCTCGGGACGAAGCTCGGAAACCTCGTCGAGGAACAGGGTCCCGCCATCGGCGAGCTCGAAGCGGCCTCGCCGGGTTGACGCAGCGCCAGTAAAGGCCCCTTTCTCGTGGCCGAAGATCTCGCTTTCCAGCAGGGTGTCCGAGATGGCGGCGCAGTTCACCGCCACGAACGGCCCCGACGCGCGCTTGCTCCTTCGGTGCAGCGAGCGCGCCAGGACTTCCTTGCCCGTACCGCTCTCGCCCATCAGCAAGACGCTGGCGTCGGTGGGCGCAACCTTGTGCACCTGACTCAACACCGCAAGCATGTTCCGGTCGACGGCAACGATGTCCGCGTCGCTTTCGTCGGCCGGGTGGCGCTGGGCTTCCTCGCGCAGGCGGCGGCGTTCAATGGCCCGGTTGGCCACCAATCGAAGCTCGTCCGGGCCGGAAAGGGGTTTGCCGAGGTAGTCGAATGCTCCCAGCTTCATCGCCTCGACGGCGCCGGACAAAGTGCCATGCGCGGTGAGAACGATGACCTCTGTCTCGGGCGACTCCTGACGCGCCTTGCGTAGCAGCGACATTCCATCCAGGCCCGGCATCTTGAGGTCCGTGATCATTAGGTGAAACGACTCACGATCGAGCAGCCGCGCGGCGGATTCGCCGTCCGCTGCCAGGGTGACCTTTCTTCCTTCGCCCTCCAATGACTCACCGATAAAGCTTCGGATTCCCTCTTCGTCGTCGACAACAAGTATGCGTTCCACGTTCAGGCTCCTTGCGTTCGTAGCGGCAGGCTCACGGAGAAGACCGCGCCTCCGCCTGGATGGTTGTGGGCGGTAATCTTTCCGCCGTGGCCTTCGACAATCCTCTGCGCGAGCGCCAGCCCCAGGCCGGTGCCCTTCACTCGCCGGGTATAAAACGGCTCGAAGACGCGCTCTTCTTCGCCCGGCGCGATTCCCTCGCCCCGGTCGCGCACTTCGATGACCAAGCTGTCGGCGCGCCCCTCGACCGTCACGTCAATGGGTTGCCCAGGCGACGAAGCCTCACGCGCATTGCGCAACAGATTGACCAGAACCTCCTCCATTCGCCGGCTGTCAAGTCGCCATGACGGGGGCGCCGACTGCACCTCAACCTTGACATCCGATCCTCCCGCGGCGTCCACAGCGGTTCGCACCACGGAGGTTGGATCGGCTTCCTGACACTGCACCGACCCGGTTCGCGCAAACTCGAGAACGTGTCGCGATAGCTCCTCCAGCCGAACCGTTTCCCGCAGCACGATTTCCGCGCCCTTTCGCCCCGGATGGTCGGCTGGCAACTTCTCAAGTAACAGTTGAGAATGTCCCTTTAACGACGCTAAAGGATTCTTTATTTCATGACCTAGAACTGCCGACATCTGACCCAGAACTTTAAGTTGCCGGTCGTGTTCGAGCTGCGCCGAGGCCTTCTCGGCGTGGCGCGAGATTTTCCAGAAAACGGCACACAGGCCAAGCAGAGTGACCGCCGCAAGCAGGCTCACCGCGAAGGTGATGTCGGCGCGCCAGGCGAGCTTCCGGGCGGTGAGCGACTCGACTTCGAAAACGATTTGCTTTCCGAACAGATGGGTCACTCCCGGTCCTGAGGCCACCGGCGGCGGACCGGTTGGAGCCGACTTCCCTTCGATCTCCGTGGTGGGCGCTGTGGCGGGCTGGTCGACCGTCATATGCAGCCTCGCGCTCGAGCCCTCTTCGGCGAACGCAATCCTCACGGTGGGACCGTGTTGCTCTCCCTCGAGCCAGTGCACGGGCTGCGGCGTTCCGGCAGCCATCAGCGTCTTGCGATCGGTGTCCGCGATTTCGACGTAGCGAAGCCCTTGGGCCGAAAGCTCGTCGACGACTTCCTGAAGGACCTGTTGGTTGAGCTGGTGAGAGGCCCGCAGCGTACGCCGGCCAGCAAACGCGATGGCGATGGCTTGCCCGCGGGTGACCGAGGCAGCCGCCTGTCCAACCCCTGCGTGAAGCCAGAGCCCTGCCCCGACCAAGACGGCCGCCATGGCTGCCGAAGAAACCAGCAAACCCCAGCGCAGGTAGACAGGGGAAGTCCTCAATAGTTGCATCTCCTTCGTCAGGCAGGTCGTACGGGTTTCGGGGCGGGGATTGAGCAAGGCCCGTGCCCGCTCGCAAACGCCCCGACATCTCAGGCTTCTTGCTGTCAGTCCGGCAAGACGCTGCGGAATCCGCACTTCATTGTGTGCGAATGCCGCACTGTCGGCAAACAACCACACGTCGAGGTCGCCGAGTCGGCCAGGCCCGCGACGCTAGTTATCGTTGAGCGCGTGAGCGATGTCTTCGAAAAGCCCCTGGACCTCTTCAAAGGCCAGAATCACATCCGGATCGAGGTAGTTGCCCCTGCGGCGAGCCAATGCCACGCGGCACTCTGCATGCGACAGGGCGGGCTTGTAGCAGCGACGCGACCGCGCGGCGTCGTACGAATCGGCCACCGCCATGATGCGGGCCGAAAGCGGAATGTCTTTGCCCTCAAGGCCGACCGGATAGCCTTTGCCGTCCCAACGCTCGTGATGACAGCGCGCGATCTCGATGCCCAGGCGCAAGAACTCGTTGCGCGGATAGCGGGTCCGGACGGCCTCGAGGGTCTCTGCACCCAGGGTGGTGTGCATCTTCATCTCCTCGAATTCCTCCGGCGTCAGCTCGCCCTGCTTGAGCAGGATGTGGTCCCGGATCGCCACTTTGCCAATGTCGTGCAGGGGGCTCGCAAGGAAGATGTTCTCGATGAACGACTCTTCGATGCGACCAGCGTAGGCCGGCTGTTCGGCCAGGGTAGCCGCGAGCAGCTTGCAGTAAAGCTGGACCCGCTCGATATGCTTACCGGTCTCGCCGTCGCGCGACTCCGCCAACTTCGCCAGGGCGAAGATGGTCGCCATCTGCGAATCCGAGATCTCCCTCACCTGTTCGCGCACGAGCTCCACCAGCCGGCGGTTGTGGTCCTCCAACGCGAGCTGGAGACGGCGCAGCCGCAGATGGTTCTGCACGCGCATCAGCACCTCGGGGAACTGGAATGGCTTGGAAATGTAATCGGCCGCGCCGAGAGTGAACGCCCTCACCTTCTCCGGCAGGGCGCTGATAGCCGACAAGAAAATCACGGGGACGTTCTTGAGCCGCAGATCCTCCTTGAGCTGCCGACAGACCTCGAAGCCGTCCATCCCCGGCATCATGATGTCGAGCAGGATCAGATCCGGCGGCGATTCTGCGGCCGCCTCCAGTGCAGCGGCCCCGTCCAACACCGAGCGCACCCCGTAGCCCTCGCTGCGCAGGAGCTCTTCCAGAATCCGCAGGTTGTCCGGCGTGTCGTCGACGATCAGAATGTCCGCGCGCGGGCTCTCGGCTTGGCGCATCTCCCCTCCACCGACGGACGAGGCTTCCTCCGCGGTGTCCGGACTGAGAAGGCCTGTCGGCGAGCGTGATTCCACGATGGCGATCAGGATACCGCAAGATCGTGCTTTGCGCGGTATCGGCTTGCGGTCACCCTCCCTCGACCTGCCGGCCAGAGCTTGCTACGTTACGGCGTCATGGCTGATTCATTTCGCTCGCGCTCGGGTCTGAACGTTGGTGGCAGCACCTTCGAAATCTTCCGGCTTGCAAGTCTCGCCGAAGCCGGACTCGATGTTTCCCGCTTGCCGTTTTCCCTTAAGGTTCTGCTGGAGAACCTCCTCCGCCGCGAAGACGGCCAGAACGTTACCGCCACGCACATCGAATCGGTTGCGCGTTGGGTTCCGACGGCCGAGCCGTCGGCGGAAATCGCCTTCATGCCGGCGCGAGTCATCATGCAGGACTTCACTGGTGTGCCCGCGGTGGTGGATCTGGCCGCCATGCGCGACGCTACCAAGAGGATGGGCGGCGATCCGGCGCGCATCAACCCGCTGCTCCCCGGCGAGTTGGTCATCGACCACTCGGTGCAGATCGACGAGCAAGGACATCCGCAAGCCCTGGCGCGCAACAACGAGATCGAGTTTTCGCGCAACCAGGAGCGCTACGCCTTCTTGCGCTGGGGACAGGCGGCGTTCCGCAACCTCGCCGTGGTTCCGCCGGACACCGGCATCGTGCACCAGATCAACCTCGAATACTTGGCGCGCGTGGTGTTCGCGTCACCCGATCCACAGCGCCCGGGCGTAATCCAGGCCTATCCCGACACCGTGGTTGGAACCGACTCGCACACCACCATGGTCAACGGCCTGGGCGTGCTGGGATGGGGCGTGGGCGGAATCGAGGCCGAGGCCGCCATGCTGGGACAGCCCATGCCCCTGCTGGTCCCGCAGGTCATCGGCGTTCGACTCTCGGGCAAGCTGCGCGACGGTGTCACCGCGACCGACCTGGTCCTGACCGTGACTGAAATCCTGCGCAAGCTTGGCGTGGTCGGGAAACTGGTCGAGTTCTTCGGCCCCGGCATCGCGGACTTGCCGCTCGCGGACCGCGCCACCATCGCCAACATGGCGCCCGAGTACGGCGCGACCTGCGGGCTCTTCCCTGTCGACGCCGAGACGCTGACATACCTGCGTCTCACCGGGCGCGGCGAGGACGCCATCAGGTTGGTCGAGATCTACTGCAAAGAGCAGGGCATGTTCGCCGAGCCGGGACAGCCAGACGCCAGCTACACCAAGGTGGTCGAGCTGGACATGAGCAAGGTCGAGTCGAGCATGGCCGGCCCGCGCCGGCCGCAGGACCGCGTGACGCTCTCGCAGGTCAAGGCAAGCTTCGCAGCCGCCCTGCCCTCGCTGGTCAAGCCCAAGAAAGGCGATGCGGGGCCGCCGGCGGGCCCGGCCAACCCGGACATCCGCAACGGTTCGGTGGTACTGGCCGCCATCACGAGCTGCACCAACACCTCGAATCCGCCCTTGCTCGTCGCGGCCGGCCTCTTGGCGCAGAAGGCGGTGGCGCGCGGGCTCGCCAGCAAACCGTGGGTGAAGACCTCGTTCGCGCCGGGCTCGCAGGTGGTTGCCGCCTACCTCAAGCAAGCCGGGGTGATGCCGGCGCTGGAGCAGCTTGGCTTCCACATCGTCGCGTTCGGCTGCACCACCTGCATCGGCAATTCCGGTCCGCTCCCGGCGGACGTCTCCAATGCCATCGCAGAGCGTAACCTGGTGGTGGCGTCCGTGCTCTCGGGCAATCGCAACTTCGAGGGTCGCATCCATCCCGAGATACGCGCCAACTACCTTGCCTCGCCGCCGCTGGTGATCGCGCACGCGCTGGCGGGTCGCATCGACATCGACCTCGACAACGAGCCCATCGGCACTGGCAAGCAGGGCGAGCCGGTGTTCCTGCGCGACATCTGGCCGTCCGCGGCCGAGGTCGCGGCAACGGCGTCCCAGGCGGTTAGCCAGAGCATGTTCTCTGCGGCGTACGCGACGGTCTTTCAGGGCGACGCGCGCTGGCGAGGCATCCCGATTCCGCAAGGCGCAACCTACGCGTGGGACGGAGCCTCCACATACATCAAACACCCGCCCTACTTCGACAACATGGCGAAGGCGGTTCCCGCGGTCGAGGAAATCACCGGCGCACGGGTGCTAGCCGTGCTGGGAGACAGCATCACCACCGATCACATCTCGCCCGCGGGTTCGATCAAGAAGGACGGTCCCGCCGGAAAGTATTTGGCCGGCCTCGGCGTCGAGCACAAGGACTTCAACTCTTACGGCGCGCGCCGGGGCAACCACGAGGTCATGGTGCGCGGCACCTTCGCCAACGTCCGCCTCAAGAACTTGCTGGCGCCCGGTACGGAGGGCGGTGTCACGCGCCACCTGCCCGACGGAGCGCAGATGCCCATCTACGACGCCGCAATGAAGTACGCCAATGAAAGGGTTTCGCTAATCGTTCTGGCGGGCAAGGAATATGGGTGCGGTTCGTCGCGCGACTGGGCCGCGAAGGGCACGCGCCTGCTCGGGGTTCGCGCCGTAATCGCCCAGAGTTACGAACGCATCCACCGATCGAACTTGATCGGCATGGGCGTGGTACCCCTGGAATTCCTGCCCGGCGAAAGCGCGACCAGTCTGAGTCTTACCGGCGAGGAGACGTTCTCGACCTTGGGTCTCGCGGCGTTCGTCGCCAAGCTCCCGGCGGACCGAATGCTGGGCATCGACTTGGTTCGCAGCGACGGCAGCAAGGGACAGCTCCGGGTGCGGGTCCGAATCGACACCCGGCAGGAGGCGGCGTACTTCCAGAACGGCGGAATTCTGCCGTACGTGCTGCGCGGCCTTTTGGCCAGCTGACGCCGGCGAATGCCGGGCGGGAACCGGCGGTCGACCCCGGCCCCGGAGCCAGCCCCGATGCTGGTTTTCACATACTCCGGTACCGGAACAGCTTCATGCGCGGGGCGCCCGACACCTCGAAGAAGAACCCGAAGGCAAAGCTGACCGTGCCGTGACCTGCCTCGACCAGCTGGCGAGGCGGATTCAAGAACGGCTGCGCCTGTCTGAACGCCTCAACCGCGGTGTCGTCGAGGAAATCTAGCCCGCAGGTATGCTCCACCGACACCTTCGACAACGACCCGTCGGCCTTGAGTGCCACCTGGAGCAACGTGTAGCGATCCTCGTTGCCGTAGATTTTTCCGGTCGGGTCGCGGCGCTGATACTCCTCGGCCGGCTTCCAGTGGTCCCGCACGCGTTCCTTCACGCGATTGAAGAAGCTCGCGAACTTCCATTGCTTGGCGTTGAGCGAGGTCTCGGCGCCATCCTCGATGCCTTCCAGGCGATCCTGGGTTCCGCTGCCCACCGAACGCGCGATTTGCTCCGGCGACGGCGTCAACCCGAAAAGGCCTGGGTGACCGGACGCCTGCGGCTCTTCCTCGGCCGCGCTGCGCTCGCGCCGCGGGGATGCCCCGCCGCCCTCGCGCGAGAACGCACCCTCGGGGTCGCTCGGCATGTGCTCGTCGCTGCCGGGCTGATCCAGATCGGTTGCGCGCTCGCCGGGCTGCGACCGACTGAGGGCATTGCGCTTCTCCTCGGCCGGTGTCCGCATGGCCAGCGGGCCGGGCGAAGGCGGTGCCTCCGATGGGTCAGGCACGAGGGCGGGCGAATTGCGCTTGTTTGGCTCCACATCGCCACTGCGACGTTGTTGCGAGTTGGGATCGAACTTCCCGTACTTCCTGGTCTCCTTCTCGACCCACGAATCGTACTCGGCGGCGAAGCGAGCCTCGTCCGGACGACGTTGGTCGCGCGGACGAGGCAGGTCGACCACCTGCCCGGGCGCTTTGGTCGCTTCCTCTTCCTTCTTGACCTCCTCCTGCTTGGATTTCTCCTCTTGCCTTTCGAGGTCGGCGATGATCTTCCGCGCCGTCGCTTCGTCGACGGTGCTGACTGAAATCGGCTCGGCGCGTGCGGCGGCCTCCCGGCGCTTCGCATCGAGCTCCGTTTGGCGTGGCGCCCAGAAGTAGAGCGCCACCCCCAGCAGGCCGAGAATCTCCGCGTGGACGAGCACGGCCAGCACCACCCATCGCAGGATGGTTCCGCGCTTGCCTCGCCCCGATTTGGCTAAGCTGGCCATAGAACGCCTCGCCTTTAGCACACTATTTTAGCTATCGGTGTCCCGCTTCCACTAATTCCGGATTGCGGCATGAAGGCCGTTGTCGGGACACGACCTTGGGATGCGATGATCGATGCCTGGATTCGTCCGCCATCGTCCCCTAGATTAGCGTGACCGAGTACGTCTTCCGTCCATGCCATCTTTGCACTCCATCTTGGCCCCGGGCCAGCACGCCGCCAAAGACCTCCTGCACGATGTGGGACGCGCCATCGCCGATTTTGATCTCATTTCTGATGGCGACCGAGTCATGGTGGCGATGTCGGGCGGCAAGGACAGCTATGCTCTGCTCATGCTCCTGGATGCCATACGACGGCGCGCGCCGATTCGGTTCGAGCTGATTCCCGTGCACCTCGACCAAGGCCAACCGGGGCACGATCCCAAGCCTCTGGCTGACTGGCTTGGCGGCAACGATTTTCAGTACCACGTGGTGCGAGAGGACACCTACGCCATCGTGAAACGGACGCTGCGCGAGGACCAGACGCCGTGCTCGATGTGCGCCAGGCTGCGAAGGGCGGTGCTGTACCGGCTCGCGAGCGAGCTCGGCTGCACCAAGGTCGCCCTCGGCCATCATCGCGACGACGCGATTGAAACCCTGCTGCTCAACCTTTTTTTCGGCGGCAAGCTGGCCGCCATGCCCGCACGCCTGGTGAGTGACGACGGCGCCCACGTCGTCATCAGGCCACTTATCTACTGCGCGGAGGCGTCCCTGGCCAAATTCGCGGCAAGCCGCCGGGTGCCCATCTTGCCGTGTAATCTGTGCGGATCGCGGCCAAACTCCCAGCGCAAGCAGATGAAGACCCTGCTGATCGAGATGGAACGCCAGTATCCCAATCTTCGACAGACCATGCTCGCAGCGCTGGGAAACGTGCACACAAGCCATCTCCTGGCTCGGCCCGCGCCGTCGCTCAAGGCAGCCTCCCCGAGCCCGGCTGACCGCGAACCGCCAGCCTAGTCGCCCTGCGACGGCCGTCACTTCTCCGACTGGCGTTTGTCCACTTCCTGCTTGAGCTTGTGGCACTTCTGCAGGATGTCGGTGTGCTGGCTCTGGAAGATCTTCGTGTAGCGCTTTTCGCGTGCCTTGCGCGAGAGAGCCGCGCGCACCTCACCGAGCTGGGCAATGAGCTCGGAGGAGGCGACGAAGTTGGGAAGGAGCACGTGCAGACGGCTCTGGTCTGCGATACGCACCTGACCTGCGTGCTCCGGCGACGGCGGCGCGAAGACCATGGCGATGAGGCTGGGCACGCTGGCCTTGATGCTCTTAACCACCATGCTGCCAGTCAGGTCAGGCAAGGCGTCTTTCGCGACCAACACGGCCGGCGGGACCTGGGTCGCGCTGTCCAAGGCTTCGCCGCCGGTCTGAACGTGGCGCACCCGCCAGCCCTTGTCTTCGGTAAGCTCCTTTTCGAGCTCCGCCGCCAGGGTCGTGTCGTCGTCGACGAGCAGCAAGTCGAGCGCACCGAGCCCGACCGCCGACGATGACGACCCTCCTTCGCGCGCGATCAACTTGTCTTCGGCGTCGGTGGCCTGGCGAGACAGAACCATCATTCGACGCAAGAGCTCCTCGTTCGTATCGACAAGCTCGGCGAGAAGCTGTTCGCGTCGGGTGGCCGCCTGTACCTCGGTCGCGGCTTTGATGACGCGTTCTCGCAGGTCGTGCACGTACTCGCGCGCCTTGGGAATCACGTCGGTGGCTCCTGCGCGGAAGACGGGTGCGACGGCATCGAAGCCGATGCGCCGGCTCATGATCACGACCGCCGTCAGCGGCGATCGTTCGCGCACGAACTTGATGAGCTCGATACCCGAGTTGGAAACCGGGGTATCGAGATCGGCCAGCACCACCGGGAAGAAGCGATTGGCGATTTGATCCCTGGCGCGCTCGATGTCGGAGAGGATGGTCACCGTCAACCCGGCCTCGCGCAAAAGTCGCTCCGCTCCCTTGCGAACGCTCTCGTCCGCGTCGAGAACGAGGATCTCTTGACCCGAAACGACCTGGCTACCCGATGAAGTCACGCACCATCAACCTAGGTGAGACTGGGGAAAAGGTCAAAAAGCCCTGACCCGTACCAGGGCTGCCCGGTTTCGACCCGAATCGTAAAGGCGTGGTACCCTGGTCAGGCGCCGCCTCCGCACGGGGCGCAGGGAAGCGAGCTCATTATGATCAGCGTTCTCGACAAGGTCCTAAACGCTGCCCGCCAGCTGGGCGCTTCGGACGTTCACCTGAAGGTCGGGCTTCCCCCCATTTTTCGGGTCAAGGGCGACCTGCGCACGGTCGCCAACGTGCCCCCGCTGACACAGCAAGCGATCGAAGAATTCGGCTTTAGCATGATGAACCCGCGCCAGCGCGAGATCTTCGAGAAGAACTGGGACGTGGACCTCGCCTACTCCACCGAGGACGGGTACCGATACCGCGTGAACGTCCTGCAACAGCGCGGGTACATGGGCGTCGTCATGCGCCTCATCCCGCCCAACGTTCCGCCTTTCGATCGTCTCAACCTGCCCGGCAAAGTGTTGGAGCTGGCCGATGAAGAGCGCGGCCTGGTTCTCGTCACCGGCATCACCGGCTCGGGCAAGTCGACGACCCTGGCGGCGATGGTCGATTACATCAACTCGAACAAGGCTGTCCACATCGTCACCGTCGAAGATCCCATCGAGTACGCCTTCAAAGACCGGCGCAGCGTGATCAACCAGCGTGAAATCGGATTCGATACCACTTCTTTTGCCCGTGCTCTGCGCGCATCGCTGCGCCAGGATCCCGACGTCATTCTGGTCGGCGAGATGCGCGACCTTGAGACCACCGAAATCGCGCTGACCGCGGCCGAAACCGGACACTTGGTCCTCTCGACCCTGCACACCGTCGATGCGATGGAGACCGTGAACCGCATCGTGGCCCTCTATCCACCGCACCAGCAAGGCCAGGCCCGCCTGCAACTGTGTGCCGTCCTCAAGGGCGTCATTTCGCAACGTCTGGTCAGCCGCGCCGATGGCATGGGCATGGTTCCCGCGGTGGAGATCCTGGTCAACACCGCCCGTGTGAAGGAGTTGATCGCGGACTCGAAGCGCACCCGTGAAATCCACGAGGCCATTGCGAGCGGCCGCGACCCGTACGGCATGATCAGCTTCGACCAGTCGCTCACCGAATTGGTCAAGAACCGGTTCGTCACCTACGATGAGGCTTTGGCCAATGCGACCAACGCCGAGGACTTCGCCCTGTTCTTCCGTGGGGTCAGCAAGGGCGGCAGCGTGGGCGCCGATTTCAACCCGGGCGCGGGCGGGCGATCGGGCTACACGCCGGCGCCGGCGACCGCCGGCCAATCGGCGGAATTCAAGGTCGACCGCTTCAAGAACGAGTAGCGCCACCCGCGGGCCGCAGACCGGCCGTCGTCTGCGCGAGCTTGGCTAGAACCTCGTCGCGCCGGGATTCCGGAACCGATACCCGCGTGGGCATGCCGCCGCCGAGGCCGAAAAGCTTGACGAAATCGAGGCCCGAATCGAAGTCGGCGGCGACCGCCAGCGAGCCGGCGTCGCGCACCACCGCCACCAAAGCCCGCTGCTGGCCCAAGAGCAAAAGCTCGGTCTTGTCGTAGGGCACGCTCGACCTGACCTCGAGGTAAGCGACGCCGCCGTCGACCCGGTAGTGCTCGGACAAGCGCTGGGCCTGTTCAAGCAGCGGATCGACCAGGCGCGCCGCCGCGTCGATCTCTTGGAAATGCACCGGCGCCTCCGTGCCCGCGATGAGGTACTGCAGAATTCTCTGCTTAAGGTTCTCGTCGCGAAAGCGCGCCCGCAGGGCACGGTCTATCCGATCGGCGATGGGACCCGGCTTGCCCCGCCGGGTGTCGATCTTGCGAGCGTCCTCGTCCGCCCCGTGATAGGGCTCGATGCCGCCCAAAATCCACTTGGCGCCCGAGTACAGCCCGTCGAGGTCGACGTGGACGGCAATGGTGTCCACCGGACCTGTGCGTGCCACCAACTCGGGCGTGACCATTTCCGGACATCCCCCGTGCTCGGCCTTGGTCGCGAGAACAAAGCGGGGATCGCCCACGTAATCCGCGTGATGTTCGTGGTCGTGGTGGTCGACCCAGGCGGCTAGACGAGCGCCCAGCCCCTGGATAAACGGCAGGGTCACGGTGGCGTACGATGTCTTTCCGGTATCCGCGGCGAAAGCGATGTCGAGAACGACAACCCGGCCCGCCAGGGTCTCGGCCTTGGGAAGGGATCTCGGGGTGAGAAACGCGAAGCGCGTTGCGGCCAGGTTGTTGGGTGCAGACATGCTGGCTTGAGAATAGCCGCCGCTAGACGCCGCGCTCGGAGAAAAAAATGATGGTTGGACTGCACTCAAGCCACAGGCACTTGGTGTCGATCGACCTAAACTGCTTACTTTGCGCTAGCTTGACACGTTAGGGCCTGCCTATAAGATACGACCGTAGTTAAGACCCTGGACACCTGCTTTGGGCTCACCCGTGTGCGGGTTGGCAAATGCGGGCTTCAATGCCCGCGGAGGACGAGATGCAAGGATTCGCAAAGTTCCTATCAGACGGCGGCACCCTCATGTACTTCAACCTGGGCACGTCGGCCATCGTGCTGTCGATGATCATCGAGCGGCTTTACTTCTTCCTGGTCAAGAGCAGCGTGAACGCCCGCGCGTTTCTCGAAAACGTTCGCAAGCTCGTGCTCGCCAACAACGTGGACCGGGCCGTCAAGCTGTGCTCGGCCACGGCCGCCCCTGTCGCACAGGTAGCCAAGGCGGGGCTGCAGCGGGTTCACCGGGGCGAGATCGCGGTCGCCCAGGCAATCGAGGAATCGCTGGTCGACGTGACGCCGATGATTAAGAGACGTATCCAGATCCTCTGGTCGCTGGCCAACATCGCCACCCTGATCGGTCTGCTCGGTACCGTCGTCGGTCTGATCCGAGCGTTCGGCGCTGTTGCCGCCGCCAAGCCGGAAGAGCGCAGCAACCTGCTTGCCCGAGGTATCTCGGAAGCGCTCAATAACACCGCCATGGGGCTCGGCATCGCGGTTACCTGCATCATCGCGCACGCCGTCCTTGGCTCCTTCTCGAAGCGCCAGGTCGCCGATCTCGAAGCCTTCTCGCTCAAACTTGAGAACCTGCTCGCCGAATCTGCCCACAGTGGCGCAGCGGGACAGGGTCAAAAGTAGGCCGGCGGCGGAATCCTTACGGTAACACCCAATGACGAAACGCCAGGTACGGTCCCGCATGCGTCACATGCGGGCGGAGTTCGAGGAGGCCGAGGAAGAAACCGGCGAAATCAACCTCGTGCCCTACATGGACATCGTCACCAACATCATCATCTTCCTGTTGGCGTCAGTCATCAACCAGGTTCCACTCGGCACCGTCAACGTCTCTTCACCCACGTTCGGCGCCGGTGGCGGCGGGGACAGCCAACCGGAGAAGCCGGCCCTCAATCTCACGATTACCGTCGGCGCGACGGGATTCACCCTCGCCGGCTCCGGCGGCGTGATGCCACCTATCCCCAAGCTGCCGAACGGCGACTACGATTACACGGCGCTGACCGCCAAATTGACCGAGATCAAGAAGGAATTCTCCGACGAGACCAAGGCAACCTTTAACGCCGATGCGGTCACGCCCTACGACACGGTGGTGAAGACCCTGGACGCCATGCGGTACTACAAGGACGATAAGGACCAGCGCGAAAAAGAGCTGTTCCCGGATGTCGTGTTTGCAGCGGGGATTTTGTGATGGCTACCGATCGCGGCAACCTTTCGCCCGAAGTTGCGGCCAGGCTGGCCGGGAAGAAGGCCATTCGTAGCTACGCCCGCAAGCTGTCAGACCCCGAGGACATCAAGGACCTCAACATCACGCCCATGATGGACATGATGACCATCATCCTGGTGTTCTTGCTCAAGAGCTTCACTTCGTCGGCAACCCTGGTGAATCTGGACCAGAACCTCAGCCTGCCGCCTTCGATGACCAGGTTGGCTCCGAAACAGGCGGTGCCGGTCACCATCACCAAGCGCGTCCTGCTGGTCGAAGGCGATGCCGTGGCGCCCATCAACAATGGCCGCATCGATCCCCAGCTCAAGCGTGACGGCGACAACGGCTACTACATCACGCCCCTCGTGGAGATCCTTGGCAAAGTGGCCCGCCGGGAGAAGAAGATTGCCGAGGTGACCGGTCAGAAGTTCGATGGCGAGCTGACCATCATCGCGGACAAGACCACGCCCTACCGCCTGCTCACCGAAGTCCTCTACTCCTGCGGCCAGGCCGAATACGCGAACTACCGCCTGCTTGTGCTGAAGTCGCGCGAGTAGAGCCCGGACCACCGAATCAACCGGAGCCGCGCAAACCATCCTGCGTGACCGGTGGCGTGAGCGATGCGCGCGAAGTGGCCTGCGGTGGGCGGCGCGCGCGAAGGTGAGTGACCCCCGACTCGCGTGGCGCGAAATCCGTGGCCCACACGAGCTCACCCTCACGGGCCAGGCCACGCGCGGACTGCGCTACGACCTGGCCCGGCAGACCCTTTCGGCGCGCGCAAGCCCGCCGTGCAGGCAAGCCCGATAACAAACAGGGCCTGCACGCTGGCAGGCCCTGCATTCGGTCTATGCGGACGGTCCTCTAGTTCACGACCACCAGCTCGACGCGGCGATTCTTGAACTTTCCCTTGCCCAGGTTGGGAACCAGGGGCTTCTTCGCCCCCATGCCAACCGCCGACACGCGGTCCGCGGAGATGCCCTGGTCCACCAGATACTTCCCCACCGCCTTGGCCTGGGCGTCGGTCAGCGCATCGGCCTTGGCTGCCGGCAGACTGCTGTCCCAGTGGGCTTCCACGCGAAGCTGCCGGATCTCCGGGTGGTTCACCAGGATATCGACCAACTCGTCCAGCAAGAGTGGCATGGCCGGGCCAAGCTCTGCTCCGGTACCCTTCTTGCCAGCCGGCTTGAAGGTGATGGGCTGGCGCAGCTTGAACTTACCATCTCGGAAGGTGATTCCCGCGACGGCCGGACGAGTATGCAGCGTCACCGTCGACGCAGCCTCGCGCCCTTCGACGACGTTGATCTGGAATTCCTTCGAGAGATACTGGTCTGCATCCACTCGCACGGCGTAGAGGCCTGGGAGCACCGAGACAGCGAAGTTGCCCGATTCGTCGGACCTTCCCTCGCCTATCTGCGGCCCTGCCAGCTTGATGCTGGCGACCACGCCCTTGCCAGCCTCGTCGACGACGCGACCGTATGCGCGCGTGGCAGGCACCTTGGGCGCGAGTCTCAGCACAATGTTGGCGGTTTGGCCGGCGACGATCTCGGTCTTAACCGTCGCAGTTTCGTACCCGTTTGCGGTCACGACCAGATCGATCGGGCCAGTCGCCAGCGGAACACTTTGGAAGGTGCCGTCGACATCGGTCAGCACGCGGGAGTGCTCCCTCCCGGCCACGCCAACCACCGCGCCCTCAATCGGCGTGCTCGACGCGCTGATGACACGGCCTGCAACCAGCCCTTCGCGCATCGGGGCTTCGCGAGCCACGATCTTCTCGACCGGGACGTTGCGAGTAATCCGCGGAACTAGATCCAACGGGTAGCCGACGCCGAAGAGCAGGTTCCAGGGTACCAAGGCCGGGGCGTAGGCAAAACCGGGCGACCGCAGAGCCACGTCGAGGCCGACGGTTGCAGTCAGCCCGTGCAGAATCTGGCCCTGAACGCCAAAGGTCAGCCAGTGTTGGTCCTGGTTCACCTTGGAATGCTCCTGCTGCAGGATGACGGAATCCGCCGACCCAGTGAGGTATTCGAAGTGGTATTCGAGTATCGGGCGCAGCGAGAAGCCTTCGACCAGGTCCCCAAGCGGTGCATCCGCGCCCAAGGCCATGCGGAAGCGGCTCGACGAGATGCCGTACGCGAACTCCGAGACGTAGCGAGAAGGCGCGGTGGTGTTGTTCTGGTCGTAGTTCACGAGATTCTTCGAGTTATCGTCGTAGTAGCCGAGGTTGAGGTGAAAGCGCAGCGGCACGTTCTCGGTGGCCGGCTTGAGATCATAGGTCGCCAGCGCGTTTATCCAAAGCGACGTCGAATCGCCCGAGAACGAGATGCCGGTAATCGAGGACATCATGCGGATACCCAACTCTCCACCGACGGAGAAACCCGGCGCCACAGGGTAAGCGCCCTTGACGCCAAAAATAAGATCTCCGAACGACTTGATGAGCTCGGGATCGGTGCGGCCGTCCTCAGAGGTGCAGACTTCCGTCCCCGCCGAATTGGTCGAGCACAGTCGACGATTTCGGTTCGACGATCCAAGAATCGCCGCGAAAATCTCGAAGTGATCGATGGGCGTGATACCTAAGGTGAGCGCACCCTGAAGCCGAGTGTCCTGGTCACTGGCGGAGGGATTCTGTCCCTGGCTCTGCACCAAGAAATTGCTGCCACTGAAGTACTCGCCGTGCAGGCTGAGACGAAACTGCCCAGGGTATCCAACTTCTGCAGAGGGCATGCGCAAAAGGCCGACCGATCCGCCGAGGCTGAGCTGAGGCACGAATCCCCGGGGACGCTCGTCGGTCTCCGACGCCACCGCGGGCGCGGACGGCGGGGCTGCCTCTGCAGTCTCGGGCCCTCGGCGAGGCGTCGGCGTTGAGGTCACTTCGGGCGACGGCAGAGGCGCGGGTGCAGCGGGGGCCGCGACGGGCGCGGGAACGGCTGGAGCCGCCTCAGGCGCGGGCGTCGGCGCGACCACCGGTGCAGGCATAGGTGCCGGAGCAGGCGCAGGCGTGGGCGCAGCCTCCGCCGGCGCAGCCGGAGCGGGCGTCGGTGACCAGTATCCCGGAGCGGGCGCCGGGGCAGCGCTCGGCGGCGCCGGCGCAGGCGCAGGCGCCGGATAGCTAGGTCCAGGAGCGGGATAACTTGGCGCGGGTGCCGGATATGCCGGCGCAGGTGCCGGATATGCTGGCGCGGGTGCTGGCGCCGGCGTCGGATAACTGGGCGGTGGCCAGGGCGACGTCGGGGGCGTTTGGGCTGCGGCGGCGACCGGCACAGCAAGAAGTGCGAGCAAGGTCAGAAGAACGGTCCGATGAGTTCGCATTCGTAGGGCTCCTGGAGGCGAGACGGGGCTATGCTAGACGGGCTTCACGCCCGAAGCAATGAGCACTTGTTGCTCAAATTGACCGTTAGTTACTCCCATCACAAGGCATTACTCACCTCAACAGTTGAATTCCGGCTCCGGTCGTGGGAGTAAGACCCGGCAGCATGACATCTTCTTCGCTACAGCAGCTCACCGATGAGATCCGCGAGGTCGCCCTTCTAGTCCATTCGGCGCAGGAACGGGCCGAGGACCGCGAGATCGTCAGGAATGCCCATCTCGCCGTCGAGCGACTCTCCAAACGGTACCGTGAACTTTCCACCACCGGCCCGGAAAGTGAACGGGAGGCCATCGAACGCACGCTGGGCCGCCGGGTTACCGACCTGCGCCGGTTGGCGTCCACCCTACCGCGCATCGGTTCCATCGCCAGCGAGCACACAGGCGACCAGGCAAGCGCGGGCCCCTCGGAAGTCCAGGAACGCAGGATCACCGGCGTTTCCTGGCGCAGCGACGCGCCCAAGGCGTCCGCCTTTTCGCTTGCGGTGCGCGTCGGCGGCGAAGTGGATGCTTGGTGCGGCCCCTGCGACGGCCTCACGACTCACAACGTCATCGCGATGGTAGGAGGGACGCCGAAACAGGTTGTCTGTCAAGCCTGCGGCGGCCGCCACGGCTATCGCACGACCCCTGCCCGCGCCAAGGTAGAGGCAGCGTCCGCTTCGCCGTCAGGCCCAGCGGAATCAGAGGCGGTCCGCAGGGCCGAGCAGAAGGCGGAAGAGCTACGCGCGCTGGGGCGCGAGCTCGCCGAGGCGGCCCAAGTCCGGAACTTCGACGCCCGCGAGCGCTACAAGGTCGGCGAGGTCATCTCCCATCCCGAATTCGGGCGCGGCAAGGTCGAAACGGTGCTGCGCTCAAGTCTTCTGGTGCGATTTCCGGCTGGCGGACTGAAGTCGTTCATCCTCAGCTAGTCGAGGCGCCGATTCCGTAAACCCGCGCCTTGCTAGGCGGCGCGGGTTGGGCAAGGATCAGCGCGAAGACCCATCATGGCGCCTCCCGACCAAAGCGAAACGACCCGAGTGGACTCGCCCGATCGCGTGGGCACCCAGATCCTTGTCGTCGACGACGACGCCGACATGCGGGAGTGGGTCAAGGAAGAGCTGGAAAGCGAGGGCTTCAAGGTCGAAACCGCGGCCGGCGGCCGCGCGGGTGCCCTCAGGGTCAAGCAGGGTGGCGTCGACCTGGTCGTCTCCGACGTCAAAATGCCGGATCTCGACGGGCTGGACATGCTGCGCGAGATCCGCGAGGTTGAGCCGTCGCCCTTCGTTATCATCGTGACCGGCTTCGGCTCCATCGACACCGCCATTCGAGCGGTCAAGCTCGGCGCCTACGACTACATCACCAAGCCCTTCAAGATCGATCAGCTCCTGCTCAGCATCGACAAGGCGCTGGCCGAACGGGTCCTGCGCAATGAAGTGACCCGGCTGCGCGAGGAGGTAACCCGCCGCGACCGGCTCGACAACATCATCGGTCGCTCGGCGGCCATGCAGGAGATCTTCGCGCTGGTCCGGCGGCTGTCCTCGTCGCACGCGAATATTCTGATCACCGGAGAGTCCGGCACCGGCAAGGAGCTTGTTGCACGCGCCTTGCACGCGAAAAGCCCGCGTAAGTTCCACCCGTTCGTGGCGCTCAACTGCGCGGCCATTCCTGAGAATCTGCTGGAAAGTGAGATCCTCGGGTACGCGCGCGGGGCGCACTCGACCGCGAACGCCGACCGCCAGGGGCTCTTCGTCGAAGCCAATGGAGGAACCCTGTTTCTCGACGAAATCGCCGAGCTGCCCCTGCTCCTGCAGCCGAAGCTCCTGCGTGTCCTGCAAGACGGCGAGGTGCGGCCGCTGGGCGCAAACCGATCGCTGCGCGTCGACGTCCGCGTGATGGCCGCGACCAACCGCGACCTGGAACGCCGCCTGCGCGAGGGTCAGTTCCGCGAGGATCTCTATTACCGCCTGAATGTCATCCAGATTCAGCTACCGCCCCTGCGCGGCCGTCAAGAGGACATCCTGCCACTTGCCGAGCACTTCCTGGCTCGATCGGCGGAACGTTCAAGGAAGACCGTGCGCGGCTGGAGCGAGGGCGCCAAACAGATGCTGATTTCGCACCACTGGCCGGGCAACGTGCGCGAGCTTGAGAACGTGGTTGAACGGGCGGTGGCGCTGGCGGAAAGCGACCTCATCGGTCCGCAGGATCTGCCGGCCGCCATGCAGGAGCGAAAGAGCCAGGACCGACTGGCAACCGCTGTCGCCCAGGGTTTCACGCTCGACCAGCTTGAGCGCGAGTACATCGAACGCGTGCTTGAAGTAGAAGGTGGCAACAAAACCCGCGCGGCCCAGCGGCTCGGGTTGGATCGGAAGACCCTTTACCGCAAGCTGGAGGAATATGCCGCCGTCGCCGCAAAGCCCAAGCCTTGAGAAGTCCCCACCCCGCCGTCATGGTTCGACGCCGAAAAACTGGTGCCCGCCACTCGCGTGATCCTATTTCCGGGTCGACGGCCCCGTTAGCCTGTCGTAGAAGCGCTTGCATGCGTATTTCGGCCATGGGCTTGCTCTTTCTTGTCGGATGCGCCTCGACGCACGCGAAGGCTGGCAATCCGCCTGCGGCCATCGATGCGGGGGTTGCTCCGCGTGGCCCGGTTCCCGACGCGGGCGACGACCTCGGTGGCGATGCCGACTTCCGCGACATCGCCAACCAGGCCAACGGCTCTGACTCCGGCACTGCCCGAGCACGGCTGGAAGGGTTCCTGTTCCATCATCCGCATCACCACCAGCGCCCCGCGGCGGTCGCAATGCTCGCTGCAGTCTTGCTCGGCGTGGGCGACGGCGCCGCCTCCAAGCAGCTTCTGGTCGAGAACGCGAGCTTCCTCCCCACGGCCGATCGTGATTTTCTGGCCGGGCTTTGCGAAGGTCAGTTGGGAAATTTCGTCATGGCTCTCGCCCTGCTGCGGCCCTACCTTGCGACCGATCCTCCGCACATGACCGGGCTCGACGACGCGGAAGCGCGCGCGCGGCTGCGCGTGACCCTATCAGACGCCCTCACCGCCAGCGGCGATCCCGCGGGCGCCATCGACCAGCTTGAGCTGTACCTTCAGATCGAGCCCAGCGGCGAGGCTTCGCGGGCCTTTGCGATCCAGAGGGCTGAACGAATTGCCGCCGAGGTCTCCGAGCCGGTCGCCTTGCAGGCACTCACGGCGCGCCACGGCTCGCTGGCCCGCGCAACGCTGGGGACCAAGGCGGTGACCGCGTTGCGCTCGCGGGGCGACGAGCCCTCTGCACGGAAGCTGGACCAGGAGACCACGTCGATTCGCAAGCAAATCGGCCTAGAGGTTTCAAGGCCGTGGGCGGTGGCGGCCGATCCGCTGCGCTTGGGTCTGGTGGTGCCCCTTTCAGGCGCACAGGCACGACTGGGTGAGGTGGTGCTTCGCGGAGCGATGCTGGTAGTTACCAGCGTGCCCAACGCCACGCAAGCGATGCCATTCAGGTTGGTCCTGCGAGACGCGGCCGCAACACCCGATCGTTCAGACCTGGGCGGCGGCCCCAGCGCCGGCATCGCAGACCTGGCGCGCCAAGAAAAGGTTATCGGCGTGATCAGCACCCCGGACCCCCGCGCGGCCGAGCTGGCCAAGGGCGACGGGCTGCCACTTCTGCTGCTTGACGAACATCCGACCGGCACTGTCAGCAGCGCCTTTTCTGTGCTTCACTCGTCGGAAGCGCGAGCGGCGGCGCTGGCTCGCACGGCGTTGTCCCTTGGCGCCCGTCGCTTCGCCATCCTCGGCCCTGACAGCGCCAGCGGCAAGCGCTTGGCTGCAGCCTACACCCACGCGGTGGAGACCGGCGGCGGAACTATCACCGGCCACATCACCTATGCGCCTGCCGCCACCAGCTTCTCTTCCGAAGTGGCGTCCCTGCGCAAGCTCGCTTTCGATGCCCTGTTCATTCCCGACGACGCCAACAAGCTGGAGTTGCTCGCCCCGGCCCTTGCGGTGGCCGACATCTGGCCGCGCTCGCCCCGGCAGGTCTTCACCGCGGCCCATTCGGCAGCAGCTTCGGGGTCTGGCCGCCGCGAGACCCTGTTGATGTCCACCGCGCTGGGGCTGTCGGGCAAGTTCGTCCACAACGTCGAACGTTATGTGCAGGGCGGGCTGTTCTGCCCCGGCTTTTATCCGTCCGACGACATGCGAAGCGCCAGCTTCGTGACCCGCTTTCGCGAAACCTACGCCACACAACCGAGCGCCACCGATGCCTATGGCTATGACGCAGTGTCGGTGTTGCGCGGGGCGGTCGAGCGGGGTGCGCGGACCCGCGCCGACGTTTTGCACATGTTGACCACACAAAGTTTCGAGGGTCTGACCGGCGACGTACGTTTTGGCCCGGACCACGGCAGGATCGATCCGCCCCTCATCTACGTGGTGGACGGCGACAACATCCGGATGTGGCAGCAGTAACCGAGGAGCGCGCTTGGCCAAACTAGAAACCGACCTGCTGGCGCAGATTGCAGCGAACCAGATCGCACCCATCTACTGCCTCTACGGAACCGAGCGATTCCTGGTCGATCGGTGCGCAGGCGCCATTCGCAAGGCCATCACCGGTAGCGAATCTGCGACCGCGGCCAGCTTCGACTACGACGCGTTCGACCTGCGTGACACGCCTCTTGCGCAAGTCATAGGCGCGGCCAAGACCTTGCCCATGTGGAGCAAGCGCCGCCTGGTGATCGCGCAAGGGATCGACGAGATCAAGGCCGAACAGCTCGAACCGCTGGTCAAGTACGTGGCCGATCCCAACCCGAAGGGCTGCCTGGTCCTACTGGGCGAAAAAGTCGACGGGCGGCTGCGAGCCTTCGTTTCACTGCGCAAGGCCGGCTACTTGCACGAATTCGCGCGGCTCAAAGACCGAGAGCTGAGCGGCTGGATTTCCTTGGAAGCCAAGCAGCGCGGCTTGCGCATCGAGGCAGCAGCCGCGCAGGCCCTGGCCGAGGCGGCAGGCCCCGACCTAGGCCGAGTCGCCCAGGCCCTGGAGCAGGTCGCCCTGTTCGCCAACGGGCCCATCAAGCGCGAGCACGTAGAGGAGCTGATTCCGGAATCGCGCGAGCACGGTGTGTTCGAGCTGACCCGAGCCATCGGTATGGGCAGTGTCCAGCTATCCCTGCGCCTGGTCGCGAACATGCTGAAGAACCGCGAACCGGCGCTCAAGATTCAGTTCATGTTGATGCGGCAGCTTCGTCAGATCTGGCGCGCCAAAGAATTGCTGGCCGCCAAGACGCCAAGGGCGGAGATAGCGGCGGCGGTGGGCGTTGCCCCCTTCTTTCTCGACGACATCCTGACGCCCGCGAGTCGAATGACACCTGCGGCCTTGAGGCGCAGCTTCCTTCACCTTTACCGTGCCGATCGCAGCCTCAAATCCTCGCGCATCGACCCTGACTTGCAGATGATGCGCCTCGTGCGCCTGCTTGCCGAGGACGCGGCAGCGAAGTAGCGCCTCTCGTGGCTGCGCCCGACGCCGCCCGCACTAGGCGGGCGTGCGCGCGGCGACCGTCAGACGCGAGATCTCGCGGGATGCCGTGCGACGCTTGATGATGCCGCGACCTCCAAGCCGAGCCACGAGCTTGGTCGCTTCCTTGAGCAACGCCTCGGTTTGCTTGGGGTCCTTGGCCGCGATCGCGGCCCTCAGCTTCTTGACGGCGGTGCGCATAGCCGACTTCTGGCTTGCGTTGCTCGCCTCGTGCTTGATTCGCTGACGATTCTTCTTTTCCGAGGATTGTATGTTGGCCATTGGGAAGGCTGGGAATCTTGCTGATGCAGCCCGCCCCTGTCAAGGCTGGAACGGGCCCACCGGTGCTTTTTGCTAAGCGCTCTAACGGTCTTCGGTGCCCATTTCGTGGCCCTGGGTCGGTGACGGAACCTTGATGTTCTGCTGCCCGCCGCGCCGCTCGCCGGGCTTGAGCACGTCCTTGCCGGTGATGCGGTCGACCACGTTGTCGTTCTCGTCCCGATCGCTCTCCTTGTCGGTGATGACGCTGTCGACGAACGACCCAGTGGGTGTCTTGGCGGCCTGACTCTTGCGAATCTCCGCCTGCCGATCGGCCACGCTGTGGTCGAAGATGACCAAGCAGTAGACATCATAGAACTTCGACCTGTCGACCAGGCGCAGACCGTCCCCCTGGGCCGACCGCCACTGGAACGCATCCAACACCTTTTCCTTCATCCCGTGGGTGCTCACGTCGCGATACACGGTCTGCGCTTTGCCGTACTTCTGCTGCATCATTTCGCCGAACTGGGCGAAGCTCTTACCGGCGACCACTTCCTTGTCGAAGGCGACGAACATCTTGTACAGCGCTTCGCCCGAGAAGAAGAAGTAACGCTTCGACTTCTCCTCGCGGTAGAAGAGCATGGACTCACCGTTGTTGGGGAGGAATTCCTCGTCGATGATCGAGGTTGCCCACGCGGCATTGGTGCCGTCAAACTTGACGTAGCTCTTCGCGACAGCCGCCTTCTCGGCCTTGACCTGATCCCGAAGCTTGTCGGACCTGGCCGGATCGGTCCGGTACTTTTCAACCTTGTCCTTGTAGGCTGTGTCGATCTTGGCGTTGAGCTTCTCGATAACCTGCTGCGGGGTCATGCCCCAGGCGAACTCGCCCTTGAACTCCTTGACGTCGGATTCTTTCGCCACGGGCGCGGGGCCCTTGGCCTTGGCGCCCTTGGGGGCCTTGGCACCCTTGGCCGAGGCGAACTGCGCGCTGGTAAGGACGAAGAGCACCGCCAAACAGGAAATTCCGAATCTTTTCATCTGCGATTCTCCTTGGGTCGAAGGCAACGGAACACTAGCACCGGTCCCCGCGGATCCACAACGCTCAATCGCCAAATGGATCCGAGGTCGGCTTCACCTCGACCGGGGCGGCCGGGTGCGAGGATGGTCGCCCTAACGAATCGCCCCGCCTGGGCGTCGCTCCGGCCAGGCCGGCCTGCGCCATGTCGTCTTCGCCCTCGCTGCCCTCCCCTCGCTTCCGCCGATCGGGCAGCCCGTTACGCAAATCCTCGCGTGGATGTTGCGAGTAATCGGCCGACTGCCCCGGCCCCGAGTAGTCGATCCAGAACGCAGACGGGCCGTCCTTGCGATTGTCCAAGTGGACGAAGACAGAGTTGGGATAGTAGCCGACGCCCACGTGATCGAACGTCTTACGCAAGTAGTCGCGCAGGGTCGGATTGGGGATTCCGGCCAAACGGAAATCACACGCGAGTCCCTGCTTGTGCGGGCTCTTGGGATTGCGAGCGACGCTGGGATGGCGATAGCCAGACACCACCTCCATGCGATGCCCATCGAAATCACGCGCGACCTTGTACAGCAGGTGCGCGAGCCGCGTGTCCATCTTGTGGACCGCACCGGTCTGGTGGCAGCGCATGAACTTGTCGAAGCGTTTCTGCCAGCCCTTGATGGGACGGCCGCGGTCGTCCTGAAACCTCAGCTTCAAGGTCTCTTTGGTGTTGATCTGGTAAAGCTCGACCGCGGCGTAGCGGGGCAGTTTCTTGGTCTTCTTGGCCGGCTTGCCCTGGGCGGCCTTGGAAGCGACCACGGCCTTCTGCGACGCCGCGCTGGCGTTGCCGGATACAAGCTGGATCGCGATGGCAATAACTGCGAGCCGGAACAAAACAGCCCCATCATGACAAGGCCTAACCCGTAGACGTCAACTTCTTTTGCAGTTTTGCCAAGAGATCCCACGCCGCCCGAGGCGCGAGGCCGTCCAAATCTGCGCTGCGCAGGGCAGCCAGCACCTCGTACGCGTGCGGATCCCGCTCATGCGCCGTCGCCTCTGCCGTGACCGGCTTCGCGAAGAGGAAAAGCTGCGAGGTCTCGTCGGACTCTGGATGCGCCGGGGTCGGGCCTTCGCCGCCCTGGCCAAGCCCGCCGAGCTCCAGACGTTCGAGGATCGCCCGGGCGCGTGCGACCACTGCGTCGGGCAGGCCAGCCAGGCGAGCGACCTCGATGCCGAACGAGCGACTGGTTCCGCCCGGATTGAGCTTGCGCAGGAAGACCACCTCGCCCTTCCATTCCTGCGCCGCCACGCTCACGTTGCGCACGCGCGGGTGGGTCTCGGACAGCGCGCACAGCTCGTGATAGTGCGTGGCGAACAGGGTGCGAGCGGACAGCTGATCGTGCACGTGCTCCGCCACGGCCCACGCGATGGAAACGCCATCGTAGGTGGAGGTTCCGCGTCCGATCTCGTCGAGGATGATGAGGCTTCTGCGAGTGGCGTGGCGAAGGATGTGCGCGGTTTCCCGCATTTCCAATAGGAACGTGGATTCGCCGCGAGCCAGGTTGTCGCCGGCGCCCACGCGTGTGAACACGCGATCGCAAAGCCCGATGCGCGCCGAGCGGGCGGCCACGAAGCTGCCCATCTGCGCCATGATGGCTGCCAGGGCAACCTGCCGAATCAGGGTCGACTTGCCCGCCATGTTCGGACCGGTGATGAGCAGCATTTGCTCGCGCTCGGTATCGAGCCGCACGTCGTTGGGCACGAAGCCACCCGTGGCAGCCAAACGCTCCACCACCGGGTGACGGCCGTCCAAAAGCTCGATGATCTCCGTTTGGTCAACCACCGGCCGGCAGTAATCGCTTCGGTGCGCCTGCTCTGCCAGAGCACCCAATACGTCGGCAGCGGCCACCCTGCCCGCCAAGGCCAGCAAGCGCTGGGCTTGGCCGCCCACCTCGTCGCGCAGTCGGGTGTAGATCGAGAGCTCGAGTGCGATGCGCTTCTCGTCGGCGCTCAGGATCTTGGACTCGTAGCCGGCCAGCTCGGGCGTCACGAAGCGCTCGGCGTTGGCCACGGTTTGCTTGCGCGTGTAGTCGGGCGGGACGCTCGCCAGGTGCGAGCGCGTGACCTCGATAAAATAGCCGAAAACCGAGTTGTACTTGACCTTCAGCGACGGAATACCTGTCCGTTCGCGCTCGCGCGCCTCGATGGCGAGGATTCCCTCGCGCCCACCGCTGGCGATGGCCGTCAGCTCGTCGAGATCAGCCGAGACCCCCGTTCGGACATAGCCGCCTTCCTTGGTCAGGGCTGGGGCGTCGTCGCGCAGGATGGACGCGATTCGTACGGCCACGTCGGCGCACGGGTCAGCGCCAAGATCCAGCAAGTCGGCCGCCGCGCCGTCCGCAGCGGCCACGGCCGGCAGCGCGTCGTTGGCCTGCAACAAGGTAGTCCGCAACTCGGGCAAACGCGCCAGCGACTTGCCCAGCACCACCAGGTCGCGAGGCGTGGCCACGCCCAACCGGGCCCGCGTGGTTAGCCGTTCGAGGTCTCCGAGCTCGCCCAGCACCTTGCGGGCCGCCTCGCGCGCCGTCTGCCGCACCACCAGGCGTTCCACCGCGTCCTGCCGACGGCGAATCTGGGCCACATCCACCAGCGGAAAAAGTAACCAGCGCCGAAAGAGCCGGCCGCCCATGGGCGTGACCGTCAGGTCGAGCAGATCCAGCAAAGAGCCCTGTCGTCGCCGGTCGAGCATGGTTTCGATCAGCTCCAGGTGCGCGCGGGCCTGTTCGTCGATGATCAGGAAGTCGTCACGTCTGAAGAGCTGCAGGCGTGAGAGCGGCAGCGGGGCGGAAAGCTGCGTGGCGCGCACGTAGCCGAGCAAGCGAGCTGCTGCGGCGGCCACCACCGGCAATTTCTCCAGCGCCGGCTTGTCGAAGCCATCGCCCAGGACATCCGCGAGCACCGACAGCCCGGGCGACTCGCCGCCGACGTCGAGCATGGTTTGAGCCAGATGCCCGTAAGCCCGACGAATCAGGGCGGCCAGCTCGCGATCAGGTTTGGCGAGCAAGATCTCGCGCGGCTCCACCCGGGCCAGCTCGTCGAGCAGTCCCTCGGAGGTTGCACAGTAGGTGGCGCGAAAATCGCCGGTGGTGACGTCCGCGAAGGCCAGTCCGTACCCGTCGCGCGGCTCGCCCACCACCGCTGCCAGGTGGTTCGGCGCGCGCGGCTCCAGCGATTCCTCGTCGAGGACCACCCCCGGCGTGATGACTCGGACCACCCCACGCTTCACCATGCCCTTAACCAGCTTCGGGTCTTCCAGTTGCTCGCAGATGGCGACCCGATGCCCGAGCTCGGTCAGGCGCTGGACGTAATTGCGCGCGGAATGGTGAGGAATCCCGCACATCGGGGTGGGGTCTTCCTTGCCCTTGTCGCGCGACGTGAGGGTCAACGAAAGGACGCGGGCCACGTAGACCGCGTCCTCGTAGAACATCTCGTAGAAATCCCCGAGCCGAAAAAACAGAATGGCATCGGGATACCCCGCCTTGATGTCGAGGTACTGGCGCATCAGCGCCGTGGTGCCGTTGTCCTTCTCGCCGCCCACCGCAGCTTCATCCCCGTGCGAGGAGGAATGTGGGGGAATCGACCGAGCCTACTCCTTGGCAGGAGCAGACGTCGAGCGCGGCTTCTTAGCGGCCTTGCCGCCGCTGCGGGCGGCCTTCTTTTCGCCGCGGTGTCTCTTAATGCGAGCCTTCAGCTTCTTCTGAGCCTTGCGGCGACGCATCTTCATCGAGGTTCGGTTGTCGTGCTTTCCCATGAGATGGCCACTATTCGGAAAGTAGGCCGGTCTGTCAAGGAGCTTGCGCGGCATCCAGCTACTTCCGTGGCGGCGACTTTCGCCGCGACACATGGAATTCTAGCGTCCGGGCCAGGTGTGCGTCTTGTTGGGCCTAAGCTTCGTCCAGTCGATACGCCAGGTGTTGCGCCCCTTGATCCACACCAGCGGCTTGCGGTCGGCCGCGGGAGTTGCCAGGGCCAGGTGGTACAGCTCATCGACGCGGCCGAAGAAACCGCGCGTGTGCGGGGTGTCGGGCCAGCCGAAGTGTTTGACGTCCAGGTGATGGCAGAGCTCGTGCAGGATCGTGTTCAGCAGCCCGCGGAAACTGGTCACCTTGCCGAGCACCGCCGTTCGCATCCAGACCCTGATCGCCTGGGTCGCGAAGGTGTAGTCGCCCCACAGCTCGTAGGATGAGCCTTCGTGGGCCCGTTTGGGCCGCGCGCCCAGCACGGACAGCTTCGGTGGCGGCACGCCGTAGGCGCTGGAAAGAAGGGTCAGGATGTCGAGCCCGGCCTGCTTGACCCGCGGGCGCGATTCGGACGCCAGCGCGTCCTGCAGCGCCGCGGTCAGCCGCTGTAGGGATTCCGCAGGCGGCAGAGGCAGGCGCGGCGTCGCATCGCTCGCCTCGTATTGCCGGCGCAAGCCGGCGGCCCGCGGAACCGGATCCGTAATCACGCTATTTGCGCATACGCTTGATTTCGTTGATGAGGCCGTTGGTCGAGGCGTCGTGCGAAGACACCTCGCCCGCGCCGCGCAGCTCGGGCAGAATCGCGTTCGCCAGCTTCTTGCCTAGCTCCACGCCCCACTGGTCGTATGAGTTCACGTTCCAGATGATCCCCTGCACGAAGATCTTGTGCTCGTAGAGCGCGATCAGCTTGCCCAGCGTGCGTGGATCTAGCTTCTGATAGAGCAGCGAGTTGGTGGGGCGGTTGCCCGGGAACACCTTGTGCGGCAAAAGCGCGGCCAGGGCGTCGCCCTTCATGCCGGTGGCTTCAAGCTCGGCACGCACCTCGCCCTCGGTCTTGCCGGTCATGAGCGCCTCGGTCTGCGCGAGATAATTCGCGAGCAGCAGCGTGTGGTGCTCGCCGATGGGGTTGTGAGTTTGCGCCGAGGCAAGGAAGTCCGCCGGCACCAACTTCGTCCCCTGGTGGAGCAACTGATAGAAAGCGTGCTGTCCATTGGTGCCGGGCTCGCCCCAGATCACAGGTCCAGTCTGGTAGTCGACCACCTTGCCGTCGCGGGTGACCCGCTTGCCGTTCGATTCCATGTCACCCTGCTGGAAGTAGGCCGGGAAGCGCAAAAGGTACTGGTCGTAGGGCAAGATGGCGTGGCTTTCGCAGCCGAAGAAGTTGTTGTACCAGACGCCCAAGAGCGCCAGCGCGACCGGCAGGTTCTGCTCCAGCGGTGTGGCGCGAAAGTGCTCGTCCATCTCGTGCGCGCCTTCCAGAAGAGCGTGGAAGTTGTCGAACCCGACGCCGAGTGCAATGGAAAGGCCGATCGACGACCACAGCGAGTAGCGGCCGCCGACCCAGTCCCAGAACACGAACATGTTGTCGGTGGCGATGCCGAACTTGGCTACTTCCTTCGCATTGGTGGAAAGCGCGACGAAGTGCTTGGCAATGTGCCGTTCGTCGACGGCGCGCTCGAGGAACCAGGCCCGCGCGGTGTGCGCGTTCGCGATGGTCTCTTGCGTGGTGAAGGTCTTCGATGCAACCAGAAACAGTGTGGTTTCGGGATCCACGTGCTTGAGCGCCTCGGCCACGTGCGAGCCGTCGACGTTGGAGACGAAGTAGAGATCGAGGTCGTCGCGGTACGGTCGCAAGGCCTCGGTCACCATCACCGGCCCCAGGTCAGACCCGCCGATGCCGATGTTGACGATGGAGCGGATCGCCTTGCCGGTGTAGCCCTTCCAGGCCCCGCTGCGCACGGATTCGCTGAACGTCCTCATGTGGTCCAGGGCCGCGCGCACGTCGGGCATGACGTCTTTGCCGCCGACCACGATGGGCCGCGCCGAGAAGTTGCGCAAGGCCACGTGCAACACTGCCCTGCCCTCGGTGAGGTTGATGGGCTCGCCCGCAAACATCTTGTCGCGCATGGCCTCGACACCGGCCTGGCGCGCCAGCGCGAAGAGGAGCGCCATGGTCTCGTCCGTGATGCGGTTCTTCGAGTAGTCGAGCAAAAGATCCCCGAAGCGCAGCGAAAACTTCGCGAAGCGCGCGGGATCGCTCGTGAACAAATCGCGCATCTGAAGCGGCGCGATGGTCTTGTGATGCTGTTCGAGTTTCTTCCAGGCTTCCGTTGCGACGATGCTCATGCGCGCTTTTTAGCACAGCCGCAGGCGGATGTTCGAGCGCACGCCGCGCGGTCAGTTGCACAGGCTGGCGGGGAGATCTTCACCACCGGGGCGTCCACGTCGAGGCGCGCAGTCTTGACCACGGCCCCCGTTTTGCAGCTGCACGCCGATCAGTACACGGCCTGCCACGATTCGAGAGTCGGCTCCCTAACTCACCAGCTTCTTCTTGGTCCCGTCGGTCTTCTGCGGCGGCGCCGCGGCGTACGCGAAGGTCAACTTCTCGTCGGCGAGATCGATGCCGACCTTGCCACCACCCACCAGCGTGCCGAAGAGAAGCTCGTCGGTCAGCGGCCGCTTCACTTCCTCGTGAATCAGTCGCGCCAGTGGCCGCGCTCCGTTCATCGGATCGTGGCCCTTCTTCGCCAAATACGCACGGGCGGCTTGCGAAAGCTCCAGCGTGACTTTGCGATCGGCAAGCTGTCCTGACAACTCGGCGACAAACTTGTCGACGATCTGAAGCATCTCCGACTCGCCGAGCGGCGCGAAGTCCACCTTGGCATCGAGGCGGTTGCGGAACTCGGGCGAGAACATACGCTTGTAGGCTTCGTCGGAATCGCCGAAACGTTCGCCCGAGCCAAAACCCGGCAGGTGCTTCGACAGATCGCGCGCACCGACGTTGCTGGTCATGATGAGCACCACGTGGCGGAAGTCCGACTGTCGCCCGTTGTTGTCGGTCAGCGCGCCGTGGTCCATGACCTGAAGAAGAATGTTGAACAGATCCGGGTGCGCCTTCTCGATCTCGTCAAGCAAGAGCACCGCGTGCGGGGTCTTGTGGATGGCGTCGGTGAGAAGCCCGCCCTGGTCGAACCCGACGTAACCGGGCGGCGCGCCGATGAGGCGCGACACGGTATGCCGCTCCATGTACTCGGACATGTCGTAGCGAAGGAAGCCGATGCCCAGAACCTCGGCGAGCTGTTTGGCAAGCTCGGTCTTGCCCACGCCCGTTGGCCCCGCGAACAGGAAGCAACCGATGGGCCGGCCCGGCTGCCCGAGGCCGGCGCGGTTCATGCGAATTGACTGGCACACGCGCTCGACCGCCTTGTCTTGTCCGAACAGGCGCGTCTTGATTTCCGATTCCAGGTTGCGCAGTCGCTCGCGATCGCTGGACGCCGCGCGCTTGGGCGGGATGCGCGCTATGGTAGCCACTACGGCCTCGATGTCGCGTGCCCGAACCCGCAACGGCTGCTCGGCCTCGCCGTTGTTTTCGCGTAGCTTGAGAATCGCGCCCGCTTCGTCGATAAGGTCGATGGCCTTGTCGGGCAGCTTGCGCTCCTGCAAGTACCGGTCGGCGAGCTCGGCGGCGACGCGCAAGGCCTTCGGGCTGTACTTCACGCCGTGGAAATCCTCGTAGTGGCGGCGCAACCCGCGCAGCACCTTGACGGTGTCGGCGACGTTCAGCTCCGGCACCTCGATGGTTTGGAACCTGCGCGCAAAAGCCCTATCCTTTTCGATGTGGGCGCGTAGCTCTTTGTGGGTGGTGGTGCCGATGCAGCGGATGCGGCCACTAGACAAGAGGGGCTTGAGTAGATTGGACGCGTCCATGGTGCCGCCCGAGACCGCGCCCGCGCCGACGATGGTGTGAAGCTCATCGACGAACACGACCGCGTTCTTCCTTTCTTCCACCGCGCGCAAGACCGCCTTGAAGCGTTCCTCGAAATCACCGCGGTAGCGCGTGCCCGCCAAGATCGCGCCCATGTCGAGAGCGAAGATGGTGGTGTCCGCAAGCGCCTTGGGCGCCTCACCCGCCTCGATCCGCGCCGCCATACCCTCGACGATTGCGGTCTTCCCGACCCCAGGATCTCCGACGAAAAGCGGATTGTTCTTGCGCCGACGGGCCAGTACGTGGAGCGCGCGCTCGACTTCCTTGTGGCGCCCGACCAGCGGGTCGATCTCACCCTGCCGGGCGCGTTCGTTGAGGTTCACGGCGTAGGCGGCCAAGGGATCCTTCGCAGGCGACTCTTCGTCCTCTTCCTCCGCGGAGGGCGCCGCGCCCGGGATGGCATCCTTGGGTCCAGGCAACGCTTTCGGCGTTCCGTGCGAAATGAAGCCGAGGATGTCCAGGCGCGAGATGCCCTCTTCCTTGAGGAAGTGCACCGCGTGGCAGTCGCGCTCGCTGTACATCGCCACCAATACGTGCGCCCCATGAACCTCCGAACGGCCGGCGCCGATGATGTGATTGACGGCGCTTTGGATGACGCGCAGGAATCCCAGGCTTGGCTGCGCGTGATAGGCGTCATCCGTGTCAGCGCCGGCATCGCCGTCCTTTGCGCGCGAGCTGCCGTCTTCCGCCGGAGGCTCGGGTTCGGGCTCAGGTATCACCGGGATGGCGGTGGTCAGAAACTTCTCCAGTTTCGCCCGTACCCGCGGCAGAGCGCCTCCGCAGTGTTTGATCACGTCGGCGGTCTTGCTGTCGTCGAGCAGTGCGAGCAGGAGGTGCTCAAGGCCCGAGAATTCGTGGCGGCGGCGCGTGGCATCGCCCAGCGCCTTGCGGACCGCCTGTTCCAGCTCCGCGCTCAGCATGGCTGCCTACGCACTGAACATTCGAGCGGCATCTCGTTCTTTCGCGCGAAGCTAACCACCTGACCAGCTTTGGTCTCTGCCATGTCGCGCGGGTAGGTGCCAGCCACACCGGATCCTTTGGTGTGAACGTGTAGCATGATCTCGTTCGCGGTGGTCGCGTCGTGATGAAAGAACTTCATCAACACGTAGACCACGAAGACCTGGGTGGTGTAGTCGTCGTTGTGGAGGATGACTTCATAAAGGCGCGGCTCCTCCACCCTGGTTCGCTCAAGGGTGGTTATCTCGCGTTCGTCTTGTGGGTTTCGTTGCTTGGCCATGACCGGGAACTGCACTAGCTTGGCACGACTCGGCGAACGATCAAGATCCCGCCGTCACCGAATCCTCGCCGGCTCATCGTATAGTTGCAGCACATGGACATTTCCTACTTCGATGCATCGGCATGCGCCGAGCGACGCGGCCGCCTCGCGTCTCGATTGGGCAACCACCCTGCCCTCATCGCCTCCGGAGCACCGCGTCCCCACGGCACCTACCGCGGCTTGCACGCGTTCCGCGGTGCCAGCCATTTCCTATACCTTTTCGGGTTACACCTGCCGAGGGCGATGGGACTCTGGACCGGCGAACGCTGGCAGCTCCACCTGCCCGAGCCAGGCCCCGACGCCGCGCTGTGGACCGGCCCCGAACCCGGCTTCGCCGAATTGGCCGACATCATCGGCGTGCCCGTCCTGCCGACGTCGATGTTGCAGGGCGCTCTGGTAGCGACGTCGACGGCAGCCTTGCCCGCGCCCGACGTCGAGGCTTGCGTCGAACAGTCGAGTCTGCTCGGCCGGGAAATCCGTCCCGGCAAGCTGGCCTCCGTCGACGAGCCCTTGGCGGACGCCCTGATCGCGATGCGTCTGGTTCACGACTCCGCTGGTATCGCCGGTCTTCGCGAGGCCGCCGCTGCCACCAAGGCAGCGCATCTGGCGGGCCTGCGGGCTACGCGCCCGGGCATCCGAGAGAGCGCCGTCCGCGCGGCCATCGAAGCGGAGCTTGTCGCGCGCAACATGACAACCTCGTACAACTCGATCGTTTCGGTCCACGGCGAAGTCCTGCACAACGAGGCGCACCACCACGTGCTCACCGACGGCGACCTGCTGCTGGTCGACGCGGGCGCCGAGACTGCCGGCGGGTGGGCTGGCGACGTCACCCGAACCTGGCCGGTGAGCGGGCGTTATTCGCCTACCCAACGCGACCTCTACCAGGTAGTGCTGACCGCGCAGATGGCCGCCTGCGCGGCTGTGAGCCCCGGCCGCCGCTATCTGGATTTGCAGGGGATCGCCGCGAAGAGCATCGCCGACGGTCTGGTCCGCTTGGGGATTCTGACCGGCGATCCCGCCGAGCTCGTGGGCGACGGCGTAGTGGCGCTGTTTTTCCCGCACGGTGTCGGACACCTGATTGGCCTCGACGTGCACGACCTTGACGACCTCGGCGATCGCGCGACCTATGCGCCGGGACGAACGCGCTCAGCCGACCCGGGTCTGAAAGCCCTGCGCCTTGACCGCGACCTAGTGCCGGGCATGGCGGTGACCATCGAACCCGGCTTCTACCAGGTGCCGGCGATTCTCAAGGATACCGAACGCACCAAGGTCGCGAAGAACCGACTCCATCGCAGCCGTCTCGAGGCCTTTAGCGACGTGCGTGGCATCCGCATTGAAGACACCCTGCTCGTCACCAGCACTGGTCACGAAAATCTGACCGACAGTATCCCGAAGGCCGTCTCGGCCGTCGAGACCGCGATGGCGGGCCGGCCTACCTGACCAAGACCAGGGCCACAGCGGTGGCCGCGAGCAGCAGCCCAACCACCAGAGCCACGCCCAAGATCCTGCCCGAGCGAGGCCGACCAGAACCTTCGTTTGCGGTGGGCCGCGCACGCGCGGATGCTGGAGGAAGGGGCTCCAGGTGACGGTTGCGTTCCTCGATGGGGCGCATGCCCTGGCGAATCCTGGGCGTGATCGGGGAGGCCGCCGGAACGCGCGCGCTCTTGTGCCGATCGCTCGGCTCCGAAGAGCGCTCCCTGCCCGGTGCCAAATCGATGGCTAGGGCGCTCATCTGAGCCTCTTCCTGGCTGTCGGATGCAGGTTCGTCGATGTGCAACCCAAGGCTCGCGCGCAGTTCCTCGATTTCCTTGCGCCGATCCTCCGCCGTGAAAGCAACTTCAGGCATCTCGAAGGCGGGAAGATCCTTCGAGGTGACGGCCAGCTCATCGCATTCAGGCGGCCCGCGCCTCCGCGGCGGCAAGTCTAGCACCGCCCCGCGCGTCGCGGCGTCTAGCGCAACCAGCGCCGATGCCCCCTGCGGGCCGGCGAGCGCCCGCGCGAGTTGCCGCATGTCCGATGGTATCTCGGGGGACAGATCCGTCGGCGTCGCCGGCTTGGCATAGCCATCCTCGCCGATCCCTTTGAGCTCGGTGGAGAAATCGGAGGCGCTTTGGAAACGGTCCTCGGGGCGCTTCGCCAAGAGTCGCAGGACTATCCTATTCATCCCCGGGCTGATCTCGCTGGGACACAGGTCGATGGGCGGCTTCGGCGGCTTCTCCACGTGAGCCTGCCAGATGTCGAGCGGCGTGGCGCCGTCGAAAGGCAAGCGCCCGGTCAGCGTCTCGTACAGCAAGATCCCGAGCGAATACAGGTCGGCGCGCGCATCCACCTTGAGTCCGCGGCACTGCTCGGGCGACATGTAATGAGGCGTGCCGACGTTGACGCCCGCGGCGGTGCGCGGACTGCCGGCGCTGAGGTGGGTCGGGACACCTTCCACTAACTTGGCCAAGCCGAAGTCGACCAGCTTGGTCCTGGGTCCCCCCGGCTGCGGTGACGCCAACAGGAGAATGTTCTCGGGTTTGAGGTCACGGTGCACGACGCCCTTTGCGTGCACTGCCACCAGCGCTTGCGCAACCTCGAAAAAGACCGGGATCGCCTCGGACATGGGCAGCCGCGATCGCTCGCGCAGAACATCGCCGAGGTTGCGACCCTCCAGGAACTCCATCACGTAGTAATGCCGCCCATCGGTGAGCTGGCCGAACGAGAAGATGTCCACGATGCCCGGATGGCGGATGTCATTAACGGCGCGGGCTTCGAGCACGAAGCGGCGAATGGCATTCTTATTGTTGGCCAGCCGGCCCGCCAGCACCTTGATGGCCACCTTCTTGCCAATGATCGGATGAACCGCGCTGTACACCGTGCCCATGCCGCCTTCGCCGATCCGGTCGAGGATCTGATATTCGCCCACCCGCGCCCCAGGCGTAAGCTTGGTGCTGATCTTGGTATCGAAGGGTCCCAAGGGCGGCCCAACGCTCGGCGAAGGTGCGTCTTGACGGACATCAACCGGCGGCGTAAACGCGGGCGTCCCGGTCACAACCGTGTTGAGGTCGGATCGCGCGGGGCAGTCGAAGCTCGATTCCATACCGTGCGCTGCCTTGCCGCAGTAGGGACAGAGGTCGGATGGCATCGTCGAGCTGAGTGTATCCCGAGAATGCTCTCGCTGCGCAATCTGTTGTGGATCTACGCCACCTTGCCGAAGATCAGGCTGGCGTTGGTTCCGCCAAAGCCGAAGCTGTTGGTCAGCGCGTGGCGCAACTTCGCGCTGCGTGCAGTGTTGGGCACGTAGTCGAGATCACATTCGGGATCAGGCGTCGTGTAGTTGATGGTCGGCGGAATTTGGTCGCGCTCAAGAGCCAGCACGCAGAATGCCGCCTCGACCCCACCCGCAGCGCCAAGCAGGTGACCGGTCATGGACTTGGTCGAGCTGACCATCAAGCGGCGCGCGTGATCTCCAAACACCCTCTTGACGGCCAAGGTTTCCGTCACGTCGTTCATCTTGGTCGAGGTGCCGTGCGCGTTGATGTAGTCTATCTGCGAGGCATCAAGCTGCGCGTCCGCAAGTGCCCGTCGCATGCAGCGCTGCGCGCCCTCGCCTTCCGCTGGAGGCGCGGTGATATGGTGCGCGTCAGCGGTCGCGGCATAGCCTTCCATTTCGGCCAGGATGTGCGCGCCACGCTGCTTGGCGTGTTCCAGTTCTTCCAGAATCAGGACCCCAGCGCCTTCGGACAACACGAAGCCGTCCCGCTCGAGATCGAAGGGCCGAGACGCGAGCTCGGGCGCGTCGTTGCGCGAAGACAGCGCGCGCATGGCCGCGAATCCACCAAGCCCCAGGGGCGTGATGACGGCTTCGCTGCCGCCGCAAATCATCACGTCCACCTCACCGCTGCGAACCATCCGAAAAGCGTCGCCGACGGCGTGGGCGCCGCTTGAGCAAGCCGACACCTGGCTGTAGCAGGGCCCCTTGGCGTTGAACCTGATTGAGAGCTGGCCCGCCGCGAGGTTGATAGCCAGCTGCGGGACGAAGAACGGCGAAAACGCGTGACGAGGCGGCTTGTTCTGCAAGGCCAGGTGGGTCGCCTCGATGGTCGAGATGCCCCCCATGCCCGAGCCGAGAAAACAGCCGGTCCGCTCGGCGAGCTCTCCGTCGATGACCAGCCCGGACTGCGCCATCGCCATCGCACCCGCCGCCACAGCATATTGGATGAACGGATCCGCAATCGCGCCTTTCACGTCTCGGGCGCTTATCCAGCGCAAGGGATCAAAACCGCGCACCTCACCGGCGAACCGGGTGGAGAACCTGCTGGCCTCGAACCGTGTGATAGGGCCGATCCCGGACACGCCGCTTGTCAGCGCGTGCCAGGTTTCTTCTGTCCCCACACCGACCGGAGTCACGAGCCCCACGCCGGTAACCGCAACCCTGCGTGGCATCGACTACTTGACGCGCACCTTGACGTAGTTGACAACGTCGCCGACCGTCTTGATCTTCTCGGCATCCTCGTCGGGAATCTCGAGGTTGAATGCCTCTTCGATCGCTAGCACCAGCTCTACTACGGATAGTGAGTCAGCCTTCAGGTCGTCCATGAATTGGGAGCTGAGGGTGACCTTGTCCAAGGGCACCTCGAACTGATCAGCTACGATCTTCATGACCTTCTCTTCAATGTTCTCAGCCATTCGTCGGATCCTCTTCTACTTCGTTTTCTGGAAGCGTCGTGGAACAGATAGGTTACATGAAAAGTCCACCATTAACCCGTACCACTTGCCCGGTGATATAGCTCGATTTTGGGCTGGATAGGAAGAGCACGGCGTGGGCGACATCTTCGGTCGTGCCGACGCGGCCGATGGGGATGGTCTTGACCAACTCGGCCCTACGGGCTTCCGTCATATCGCTCGCGATCATGTCGGTAGCGATGATTCCCGGCGACACCGCGTTCACGGTCAGCCCGCGCGACGCGTATTCGCGCGCCCAGCTCTTGGTAAGGCCGATAACCCCGGCCTTGGCCGCCGCGTAGGGTCCTTGCCCGGCCACGCCGACCTCGCCAACGATGGACGTTACGTTGACGATACGACCGCCCCCCGGCGCACGCATGAGCGACCGCAAGGCTGCCCGCGTACAGTGAAAAGTTCCGCCCAGATTCACGTCGACTGCGCGTCTAAAGTCCGCGTCCTTCGCGCCAAGGGTCAACGTGTTCACGGCGACGCCTGCGTTGTTCACCAGGATGTGGATAGCGCTCATCTCCGCGACAACCTGCTTCATGGCGGATTCCACCGCGTCGACGTCGGTCACGTCGAATTGCATCGCACGCGCTTCGCCACCGGCGCCGGCGATCGCGTCGACGGTCTCGGTTGCCTTGGCCTGGTTCGACTGATAGTTGACCACCACCTTGGCACCCTCGGCAGCAAGGGCGATGGCCACCGCCCGGCCGATGCCGCGCGAGGCACCGGTTACGACAGCAACTCGACCGGCCAGGTCCTTCAAGTGCCCTACCTCCAAGGGCCCTACCTTGCCTCGCCCGACGAAGCATCGGCATCGGCCCAAAGGTAGTCGTGCGAGGCCACCGAGCGCGCGATTTCGCTGCGCAGGTCGAGCTTGGCATACTCCGCTGCGGTCACCACCGCGTTCTTGATGGCCCGCGCATCGGAGCCGCCGTGGCAGACAATCACGACCCCGTCGATGCCGATAAGCGGGGCGCCGCCGGTTTCGGCATAATCGGACTTGTGCTTGAACCGGCGCAGCGCCGGCCGCATCAGCCACGCGCCAAGCTTTTCAAGCAGGCTGCCTCGCACGACCTCTTCCCGGACCGCGCCCTCGATCCACTCTACCAACCCCTCACACCCCTTCAGCAAAACGTTGCCGGTGAATCCGTCGGTAACCACCACGTCCGCCGTCCCCTTGAAGATGTCCCGTCCTTCCACGTAGCCGAGAAATTCGAACTCCGGCGCGTTTCCTTTGGCCGACACGCGGCCAAGCAGCTTGCAGGCCTCGCGGGTGATCGCCGTCCCCTTTTGCTCCTCGGTGCCATTCGACAGCACGCCCACGCGCGGTCGCGGCTTCTTGTGCTGCAGGCGCGCGTAGGTCGCGCCCAGCACCGCGAACTGCGCCAGCACGGACGGCTTCAGATCGACGTTGGCGCCCATATCGAGCAACGCGCACTGACCCGCCTTGGTCGGGAAGGTGGTGGCAATGGCCGGACGTTCCACTGAACCGATTCGGCCAAGCACGATGAGAGCCCCCGCCATCAGCGCGCCCGAATTTCCAGCAGACACGACGGCGTCAACCTCGCCCGCCTTGGCCAGGTCGAAACACACCCGCAGCGACGAAGCCTTTTTGTGCCGGAAAGCGATCGCAGGTGCCTCGTCCATGCCCACTGTGTCTGGTGCGTGACGAATTTGAATGCTGCCCAGAGGTGCCGCCGGACCGGCTGCCTCAAGAGCCTGGCGCAGGCGAGGTTCCTCCCCAACCAGCACCACGTCCAAGCCGCCGGCTGCGACCGCAGAAAGAACACCGTCAACCTCGACGCGCGGAGCTCCGTCGGAGCCCATGGCGTCGACGGCGATGCGGATCTTGCTCAGGTGGTCTCCTCTTCGCTCTTCTCCAGCACCATGCGGTCTTTGTAGTAGCCGCACGCGGCGCACACCCGATGCGAAAGCTTCGGTTCACCGCAGCGGGGACAGGGCACGAAGTGCGGTACGGGCTGCTTCATGACCTGGGCCCGGCGAATCGCCGAGCGGGATTTCGATTGACGTCTCTTGGGAACTGCCATTTTCGCCTCTTTCGGAAAACGCCCCACAACGCATGGGGCAATGTCTGCTGAGCGTAGATTAGCCGGGTGACTTGTTACTACTGAAGTTTGATTTTTGCCAGTGCGCTGAATTTGGCGGTGTCGATTGCTTTCTTTTCGCAGTCGCACGGTGTCAGGTTCCGATTGCGCCCGCAGGTTGGACAGATCCCTGCACAGTCGGGGCGACACACGGCGGACATGGGCACGTCCAGCAGAATCTCGTCGCGGATCGGTCCGCCGACGTCGATCACCCCGTGCTCAAAAGTAACCACGTCGTCCTGGACCTCGTCTTCATCGCCTGACGAATCGTCGCGCTTCTCGACAAAGGAAACCGCCATCGGCGCATCGACGGCGACCGGCGCAGGCTCCAAGCAGCGCGCGCAGGCCACCTTCATCTCACCTTGCAGGTTGCCGCGCAAAAGATAGCCATCGCCCGCAGGCTCCAGGCGTCCAACCAGCCGTACCCCCGCGGAAGACAAGCTGGCCGAGAGATCCGGGCACTCCGAAGCGAGCCAGGCCTGGGTCACGTCCACACAGACATCGATCCCCCCCTCGCCTATATCTTTGATTTTGTACCGCATGACAAACCTGGCCGCTTGGGCGGAACAGGGAGCCCGTAACTATAAGAGGAGCCGGGGCTGCGTCAAGGTCTGAAGTGGCCGACCGGGCGAAGACAGGCAGCCGACAGCGCCTACTTGCTGGCGGCCGAGGCCACGCTGCCGCCGCCGAACAAGAGCAGCGACCTCAAGTCCTCGTCGTTGAACGATAGCTGGATGCCGAAGAAGAAGTCGAAGTAGCCACCCGCGGTCCCCTGGGTTCTGACGTAGTTGAAGACGTCGTCGACCCCGCCCACGACGTAGAGGAACCGCTTGTAGAGGGACAAGAAGCCGCGCGCGGTGAAGCGCGGATACTGGTTCGATCGCATGTCGAAGAGATCCGTCGTGAGGAAAAGGCGATCGTCGAAGAGGTAGAGGTCGGCCCCGATGCCGCCGGTCGACTCTTTGATGCCGAAGCGGCCCACAAAAGGACCGATGCGCTTGCCGAACTGGAAGGTCAGACGAAGCTGCTCGGTGGTCTTGATGGTCTCGACGGAATATGACCCGTTCTGAGCGCGCGAGTCGATGACCTGGTCCACCTCTTTGGTTCGATACCCACGTGGATCGTCGACGATCTCGATCAAATAGAACTTGTCCGGCCTGGGCATGAGTGAGATCGAGAGGTACGACTTGATGGTGCTCGACAGATAGTTGTACTCGCTGCGCAGCCCCACCACCGTCTGCAGGCGCGTGATGCCATGAATGAACCCACTGGCGTCATCGGTGATGCTGTCCAGGTTCTTGGCCACGGTATCGTCGTTGACGAGATGGCCGACCGTGCCCTCGCCTTCCGCAATCTTGCCGGTGATCTTCTCCACGTGGGAAAGCGACTTGTCGAGGCTGTCGACGCTGTGCTGGAGCTTCTGCAGGGACGTACGCAATTCCTCGCCGGCACCCGAGACCTGGCCCTGGGTCGTGCCCACCAGCCCCTTGATGCCCTCGGTGATCTCGCGAACGTTGCGCAGCGCTACCTTCACGTCGTCCGCTTCGCTGTTGGTCACGCCTTGCACGGTGGCTGCGATTTCGTCCATGCGCCCAAGCAGCCGCTCCACGATGACCGAGTTGCGCTCGATCATCTGGTTGGTGTTGTTGGCGATGTCCTTGATCGGGCCCGAGGTCAGCCCTTTGACGTCATCCAGAATCGCTTTCAGGACAGGTAGGATGGTATTTACCGAGTCCATGATCTCGCCCACCTCGGCCGGTTCGGTAATGTCCCTGATCTGATCGCCCTCCTTGAGGCGCGGCACCTCGACCTTCTTGCCGTCATTCATCACGAAGGGCGTGCCCGGGTCGAGGTCCAGGTAGTACTCGCCGAGCAGCGAAGCCGACTTCTTCCCCATCCTTGCGTTGGCGTACAGACGAATCTCGGGATCGATGCGAACGAAAACCTTCGCCTTGCCGGATTCCTGATCGAGGCTGCGGTCTTCGATTTGTCCGACGCGCAAGCCCGCCGACAAGACGCGGGTCTTCTCGTAGATGCCTAGCGCGTTCCGGAACAAGCCGTACACGCGGTAGCCCTGTTTTCCCCCTATGCTTTCCCGGGTGTACTGGAACAAAAGATAGGTCGACACCAGCACGACGATGCTGAGAGCACCCACCGTCAGCGCAGCCCAGCTCCGCCTCATGCCTGCGCCTTCCCGAGCGCCACTGTGCCGGAGGTCTCGACGAATTCCCTCAGCACGGGGTGCGGCGCGGCCATGATCTCGCTACGGGTTCCCTTTGCCACGATGACACCTTCATAGAGCATTGCGATGCGATCTGCGATACGAAAGGTGGACGCCATGTCGTGGGAGATCACGACCGAGGTGACCGCGAACTCGTCGGCGGTGCGTCGGATCATCTGGTCCACGTTCTTGGTCGCGATCGGGTCGAGACCGGTGGTCGGCTCGTCGTAGAGCAGAATCTCGGGTCGGTCGATAAGGGCACGGGCAAGACCCACACGCTTTCGCATACCACCAGAAAGCTCGGCTGGGAACTTCTGTTCGATCCCCGGCGCACTCGCGAGGTCGAGCCGTTCCAAGAGATCCCTCACCCGTGCAAGGACTTCCTTCTTGGGCAAACGGTAGCGTTCGAGCAGAGGAAACGCGATGTTCTCGACCACGTTGAGCGAGTCAAAAAGCGCGGCGTACTGAAACACCATGCCGAACTTGCGCTGGATCTTGGCGATGGCCACGTCCGACAGGCCGATGATGTCCTGCCCGTCGACGAAGATTTGCCCGCTGTCGGGGGCCAGAAGGCCCATCAGATGCTTCATCAGCACCGACTTGCCCTGGCCCGAGCCGCCGATAATGATGTTGATTTTTCCGCGCTCGATGTCTAGGTCCACCCCGCGCAAGACGTGCTGCTTGCCAAACGACTTGTTCAGACCGCGAATTCGGATCTGCCAGCGGTCGTCGCGCTTTTTCAAGTCGTCGGCCATCTACGAGGCACCGTAAGGGAAGAGAACGTTCATGATCTGGATAAGGAAGTAATCGAGCACAAGCACCGTCACCGACGTGGAAACCACCGCCCGCGTGGTGGCAAGGCCAACTTCTTTGGCGCCGCCACGCACGTTCATGCCCTGGTAGCAGGCACAGGTCGCCATGGTGATGCCGAAGAAGAACGCCTTGATGAGTCCTTCGATGTAGTCGATGGGATCCACGCCCCAACGGAACAGGGCCAGCACTTGGCCGAGGTCGATGTGGCTGATCACAATGGCCACCACGTAGACGCCGATCAAGCCGACCACGTTGAACACCATGCTCATGACCGGGAGCATGAGGGCCGACGCCACGACCCGCGGCGTTACCAGGTACTGCACCGGATTGACCGCGAAAGTGGTCAAGGCGTCGACCTGTTCGGTGATCTTCATGGATGCAAGCTCAGTGGCCATGCCCGAACCGGCGCGCGCGGTGATCATGAGTGCGGTGAAGACCGGGGCCAGCTCGCGCGCCAGGGAGATGCCGACGCCAAAGCCCACGTAGCGCTGCTGCTCAAAGAGCGACAACGCCAGGATCGCCTGCAGCGCCGTGACTGCTCCCGTGAAGAAGCCCACGAGCATGATGATGGGCAGCGACCCGACCCCGACGAATTCCATCTGGTCGAGAAACAGGCGAATCCGCAACGGCCGCCGAACTAGCCAAATCAGCGCGCGTCCGAGCAGCAGGATGTGCTCGCCAAAGAGCGCCACCGACCCCGGCACCCATGAGAAGGCCTTCCCTATGGCAGCAAACGGATGGTACCGCCTGCCCGCAAGCGGGTCTGTGCTGTCGTCCGTCTGCCCGCTCATGAGGTGCCCTTTGCAGCCAGACGATACAGGCGCGGCACGCGTTTGGAAATCCCACATAGGATTTCCCAGCTGATAGTGCCGGCCCAACGGGCCAAGTCGTCGGCCAGGATGGTCTCCGCCTTCGAGCTGCCGATCAGGATGACGTCATCGCCCACGGCCGCGCCGGCGACGTCGGTGACGTCAATCATCATCATGTCCATGCACACGGCGCCCACGACCTTCGCCCGCTCGCCCTTGATCAGGACCTCGGCGCCCTCGATGTGGCGCGGGTAGCCGTCGGCATAGCCAATCGGCAGGGTGGCAATGGTCGAGTCGCGTGATGCGCGCCAAATGCCACCGTAACTGACGCTGGCACCCTGGCGGACCCGGTGCAGCGCCATGATCCGGGTGCGGAGACTCAGCACGGGTTCTAGATCCGGGCGCGCCACCTCGGCCGACGGGCTGAGGCCGTAAAGGGCCAGACCTGGCCGAATCGCGCTGAAGCGGGCCTCGGGGAAACGCACGGTCGCGGCGCTGTTCGCGGCGTGAATCAGACGCGGCAGGATGCCCAGATCCCGCGCGGCACCGATGACCTGGTCGAACCGATGGAGTTGGGCGTGGGTGGCTTCCGCCGATTTCAGATCCGCCGAGGCAAAGTGCGTGCAAAGCCCGTCGATGGTCAGGTTCGGGTAGCGCTCGGCGAGCGCCGCCAGCTTCGACATGGCGGTCGCATCGAGACCAAGCCGATTCATGCCTGTGTCGATCTTGATGTGCACCGGCCAGGGGCCCGCCCCCGAACCGCTCCCAGCAGCCTTCTGCGCGCGGGCACGGCGGCGCACCGGTGCCTGGCCGAAACGCTCGAAGTCGCCCAAATCGTAGATGACCGGGGTCAGGCCTTCTTCCAAAACCTCCGACTGATAGCGGCCGTAATACGCGCCGAGCACCAGGATCGGTTTCGTGAGGCCGGCGTCTCGCAGCTCAAGACCTTCCTCCACCAGCGAAACCGCCAACCCGTCCACCAAGGGCTCAAGAACCTCGGAGATGGCGACCGCGCCGTGGCCGTATCCGTCAGCCTTGACGACCCCGAAGACCGCCACCCTGGGCCCGACTGCGGCACGGATTCTTGCCGCGTTTCGTCCAAGCGCGCCCAGGTCGATCACGGCCACGGTGGGCCGTATCGACGTGCGCAAGTCGGCCTCGCGAACCGCAATCGAGCTGGGCGCGTAGAACGGCTTCGCCTTGGCGGTCGGACTGGTGCGACGCCTGGTAGACCGATTTGGCTTTTGCTTCAAGGCTGCGCGGATTCTCACACCCGCCGGGTATAGCGTCAATTCTGTCCGGAATCACCCGGTGAATGTCCGCGGACTAGGCGATGCCGACCGACCTGGCGATCTCAAAAAACCGAGGCTCGAGTGTCAGTTTTCGGCCTTCCAGCGAGAGGATCTGCTGGCGGGCCAAGTCCGCGACGATCCGGGACACCGTCTCGCGGCAGGCACCGATTCGACTGGCCAAGTCCTGCTGGGTGGGCGAGCGCGAAATCACCGTGGCCTCACCGGCGGGTTGTCCCTCGTCACGGGCGAGGTTGTAGAGCAAGCGATAGAGGCGGCTTTCCACGTCGGACGTCGCCAGGCCGGAAGCGAGCAGCTTGACCCGACTCAGGCGCCTTTCCAGGTCGCGGATCAGGGTCAGGGCGGCGTGGGGAACACTTGACAGTGCCGACAGAAAATCCTCGCGAGGGATGAACAGCAGTAGGCTGGTCTCGGCCGCAACGAGCCCGTCGCCGGGAATGCTGCCGTCGGAACAAACCACGGCGTCGGCCACGAGGTCGCCGGGCCGGAAGGTCTCCAGGGTCAGCTCACGCGCGTTGTCGGTCCGACGCACGGCTCGCAGGCAGCCTTTGACGACCAGGAGCGCGGCGCCCAGCCAGCGTCCCTCGAGGACGATCTGTTGTCTGGCGCTGAAGGAACAAAGCGAAGCGCCCATCGACAGGGTTGTCAGTGCGCTCTGCGGGAATCCGCCGAACCAGGGCGAATTGCGCAGCGCACTCATGGCCGGGTGGAAGCTCATATCGCGATGCAGCGCTGACAAGTTGTCGGTGCGAAGAGAAGCGATGGCGTTCATGAAGTCCTCCTGTTCGGCCATGGACTAAGCAACCTTGGTGCCAACGCAACGGGGCTAGATCACGTGCTCGCCCGCGAATCCTGCCCCAGAACCGCGACTAAAATGGCAGACCCATGTCGCGTTCGTCCGGTTGGCATGTCCGACCGCTGACATTGGAAACTCGCATGAAGGGGCACTTGGGCTCACGTCTGCAAACAGTTTGTGCCGCAACCACGCGAAACCTTACGGCCATCTGGCCACATTCGATGTCGGACAGGCGGCCGGCCCGGAGCTCCCAGCAGAGCCGAGCACATCTGCGGCGGCCGCAGACGTCCGTAGGGAAGATCGGCTCTGCGCGCCCGGCCTGACTCGAACAGGCAACCCCCGGCTTCGTAGGCCGGTGCTCTATCCAGTTGAGCTACGGGCGCACTTCAAAGAGAGGGCGAATGTATGCCGTGCCGCTGGGGCACAAGTCAAGCGCCGTGAACACAAAAAACTCCGAAGCACCGTATTCGATGCCCCGGAGTCGCGAAGCAAGGGACTATCGACGGCGGCGACGGACCATCGCCAGTGCCAGGCCTGCCAAGGCGAATAGCGAAACCGCCGAGGCGTGCGTGGAACCGCCGAGGTTGCACTTGCAGCCCGACGTCTCGGGAGTCTGTGCGGTCGAGGACGTGATCGATCCACCAGATCCCTGCTGTCCGCTGCTGGAGCCCGTGGAGCCACCGTTGCTGCTCGACGAACCACCCTTACTGCCCGAGGAGCTTCCGACCGAACCGCTGGAACCGCCTTCAGACTGGCTGCCGCCCGCGCTAACCACACCGCCCGCGCCGGCCCCACCGGGCCCCGCACCGCCCGAAGCCCCGGGCGTGCCGCCTGTGCGGCTGGTGCTCCCTGCCGGACCGGTCGTGCCGCCCGCGTTCGGACCGGTTCCTCCCGAGCCCGAGGCGCCGCCCTTGACAGTACTTCCACCACCGGTCGTGCCGCCAGTTCCAGGCGCGCCTGCAGCTCCGCTGCCGCCGCCGACACCAGTCGTGCCGCCCGCCGCGGGTCGACCATCGGCGGAACCGGCGTCCTTATTGCCCGAGACTCCGGCCGCTCCAGTGCCGCCCGATCCAACCGAACCGCCCGTTCCCCCTGGGGTGCCGCCGGTCGATCCCGCCGAGCCACCCGCACCGGTTTCGCCGTAGAAGGTCACGGGACCGGTGCCGACGCCCTTGGGAACCCAACCACGGCGAGCGGATGCTACTAGCTCAAGGATATGCGCCGCGTACATCCCCTTGCCATCGTCACTCGTGTCCGGTTCATTCCACTTAACCTGCGGGATGATGGCCGATGTCACCGACGAGTCGTCGTTGTCCACGATGCCGAGCGCCGCCGCGCAGGCCACTTTGACGAACACCGAGCTCGATTGCACGCCCGATTGCACGTCAGCCTTCTGGGTGGTGTCCCCCATCATGTAGAGTGCGGCCTTGCCAATCGTACCGATGTCGCCGCCAGCGGTTACCTGGGCCTGGGCCGCGCTCTTGGCACCGTCATCGGCTCCGAGGTAGCCGAGGACAAACAGCGCATATCCGGCAAAGCCCGTGTCCCCGTCTGTGAGCGCACACTTCAGGCGGTCGCGGAATACTGCGAGCCGGTCGCCCATGGATCCCTTGCGAATCGCAAGCTCGCCGGCCGCCCATAAGTGGTTGTAGTCCCACTTGGACCCCGTCCCCGAGGCCGGCTTGCTGCTTGCGGCCGGGCAAGAGGTACTCTTGTTGTCCTTGCAGTTGGACTGGACCACGCCATCGGTACTGCCCCACGAAGCGCGGCCCGCACAGTACAGATTCAAAAGCTTGTCGATGCCGCCGTCGACGTCTTCCCAGTCGGTCATGGCAGAGTACTCCAGCGTCCGCGCCTGGGTGAAGTCCCCGGTGCATCCAGGGTTCTGCGGGCTATCGAGGCCCGGCAACGTGCCTGTCGGATAGATCGTGCCATCGTTCTTCACGATCATCACTGCGTTTGCGCCCTTGGTTGGATAGCACTTGCTCTCGCCCGAGTTCCCGAACGACACGGAAAACGTGATACTCTCGATCTTCGCTGGGCTCCCCGCCGAAATTTTCCACGTCCCTTTCTCCCCAGGCATGAGGGTGCCGGGAACCTTGAAAGTGGGAGCGGTCAACGTGACGCCGCCCGAGGCAGTCAGCGTGAAGCTGGGTAGCTGATACCCCATGTTGTTCTGAACGTAGACTTCCTTGGGTGAGGTATCGCTGTCGGGGCGAACCGTGATGTTGTAGCTGGATGCCCAAAGATCATCGCACCAGTGCGCCCATGCTTGGCCGGCAGGCAAGGCGAGGAGGACCGTGGCTCCGAGGACCATGGCGCTTGGGCGAATTCTCATGTTGACAGCTCCTGTGTATCCAGAGGTGATCGAGTCTCGATCGCTTGACTGCCGTGCCCCCCCGCACGTACCAACTCAAGCGCACGAAATGTTATCATCGGTTGGAGTGAGAACTTGGGCAAAGTTAATCAAATAGTGCGAATAAGCTCTACAATTCCTCAATTCCTAGCGGCGATGGCGACCATCGCCGCCACCATGGCCCCACATAAAACTACCCTCGCGCAGATCGGGGGCAAAGTGGTACCTGATGGCGGTCCCCGCGTCACGGCCCTCCATCGCGCCGCCGAGCAGGGGGATGTGGAGACACTCGCGCGTCGGCTGGCGGCGGGAGATCCCGTTGATGCGCGCGACGACCGTGGGATGACGCCACTTCATCGAGCGGCGATTGCCGGCCAACTGGAAGCAGCCTCGCTGCTTTTGGATCGGGGCGCGGATCCCAATGCTCGGGCGGAGGGCGACATGACTCCGCTGCACTTCGCCGCCCTGCTCGCGCATCCGGAATTGGCGGGACTGCTCACCCGTCGAGGCGCACGCACCGACATCCGAAACGCCTCGGGTATGATGCCGCTGCACCTCGCCGCCAACGACAAGGTCGTGAACGTGCTCGCTGCGGCCGGTGCGGACGTCAACGCGCTCACCAGCAAGGGGCTCACGCCCCTGCACACCGCCCGGCACGGCCTGGTGGCGCGCGCCCTTATCGCGAACAAGGCCGACCTGCGCATTCGTTCGCCGAGAGGGCGCACGGCTATGGAAACCGCGGGCATCGAAACCTTCGAACGCGAGGGTCTTTCCATCCACAGCGTGATGCTCGGCCGGCTGCGCGGAATCATCGGGCAGATGCCGGTCACGCTGACCAACGTTTCGAGCCAGCCCATGCATGCCCTGACCATCTCCGGCCGAAGCGATGGTTGTGATGTCGAAGTTACGCCGTCGGTGGTGGCCGAGTTACTGCCCGGCCAAAACGCGGATTTCATCTTGACCCTCACCCGCAACCCCACGGTTGCTCCAGGCGAGCACCGCATCTTCCTTAGCTTGGGCGCCGGCGGAAGCAAGATCGGCGACACGGATCTAAAGGTTGATACCAGCACGTCGGTTACGCCCGAGGACCGAGGCATGATCCGACTTGGCAAGGCCCAGGTACGCCCGGCTTCGTCGCGCGTGTTCTATCTGGTCTATGCTGCCGTGCCCATGCTGGTGATTGTGGCCTGGCTTTTCTTCCGCAGGCGAAGCTAGCCACTACCACTCAGCCGGCCGGCTCTCCTGCGACGATGGCCTCGGGTAAAGAGCAGCGCCAGCCCGATGGTGGGCAAGAGAAACAGCGGGAAGGACAGCCAGAACCATGCGTTGCTGCGCAGCTCGGGTGCTGCCCGCGCTTCCGAGTCGAGGGGCAATGCGCGCAGGGTGCCATCGTAACTGCCGACGAAAGCCATCGAGCGGCCATGGATACGCGCGGCCGAGGGCGAGGCCCAGTTGCTGTCGTCCATGCCGGCCACGGTCCAGAGTGGGCGCCCAGTGAACGCCGAGAAGATGGGCTGGCCGCGCTCGAGATTCGTGGCATGCAGCATGTGATCCCAGGCCTGAAACAACACCATGGGCTCATCCCCGGTCGCGATGATCGCGGGCGAGGAGTAGACCCCGCCGCGGGTCAGGTCGTACCACAGCGACGAACCGTCGCCAGCACGCAGAGCGTGCAGCTTGCGATCGTACGACCCGATCCAGATGCGAGGCGTTTTCCCCAGGAGCACTGCGGGTGACCCGGTGATGCGATCGCCGGTGTGGTATTGCCAGCGCTCCGCGCCGGTTTCCGCGTCCAGGCCGCGCACGGTCCCGAATTTGGATGCCGTGACGAGCAACCCGCCCGCACCCTCGGGCAAGAAGGCGGGCTGGCTGCGCACGCAGTCGAGCTCGGTCTTCCTCCACAGGACTTCGCCGGTCTTGGCGGACAGCGCGTACAGGTTCCCGCTCGACGATCCCAAAAAGAGCATGCCCCGGCCGCGTACCCGCGCGAAGATCGCGGCGGTGAGTTCACTGTCGCCCAGGTCGGCCCGCCAGAGCGGATGCCCGTCCTCGACGGCGAGCGCCGCGACGCCACTTCGCTGCATGCTGTTGGCCAGCGAGCGGTCCCACAGCCAATAGGGCACGAAGACCGCATCGTCTCGCTCGGCAATGCCTCCCACGCATGGCGCCGCCAAGCGGGCCCCGCCCAGGGTCGGCCGAAAGTCCTCGACCGCGTGAACCCAAATCTGCCGGCCGGAATCGGGCGCGATGGCGTAGACGATTCGGTCGTTCGACGCTGCAATCACCATGTCGTGCGCGCCGTCGCGGAAGAATACGGGTGCGCTGTAGATCGGTCCACCCGTGGTGAACTTCCATAGAGTCTCGCCGGTGGCAGCGTCGAGCGCGTAGAGCGTGTGATCGTAGTTGCCCGCCACGACCATGGGTCGCCCGCCCGCAGCGCCAAGCGCGGCCGAGGACCACACCACGAGGCCGGGCTCGTAGCCCCAGACGCGCCCGCTTCCGTCGAAGCTCCAGGCGCGCGGCGCCGTGTCGCCCGCGCTTCCGAGATCAATGAAGGCCGGGTTCTGCGCGTCGCAGCGGCTCTGCGACCAAAGCACGCATTCATTCGCCGAGGCGGGCGCGGACCACAGCGCGAGCGCGAGAGCCGCACCCAGCCTCATGCAGAGGTGCTCTCGCTCGCGCGCGACGGCTCGGTCGGTGCCGGTGCCTGCTTCGACTGGGCCCGCGCCGCCCACACGTCGACCACGGACAGGGCCGAGTTGGCGCAATGGTCGACGCAGGCGTGGCAGAATTGGCAGTGCGCGACCCGGATGGCGCCCTTCTCGATGGCGCCGACGTCGCAGTGATCGTCGCATACGCCGCATCGGTTGCATTTGCGGTCGTCGAGCTGGATGCGCAGGCGCGAGAACCTGTGCAGAAAACCTATCACCTGGCCCCACGGGCACAGGTACCGGCACCAGGACCGCGCCACAAACGTTCCGGCCACCAGAATGACCAACGTGGTGAGCGCCGACGCGGGGTCGTCGCGCGCCGTGAACGCGAAGTGCACCGGCGAGGTCACCACCATGTGCGACACCGCGGTCACGAAGATCGCGGCCAAGCTGAACAGGCGCAGGCGGCGAGTTGGAATGTCGTCGAGCACGCCTGCAAGCACCAGACAACAGAGCAGGAGCAGCGTCGCCGCCCAGTGTAGGCTTGAGTCCTCGACGAACAGCTTCTTCTTGGCGCCGAGCCAAATGAGCAGAGTGATGAAGGCCAAACTGGCCAAGAGCAGGCCGCCGATCTGCAAACGTGAGAGACCTCCCGGACGGCGCGGCAGGCGCTTGCGAAGCCAGCCCGAGACATCCTGCAGGCTGCCGGTGGGACAGATCCACCCGCAAAACACGGGACCGTGAAGCAGGGTCACCGCGATGATCACGAAAGGAAGCGCGAGCCAATAAAACGATTCGCTGTAGGCCGAACCGACCAGGGTCAGGCCGTAGAGCCCGTTGCGAATCATGCCGAAGACGCCGAGGCAGGAGTACACGACGTAGAAGAAGACCAGGAACGAAAGCGCCTGCACCGCACGTCGAATCCATTGCCGGTGCCGGTGGGCGTTGCTGATAACAAGCACCATCAGAAAAAGAAACAGCAGCGACGCCATCTCCACGCTGGTGCCGTCGAGCGAGAGAAACGGGACGTTGAAGACCTTCCCGAGCGGTGCTTGGCGTTCCGGCTGCATGAAACCCTCTAGTTTGCCTCGGGCGCGGTGCATGTGCCCGGCTTTTCCGCACAGGCGTGGGCGCAATCCGGCAACGCAACAATTGCGGACGGGTCCAGTCCTAAAAAGCGCGCCACGAAGGGACAGCGCGGCTGGGCCTGCACCTCGGCGATCTTGCCTCTCTGCACGATGCGACCATCGAGCATGATGGCGATGTGGTCGCCGAGAGCCGCCGCCTCTTCCCGGCTGTGCGTCACGTGCAGGGTCGTGAGCCCGAGCTCGCGGTGCAGGCGCCCCAGCTCGGCCTGAAGCTCGATCCGGGTATTGTGGTCGAGCGCGCTCATGGGCTCGTCGAGCAGCAGGAGGTCGGGGTGAATTGCCAGCGCCCGCGCGATGGCCACCCGCTGCGCCTCGCCGCCGCTTAGGGTTGCGACCGGGCGCGGAATGACGGGTCCGAGATGCAAGCGCTCGACGAGCTCGTCCACGGTACGGGCGATCTCGGGCGCCGCTGTGCCGCGTGCGCGCAGCCCGTAGGCGATGTTGTCCCGCACCGAGCGGTGGGGAAACAAAGCGGACTGCTGGAAGACTAGCCCCATGCGTCGCTTTTCCGGGGGCAGCGCCGTGATGTCACGACCATCCACCAAAATCCGCCCGCGCTCGGGTGAAAAAAAGCCCGCGATGGTCTGCAATAGCACCGACTTGCCGCAACCGCTGGGCCCGAGAATGACCCAGTACTCGCCCTTGTCGATGCCGAGCGACAGATCGCGCAGGGCGAAGCTGCCGAACGATGCGTACAGATGGTCGAGCCGGATCACGTCCGCCGTTCTCCCCGCGGCCGCTGCAGCGCGAAGGGCAGCAAGGTTTGGCCGAATTGCAACATCACGAAGATCCACAGGCAGATCACCAAAAGCAGTATCGCGATGGGGCGGCTTTCCGAGACGCCGGCGCGCAGAAACTCGGTGTGCACCAGGATGGGCGCGGTCACCGGCGAGCTGGCGAAAAGCACGATGGCCCCGAATTCGCTGACCGCGCGCGCCCAGGCGAGGGTTGCCCCGACCAGGATTCCACGCGAGGCTAGGGGCAGAGCAATACGCGCGAAGGTCGAGGCCGGCGATGCTCCCAGGCTGCGGGACGCGAATTCGAGCTGCAGCGGCACCGACTCGAAGGCGCTCATCGCGGTCTTGATCAGGAAGGGCGCTGCCACGAAGACCTGCGCGATGACGATACCGAAGAGGGTGCCTGAAATGGGCAGGCCCAGCTTTTCGAGCACGCTGCCGAGCACACTGCTCGGCCCGAGCAAGACGATAAGCGCCACGCCGGCCACCGATTGCGGCACCAGAATCGGGACGTCGATCATGGCCAGCGCCCAGCGTTTGCCGGGAAACTCTACCCGTGCCAGGGCGTAGGCCAGCGGAATGGCCCACACCGCGAGCAGCAACGTGGCCAGCGTGGATGTCAGCAGCGACAGCCAGATGGCGCTGGCCACATCGCCGCGGCTAAACGTGCGCCCAAGGGTTTGCAACGAATCCTGCATCGCCAGATGAATGAGCGGGAACAGAACCACGCCGAGGGCTAAGAGGCCGCCACACAAGCACAGCCGCGCGAACAGCGCGGCCTTGCCGCGGGTGAGCCAGAAGACGGCATAGATGAGGCTCAGGGGGATGAAGGTCTCGAACGCGAACGGCTGCAGGACCACGAAGCTGGCCACGAAGATGGCGAAGAACCCCAGCAAGACCGGCGCGCCGAAAAAGCCGGCGTAGACGATGACCAACAAGATGAAAAGCGGCGGCTTGTTCAGCACCGCGAGCACAAGGATGAAGAGCGCGGTGTACCCTGCGACGAACAAAACCACGGTGTTGGCAGAACGCCGACGCAACACGACCGCCGCCGCGTAGAACACGAACAGATTGGTGAAGAACAGCGCCAGGTTCATCCCGGTCGAAAACGGCGGCGTGGGAGCGAGCCCAATGCCGGCGTGAATCGCCGCCAAGATGGCGATGACGGCCACGGCCTGCCACGTGGTGCGTTTCACGGTGCCACCTGCGCCTCCGTGGCGACCACCGCGGCCAGCTCAGCCGGCAGCCCGACGCAAGGACCGCAGCGAGCCCGCGCCAGGGGATGAAAGCCGCGGCGGTCGAGCAGGCGGCGTCCGCCGTCGCCGAGCAAGAAGGCCGCGAAGCGGGCGGCGGCTTCGGCGTGGGGAGCCTTCGTCGGGATGGTGAGACCATAGGTCACCGGGGCGCCCGCGATGCGCGCGCCGCCCTGCCCTTGCTTCATCCGAACTTCCACGCTGGCGGCGGCGTAACCGGCGGCCAGATCCTCCCGCGACAAATTGATCTCGGAAGGTAGCGTAACGATCTTCAAGTGGTGATCTTCGGCCGTGGAACGGAACAGGAATGCATAGTCGATGGCCCGCGATTCCAGCAGCGCCAAAAGCTCGGCCTCGTCGTGCGTGACGTGCGCGGGCGCGCATTTCGCGGCGAGCTTGGTGGCCAGAGCCGCGCTGCCCGGCCCGCCCTGGGCCTCGGCGAGCTGCCAGACCATCAGCGTCTGGTAGCCGATGGGCGCCGTGTCCGGATCGGCGCGCCCCAGGCGAACGCCGTCGCGCAGAAGGATCTCGGTCCAGTTGCCAGCGTTGATCTGGTCGGTGAAGCGGCTGTGGTCCTTGTGGCCGATCACGATTTCGTTGGTGGCGAGGATGGCGCTCCAGGTAGCCAGCGTCGGAATCATCATCTTCGGAATCAAGCCGGCGTCCGCGACCGCGATCAAGTCCGCGCGCATGCCAAGCTCGGAAACTTTGCGCACGGCCACCTGTGAGCCCGAGGGCTCAAGGCGAACGCGGAGCTGCGGGTTTGCCATCTGGAAAGCCTCGGCGACGTCGCCCAGCACCGCAGTGAGGCTGCTGGCGTAAAATACGATGATCTCGGTGGTGCGCGGCTTGCACGAGGAGAGCGCACAGAGGGAGCAGAGAGCGCAGAGGGTTGTCCGAGACCCTAGTCTGCGACCAGTCTTCGTGCCCGCTCTGGCGAAGGTCATTATCACGGCCCCAACCCTAGCATCAAAGGTTCATGGTGAAATACACGTGGGGCAGAATCGTCGACGTATTCGCACAGGCAGTCGCGGTGCCGGATAGACACCATAGCTGGTCGTAGCTTACCCTGCCGTCAAGGTACATTTTGTCGCCCAGGCGCCAAATCACACCTGCGGCCGGAATGAATTCCCAAGCCTCAAACGGGCCATCTCCGCTTTGATGCCACCGGGTGACGCCCGTGCGCTGGAAAATGAAGAGCGCTGAAACATCAGGAAGTGGATAGAACCGCAACTCCAGCTCGCCGTAACCCGAGTACTTCGAGTGGTCCGCTTGCATAGGGATGCCAGTGGCCGGGTCATTGGTGAAGAAGTTCGACGTGTTCTCTAGGGTTCCGATCACTTGCGCCCTGGTGGTGAACAGTTGGCTCCACCGCATGAGCCACATCAGCGTGTCTTGGTAGGTCTCCTTCAGGGACCACGGATCGGTAGTCGAGACGATCGGCGTGCGGTCACGCTCATAGTTGACCAGTAGGGTGATGGGCGAGGTAAAGATGGGCCGATACACGACGCGATTCTGCAAGATCGCGGTGCTGCCGTTGCCGTGTGCGTCCGAGCCGACGGTTCCGAAACGATAGCGCTGGTAAAGTTGCATCTCCAGCTTACGGCCGGCCCACACTTCTGAGAACACATAGTCGTAGAAGCGACCGTTCTCGAGGCTCTTCACCCCGTTCTGCGATTGCTCCTGATCGCCCACCGCCAGACTGGGTACGAACGCAAGAGGGCCGAGCTTCGAAAACCACTGCCCCGGGTAGATGCCGAGCGCCCCCCCCAAGGAACCGCTGGTGGTACGAGTTGGTCCCTGCCAACAGGACTGACTTGGACCTCCGGATCCTACTGGGGTAATTGCCGAGCCCGCGGGTGTGATCGGCAGTCCTGCTGCGGTGGTGGTCGGCGCGTTGGGGCCCATGGGGCCATAGTTGGACCATTGCCCTGTTCCCGCGGGGACTGGCGAGATGGCGTTGCCGTTGTCCGAGATGGCGCAGCCCGGCTGACCCAAGGCAGCCATGCGGTTGTCGTCGTAGGTCAGATTGTAGCTCAGCTTCGGAACCAGCCCCGGAATGATGCTGCTTTGTGCACCCGAGATCAGCTCCCAATGGTAGAGGCTGCGGCTAAAAGGGCCATCCTGCACGTCTTGGCGGCCCACATCGCGTGAACGAAACAGCGCATTGATGGTCTCGGTGGCGGTGGGAGATAGCTTTCCTTCGAGGCGAATCAGCCGCACGCGGTCCGTATATTTCAGCGATCCCTCCTCCGTTTCACCTTGGGACAGGCTGTAAAGACCGCGGACGTTGAAGCGTTTGATGTGGGTGAACGCGAGCAGCGGCGCCAGATCGTAGTCTGTCTGAGCCGATCCCTGTAGCCGATGGGTTTGGAAGGCGTTCGGGTTGTCCAGCTCGGTCGCGCCAAACTGTAAGGTGGTGGCCGGCAGGCCCGGCTTGTTCATCTGCACCCGTGCAATCGCGTGCTGGATCACGCCCGTTCCCTCGCTGCCGTCGGGGAGCCACGCGCGCTGCCGCGTGAACAGGGCCGTTACCGGCAACCATGAAAGCGGATAGCCGGTGACATTCATCTGAGTCTGGTCGTGCAGAGTCCCGAAGCGTGCATCGTTCCAGGTTCTCTCAATTCCGCGTTCTGTCAGCGTCGGTGTTGTGTGCCCGATGGGCGTCCAGTTCTCGGTGTTGACTTGTCCTGACACCACCCCCTCCAAGCGCGGGCTGGAGAGTCGCAGGAAGCCCATGCCTGCCATCCCGTCCGGACGCGCTCCGTTCGAATCGTGGGAGCCGCCAACCTCGAAGTAGCTGGTCAAGAGCCCGCCCTCACCCACCGGCATCTGATAGCGACCGTCGACCACGCCACTTGTGAGGTGCATGGCTGGCGTCGTCGTCGGATTGCCGTTGGCATCGAATGCGGGGTTGCCCGAGACCTGCTCTAGCTGAACCACCCGCGCACCCAATTCCATGCCTTTCACGGGAGAAACTGCGCCACGCGCGGCGAGCATCCATTCCTTGAATTGATCGCCCAAGCTCTCCCCGGCCTGCGTGTTACGACTGAACACTTCGAGCGTGAACGTCTTGACATAGGCAAGTGCCGCATCGGAGTGGTCATCGATGTTGATCTCGATGTAGTACTCGCCGCTGTATGCCTCGGCGTAGTATGCGGTGGCCAAGCTCGTGTCGATGGCCGCATCCTGGGTCGGGCTTGGCGTGATCCCGGGTACTGGGATCCGGGACACCGGGAGATCGAAGCTGTAGATCGACTTTGCATTGTCCAGGCTGCCCATGTCGTGGATGGCAACCTGCAGGCTACTCCCGCCTTGCTGATAGACCCCATACACGCTGGAGATCCAGCCACGGTCGATGTACTTGGGCGCGCCGCCGTCGATCTGGTTGTAAAGCCCGGTGTCGGTGCTGATGACGGTGGGCGTTCCCGTGAGGGCCCAGGTCCCAATCTCGTTGGTCACGGGCAATCGTGCCGACAGCGAGAGGTTGCCAAGTGACTTCTTGGGAACCAAGTCGCGTTCGTATTCCACCACCACGACACTGAGATCGTCGATTCGCTCGGGGTTTAGGAACAGCAGTTGTCCGGCCGTGTAGACGATGGTGTAGTCGACGCCGTTGTTGAGCATCTCGCCGTCGACGTAGACTCGGTCGGTGCCCGGCAGGATGTATTTCTGCGAGAGCTGGTAGGTGTCCTGGCGGGGCCCGGTGATGAAATCGCGGACGATTTGCCCGCGGCGAAATCCCGCGTCGACCGTCATGCTCGCCTTTGGCTCTGCCCCGGGCGTGGCAACACCTACGTGCGCGCCTTGAAGCAAGAGCTGGCGGTCGAGCCCCTCCTCGACGTAGCGGTACTTCAACTTGTCCTCGATGCGAACGTCGCGAACCACGTCGTTCTGGTTGCCCAGGTACTCGATCTTGTATTGCAGATCGCGAATGCCACTTGCGTCGAGCTGGCCGTAGTCGAGGTATCCGGACGCGTTGAGAGTCCGATCCTGGGAAAGTTGCTGCCCGAACCCGAAGCCTCCAATACCGTTGGCGTAGCTGTTTTGAGTATCGTGATGGCCGTTCAGGAACGGTTCTTCCGAATCGATCTGACCGAAGATACGTCCGGTGGTCTTGCGCTGCTTGGCCACCGTCAAGGCCAGGCTGCGGTCAAACCACTGGTCGAGCTGAACGTTGTACATCACGGCAGCGTCTGAAAACATCACTGTGACGAACGAACCAAGGTTCAACGTTCCGGTCGAGCCTTCCTGTCTGCTTGGCCCATCGGCCGCTGTGAAGCGCCGAATGCCCAGGGTCAGCTTGTTGTACTGAAGGATCTCTTTGTCCGTCGTGAAATAGATGTAGCTGCTGGTCGGCTCGACGCCGACGATGGTCTTACTGCCGAGCCCGTCTTGCTGCGGAAAGATCCGAATCGAATCGCTCGAATCATCGAACATCCACAGCCCGTTGTCGGTTCCTAACCAGATGGTCTGGCCGTCGACCGCCATCACGTTGATCTGATGTGCGCCCATGAGTGACATGGGAAAGTTGTTGAACACGCGCTGCTGGATGCGGAAGCGCGAGAGGCCGACGTCCGTGCGGCACCACAAATCAGGCCCGAATTGAAACACCTCGGCCACGTCCCCGGAAGCCATGCCGTCCGCTTCGCCGAAGGAACGCAAGCCGTCCACGTCGGGGCTGAACACCGCAATACCGCCTCGCGTGCCAAACCACACTTGGCGCCCAATCGTGACCGAGTAGGTGACGAACTTGTCCGGCAAACCGTTGCTCTCGTCATAGAGCTTCAGTGTCCGGTCGGTCTTTCGGTAGCGGACCAAGCCCTTGTTGGTGCCGAACCACACGTATTGGTCGTCGAAGGCGACCGTGGTCACGCGCTGGCTCGGCAACCCGTCGTCCATGGTCAACTTGGTCGAGCGCTGGCTTCCGGTCTCAAAGCGGATCACGCCGTCGTCGGTGGCGATCCACAGGATGTTCTGGTCGACCACCAACTTGTTCACGGTTGCCCCCGCCGAGAGAACCGTCCACCGGTCGATGGTCTGAAAGATGAACTTATCGTCCTGCGCGATCCAGATCCCCTGGTTGGGATCCAGCGCGATCTCCGGGGTGCGTGCCTGCAGGTTCCCCGCGTACAGCGACGTCACCACGGCCAGAGCCAAGGCCGTTCTTTTCATGCCGTCAGTGCTCTTACGCGGTAACCTTCTTGACCTTCATCTTCGACACATCGATCTCGCCCAGACCGGCCTTGCCCGCAAACTCGATGTGGCGAGCGTCCGCCGGGGTCATAGCCTTGCTGTTGAACTTCGCCACCGTCAGGCCGTACGCGTCCACTGAGGTCACCTTCCGCCCTGCGATCATGCGGCCCGGCTCGGTCGTCTCACCCGGTCCCGCGGGGCCGTTGGTCAGAAGCGCCCGGGTCGCGTCGAGGATGGTCAGGTGAGGCTTGAGCACGCGACCCAGGTCGGCGACGGCCTGATGAAGCTCCATCGCGGTGTGGAAGGCCTGCCGGTCCTTGATGAGGCCCATGTGGTTCTTGAGGCCGAAGGATACGCCCGCCTGGTAGTGCGACTTCGCGGCCGGCAGGTTGATGAACACGTCGGCCGAAAGCACGGCCTTGGCCACCTCGACCGACTTCAGGGCCACGCCGCCCTTCACGTCGACCTTCTGGAAGTCGGCCGGCGTGAGCAGCTTCAGCTTCACTGCCGGCATCCCGGCCAGCGCAGCCTGCAGTCCGCAACGCTCGAAGCACTTTTCCGCCCGGCCTTGTGGAAATTCGAGGACGAGGACTTCCTTCGCTTTGGCGTCGAGACAGGCTTTGGCGACGGCCGCGACTGTCTCGGGATGGGTGGTTGTGCCCCAGGCCGGCGGGTTGGCGAAACCGGCATTGGGCTTAATCACGACAAAATCGCCCTTCTTTACGAACTTGCCGATGCCGCCGAGGGCCGCAAGCGCCGCTGCGACCATCTTCGCCGGGTCGGTCCCAGTGACGTCGATGATGTCTGGCTCGGCCGCCGCGAAAACCCTGCCGTACTTCAGCACCGCAGCAGTCGCGATGGTTCCACTTACGAAACTCCGTCGAGAAATCACTTTCATGATGGTATTCCTTGTCGATGGTGACCGCGGCGCCCGCGGTCGTAAAAAGGGGCACTCACATGCGATCCGCAAGGATTGTACCAGATGCCGAAAATCCCTTGTGCTATTCTTCACCGGAAATTCTGAAATTTGGATCTTCAGGATTTTCTGGAGGACCCTCGATGGCACCGCGTTCAGGAATAACCAGACGAGATCTCTTGGCGGGCGCGACCCGGGCAGCAGCGGCCGCGTCGCTGGGCGGAATTGCCGGCTGCTTTCCGAGTGTGGGAGGAACGTGGCCCGACGCTGGCCCGGATGCGGCCACATGTGGCTGCACCCCGCCCGACAGCGGAATTTCCGACGACGACCAGCCGCCCGCGCCGGTGCTAGGTTCTTCGCTGGTGGCGACCATCCAGCGCGACGACAGCATCGACAGTAGAGGCAAGAGCCTTACACAGCCGTATCTCGACGTCGTCGAGAGCATGGTCAACGTTGTGCTCACGACGCTGGCCGGCGGCGCGGCTAATCCCTGGTCGGTCATTCTGCCAGGTGCCGGTTCGTGCACGCGGATCGGTCTCAAGGTCAATTGTCTCAATCCCTATTTCGCCACATCCCCGGCCATCATCCGCGCCATCATCAAGAGCCTCCAGGCAAACATCGGGGTGTGCCCCTCCAACATCGTGGTCTGGGATCGACGACTCGACGAGCTCACCGGCGCCGGCAAGTACACCGACGATCACCTACAGGGCGCACGCCTGCTTGGCACGGTCAAATCCACCTCGGACGCCAGCGGTCCCGGCTACTCAGATCCACTCTACGGCACCTTCGAGGGATCCACGCCGCGTCTGTCGCGCATCTTGCTGGAACAAACCGACGTTACCATCAATCTCCCGGTGCTCAAGACTCACTCACAATCCGGCGTGACCGCCGCGCTGAAGAACATCTACGGCATCATCGACATCCCGGGCAACTATCACTACGCGGCCTTGCAGACCGGGCTGCCCGCGCTGTACGCGATTCCACCCATCCGAAAGAGCATCAAGCTGACCATCGTCGATGCCCTCAGGGCGGTCATCAACGGCGACACGGACTCCCAGGTCGACGCTTCCCCGGGGACCATCTTCGGGGCGCTGGATCCCCTGGCGCTGGACTACTACGCGGTCGACCTGGTCAATGACCTGCGCGCCGCGCACAAGATAGAGCCCGTGGACACCAAGCTGCTCGGTTGGCTCGCAAATGCGCACGCGGCGGGAATCGGAGCCAAGAGCTACAATCTGGCCAGTCTGTCGCCGACCGGCGACGTGCTCGACGGAGGCGCCCTCGACGAAGGCGCCGTGCTCGATACCGCGGTCGATTAGAGGCGCGATCACATGTTGCCAGCGACCGCCTGGGCGAAGCGGAAGGCTTCAGTCTTGGTGGCGACGTCGCCAGGGGTAAAGTCGGGCGCCGGTCCTTGCGAGGGCGAAAGGTTCACCTCGACGTAGAAGTTGCCCTTATAGAAGTTGATCCACCAAGTGGTACCTGTGTCTTGCACACGAGAGTCGGTGCCGACCAGCGGCGAGGTCGGGTCCACCCAGTCGTTGGGCGTTCCCTTCTTTCGGCCGTAGGCCGAAGCGTTCAGCAGCGAGGAGTAGAGACTGGCCGCCTGATCCGGCGAGGGCATCTGCAGAATGTAGAACGTCACGGTCGCCCCGGCGGGCGCGTCGGTCACGGTCGAGCTGATGTAGTTCTGCCAGGCGAACTCGACGGGCGCATTCGGGGCGGCGAAGAAGTCCGCGGCAGAGCCGTCGATCAGGTCTTCGGTTTGTTTCTCGGTTGTCCCGGTCGCCGCCACCATGCCGGCGGTCTTCGAGTTGTCCGAATCGACGGTCCAACCGGACACGGTGTTGTCCCGCGGCACCAAGTCGAGGATGGTCTTGGCGGTCGGGCCCGCGTCGGTGCCGCCAGCGACGGTTCCGCCGGTTCCGCCACCGCCATTGCCGCCGGCGGCGCCCGCACCGCTGGGGCTGTTACTACCGCAGGCCAAAAGTGCAACGCCCAAGCCGGCGCAGAAAACAAGTGAGCCGAGACGAGTCATCGAAACCTCCTTCTTAGGTGGCGGTCGGGTCGAGAACTTCCTCGATCCATCGCCGAGATTATCCACACCTATTAGTGTCATCGCAATTCCGGAATTACGCTGCAGTTCGCCTTGATTGACAGGGGGCGCTCGACATACGCTGTTGGGCAGCCGTGCGCATCGTCGTTTTTGCAGTTCTGGCATTGATACCGCCCACCCTCATCGGTTCGCTGTTGTGGCAGGGCCGTAAAGCACCACCGACGGAAAAGGTTGTCGCGGCCCGCCCCAGCGGCCAAGAGGCCGATGCGGCCCTGCGCGCGCTCTTCGATGCACAGTTCCCCGGTGCGAAGGTGAAAGACAAGGTGGCGCTCTACGACGAGAAGGGCTTGTTCGACTACATCGACGGTGCAGCGCCTATTTTCATCGAACGCCATTTCCGCAAGTTGGGCGCGGCCGAGCTGTCAACGCCCGAAGGCAGCGACCTGGTGTGCGATGTGTACGACATGGCCACCCTCGAAAATGCGCAGTCGATCTTCGACAAGGAGAAGTCGCCCAGCGCAAAGCCGGCAGAAGGCTTTCCCGACGCCATCAGCGGTCCCATGTCCTTCGTCTTCCACCATTCTCGCTACTACACCAAACTGACCGCCTTTGACGCCAAAGCAGAAGCGGTGCTGCCAGCGGTGGCGCGCACGCTGAAGGAGAAGATGAAGTGAGCGATGGCGACAAGCACGGCGCTGCCGACCTAGTTCCGGAATCGCGCCTGCGCGAGAGCAGCAAGAAGAACGCGCCCGACCCGGATCCCGAACGGCGCGCGGTCCTTCGCGTAGGACTTTGCGCGGCCCTTGCCTGCGGGAGCGTGGGACTTGGCCTTGCGCTGCGCACGCGCGAAGGACACGGAAAAAGCAAGGACCTGCCCAAGCTGAAAGACCACCGAGTCGCCAAGGTCGCGGGCGCGGTCGAGATGGCGATCGCGCGCGGCCCGGATGCTGCCGCGAACGTGCGCCGGGCCCTGGAGGCCATGGGCGGGATGGGCCGCTTCGTGAAACGCGGCGAGCGCGTCGTCATCAAGCCGAACATCGGCTGGAACCGCCTGCCCGAGCAAGCCGCCAACACCAACCCCGACGTGGTCGCCGAGGTCGTGAAGCTGGTCGCCGCGGCCGGTGCGTCGAAGATCTGGGTCACCGACGTGTCCGTGAACACCGCCGAACAGTGCTTTGCCCGTTCCGGCATCGAGAAAGCCGCCAAAGCCGCGGGCGCCACCGTGGTCCGTCCCGATGCGACCGCATTCCGCGAGGTCGACGTATCGGGCAAGCTATTGCGTACCGGAGACGTCCTCTTTCCGTTCGTCGAGGCCGACAAAATCATCAACGTGCCGGTGGTCAAACAGCACGGCCTTTCCGGCGCGACCGGGGCCCTGAAGAACTGGTACGGGGTGTTGGGCGGCCAGCGCGTGAAGCTGCACCAGAACATCCACCTTTCCATCGTCGACCTTGCCGCCATGATCAAGCCCACCCTCACCGTCATGGACGCCACCCGCATCCTGCTCGCCAACGGACCCACCGGCGGCAGCCTGGCCGACGTCAAGCAGATGGACACCATCGCGGTCAGCACCGACGAAGTCGCGCTGGACGCCTTCGGCGCCGGGTTGCTGGGGCTTTCGCCCAACGACCTCGGTTTCATCGTGGAAGGCATGAAAGCCGGGCTTGGGACCATGAACTGGCGTAGCCTCAAAACCGAGGAGCTGGGAGGTTAGCCATGTTCCTTTGGTTGCGCAGGTCCTATCAGACCATCTTCCTCCTGTTTTTCCTGTTCTTGGTCTTTTCCGCCACGTCGATCTACATCCGCGGCTACGACGTGCAGTGGTTTCTCGAACTCGACCCGCTGGTGGCCCTGACCACCGCCCTGTCCTCGCACGTCCTGCACAAGGCGCTGTGGTGGTCGCTGCCGCTTATCGTGCTGACCCTGATTTTCGGGCGCTTCTTCTGTAGCTGGATGTGCCCGATGGGCGTGCTGCACCACCTGCTCGGATTTCTCGGGCGCAAGCGCAAGGTACTGCAAAGGGTGGAGCAAAACGCGCCTCGCGCGTCGCATAAGATCAAGTACGCAATCCTGGCCGTGATGCTGGGCCTGGCTGCGGCGGGAAGCACGCAGATCGGGCTGCTGGATCCCATCGCATCCACCTGGCGCGGGCTTTCCACCTCGGCGATTCCCGCCGCCAGCAACACCGCCTTCGCCATCTACCAGGGCGAACGCCACTTCCAGTGGGGCACCTTCATCACCCTGGTCTTCTTCGGCGCCCTCGCCTTGAACTTCGTCTACCCGCGCTTCTACTGCCGGGTACTCTGCCCGCTGGGCGCGTTCCTGGGGATCTTGTCGAAGTTCTCGCTCTTCCGCATCAGCAAGGACCCGAGCAAGTGCAACGAGTGCGACGTGTGCGGCGCCGACTGCCAGGGCGCCGCAGACCCGCAGGGCACCGTGCGGGCCACCGAGTGCATGGTGTGCCTGAACTGCACCAAAGGCTGCAAGCGCGGCGGCATCGCGTACCGGTTCCTGCCTTCGCTGAAGCTTTCGCGCACCGAGACCGACCTCTCCCGGCGCAAGTGGATCACGGCGGGAGTCGCCGGCGTGGCAGCGGTTCCGCTCATGCGCGCGTCCGACGGCGTGGACCCGCGCCCCAATCCCGCGCGCATCAGGCCGCCCGGCGCGCTCGACGAGCCCGACTTCCTGGCCAAGTGTCTGAAGTGCGACGCCTGCATGAAAGTCTGCCCCACCAACGCCTTGCAGCCCGCCCTCTACGAAGCCGGCTTGGAAGGCTTTTGGACCCCCATCCTGATTCCGCGCATTGGCTACTGCGAGCATAGCTGCGTTTTGTGCGGTCAGGTCTGTCCCACCGGCGCCATCACCCACTTGAAAGTCGCCGACAAGGTGGGCGACATGCCTGCCAGGCCTCCTGTGCGCATCGGATCTGCCTGCTTCGACAAAGGCCGCTGCCTGCCCTGGGGTTACAACACCCAGTGCATCGTCTGCGAAGAGGTATGCCCCACCTCGCCCAAGGCCATCTACTTCAAGGAAGAAACCGTCACCGCCCGCGACGGCACCCAGAAGACCCTGAAGTTCCCCTACGTCGACCTCGACCACTGCACCGGCTGCGGAATCTGCGAAAACCGCTGCCCGGTCGTCGATCGCGCCGGCGTTCGAGTCAGCGCCGCCAACGAAAGCCGAACCCCCAAGAGCAGCATGTCGCTCACCGGTGGAAAAATCTGACCCGGCGCTTCGTTCGACCATCATCCTCGTCTCTGATCGGAGCGGTAGGACGGTACCTGCCAGCGGGCTCCCGGCTGGCTTTCGCAGCGGATTTGTCAAGCTGAAAGCGGCTGCTGCCGGCTCATCCTGGCGCCAGTGTCATGGTGGTCGTCTGGAGGTGGATGTATGGAAAATGAAACGAGTTTTTTCTTGTCCCGGACCCCGCATTGGGATAGTAGACGATGGTCCGAAGTCTGAAGTTTGGCCGGGCCTTGTCTGCCTGGACCCAGTTTGTGCGGTTCCGTGAGATGTCAACTTCACGTAGTAGCTATTAGAACAGGAGAGAATGTGATGGCAAAGATTCGGTTACAGAGGCGCCTATCAGGCATCGTAGCGTTGCAGTTGTTCGGAGCCCTTGGGCTCGTCGTCGCGGCGGGCTGCGGCTCGTCCGACAACGGTGGCCGGAAGGACGCTTCCACCAAGGTCGACGGCAGTTCCCAGCCGGGTATTGATGCACAGCCGAAGACCGACGCCCTGATTCCCAGCACCGAAGTGCAGCCCACGGACGTGGGCGTGACCCCCGATGCTGGTATCGACGGTCCGATCGTCATCATTGACTCCTCTCCGGCTGACGCGCCCGCTAACCCCGAGGTTGGCCATGACGCCCCACCGGTCGACACAGGCACCCCTGTTGACACCGGCACAGGCACCGGCGGCGCCGTCGGTACCGGCGGGACCAGTGGCGGCATCGACGGCGGCCACGGCGGCTCGACCGGCACTGGCACCGGTGGAACAACCGTCATCGGCACTGGCACGGGCGGGTCGACCAGCGTTGGTGGCTCGACCGGTACTGGCGGTTCGACCGTCGTTGTAGTCGACGGCGGCGCAGAGGACGCTCCCGTCGGCGGGACCGGTGGCACGGCTACCGGAGGTTCAACGGCTACCGGTGGCTCCACGGCTATCGGCGGCTCGACGGCAACGGCCGGGTCGAGCGGCACTGCTGGTTCGACCGGCGCTGCTGGTTCGACCGGCACTGGTGGGTCGGCGAGTCTGGCCGCGAGCGTCGCCGTTACCCCGACGACGGCGCAGGCTTCTCCCTATGACTTCACCGTCTTCTGCAGCGGTGCCCAGTTGGCCGGGGACGCAGCCACTCTGACACTGACGAAGGAGTTTACGCTCACCAATTCCGGCAACGGCTCGGCAGCAGTAACGGACATCGCGTGGGAAGGATCGAGTCAATACTCGGTGACTGGTCTCCAGAACGGCACGATACTCGCGCCTGCTTCCCCGGTTGTGTTTACGGTGAACGCAGCCAACGTCTGGCCGTATACACCGGGAACCTCTCCGGTTGTGACACTTAGGATCACGACCAATGAATCATCCAACAATGTCCACAGGATTTACCTCACCGAGACGTTCCACGGCGCAGTTCTCGCGTGGAGCAACGTTTCCCCCGATACCACGTACGACTTCGGAGGGGTGAGCCCCGGAAACCCTCTCACCAGAACCTTCACCGTGACGGACACCGGAGATTCGAGTGCGGCCAACACCGTCGCCTTCGGTCTGACCTTGACCAACACGACCAACTTCGCGGTCATCGGAGGCACATCTACGGCGATCACCCTGAACACGGATACAACGACCGCGCCGCGCACGCTGCAGTTCACGGCTCCGAACGTCAACGGACAGGAGCACGATAACACGAGCGTTGGTCTGGTTGCCGACACCAGCCACCTTTGCGCAGATGTCCCCCACAACTGGACGGCGACCGCGACCTCGCAGTTCGGGTATCCGGTAATCACCCTGCCGCCAAGCCCGTATGATTTTGAAGACACAACCCTTCGCTTCAGCGCAGGTTGTGGTCAGACGCCTGCCGTCGAATACGTCACGGTCCAGAACGTCGGTAGCGCAGATTTGAACTGGGGCGACAGCATCACCGGAGGCACTCTCGGCTTTGCCGTCGCGACCGCCGACAACGCTCCCAATCCTCTGCCCGCGAATCAATCTGTAATCCTCACGATCTCCCAGAACAGTTCCTTCAATTCCACTTCTCATGCTGTTCGCACGGGTACGCTCGCCCTCACCTTGACGAGCTCTGCCGGGGACTTCAGCAAGACGTATGGCGTGGAATCCACCCCACTGGGCGACTACGGCATTGGCTTCTCGACAGGCAGTTTGTCGTTCGAAGACAGCTATCTCCTGAATAGCACGCCCAAGGCGGCGCCAGCGCAAACGTTCACCATCACCAACAACGGGAACGCCGATCCGCTCGGTTCCACCTCGCCCGGCTCTGACACCAACGCCTACGTGGCGCTCACCATCAACAACTCGGACTTCTTCTCGTTCGACTCTCACACACAGGTAGCGACCGCCACTTTCACAGTCGCGGCCGGCGGCGGTCAGACACCTGTAACCGTCTACTACCTCCGCCCCAACCAAGGCCCCATCGGCTCAGACAGCGCGACCATCGATTGGAGCGTGTCTGACAGGTCGTGCGGGAGTACAAGCGGGACAGAGGTCATCAGCATGTCAAGCTCGGTGGTCAACGGCTCTGTTGCGGCGACCTTCCAAGACCAGAGGTCCAACTTCGGAACGGTCTTCTGTGGCGCCAAGGGAGATTCGAGGACGTTCAGGATTAGCAATGCAGCCGGCGCTGGTAGCTTCAATGTTACGGGCTACTCGGTAGGAAAGGGCACCTACTATACGATTACCCCCCCGCAAGGGTGCAGCAATGGCACTTGCAGTGAGCTTACCCTGAACCCAGGGGACCACCAGGACTTCATAGTCTCGCCGAAGATGATCCCGCCCGGTGACATCAGTGGGGCAAGTGACCTAGGAAGTGGCTCTCCCAAGTTCACGGACACCTTCACCATTACCACCGATGCTCCCGCGCTCGACAACAATCAACAGCCCACCGGAGACACGGTCACAGCCACCACAGACCTGACGATGTACGCTCAGGGCGTGCTCATCAACAATCCGTCAGGTCTGAACACAACTTGGAACTACGGGACCATCAACTGGTCGACGTTCAAGTCGGCAAGCGCAACCTACAACATCGACAACCAAGGAAACACCAACGGGGTTGCATTCCTGGCTACCAACACCAGCAAATTGAGCATGCTGAACATTCCTGGATCGTTTGAGCCCCTGGTCACCCAGACCGCTCAGAACGAAGGTCATGCCTTGGCGTCGCTCATCAGTCAGTACGGCATCCTGTCGGAGTGTACAACTCAGAACGGCCCGTTCAACTACACCGGACAGCTCTGGATTGTGGCCGATCTCAGCACAGCCACCAACCAGGACCTCACGACCAACGGCGGACTCGTTGGTATTTGCCAGACTGGTGCCAACGTCCAGACCACCACCAACTGCTTTGCCGAGATCGCGAACTGCGCTGCGTGGGTTCAGTCGGGGATGACGTTCACGGGAACCGTCAACGCACAGACCGCATTGTGCGGAAGCGATCAGTGCTGCGGAGGCGATGGGAACTGCACGTCTGGACAGAGCTCCGTTTCTTGCGGTGCCTATGACGGAGCTTGCACCGACTGTACCCAACTGTTCGGTGAAAATGGATTCTGCTCGGTGACGGGGCCCGGGCAGGCGGCGTGCGTTGACGCTTCGCACTGATGCCCGATCCTCCCGTCCAATAGCAACGTAGACTCTGACGCGGGCGAGGCCAAGTGCCTCGCCCGTTTCTTTTTGGGGGCAATGGCCACCTTCGCGCCAGAGGCCACGAGCCTAGGACATCAGAATTTACTTATTTTATTTATCGTGATAAAAGAAAACTATGTTTTCTCGTGCCCTTCCCCTGGATGCCCATCCCAAGGAGACCTTCTTCCTCTGGGGACCGCGCCAAGTCGGCAAGAGCGCGCTCTTGCGGTCCACCTACCCAACCGCAATTTGGCTCGATCTGCTCAAGACCGACGTGTACATGCGCTACCTCCGCAGGCCGGCGCTTCTCCGCGAAGAGCTTGACGCCAGCCCGCCGGCTGGGCCGGTGCTCGTCGACGAGGTCCAGAAGCTACCGGTGCTGCTCGACGAGATCCACTGGCTCATCGAGAACCGCGGCATCGTGTTCGGTCTGTGCGGCTCCAGCGCACGCAAGCTGCGGCATGGTCACGCCAACCTACTCGGCGGACGCGCCGGCCGCTACGAGCTGCATGGTTTCGTTTCACACGAGCTGGGGCGCGATTTTGAGCTGCAGCGGGCGCTCAACCACGGCGGGCTACCGCGCCACTATCTCGCACAATCGCCCGGACGCTTGCTCGCCGCGTATGTGGACGACTACCTGAAAGAAGAGGTCGCCGCGGAGGGGCTGGTGCGCAAGCTACCGGCGTTCGCCGAATTCCTTGCTGCGGCGGCGCTCGCGGACACCGATCTCGTCAACAGCGCCAACATCGCGCGCGAATGCGGCGTCTCGGCGCCTGCGGTGCGCGAATACTTTCAAATCTTGGTCGATACCCTGCTTGGCCGCTTTCTGCCGGCCTACACCAAGCGACCCAAGCGGCGCGTGATTCGAGCTCCCAAGTTCTATTTCGCGGACGTGGGCGTGGTGAACGTGCTGGCGCGGCGGGGCCGCATCGAGCCGCGCTCGGAGCTATTCGGCAAGGCGCTGGAAAACTGGATCTTCCACGAGCTCGTGGCGTTCGCCGCCTATCGCGCGCCAGACCTGCACATCTCCTATTGGCGCACAGCCTCGGGCGACGAGGTGGACTTCGTGCTGGGCGACGCCGCGGTCGGCATCGAGGTCAAGTCGACCGCCAACGTGGGCGACACCCACCTGCGCGGCCTGCGCGCTCTGCGTACGGACCAACCCTCGGCCAAAAAACTGGTGTGCCTCGGCAGCGAGCCTCGCGCGCGACGCACGCAAGATGGCATCGACATCTTGCCGGTGACGGAGTTCCTGGCGCGGCTATGGAAAGGCGAGTACGTGGGCTGAGGCCGCCCCACCGATGTGGGCAGTCGCCTGTGCGCCTCACGACGACCGGCCAGTCGCGGATAGGATCTTCTCGGCGGCGTCTCGCGGCGAGTACACCCTCACGCCAGCCAACCTCTTGCCGTACCACGGGTCGAAGTGGGTGCGGTCTCCCGTGATGAGCGCTGCGCATCCAAGGCGTACTGCTGCTAGCAGCACGGGTCTGTCTTTATCGGGCAAGGGGATGTCCTTAGAAAGCGCAGAATCCGGAACACTCAGGGCAACGACCTGCAGTCGCGCGGAGAGGGCGTCGAGTGCAGGCAGACCTGCCGCAGCCTTGGCAGCGAGATTCCGGCGCGCCTCCTCGAGAACATAGGCGTCGATCCAGATTTCGTGTCCGCGATCCAGAAGCAGGTTGATCAGGAGACGAACGGCGCCATCAGACTTCGCGGCCGAGAACAGAACGTTTGCATCGAGAAAGATGCGCATCGCTGGTCAATGGCCCCGCCTTTTTGCCGGCGACGATCGCAGGATCTTGGCCAATTCCGCCTCCGCGGCGTCGAACTCACGCACGCGTTGCTCGGAATAGATCTCCACCGGAAGGGTGACCGCGGGACGCAGCAGTATGCCCTCGGGCGTCGCCTCCGCGATCAGTTGGTCTTCTGGCGAAAGGCCGACAGCGTTGCGCAATTTTACCGGCAAGGTAATGACGCCGCGGCTCGACATCGTGAGCATCGTCTTCATGAAAAGCAGCATAGCAGAAATACAGAAATTCTGCGCACGGGGCCGGCTATCTCGTCCGCTTCGGCGAAGGCAGACCACGCGAAGCGCGGCCAAGGAGGAAAGCTACGCGTGCCATCGTCAAACAAAACAGGCGCCGCGTCAGGCCTGCCCGCTACAGTTTCTCGTGCGTACAATCGCAGTAGGGTTTGTTGCCCGACTGTTTGCAGCCGCACAGCTTGACCTCGACCGGCTCGGTGGGTTCCAGCTTGACGGGCGACACCAACGAGCTTCGGTGCGAGCCATCGCAGTACGGTTGGCGTTTGGATCGGCCACATGCGCACCAGTAGTACGCACCAGGCGCCAGCTTGACGACGTAGGGCTGCAGCTTCGGGCTAAGGGGATCGCTCACAAGCTCAACTCTGTCACGCCCGCGCGCCAAAGCCAGCGCCTGCTTGTCGCAGCCTACCCGCCCCCGTTGGGCGGCGGCGTGGTGGCGCCGCAGCCGCTGGCGCTGCATGCGGCAGTTTGAAGCGCGGTCACGCACGTCTGAACGGGGCCGTTGCCGCCATTCTTGTTGAAGCACTCGGTAGCGCAGTTCCCGGTGCACGGGAACGCCGCCTCGATGCACTTGATCACGTTTTCGCACTCGGTCTGCTTTGAGGTCGAGTTGTCTTTGCAGGCGCTACACGGAGGGGTGCTTCCGCAGGCGTAGCCGTTGCTGACGACTTGGCTGAGGCAGTTGTTTCCCGCGACGTCGGAGTTGGAGCCCGGTGCGTCCTTGGGCGACGTAGAAGCGGCATCGGTGGCAGCACCGCCGCTGCCTGCTCCCGCGGAGCCGTCAGATCCGAGCGCGCCGCCGCTTCTTCCAGCGGCTCCGTCAGAGCTCGTGCGTCCGCCGGTCGCCTGCGCATCAGAGCTACCACCACCGCCAGAGCCGCGGCCGGCGCTGCCGCCGGTGGCGATACCCGCGTTGCCACCGTTGCCCGAGTCGCGTGGCCCCACACCGGCGTCACGGCCGGTTGAACCGCCAGCCACGCCGCCCGAGCCACTTGCGCCGCCCGAGCCAATCCTGCCGCCGCTTCCATTCTTGCCGCCGCCTCCGACGTTTCCGCCACTTCCCACAGCGCCGCCGTTGCCGACAGAGCCACCGTCGCCCACGACAGTCGCGCCGCCTGAATTGCTTGTGCCGCCTACCGAGCTCTGTCCACCGGAAAAGAACCAGTCCGGTAGCTTTGCGTTCGGGCTGGGCCCACATGTAGCCGCAACTGCTACCACCGCTAGCAAGACAAACGGCTTCATAGCCCTTATTAGACTCTATTTTGAGGTCAAGAGGCTAGAGGGTCGTTTCGGGAATGTGATGGCCGACACGCTCATCGCCCGCGCGAAGCACGCTGATCCCACGCGCGGTCGTCGCAAAATCAGCGGCCTGTGCCATAGTGTTCGCTGCACAGCCGATTGGAACCGAGGCAATGTACCAGCTGCTGCAAAGGTTCAAGTCATGAAGCGCATGTTCGCGAAAGTCGTCGTACCGATCGGATTCTTCACCTTCGTCGCCTGCGGAGCGCGAAGCCCACTCGATTCCATGGATGATGGAACCGGCGAATCTAACGGCGGCGCAGGCGGCATCTTCCTTGGCAGTGGCGGACGACCGGGCGCCGGTGGATTCACTCTCAGCACCGGCGGGCGACCGGGCGATGGAGGCACAACCCTGATTATCACCGGAGGATTCATCGGCAGCGGCGGCCGGCCGGCCACTGGCGGATTCGCCACCACCGGCGGACGCATCAACTCCGGCGGCGCCTACGGCGGTTACATTGTCGACGGCGGCAGCGGCGGCCATGGCGGCTACACCCCGCTCGGCGGCAGCATCCCGGCCGGCGGGCAAACCATCACCGGAGGCAAGGCCGGCGGCATTACCGGCAACAGCGGCGGCTCGGGCGGCAGAGGCGGCAGTGGCGGCGGCGGAATGATGGGCGGCGCGGCTGGGACCGCCCGGTTCGACGGCGGCTTCGGCGGCAGCGGCGGCCTCATGGGCGACGGCGGCCCGCGCGACCTGGGCATCGAGCGCGGCGACGCGCTCATGTTCGGCGACGTTAAGGGCACCGGCGGCGGCTCGGGCGGCAGCGTGGCGACGGGCGGCAGCGGCGGCTGCCAGGGTCTGGCGAGCAACGAAGAGCTGATCGACGACCTCAACGACGGCGACCGCTTGATTCCCAAACTCAACGGCCGCGTCGGGGCTTGGGCCGACAGCGGCGACGGCACGCCCGGCGGCTCGATGTACCCGGATCCAACCGCCCCGTTCGTGCCCACCGATACCGGCGATCCCTGCAGGAAGTACGCGGCGTACGTCAAGGGCACCGGCTTCTCGGATTCGGGCGCCCGGCTCTGGGTCGGGCTCGGCGCGCCCTACGACGCCTCCAGGTACACAGGAATCAGCTTTTGGGCCAGGACGGACGTCGGAACCAGTCCGGCACTTCGGGTCGCGTTCCCTGACAAGGACACCCAGCCCGAGGGCGGCATCTGCCAGACCAACGTCACCGGCCCCACCCAGTGCTACGACCACTACGGCTTCCGCCTCAACCTCACGAGCACCTGGACCAAGTACACCATCACTTTCAAAGAGCTGAGCCAGGACGGCTGGGGCCTGCAGGGCAGCGCGTTCGATCCCGCCAGCCTGTTCGAAATCCAATTCCAAATCTCGGTCAACGCCACCTTCAGCATGTGGATCGACGACCTCGCGTTCACCATGTAGCCGGCCAAGCCCGTGACCGCGAGCGGCGCACGAATCCACCGAGCGTCAATCTTCATCTCACGCTGATGACGGCTTTTACAAAAGTTCGCACCGACCTCGGCACGCTGGCGGTCGGTTTTTCCGAGCGCGGGATTTCGCGCGTGACCTTAAGCGCCGACTGGTCAGAATTGGGCGCGAGCGACCTACGGCGGCATGGTTTGCGCGAGGACAGCACGCCGCCGCGAGCGGTCGCCGAAGTCGCCAAAGCTCTGCAAGACCACATCGCCGGACGGCCGCAGGACTTCTCTGCAGTCGCATTGGACACGACGGAGATACCCCCATTCCTGCTGCGAGTGCAGCGCGCGGCCCAAGCGATTCCGGTCGGGCAAACCAGCAGCTACAGTGACTTGGCCAAGGCGGCTGGATCGCCAAGCGCCGCTCGTGCCGCGGGTCGCGCCATGTCCAGCAACCCGTGGCCCATCATCGTGCCATGCCACCGCGTCTTGCCCCGAATCGGGTTCGGCGGGTACTCGGCCGGCAGCGGCGTGCCCACCAAGTTGCGACTGCTTTGGCGTGAAGGCTACCGGGGCCGAACCTCCAACGTGGCCTTCGACGAGCACGCCGCCGTGGAGCACCTTCGGCAAGCCGACGCCCGTCTGGGCGCAATGATCGATCGCGTGGGCCCATTCACCCTGCAAGCCACGGCGCCCAATCCGCGCGGCGGGCCCTCGCCCTTTGTCGCCCTGGCCAGGGCGATCGTCTTCCAACAGCTCGCCGGCAAGGTTGCCGCGACCATCTACGCCCGTGTCGCCGCGCTGATGGGAGCGGACAGCATCGACGATCCGCGCGACGTGCTTGGCCTGTCCCCGGCGAGGCTGCGCGCCGCCGGGCTGTCCGAAAACAAGGCTCGCGCACTCACCGATCTGGCTCGGCACGCCCAGGACGGCTCGCTCCCCTCGCGCGCCGAGATGCAGTCCATGGCCGACGAGGACATCATCGCGGCCCTCACCCGAGTTCGCGGCATCGGGCGCTGGAGCGCGCAGATGCTCTTGCTCTTTCACCTGGGCCGGCCGAACGTCCTGCCGGTCGCGGATCTGGGGGTCCAGAAGGGCTTCGCCGTGACCTACGGTGCCCGAAGGCTGCCCAGCGCCAAGACCATCGAACGCGCCGCCAGAACGTGGGCGCCCTACGCCGGGGTCGCCAGTTGGTACTTGTGGCGTGCGGTGGAGGTGCATCGCTACGACTCGCCGGGAAAACGGTCTCGCGGATAGCTCCGGCGCGCCAATCGCTGCTCGCCTTCCGCATCTTGATCCAGAATAGCTGGCGATGTCCGAAGCCAGCCCGAAAGACGGCGACCGCTCGCCCGAGATCCTCATCGGTACGTCGGGCTACTCGTATCCCGAATGGATCCGCGCGGGAATCTACCCGCCGGGCACCAAGGCCGCGCAGATGCTGTCGCGCTACGCGCAGGAATTTGCGGTCACCGAGCTGAACTACACCTGGTACCAGATGCCGCGCGCCGAGGCCATCGGGCGCCAGCAGGCGCTGGTGCCGCCGACCTTTCGCTTCTGCGCGAAGCTGACGCGAACCTTGACCCACGAGGTGGATGCCAATGCTTGGCAGAGCGAGGCCGAGAAGTATCGTGCGGGCGTGGAGCCGCTGGTGCAGTCGCAACAGCTTCTCGCGGTGCTGGTTCAGTTTTCGGCCAGCTTCGATCGCTCGCTCAAACACCGCGCGCACCTGGCTGCGCTGCTCGATCAACTTGCCGACCTGCCGCTTGCGGTCGAGTTCCGCAACGCCACCTGGGCCGACGACAAGGTCTTCGCTGAGCTGCAGCGGCGTCGGGTTTCGCTGGTCACCGTCGACGAGCCGGATTTGCTCGGGCTGTTTCCCTCGCTCGACGTGGTCACCAACCCCGCCCTATTCTACGTGCGCTTTCACGGCCGGAACAGCGCCGGCTGGCAGTCGAGCAAGCTCATGAGCCAGTTCGACTACGACTACTCCGACGACGAGCTCGCGTCCTGGATCAACGACCGGCTGCGGCGCATTCTCGACGCCGCCAAGACCGGCGTGCTCTTCTTCAACAACCACGTGCGCGGCCAGGCACCGAAGAACGCGAAGCGACTGCTGCAGCTACTCAAGGACGCTGGCCTACCCGGGAAATGAGATCCCCAAGCCTTGCCGTAGCCTGAACATTTGATTAGTGTACCAGGGTTGTGGAAAAGAACGTCGATACGCTCAACCCGGCTCAGCGGGCGGCGGCCCAATATGGGATCGGTCCGCTCCTGATTATTGCCGGGGCTGGGTCGGGAAAGACCGCCACGCTGGCGCACCGGGTGGCCGAGCTGGTCGTGCGCGGCGGCGATCCGCGCCGGATTCTGCTCCTCACCTTCACTCGCCGGGCTGCGGCCGAGATGATCCGACGCGCGCAAACCGTGCTTGGTCAGAGGCGCGCCGAGCTTCCCAAGACCGCCAATCTGGGCAGCCTTAGTTGGGCCGGCACCTTCCACGCCATCGCCAACCGACTGCTTCGCCTTCACGCCTCGTCATTGGGCCTCGATCCCGCGTTCACCGTGCTCGACCGCGAGGATTCCGCTGACCTCATCGACCTCGCCCGCCACCAACTTGGTTTCGCCAAGACCGAAAAACGCTTCCCGCGCAAGGGAACCTGCCTTGCCATCTACTCGCGCGTGGTCAACGCCCAGGAGTCGCTGGGCGCGTGCCTGCGCCAGTCCTTTTCCTGGTACGTGGAATGGGAGGCTCAGCTTGGGCAGCTTTTCGCGGCCTACGTCGACGCCAAGCGCGCGCGCCACGTGCTCGACTACGATGACCTCTTGCTGACCTGGTGGATCATGATGTCCGAGCCCGAGCTTGCCGCCAAGGTCGGGCAGCGTTTCGACCACGTGCTGGTGGACGAGTACCAGGACACCAACAAGCTGCAGGCGGACATTCTGCTGAAGCTGAAGCCCGACGGGACCGGCGTGACCGTGGTCGGCGACGACGCTCAGTCGATCTATTCGTTTCGCGCCGCCAACGTGCGCAACATCCTCGAATTTCCGTCGCAGTATTCGCCGCCCGCGGCGGTCATCACCCTGGAACAGAACTATCGGTCGAACCAGCCGATTTTGGATGCATCCAACGCCGCCATTGGGCTTTGCAAGCAGCGCTTCACCAAGGATTTATTCTCCACGCGCAAGGAGGGCGGCCGGCCGTTGCTGGTGACCGTAAACGACGAGGCCGAACAGGTGCGCTACGTGACCGACCGCGTACTGGCCGAGCGCGAGGCCGGCGTCGCACTCAAGCGCCAGGCGGTGCTGTTTCGCGCCGCCCACCACAGCGACGCCCTGGAGGTGGAGCTGTCGCGGCGAAACATTCCCTTCGTCAAATACGGGGGGCTGCGCTTTCTGGAAGCCGCCCACATCAAGGACCTGTTGGCGATTCTGCGTTGGGCGGAAAACGCACGGGATTCTATCGCGGCGTTTCGCAGCTTGCAGCTGCTTGCGGGCGTGGGGCCGGGTGGCGCCGGGCACGCGTGGGAATGGCTTGAGCAGCGCGGGTTCGATATGCAAGCGCTTGGGGAATTCTGCCCTGCCGGCCCCGCGCAATCCGAGTGGCCGTCGTTTAGCCTGCTGATAACGTCGCTGGCTGCACAGACGCCCGCGTGGCCAGGGCAAGTGGGCGTGGTCCGCCGCTGGTACGAACCGCGGCTTGAGGCCCTGCACGGCGACGCGCACGCACGGGCGGGCGACCTGGAACAGCTTGAGCAAATCGCCGGCGGATTCGACAGCCGCGAGCGGTTCCTGTCCGAGCTGACCCTTGACCCGCCGGGCGCCACCGGGGCCGAGTCCGGACCGCCATACCTCGACGAGGATTACCTGATTCTGTCGACCATCCACTCGGCCAAGGGGCAGGAATGGGACACGGTGTTCGTGCTCAACGTGGTCGACGGTTGCATTCCATCGGACATGGCGACGGGCACGCCGGAGGAAATAGAGGAGGAACGACGTCTGCTTTATGTAGCCATGACCCGCGCCAAGAACAGCCTGTACCTCTGCCGCCCGCTTCGCTTCTTCGTGCGGCAGCAGCATCGCCGCGGCGATCGCCACGTCATCGCCCCGCTCACCCGGTTCATCCCCGATTCGATCTTGGACCGGTTCGAGCGCGTGACGGTGCATGACCCGGCCCACGCTGGCGGCGACGGCCCGGCGGACCACACCAGCCCCACCATCGACGTGGCCGCCAGGCTGCGGGCAATGTGGGGAGGATAGGGTCTGGCCGGCGTCATCGGGCGCAAGTAGACTTTCGCGCAGTTGAGTCATCCAACCCTTGGAGGTCCCAATGGGAGAGCCGCTACCACTCAAAGGTCCCGACCTTGCGGAAGGTATTTCCTCTGAAGAGCTTCGGGAAGGAGCACCCGTCGTAGGCCACTTCCAGGGCGAATCTGTGCTCCTCGTGCGTCGTGGTGTAGAAGTGTTGGCCATCGGCAATGCCTGCTCACACTATGGGGCGCCGCTCGACGAGGGCCTGGTGGTTGGAGACACCGTGCGCTGCCCGTGGCACCACGCTTGCTTTTCCCTCCGCACCGGCGAGCCCGTGCGGCCGCCTGCGCTGAGCCCAGCGAGTTGTTACCAGCTGGAGCGCGCCGGTAATAGGGTACGCGTTGTGGCCAAGCAGGACGCCACGCCGGCGCGCACGCCCGCCGCGCCGCCGTCGTCAGTCGTCATCATCGGCACCGGCGCCGCGGGCCATGCTGCTGCAGAAATGCTTCGCCGGGAGGGATTCACGGGATCCATCACGCTGGTCGGCGCAGACCCGGCGCTGCCTTACGATAGGCCCAACCTGTCCAAGGACTATCTGGCGGGAAACGCTCCGGAGGAATGGATCCCCCTGCGCGCACCTGAGTTCTACCGAGATAAGCACATCGATTTGCTCGTCGGCGCGCGCGTGACCAGCGTTGATGCCAAGGCGCGCATCGTCACCCTGGAAGACGGAAGAAGACTTCCCTTTGCCACGCTCTTGCTGGCCACCGGGGCGCACGCGCGACGCTTGCCGATTCCGGGAGCGGAGCTTGACCACGTCTTCACCGTGAGAAGTCTGGCCGACAGCCGTGCCTTGATCGAAAAGGCGAAGACCTCGAAACAGGCTGTAGTCATCGGGGCTGGCTTCATCGGCTTGGAAGTCGCGGCTTCCCTGCGCGCTCGAGGCCTTCCAGTACGCCTCGTTGCTCCCGAAGCGCGTCCGCTCGAGCGCATCCTGGGCCCTGAGCTGGGAGACATGATCCAGGCCGTGCACGAGTCGCATGGGGTGGTCTTTCATCTGGGGCAGACACCTGCCACGATCGATAACGCCCGCGTGACGCTTACCGACCGAACCGAGCTTGCCGCGGACCTCGTCGTGATTGGCGCCGGGGTCGCGCCCGAGACGGAGCTCGCGGCTGGCGCAGGACTGGAAATCGATCGCGGCGTCAAGGTGAGTGCCTACCTTGAAACGAGCGCACCTGGCATTTTCGCGGCAGGCGACATCGCACGCTGGCCGGATCCGCATACCGGCGAGAGCATCCGCGTCGAACATTGGGCCGTAGCCCAGGCCCAAGGACAAACCGCTGCCCGCAACATGCTCGGGGCCCACGAACCATTCGACGTCGTGCCCTTCTTCTGGAGCGCCCACTTCGACCTGACCATCGCGTACGTGGGCCACGCGGAAGGCTGGGACCAGATTCGCGTCGACGGCGACCCCAAGGCACACGACTGTCGCGTGGAGTACTGGAAGGGTGGCAAGCGACTGGCAGTTGCCACCGTGGGTCGCGACCGCGAGAGCCTGATGGCTGAGGCTGAGATGGAGATGGCCGTGCGCGCGCGACGCGCAGGAGCGTGAGGCGCCGTCGCCATCACGCCACTGCAACCCGACAACGCATATCCTCCCCCGGCTTCGCCGCCGTGTTTCCCTTGTAACGTTGGGACGGGACCGGCAATCCAACTCTGGCCTATCGGGTTTGGACCTAACCAATCACCAAGGGAACCGTGATGGATTCATTGCGCTGGCGAGCTTCAGGGGTGTTTTCGTTGATTCTGTCATTGGCCATTATGGGGTGTGGCAGCAGCTCCAGCGGAAGCGGTGCGGGCGGCAGTCTCGGTCATGGCGGCTCAGGGGGCGCTACCCCGAAGGACGCCGCTCCGGGTAGCGGCGGCATCATCGCCACCGGCGGCATCGTCGGCGGAGGCGCGGGTGGCGTTGGCACCGGGGGCACAGTCGGATCAGGTGCTGGCGGAGCCGTGGGTAGCGGAGGGATCGCAGACGCCGGCCGAGACGTAGCCGTGCCTCAGCCTGACGCTGCGGTGGATTCCCCGCTCCAGCCTGTCGTTGATGCGGCCCGCGATTCGCAGGTTGTCACCGGCATTGATGGCGGCGCCACTTTGGCACAAATCAAGTCGCTCATCGCGGCACGCTGCGCTGGCTGCCACACAGGCACCGGGTCAGCGGCAACCCGCATTGATCTCACGGACAGGCCCGATGCGGGCAGCACCCTCTATGACCGCCTGCTCGGCCCGGTCTTGCTGGAGACGTACTGTGGCGAAAACATCGATGCTGGTGGCGACGCGGCTCAGGCGCGCAGGTCAATCGTTCCCGGCGATCCGGCGGCGAGCTTCCTCTATCTCAAGATCACGGGAAGGCAGCCCTCGCCCGGCAACCCGCCCGCCAATTGCGGCGTGCGCATGCCGCGCGTCTTGGTTCCCGGCGTCGATGGTGGAGCTGCCACGCTCCCATCGTGCGAAGACCTCGACGGTGGGGCAGCAGTGAACTGCCTTAGCCCGGCCGACACTGATCTGGTCCGGCAATGGATCCTGGAGGGCGCTCCGCAGTAGGTCTTCAGTTTCGTTCGTCGCTCAGGGTGGCGTCCAGAGCGTGCGCGGACGGGTGGGTAGACCAGTCACGGGCATGAAGTCCCGCTCGTGCAGATAGACCAGCGGCTCTGACTGATAGGCTTCATAGACCGGTTGCCACATGGGGTGCTTGCTGTCCATGATGACGGCGCCAAAACGCCCATTTGCTACTTCGCGGCGGAGGGAAGCTTCCAGGTCGGCGTTGGGCACGAAGACCCGATCGGAAAAGCCACCCTGGACTTCCATGAGCGCAACCTCGTGCGCAAATACGGCCTTGCCAGCCGCGCGCGCGAGGTAGTTGTGGGAAGGGATCAGAACGTCGCCGGGCACGCTCCGCAGCTTTTCGACCATGGCCTGTCCGGCCGCTCGATCCGCGGGCGTGGGAATCTGGGCTCTGACGTCGAAGTTGAGCAGAACGAACTGAGCCGCACACGCCGCGAGGATCCCGACCCGGGCCACCGTCGTAGCGAATCTCCGCTCAAACCAGTGGCCACCCAGTCCGAAAACGATCGAAAGTGCGGCAAAAGCCGGAATGCTCACGTTGTCGTAGCAGCCGTAGGACAATCTGGCCACGATGCTCAGTCCGACGAGCCCGAGCAAGAAGACGCCGGTCACGGCCGTGTCGTCTTTCCAGGCCTGTCGCGGCCTCAGCACCGCGTGCGCCAAGCCCAAAACCACTGCCACGGGAAGCGGCTCCAGCAACCGCGCGGATCGATAGGCTAGCTCTTCGAGGAACGGCTTGACCAAACCATGCTGCCCGGGCAGGCCGAAGACGTAGTAGCCGTACCACCCGCCCGAACGCCATTCCTCGAGAGCAAAGGTTCCGCCCGCGATAAGCAGGAAGGAAGACGCAATCCGAATGCCGGCCCGCGGCCCCCGACGCCATGCCACGCCTGCCACCAGTGGTACGGCGACCAGGAGAGCGGTCTGCTTGCTGTAGAACGCGAGGGCGAGCAGCACGCCCGACCAAATCTCGCGAGTGTGGAAAAACACCAGCACGCCGTGCGCGGCGAGCAGGAGAAACACAAACACCATGTCGACCCGGGCAACGTCGAACCAGGCGCCGCCCGCCCGGAAAGTCGCCACGAACAAGCCGCCGCCCACCAGTCCCCAGTAGAGGGACGCCGTGTGCTTGCGGATGATGAGCACGATGAGGGTCACGCACCCGAGCGATGCCGCAAGCGACGCCAGTCGCAGGGGCAAGAACCAACCCACGCCAGGCAGCTTGGCGACGAGCAGAGCCAGGTAGTAGTAGAAGGGCGGATACTGATACGCCGTGAATTCCAAGCTGGGCGCGGCATAGATGGGCAGCCCCGCCTGCAGCCGAAAGAGGTGCTGCAGGGAACCGCCCTCCATCCATTCCAACTCGAACGGATAGGCCACTCGGGTGGCGATCACGTAGCCCACCATCACCAAATACGCAAGCGGTCCGAGCAACAGCCCGAAGCGGGCGATGGTCGGCGGTGTGGATGTACCTATCATTCCCGCCGATGGTAGCGAAATCCGGCCGGACCCGCGAGCGCGCCGGTTCGCCACACGACCCGGCGGATGGTGCGACCAAGAATTGTGACCGACCGCACGCAAATCGTAGACAATGGGGCATGGCCCTCTTCGCCGCCCTGCCCGCCGCAGCCCTCGTCGCGGGTCTTTCGGGGCACGCACCTGCCGCGGAGGCGCCCGCACCAACCCTCTACCTCCAGCCGCTCGGTGGTTGTGCCAAGCCGAACACGGGCACGGCCGAAGTCGTGGCCGCGCTGCGGGCCTTCTATCCCATCGAGGTGCGCGTGCTCGATTGCCAGGAGTTGCCCGAGTCTGCCTACTATCCGCCGCGCCGACGCTATCGCGCCGAGAAGCTACTGGCCTACTTGAGCCAGCGCATGCCCAAGGACGGTTGGCGCATCTTAGGTCTTACCGACGTGGACATCTCCACCAGCAAGGACGACGTGCTCGATTGGGGCGTGATGGGGCTGGGCGAGCTTCCCGGCACCGCCACCGTGATCTCGGCCTTCCGATGCCGAAAGAAGGCCGGCGGCGCCGCCCACGCCAAGCAGCGCCTGGCGAAAGTGGCAGTTCACGAAATCGGACACACCCTGGGCCTTCCCCACTGTCCGACCGTCGGATGCCTGATGGAGGATGCCAGGGGCAAGGTGGTCACCACCGACCGCGAGCGCGACTTCTGTCCCCGCTGCCGATCGCTCGCCAAGCGCAATGGATTCACCATCACGGAGAACCCGCCAGCCGCGTGGCTAGGGGAGCGCTGACCACGCTTTGAATTCCCCGCCGATCCACCGAGAGAATACTCATCACCATTTCTTACTGGGAGACACATGATGCGAAGGACCATCCTTGTTCCGCTGGCGATGCTGTTCGGTCTGACCACTGGATTCGCTTGCTCGTCCTCTGATACTCCGTCAGGGACCAAGCTGGACGGCGCCCGCGCCGACGGACAGGCAGCGCTAGACAGCGCGCCGAGCGGCAAGGATTCCGCCGCCGTTCCTCTACCCCTTGACGGACAGCTCGCTAGCCCGGACGGAGCGTCTGCTGCGGGAGGTACGGGATTCGACGGCTCCAGCGGGGCTGGAGGTGTGACCGGTGGGATCGACGTCGTGCCCGGTCTCGATGGCGCGGCCAGTTCGATCGATACGAGCGCAGTCGGGGGCGCAACCGGCAGTGGCGGCACGGGAGCCGAGACAGACGCGGCCGGCACTGAGTCAACCTCCGACGCGGAGGCTCGATCCTCTACCGGAGGCACGGCGGGAACCACTGACGCGCGCACGGGCGACACGGGAGGGCCCGTGGGCATTGGCGACGGGGCTGCGCCGACTGGGGGCGCGGCGGGCAGCCTCGCCGATGGCGGCAGCAGCGCCGGCACGGGAGCGACTGGTGGAGACAGCGGCGCATCCGGCGCAGCAGGAATTGGAACGGGAGGCACGGGCGGTTCGGCCGCGACGACGGGCGCGGGAGGCGCGGTCACACTCGACGCTGGCCCATCAGAAGACGCTGGCTCCCCCGATGCAGCCCAAGCAGACGGCAGCACTGCCGTGACCGGTGAGAATTCGCAGGTTGTGGTTCCGCCCGGAGCAAACGGCGCGGGAATTACCATCACCATCGAGCAGGGCACCGCCATTCCGACCCAGGGAGAATGGACGTACTCTCCGGCGGGTGCTCCGGTTCGCTTCGGTCCCACCGGAGCCACCTTTTCCAAACCGGTGGAGATCACCCTGACCTACGAGTCGTCACTGGTCGGCGCGCGCGAGGATCTGTTTGTGGTCGCTCACCGCGACGACCTTACCCACGCAGTAACGTTCATCCATCCCGATAGCATCGTCGGCTCGCAGGTGTCCGTGTCCGCAACCTCGTTCTCGACCTTCCAGCCGGTGATGTACCGGGAGCTGATGACCGGGGTCGTGCGGGATCGCACCACCAGTCAGCCGGTCTCGGGCGCACAAGTCTTCTTCTACGGCACGGGCTATGGCAATGCAGTCACCGACGCGAGCGGAGCTTACTCATTCACGATCGAAAAGTTGTCTTCTTTCGGAGGCGCGCTCTCGGGCACCCTCTACGTCGGCACCGACGGGCACTTCGAAGCGCCCGCGATCGCCGTGACCGATCTCGGAAGCCAGGCGTCGCTGCCGGTCGTCAACGACGTGACCCTGTTGCCGAACCCGCCGCTCGTCACCGGTGTGGTGACCAGCACGCAGGATGGAACCCCCATTGCCGGCGCCAACATCTCGTTCAGCCGCACGCCCATGAGCACCTTCCGCGGCGGGGCGACCACCGTGGCGGTCACCACCGGCGGCGACGGGCGCTATGCCATCGATGCTTCCTACTTCGCCGAGAATCCATCGGGCGACTACGGCGTCAACCTGATGGTCAATGCCCCCGGCTACCTGGGCGTCACGAAAAGTCTGACTTTCCACGACGGACCGGTGACGCAAGACTTCGCGCTCAATTCCAGCACCGGCAGCCTGATGACCGGCGTGGTGCGCGATCGCAACACGAATGCTCCCATCGCCGGGGCCGGCGTGTTCTTCTACGGCACGGGCTACGGCAACGCGGTCACCGACGCGAACGGAGCGTACGCACTCACCGTCGCGCAGCTTTCCTCTTTCGGCGGAGCGCTCTCCGGCACACTGTACGTCGGCGCGAACGGATACTTCGAGGCGCCGCCTATTGCGGTGACCGACCTTGGAAGCCAGCCATCGCTGCCGGTAGTCAATCACGTGACCCTGCTGCCAAGCCCGCCCCTCGTGACAGGCGTGTTGACCAGCAAGCAAGGCGGGACGCCCATCGCTGGCGCCACCATCTCGTTCAGTCGGAATCCGATGAGCACATTCCGCGGTGGCGTAACCACCGAAAGCGTCACCAGCGGCGGCGACGGAACCTACGCCATCGACCCATCCTATTTCGCCGAGAATCCATCGGGCGACTTCACCGTCAACCTCATGGTCAATCCCTCGGGCTACCTGGGCGCCGCGAAAAGCTTGACCTTCCACGACGGGCCGGTGACGCAGGACTTCGCGCTCAACTCGAGCGTCGGCGACTTGATGACCGGCGTGGTGCGCGACCGCAATACCAATGCTCCGGTCGTCGGGGCGGGCGTCTTCTTCTACGGCACGGGCTATGGCAACGCGGTCACCGACGCAACCGGAACCTATGCATTCACCGTCGACAAGCTGTCGTCGTTCGGCGGCGCACTGTCCGGCACCCTCTACATCGGTGCGACCGGATACTTCGAAGCGCCCACCATCAGCGTGAGCGATCTTGCAGCCCAACCGTCGCTGCCGGTGGTGAACGACGCGACCCTGTTGCCGAGCGGACCCGTCGTGACCGGCGTCATTACCGACGCGAACAGCGCAGCGCCCATCGCTGGCGCCACCATTTCTTTCAGTCGCAGCCCAATGAGTACCTTCCGCGGCGGGACAACCACCGTAAGCGTCACCAGCGGCAGCGACGGTCGGTATGCCATCGATGCGTCCCTTTTCGCAGAGAATCCATCAGGCGACTTCACCGTCAACCTCATGGTCAATGCCTCCGGCTACCTGGGTGGGACGAGGAACGTCACCTTCAACACCGGTCCCGTGACTGAAGACTTCCAGCTGAGGTCCGCCACAGGATCATAGTTTGTCGAAACACTCTACTTGCGCGCTGGCGCTGCAAGCTTCGACGCGTGCGAATCAACCCAGCGGCGCGCGGAAACTGGCAATCGCACCCAGGGTCGCCTTGGTTGCGCGCAGGTAGTCGGCGGGGGCGAGCAGGATCTGGGTGCCGCGCACGCCGGCCGACACGGCGACCACGTCGAAGACTTCGATCATCTCGTCGACGAAGACCGGGTAGTCTTTCTTGCCGCCGAGCGCGGTGACGCCGCCGCGGATGTATCCGGTGAGCGGCTGCACTTCCTTGAGCGCCACGGTTTCCACGCTGCGGTTTGCCGACAGCTTCGCCGCGGCCTTCAAGTCCAGCGTTGCGCTGCCGGGCAGGACCGCGAGCAGCACGCCGGTTCGGTCGCCGCGTGCGACCAAGGTCTTCCACACCTGGTCGAGCGGCAGCCCCACCTTGCCGGCCACCTTCTCGGCGGACAGGTCCGACTCGTCCACCGGGTACTCGCGCAGCTCAAAGCGAATCCCCATGCGTTCAAGGATGCGGGCCGCGTTGGTCATCATGGTTCGAGCCCAGCGATTATAGCGGCTTCCCATGCCACGCAACCCTCGACGAGGCGGTGTCGGCATGCTCAAATGTCCTCCGCCTCGCATGCCTCGCAAAGCCAGCACCGACATCGCCCAACGCAAGACCGACCACATCCAGATCGCCCGTTCCGGGGCCGGGGCGTTCGCGCGCTCGACCCTGCTTGAGCACGTTCACCTGGTTCACTCGGCCTTGCCCGGCTTGGCCGTCGACGAGATCGAGCTTGGCACCACCTTCCTCGGCAAGAAGCTCGCGGCCCCGATCCTCATCACCGGCATGACCGGCGGGACCAAGCAAGGTCGCACCATCAACCGGGCGCTTGCCGCCGCCGCGCAGAAGCTGGGCGTCGCATTCGGCCTCGGCAGCCAGCGGCCCATGCTGGTCAAGCCTGAGCTCGCCGCCACCTACGAGGTGCGCGACGTGGCACCCGACGTGCTAATCCTGGGCAACCTGGGCGCCGTCCAACTGGCCGAGATGCGAACCCAAGAGGTCGCCGCAGCGCTTAAGCGCGTGGGCGCCGATGCCCTGGCGATTCACCTCAACGTCGGCCAAGAGCTGGCCCAGCCCGGCGGCGACACCGATTTCCGCAAGGCGCCTGCCACCATCGAGCGCCTGGTGCGCGAGCTGGCCTGCCCGGTGGTGGTCAAGGAAACCGGCTGCGGGATCGGGCCGGCGACGGCTCGCAAGCTCGACCGGGCCGGGGTCGCGGCCATCGACGTCTCGGGAGCGGGCGGGACTTCGTGGATTGCCATTGAGGCCCACCGCGCGCAGGGAGAACAGGCAGAGCTGGGAATGCTCTTTCGCGAGTGGGGCATTCCCACCGCGGCCTGCCTGGGCTGGCTCGAAGCCATGAAGCTGCGCGCGCAGGTCATCGCGTCGGGGGGAATCCGCACCGGCTTCGACGCTGCTCGCGCGCTGGCGCTGGGGGCGACCGTGGCGGGCATGGCGCAGCCGGTGCTGGCGGCGGCAATGGCCGGCGGTGCGCGCGGCGCAACCCAGTTCTTGGTAGGTGTCATCGACAGCCTTCGCGCCGCGTGCGTGCTAGCCGGGGTGCGAAGGGTTTCCGACCTCGCGCAGGCCCCGCGCGTGATCACGGGCGAGCTCGGTGAATGGCTGGCGCAGAATCCGCGATGACGGCCGACACCACGACCGGGATCGGCTGGGGCAAGGTCATTCTGCTCGGCGAGCACGCGGTGGTGCACGGCGAGCCGGCGATCGCAGCCGGCATCCGCGCCGGCGTACGCGCGCACGCGAGCGCCGGGCACGGCGCGATTTCGGCGCCGGCATGGGGCCTGGAAGTCGAGATCGGCGACGATTCCCTGCCGGGCCAAGCGGTGGCGCGTCTTCTCGACCGACTACAAGCGCCGCGGTCGCTCGATTTCTGGCTTGAATGCGAGGTGCCTGCACGCGCAGGTCTTGGCAGCTCGGCCGCCATGGCGGTCGCCATTGCGCGTTCGGTGGCCGCACGAACCGGCGCCGACGAAGCCGCCGTGACGGCCGCTGTGACCGAGGCTGAATCGGTGTTTCATCGCAAGCCTTCGGGTATCGACGCTGCCGCCGCCAGCCGCGGCGGGCTCGGCCGGTACGACAAGCAGAAGGGCTGGCAGGCATTGTCTTGCCCGACTCGCATCGATCTGTGCGTCGGTCTTTCCGGCAAGTCCCACGATACCGGCGCGCTGGTGGCCGGCGTGGGCGAGCTGTGCGAATCGACGCCGGTCGCCAGGCGTCTGGTGGCAACCCTGGGCGAGCTTTCCCGCGCCGGCGAGGGTGCCCTGTCGGCCGGCGAGATTTCCGTACTGGCCCGGATCTTCAACATGGCCCACGGCGTGCTGGCGGGCCTCGGCGTTTCCTGTCCCGAGCTCGACGACCTGGTCTACACCGCGCGCACCGCGGGCGCAGAAGGCGCCAAGCTGACCGGCGGCGGCGGCGGCGGCGCCGTGATCGCTCTTGCGGGCGAGCACGCAGACGAGGTCTTGCGCGCCTGGCGCGGCAAGGGTTACTACGGATTTCTCACCAGCATCGGCCATGACTAAACCACTTCTGCCCCAATCCGTCACCGCGCGCGCCGGAACCAACATTGCCCTCGTGAAATACTGGGGCAAGCGCGACGCCGCCTTAAACCTGCCCGCGGCCGGTAGCCTGTCATTGACCCTGGCCGAGCTGGGCAGCGAGACCACGGTTCGCTTCGCCGACGATGGCGCCGCTCCCGATGGCCGCGACCGCGTGCTACTGGCCGGCAAGCCGGCCGACCAGCGCTTCACCGACCGCGTGCGAAAGTTCCTTGACCTCGTGCGATCCCGCGCGGGAATTGCCCTGCCCGCCGAGGTCGCCACCAGCAACACCGTGCCGACTGCGGCGGGGCTTGCGTCGTCGGCGGCGGGATTTGCGGCCCTGGCCCTGGCGGCGTCTCGCGCCGCCGGCTTGAAGCTGTCCCCGGCCGAGCTCTCCGAGCTGTCTCGCCGAGGGTCCGGTTCCGCCGCGCGATCCATCTTTGGCGGGTTCGTCGAGATGTCGGCGGGAAGTCGGGACGACGGCAGCGACGCCGTGGCCCACCCGCTACTGGACGAGCGGGCCTGGAACGTGCGCCTGTGCGTGGCCATCACTGCGACCGGGGAAAAGGCCATCGGCTCGACCGCGGCCATGGAATTGACCGCGCGAACCTCGCCCTACTTCCGCGCGTGGCTCTCCTCGGTTCCCGTCGACCTCGAAGAGGCGCGCGCCGCCCTTGCCGCTCGCGACCTGGCAGGTCTCGGCAGCATCGCCGAGCGCAGTGCCCTGCGCATGCACGCGTGCGCAATGGCGGCCGACCCGCACATCATCTACTGGAATCCGGCCACCCTAGCCGCGATGGCGGCCGTGAAGAAGCTGCGTTCGGATGGAATTCCTGCGTACTTCACCATCGACGCGGGGCCGCATGTGAAGGTGCTTTGCGCGGCGTCGGATGCCGCCAAAGTGGAAGCGGCACTGGCGGCCACCCCGGCAGTCATGAGAGTCTTACAGCTTGCGCCCGGTCCGGGCGCCCACGTCATCAGCGAACAGACGTTGTGAGATCTCGAATGAGCGGGGAACGGAGCACCTTGGTCGGCACGCCAGTGGTCGTCGCACCGGGAAAGATCTTCCTGGTGGGCGAATACGCCGTGCTGGAACAGGGCGCGGCCGTGCTCGCAGCGGTAACCCGATACGCCGTGGCCCAGTACTTGCCCGGCATGGACCCGTCAAGCAGGGTCGTGGCCGAGGCCACCAAGCACGCCGCTGCCGAAATCGGAGAGGCAGCGTCCGCTTTGCCGCCCGGCTCGGTGCTGGTAAACACCGACGACTTCCACCACGGCAAACAGAAGATCGGTCTCGGTTCCAGCGCGGCGACGGCGGTAGCTAGCGTGGCGGCCGTATTCGAATCGGCGGGCATCGCCGTCGACGAAAACCGGGACAAGATCTTCACAGCCGCGTTCAGGGCACATCGGGCGGCCCAGGACGGGGCCGGATCCGGCGCTGATGTGGCGGTAGCCACCTACGGGGGGATTGTGAAGGTGGAGGGTCGCGACGGGGGCGCGCCGTCGGTAGAGGCCCTGACCGTGCCGCCGAGCCTGCACCTGGTCGTATTCTGGACCGGCCAGGCGGTGACCACGACCAGCATGCTGGAAGGCATGCGCAAGTTCGCGCGCAAGGATGCGGCCGCCTACCAACAGATCATCGAGACCCTGCAGGAAAGCGCGGCCCGTTTCGTCGACGAGATCCGCGGCGGCAGCGCCACCGGCGCGGTGGCAGCGGCAGGGCGTTATGGGCGCCGTCTGGGGGTGCTTGGGGCAGCAGCCCAGGTACCCATCTTCACCGACGCCTTTACGCACGCGTCCGAGCTGGCCAAAGAGCTGGGCGGCATCGCCAAGCCCTCGGGCGCCGGGGGCGGAGACATCGGTATTGCCATGTTCGCAACCCCAGAGGCGGCCAGGTTGTTCGCGCGTGCCCTGCCCAAGCCCTTGCTGCCACTCGATGTCGACTTGGATCGCTTGGGTGTCCGCCGGCGCGTGCCGGGGGAGGACGCCCCCGAAAGCACCGGAGTATTTCATGCCTGATTCTGGTCCGAATTCCCGCATTCCCGGTTTCTATCGACTTCCCATTGCCGAGCGACAGGCCGAGCTTCTTCGTCGAGCCGGCCTCTCGCCCGACCAGATCGGCGTGCTGCAGTCGGGCGGGCTGGATCCCGGCGGCGCGGACCAGACGGTTGAAAATGTGGTCGGCATCTATGCGTTGCCGCTCGGGCTGGGGCTGAACTTTCTTATCAACGGCGTCGACCGGCTGATCCCCATGGCGGTGGAAGAGCCGTCGGTTATCGCTGCGGCGTCGAATGCCGCTCGCCTGGTGCGCGAAGGCGGAGGCTTTTCGGCCCAGGCCGACGAATCGATCATGACCGCGCAGGTTGAGTTGCGCGAAGTCGCCGACCAGGCCAAGTCCAGCGCGGCCATCGCGGCGGCGCGCGTGGAGCTGTTGGCGAAGGCGGACAGCGCCCTGCCCCAGCTCCTGCGCGACCATGGCGGCGGTTGCCGTGAGATCGAGGTTCGCAGGTTGCCCAACCAGCGCTTGGTGGTGCACCTTCACATCGACTGCCGGGACGCGATGGGCGCCAACATGGTGAACACCGTGGCCGAGGCCTTGGCCGACCAACTGGCGACGCTCGCCTCGGGCAAGGTCGGGTTGCGCATCCTGACCAACCTCGCCGACCGTCGCCTGGTTCGTGCCACGGGTCGCGTCCCGCACAAGGCGTTGGCGGGCAACGGACCAGTCGCGGCCGGCGCAGAGCTGGCGCAGGCCATCGAGGCGGCGTCCCGTTTTGCCGAGGACGACATCTACCGCGCCGCCACCCACAACAAGGGCATCATGAATGGCATCGACCCGGTGGTGATCGCCACCGGCAACGATTGGCGCGGCATCGAGGCCGGCGCGCACGCGTTCGCGGCTCGCGACGGTCGCTACAAGCCGCTGACCATCTGGCGCGTGGAAGGGGACCACCTGGTCGGCCGTCTAGAAATGCCCATGGCGCTCGGCACCGTCGGTGGCACCCTGCAAGTCCATCCGGGCGCGCGGCTGGCGCTGCGCATTTTGGGCGCGAGGACCGCGCGCGAGCTGGCCGAGATCATCGGCAGCGTGGGGCTGGCGCAAAACCTGGCCGCGCTGAAGGCGCTGGCCGGCGAAGGAATCCAGCGCGGGCACATGACGCTGCACCGGCGCGCGACTGAACAACGGAGCTAGACGCCGCGGCGAAAGTCTCCTCGTGTCCAGCCATCCTCCAGATAACGTTTACCTAGAAGAACGATTCAATGCCGGGAGCCATCTTCTTGGCGCGTTCCTGGCTCTCGTGGGTACCATGGCCCTGCTGTGGCCTGCAGCTCGCGTGGGCGACGCCTGGCGGATTGTGAGCTTCAGCGTGTACGGAATCTCGCTCATCGGCCAATACGTCACGTCGTTCCTCTACCACTCGGCCCGGGGCCCGTCGAAGGCAAGGCTTCGCCATCTCGACCACTGCGCGATTTATCTGCTCATCGCGGGAACCTACTCGCCCTTCACCCTGGTCACTCTGCGAGGCAACTGGGGTTGGCCTCTCTTCGCCGCCATCTGGGCGCTGGCCATCCTGGGCATCGTCCGCGAGAACCGGCACGCTGAGCGAAAACGCGTCTGGTCCTTGCTGCTCTACTCGGTCATGGGCTGGCTGGCGGTGCTGGCCATCGTTCCCATGGTATCGGCCCTGACCTATCGAGGCTTCGCTTGGATTGTGGCCGGCGGGTTGTTCTACAGCGGCGGCATCTACTTCTACGTCGCCAGCAAGCGGGGCCTGCGCTACGGCCACGGCATCTGGCACGTCTGCGTCCTGCTGGGAAGCGCCTGCCACTACCTGGCGGTGCTGCTGTTCGTGGCGTAGCGAGCCCCGGCCCGTCGCGCGCGTCACCTTCCTGACGGCGATGCGCCACATCCCACACCGAGCTCGACGAAAAGGTGGACCGATCCCGCACGGTGGCTGCGACTGCTTGGCATCCTGCAATCTTGCGCTTAGCCATGCCAACCCGTCGCTCCCACGCTCCGCTTTCACTGGTAGTCGGTCAAGACCCCCGCAACGCCAGCGACGGCGATCTGGCGCGTGCCCTGGCTGCCGGCGACGTCGGGGCCATCGCGGAGACCTGGCACCGTTTCGCGCCCATGGTGCTCGTGATGGCCGAGCGCTCCTTGGGTTCCAAATCCGAGGCGGAGGATGTAGGCCAAGAGGTCTTTCACCGCGTGTTCCGCAAGGCGAAGACACTGCGCGATCCCGACAGTCTGCGCAGCTTCATCTATTCGTTTGCCATCCGCGCGCTCAAGAGCGAGCTGCGTCGTAGAAAACTGCGCTCGTGGCTCTCCTTCGACCAGCCCGAGGCACTGGCGGACTTGGGATGGCGAACGCCGGACATGGAATCGCGCGATCTTCTGCGAAAGTTCCATGTCCTGCTCGACCGGCTCAGGCCCCGTGATCGGCTCGTGTTCGTCCTCCGGCGTATGGAATCGATGACCGTGGACGAGATCGCCATCAACATGGATATTTCGGCGTCCACGGTGAAGCGATCGCTGACACGCGCTTCAAGCCGATTGTCTCGCTGGATCGACGCCGACCCCGGGCTGGCCGGCCTTCTCGACAGGGAGCGATGGGAACGATGACGACGACCTCGGGCGAAGACACGGAACCTCGGGCGCTTGCTGCGCTGGCCGAGCTGGGACGTGACGGCGTAAAGCAGCCCACCCCGGCGGAGCTTGACCAGGGGCTAAGCAACCTGCTCGCGCGCGTAGGCGCGGACGGAGCACGTCGGCGGGGCGCCATGCGCTGGTCTCTGATCGCGGCAGCCGCAACCGTATGCGTCCTCGGCGGCATAGGACTCGTCTCGGTCTCCCGGCGCCACTCGCCCACCCGGGAGGCATCGACACTGTCCTACCAAATCGAAGGTGGCAGCGTGCTCGAAGGCGGGTACTTGCGCGAGCATGGCCACGCCGGCATCAAGTTGCTGTTCAGCGAGGGGAGCAAGGTTGTGCTGACGCCGGGCACACGCGGGCGCCTTCGCGCCGTGGGCACGGAAGGCGCCCGCCTGGCCGTCGAGCATGGCACGGCATCTTTTCAGGTAACCCCGAGCGGAGACCGGCGCTGGCTGGTCGAGGTCGGTCCTTTCCTGGTCACGGTCAAGGGTACCGTGTTCTCGGTTTCATGGGATCCGCTGAGCGAGCGATTTGAGCTTATGTTGCGACGTGGCCGCGTGGCGGTAAGCGGCCCGGTCTCGGGCGGAGACATTATTCTGCGCGCTGGCCAGCGACTGGTCGTGAGCCTCGCGAAGGCAGAGACCTTCATTACCGAGGAGAGTCCAGAGGAACCTGCCCCTGCAGCGGCCCTGACCCCGACGCCGCCCGCGGTGCGACCGTCGGTCGAAGGAACCATGCCCGCTGGACTGAAGCCGCCGGCGGCACCAGCGGCTTCGTCCGTCAGCAACGGCGCGCGCGACCGTCGATGGGCCCACGATTTGGCCAACGGCCGGTGGGACCGCATTCTCGAAGACGCGGAACGCGCGGGGGTTGAGTCGACGCTGGACAAGGCTTCCAGCGAAGACCTGTTCGCACTCGCCGATGCAGCCCGCTATCGGCGTCGCAGGGAATTGGCCCTCGCGGCACTGCTGGCCGAGCGTCGCCGCTTTCCGGATTCGCCGCGCGCCCTGGACGCAACCTTCCTCCTGGGTCGCGTGGAAGAAGCGCACGAACGAGGCGAAACCCGCGCGATCGCCTGGTACGACGAGTATCTCGCTCGCGCGCCGACGGGAGCCTACGCGGCGGAGGCTCTGGGTAGGAAGATGACCCTCACAAGGGAGCTCCGGGGAGCAGGAGAGGCACGGCCCATCGCCGAGGAATATCTTCGGCGTTTTCCCCGAGGAAGCTATGCTGGATTGGCGCATGCCTTGCGTCGCGCTCCGTAGCCGCTCACTTGCCGTCCTACTTTGGGCCCTGCTGTTTTGGGCGGCGCCTGCGTACGCTGCCACGGTCGTCATCGTGCGGCCGCCGAACCCATCACCCCAGGTCACCGAGACCCTGTCGCGCCTTCACGGGGAATTGCTGTCGGTGGGGCTCGAGGTGGAGATTGCCGACCGTCCGGCCGTCCGCGGATCGGGCAGTCGTGATTCGCGAGCCTGGCTGGAAGAGCTGGCGGCTGACCGGGCAATCGACGCAGTCATCGATATCGTGGGCGACGCTGCAGCGGTCGACGTGTGGGTCATCGATAGGTCGCCCCGACGATTCGAGGTCTCGCGCGTTACCCATGACCCGGACGCGGACAGCGCCTCGGAAAAGCTGGCCATTCGTGCCATCGAGGTCTTGCGGTCGAGCTTTCTCGAAAGCGATTGGGCAGCACGGGAGAGGCAGCGCGGCCTCGTCGTCGGGACACCGACGGCCAGCTTAGAACAGGCTGGGACGAACGGGTCGGGGGAACAGCCCGGTCGGGTTGGCATCGAGCTGGGTGCTGCCACGCTCACGAGCCTGGATGGCGTCGGGCCAGCGATCCTGCCGCTTGTGCGCGCGGGCTGGGCGGCGCGTCCCTGGCTGGTGCTGCAAGCGACGCTCGCCGGTCTGGGCAGTCGCCCCACCGTCGCCACGACGGCCGGAAACGCGCGGATTGGCCAGCAATACGGTCTGCTTGGCGCCTGCTATCGCTTCCGCTCTGAGCGTCGGCTGTGGCCCTTCTTTTCCGTCTCAGCCGGCGTACTACGTACTTCGGTCGAGGGGCAGGCAGACGTTCCCAAACAAGGGCATTCGGTGACCCAGTGGTCGTTCTTGATGGATGGTAGCCTTGGGGCTGGCTTGCACCTGGCCAGTCGCTACTACCTCGCCCTGGCAGCGCACGCGCAGGTGGCCGCTCCCTATGTCGCGATTCACTTTGTGGACTCGGTTGTGGCCACATCCGGACGTCCCGATCTCCTTCTCACCCTCGCCGTCGGTGCGCGGCTATGACCGCAAAGACGTGGGTCGGGCTGCTTGGCGGGTTGGCCATCGCTCTTGGCAACGCCGGCTGCTGGCGCGCCAACGTGTTCGCCATCACGGACCAAGCCAGTGCGGACGGCGGTGCCGACCAAAGCCCGGACACCATCACTTGTCCAACCACGGTCCGGGCAGGGGATTCCAGCCAGACGTTGCTGGTGGGCTCCGCAAGCCGCAGCTACGTGCTGCACATTCCGTCGACCTACGACGGCAAGAAGCCCGTTCCTCTGATCTTGGACTTTCACGGGATTGGCGGCTCCGGGGCAAGTGAACGCGCGAGCTCACCGTATCCCGCTGCCACCGATCCCGAAGGCGTGATCATGGCGTTTCCCGACGGCCTCAAAGGTCCGGCCGGCACTGCTTGGAACTTAGGCCCTTGCTGCGTTGCCGACGTCGACGATGTTGCCTTTGCCAGGGCCCTGGTGGCCGACGTGCAAAGCACCACCTGCATCGATCCCGACCGCGTCTATGCCGTCGGCGTCTTGACCGGCGGCGGAATGGCCTACTACCTCGCCTGCAACGCGGCCGACGTCTTCGCGGCCGTGGCGCCCGCCGCGTTCGATCTCTTAGAACAGAACGTGGATGACTGTGTGCCGTCGCGTCCCATCACAGAGATCTCATTCCGCGGCACTGCACCGAGCCGCGTCCCCTACGCCGGCGGCGCTTCCTCACTGGTGTCCGGCATGGCGATCACGTTCCTGGGCGCCCAGGCAACCTTCCAGAAGTGGGCGCAAATCGACGGATGTACGGGATCCCCGTCGCAGGAAGACGGCAACGGATGCTCTGCCTACGCGGGCTGCCAAGCGGGCGCGGAGGTAATCCTTTGCACCAAGCAGAACGGCGGCGAGGATCCGGGCGACCCTGGCATCGCCTGGCCCGTGCTCAAACGCCACAGCCTTTGACCACGGCTCATCGAGTTTCGAACCCGCCACTTTCTTGGACCGATCCGCGAAAAGCCTGCGACTGCGGGACAGGACTGGTCTCGCGGCATCTGCCTAGGCAGAGGAGCGTATCGATGAAAACACTGCATCTAGTAAACAAGATGTTGCTCGTTGGTGTTATGGGCATTGCAGGCTGCGGCAACTCCGCAGGCGGCGCCGGTAGCGGCGGAACGACGGGCCTGGCCTCCGGTGGAGCGAGCGAAGGTGAGGGCGGAAACGGTGGCAGCTCCGCGGTCATCAGCACGGGCGGAAGCGTCTCGACGGGAACAACTGGCAACGGTGGAAGCAGCAGCGGCGGGGGAAGCACGGCGCAGGCCGCGACGGGTGGGACGCTGGGCAGCGGCGGCGCTACGGCATCTGGGGGTTCGAAGGTCACGGGCGGAACGCAGGGAACAGCTGGCACGACGGTTGGCACCGGCGGCCGGGTGACAGGCGGTTCCACCGCCTCGTCGACACCGGGCAGCGGTGGCCGCGTAACCGGCGGCTCCACCGCCTCGTCGACACCGGGATCGGGTGGAAGCGCGGCGACCGGCGGGGTTGTCGCTACCGGCGGCACGACGACCGTGGCAGGAAGCGGTGGTCGCGCCAGTGGCGGCGCCAGCGGGGGGACTGGCGGCGCACCCGCCGGCGGCAGCACCGGCACCGGCACCTGCACGGCCTCGAAGGCCGCGGGCTCGAACGCTTCAGGCACCGGCCCACACAAAGTGACCGTCGAAACGAATTCCGACCCGGGCATCAGCGAGGGCACCATCTTCCGGCCCACAGACCTCGGGGGCACCGAGAAGTATCCAATTTTTGCTTGGGGAGAAGGCGGCTGCTCCGAGAACGGATTGTCGAACTCGGCGGCCATGGGCGAGCTCGCTTCGCATGGATACTTCGTCATCGCGGACGGGATACCGAACGGCTCAGCCTCGCGCTCCCAGACTTCCGACACGGCGGGGATGGGAAAGCCCCTGCTGGCGTACATCACCTGGGCCATCGCCGAGAACGACAAGCCCTGCAGCGCGTACTATCACAGCCTCGACACCACGAAGATCGCGACCAATGGGTTCTCGTGCGGCGGATTGATGGCCGAGGGCACCGCTGGCGATTCCCGCATGACCACCTGGGGCCTCAACAGCAGCGGACTGTTCAGTGCGGACCAGACCCTCTACAAGTCGGTGCACACTCCCGTGCTGATCGTTCTCGGGGGCTCTGGCGACATTGCCTATACCAACGGCGAAAGGGACTACACCAATATCAGCGCCCTCGGCATTCCGATCATGTTGTTTAGCAAGGCGCTGGGCCACGGAGGCGATCTGTTCTCCAGCCACGGTGGCGACTTCACCAAGATCGACTTGGCGTGGCTCAACTGGTGGCTCAAGGGCGACGAGACCGCGACTGGGAAGGGGGTGCTCGTCGGCTCAACCTGCACCTACTGCACCGATAGCGCCTGGGAAGTGAAGTCGGCCAACTTGCCGTAGGCTTGCACAAGACACGCGCCCGATGTTGGGGCGGCGCCCTAGCTCTTCTTCTTGAAGGCGCCGTTGCCGAGGTGGTACTCGCGCACGTATTCGATGGTGTCGAAGATGGTCGCGCTCGCTTCGCGCGGGGTGAAGCCGAGCTCTTGCCGGGCCTTGGCGCCGTCGAAGTACCAGAAGTATTTCGCCTGGTCGGCCGCGGTCGGCTCGATGGGCGCAGTACGGCCCAAGGCCTTGAACACCGCCGCTTGCGCGCGCGCCAGACGCCACGGCCAATCGCCGCGCAGCTTGACTCGTGGCGAGTACTCTTTGCTCAATCGTTCCATGCGATCAAAGTACTCGGCAAAGCTCATGTTGTGTCCGCCCAGGAGGTAACGCTCTCCGGGGCGGCCCTTTTCCATCGCCACCGGAATGATGGCGGCCACGTCGCGCGCGTCGACAAAGTTCAATCCGCCGGGCGGCACGATGCGAACGTCGCCCGAAAGGAATGACAGCACCTCCCGCGTCGAGCCGATGCGCTCGTCGCCGGGGCCGAGCAGCAAGGCGGGGTTCACTGTCACCAGCTCGACCTTGTCGCCGCAGAACCTGCGCGCAGTCGCCTCTTGATAGAACTTGCTTGAGTAGTACGGCCAGCGCGCAATCAGCGACATGGGCGCGGGCGAGTCTTCGTCCGGCCACTCGTCTTCGCGCTCGGAGATGGCGATGGTGCCGCTGGTGGACGACATCACCACACGCTTGACGCCTGCCTGGGCCGCGGCCTGGCACACGATGCGCGTGCCGTCCACGTGCACGGTAAACATCAGGTGAGCATCCTCCGGGCGGCGCGAGACGTAGCCGGCCAAATGGTACACGTGCGTGACGCCGTCCATGGCGCGTTCCACGTCCGCGCGCGAGGTAACCGTTCCGACCATCACCTCCACGCCCAGCTTTTCCAACGCCGGCGTGTTCACCAGATTCAGCACGCGCACGTCCGCGGCGTCCACGCGCTTGCACAGCTCGTTCATGAAGTGCGAGCCCAAAAATCCCGTTCCGCCGGTGACCAGAATCTTCACGACGAGGTCCGTCCTGTGGTCAAGCGCCCGCGGGTACGGAAGGGCGGTGGAACCAGCGGCCCCAGCTTTTCGCCGTTCCACGCCGCGCGCACGCTTTCCACGTCGAAGCGTGGGGTAACACCGTCGCGCAGATTCTCCACGATCCGCTGGGTCAGAGCCGAACAGATGCGCCACGCCTCCTGCTGGGACATGCCGCGGGTAAGCTGGCGCAGAAATTCGATGGTAAGGAAGGGGCCGAAGTACACGCCCAGGTCGCGCTGCTTGGGAATCGTCGACCCGACCGGCATGGCGTCGTGCGCGCCCTCGATGTAGGCGGGCAGAATGCCCACGTCGGCGTGCAAGGCCAGGTAACCGAGGCTGGGCAAAAAGTCCACCATCTCGCCGCTGCGCGATCGCGTTCCCTCGGGGAACAGCACCAGACTCTTGCCGCCCCGGAGCACGCCTTCGGCAATGCCGAGCGACTTGCGAATTGATCCGCTGCGCTCCATCGGGACCAAATTGGTCAGGTTCTTGAAGTACGCGCGTCGCCACTTGTTCTTGAAGAAGTAGTCCGCGGCCGCCAGCGACGCCAGCTCGTGGCCCGCATCGCCCAGCGAGACTTTCAAGGCGCCCATGTCCAAGTGCGACGAGTGATTCGCCGCCACGATGAAGTTGGTGTGCTGGGGGATGTAGGCCTCGCCGCGCACCTTGGTCTTGAGCGCGCGGGTATAGAACAAGCGCTGCGCCTTGGCCAATCCGCGCTTTCCCAAGCGCGCCACCGGGATAGGCAATTTGATGTCGTCGGCCTCGTTGTCCGCGGCCTTCTTGCCGTCGCGCTTTTCCAGAGATGCGACGTGCCGCCTACCCGTCACCATGTCGTAAAGCGCCGCCACGTCGGGGGCGCTGGAGAACACCACGCCCTCGGGGACCTGCACCGACGCATTTTCCAGCCCCGCGGCGAGCTCGTTGAAGGTCAGGCTGTCAAAGCCTAGCTCGTCGAGCGCGCTCGACATGTGCACCTGCGAGTAGGGTTTGCCGCAGGCATCCGCGACGATCTCCAGGAACCAACTGTGGTTGGCCTCGGCGTTGCGCGCGCCCTCCCCGACTTCTCTTTCTCCCGCCATCTGCTCGTGGCGGCGGCGAAGCTCGGCGCTGACCTCGCGGCGCTTCACCTTCCGGGTGCTGGTGCGAGGCAGCTCGTCCTGCCAAAACTCCAGCGTGCGCACGCGCTTCCAGAACGGCAGCGACGCCGACACGGTCCGGAAGTGCGCCTCGATCTTTTGCTTCACCTCGACGAGGCCGAGCGCCGGTTCGCGCTCGCGGTCGGGCACCACCGCGCAGGCGACGTGCTCGGCCGCGCCGTCGGGCAGCCCCACCACCGACAGCTCCTTGATGTAGGGCGAATCCTTGTACAGATCCTCGATCTCATCGGGATACACGTTCTTCCCGTTGGCATCGATGATGATGTCCTTGCTGCGCCCGACGATGAACAAATTGCCATCCTCGTCGAAGCGACCCAAATCGCCGGTGTGAAACCACCCGTCGCGGATCGCGTTTGCGGTGGCGTCGACGTCCTGCCAGTACCCGGCCATCACGTTCTTGCCTCGGGCGATCACCTCACCGACGCCCGAATCGTCGGGATTGGCGATCTTGATCTCGACCCCGGCCAGCGGCTGCCCCACCGAGCCCGAAATCGGCTTCTTTTTTGGCGTGCTCACCGCAAGCACCGGCGCAGTCTCGGTCAGGCCATAGCCCTCGAAGAAATCGAACCCCATGCCGTAGAAGGTCTTCAGCACGTCGGGCGGCAGAGCCGATCCGCCGCTGATCATGTAGCGGATGCGTCCGCCCAGCCTTTCGTGCACCGGCAAGAACATGAGCATGCCAAAGTCGAGGCCGGTGCGCGCACGCAGCTCGAAGTTGGCGTCGGCCAACGCCGTGACGGCCGATTCGAGCAACTCGGACTTGTCGGAAAAACGCTGCAGTACGCGCCGGCGCAGGGTCTCCCACAGCGCCGGCACGCCGACGATCGCGGTGATCTTGCCGTGCTTGAGGGTGTGGTTGATGGTGTCGCCGGTCAAATCCGGGATGTACGTGATGCGCGTGCCGTGCGCGAGCGCCACCAGCAGGCCCGCGCTGAATTCGAAGGTGTGGTGCAGCGGCAGCACCGAGAGGAAGCTGTCGGACGTGCCAAGCTCGAAGATGCGCGACAGCTCAGCCACCATGAAGGTGAAATTCCGGTGCGTGAGCATGACGCCCTTCGGGTTGCCCGTGGTCCCGGAGGTGAAGATCAGAGAGGCCACCGAGTCGGCCGCGTGCTTGGTCACGAGCAACTTCTTGCGCTCGATTTCCACCGCCTCGTCGCAAAGCTCGAACACCTTGCCGAAGGTCCAAATCTGCGTGGCAAGTCCGGCATCGGCCAGCTCTCTTGCGAGCGTCGGCCGCTTGTCGAGCAAGTCCTCGCCGACCATGATGCCCACCGCGCCCGACGCGCGGGCGATGTTCACCACCTCGGCCGCGGTCGAGTCGTGCGCCACCGGAACCGCGGTCGCGCCCACCTTCACGACCCCGAAGTAGCACATGGGCCACTCGGGTGAATTCTTCGCGAACAGGATCACGCGATCAGCCGGCTTGATGTCCTTGCCGACCAGAAACGTTCCGGCCCGCTCGGCCAGCTCGCGCAGATCGCGGTAGGTGTACGACTCCTGCCGCCCGCCGCGTTCCATGCGCAAAGCCGGGCGCGTGGCGTGCAGCTTCGTGGTGGTATCGAACAGCTCGATTAGGTCGCGGTACGCGTACACGGACTTCGGCTTGGGCGCGTAGGTCTCATCCAGCTCGGGCAGCACCCACTTTTGCAACCCCGGGAAGTGGATGTTCATCAGGTAGTCGTACCAGTCGATAGTTTCCGGCGACCACGGCACAAGGTCGCGTTCTTCCGGAACCACGCGGTCGCGGAGCGCGCGGATGTTGTCGGCGCGCAGGACGTATTCGTTGTCGATAATGAAGGGCCGAAACAAATCGATATCGCGGCCCGCGTCCTTGGTGATGCGCTTGACGTCGTCGACCCTCTTCTTGACCTGGTCGACCCAGTTGGCGAAACGCCCGCCGCCCCAGCGCGGGCGTACCTTGTCGAGAGCATCGGACACCTTCTCGGTCACGCGGCTGATAAGCGGCAGCGAAGTCTTGTCGTATTCCTCGTAGCTGACCGGCCGAAACTCCATGCGCGCGGCCAGCTGGTTGAGGAGCTTGTTGCCGGTTTCCTTGTCTTGGAAGCGCTTGCGCTTGTAAAGGCCGACCAGGGTGGTCACGCGGCCGATGCGCGACGGATTGAGATCGCCGCCCGCGAGCTGGTGCACGAGCGCCGGTTCCTCGACGCACGCCTGCGCCGCCACCATCAGCATGGCGCCTGCGATGTGGTCGACCGGCACCATGTCGAGAATCAGCGATTCCGAGACCGGCAGCTTGTTCTGTCCCTTCAGCGCCAAGTAGATCAGCGGCGCCGAGGTGGTGAAGCCCTCGTTCCAGCCGCGGAACGGATAGGCGAGCGAGCTTTCCACGATGGCGGGGCGAACGATGGAGCGCACGATGCCGGTCTCACGCGCCACCAGTTGGTCGCCGATGCTCTTGGTGTAGGTGTAGATGTTGGGCCAGCCCCATTCGCTGGCACGCTGGATTCCGCGCTTGGTCAGTTCGGAGCGGATCCAATCCTTGCGCTCGCGCGCAAGCCCCATCTTGAGCGCAGCCTCGTCGTCGGGATCGCGGTTCGCGTCGCGCAGGAAATCGCGCGCCTTCTGCCGCAGCCTCGCCACCACCGTGGCGTCCTCGGCTTGCGCGCGGACTTCGGCGGCGATGCGGGCGCAGTCGGCGATCTCCTGCTCGACATTGAAGTGCGTCGCCGGCAATTCGAGCCGCCGGGGGAAGTAGCCGTCGAGGCGCTCGTTCTCCCAGATCTCGCCGCTGCGGTTGCCGGCCACGAAGCAGGTGCTGGTGTGAATCAGCGCTGGGCGCTTCATGCGCTTGGCGAACGCGATCACGTTCTTGGTGCCCGTGACGTTCGTGCGCAGGGCGGATTCCAGCGGCGGGTTGAAGGTGACCTTCCCCGACGAATTGATGATCACGTCGATGTCGCCCGCCACGCGCGCGGCGTCTTCCTCGGAAAGGCCTAGGTTCGGTTCGGTGATGTCGCCATCGACGACGCGAACCTTGTCCTGCAGAAAGGCGCGCAGATTCTCGCCATGCTGCTCACGCAGCGGATCCAAGGGATGCGAGGGCACCACGTGGTCCCAGAACCTGGCATCGCTGGATGTGCCGCTGCCGCGCCGGACCATCACGTAGACGCGCCCGACATCGGGAAAATGCCGCAGCAACATGCTGAGCAGCACCTTGCCGAGGAACCCGGTCGAGCCCAAGACGAAAACGTGGCGGCCGCGGTAGATTTCGCGGACCGAAAGAAGACGTTCTGCCGAGCGCTCGTTCATGGCAGGGTTGCCGCTACTCCACATCCGTCATCACGATGGGCGGCCACTTCATCAGCGTGATCGACGGCGAAGGCCCGACGAAGCTGCGCGCCACGGAAATCGCTTCGGTGAGTGAATCGGCGCGGTCCCAGCCCATGCGCGCGGGCACGTGCGCGTTCTTCGCGCCGGCCACGATGACCTTGCCCGCGTACTGGCGCCCCGGCTCGCCCCAATACCACATGAAGAACGGGTGCGCGCCGTGGTAGGCGTTCCCGCGCCGGTACATCTCGATGTAGCTCGGGTTCTTCGCAAATTCCTCTTCGTACTTGTGCTGCAGCTTATGAGAATCGCGCGTCTCGGGCAGCAAGCGGTTGAAGAACTCGATGTAGCTCGGGTGAAACTTGTGATCGAATTCGTCGTGGCAAGGATGGCACAGGATCAGCGCCCCTCCCTTCTTCAACACGGGTTTACCGCGGTAGAACTGGTGGAAGTAGCCAAGCCCCATCACCTGCACCAGGATGGGATTCAGAATCGAATTGATATTGTAGGGCGAGACGAAGGGGATGGGGAAGATGACGATGTCACTTTGGCCCTTGATGCTGACCATGTATTGGTCGTTGAGCTTGGCGATAATGCGGTCGTGCACCGGCTGGGTCCTGCCCGCGTAGCAGGCAATGAGCTCGTACTCAGCAGGAATCGCCGAGAACACCTTGCGCTTGGCGGCAGTTGGCAGTTTGGAGAGCGCGAAGCGCATGCCCTCGAACTTGATGCGGTCGAGCTCGGAGAACTCGTCCTCGTTCTTGCCCAAGAACGCCGTCGCGTTGCCGAACATGCGGTTGTTGAGCGCGGTCTCGATATGGAACACCTTCATATGCTGGTCGACGATGGCGCCCTGGCGTTCGATCTTGCGGGACAGCTCCGAACGCGGCGGATCCATCATGCTGTCGCAGCCGAGGAGCGTATTCGGCTCGTGGTGCACCCGCACGCTTTCGTAGTCGCAAAGCCCAACCGCTACCGACTTGTGCCCGCCGTCCATGGGGACCAAAGTGATGTTGACGTAGATGACCAGGTCGCTTTCCACGCAACGGCGGTTGATGTTGATGGGCTCGCCGTGCGAGGTCTTGCCCAGGTGCACGAGGTTGTCGGGGTCCTCGGCGTCGTGGTTGTAGTAGCGGTCCGGGTAGAAGGCGTCGAAGATCTTCTTGCCCACCATCCGCTTCATCTCAGCCTCGGTCATGTAGCGGTGCAGGCAGTTGGCGATGACCAGATGAATGTCATCAACGCCATTCGCGTCGAGCAGCTCGAGCAGGATTTCCAGGATGGTCTGCCGGATGTCGGGCGTGCGCATGGGCGGCAGCGGCAGGCTGATGTCGTCAAGCGCGATGGTGACCCGCATCCCGGGCGCGAGCTGCGCGTAGAGCGGGTCGGCATCGATGGGATGGTTGATGGCGTAGCGAATTGCCGCGCCGGGATTGTTGAGCCCCTCGATGGGCGGCTTGGCGTAGACCACGCGGGTCCCGATGGGCAGATCCTCCGCCGAAATGTCCTCGCCTGAGAAGATTAGGCGGGGCGCCGAATCGTTGTCGATGTAGACGACCTCGTCGCCTTCCTTGTGCCGGAGCGTCGGGCCGCGCAGAGCCTTGATTTCACGCTTACTCATCGTTGTGCTTGCTGTCGGTGTTCGCTATCGCAGATCCAGAATCGGCCAGTCGTGTTGCAGGGCCGTGTTTTTGAGGCGGAAGTCGGGATTCACCGCGGTCGGATGCCCGACGATGGAGAGCATGGGCAGATCGCTCATGCTGTCAGAGTAGCTATAACATTCGGAGAGCTGGAGCCTCTCCTTTTCCGCGTAGGTACGGATCCAGCTCGCCTTGGTCGCCGCTGCCATCACGGGCGGCAAGAGGCGCCCGGTGGCCTTGCCATCGACGAACTCCAGGTGATTGGTCACCATGTCGTCGAGCCCGAGGTGCCGCACCAGCGGCGCCGCCGTGAAATCGATGGCGCCCGTCACCAGCACCTGGCGCAGGCCAAGCTGGCGCGACCGCTCGATGAGCTGATACGCGCCGGGATAGATGGCCGGCTTGATGACGTTTTCGAAGAGCTCTTCCGAGAGGTAGCGCAGCCGGTCTTCGGATTCGCCCTTGTAGCGGCGGAAGAAGATGTCGTTGAACACGCGCCGGTCGAAAAAGTCGGCCGCCAGGAACGCCGGCACGCTGACCATGGTCGACAGGGTGCGCGAAACACTGCGCAGAAGCCCCTGCTGGTTACGCGCGTTGTAGGCAAACGCGTGGACGAGATTCGTGCGGCACAGGGTACCGTCCAAATCGTAGAACGCTGCGGCAGCCATGGTTTGAATGGCAGCGTATATCACACGTCGCGGGGCTATTCACATCTGTGTGAGGCGCCCCCTCTGCGCCCGCCCGCACGCCTCCGCGCCCTCTCCTATTTCACAAATATATCGGGCTTCGGCGGATCCGCCATCCCGTTGCCGATGTGGAAGCCGGTGTGGGGCGGCTGGTTGTAGGACGACTGCTCGAAGCTGACCTGCATGCGGTAGGTCGGGTCGTGCATTAACGTGTAGATTCGGCGCGTGGTGACGGCCGTGGTGGTGTAGACGCGCAACGCGGAGCTGTCCGATTCGCGGATCACCAGTTCTTCGCGCCAGTCGCCGAACAGGTCGGCGGTGAGCGTCGGCGTGTTCTTGGTGCCGTTGTTGCCTGAGCAGCCGCTGGCGCTGAGCAATGTCCCGCCGCCGTACTTGGCGATAGTGCCACCATCGAGAAGCTCACGCGATTCGTCGGCGTCCCAGTAGATGAGGAAGTTGGTCGACGCTGGCTTGCTGCTCGATATGGACTTGCCGTCGGCACAGGAGGCCAACCCGCTGGCGGTCGAGCTCCATGCCTCGGCACCCGGGTTTGACGGCTCGATATCGTCGGCGACACCGCGGCCGTTGTCGTCGCCGCCCGTGACGTTCACGTAAAACGAGCACGTGTTACCGTCGTGGACATCCCAGCCGCCAGTACCCTCGTGCACGGAGAACACCGAGATACCCTTGCCGACCACCAACTCCCCCACGTGCAAGGCATCGCCGTGGCCGTCGCCCGTGGTGCAGCGGAGAGACCCGTCACTGCCGATGGTGGCCGCCCCCGTGATGATCTCCTGCGCGCCGTCGCCGTCTGTGTCTGCGGCCATTGCCGAGTGATCGCCCTGTCCCGCGGCCTTGGAATTCCCCGACGAATTGCTGTCGAAGGTCCAGAGCTTGGTCAACTTCGAGTCGCGCCAGGTGAGCGCTGTCATGGTCAGCCTGGTGTAGTAACCACGCTGGGTGATGATGCTCGGCCGGCCGCTGGCGGTCTTGCCCGAATCGCTGACGAACGCCGCGCCGCCGTTGAACCGATCGACCCGGTTGCCGTAGCTATCACCCCACGACGAAACCGTGCCGCGCGGAACCGGGTAGTCGACGGTGGCCAGCTCCTCGCCGGTCTGCCCGCTGAATACGGTGAGGTATTCGGGGCCAGAGAGGATGTAGCCATCGGAGTTTCGGTACACCTGGCTATCGTCATCGTTGGCGGCCGGGCCGGTGTGCAGGTAGTTGCCTTTGCCGTCTTTGGTTCCGGGCGCGGTCTTCACCGCTATTTCCGCCTTGCCGTCGCCGTCGAAGTCGTAGACCACGTGCTGGGTGTAGTGCGCGCCCGAGCGGACGTTCGGGCCCAAGTTGATGCGCCACAAGCGGGTGCCATCCAGCTTGATACCGTCAAGGTAGGTGTTGTCGGTGACACCCGAATTGGAGTTGTCCTGCGCGTTGGACGGCTGCCATTTCAGGACGATTTCGTACTGGCCGTCACCGTCCAGATCGCCAGGGCTGCCATCGTTGGCTTCATAGCCACTGCCGGGCGGCGAAAGTGGAATGCGCAGGTAATTCTGGCTCCACACGGAGGCCTCTGCCGACTGCGCGCCTTCGCTGCCGCCGATGACCGCGCTGACCGCGTAGGTCGACGACGTGGTCCCGCTTGCGTCGAGGTAGTTCGTGCTGTCCGTGACGTTCGCAACCTTGGTGCTGCCCCGATAGACGTTGTAAGAGACGTTGCTGGGGTTGGACTTGTCGTACTCGTACCCGAACATGCGCCACCCGACGTAGACCCCGCTGCTCACCTTGACCGCAACCACGCCGCGGTCGAGATCCTCCATCTGATAATGCCCAGTGACGGGCGTCGTGCCTCCTGCCCCGACCTTTCCTCCGGCGCTCGTGTTTCCGCCCGCACCTGTCGTTCCTCCCGCGCCCGTGCCACCGCCGGCCGGGGGCGTTCCGCCGGCGCCCGGCGCGCCGCCGGAGCCGGTCGCCCCGCCCGTCCTGCTTCCGCCTGCACCCTGGGTTCCGCCCAGGGTTGTGGTTCCACCCGCGCCCGCCGATCCGGCGGTGCCCAATGAGCCACCACTGCCGGCGGATGCGGAATCGCGACCAGCGTCAGACGCGCTGCCGCCGGTCCCGCCCGATCCCGGGGCGCCACCGGAGGACTTGGTTCCGCCGGTTCCGCCGCTGCCACCTCCCGTGCCAGGTGCCCCACCGGTCTCTTCCCCGCTGTTCGACCCGGTGGCCGTTCCGCCCGTGCTGCTGGTTCCGCCGGCCCCTGTGGCTCCCCCGCTGCCGCTTCCGCCCGAGTTGCTGCCCGCCGTGGAACTCGACCTGCTCGACTTGCCGCCGCTCCCGTTCGGTTGGCTTTGGGTCACGCCGGTTGTGTTGCATCCCGCGGCCGTAAGGGAAAGTCCCCAGGCCAGAGCTGAGAACACGTTCAGCGCCAGGGTTCTGCGATCCTTGCGCGAGGGCATTTCGGCCTCCTTGGTCATCGGTATTTCAGTACACCAATATCTGAATGACATTTTCTCAGGCAGTGGTGTGCGATCGGGGCTCGGCTCACCAGAGTCGGCGATCACGCGCCGAGCTACGCAATTCGAAAAACATTCGCAGCCCCCATTCCCGCTTTTTTTCAATCGGGTATAAATGTGGAGCGATGGCCCACCTCAAACACCCCAAAGTCCTGCTCGCGTCCTTCCTTCTATATGCCGCGATGACTGGCTGCGTGCCGGCCCATCCGGCGCCACGCCCCGTGGCAATCAGACCAGCGCCGCCGCCGCTACCACCACCACCACCGCCGCCTCCGCCCAAGACGGTCAAGGTCGTCGTGCTTCCGCTGGACAAGGCGGCCTTGCCGGAGAAGGCAGAGGAAATCAACGCCAAGCTGGCCGCGGTGAGATTGCAGGGGGCAGACGCTCCCGTTATGGCCTCTATCAGCATGGAAACGGCCCAGCTGCAGGCCGAGTGCGCCGAACCGAACGAGACCTGCTACCTGAAGATCGCAAGGCTGGTGGATGCCGATCGGCTGCTTTGGGCCGAGATTGACAGGAGCGCTGCGAAGGCCAAGAAGAAGAAGGGAAGACCAGCCTTCAAGCTCCAGGTCATCCTTTTCGACCGTGATAGGCTCGCGATTGCCGGGAAGGCCGAGGAGACCGTCGCGGGGACCATCAGCAATGAAGCCCTCGACAAGCTGATCTCGTCCGCAACCAGCGCTTCGGCGTCCGCCCCGGACCCGGCGCCGCAGCCGGCTGCGCCTCCGCCGGCCCCTGCGCACGCGCCGGCGTACAACCCCCAGCCAACCCAACCTGCGCCCGCGCCGGCGGCCCGTCCGGCCTATCAACCGCAGCCGGCCGCGCAACCGGCGACTGCGGTCCGCCCCGTCTACCAGGCGCAACCGGCGCCTGGCAGCTATAGTCCGCAGCCGGCCGCGCCTGCCCCCGCGCCCGCAACGTATCCCCCGGCTGCGGCACCTCCCCCGGCCGCGGCACCTCCCCCGGCCGCAGCGCCTCCCCCGGTCGCCTATCCGCCTCCTGCTGCGGCACCTGGCGGTGCGCCGCCCGCGGCGACGGCGCCGAGGTATCAATGACGCCTCTCAAATGTCCAAATTGCAGGCTCTCCCTACCCCAGAATTGGGCAGGGATGAACGACGCCAACGCGAAGTGCCCGTACTGCGGAAAGCCGCTGGCGGGCAAATCGGTTGGAGCCACGCAGACTGGACAGAACCCACCCGCCGATTCACCCGCACCCGCGCCGCAGCCGGCCCCGCAAGCCGGGGCCCGTTCCGCCGGTGGCGCGAAGACCATCCTTTGGGGTGTTGGCGCGCCCTTGCCCGGCGTGTCGCCCAGATCACCCCTGGAAGCGCCGGTATCCCGGCCCATATCCGACGCCGCCTCGCGGCCGTTCGGACCGGCCTCTCCCACTGCGGCGCCCAAGCCAGTCGAGCCCGCACCCAGGATTGCCTCCGAACCCAGTGCCCGAGCCGCGGCGCCAGGAGCTACCAACGGGTTCTCCACCGCCGCCACCGTCACCCGCAACGTGGCTGACCCGGCCCAGGGCGGAGCCAGCTCGCCCCAGGACGGATCCACCTTTGATGTGGACGTGTCGGACGCGGCTGAGCCTCAACCGGCGAGACCGGGCGCCAAGCCCCCGGCCACCGTGATGTTCGACGAGAGCTCCTCCATGGCAGAGATGCTGAGGTCGGCGTCTGCCGGTGCGGAGCCCAGCCGAGCTGATGAGGATAATCAGCCCGCAGCCGAAGAATCCGGCTCTCGCCCCGTCAAGTCTAAAGGCAAGGGAAAACTGGTAGGCAAGAAGGGGCAGCGAGGGTCGCCAGGTCTCGCCAAGTGGGGCAGCATGGGCGCGGAGGCAGAAGACGACGTGGGGCAATCGCCCGCCTCGTCTTCAAAGAAGGGAATCGTGATCGCAGCAATTGGTGCCGCGATTGTCCTGGTCGCGGTGGTGGCGATCCTTGCGTTGCGCGGCGGAAAGAGCACCGAAGAGTCTTCCATCGCCCCGCCGACCAAATCCGCCGAGCCAGTGCCCGCGAAGGCTGAGCCCGCGGAGAATGCCGAGCCACCAGCACTGGCAGCCAAACCGGCGGCAGAGCCGATGAAGCCCGTCGCGCCCGCCAAGCCGGTGGTGGCGGAGAAGCCGGCCGCGCCAGCGAAGACTGAACACGAAGAAAAGGTCGCGGCCGAACGAGGCGGTCACGCCGAGAAACCGGCGCACGCCGAGAAGGCCGGCCACGAGGAGAAGGCGCCTGCGGAGAAGGGCAAGCCCGCTGCGGCTGAGTCCGGCGCGGCCCCGGCCGCAACCAAGCCGGCCGCAGGATCACCGACCGAGATCAACTACGAGAGGGCCAACGAAGCCTATCAGCGCGGCAATGCCAAGCTCTTCCAGGGCAACACGGCGGACGCTATTTCTGACTTCAATCGGGCGCTTCAGCTCAACCCGAAGGATCCGGCGATTCATCGAGGCTTGGGCCTGGCTTACGCTCAGTCGGGCAATTCAGCCGAGGCCGTCAAGCACCTCAAGGCGTACCTGAAGGCGGCGCCCAAGGCGAACGACCGGGCTATCATCGAAAAGCGTATCGACCAGCTTCGCAGTCGGTAGGAATACCGAAAACCGTCACCCTTCGGCCGCCGAGCGTGAGCGTTTCCTGATGAGGCGCTCGCCTCGCGTATCGCGAGCACCCACCGGCTTGCACCCAGCCTCGCCCGCGCGCCCGACGCCACACAAGCGCCGGCGGTCGAGTGCGCTCCTTGCCGTCTACTCCGGACACGGAAAGGTCACAGAGCTTTCTGCTAAGAGTGCTTGACGCGCGGCGGGCTTACCTGGTAGTCGGTAGCCGCTCTGCAATATTGAGCGGCCAAGTTCCTTTTGAATGCGGAAGTGGAGGCAGTCCCATGAAACGTCGACATCTGTTGTGTGCAGCCGCGGTGGCAGCAATTGCCATCGGCTGCGGTCCCCAGGGGCCGAGTAGTGACCCAAGCGGCGAGAAGAGCGAACTTGCCGGCAAGATCAAGGCGAGCGGGCAGCAAGCCACGGCCACTCGAACTGTGACCATCACCCAAACGCTGACCGATTCGCAAACCTATACCGGCACCACCACCGGAACGGTCACCCACACCAGCACCCGGACCCAGACGGGAACGGGAACCACCACCACGACGTCGACCCGGACGGCTACCGGCACGGTCACCGGCACACTTACGCGAACCGGAACCTCCACCGCCACGGCAACCGCGACCCAGACCCAGGGCAACGTCCTCTCGTACAACCAGATCTACGTACTGACCGGGACCGTGACCAGCACAAACACCGCCACGGCCTACTACGCCCAGTGGCCGCATTCGCAGGGCAACACCGCTACCGCCACGACAAACCAGTTCATCCTGACCACAGCCAGCAAGGCTGTGACCAGCACCGTGACAAGCACGTTCAATGGGACGGAAACCAAGACCGTCACGGCCACGGTAACTGGCTCGGGAACGTCGACGGGAACGGCCACCGTGACGGTTACCGCAACCATGACCTCGGTCTCGTTCAATGCCGGCGGCGGCGGAAAGACGGTGACTGCCACGGGAACCGCGACCAACACCGCGACCCAGTCCTGGACCTACCACCAGACCGCCACGGTTACGCGGACGTTGACCAACACCACCACCAATACGCTGACCGCAACCAACACCATCACGTCGACGGTGACCTCGACCATCACCCCCACGACGACCTCCACCAGCACGGCCACGGTCACCACCACCGACAACGTCACTCAGACCGTGACCAACACCTCCACCAGCACGCGGACCACCACCAGCACCGCGACCCAGACTGCCACCGGGGCCGACTACGGACAGCCCTGCACCGCGGACGCCGATTGCGCCTCCGGATCGTGCAGCCCGACCATGCAAGAGTGCCAGGTGGCGACGATTGACTGCAGCCACGGCTCGTACCAGCTTCACCCCTTCACCTCGCTGCTCGCGATCCCGGGCACAACCTGCCCGACGGGCCTCCTGACCGCGTGGACGTTGCACGACGCGACCGGTACCTGCTGCGTGAACTGGGGCCCGGGATCTTGTATGGACGGCGATCCCAGCCCGTGCGCCGTGGGTCAGGTCTGTGCCGACCAGTTCTGCAAGAACGACTTCAACCAACCCTGCACCACGGATGCCGAGTGCGCCTCCGGGGACTGCAGCGCGGGCGCTCACAAGTGCGAAATTGCATCGCCCGACTGCAAGAACGGCCTCTATGACGGCCATCAGTTCACGTCGATGTTTGCCGTGCCAACCAGTTGGTCCTGCCCGACGGGCTACCTGAACGTGTGGCCGCTCGCCGCGGGCGACGGCACCTGCTGCGCGAACTGGGGTCCGGGCTCGTGCTTCAACGGCGACAGCACGCCGTGCGCCGACAACCAAATCTGCTCCGGTGCCACCTGCAAGGCCGACCTCAACGCCGCCTGCACCACCGATACCGATTGCGCCTCCGGCTCGTGTAGCCCGACCATGCATCTGTGCCAGGTGGCGACGATTGACTGCAACAACGGTTCGTACCAGGGCAACCCGTTCACCTCGCTGCTTTCGGTGCCCGCTGGCGTGGCGTGCCCCGCCAACCTTCTGCCGGCCTGGACCCTCCACGACGCGGCGGGCACCTGCTGCGTGAACTGGGGCCCGGATTCGTGTATGCCCGAAGACAGTGCCCGCTGCGGTGCTGGCAAGGACTGCTCGAACGACGGTCACTGCAAGACAGCCCTCGGTCAGGCCTGCACGGCCGACACCGCCTGCGCATCCGGCTCGTGCAGCCCGACCATGCATCTGTGCCAGGTCAACACGGTGGACTGCAGTCACGGCTCGTATCAGCTCCATCCCTTCACCTCGCTGCTCGCGGTATCGGGCACGACCTGCCCGGCGGGACTGTTGCCGGCCTGGACGCTGCACGACGCGGCGGGTACCTGCTGCGTGAACTGGGGTGCAGGCTCGTGCTTGGACGACGATCCCACCCCGTGCGGACCGAATGGCCAGTGCGTGGCTGAGTTCTGCAAAGGCGACTATGGCGTCGATTGCACCGACGACAGCCAATGCATGTCCGGCTCGTGCAGCCCCACCGTGCACAAGTGCCAGGTTCCCGCCCTCGACTGCGGCAACGGGTCGTATCAGGGCCATGCGTTCACCTCGATGCTCTCGGTACCGACCGGCGCGACCTGCCCGGCTGGCCTTCTTACCGTGTGGCCGCTCGGGGCCAACAATGGCACTTGCTGCGCGAACTGGGGCGCGGGCTCGTGCTTCGACGACGACGCCTCGGTTTGTGGCAGCGGCGGTGCCTGCGTGAATCAATTCTGCAAGGCCGGTTACGGCGCTGCATGCACGGCGAACAGCGACTGCGCATCAGGTTCGTGCAGCCCGACCATGCACAAGTGCCAGGTGGCGACGATTGACTGCAACAACGGCTCGTTCCAGGGCCATGCCTTCACCTCGCTGCTCGCGATCCCGGGCACGGCCTGCCCGGCCGGCCTCTTCACCGCGTGGACCCTGCACGATGCGCCCGGTACCTGCTGCGCAAATTGGGGTCCTGGCTCGTGCCAGGACGACAGCAGCGCGTGTAGCAACGGGCAGGTCTGCTCGCAGGGCCTGTGCCGCGGTGATTTGAATGCGGCTTGCTGGAACCGAACCGAGTGCGCCTCCAAGGATTGCAGCCTGACCGCCCACCTGTGCGAGATCACCAGCAACGATTGCTGGAACGGCTCGTACCAGGGTCATCCATTCACGTCGATGGTGGCCGAGCCCGTCGGCGCCTCCTGCCCGGCCGGCATGTTCGAGGCGTGGCCACTGTCGGATGTCCCGGGCACCTGCTGCGCGAACTGGGGGACTGGCTCGTGCCAGGACGACAGCTCGTGTCCCGCCGGGAAGGTGTGCTCGCAGGGTCTGTGCAAGGGCGACTACGGCGCGCTCTGTTTCAGCGACGACGCGTGCGCGTCGGGCTCATGCAGCCCGACCGTGCACGAGTGCCAGGTGGCGACGATCGACTGCAGCCATGGCTCGTTCCAGCTTCATCCTTTCACCTCGCTGCTCGCGATCCCCGGCACCACCTGTCCGACCGGCTTCTTCACCGCGTGGCCTCTGCACGACGCTTCCGGCACCTGTTGCGTGAACTGGGGCCCCGGCTCGTGCATGGACGACAGCAGCGTCTGCCCATCCGGCCAGACCTGTGTGAACGAGTTCTGCCAGTAGTCAGCTAACCTAGCTCCACGACCTTTGGAACCCGCGTCCATCCATGGGCGCGGGTTTCGTGTTTTCGCCCTGGGCAGATCGTGATCAGAATCGATTTTGCGCGATGGCCTGGCGGGCGAGCAAATCGCAGCGCTCGTTTTCGGGAACCCCCGCGTGCCCCTCGACCTTCACCATCCGCAGCCTCGAGTAGCCGCGCAAGAAGTCGCGCAGCTCGGCCACCAATTCCTGATTCGCCTTGGCCTTCCAGCCCTGGGACAGAAGCCCGATGGCATAGCTGGAATCGCTGTAAACGCGAATCGGCCGGTCCTTGCCCGGCGCGATGCTGGCCGCAATCTCAAGTCCCCGGCGAATCGCGGTGAGCTCGGCGATGTTGTTGGTTCCGCGCCCCAGGAATTCGCCAAGTTCCTTGCGCCGATCGCCTGCGATAACGACGATGCCGATGGCCATGGGCCCCGGATTGCCCGAGCAGGCGCCGTCGGTCCAGACGTGAATAGTGTCGGCCGCGCCGCCCTTTTCGACGGGTTCGCTGCGCGCTCTCCCTGGCCCTGCCGCTGGCACGAGTTTGGGCGAGGCCGTGACCGTCGTGGCAGCGGCGTCGGCGGGCGCAAGATTCTGCGGCGAAGGCCGATAGCTGCGCTCGTCGGTTTCGCGGTATTTCATCTCCGCGCGGCCGCCGGAATCAAGAACCAGCCGTCCGCCCTCGTCGGTGCGGACCCAGACCATCTGCCCTTTGAAGTGCATGCGTGACCAAGCCATGGTTTGCGGGATAACATTGCGCGATTTCTCGCCGAGTTTCTACTTGCCAACCCGACTGCCCTGCTTTTCCCGTTTCGCCGTCGCAATTCTGACGGCGGCGAGCCTTGCCGGCTGTCATCGCATCCTGCCCGTGGCGGCGCCCGATCGGTCGCTGGCTGCCCTGTCGCAGCTGCCGTCCGACACACAAGTCGTGCTGTCGGTAGACCTCGATCGCCTGCGCAGCCAGCCGGCCTGGAAGACGATCTCGTCGGTGCTGGCGAGAAGCGCAAAGCACTTCCTTGATGAAGTCGTGGCCGGCATGGGCATCGATCCGGCGCGGCAGTTTCACCGAATCTGGATCGCGCTTCCCAATCAACCCCAATCCGACGGGCGCTTCGTGCTACTTGCCGAAACCGATCCCATCGATAGAAAGCGGGCGATGGCGTGGCTTACGGGTCGGGCACGGGACGGCTTGGTGGCATCGCTGCCGAATTCGAGACAGGTCATGATCAGCAAGGGCGCCTGGGCCGCGGCGCCGGCCCGGGCCGGCAGCGCAGCCGGCAACTCCGAGCTGCGCCGGCTGTGCGAACGTGCCTCCGACGATGGCGCGCACGGTTTCTGGTTTGCCGCCCTGGTGCCGACCAGCGCTCGCGATGCGCTGAAGGGCTCGGGTCCCCTGGCCGATGCGTCGTCGATGGCTCGGGTCTTCGGCTTTCTCGATGACGCCGCCGGCCTTCAATTGCAGGTGGTGGGCGAGCTCACCAACACCGCCGACCCTCCCCTGCTTGCCCATCGCCTGAAGATGTTCCACAACCAGGCCAAGCGAAATCCCGACGTTCTGGTGGCGGGACTTTCGCCCTATCTGGAGTCGCTGCGCGTGGACGTGCACGACGCGCAGGTGCAGATAGCCGCCAACTTCCCGGACGCGCAGGTGGGCGACGTGCTCGACCGTATTGAAGCCCTCGCACTCGTGGCTCGGACGAAGTACTCTCGGGCCCCGTGAGCAACCCAGAGGTTCCAACCAGCAGCCCGGACCGCGCCGTCGAAGCGGGTCGGGGCGCGCTTTTCATCGGTTTCGCCAAGGCGTTCTTCATGGTCGCCGGTTTTCTGCAGCGGATCCTGTTGACACGCGTGATAAGCCCAGCCGATTACGGCGCGTTCTCGGTGGTGAACAATGCCGTCTCCACCGTGAACAACACCATGGTGCAGGGGACCATCCAGTCGGTGTCAAAGTACACCGCGGAAGACGACGCCCGCGCCGGGGCGGTCCAGCGGGCAGGTCTCAAGCTTCAGGCCGTGCTTGCGACACTTGTCGCGGGCGGCTTTGCCCTGGCCGCACCCCTGGTCGCAAGGTTCGTCAAAGCCCCCGAGCACGTGTCGCTCTTCCGCTTGGTTGCGCTCATCCCGCTCATCTACGCGTTCTACTCGGTCTTCGTTGGTACGGCGAATGGCCTTCGCAAATTCCGCCTACAGGCCAGCTTCGACGTCGGATTCTCCTCGATGAAGACCGTCCTACTTTTGGCCGGCGCGGTGGTGGGCCGCACGCTGGGGCACTCGGTCGTCGGGGCATTCCTAGGCTTCATCGCAGCCGCGGCGATCATCTTGGTGGTGGCCGGCCGCACGATCGGCAAGCGCAGTGAGGGAAAGCGGTTTCCCCCATTTCGCCTCTTCGGCGTCGTGGTGTACACCCTGTTCATCAACCTCGCGCTCAACTACGACTTGCTGCTTCTGCGCCGGTTTGCAGGGACAGCCGCCCCTGGGGCGCCTGCAGATGACCTGGCTGCCGCCTACGAAGCCGTTCGCAACCTCGCGCTGCTACCCTACCAAGCGTTGTTGGTCGTCACCTTTGTCATCTTCCCGCTCGTCTCACGTGCGACCTTTGCCGAGGATCGCGAAGCCACCAGGGCCTACGTGCGACAGACCCTGCGCTACGCCCTCATTCTGGGCGTGGGAATCGCAGTCGTACTGGCGGCACGGCCGCAGGCCTTGTTGGCGATCCTGTATTCGAAGAGGTACGACGTCTATGGTATGGGCGCACAGGCCTTGCCGATTCTGGCGGGAGGCATTGTCGCACTGGCCCTGCTGTCCATTGCCGGATCTATCGTAGCGGCGTCGGGTCGGGCCTATGTCGCAACTTTGCTTGTCGCCCTCACCCTCGCGGTCGGGAGTGCTGCCGCTTTCGCGGTTGTCCCCAGGTGTGCCCCCAACGCTGCCATGCTGTCGGCGGCTGCTGGCGCGACAGCGCTTGGCATGGTTTCTGGTCTTGCCGTTGCCCTCGCCTACTTGTGGCGACGCTTTTCCGCCCTGCCGCCGTTGCTCTCGGTTGTACGCGTGGGTGCTGCGGCCGCAATTGCAATTATGCTGGCGCGCTTGATCCCGGGCCAGGGCAAAGTAGCGGGCTTGGCCGGCTGCGCGGCCTCAGCTGCGGCGTTCGGCGCCGTGCTGCTACTCGCGGGAGAATTCAGCGCCACCGACCGCGAAAAGTTTGCCAAGATTCTCAAATTGAAAGCACGCCGCTAGCGGCCTTCCAGCGCAAACACGATCCAATCGTCCAGCAATGACTCTGAAAAACAAACAAAGCAACCCAGAAGCAAAGCGGCTCGCCGCGACGGCTGCCGCACGGCTCGTACAAGCAGGCATGTTGGCCGGCATCGGCACCGGTTCCACCGTGTTCTTTCTGATCGAGGAGCTCGGCCGGCGAGTCCGGGAAGAGGGCCTCAGAATCACCGCGGTTCCGACGTCATTTCAATCGCGCTTGCTGTGCATGAAGCTGGGGATTTCGGTGAGCGACATGCAAGATGTCTCCAGTCTCGACCTGGCCATCGACGGCGCCGACGAGGTCGATCCCAACCTGGACCTCATCAAAGGCGGCGGCGCCGCCCAGGCGAGGGAGAAGATCGTCGTGGCCATGGCCCAAGAGTTCGTGGTGGTGGTGGACGAATCGAAGCTGGTCGAGCGCTTGGGCGAAAGCTTTGCCATCCCCGTGGAAATCCTGCCGTCGGGGCTCGGATTGGTCGAAAAGACGGTGGCCGGACTGGGCGGGACCTCGGCCCTGCGCCTGGGTGTGGCCAAGGACGGCCCAGTCATCACCGACAACGGCCAGTTCATTCTCGACCTGCGCTTTCCGCCGAGCGTGGACTTGCGCATGGTCGACCAAGTCCTGCACCGAACCCCAGGCGTGATCGAAACCGGCCTGTTTTTCGGGATGGCGCACAAAGCGCTGGTCGGCTGTGGCTCGCCCGGGAAGCTGACCCTGCGTACGCTGGAGCGCCCCGCGTAGCGCGTGGCTACTGCTTTTTCTCGCTCGCCTTGTGCAGGTGGGCGTAGATCTTCGGCCCGAGGCTGCCCACCATCAGCTTCTCCACCTCGTGCTCGACCGCCACGCGCTGGTTTTCGTCCTCGTAGATGAAGCGAATCCCCATGCCCGGCTCGTCGGCGCCGTCTGGCCCCTCGCCCACGCGCTTTTCGCCTTCGTGCAAAATCCAGCGAACCTCGCCCCGTAAGACCAGCGGCTCGGGCAGCGTGGGAATCATCAGCTTGAAGAGAAACTGCGTCCCCACCTCCAGCGGCTTGCTGGTCTTGATGAAGGTTCCGCCCATCGAGATGTTCCTGGTGTAGTCGTAGAAAAAGCGATTGAGTCGCTGGTACTCCACACGAAGCTCGATGGGAGCCCGATGCTGCTGGCGGCGATCGGAAGACTGGGGCATCCTGGACCTTCCATGAGCCTCGCACGCACGGTGACCTGGATCAACTTCCGTCACGGTCGGCGCGTGCTGATTTGGGCCGCCGCGCTGGCCGGCCTTGCCGTGACGCTCGATTTTCTGCCGCTCTTCGACCTGCTCGGCTTCGATTTCTGCTTGGTTGTCGGGCTGGTAGCCGCACTGGCCGGGGTCGACATCGGGCACGGCACCGTCGACGCCGCTCGGCGTAATCGACCTACGATTCGAGCGTCCAGGCTGCTGTTTGAAGCCGTGGCCGCCGGCGTGGCCGTCATGATACCGCCGCTCCTGCTGTCACTTGGCAATGCCGTGCGGGTCCGCAACTGCAACCTGGGCGTGGGCCTGGTGTTCTTTCTCCTGCTGCCGACAGCGACCGCGATCTACGCCGCAGGCACGAGCGTGGCGCTTGCAGTGGCGGTGCCCGGGCGGCGACTGGGGCGAGCGTTGGCCTTCGCGCTGCCTCTGGTCTCGGTGGCGTGGGCCCTCTTGCAGCTCTATCGAGAGCCCGCGGTCTTCGCCTTCGATCCCTACGCCGGGTATTTCCCCGGGCCCATCTATGACGAGGCGCTGCGGCCCCCGCCGCGCTTGCTTTGGTTCCGCCTCGCCAACCTGACCTGGCTGGCAGCTATCGTTGCCACGCTCGACTGGCTCTGCTGCGATCCTGAGCGGCCCTTGCGTCTTTCGCTCCGGCCAGCACGGAACCTGGTTTGGCCCTGGCGCCGCCCCGTGCTCGCGCTCGCGCTGATCGCGGCGTCCGTGGCGTGGCTCGCGAACCGTGAAAGACTGGGCTTTCATGTCACCCGCGCCCGACTGGCCGAGTTGCTACAGCGCGAGACGCGATCTCTGCATTTCGTGCTACGCAGCGACGCGGTGGCGGAGAGCGACGCCGACATCGCTCTTGCCCAGCAGGATTTGGAGTTCCGCTACTATCAGCTTGTGCAGGTTCTCGGCGTCGAGCCTGCCCTTCCCATCACCGTGTATCGATTTCCCAGCGCCGACGCGAAAAAGCAAGCGGTCGGCGCCGCCAATACGCTGTTTGCCAGGCCCTGGTCCCGGGAGATCTTCGTGCAGGCGGATCGCTTCCCGGCCCGGCGGCTGCGCCACGAGATGGCGCACGTGTTCGCGTCTGCCTTCGGCGATCCGATCTTCGGGGTGTCCTTGGCGTGGCATTTCTGGGGTCCGATTCCCATCCCCAGGCTAGACACCGGGCTCATCGAAGGGCTGGCTGAAGCGGCGGACTTCGACAACCCTGAAGGGCGACTCACCACCCACGAAGAAGCCGCTGCCATGGTCGCGCTCGGCAAGGCGCCCGAGCTTCGCAGCGCGCTCGGGGCTGGCTTCAGTCTGGAATCGGGACCGCGCGCATACGCTGTCGCGGGCTCTTTCTGCCGCTTCCTGCTCGATCGTTTCGGTGCCGCCAAGGTGCGCGACCTGTATCGCTCGGCCGGCGACTTCGAGCACGTCATCGGCGCAAGCTTCGCCGCCTTGGAACGCGACTGGCGTGCGTTCCTCGCGTCTTTGCCCGTGGACAAGGAAGGGCGCGCTCAGGCCGAAGAGGACTTCAGGCGCCCGGCCATCTTCCACAAGGTCTGTGCGCGCGAACTCGCGGCCAGGGTTTCCGACGCCCGCGCGCGCATGGGCACCTCGCCCGCCGACGCGGTGGCCCTGCTTTCTAGCGCATGCGACGATGATCCGGGCGAGCCGACCTTCCGACTGGACTTGGCCGAGGCCCTGATCGCCGCTGAAAAGCCCGAGCAGGCGCTGGCGCTCTTATCTGCGCTCAAGGCAGACGGAACCCTCACACGGGCGCTGCGCTATCGAGCCGACGGCGTCGAAGCCGGCATCCACTTTCGCGCCGGCAGGCTAACCGAAAGCGAGGCCGCCTTGAGGCAATCGCTGGCCAGCATCACCGACGACAGCGACGAACGCTACAGCCAAGCCCGGCTGCGCGCGCTCCGCGATCCGCGAGCACGAGAATCCCTTGGCCGCGTGATCTTCGGCGACGAGTATGGGCGCCCCATCGACCCCGGACTGGCCGTGTTTCTTGTCACCGAATTCGCGCGCGAGTCTCCCGCCGAAGCGCTCGGCCCGTATCTGGTCGGGCGCCAACTCTTGGTCCGCGATCCGCATTTGGCGGTCTCATACTTCGCGGTGGCCTGTCCGCTCGACGGCGCAGCCATGCCGGTTCCCCTGGACGATGTATTCACCAAAGAATGCCGGCGCCAGTGGTCCGAGTCCGCCTATCTTGCCGGCGACCTCGGCACCGCTAGTACGGCCGCCAAGTGGCTTGCCGAGCACGCCGACCGAGAGGCTGAACGCCTACGCGCGAACGATTTTCTTGCCCGCATCGCGTGGAAGGCTTCGCACTGAGCCGAGCCCACCTACGGCAGCGTGTACTTCTTCAAGATCGGCCAGATGATACTGGCGTTCGCCGCCTCGTGTCCGCCGTTGTTGTCGGTGCACAAGGTGACCTGAACCCCGGCGCTGCATTGAGAGTACGTCTGGCAGTTGTTTGAGTCTGCAGCGCTGGGATTGCCGGTGCATCCGTCGAGGCTGGCCCATTTCTGGAAGGTTCCAACGGCTCCCAGGAAATCGATGGCCATGTTTGTCACCAGCGCCGAGTGCCCACCTGCATAGGGGACGACGGTGTCATTCTTGCCGCGCCACTCGAGCACGGTAATCGGGCGTGCAGGCGTGCAGCCTCCCTCATTCTGCTGTGTCAGGTCGAACGAGGCCGGACCCACTGCGGCGAAGACGTCTGCCGCGTGGCACGCGATATAGTTCGACATACCTCCGCCCATGGAGAAGCCCACGGCGTACACCCGCTTGACGTCGATGCAGGCGGTCTTCTCCACCTCTGTCACAATGGCCTTCGCAAAGGCAATGTCATCAACGTCGGCGCCATTGATCTTGGAGGTGCAGCAGCCTTCGACGTCCCAAGCATTTCCCATATTGGGACTGGGCTCGCCATTGGGGAACACTGAGATGACGCCTTCCTTGTCAATCACCGCGGGGTATGGCGAGCCAGTCCTCCACGAGGTGTCGGAGCCACCAATCGGGTGAAAATCGAGCACCAAAGGAACGGGTGAGCTACCCGTGTAAGCGCTCGGCACGTGCAAGATGTACTCTCGCTTGAGTGAGCCGACGGTTATCGTGTTGGTAGAGTCGCCCGACTTGATCGCGGGCGTAGGACAAGCTCCGCCGCCACTGCTGCCACCGGAACCAGCCCCGCCACTTCCGCCCGCGGTGCCTCCGCTGCCAGGGGACGCGTCCCTTCCCATGCCTCCGACCCCAGCCGCACCAGCGTCGCGCCCAGCATCCGCGCTGGCACCGGTCGCTCCGCCGGCGGTCGTAGCTCCCCCGCTTTCGGGGCCGACACCCCCGCTACCGCTCCCGCCGGATTCGGATCCGCCCGAAGCCTTGGCGCTGCTTCCGCCCGCGCCACTTCCGCCGGCCTCGGCCCCACCCGGACTCGTTCCGCCCGCATTACTCCCGCCGATCCTGCTACCACCCGCGGCGCTGCCACCTGAGATGCTCACGGTGGAGCCACCCAAGGCCGGAGTGCCGCCGCTGCCCTTTACGCCGCCCGAGCCCGCGGTGCCGCCACTACTCGACGTCCCGCCCGCGGAAACCGTCCCCCCGGTCGCGACGCTGGTGCCCCCGGATCCGCCGGCCCCTGCCGATGTGCCACCGGTCCCGGTGCCACCCGAGCCCGACGAGCTCGTCTTACCACCGCTACCGGGCGCCCCGCCATTGCCGCCGCCTCCGCTGCTCGTTTGACCGCAGGCGATAAGGCCCAGTATCACGAGACCGGACACGAGTGTCTTTGCGGGCAACTGGTTAGTTTGCGTCTTCATGGCGTTTCCTTTCGGGCTGGTGCAACACAGTGCCCCACAGTTGCGACACCCGCGCAAACCGGGCCAAGAAAATGCAGAGGGAAAGCTGACTATCCGGCGCGTCGCTAGCTTTCCCATTCGCGGCCGGTTCGAAGGCGAGCAGCGTCGCCCGGGGAGTTGGCCGCCTGCATCTAGTGAGCCGTCTATTGGATGGGCAACGACAGCCAAGAACAGGCCCTTCTACAGGAGATCAGAACCGATGACTCGACCAGCAGGCTGGGCTTCGTGTCTCGTCGAGCTTCGAGGGATAACGGGGCTCATGGACGATTGCAGCAGCAATCAGGAGAATCGAACCAATGACTCGACCAAGCGATTTGGGATTGCGTCTGGTGCTGGCAAGCGCCGTCAGCCTCGCGTGGGGCTGTAGCCAATCGGCGGGCGGGAATGGCGGCGGCAAAGGCGGAAGCACCGGCTCGGGTGGCGCGAGGGGATCTGGGGGTGAGACCAACCCCGGCGGCGCGGCCGGCTCGGGCGACGCGAGCGGCTCGGGAGGCGCAGTCGCTTCGGGCGGGACCAAGGGGTCTGGGGGAGCCACCGGCTCGGGCGGCGCAACCAAGGGCGGTGCAACCGGCCCCGGTGGAACGACCGCCTCGGGTGGCGCACCTACTTCGGGTGGCGCAACGGCCTCGGGTGGCGCAGCGTCGGGAGGCAACACCGGGGCAGGTGGCACGACCAGCCCGGGTACCGTGATTGGGAACTGTCCGGGAAGCTGCGCGGCCCCAACGACTCTGCCCTCTTGCGTGACGCCACCTACACCGCGCATCACCCAAGTCAATATAGGTGCAGTGCTTAACTACTCGACCGACGAGGTCTACAACATTCCCCTCGCCATCGCGGCCAAGCCCGGCGGCGGCTCGCTCGTCGCATGGATGACCGGCTACAAGCACTACGGCAGCAGCACCGCCAGCCAAGTGCAGGTTGCCGAGCTCGACTGCGACGACAAATTGGTCGGTACGCCGTACACCTTCGAGGGCTACGATTTCCAGGACCTCGCGGCCGACGGCGACGGCGGCGTCATCGTGCTGACCCGTGATGCCCAGGGCGGCCCCGACGCCCAACACTGCGGCGACGTCAACAACCTGTGCGTCACCCCAAGCGACCGCCCCGGATGCTACGACATGTACATGGTTCGCTTCGATTGCGCGGGCACTGAGCAGTGGGCGACCAAGCTGACCAGCTCGAGCGCGAGCGTCATGCCCTACACCTCGGGCGGGGGCGATAACCTGTTCGTCTGGTGGTACCAACACCACGGCCGGGTAGCGTACGACGGGACCAATTACGCGGCGTACTTCTGCGACGCCATCACCGTCACCAACAACCAGTGCGCCAACGGCGCGGGCAAGGTCGATATCCACGAAGGCGATCGCATGAAGGTTGTCGATCCCTCGGGCAAGCTACTGACCGGACACGACAGCTTCGATATCGGCTGCAGCCACAGCTGGACCGCGCGCATGGTGTGGGACTCACGGACCAAGCACTTTGTCACCACGTGCGCGACCGACAACAATTGTCGGATTGCGCGCGCGCCCAACTACCAAACCATTGCCAGCGCCACTTGCGACGGGACCTTGTTCGGTGGCGACGTGATCAACGCCGGCAATACCGGATACTGGATCGCCTGGAGCTACCAAAACGCCATCAAGCTGGAACACTTCGCCACCGCCGCATCCGACAAGACCGTCACCACCGCAGGCAACACCCAGAATCCGCACCTGGTCGCGCTGGGATCGAACGCCATGATGCTCACTTGGAAGTCAGGCTCGGGCCAGGCCGCGCAAATCTACGACGCGACCACCGGCGCCGCCGTCGGATCGCAGTTCACCATCGCTGTGCCCGACCATCCCTGGCAGTCGTGGAAGCCGTTCCCCGACGGCAGCGTTGCCTGGGCAGGGGTGAGCGCGGCTTCGTCCACCGTCACCATCGCGCGCGTTCCGGCGTGCTCGAACTGATTGGACGCCGCGAGATCGGACGGCGGGTATTGAGCCTGGGCATCACGGCGTTGCGGACTCGACGACCACCGGCGAGAGGCTATAGCTCGAGGTCACGCCGGTGCCGAGTTGCCCGACGGTGTTGTCGCCCCAACAACGCACGCGTGTATCCGACCCCAGGACACAGGTATGAGCGCCGCCGGCCGAGACCGCGACCGCACCCGAGATTCCGGACACCTTCGCCGGACGCGAGATGCCGGTTGCGCTGGTGGTCCCATTTCCCAGTTGGCCGCTGCCGTTGCCACCCCAACAACTGACGGTGCCATCGCCATGCACGGCACAGGCGTGCGAGATTCCCATCGCGATCTGTTTCACGTTGGTCAAGCCATTGTTGACCACCAAATATGAGTCTGTGGTGTTGCCGTCACCCAACTGTCCCCATCCATCGCTGCCCCAGCATCGTGACGTCTGATCCGAAAGCACGGCACAGGCGTTGTTGACGCCCAAGGCCAAGCCAACCACGTTGGCCAGCCCGGCAATCAGCACCGGCGTGCTGGTGGAGATGAAGGTTGGCTGCGCGAGAGCATCGCCGTTGTTGGTTCCCCAGCAGGACACCGTCCCGTCCTGGCGGATCGCGCACGAGTCGCCTTCCACGGCGATGGCACTGACATCGTCCAGTGAGGTCGACACCACCGGGCTCGCGTGCATCTGGTTGTCCGACGTGCCGAGTCCCGGCCCGCCGTTGCCCCAGCAACGGACCGTGTGGTCGGAAAGCAAGGCGCACTCATAGGCCTCTCCAGCCGACACGGCGACGACGTTAGACAGATTCACCACCGGCATGGCCACCGGACTGTCCGTGGTATCGCCGGTACCAAGCTGTCCCATGTCGTTCTTGCCCCAACAGCGCACCTTGCCGTCGGACAGCAATGCGCAGGAGTGGTCGAAGCTGACCGAGACCGCCGTGGCCCCTGACAGACTGTAGACAGTGACGGGTTTCGGCCGATTGACCTCGTAGCCGTCGCCCAATTGACCGTACTGGCCCATGCCCCAACACGCGACGTTGGCGTTGGACAGTAGCGCACAATTGAACCCGTAGGAGCTGTCAATCGCAATCACACCGTTGAGTGTGCCGTCGTCCACAGGGCCGCCCGCGTCGATCCCGGTTGCGCCCCCCGCACCGCTACCGCCAGAAGCGACGGTCCCGCCCGAGGCGACCGTTCCACCCGAGCTCACTCGGCCGCCAGAAGCGGGCGTGCCTCCCGAGCTGGGGATTCCACCTGCATCCACGATTCCACCTGAGGTAACGATTCCGCCAGTCCCCGTAATTCCGCCCGGACTGGAGGTGCGTCCGCCCGAGCTCGCGCTCTCGCCTGCGTCCACGCGTCCGCCCAAGCTCGGGATCCCGCCCGTGGGCGGGACACCACCCAGACCAGAGGCGCCGCCTGAGGCCACGGCACCGCCGAAGCCTTCCGGTCCGTCCGGACCCAAGCTTCCGCCCGACCCCACAGCCCCGCCGCTCGGCACGCCCGGAGCGTCCACGCCCACGCCGCCGCTTGCTACGACGTCGCCCCCCGCACCTCCCCCGCTGCCGCCGGCGCCGACGTCCCGCGCACCTCCGCTCGCCACAACGGCACCATCGAGCCCGCCACCCGGCAACTGCGACACGCAGCGATCCGAGTAGCAAGCTAGGCCGGCGTTGCAGGTCTTGTTCCGGTAGCAGGGACAGCGATCAGTGCCGGCCGGACAGGTCTTGTCCGAGCCACAGCCTGCCTGGGCCAAGAAGGCTACCGCCACCACCAGGAGAACGGCTCCGCGACCTTCGTTGTGCATTGACGTACTATGCCGAGTGTCGCCCCGAAGCGCCAGAGCCTCGATTAGGGAGCGTCCTCAGGCGGGCGGAAACAAATTGAACGGAGATCACGTCACGTCGACGCCCCCTACCAGGACAGGCCGTACTTCTCGGGATCGAAGTCGAAGTACTTGCCCTGCGGCTCTCCCGTGTAGTGGATGCTCATACCGACGCCCATGCTAGTGACCGCCTCGATCAGCTCCGAGGTTTCCGTCTGGGCCTGGCGTAGCTCCGCGAAGGAGGCGCCTCGCGCCTGCGCCTGTTGCAGGCCATGAAACTCGATGAATAGCTTGTCGATGTACGTGATCGAGCCATCTCTCAGCATCTTCCGCAGGACCGCATACTCGGCGCCTTCGATGTCGAGCTTGACGTAGATGACATCTTCCTTGCGGTAATTCCTCTTGAGCCACTGTCCAAAATCGATAGCTTGGACCTTGATGGTCTGCATTTCCGGTCGTGGGACGAACGTTGGCATGACCGACCCGCCCAGCGTCTGTTGCGGGGAAACGTGGAAGTCGATCTGCGCGTCCTGGTCCCACATGGCCTGACCCATGACTGTGAGGAAAGGCCGCTTGGGAATCTGGGAAACCAGTTCGGGATTCGGCTCGAACGACACCACCCTCCAGGGGTACTTCGAGAAGAGCTTGCTCTTTTCGAACGCGGCCACCGTTTCTCCCAGATGGGCGCCGCCGTCGATGAAGACGTAGCGTGGGGCCGTCTTCCTCGCCGAAGCGCACGAGAGCGCCGCCAATAAAGATAGAACGCAGGCGACCCCTTCAGGTGTCGAGCGGAGGCTAGACGGTACCCGGCGCGGCAGGAAGAAAATCTCGCGACGTTTCTGTACCATGGGCTGCAAGATACTTCAAACCGGCCCGCTAGGCATCCGCCAAGGCCTTCCCCGCCTGATATGCCTTGGGCTCGAACCGAAGAAGCAAGCGCCATTGGTGCCAAGATCGTCGCCCTCACCGTCTTCAACCCTCATGATGCGGACCGGATGAACAACGGGGCATGCGTGGCGGTGCTCGTGCTGCTCGCGGCATGCGGAATAGAGTGAGACTCCCCACCGGCTTAGCTGCCTGATGACGCCACTTGATCGCGACCTCGGCATCCTCGCCGGACCACTTGACGGATCGCCGAAACCGCGCCATTGTTATCGATAGCATGTTGTTTGGCTCCGTCCGCTCGCAGCGCCGTTGGTGGCGTCTCTACGAACCAGAGGCGGCACCCCGTAGTCATTGAGCCCAGCAAGCTAACAAGACAACCGAGGCCGCCCGGCAAGGCGGCCTTTTTCGTATCTGCGCTGCCTAACCGGGAGGCGCAAAAGGAGACTCCCGATGGCAAACAGCTCAAACCTGGAAAGCGACACTTCCTACGAAACCCCTTGCGGCCTGGTGGTGGACAGACGCGAGCATCCGGTAGACCGCGAGCAAGCTCTCGGCGATCTGGTGAGAGAGCTCGACCAGCGGCGCGGCGTGCTGCTTTCGTCGGGCTACGAATACCCCGGGCGCTACACGCGCTGGGACCTGGCGTTCGTCGATCCGCCTCTCGTGCTGTCAGGCGCGGGACGCAACTTCCAGATTGAGGCGCTCAATCAGCGCGGCGAGATCCTGCTGGCCGCCGCCGCTGCGATCCTGCGCGGGCACACGCACCTTGAGCATCTCGATGTCACCGGCAGCTCGCACATCGACGGTCGCGTGGTGACGCCGTCGGGACACTTCCCAGAGGAGCAGCGCAGCCGCCAGCCGTCGCTCTTCTCGGTCTTGCGCTCGCTGATCGAGGGGTTCGGCTCGCGCCGCGATTCGCACCTTGGACTCTACGGCGCCTTCGGCTACGATCTCTGCTTCCAGTTCGAGCCGGTCCAGCTTCGGCATGAGCGCCCCAAGCAGCAGCGCGATCTGGTCCTCTACCTTCCGGATCAGTTGGTCGTCGTCGATCGCTACTTGGACGTCGCCCGGCGCATCGAGTACGACTTCAGCTACGCTGGCCGCGCCACGCGGGGGCTCGCCCGCGACGGCAGGGCCGAGGGCTTCAAGGTACAGCCACCCGCGCCCATCCAGGCCGATCACGCCCAGGGCGAATACGCGGCCAGCGTGACGCGGGCCAAAGAGGCCTTCGCACGCGGCGACCTCTTCGAGCTGGTACTGAGCCAAACCTTCCAGACGCCGTGCTCGGCGCCGCCTTCCGCGCTATTTCGCCGACTTGAGCGACGCAATCCGGCCCCCTTCGCCTTCCTGATCAATCTCGGCCAAGGCGAGCATCTGGTCGGGGCGTCGCCGGAAATGTACGTGCGCGTGGAAGGCCGCCGGGTCGAAACCTGTCCCATCTCGGGAACCATTGCCCGCGGCGTGGACGCCATCGAGGACGAGTTGCGCATCCGCGAGCTGCTCAACTCCACCAAGGACGAGTCGGAGCTCACCATGTGCACCGACGTGGACCGCAACGACAAGTCGCGCATCTGCGAGCCGGGCAGTGTGCGCGTGCTGGGCCGCCGTCAGATCGAGATCTACTCGAAGCTCATCCACACCGTGGACCACGTGGAGGGACTGCTGCGCCCGGGCTACGATGCGCTGGACGCATTCCTTTCGCACACCTGGGCGGTGACAGTCACCGGCGCCCCCAAGCCCGCCGCCATCCGGCGCATCGAACAAGACGAGCACTCGCCGCGCGCGTGGTACGGCGGCGCCATCGGCATGATCGGTTTCGACGGCAACCTCAACACCGGCCTCACCCTGCGCACCATTCGTGTCATCGATGGTCGCGCGGAAGTCCGGGCCGGGGCCACGCTGCTTTACGATTCCATTCCCGCAGCCGAGGAGGCAGAGACTCGCTTGAAAGCATCCGCGCTCCTCGACGCGGTTCTGGTCGACGATGCGCAAGCAAGCGCGGTACGTGTGGTTCGCTCGCCGGTGGGCCAGGGGCTCAAGATCTTGCTCGTGGACCACGAGGACTCGTTCGTGCACACACTGGCCAACTACTTCCGGCAGACCGGTGCCGAGGTAACCACCAGGCGCAGCACTTCGGACACCGCAGCCTTCGATCGCGAGAACCCGGGTCTGTTGGTGCTTTCGCCCGGCCCGGGGAGGCCGTCCGAGTTTGGGTTGTCCGGCAGCATCGCCTGGGCGCTTGGGCGCCGCATTCCCGTGTTCGGCGTGTGCCTCGGGCTGCAGGGCATAGTCGAGCACTTCGGGGGCGATCTCTTGCAGCTTGGCTACCCCATGCATGGCAAGGCTTCGGAGATCGTCACCAAGCCGTCGCGGCTTTTCGCCGGCCTCCCCGAGCGCTTCCTGGTCGGCCGCTACCACTCGCTGGTGGCCAATCCCAAGACTCTGCCGCGCGAGCTGTCCGCGGTCGCGCACACGCAAAGCCGTGACATCATGGCGGTTGAGCACACCAGCCTGCCGCTGATGGCGGTGCAGTTCCACCCGGAGTCGATCATGACCTCCACCGGGAACATCGGGCTTCGCATGGTGGAAAATGCCATTCTAGCCCTGCGTGACCAGTCACCGTAGCGCGGGTCACAAGCGGGACGAGGGCGGCGGCAAGCCCGATCCCCATCACGCAAGGACTGTGTATACTATGTATCGGCGCCCTGTCCTTCGCCTGGGTTGCGAAAGCCTAATCATGCCTTGGCTTGAGGAATTGAAGATGGACGAGATTGTGCCAGCCGGACGGATTCTGACCTGCGCTGCGGTTCTTTTCCTGGGCGCTGTCGCCGGGTGCTCGGGCGGTGGCAAGCCGATTGAGTCTGCTACACGCGATGCCGCTTCCCGGCCAGACGTGAAAGACACCCGGGACGTGAACAGTGCCGACCGCCAAGACGCCGCCGATCTTGCATCGTCCGCCTTCAATCTTCCCGACCTGCCTCCCGCGAGCGACACGCCCAAGACCAGCCTGCCGCAGAACATCACCTCCATGCGCATCGATCCGGAGGATGCCGTATTGGTGGTGAATCGAGGCAAGACTGCGACGCTCGACTATCGCGCGTACGCAACCATGGAAGGGAACGACGCCGAGGTCGACATCACCACGCGGACCATCTTCTACGTGCCGGACAATTACCTGGCGGGCGCCTTTCCCAAGGACGGAAGCGCCACATTCTCTACCCGACTGCCGTCGGGCGCGAGCGATCCGCCTCAGCGCGGCGGCAAGGTGACCATTCAAGCGCAGGCGGCGAGCACCAACCTTCCCATCACGACAGTGACCACGACCTTGTCCGTCAGGATCATCGACATCGGCACAGCGCCTTCCGGCACGCCGGCCGCCACGCCTGCGATCCCCGACAGTCCCGGAACCAAGTTCACGGGCACCGACAGCGCCAACTTGGCGCCCCTGTTGGTGTACCCCAATGACGGTGTGCTTCTGCCCCCCAACATGAACCAGCTTGAGGTCCACTACATGCCGGGAAAGACGACCGGAGAGCTGTACGAGATCTCCATCCTCGGGCCCTATTCCGAGCTCCGCTACTACACGCGCTGCTACGCCGACAGCGCGAAGTTCGTCAAGGACACTTGCGTCTATGAAATCGATTCCGACACTGTCCGAGTGATCTCCGAAAGCAATCGCGGAGCCGGCCCGCTGCAGGTGACTATGCGAGGTTCCGACGAACACGGCAAGGTCGGCACCTCGGCGGCGATTTCGATCGAGCTTACCACCGATTCCGTCAATGGCGCCATCTACTATTGGACGGCGTCGGAGCCACCCCGCATCATGCGCTTCGATTTCGGGTCACAATCTGGTCTGGCGCCTGCGGTGGAACCGAGTGACTTGCCCGATGATGATGGAAATCCCGGCAAGGGCACGGGCTGCATCGGGTGCCACGCAGTATCCCGCGACGGAACCCGACTGGTTGCCGGCATGAACGGCGGCGGCGCGGGGTATTTGCTTTACGTCAACAATCTCGCGTTGCCCAAGACCTCGCCCGATTGGCTGACCGTGGATGGACGCTCGGTGGGGGTGGCAGCGGCGAACACGATCGTCACCGCTTCCTTCAGCCCCAACGCAGACCAATTCGTCGCAGTCAGTTGGCCCGAGGACAAGGCTGTGGGGGCCACCAAGCTGGCGTTTCACGACGGGACCACCGGCGTGCGGAAGACCCTTCTCGACGTGGGCTTTGGCGTGACCTATCCCGACTGGTCACCGGACGGCCAAAGCATTGCAGTCACGCGAATCTGGGGCGGTGACATTTCCAACATCTGGTTTTTCAATGGTGGCATTTCGGTCATCCGGCGTGAGGGCGGAAGCTGGAAGCTGCCGGCCGTGGACGTCCTCTACTCCGTGGACAACAAGAGCCGCTACACACCCAACTTCCTGCCCGACTCGTCGCTCTTCCTGTTTTCCGAATCCCTGGCGCCACCCAACGATCCCGACGCCAAGGTCGACGGGTATTCAAACTCAGTGGCCACCGTCGGGATAGCCGAGCCCAAGGCCGACGCCACGGCGGTAGCACTGGTTCGCGCCAACGCGACGGGCGTCGCGGACCAGCTCACCCTTGCCGACGGTCGCGATCCGACCTTGGTCAAGCGCATTGCGAACGGCGAATTGATGAACACATTCCCGCGTTCGGCGCCGTTCCAGAGCACGCACAACGGTCACACCTTGTTCTGGTTCACGGTCGCATCGCAACGCCGGGCCGGCGTACGGCGATTCGTTCCCAACAAGAGCCAGGTGGACGATGCGCCTACGCAAAACCTGCTGTGGATGTTCGCCCTCGACGCGGATGCGGTTCATGCCGGCGAAGACGGCAGCTATCCCGGCTTTTTCCTGCCCTTCCAGGACATGCTTACGTCGAATCACATGGCGTACTGGACGCAAAAGTACGTGTCGGACAACCCGCCTCCCCCGCCGCCGGCCACCCCGCCGCCGCCGCCACTCACGGTTTCGCCACCGATTCCGTAGTCACGGCTGGTGCCGTCGGTCCGCCCGGTGACGGGCAGACCCGACGCCTCAATGCGGCCGGCGAGAGTTTGGTGAGGAGTGCCCTGCGCCGCTCGGCCTGTTCGGCGCGGACGCGACCACTCGCGACGGCGGCGGCGCGCCTCTGCCTCCTGTCGGCTGCGGCCGGCCCGGCCATTGATTGGGTTGACCGGAAGGGCGAGCACTCCAGGGATGATTCACGACGCGTGTGCCCACAGGGAGCATTACCACGGGCGGCATCATCATCCCACCCGCCTCTGCCGAAGGTCCGATCTGAACACACCTCGGGTCGGGCAGCCACAGCCAGCCCAGCTCGGCATCAAAGATCCAATTCCCCTCGCTAAACACCAGGTCTCCCCAGGACCACTGGCTGGCGAAGACCTGCGCGCCATCACGATCCACCCACTCCCCGCCGGTTTGGAAGGGCACGAAGTCGTAGCCCACCAGCGCCGGGCTGGGTTGCCAGGCCGGGGCCGCGCCGGCCGCGACCAGCCACTGGCCCTGTCCGCCGAGGGCCGCGACCACATCTGTCCTACACGGCCCGGAATCGAGGTCATCGGCCAAAGCCCTCGCCGGAAGGCCAGCGAGGCATGCTCCCAATGCAGCGATCGCCCTTGCTTTGGTCATGACGCCAGCTCCTGCAAGGCTTGCACCAGGATCGGAATCCTGTCATTGCGCGGGTCTTGGGCCGGCCGGCAGGCCTAGAAATGCATTTTCTGTAGCCTGCGTGTGGCGGAATGGCTGCGCTATCCGCAGCCGAGGCCGCATTCTTCGCCACCGGCTACAGCGCTCCGGCGGCCACGAACAGTTGCGAAATGTCCGGGCCGTGGGGCGCTGACCGTGTGTAGCGCAAGACGACCAGCAACGAGCCTCTGTACCCGATCGCCGCATCCAGCTCGTACGAGTAGATGCCGGTCCCGCGCGACTTCGGGACGGACTTGTCCTTTTGCAGGATGAATTCGGCCCCGTATTTTTGCAGCCTCAGATCGATCATGCGCGGGTGGCCGTGACCGTTGTCCGGGCCGGGGGATTGCACTTCCTGAAGCGCCAAAGTCCAATCCGCGTCCAGCCACCTGAACTGTGCCGTCTCGCGCGCCATTCCGTTCGAGCCTTGCTGGCCCAGCGTCCGTTGCTTCGCCGACCACCTGATGCGTTCCCCCTGAAGATTGGCATCGATGCGAAAGCGGCCGAGGGCCTCTTTGGCTTTCTGGCGATTCTGCGTACGCACCTCCTTCAGCGTGGGGTTCGGGTTGGTCGGAGCCTCACAGCCCTGCCCGACACAAGTCGTAATAGCCGGCCCGGCGAACTGATTCGTCTTGGTGTCGATGATTCGGATCGTGCTGTAGGGAGAATCGCCATCCGCCTGCGCCCCGAAAACCTCTACCGCGGCTGAGGCGCCGTCGTCGGAAAACCCCAGGAAAGCCCACGATGATTCCTCCGCCGCCCAGACCCGTTGGCTCGCCAACGTCGCCAGAAGGAAAGCCAAGATCGCAGCGCCGCAGCCAAAGGCCCGGCGCCGCAGCTGGGTTTTCACCGTGCGTGACAGGCCGCGCGTCGGCCCCGCATCCTGTTCCGTCCGAAAGATCATGGGCGCCATTCTTCCATAGAACAGGCGCATTGGTCCTGTCTTTCTTGGACGCCCCCAGGTTGCGGAGTCGGGCTTTTCCAGCCTAACATGAGGCATGGGTGATCCTGACCGGCCGGCAAGACATCCCCGGAATAGCGCCGTCGCAAGCGCGGCGGACCGATTTGCCGCCCTCATCGAGCACATGCAGGAAGGCGTCGCGCTGCACGAGTTGGTGTTGGATGCGAACGGCCAACCGGTGGACTACCGCATTCTCGACGTGAACCCCCAATACGAGAAGCACACCGGCCTCGAACGCTCAACCGTCGTAGGCCGATTGGGATCACAGGTGCATGGCTGCGACGAGGCGCCGTACCTCAAGCAGTATGCTTCGGTCGCGTTGGGCGGACCACCCTTGCGCTTCGAGGTCTACTTCGCTCAGCTCAGGCGCCACTTTTCTATTTCGGTGGCTCCCCTTGGGTCCAACGCTTTCGCCACCATCTTTTCCGACGTGACCTTTGCGAAAGCCCAGGCCGAGGACCTCGAGAAGAGCCGACTATCGCAGCGGGCCTTGCTCGACAACCAGCCGCATCTTACGTGGCTCAAGGATCGCGAAGGTCGATTTCTCGCCGTGAACAAGGCGTTTGCGCAGGCCTGCGGCCAGGGGAACCCCGAGACCCTGGTGGGCAAAACGGATCTCGACGTGTGGCCGCCCAAATTGGCGGAATCCTATCGAGCCGACGATTGCGCGGTGATGGAAGCCGGTACGCAGAAGATGGTCGAAGAGCAAATCGCGGAGACCGATGGCACGCGCTGGTTCGAAACCTACAAGTCGCCTGTGTTCGATTCCGATGGCAACGTCGTGGGCACCACCGGCATCGCCCGCGACATCACCGAGCGAAAGCGTGCAGAGGAGGTGCGGCTACAGAGTGAACGGAAGCTCGGCCGCATTCTCGATCTAGCCCCTGATCCGATTGCGGTCATCAACACCAAGGGCGAGTGGACCTTCGCCAACCAGGCCTTCTGCGAGTTGTGCGGTCATCAGCGCTCCGAGTTTCTGGAACGCAAGTTGGCCGAGCTGGATGTGTGGGAGAACGCTGCCGACCCGGCGGCCATCACCGAGCGTTTGCAGCGCTACGGCGTCGTGCAGCGCATGGAAGTGGCCTTGCGCAGTCGGAACGGCAGTCGTCACAGCGTGGAGTTGAGCGCGACCGTGGTGGAGTTCGACGAGGCTACCTCGATCATTCTGGCGGGTCGGGATATCACCCAGCGCCGGTTGGACGAGATTGCCTTGCGCGAGGCCGAGCAAAGTGCCGCGCGCAGCCGCGCCCGACTGCTGTCGGTTTCCGAATTGGCGCACATCGGCCACTTCACCTTGAATTTTCACTCGGGCGCTGTCACCTTGACCCCGGAGCTCTACCGGATCGTCGGCCGATCCCCCCGGGACGTCCAGCCGACCCGCGAGGGAGTGCGAAGTCTGATTCTTCCGGACGATCTGGCGCTGGTTGATGGCGCGCTTGAGGCAGCAAGGACATCCGGTCAGGCGCAACGGCTCCACGTCCGCGTGGTGCGGCACGATGGCGAGATTCGCCACTGCCTGGCCATCGTCGAGGTGGACCAGAATTCCGACTTGCCGGCCGCAATGTCTCACGGCCTGATCCAGGACTTGACCGATCTGCGCCGGGCGGAGGAGGAGCGGCGGAAGCTGGAGCAACAGGTGATGCAGTCGCAAAAGTTGGAAAGCCTCGGGGTGCTCGCCGGGGGCATCGCCCACGATTTCAACAATCTTCTAACCAGCATTCTCGGCAATGCCGACTTGGCCAGCAACGAGCTGTCGCCGACCAATCCTGCCCGCCCCTACTTGGCTGACATCGAACAGGTCAGTCGTCGCGCCGCCGACTTGTGCAAGCAAATGTTGGCCTATTCGGGCAAGGGCCGGTTTGTGGTGCAGCCTATCTCGCTCAACGAGGTGGTACGCGAAATGGGCCACCTGCTCAGCGTATCCATCAGCAAGAAGGTGGTCGTGAAGTACAATTTTTGCGCGGACTTGCCCAGTGTGATGGCCGATGCCACCCAGATGCGCCAGGTGGTGATGAACCTCATCACCAACGCCTCCGAGGCCATCGGCGAGGCAAGCGGCGTAGTCACCCTGTCCACCGGTGCGATGGACTGCGACGAGCGATACTTCGCCGGTGTGGTGGGTGACAGCGAGTCCCACCCTGCAGGCCAGTATGTCTATCTGGAGGTTGCCGATACGGGATGCGGCATGGACCACGAGACGCAGCGGAAGATCTTCGACCCATTTTTCACCACCAAATTCACCGGGCGCGGTCTCGGGCTGGCGGCGGTTTTGGGCATCGTGCGTGGTCACAAGGGGGCCGTGCGCGTCTATTCCGAGAAAGGCAAGGGAACCACCTTCAAGATCCTACTGCCCGCGCACGACCGGGGCGCGATAGCACCGGCGCCCGGCCAGGAAGGGGTCACGTCCTGGCGAGGTCATGGCCTGGTCTTGCTCGCTGATGACGAGGATAGCATTCGCACGCTGGGGCGGCGGCTGCTTGAGCGAGCTGGCTTTGACGTGATCGTGGCCGCGGACGGACAAGAAGCCATCGATCTGTTTATGCAACACCGGCAGCAGGTGCGACTGGTGGTGCTGGACATGACCATGCCTCACCTCGACGGCGAGGCCTGCTATCGCGAGCTAAGGCGCATCGATCCCGGGGTCAAGGTCATCATGACCAGCGGCTACAATGAACAGGACGTGATCAATCGCTTCGTCGGGAAGGGCCTGGCCGGTTTCGTGCAGAAGCCCTACAAGGCGGCCGATCTGCTGGCCGTCGCGCAACAGGTCCTCGGCGACAAGTAAGGTGGCTCCCGTTCTCCCTGCTCACGCTTCTCGCTGTCCGAGTTACGGGAGAAGTTGACCACTGGTCTTATGTTCAGTATAAGCAGTCTGTGCCAGTTGTCAGGACTGCTCCTTCGGTAGAAGCTGCGCTAGCGGCTCTTGCGCGGGCCGCGCAGCACGATCTGTCCTGCGCATGCGGTCCTGCCCAGCACCGGCAGCGGGGTGACAACGGCTTGTGGGTCTATCCTGCGGCGCTGCCGTCGGGCCAGCGCGTCCCCATGCTGAAGATATTACAGGCGGCAGGCTGCGAGCGATCCTGCATCTATTGTGTCGAGCGCTGCGGCGGGCAAGGACGCGCGGTGAGCCTGGCGCCTGCGCAGCTGGCGACGGCGTTCATGGAGCTTTATCGCAGTGGGCGCGTGTTCGGGTTGTTCTTGTCCTCTGCCATTCGCGGCGGCGCTGTGGCGACGATGGATCGCATGCTGGCCACGGTCGAGCTGCTCCGTGGGCATCATGCCTTTCGCGGTTACATACATCTCAAGCTGATTCCGGGCAGTCGGTCCGAGCAGATCGAGCACGCCATGGCCCTGGCCACGCGTGTGTCGGTGAACATGGAGACGCCCACAGCCGCGCACCTGGCGCGTATCGCGCCGGGCAAAAAGTTCGACGAGGAAATCCTCGCGCCCATGCGCCAGGTCGCACGTGCTATCGAGCGCGGCCAGTTCGCGCGCGCCGGACAAACCACGCAGTTCGTAGTGGGCGCGGCGGGCGAAGCCGATCGAGAGGTCATGGGGGCTGCCGTGCAGGGCTATCGCGAGCTCAAGCTGGCCCGCGTGTATTACTCGGCCATGCAGCCCATCGCGGGCACGCCAGTGGCCGAGCGAGCGCCCATTCCCTTCGAACGCGAGCACCGCTTGTACCAGGCCGATTTTCTGCTGCGCAGCTACGGCTTCTCCCTCGACGAGATCCACTTCGATGACACCGGCGCGCTGCCGTTGCACACCGATCCCAAGACCCTGTGGGCGCAGAAACACCCCGAGCGCTTTCCGGTCGAGATCAACCAGGCGCCCATGGAAGAGCTGCTGCGCGTCCCGGGCATCGGCCCACGCTCGGCCAAACGCTTGCTGGCCATGCGCCGCCAACAGCGGCTGCGCGATGTGGCAGCTCTGCGCGAGGCTGGCGCTTCGTGGAACATCGCCTCACCCTTCGTGCTCCTCGACGGCAAGCCAGCCGGGCGGCAATTGCGGCTGTGCTGATTCTCAAATCAGTTGGCTGTCCGTTCAGAGGCCGCGGCTTAGCATCCAGAGGCCGAAGGCAACCAGCACGGCCATGGCGACGTAAATGGCGAGCCTGGCTGCAGACACGTCCCGGGCCGGGGTTCGCGACATCGGGAAGGTCACTTCATGCACCTCGCGTTCCTCGCCGTCGACGAGCAGCACGCCGTCCACTTTGAACGCTACCAGATACTCGAGCAGCTGACGCCGTGTCGCTGCGGTATCGAGCCGGGGCGCGACCAGGCCCGATTTGACTTCGGCCACGAATTGCCGGCCAGCGCGGGACACCAGGTAATCCGCCCGCAGCCGGATCTCCGTCGACTTGCCGTCCACGAAGACGGCGTAGCGGGTCTCGACCTGGTCGCCCAGCAGGGTATAGCCAGAATCCACGAGCAGACGGGCGGCTTGCAGCTCCACGCTGCGCGCGTGAGCCCATTTTCGGCGCAGGCGCAGGCGGACATACCAGCGATGCGACGCAACCCACAGCACCGCGGCCAGCAGCAGGACTGCAACGGCGACGGCGAGCTGACTTACTGGTACGGCGGGCACGCGAGAGCTTCGAGCCTCATATGCGGCAAACACTAACAGATTCCCTCCCGATGGAAATTCTTGCCACTCGGCCAACCGTTGATATGGAACGACCCCGCAACCTAAATCAGTAGCTCCGGTTTCTTTCTATCTATTCCCTTGGACTCCGTCTGGTTGGGATGAAGCGAAGAGTGAGCGGCCGAGGACAAGCTTTGTCGACGGTGATCAAGCTGATATTCGAGGGTTCGCCCGAAGGCTTACCTCACAGTCTTTCATGCGTCGGGAGCCACCTCGGACTAGGCACCGCGGATCGAAACCGCACAACGGTTTATCGAGGATTCTCCTTTCCGTGCTGCCTCGGCCGTTCAGTCTTCGCTTCATTGCTTCGCTCGCTGTTGTCGATGTTGATTACGCTGCCCGAGAGTGCGTCTTGTTGGCCTGCTGAGACTCCACCAAGGTGCCAATGGCCCAGATGAAACCGACCAGCTCACGAGCGACGGCAGCAGCCACCTTGCCTGCGGGCTTGCGACAGTAGGTCATCTTGGTGAATTTCCGGTGGAGGCGCTCCTGAGCTTTCCAGGCAATCTCGGCTACCCCGGCTGGCAGCGTGGGCAGCACCTTCTTCATTCGAAGATTCAGCCACGGCCGGTGGCGTGCATGCCACGCAGCTTCCCCGAGCACGTGGCGAAGGTGAGCGTTGCCGGCCCGTGTACATCGCCCCTTGGACTCGCGACCGCCGCTGGAATACTCGGAGGGAACGAAGCCCGTGTAGCCCATCATCTCGGTCGGAAGACGAAAGCGCTTGAAGGTCCCGACCTCGGTGACGATGGTGACGGCGGTCAGCTTGGCGACACCGCGAAGGGCTTGCAGGGCTTCAATTACGGCCCGCATGTGCGCAGGAGCCGACTCCACCAGTCGGTCGATGGCTTTGTCCAGACGGGCGAGACGCTCGCCCATGTGCAAGACCTCGGCGATGCAATCAGCGAGGGCAACCTGCTGGGCTTCATGGTCGAACTTCAGCGACTGCACCCAGCGCCACCATGGGTGCGTCCATGCTCCATCCTCGTCCGGCGAACGTAGACCACGACGGAGCAGATGCTTGACGAGCCTATGTTTGGCACGACTCTCGTCGGCCTTCGCGGCGGCACGCTGGCGCACGAGATCGCGCAGAGCCTCGTGCTCGGGCGAAGGAACCCAAACGGGCGTTAGGTCGCCGGCCTGGTAGGACTGGGCGAGCTTCTCGGCATCGCGGCGATCGGTCTTCACCTTGTCGCCGGCCTTCTTGGGGATGAGCGACGGTGCGATGACTTCGCAGTCGACGCCCAGCTTGGTGAGCTGCCAGTACAGGGCGTAGCCGGTGGGCCCGGCTTCGTAGCAGACCTTGAGACGTCTTGGCACACCGAGCTTCTCGATCAGCTTGCGGACCGCATCCGGGCGGTTGGGGAACTTTCCGAGGCTGCGGATCCGACCGCGCCCTTCGGCGACCGCCGCACTGATGGTTTCAGCGTGAACATCCAGGCCGAGATATCGAGTACAATTGCTCATGACCGACTCCTCCGTTGTGGCTCTGCGTCTTGGGTTCTTCACCGGGCTTGAGCGTAACCCACGGTCCCGGTGTGAGTCGGTCGTTCCATTCTGACTGGGCTGACTTCGCGAGCGACGCCAGGCCTGCCCCATCAGGGCGCAGCGGCGCACGTGCCAGCCGGACATGCTACGGAAAGTAGGCGATGAAGAACAGTCGCCTAAATGGGAAGAGCACCTTGCCGTCCGCTTGGAGGTGATAGTCTCTACCCAGCTCTTCCAGCAGGTCTTCCTCGAAGGCTTGCCGGTCAGCCGCGTCCGGCAGGCGCTCGAGGTAGGGACGCAGTCCGGTCGCCCGCATCCACTCGACCAGAGCGGGGACGGAGGCCATCGCGTGAATGTAGCTCGTCTCCCACATGTCGAGGCTGGCGGCTCGATGCGAGAGCTGGTCGTAGTAGAAGCCATGGGGATGGAAGGTGAAATGAGCGTCGCAGCCGCTCATCGTCTCGCGCCACCGCGGTCTTGCCGCCGTTCGCGCGATAGCCTCCCGGATGGGCATGTCGCGGAACATGGGGGTCTGCACGGCGAGCGCCCCACCCGCGCAAGCGAGCGCGGCCATGCGTCCCATCAGACGGGCGTGGTCGGGAATCCATTGGATAGCTGCATTCGAGAACACCACGTCGAATTGCCTCGGCGACTCGAAGTTGGTGGCATCCCCGAGGATCCATTCGCGTTGGGGAAAATCCGAACGCGCCTTCGCGATCATCGCGGGCGAATTGTCGACGCCGGTCAAGCGGGCGTTCGGGAAGCGGGCGGCCAGCGCCTGTGTGCTGTTGCCCGGGCCGCAGCCGACGTCGATGATGGTCTGCGGTGCCGGTACCCGGATGCGGGCGATGAGGTCCACCGACGCAGGCGGCCCACGAGCTTGTCAACAAAGCCATCCAAAACAAGCACTGGACCGAGCTGGATCGCGAGCAGCTGCAACAATTCGCGCAGCAAATGCGAGGCGAGGCATTTTTCGACGTGCAGCACGAGTTGTCGACGGCCATCAACCGCCAGGAGCTGCACATCGACTTTCGTGGCCCTGCATTTTAGCGGGAGCGGTCGAGAGACATTCTCGACTTCCCGTTCGAAGAGCGTCGCTGTCGGTCGTGGAGCAATGGACACCGAACGGTGAAATTCTATCAGCGCCTCGTTCGTCCCACGGGGACGAGCCCCAATGCCGTTGCCAAATGCGAGCATGCAGATTGCATTGGAGGCTGGGCATGTGCCTACTGACATGTTCTGGAGTCCTTGCTGTGGTCGCATTGGCCGGCGAGGGCGATCACGAAGGCGAAGCACGATCTGGCTTTGCAGGTGTCGGCGCAACCGCGCCCGACATCGAGCCCGGACCGCCTCCGCCGGACGACTCAGCTCCGCGGCCGATTCGTGCCCCTGTTTGCCCTCTATTTAGAGAGCCACCCCGCTCTTCGCGCATGCAGCCATGATCATGTTGCGCCGGTCGCTACTCAAGTGAGACATGGCATCGCGGGCGGCGTTGGCCTCACCAAACACGCACGCGCACACCCCGATGATCTCATATGCCTGCATCGCCTGCGCCGGCGTAGGTCCGGACTTCAGTGCGGCCTGAGCCTTGTTGAGCGCCACTGAGTGCAGCCCTCTCATCCAGGCCTCCTGGGCTCCCCGCACGAGGGTTCCGACGGAGACCCCTGCAGACGCCGGCGCCTCGGCTCCGGGGTTGGCCTTCTTCGGGGCGAGAGCTCGGGCCGCTGGCTGCGGCTCTGACTTGACCACAAGCCGGGGCGGGATCGCCGGGTCAAGGGCGGGCGCGGCCTCGGGGGGTTCGCCGCGCGCCGGCACCTTTGCTTCGGCACCGTCCGTCGGTGACGAGCGGGCGCGCGATGACGCCAACTCGCCTGCTGGTCGGGTCCCGGTCGAGCGCACCTTGTCGGACGCCGATGGCTCTTGTGGTGACGAAGCGACGGTCGACGCTGGCTTCGCCGGCCGAGACGGCGCTACCGGCGCGGCAGCCGGAGCCGCCTCTTTCCCAGATGGTACTGACGCAGGGGCAGGCGCCTGCATGGTGTCCTCCGCCTTGCTGGCCGGCAACGCTGGCCACGCTGCGACTGGCTCCGCCCTGGAGGCTGGCAACGCTAAAGGCGCTGAAGTGGGAGCGAGCGCCAGGGCCGGCGTCGCTGGAGGCACGACGACCGCGGGCTCCAACTCCGACGTCCGCAACGTTGGAGCGACCACAAGTGGCTCGGCGGCAGACGCTGGAGGCGGTGGCGACGGTGCTGGCTCGGGGGTCGGCGCCGTCACCGAGCCGACCACGGGCTTGGCGGCATCCGGGGCCACCCCTTTTCGCGCGGCCCAGACGCCGAGCCCAACCGTGCCCGCCACCAGCACCCCGGCCAGCGCGATCGAGCGCGGCCGCCTCAGCCCCGCCAAGATCCGCCGGGCCGGGAAGACGGCATTTTCCAGACTGCCATCGTCGAGAGACTCCGTGAGATCGGCGATCGCAGCGTCCGGATCTTGGACGTCGCCGCGATCCGACCACGTGGTTTCTGATCCTGCACCAGGGTCCAGCGAAGCCCCGACCGAGGCTGGCTCGACGGCCGGTTGAGCCGATACCTCCAATCTCATAGGCTTGGCCGGGGCCGGCACAGGCGGAGGTTTCGCTCCGACCGATACAGACGGGGGCTTCGCCGTCGCTGGCACAGGTGGTGGCGCTGCCATGCCCCGTGCCGTCTGGCCTGCCAGCATGGCCGGCGGAACGGGCTGCTGTTCGACCGGCAGCATCGGCGGCTTTGCTCCCGCGGTCACTCCGGCGGGCTTTTCCGCGGCCGGTAGCGCGGGCGGCTTCGCTCCGACCGAAGGAGCTCCCTTCCGGAGGGTGGCGGTCTCGGCCTTGGTCGCTGCCTCGATGGAGGTCGCCGCAAACATCTGGCTCACCCTCGCCGCGTCCGGCTTCTTCGCCGTCGCATCTGACGGGGGCCGCGCCAAGTCCAGCCGAGCTTGAGGCATGGGCTCCGACAGAGCGATCTCCGACTCATTGATTCCCGGCAGTCGGTGCGCATCCCTCAGGAACATGCAATCGGTCACGCAGGCGTCGAGGGCCTCGCACAGCTCGCCGGTATTGGCGAACCGGAGGACCGAGCTCTTCCTCAGGCATCTCAGGATCAAAGCGTCGATGTGTCCGTCGATGGGGGCATTCGGCGCGCGACGGCTAGGTGCGATCGCCAATCCCGAGATGTGTGCGCTGAGAATGTCGGCCACCAATTCGCCACCGAACGGCGGGGTTCCGGTGACCATCTGGAAGAACAGGACGCCCAAAGAATAGATGTCGCTCCGCCGATCTGCGGACCGCCCCTGGGCCTGTTCCGGCGAGACGTACTGGGCGGCGTCGTACACCGCTCCGACGCGATCTTGCTGGTTCGCCTCAAGCTCGAGAAAGCTGGCCATCCCAAAGTCGACCAGCTTGACGAGATCGAAGCTGTCCTCGGGTTCAACCACCAGCCGCATGCCCGCCGTCTTGCTGCGACGGACGATGCGGCGGCGCCCTTTGCGCCTACAAAGAAAGACGTTGGCCGGCTTCAGACCCCCGTGGACAACGCCCGCCTCGTGCGCCGCTCCCAACCCATGTGCCACCTGTCGCAGGATGTTGATGGCCTCGAAGGGTGACAGGCTTGCTGAGCCGTGTAGTCGATCCTGAAGGCTTTCGCCCTCCAAGCGCTCGGTTGCGACGAAGACGTTGCCCTCGGGCGTAGTGCCCAGGTCGGCGACCTCGACCAGGTTGGCGTGATGGACGTGGCTTGCTGCCGTCGCGTGGGCGACGAATTGATCCACCAGGTCCTTCCTGCGGCTGCAGCGCTCGTGCAGGATCTTGATGGCGACCTGTCGGTCGCTGGCGACATGGCGGCCGCGGTACACCGCACCGGTCCCGCCCTCACCAATGATCCCCTTGAGCTCGTACTGCCCTACCCGCATGCCGACCCGGGCCAAGGCCTCGGTCGACAGCAACGTTCCCCCGTCATGAGGGCAGCAGTCCAGGGTTCCGGCGACCTTCTGACCGCACTTTGAGCAGGCGCGGCCGCTGACTGCGTCCTGCTGCGACGATTCCAGGAGTGTTGGTGACTGGCCCATACCTGTTTGTGGCCCGGTCGCCTGGCAAAATGGGCATAGATTCTGACTGGACGAGAATAGTTGTTCGACGTGTCATTGCTTTCCAGGAACCACACTGCCGGCCAGAATCGGGCTTAACGATGGGCCAACGTACCTGCCGGACAGGCGTTCGTGCCCCTGCTAGGCTTGGGCCATGGCGCTGGGAATGCCTTCGCTTCCGCTCACGCCCCCCTGGCACCCCGGGCGATTGCTGCTCGTGCGAGCCACCGACGCCATCAGCCTGTGCAGGGACGGCAGCTACGAGAAACTCTCGGCCGAGCAGGGATTGCCGCACTTGCGCGGGGCCGAATGGAGGGGACCCGCCGAAGCTCGCGATTTCGTCGCCCGGCTTGAGCTTTCCTCGCGGCCACTGCACGCCTGCGACAATTCGACGCTGTTCAATCAAATGGGCCAGTGGATTCAGGCCGGGACACTGGTCGTGGTGCGACAGATGGCTGAGGGCGCAGGCAAGCAGACGCCCTGGTTGCTGAAGCAGCGGCGAGTGCTCCGATCGCTCCGGCAGGCCAAGAGCCATGCGCTGAGGTTCGAGAGTCGAACCTACCGAATGGAGGCCGGTGCGGATCTCGGCCAGATCGCCAACCGTGATGACTACGAAGTGGTTGGCCGAGCGGAAGCCATGCGCGTGCTCGACGGATTGGCGCAGCAGGCTCTGCCGGCGGACGCTAGTCTGTTGCAAGAGGCTCGCAACCTGCTCACCCCAGACTGGCGCCAGCCGATGGGGCCCGACGGGCTCGTGCTCCTTAGCAGGATCACGGTCCGGCAGAACAGCCCTATGAGGGAAGCCCCGCTAGGCAACCCGCAGCCGACTTCGAGCAAGCCCGCGGAGACCGAGGTCCCCGCTGAGGAGGAAGCTTGCCGACCCTGCGCTGCCCTACGCGAGGCCAAGCAGGCGGAAGCCTTGAGGCAGGCTTCCGAGGACGGCTCGCCCTTCTGCGCCGACTGTGGACCGCCGCCTGCGGCCGCGGCTTAGCCTTCCCACGGCAAGCGTTGGCGTTTGTCGGGCTGGCGCTGGTTCGAAACGCTGCTAGATCAGGTGCCCGATGGCTTGCGATGCGATGGCGTCGACGAGATTTTCCGAGCTCGGCCAGCGTGCGTTTCGGCGTGATGGGGCGGCGCCATGCTGGTGATCCGCGACGAGCAGCTCCAAATGTTGTCGGAGGCGCGGCGCACGGCCTTCGCGCTCCGTATGGTCGAGCACCTTCGGCGGGTATTCTCGGAATGGGCCGAGCGCCAGACCTCCGAAACGTTGCTCGCCTTCGTTCAGCATGGAATGGCGCGCGCCAGCAGCTACGGATTCGAGGTCGAGTTGGACGTCGCGAGATATCTGCATGTCATGCACGATCTAGGGGAGAGCTTCGATCGATCGCCCGATTACCCCTGGGCGCCCGTGCTCTTGACCAGCAGCTTGCCGCCGGGTAGGAAGATGGACCGTCTGCGCGACGCGGCGGAGTACCAGATGGAAGCAGGGAGGATCGCCCGTGGCCGGTGATGCGGCGGCAGATGCAGATGCCAAGAAGACGTGTAGCGGCTCGAGTGGACCGGGGGACACCACCAAGCCCTGCCCGCTCAAGAAAGTGATCGAGCTTGGCTGGGACAAGGACGATGCTTGGTGTTCCGAGACGGTGAGCATCTCTGGCAAGACCACGAACTACTCCGAAGGCGAGACGCTCACCATAGGCGTCGAGGGCCGCGCTGATGCGTCCGCCATCACGAATCTGAACGCTCAAGTTTCGGGGAACGGATTCGGCAGCCCGTGGGAGATCAAAGACGTATTGCCCATCGGCGGTCCTTCCTGGAAAGACGTGCGCGAGATTGACGGCAAGGCGGCAGACAAGAAGACCGAGAAGCCGCTCGTCGTCCACATGATTCCGAACCTCAAGCGCGGGACCAAGACGCACACGACCGAGTACAATCGCACCGACCCGGGCACGACCACCCCGCACAAGGTCGGGGTGGCGTGCAGGTTCGAGCTCGCGGTTACGAACTACCTGCTCACCATCTACGGCGTCCTCAAGTACGTGCGAGGAATCGGGCGCGAGCGGCTCTTACTCAACAACCCCTCGCTCGGCGGAAGCTTCATGGCGTTCGGCTCGGCACAACACTGGGGCTACCGGGACGCGGTGACGGGAGGTTTCAAGTATTGGGACGGCACCGCTTGGAGGGCCACGCCGACCGGCTGGATACCCGACAACGGCAACCACTTCGGAACACCGTTTTACCAAGCGGGCACGACCTGGGTTTCCCGCGATGCTGCTTCGCAGTCCTGGCCCCAGCCCCTCTCGGATTGGCCGGCGAGTGATTACTCGGGTCCCGGCAACCTGACCGACACCACCCTCGGCAAATGGAAAGGCAAGATCGACGAGCGGTGGACCGACAAGTTCGACATCAAACGCAAGGAATGCAAGTCGACCAAGTCCGAATGCTGCCGCTACAAGACCCGATGTGTGTCAACCTTTGAGCCGATCACCTCGTATGGTGCCGACGTCATCATCATCGTTCGTGAGGACGTTCGCTCCGACTCGGGTATGTGGGCGATGGGCGACAGTCGCGACGGGCTGGCGCCACATGAATTCGGACACCTGCTCGGTGCCCCCGACGAATACGGTCTGGTGGGAACCACCCAATACGGTGTCAGCGACAGCGACGGATTGAACAACGGCATCGACGACAACTGCCTCATGGGGGTCGGTCTCTCGGAACCCAAGCGACGGCACTACCAGGGGATTTGCGAGATGTTGGCGCTCCTGGTTTCCGACCAGCTCGGCAAGACGTATACCTACGAAGCAGTCGCAAAGGGAGCCAACCTCGCTTCGCCTCCCGACACGTCGATGTCCCAATCATCGAGCTCCACATCGGGGGCACTGCTGGGTGCCATCATCGGGGGAATCGTCGGTGCTGTGGCAGGCGCGATCCTGGGCTTCATCGCAAGCGGCGGCAATCCCCTCGGCGCGGTGGTAGGAGCTTTGGTAGGCGCCGCGCTCGGTGCCCTCGCGGGGGCCGGAATCGGCTCCCTGTTCTGAGCGAAAAGGAGGAATGCAGGACCATGCCCATGTTCCACGGTACCGACTTCGCAATCGAGCTGCCAAAGGACTTCCGGGACGAGTCGACCTACGCGTTCGCCTTCAGGGCCCGTTCGGGCTTCTCACCATCGGTGGTGGTCAAGACCGAGCGGCTTGCGCAGCCGGCCGAGCTGTCCGTCTATGTCGAGCAACAGCTCGCCAAGATTGAGCAACTCCTGCCCGCCGTGACCATCGTCAACAACTCGCGCGACCCGCACGGCGAGCTGGTTGCGCGCACGAGCGTTTACGACTGGGGCGAGCCTCAGCGGCGACTGCGGCAAAAGCAGCGCTACATCCGTCTAACCGATCCGGACCGCGTGGTCACGCTGACGGCAACCTGCCTCCTTGCGACCTTCGCCGAGACCGAGGCGCTCTTCGACGCCGTCTTCTCGTCGTTCCGCCCCACGCCCCACCCCACATCAGACGATGGGAACGCGGTCGGGCCATGACCGGGCTGTGGCGCAGGTTTGCCCGCCGCTACTGCCCGCTCATGCTGCTCGGACTGGTCGCCGCTGGCCCGCGTGCGGCAGATGCGCGCCCCCGACGCTCTTTGACCAGTCAGCCCGTCCACGCCCCGTCGCCCGAGGCCGAACACAGTGAATCCAAACCCGTCTATCCCAGCGCTGGAGTACGAGCCATGATCTCCATTCCCGTTTCTGCCAAGGTTCCCACGGCGGCTTGGCCGCGCCCAGGTGTTCCCGACTATGCGTTCGTCGTACACAGCTTTGGAGGTCGGCCGCTCGGGGTCGGGGTACGCGAGAACGACTGGACGCTGCAGATCGAGGCACGAAGCTCGCTCGTGTCCCTCGAGTACTTCCGGTCGGATGCCGACATTCCAGGAACGCCCATCGGGCTATTTCGCACCCACGTCGACGACCAAGCCCTGCGCGATTTCTATGCGGTCGTGACGACGTCGAAGCTGTTCGGAACCCTCGCCTCCATGGCGGGGCACCCGGGCTTCACGCAATCGACCTACACGCTGATCGAGCCGTCCAAGGATCCGCGTGAGCAAACCATCAACAACAGCGACGAGCAGAATCAGGCCGTGATTGCGCCGATTCTGGCAAAGACCCGGGCCATGCTGTCGGAAAGCTTCGCTCACCCAGAGCGGGCCGTGCGCTTGGGCCTCGAGCGAACCCACCTACCGGAGGGGGAGGCGTTCCGGGTCTCGATTCAGAACATCGGTGTCGATGCCATCTGCTTCACCGATCCGCGATGGATCGTTGACGCCGGGCCGCTCGACCGTTCGGTCGTGATGGTAACGGAATTCGCCGGCCAAAGACCCGGTGAACCGGTAAGGCTCGACTGGACGGCGTATCCGCTGGCACCCCTTGCTCCTCGTCCTGCCAAAGAAGCTCTGGTCACGCTCGAGCCCGGCGCGACCTGGCAGGCCAAGAGCGTGGTCTGGAACAGGATGCCGGGAAAGCAGTACTTGGCGCAGTTCACGTGGGCGGGATACACGGGCGATCCTCTCGTGAACGATGTGTACCGGATTCGAGGTCGGGCCGACTCTCCGCGACTTTTGATCGAGCCCTAGCAAGCGCAGGCCAGAAGAGGAGCGCATCGTGCACGACAGACAGATGCAACGACTGAACGACCTTCTGTTCTATCGATTCGAGAGGGAAGGCACGTCGCTCTTTGCTTTGTTCGATGCCGCCAGGGAACGCGGCATCCACGAGCAGATCAGACGCTCGAGCCTCGAATACGGCTGCCTGTTCACGGGCCACCTGTCCGAGGAGCTCCTGTCGGCTGCACCGTACATCGTTCGCATCGTGCCGGGCTCGGTGACCTTTCAACGTCTGATCGAGCAAGGGTGGGGGCACGCTTGGGGGCTCTTCCTGGCGGCGCGAGCTGGACTGCACACGGTCAGGCGCCACCTACGCGGGCTTCTGCAGGTCCGCACCGAGAATCACAAGCGACTCTTCTTCCGCTACTACGACCCGCGCGTACTTCGGATTTTTCTGCCCATCTGCGATCCGGCCCAACTGGTGCAGGTGTTCGGCCCCATCCAGCGTTTCGATATCGAGACACCAGACGGCTCGCAACTGCTCCGCTTCCGTTTGATTCCCAAACCGTCAGCACCGCCGAATCTGCGGAGCTGGACCTACGCGCTGTCCGACTCCGAAGATGCGGCCGACGATCGGGGCAGCCCTGCACCGATCGCCTAGTTCCGCCCTCGGCGAGATGACGAAGAAGACCAGGCGGCAGACCGTTCCGCGCAGCCCTCCCCCCGGCGCCGGTTCGATGCCGGCCGCTGCCAGGATCTCAGCGGCCGTAGTGCGCCTAAGCTCGATCGCGAGCCCGGTCCGCGGCGCATCACCGCGTAGGTCCTAGATGACCTTGACGCTTTCGGCTCTGGGGCCCTTGGGTCCCTGGCCAACGGTGTAGGACACGCGTTGACCTTCCTTGAGGTCATCGAAGGACACGCCTTCCACGCTGGAGCGGTGGAAGAAGATGTCCTCGCCCCCGCCAGCGGTAATGAATCCAAATCCCTTCGCATTTTTCGTCTTGATCGTTCCTTCAGGCATTGTATCCACCTTTCTCGATACTACGCGAGATGGCCACCGAACTGCTCGGTGACCACATCGCTTGTGAAGAATGCATTTATGCACATCCGGGGCGCCAAGGACACAGAACTTCTGGTTGTGCATCTCGACCCGGTCCAGCAAAGGTCGTGCATTGCGCGGCATCGGTCGCTAATCCTCGGGCAGGATCTCCAGCAGCTCGATGTCGAAGACGAGCATCCCCGAGGGCACGCCTGGTCGAGCGGGCGAATTGCCGTACGCCAACTCGCCGGGAATCCAGAACCGCGTCTTGTCGCCAACCACCATCAACTGCACGCCCTGGGTCCATCCTTTGATGACACTATTCAAAGCGAACTCCGCCGGCTCACCGCGGGCGACCGAGCTGTCGAACAGCTTGCCGTCGGTGGTCCATCCGGAATAGTGCACCCGCACCCGATCTCTCGGGTGGGGATGCTGCTTGCCGTTGCCCTTGGTCAGGCTGAGGTAGGCCAAGCCCGACGCAGTCTTGCTGGCGCTCTCTGGCGGCCCGGCCACGTCACCCGGTGCCTCGATGGGCTTCTTGCCTGGAATGACGTTCACCAGCTCCACGTCAAACACCAGCATGCCCGACGGGGCGCCAGGGCGGGTCGAATCGCCATAAGCCAACTTGGCCGGAATCCAGAAACGCCGAGTCTCACCCACGACCATCAATTGCAGGCCTTCGGTCCATCCTTTGATGACGTCGTCGAGCCCGAAGGTCGCCGGCTCGCCATGCGCCGCCGAGGTGTCGAACATCCTTCCGTCGGCGGTCCAGCCCGTGTAGTTGATAGCCACCGCATCCCAATGATGGGGATGCAGGGTGCCCGTCCCAGCGCGCAACACCCTGGACGCGAGACCTGATGAAGTCTTCTCGGCGTCGGCGGGTGGCGCGGCCACGTCCGCCGGCGCCTTTCGCGGGTCAGCTGCGCTGGGCGACGGCTTCGCACCTGCTTGGACTTCGGATTTTTGCCAACCGGACACTTCGATCCAATAGAGCTCCTTGTCGACGGTCAGCTTGCTTCCGGGCCGATAGGTTTTTCCCTTCAGGGTTACCTTTTTGCGCACGGTCAGCTTGGTGCCATAGCACTGATACCGCTCGACGCCGTCCTCGCTCACGGAGATGAATCCACCCTCCAGCGACAGTTGCTGATCGTCGCCTCCCACGATTTCGGTATCGGTCTGGCACAGCGGCACGCCGTCGGGGTAGCTACCAACGACCTCCTCGTAGGTGGGAAGAGGCTTGGCAAATTCCTTCTTGGTCGAGCCCTTGGCGATGGAAGTGCCCGGGGCGATGAGCGAAGCGGCGACGGAAAGAAGTACGGCATTTGCTCTCATTGCTTTCCCTTATGGCTCGGAACGTAGCACGAGACCGCGCCGCGCGCTCCCGTGCCGGCGCCGTGCCTCTTGCGTGGCGAACCGAGCGGGTGCTACTTCACACCATCGTAGAAATAGTAGTCGGCACTGTAATCGGCGCTCACCTCCGCACCGACGTTACCCTGATCGCAACCAGAGGCTGGAGCCTTTCCTTGCACCGTGTTCACGCGTTGAATGTATTCCACCTTCGAGAACACGCCGTGCCCGCCGTGCGTGGTCGCCTGGAGCAAAAGCCAGGCTATGGCATCGGCGGAAGGTGCATCGGCCTCGGCGATCTTCTTTCCACGCACGGAGCTTCCATCATTCGACGTCCAAGTCGGTCCCTCGCCGTGGATGCCAACCAGGTTATCCTTGGCGTCGAAGAGTTTGGCGGCGGGTGCTTTCAATATCCAAGCGGGCGGTCCGTCGGCGGACGTGCTGCAGGCGTACACCTGCGCCCCGACCGCATGAAAGCGCGCCACCAAGCTACCCTCGGAAGGGACGCGAATGGCCGCCGGCACCTGCTCTGCCCCGAGCGCCTTGTCCTTCATGCTCGGGGATGCCGTCCCACAGGCGAAGCCCGCGACCGCCAAAGAAAGGAAAGGAGTCATCCGGCTCATCTTCACTGTCGCACCTCCGTTGTGGACAGCCTGACCGACCCCGCCCAATCGCGCAACTCCGACCTCTTGCATACGTAGCATCTCGGCCGATCCAATTTCGGCACAGGACAGCCATCGCGCGCTCATCCGCCCGGCGGACGGTGCTGTGGCAACAGCAGGGGCTGAGTCTTCCATCTTCCGCTGCGAGCGAACAGCGGAACGCGATTTTCAATCCGACACGAGTGGCGCCAAGCGAAGCTGGTCGCAAGGTAGATGATCGGATGGCGCCGGTTGCGCCAGAAGCGTGCAATGATCTTCGGCGTGCTGTAGAAATTCACGCCGAGTCGCCGCGTCCCTTCTTGCAGCTGTTCGGCGGTCATGAGCCTGGGACGAAACACCGCCGTCGCGCCGTCGTACTGGGACCAGTCGTAGGTCGTGATACGCCCCTGCGCACGCAGCGTATCGAAGAGCCTGGTCCCAGGAAACGGAGTCAGCGCCGAAAACGAAGCATGCCCGACTTTGTTCTTCACCAGGAAATCCAGCGTGCGATCGAACACGTCCGAGTCGTCGTCGTCGAATCCGAAGATCACCCCAGCCATGACCAGGATTCCATGATCGTGCAGAACCTTGATGCTTCGGGCGATCTCTTCCGGCGTCGTCGCATGGTTCTTCGTCAACGCGGACGTCGCCCGCAGGTTCGATTCCGATAACGACTCGATACCGACGAAGAGTGAGAAACAACCACTCTCAGCGGCCAACTTCAGCAGCTCCGGGTTGCTCGCCGTCAAGTGCAGCGACGCCTGTCCCACCCAGATGATGTCGAGCTCCTTCAGCCTGGTGAAGAGCGCACGGCAGTACGCCTCGCTGGAGAATATGTTGTCGTCGAGAAAGAAGATGAAATGCGAATCGACGGCCCTTACCTCTGCAATAACTTGCTCGACGGGCCGGTGGCGGTATTTGCGCCCGGTGAACAACGTCGCCGAACAGAAGGAGCAATCGTACGGGCACCCCCGCGCTGCCTGCACCGAAGCGAGTGAAAAAGACGATCGCTTGCGCACCTGATCGCGACGATAGGGTGGAAGCAGCCGCATATCCGCGTACTCTTCGCTGCGGTAGACACCACGCAGGCGCCCGGCAACCGCATCGGCGAGCACGGCTGCCCACACCGGTTCGGCTTCACCCACGACCACGGCATCGGCGTGTTGCAATGCCTCGTCTGGCAGCACCGACGGATGGATTCCGCCAAGCACCACGGGTGTACCGAGGCGGCGATAGCCATCGGCGATTTCGTACGTCCTGCGGGCTTGGATGGTCATCGACGTGACGCCGACGAGATCGGCGTCACTGTGGTCGGGAACCACGGGATCGCCGAGATGCTCCTGAGCGATCACCACGTCGTGCCCGCGCGGTGTAATAGCGGCCAGTAGTTGAAGGGCAGCGCTCTCCACCTTTCGTCCACTGAGCCCGACGCGAGGATTGGGATCTGGATAGATAAGCTTGATTCGCAAGTACCTACTCCACACAGCCACCATAACTCGAATCCGGTCGGCAATCAGCCATGTCGACGGGAGGCGGAAGAGATGGATTCCAGCATTGTGACCCAGGTTCTAGGTTTTTCAAACCCTACGTGCCCGGGAACCGAATGCAAAACTCATCTGGGCTTGAAACTCGCCCGATTGGGTACTAGGTTTCACATGTTTTTCGTCACGGTATCTTTTCAAAAAATGGGAGGGTTCTGGATGAACGAGAAATTGGGCCGTCTGGCGTTGTGGATGTTGGTGCGTGCGCTGCCGCACGTTCCTGATCGCCTCGTGAACGCCTACCTGGTACGTAAGACGCGTGACATCGCCGCGCCCAGTGCGGGTGAGTTTCTTGGCAAGCTCTTCACCGAGCTCAAGCACCAACTGCACCGTATTAACCCACTGTGTGCCAGGCGGCTTTTGGAAAACTTGGCAACGCCGAGCCTGTTGGCCGGTGAAACCCGGCGCAAAGTACAAGCCGAGATCGGGACCCATCCCGACGTTATGGTGCTAAGCCCGACCATGCGTTGCAATTTGGCCTGCACTGGCTGCTATTCGGCCCACTACGATCGCCACGACGATCTTTCCACTCGTGACCTGGACAACATCGTAGACCAGGCACGGGGGATCGGCATCCACTTCGTGGTGGTCAGCGGCGGCGAGCCCTACCTGCGAGACGATCTGCTCGGCGCTTTCGAGCGCCATCCCGACGTACTGTTCATGACCTACACGAACGGCATCATCATCTCCGACCGGAAACTCGCACCGAAACTGGCACGCCTCGGTAACGTCATCCCGTGCGTGAGCATCGAGGGTTTCGAAAAGGAAACAGAAGAGCGCCGCGGCCGTGGCGTCTGGCAGAAAATCCTGAGCACCATGAGCGCGCTCAAGGACGAAGGTGTCATCTTCGGTTTCTCAGGCACGCCTACGCGGTACAACAGCGACCTGTTGGTCTCGGATGAGCTGGTCGATTTCTACGTCGAGCGCGGCTGCATGATCGGCTGGCTGTTCTCGTACATGCCGGTGGGTCGCAATCCCGACGTCGACCTCATGCCCACGCCCGAGCAGCGCCTCCGTCGTCTGCGGCGCGTGCGCGAGCTCCGTCGCACGAAGCCCATCATCGTCGCGGATTTCTGGTGCGACGGCCAGATGACGGATGGTTGCCTCAGCTCGGGCAAGGTCTACTTCCACGTCAACGCCCAGGGCGGCATCGAGCCCTGTGTGTTCAACCAGTTCTCGGTTCACAACATCAAGCAAACCCCGCTGCGCGTGGCACTGGCTAGCCCCTACTTCGGCTACCTGCGCCAACGTCTCGGCGAAATCCACAACAAGTACCGCCCCTGCCCGGTCACCGATCGGCCTCAGATCCTGCGCGACGCCTGCCGCCTGTATCAGCCCCGTCCGTCGCAGGCGGGCGGCGACCACGTGATCAGCGACCTGGCCCCTGCGATCGACGCGTACGCCTGGCAGCTTAAGCGGGTCATGGATCCCGAGTGGCAACACGATGTGCCCAACGGTGCCGTCGACGACGATCGCGCGCACTTGGGCGCGAGCCCAAGAATGTGTCCCGATCGCGAGTACGCTGTCGAACATCCAGGACAGACTTGGAAGTTCTAGGGCCGCGACGGCACCATCCAGCGGTCGGTGTCCCAGCGCCTCGGCGCCAACCCTACCGTCCCGGACGCGTCGCAAGCATCTGCGTCAGCCAGCGCGTGGCTCGCGCCCGATAGCCGGAGCCGTGACCGCGGTTGATGTGGCGAATGATCGCGCGGTCATCCAAGAAGAACGTCGTGGGAAGGCGATTTTCACCAAACGCTCGTGCCAGTCCTCCGTCCCGGTCCAGCGCCACCGTGGTCTCTGCTGGCAAGGAATAGACTGCGAGAGAATCCCTCAAGGCCGGCGTGTCTCCTTCGACAGCCACTATCATCAATCTGAAGCGTGCACCTAGCTCTTGCCTGACCGCCAGTATCTCCGACAGCCCTTCTTTGCACGGCTGGCACCAGCTTGCGAAGAAATCCACCACCGTCACGCGCCCTTGCAGACTGACCTCCCGTGCATCTACCCCTGCCAAAGTTCTCGCCGCGAAAACGGGCGCGGCTTCGCCCACCTGCGGTCGGGTCAGGTTCGCCACCAGCAAGGGCAAGAGCAAAAGCGAGATCATAATCGTAGTCTATCGCCCGCTTTCTTGCGACGCGAACTCGATCGCGTTTGCCATTTCTTCCCCATCAGCTTGGAACACTTTTGTTGCAATCCCTTTCGCCGTCTGGGGAATCGAACGACCAAAACCGGCGATCCGGATTCCGTTCCACAGCCCTATCGGAGGCAAGCTTGATCAAGCTCAAGGCAGAGGTGTTTTTCGTCCTAATATGCTCCAGTGTCGCGGCCTGCAACGGCGGAGGGCCGGGCGACCCCGACAACGGCGGCGTGGTTTTCGGCCGCGTAGAGCTTCAGCTTCAAGCTGGGCCGGGCGTTTCCCTGAACAGCGTGGCCTATTCGACCACTGGCCCGCACTCCTACTCGGGGACGATTGATGTCTCGCACTCCGCAACCATCAGTGCGGTGATCGGCAACATCGCGGCGGGTTCACCCTACACCTTGACCCTCACCGGAACGACCAGCGACGGAATCACGACCTGCACGGGAACGTCGGCGCCCTTCGCCGTAACGGCGTCAATGACGACCGCGGTCGCGGTGCACCTCGACTGCAAACAGGGGCACAACACCGGAAGCATTTCCGTGAACGGGCAAATCAACGTTTGCGCTAGCGTCGCCAGTGTCAGCGCGAGTGCGCCTGTCGGCAACACCATCGCGCTCGTCAGCACGGCCACCGACCCCGACAGCGGTCCGGGTCCGATCTCCTATCTGTGGACCGCCAGCGGCGGAACGCTCAGCAGCGCGACGGTCGCGAATCCGACCTTCGCGTGCAGCGGGCCAGGAAATGCCTCGCTCACCCTGACAGTGAGCGACGGGGATGCGGGTTGCGCTGACACCTTCAACCTGCTGCTGACTTGTCCGCCGGACTCGGCCGTCGGGGCGCAGGCGTGGGTCGAAATCGGCGCGAACAGTCAGGCCATCGCACGCCTGATCACGCCGTACACCGTGTGCCCGTCGATCACGGTCGATGGAGTTTCGAGCGCCATGACTGTCCGCGCGCTGCCCGCGAGCCTTCCGATCCGAACCACAAGCACCGATTCGACGCTCGCCGCGGCCATGACGTCGGGTAACTCGAAGCCATCCGTCTTCACGACGACGACCTGCGAGTTCCTTCTCCCCGCGGGAGCGAGCGCGGCCAGTGTAGCCGGTATCAAGCTGCCGCTGCCGAAGCCGGTCGTCAACCGCGTCGTTATCCTCGGTGACACCGGGTGCCGCATCTCGATCGGAAACGTCTACCAGGCCTGCGCCGATCCCACGCAGTGGCCCTTCTCCGTTATCTCGTCGGCGGCCGCCGCTATGCAGCCGGATCTCGTCCTGCACGTGGGCGACTACGAGTATCGCGACAATCCCTGCCCTCCGGGCAACACGGCCTGCGCCGGACAGCCCTGGGGCTACGGCTCCGACGCCTGGGCGGCGGACTTTTTCACGCCAGGGGCGCCCCTGCTCGCCGCCGCTCCGTGGGTCATGGTCCGCGGGAACCACGAGGTATGCAACCGCGCCGGGCAAGGCTGGTATCGCTATCTCGATCCGAACCCGTTCGACGGCACCGACGTCAAGACCTGCGACATTCCAGCCAACGACAACGTCGGCAACTACAACGATCCATGGGCCGTCGGGTTCGGCGACACGCAGTTCATCGTGTTCGACTCGTCGAACACCTCGAAGAGCGCCTACTCGCCGCCGGCGTTCATGCCCTACACGACCGAGCTGGCCGAAGCAGCCAGCTTAGCGACACCGAGCATGCTCAACCTGTTCGCCGTCCACCACCCGGTCCTTGGCTATTCCGCGGGCAGCCCGCCGACGGTGGGTAACCCGGGTCTCCAGTCCGTCATGAACGCGGCCTATCCGGGCAATTACTACCCGCCGAACATCGCCATCGCCCTCCATGGCCACGTGCACGACTTCCAGGCCTTGAACTTCTCCAGCAACCACCCGGCGACCTTCGTCGCCGGCAACGGCGGCGACAACCTGGACGCCGCGCTGCCTGCCGTGTTCGACCCCAACTCGGATTTACCGGCGGCGAACACCATGATCAACACGTTTGCCTTCTCGAACGGGTTCGGTTTCATGGTGATGGATCGCGTGGGCACGGTTGGCCAGAAGAACTGGAAGTTCACCGCCTATCGCACAAATGGCACAGTCATCGCGGTGTGCAGCATGGCGACGCCCATCGCTTGCAGCGGCGCGTGCGACAGCACCCCGGGCAGCCAGATCACCTGCACGGACGGCAGCGGCAGCACCGTCGGCACCTACGAAAACATCCCATAACCGAGAGCAACGGTTGACTTGGTCCGTGCCTGTCGCGCAAACCTGAGGATGGAAGCACCGTCTCGACGGCGCTTGGCAACGGGCGCCGTGTTTTCATTGGCGCTGATGGCCTGCGGGAAGCGCGCGCCGTCGCCGGCACAGAAGCCGACCATCGAGCAGGCGTGGGCCGCGGCAAAGGTGCCGAAGCTGTCCGGGACGCCGGTGATACCGGCCCGCCGCACCCAGGTCCTCCCGGTGCCACCCCGCCAGGTCCCACCGGACAATCCGGTGCTCGTGGCGCTCGGTAAGAAGATCTTCTTCGACGAGCGCTTATCCGAGCCCACTGGTACCAGCTGCGCGAGCTGCCACGATCCGGCACACGCGTTCTCGGGACGACATGGCTCCGGCATCGGTGTGGCCCTCGGAAGTCGGCCCGGGCACTTCGCTCGGCGCTCGACGCCGTCCGTCCTGTACATGCGGTACGTGCCTAGGTTCCACTACTTCGAGGACGACGAGGCCCCGGTGCCGGAACCGCGCGGCGGCTTCTTCTGGGACGGGCGCTCCGACAGCGTCACGGAATTGGTGCGCCAGCCTTTCTTCAACCCCGACGAGATGAACGCCGGAGCTCCACCTCGCCTGGCCGCCAAGATCGTGCGCGGCCCTTACGCGAAGGAATTCCAGAGTGCGATGGGCCCGTCCTCGGCGCCGGAAGCGGTCCTGCGTGGGGTCGGCTTGGCTCTCGAAGCTTTCTTGAAGAGCGACGAGATGACGCCGGCGACTTCGAAATACGATGGCTACGTGCGCGGCCAGGCGACTCTGACCGAGCAAGAGCGGCTCGGGCTTGAGATTTTCAAGGATCGACGGCGCGGCGCCTGCTCAGGCTGCCATCGCATGGCCGAGACCTCGACCAATCCGGCCGAGTCCATGTTCACCGACTACGGTTACGATGCGGTCGCCGTCCCCCGCAACCGCGATTTGCCCGGCAATCGAAATCCGGCGTCCTTCGATCTCGGCCTTTGTGAACGGAAGAACAAGGCTACCCCTTCGAACGACCAAAGGTGGTGCTCAAGCTTTCGCACGCCGTCGCTGCGCAACGTCGCTGTCCGCGACCGCTTCGGGCACAACGGCGTGTTCACGACCCTGCGCGAGGTTGTGCTGTTCTACGCCAGGCGCGCGGTATCGCCCGGCCTCGTGTACCCGCCCGGTCAGACGTTCGACGACGTGCCGCCGAATTATCGCGGCAACGTCAATATCTACTCCCCCATCTACAACAAACGTGAGGGCTCCCCTCCGCCGATGACCGATAGGGACATCGACGCTGTCGTGGCCTTCTTGGAAACGCTGACCGATGCGCCCTACGTGGCGGCGGCGCGTGGGGCGGACGGCGCGCCGGTCGCGCAGTCGCCTGTGCGGTGAGCACCGGCTGCATGACCAGGCTCCTTGGTCGAGGGCTCCGGCGCACCGCTGCAATCTCGATGGTCGCCATCGGCCTCGCCATCTTGGCGCCCGAACGCCTCGCAGTGGCCCATGCCGTCGGCGTCTCCAGCGGCGAGTACCGCTTGGACGGCAAGGAGCTGTACGGGGACATCGGTATGGCGGGTCGCGAGCTGGCCCGTTGGCTGCCCGCGATCGACGCCAACCATGACGGGGCAATCGACGCCGATGAGCTGGCCGCGGGCCGCGAGGCCGTGGCGCGTGCGCTCGTCGGCGGCGTGATCGTGGAGGCCGACGGCAGAACCTGCCTCGGATCGCTGGATCGGGCGTGGGCGCTAGAGGCCGAGGGCGGCGTCGTTTTCCAGGTGCGCTACAAGTGTCCCGAGCTTCCCGCTCGGCTCACGCTGGCAATGCCGTTGCTCGACGGGCTCGCCCCCGGACACCGGCACTTGGCTCGCCTCTTCCGCGCGGGCAAAGCAAACGTCAGGGTGCTCGATCGGTCGCACCCCACCTGGACCTTGGATGAGGCGAGCCCGCCCGCGAGCGCGACCCGGATGGCTTGGTCGATGCTGAAGCTGGGGATCGAGCACATCCTCACCGGCGCGGATCACCTGGTGTTCTTGCTGGGCCTCATCCTCGTGGGCGGAAGGCTGCGCTCGCTCTTGGCTGTGGTGACCGCCTTCACGCTCGCGCACTCGATCACACTGGCGCTCGCATCGCTCTCCGTGCTCGCGCCCAGCCCGCGCCTCGTTGAGCCGGCCATTGCATTGTCCATTGCCTACGTAGGCATCGAGAACTTCTTCGTCAAGGACGCCAGCAAGCGCTGGCGGATCACCTTTCCTTTCGGGCTCATCCACGGATTCGGTTTCGCGGGTGCCCTGCGCGAGATCGCTTTGCCCCGCGGACAGATCCCCATCGCGCTGGTCTCGTTCAACCTAGGCGTGGAAGCAGGCCAGTGCGCTGTCCTCGCCGTCGCGCTTCCCGTGATCCTGGCCGCGCGTCGCTCGCGCTGGTACGGAGATCGCGGCGTGAAAGTAACCAGCGCCATGATCGTTATCGCCGGCGCAGGACTGATCATTGCGCGCCTTGCGGTGCAAGGCTGACTGAGCATAGGTCCGTTGCCAACGCCATGGGCGGATGCACGTCGCGTCGCACCATCCAAGTTGGCGCGGACAGCGGTATGGCTCCCGCCAGCTCTGGTCACGACAACGCCAGCCGGCAATCCGAGACATCTTCGGCCAATCTCACCATCAACACGGGCGTCGCTGGGGGCACCAAATAGGACAGCAGCATGGAGGTTCGCCAATGGGAGCCTGCATCCACCAAACACAGCCGAGTATCGACGCTACCTTGCCCACAGAGGAAGTTCTGCCGAGGCTTCTGGAAGTCTTGTTCCGCAAGCACCCCGCACTTGATGGGGCGAAGGCAGAGTTTCTGCTTGACCTTCATGCTCGACTCAGTCGTTCCCCTTATGCCCTCCGGGTGAGGGACGACAAGGATGTCGTTGCCTATAGACCCCGAAACGGCGACGATCTGGGCGGTATTCGCAGGGGAGCAATTTCCTTTTCCACCGAGCTAGGGCTGCAGCTGCTGACCGACCAAACGATGAGTAACATCGCCCTGCAAAATGGGATCACCGACCCCAGCGATCCGGCGAAACTCCAGGGTCACAATGAGATTGTGATTCACGTGCAGGAACGAACCCCAACCGGACCGATCGCCGAAGTGAGGAGGATCGCAGGCGACCTAAAGAGCCATTGGCTTGAAAGCGCGGGGTTCAATAGTCGCTTGTTGAGAGATCGCAATTGTACGATCTTTGACTGTGTTGTCATAGCCCTTTGCCCTTTCGGTGTTGTCCGTGAAGACCTGCCAGGCTTGCGTTGGGATACGACTCTCGCCGGTGTGAAGAACATCAGGCGCCGATTCTTTGCCAACAATCCCGACTTGACCAGCGCAATCAATCAGACTGAGTATCCCGAACGATTCCGGAGGATGAGCTGCCGCCAACTCAATGACTTGCGGCTCGAGATCAGAGGCCGCATGCGCAGAGCCAACATCATAGCCTGGCGTCTGGACGGCTATCGTCACGTGCGGGAGTTTCAGTCATTGAGCCTGCAGCAGGTCGGAGAAAGGTGCTTCCCGTTCATGACTCTCCCCATCCTTGACCGATTGGACCAAGCCGCCAACTTGACGCCCAAGTCTCTGTCGCTCCGCTCCTGCTCGCTGTCTGCCCCTGATGCCCCATTGTTTCCGCCGGACATTGCATAGGCTTGTAGTCTCGCCGCGCCGAACCTATGTGCGCTGGCGCACTGTCCCGCTCCAAGCCGCTTGCGCGCATAGCACTCTCATGGTCCCATTCCCTGTGGTCTGCATGCGTTCTTCCCGTCTCGCTTTGCTGTTCCCCATGGTCTTGGCCTGCTCTCGAACGCCCTTTGGATTGCATACACCCGAAGGCGGTTCACCTGAAGCAGGTGGTGCTGGCGGCAACGTGGTGGCGGCTCCCGGAAGTGGTGGGGCGTCAAGAAACGGGGTAACTGCTGGCGGCATGGGGGGAACCAACCTGGGCGGCGGTGGCATGCTCGGAGCCGGTGGCGTTGGTGGAGCGCGCGGCGCGGCCGGCAACGGCGGGCCGGCCGGTCCGGGCGAAGTGGCTGGCACGCGCGGGGGCGCAGTCACCGGCGGCAGCGTCGGGGCTGGCGGGACCGTGGGCACAGGCGGACGCTCCAGTGGGGGAGAAGCAGGGTCCTGCTCCAATGTGTCTGCCTGCGGTGGCGACGTGGTCGGAACCTGGACGGTGGTGTCCTCGTGTCTAAGCGTGACTGGTCAGATGGACATGGCGGTGATTGGTCTAGAATGCACCTCGGCGACGGTCACGGGCTCCCTCCAGGTGACGGGAACGTGGACCGCCAACTCCAACGGGACGTATTCGGATCACACGACCACGACGGGCGTCGAGCATCTCACGTTGCCGGCTTCGTGCCTGCAAATCTCGGGGACCACCACCACTTGCGACAGAATCGGTGGAGTCCTCACAGGTGCAGGCTACGACTCGGTCAGTTGCACGGCCGCTGCGAGCGGCGGCTGCACATGTTCAGCCACGGTCAAACAGACTGGCTGGATGGGGATGGTGAGCTTTGACGCTTCGACGAGCGGCGAGTACACGACCTCGGGCACCGAGGTCACGCTCGACAGCGAAGCGAGGTACTCGTTCTGCGTCGCGGGAACCAAGCTGAACATGACCCCGCAGGGCACGAACCCCACCAGTACGGGCACGGTCAACTTGCAGAAGAGCGCAAGCACTGGCTCGGGGGGCGTGACCGCGACCGGTGGCTCGGGCGGCACGACTGGAAGCGGCGGTGTCGGGGCCGGTGGCATGGGTGGAACGGGTGGCGAGATGGCCGACGCCCAAGTCTCGTGCTCCCCACAGTCGGAGTGCCCGAACGACATGGTGTGCGGGTTCTCGATTGTTCAGGGCTGTTCGGCGCTCGGTGCCTGCCTCCTCCGGCCGACCCCATCTCCGTGCAATGCGATCATCCAGCTTTCCGCGTGCGGGTGCGACGGGAAGACGATTGGTTGGACCGGCGGCTGCTCGCCTTCCCTACCAGACGGATTTGCTCCGGCGCCGGTCGTCCACAACGGGGCGTGCCCGTCCGGCTCGTAGGCGGAGGACAGTCGGACTCAAATGCCGAGAGCGGAGCCGTAGACGGCCACGCATTATTGGCGCACACTGGGCAAAGGAGAAGGCAACCATGGATGCGCGATTCTTGCTGGCAGGCATTTCGCTGGTCCTGCTCGTGGCTTGCAACGGCACGACAAGCTCACGCGGCAGCGGCTTGGGTGGGAGCCGCGGCGGCGCCACTGGCAGCGGTGGCGCGACCGGCGCCGGTGGTACGGCCAGGTCCGGTGGCGCAACTGCCGCCGGCGGGGCGAGCAGTTCCGGCGGTACCACCGACAAGGGAGACGCTGGCGGTAGCGGCGGAGTCACCGGCTCCGGCGGCCGATCGACGGCAGCCGATGCAGCAAAGAGCGGCGTCGACACCGGCTCCGGTGGCGCGACCAGCTCCGGCGGTGCGATTGCTTCCGGTGGTGCGAGCACCGGCAAAGCGGGCGCCAGCGGTACCGGCGGGTTCACCGGCTCCGGCGGCCGATCGACGGCGGTCGATGCAGCAAAGAGCGGCGTCGACACCGGCTCTGGTGGCGCGACCAGCTCCGGCGGTACGGGCGAGTCGGGGGCCAGTGGCTCAGCGGATAGTCGGGCATCGACCGGTGTCGATGGCTCGAGCGGCGCTACCGATGCGGGGGTTAGCTACTGGAAGCCGGCTGCCAACACGAGCTTCTACTGGGATCTCGCGAATGCGCCGCCGGACAACACGAAGAACGTCGGCGCTTACGACATCGACGGGTGGAACAACACGGCAGCGGAGGTCACGACCCTGCATGGGCTGGGGATCAAGGTAGTCTGCTATATGGACGCCGGGACCTACGAGCCAGGCAGGCCCGATTCCAATGATTTTCCAGCGAGCCTCAGGGGAAATGCCGTCTCGGGATGGCCGGGCGAATACTGGTTGGACGTAAGGACTTCCGGGCCCAACTACGCGACCTTGCTCTCGATCATGCGGGCCAGGTTTCAGGTATGCAAGGACAAGGGCTTCGACGCCGTCGAGCCCGACAACATGGACTCGTACCAGAACGACCCCGGCTTCTCCACCACGGCGCAAGACCAGCTGACGTACAACGAGTGGGTAGCACAGACAGTCCATGGTTTGGGTATGGCCGTGTTTCAGAAGAACGACCTCGCTCAGATCCCGACGCTGGTGACCTACTTCGATGGAATTCTCGACGAGGAATGCAACAAGTATTCCGAGTGCGCGACCCTCGTTCCATACACCCAAGCTCTCAAGCCAGTTTGGAACGCGGAGTACAGCGAGGATGGAGAAACCACAGGAGGGTTCTGCTCGCGGGACACCGACGCCGGGATCATCGGTGCGCTATTCTCGATCAATCTGGACGGCAGCGAGTTCCAGCCCTGCACCGACGACGTGGGTAGGAACAACTGAAGGTGGGCCTGCAAGACCTCGTCGGATGCACACAAGGCGCGTGTATTTCTGGATGGTGCGTTTGCTGACCTTGGTACCGAGCTTGAGCAGTTCACCGCGGATGCGCGCCGCGCCCCAGAGGCGGTTACGTTTGGCCTTGTCGCGAATCGGGTCGATGGTGCCGGCGCCGGCGCGCACGATTCCACGGACCATTCACGTGAGCCCGTCGGACACTGAGGCTGCTCGTCGATGCTGAATCCGCGCCGGTGTCAGCGCGTCCAAATCTGTCCGTAGTTGCTCGGAATCGTGACCTGGATGGGGCTGCCTGCGGTCGCGCCGGTCAGATTCTGCTTGCCATCGATCTGCTCGGTGTAAGTGCCCTGGACCGGCAGTGTGATGGTTGTAGTAACGCTCGAGTCCGTGAAGTTCAACGCAATCATGCTGAACTTGGCGCCGAGGGAGCGCGAAAAGACCAACAAACCCATGTCGTTGTAATAGGGCGTATCGTAGAAAGTGTAGTCATCGCTGCGGAAGTGAGGCCCCCCGTTGCGTATCGCGATCAGTTTGCGGACCAAGCCGAGAATCGACCGTCCCGCCGGATCGTAGAACTTGGCCCAGTCGACCGGTCGGAAGATGTACGGCCGTCCGCCACCTGAATTGGGAACAAAATAACTTTGGCAGATCTCCTCTCCCTCCCACAGCATGGGCACGCCCCTGGCCGTCAACAGGCCGATGAGATAGGGTTGTAGCTTGGCCCATCGATCGCGATTGCCGTTCCACAGCAACTGATCATCGCCGAGGTTGGCTATTCCGAACTCGCAAATGAAGCGCGAGTGATCGTGGTTTTCGATATATTGAAGACCTGTTTGCGGCAACGAACCTCCTGCCACCGTCTTCTGGGATGGAAAGTATTGCAGGCCCAGACGATTCCCCAAGTTGGAAATCGCGCCGCTCTTTCCGGCGGCACAATCTTGGGCAGCGCTGAGCGTCCAGTCCTGCCAGGTGCAGTTTGACACCGTGTTATTCAGAACAGCCGGTGGATCGTCGAGGTACTCCGCGCACTGGATGAGTGTGACGGCGCCCCCCGAACCTCGAAAGCGATTCCAATAATTGACGCCCGGTCCGTTGCGGATGTTGCTGGTAACCAGGCCGTTCGTCTTGGAGACCAATTCGCCGTAAGCCGCGCTGGGCGCCTTCGGATCCCAGAATGCAGGGACATTGTCGTAGCGGAAGCCGTCGATATGGAATTTGTCCAGCCAGATTTGGTTGACGCTGTAATAGAAGTCCTGAACAAAGGACTGTGAAAAGTCTGGCATCGGCCCGAATCCGATATCCTTGGTGTCGGGGCCGTTGAATGGGTTGGCAATGCCAAGCTGGGGATAGAGGTACGGGAAGGCGAACTCGGGCGTGGTATGGCCGTACACCACATCGAGAACGACTGCAAGACCGCGCTGGTGAGCCGCATCGACGAATTCCTGGAAGTCGGCACGATTGCCAAAGCGCTCGTCGACCCCGAAGTAGCCGATTGTGTCGTAACCCCAGTTGATGGTGCTCTTGACGTTGTTGACGGGCATCACTTCGATGCCGTTGATGCCCAGGTCCTTCAAGTAGTCGAGCATGGGGATGGCTTTGGGGAGGTCCGAGCCAAACTCGTTGATCATGAGCTCGTAGAGGACCATGTCCTTGAGGTTCGGCGTCTTCCAAGTGGCCTCGTTTGGACTCCACGCGTGATCCTCGAACCCGATCGTGATGGCAGAAATATCGCCCACGCCATACTCGCGCGCGTAGGGATCGATGATGAAGTCGATAGGCGCACCATTGGCAGGGGTTGCCACATATCGGTAGAGATAGGTTCCTGGCTGGCCCCACTTGGATCCGGCGGGAAGGGGCGTGGGCGCCTTGGTGTTTACCCGTGCCGTCCAGTAGTCACCCTTCGGGAAGGCTGGGTTGGGAGTATTGGCAAGTGTGAAGTCCAGCGGCTTTATCGCTTGGATAAGCTGGTCGGCCTCGTGAATGATCCTGAGAACGAAACTGACCTTGGAACCCGCCGTGATGTTCGGCAGATAAAGTCCGAAATCCACGACGCCGGCCGCGCTTTCGTGCGCACCGAGTAGGGACATTGGCAGTAAGTTCATGGTTGTTGACCCTCCATTGGGCGTCTCCAAAGCAGATGCTAGTCCAGGAAGCGTCGAAGATTCTGCACCTCACGGAAATTTGTGCAAGCGCGTAGTACCGCTGGCAACGACAAGACGAATGGGGTGGCGCATGGCGGTGGTGGCATCGCGCGGGGCACGGCTCACAGTGCAGGTTGGATCACGGCGCGTACTCGGCGAGAAAGGCGGCGTTTGTGCCGCCGACGGTGGTCTGCGTGCGCCTAGGTCAAGCGAAGGGGGTTCTTTGTGCGAGAACCTCTACCCCGCATAGGGCCACCAGGCCTCCGAGCTCGCCGGTGCGGCGTGGCTCGCGCGACGAAATTCGTGAGGGGCCAGCCCGCTTGGTGCGGGCAGCGACGCGTACCCGTTGCTGCTTCGGGATCGCGCCTACTTCGGATGCGGCGCGGACGGCGCCACCGTCGGCAACAACAACCTGCTGTACAGTGAGGGCTCCGCGCGCGATGCAGGAGTCGCGCTCACGGCCGCCGTTCGAAGTCGAGATAACCCCGATCGAAGTCGGTATGGACGAGGACCACGTGCAACTGGTCGCCCACGCGCAGGCCCTGAAACCCGCGCACAATGCGGCCTTCCACTGGCGGGTCAAAGATGCGCACCCAGGTTCCCTTGTCCGCTGCGCCGGTGATCACACCCTCGAATCTCTCACCCACTCGCCCTTCCAGCAGCAGCGTCGCTGCGGACTTGCACACCTGGCGCTCGACCTTGGCCACATTTCCCTCTTGCTGGGTGCAACGGTTGGCGATTTCGGTCAGCTCGGCCACACCGTAGGGCGCTGGGGTATCCGAAAGCGCGGCCTTGACCAGCCGCTGCGTGACCAGATCGGGAAAGCGGCGGTTCGGAGCGGTGGAATGGGCATAGTCCTTGACCGCGAGCCCGAAATGCCCAACCGGGGCCTGCCCGGGAAGCTTCACCACGTACTCGCCGGCTCCCATCAGTTTCACGATTACTAACGACAGATCGGGAAAACGCACCGGATCGGCAGCGCGGCGTCGCAAGAGAAACGCCTCCAGCGCGCGAGCAGAGGGCTCGGTTGGCAGCGACTCGCCCAGCTTCGCGGCCACCTCTGCGATCTTTGCCCAGCGTTCGGGCGAGCGTACCACGCGGCGCAACGACGGTCGCGCCTTGCCTTCAAGAAAGCGGGCAACCACGCCGTTGGCGGCAATCATGAAGTCCTCAATCATTTGCTTGGCTCGATTCGGCTCTTCCGCCTGCAGCCCGACCACCGCGTCCCCGCGGAACACAGGGCGGGACTCCAATGATTGCAGATCCAGCGCGCCTTGTTGGTGGCGCAGGCGCCGCAGCCGCGTCGCCACTTCGTCCTGCATCCGAAGCTGCAGCTCCATCCCTTTCACACGTACAGCCGGCTCGGGCAGCGGTGCCTGGCCGTCAAGCCACGCGGCCACGGAGTTGTAAGCCAGCTTGGCCCGATTGCGCACCAGCGCGCGGCCCACGCGTGTTTCCCCCAGTGTTCCATCCGGCTTGACCGTGTACTCGATAACCATGCTCAGCCGGTCGCAGTCTGGCCCCAGCGAAGTCAAGTCAGTGGACAGGCGTTCAGGCAACATCGGGTAGACGTGGCCGGCCACGTAAACCGAGGCCGTGTTGCTCGCAGCGTGCTGGTCGATGGGCGTAGTCTTGGCGACCAATGCGTCGACGTCAGCCACGGCAATGAGGATATTCACCGTCCCGCCGCCCCGATCCTCCGCCACCGAAAGCTGGTCGAGATCGAGTGAGTCGTCGTTGTCGATCGAACACCACAGCAAGCCTCGCAGGTCGCGCACGGCACCGCCCGTCATCGTCGCCGGACCACGAATTCCGTCGAGCTGACTCGACGCTGCGGCGTCGAAGTCCGGCTGCAGTCCCCGATCGAGCATCGCTTTTCGAGCAACCCGCTGCAACTCGGCCCTGTGATGGATATGAACCGTCATGGCCCCGAGTGTACCCTCACACCACGTCATCGTCATCGACGATGTCCACGCCGATCATGTACTGAAGGAATGTGGTCGCTACTACAATGGCCGGACTCCATAATGGTCTTCTTCGCATGCACTGCCCCGTTTCAGACAAGCTCTAACCTGAGCTTGCCCGTCAACCATGCCGGCAGGAGATGGGCGCCCTTCATCACGTGGTCGTTGACCAGCAGTATCACCATTCGATTTGATGGCATGATTGCATCAATATGAAATCCTGCCCTTGGGTTCAGAGCGCAGTCAGGCGCAGGCTGGCGGCTTCGGGCAGCCAGCCGTGTCTGCCGGTCATTGATCCGGTCAACCGTCCAAAGACTGCTAGCGTCGCAATTGACCCAAAGTTGCCCACGCCCATAACAATGGCATGAAAGCTGCTGTGATTGTCGCTGCGCCCAATGGTCGGCCACTGCGCGCAAGCCGGCCGGGGGAAAGGTCACCCATGTCTCTGATTCCAGTCTTGGTAGCACTAATGGTCGTTGGGGTGTTGCTTTGGCTCGTCAACCAGTACATTCCCATGGACCGAAAGATCAAGACGATCCTCAACGTCGTGGTTGTCGTCGCGGTAGTTCTCTGGCTCCTGTACGGTTTCGGTGTGCTCGGCCACGCGGGAGGAATCCGGCTCCCTCGTCTTAGATAGCCCGGAGGCGGATCGAGAGGTATGGCGCCGGGCCCTGCGCGGGCGCAACGCATCGATCCAGGAGGAGTCTAATCCACAGTTAACATCGAGAGGTTCCCAGCTCACTCTTGCGACTGGACCGCTTCTTGCGTAAGCCCGTCATCGAATAGGAGTCCCAACATGCATTGCAAAGAGATCATGAGTCGTGACGTCCAATGGATTCTGCCGCGCGAAACCGTGGCGGGGGCAGCCAAGCTGATGGCTTTTCACAACATAGGTTTCTTGCCCGTGTGCACTGCCGACGGCAAGCCGATCGGTGTGATCACGGATCGAGACATCGCTTTACGCGTAATCGGCAAGGACCGACTCGCAGCGCAGACTCTCGTGGAAGACGTGCTGTCACCGACGGTGCGATCTGTGACGGCCGACTGTACAGTGGACCGAGTTGGCGAAGTAATGAGCGAGGCGAGAGTGTCGCGACTGCTGGTGCTGGATGAGGGCGGGCATCTCACCGGTGTCGTCAGCGTGGCCGACCTGCTCGTCCACGCGTCTGGGAAGAATGCCTTGGAGACAGCTCGCAGCATCTACGCCAGGGAAACCAGCGACCGTTCGCAAGGCCACCCGCACCAAGGAGCGAAACCGAAACCCGAGTATTTTCATGGCGCCCGCGACCTCTCGCCCGACCAAGACTCGGTCGCGGACAACCCTGCGCGCATCGAGGCCGACAGCGTGGTCCACGGCGGCATTAACGACCTGAAGGAATTTCCAGCCTAAAATATACGGGAACCTCAGCGCACCCAGACGCCCCCTGCGAACCAGCACGCCCGACCCTCGCAGGTTAGGCGTTTCGCATGGTCCACACCACCGACGTCGCCGGACCCGGACGTACCACACGTCATGTAGAGGTGGGTCCCGGAAGCATCCACCTACGGCCGGCCCCCGGGGCCAGAGCCAAAGCGGAGCGCGTTGGTCCCGTGTTCATAGCTACCGTGCCCAGCCCGTCCTGCGGCGCCGGAAGATTCCAGCGACGATTTTCCGGACAGCACGCCCATCGAATCGCTTAGGCTCTTTTTCATTCTTCACTTTCCACTCAACAGCGCTGCTTCCGTGGTGTTCTTGAGATGAGCCATGCGCGAAACGCGACCTCACATCGTGCCCTTGCGTAGCCTGTCGTCGGGCGCCGAGCTGATCGATCAAGGCGACGACGAACAGCTCATGGCATTGACAGCAGGCGGAACGAAGTCCGCCTTTGCCGAGCTGGTCGGCCGCTACATGCCGAGGGTCACGCAGTACTGCGCCAAATTCGTCGGCCAGCTTGCCACCGCCGAAGAGCTGGCGCAGGAGATCTTCCTTGAAGTTTGGCTGCGGCGCGAGCGCTACCGTCCACAAGGCAAGTTCGTGGTTTTTCTGTTTACCCTGGCCCGGCACCGCTGCCTCAATCGCTTGCGCGACGACAACCGCCGCCGCCGTCGCGATCGCGACGCCGAGCTCGACGGCCCGCTTCCCGGCGCTTGTTCCCCCGACCAGCTCGACGTGCTCTTGGAACGTGAGCGCCAGCGCAGACTGCAGGTGGCGCTCCTCCGGCTTTCCACCAAGCTGCGCGAGGCGGTTCTGTTGCGCTTCGATCAGGGGCTCGACTACCCGGATGTCGCCCGCATCCTGGCCTGTTCCGAATCGACGACCCGTTCGCGCGTGCGCCTGGCCATGCAGCGGTTGCGCGACGATCTCGAGGGAGGCGTTTCGCCATGAACACCACCTGCCCAAGCCACCAGGAATGGTTGAGCCTTATCGATGGGGAAGTCACGGAGAACCGAGCTAGTGAATTGCGCACCCACGCCTGCGGCTGTTCGCGGTGCGCGCATGAGCTGGAAAGGCAGCGCCATCTCCTGCGCGACCTCGCGGCCCCGGTGCCGGTGGCCGCGCATGCGGTTGCCGCTGTCATGCGCCGGATTGAGCATGCCAAGTCCCCCGCGCGCCGTTTCGGCTGGCGAAGCTGGACCTTGGCGGGCGGCGCTCTGGCAGTAGCAGCGGCCGCAGCTTTCCTGGTTGTACCGGCCACGGAAACCCATGAAGGAATCTTCAGCGCCCGTGGCCACCGCGTACCCTGGACGCAGAAAGTGGGCGCCGAAGTTTGGGCCATCGAGTCCTCGCCACGCAAGTTGGAGGCCGGCTCGGCGCTGTCGCCCGCCACGGCCATCGTGGCCAGCTACCACAACATCGACGCGGCTGCGGCCTACTTGCTTGTCTTTGCCATCGACGCGCGCGGCGAGATTCACTGGGCCTATCCGGGCTTCGAGGATCCTCAAACCGATCCAGGGGCGGTTCGCTTGGAACCGCTACAGATGAAGAAGGTTCTTCCCGATTCGGTGATGCTCGACGATCTTCCAGCAGGACCGCTGGAGCTGGTTACCGTCATCTCGCGCGAACCCCTGCACGTCTCGCGCATCGAATCCCTGCCAGCGCCGGAAAGAAGTGCTGCCAACCTGCGCGGCCGTTTCCCCGCTGCGCACATCGAGGCCTTGCCCCTGCGGGTGGTTGCCGTTTCGGCCGCGCCAAATAGGGAAAAGCCGTGAAAGCGATCGTCCTGCTACCCACATTCCTGCTGGCCAGCCGAGCGCTGGCGGCCGTCCCCGACGCGCCATCCAGGACGCTGGTTCTGGTGGTGGCCAGTAATCGCGGCCCCGCGCTCGACCGGCCGCCCTTGCAGTATGCCGATGATGACGGCGCCAAGTACCACGAAGTCTTCGCCTCCCTCGCAGGCGAGGCCAACACCACGCTGCTGACGGCGTTTGATTCCGATACGGCCAGACTCTTTCCCCAATTGGCAAAATCTGTTGCCACGCCCACCCGTGCCCACGTCGATGCCGCCGTTGAGCGTTTCGCGCAGCAGGCGAGTCAGGCTCGCCGTCTGGGCCAACGGGTAGGCTTCTACTTCGTGTTTGCCGGCCACGGCGACGTGGACGAGGGGCGCGGTTTCCTCGAGCTTGCGGATGGCGCCTTCACCGCCGACGATCTCGATGCGCTCTTGCGTCGCATCGGCGCCGACGAGTCCCACGTCATTCTCGATAGCTGCAATTCCTTCTTCGTCGTCAATCCACGCAAGCCGGGTGGCCGACGCTTCGCCACGCCCCGAGACGCGGCCGAGAAGTTGGCGCGCCAACTGCCCAACGTGGGCGTGTTCTTGTCGACCAGCGCCGAGGCCGAGGTTTTCGAATGGTCCGAGTTACAGTCTGGCGTGTTCAGCCACGCCGTACGCTCGGGGCTCATGGGCGCGGCGGACGCCAACCACGACGGCCGCGTGAGCTACGAAGAGCTAGCCGGTTTTGTCGCAACGGCTGCGGCCGAGATCAAGAACCCGCTCTACCGCCCCAAGGTGTTCGCGCGCGGACCGAACGGCGACGACGAGCGTACACTCTTCGATGTGGCGCGGACGCATGCGCTGACCGTGACGATTGACCAAGACGCCAGCATGCGACTGGCGGTGCGCGACCGCGACGGCCTGCGCTGGCTGGACGCCCACAAAGAGGCGGGCCAGGTGCTTGACCTGCGCCTTCCCACTGCGCTGGCCGGGCACCTGGAGGTGGAACGGTTGACGGTCGATGGCAGCGCGGCGGGCACGGTCGAAGCCCGCTTCAATCTCCCCGACGACGGCGGCAAACCGGTGTCTCTCGCGCAGCTTTCGCCCGACGAGGCGCGAACTGGTTCGCGTGGCGCGCGGGAGATCTTTCGCGGACTTTTCGTTCGGCCCTTTGGGGTACACGCCCTGGCCGCCTACCGCGAAGCGCGAGCGCGCGAGCCCGAGCCGGTCTTCGGCATCTCGCGCGAAGACACGGAGCGCATGGGGCTGCTGCTCGAACAGCTCGAGGCTGCCGAGCACCAGCAGCGCCTGTCCGCGGCCACCATCAGCTTCGGCATGGCCGCTGTCTATGGAACCTATTTCGGGCTGGCGGCGCGCGAACACGCCCTCACCAGCAACGAGAAGGGTAGCTTTCTGGCAACCGGCATCATCCTGACCAGCTTGAGCCTGGGGGTGGGATTCTATCGGCTCGTTCACATCCCCGAGCGGGAGCGGGCCTACGAACAATTTCGCGCGGACATGTCCCGGCCCGAGGTCGACCAAGCACGCGTGGCCGCAGCCATCGAGACCCGCCTGCAGGAGATCCAGGATGAGGAACACCACAAACGCGTACGGAGCCTGGTCGTGGGCTACCTGGTCACGGGGCTTGTCGGCGGAGTCGTGGTCTTGAACGAATTCAACAAGCAATCGCAGGATTCGCGCATTCTTGAGCGCGGCTTTGCCCTGGCCGTAACCGGGACCTTGCTGTCGTTGACCCTGCGGGAACAGTTCTCCACCAGCGCGACCGACAAGTTCATTGAGCTTTGGCGCAAGGATCCGCGCCACCGGCCACTCGACCTATCCGTGGCGCCACTTGCCGGCGGCGGGACGTGTGCGCTTTCGGGCTCCTTCTAAGGTTGAGCCTGCGGTCCTCCGCTTACCGGACGCAACGCACCCTATAGCTATTGCCTTGGTCCGCCTTGGCGACGTTGCCGTCGCTGAAGTTGACGGTCCAAGCGGACCCCGAGGAGCCGGCAGACGGCGAGGAAGTCCAGAAGAGCTCGGGAGGGGTGCTCGGGAATGCAGCCTGGTTGACCGTCGGTCCCGGGGTCACCCTCAAGTCAACCAGCGAGAGCAATTCTTTCACTGTGGGCAAGCGAAAGTCCGCCCCCGCGGGTGCACAAAAGGTTTGGGCATCCGGCCAAGTCACGGTCTTGTCGCTGGCCTGCTGTTGCCACACCAGTTTCGTAAGCGTGTCACGGACCAGCCCGCCATCCAGCACCACGAAGCGATTGGTAGGATAGCAGCGTGAACCACGGACACAGCGCAACCTGGAGCCTGAGTAGAGGTTCCCGTCGCTGCTCGAGCTTCCGTCTCCGAAGTAGATGAGCCACGCGAAGCTGGCGGATGAGGGGGCATACGGCGAGGACGTCCATCTCATTTCATACACCGCGTTCAGGAAAGCGGTCGAGTCGATGGCGATCTGCGGGTTGGTGTAGTCCGCGATCGTGAGCAGCTCCATCCTCGCGGGCAGGCGCCAGTCCGACATGCCACCCAACCCGAGCGACTTGCAGTAATCCTGGGCCTCGGCCCAAGTGCACCACGCTGGATTGTCGTTGACGCCACAGCCTGTTGGCGAATCCGGACTATCGCGCTGCCAGACCAGGCCGGTGATCGTATCGGTCACGCTCAGCTGGTCGCCGCTGACGACGTACTGACTGCTTCCGTGGCTGTCGACGTACGTGCCATCACCCGGAGGCAGCCTCGTGCCATCGTAACTCTCGTCGGACCCGTCTTTGCAGGTCGAATTTGCCGGGCAATCCTGGGTCGTGGTGCAGGGCGTGCCATACCACGGGGACGGCACGCAAGCGCCGCCAATGCAATCCTGGCCCGCGGTGCAAGCAGGGGTGCACCCGCTTGGGGTGGATCCGCCGGTGCCACTCGCTCCGCCCATGCCCGTGGTCCCGCCTGTGCCCGTTGCCCCGCCCGTGCCAGTCGTACCTCCGGTGCCATTCGTGCCGCCGGCGACGCTTGTGCCACCGAGGCCGATGCCACCGGTCGAAATTGCCCCGCCGGTCGCCGTCGTGCCGCCGCCACTTCCACCTCCGATGGGGGCGTCCCCTGGCGCGTCCTGGCCGCCGGCTCCGATCGCGCCACCAGTGACGGTGGCCCCATCGAGGCCGATGCCACCGGTCGAAGTTGCTCCGCCGGTCGCCGTGGTGCCGCCGCCATCTCCGCCGCCGATGGGGGCGTCCAGCGGCACGTCCGGGCCGCCGGCTCCGGTCACGCCACCGGCTCCCGCCGCTCCGCCACCCCCGCTCGTGCCGACGATCGACCCGCCCGTGCCGGCAACTCCGCCGGTGCCATCACCACTGCCCATGGGTGCATCGGCGTGCGGATCCCCCGCATCGAGCCCCGCCGTACCTCCAGCCCCGGCGCTGTCCAAGCCCGAAGCGACATCGCGACTGGCGTCGTTTGCCTCGACCGTGGAACCGTCGGCCGGGATCCCGACTTCGGAGACAGACCCGAAGTCGTCGATGGCTGTGCCGTCCAGCCGGATCGGGGCGTCGGCCACGGTGGAATCCACCGGTACGGAGCCCGCCCCATCGGCCAGCGTGGCATCTGCGCCGTCGCACGAAAGGCCGTTTCTCGATTGGCAGCACAAGCCGGTCGCCGCACAGGCATAACCAGCCGGACAGCCGTCGTTGTTGCGACAGGTGATCTTGGCAATGTCGGGATCGCGCATACAGCCGCTCGCGAGCAGTATGACCAGCAGAGTCGCCCAGACGAATGGTGCGTGCACTGGGAAAGGACGTCGCACTAGAATGCCCCCGCAAGAAGAGCGCCGGTAGCTCCCGGCGAGACCACCGGTACCATCGCGAGACTGGCTTGCGAGCGATGGGCCTTGCGCCACCCGAGGTAGTACAGCAGTGCTCCACCCGCGACGCAAGCAGCGCCCGCACCGTAGCCGACCCACACGAGTGTCTTGTACTCTTTGCGCGTGGAATCCGTGTCGCGACTGTAGTTGTATGGCTTTTCCAGGTCGCTCGTCATGCTATTGACCTTGAGACTCAGTAGAGCGCCGGTCAGCACAGCAGCAGCACCGACAGAAGCGCTCACTACTCCGGCGATTCGTAGCCCCGAGCCCTCGGAACTGATCGAGACTGGTTGAGCCTGCACGACGGAGACCACCGGTGCCTGCGGGACGGCGGCAAAAGCCGGTTCTAACTTCGCGTTTGGCTGGGGTACAGGCGTGGTCGGCGCAGGGGTCGCCACGGGTGCCACTTCGCTCTGGCCGAGGTAGGATTGACAGACCTCAATGTGCTTCTCGGCATCCGCCTTGTCCTCGTCGGACAGCTTGGCGGCCTTCACGAGGTATTCGCGAAAGCGGCCAATGGCGTCCCCATACCGGCGGTTCTGTTCGAAACAGCGTCCCTGGTTGAAGATGTAGGTAAAATCCCCCGTATCGATGAACAAGTCCGCCAGGAGCTCGACGCCCTTGGCGGTATCGGCTGTCAGGCAAGCCTTCCTGGCGGCACGTTCCCTCGCCTCCCGGCTCGTCGTAGTGGTGGTACGGTCTCTCGACTCCGGGTTGGCTGCAGTGGCGCAAGGACTGATGATCAGAAACGAAAGTATCGCTAGGGCTATTCCAAGGCAACGCATATCGGGTGCTCCTTCGACCTTTGCCGTTCGAGCATGGCGCGGGCCTGGCGCCGATGATCATTCACCATAACCATCTTTGCAAGGATGCTGTGCCGGGTGCAGAGACATTTTCCGCTTGGCATCCATGCGCTCGACGCCATCGCGGTGTGCGCCTTTCGCGGGCATGGTGGGCGTGGCGACCGGACGTCGCCGTACTGGCTACCAAGCTCGTCCGCCAGGCCGCCACCTCGATGACTATCGCCGCTTCCACGGCCTGACGGAAGGGGGTCCATTTAGATCTTGGCCTCCAAAGTGATGCCGGACCACGTGGTGATCGACGGGGCGGCGCGGCCACATCGGTCCGCATCCTCCGGCATCCGCTTTGATCGCCGCAAGGTTGTGGGGCGAGCTGAGCTTAGGGGAATCTTTCTTGCGGAGGCCAGTGCCTGGACCGATAACTGGTCGGGTTGCCGCAGGAGTTGGCCACATGGAAGACGGGATTTCGACGGTCGTCCGAGGGGAGCAGCGGACCATGCGTAGAGCGTACGATGCATTCATCTCGTACAGTCACGCTGCAGACATGGCTTTAGCGGCGGCGGTCCAGAAGGCGCTGCAGGTGTTGGCCAGGCCGTGGTATCGCCGTCGGGCACTGCGCGTATTTCGCGATGAAAGCAACCTGAGCGCGGCTCCAGACTTGTGGGGGCGAATCGCTTCGGCTGTCGCGCAGTCGGGTGCATTCATTCTGATGGCCTCACCGGAGGCGGCCGACTCGAGGTGGGGCACGCAAGAGGTTCTCGAGTGGCGCAAGTCAAACGGGACGGACCGGTTGTTCATCGCCGTCACGTCAGGGGACATCATGTGGGACGATGGCCATTCCGATTTCGATTGGGTATACCAATTGTCTCCCGCGCGTGCTCCAGGGTTCGTTCGATGGTCGGCGGTTGGGTGGCGCGTACGAGACACGCGGGTTCTTCGTGCGCGACCTCCTGAAGGGAAGTGAGCTGTCGACACAGGAAGGCCACGACGGTTCCGTGAGCGGCCTGGCTTTCAATCGCGCTGGGACTCTGCTTGCGACCGGAGGGCAGGATCAGCGAGTGGGCCGCTGGAACCTTGGCGATCTCACGCTGGTGGGGCCGCTGCGCAAAGCGCATGCAGGCAAGGGGCACACCATGGTCGATTTCGTACCGGGGACCGATCAACTGGTTTCGTCTGGTTCGGATGCGGAGTTACTTCTCTGGCCCGCTGGTGATCGGCAGGAAGAGCCATTGCCCTTGATCGGCCACCGACGGCCCGCCTACGCGTTTGCCTTTACTCCCGACGGCGGCCGCCTGATTGCGGGCGATGGTGACAAGCAGGTGTTCTCCTGGGAGATCAATCCAGAGCACTGGCGACGGAACGCCTGCCGTGTCGCGAATCGCAATCTGACTCACGATGAATGGGATCTCTACGTAGGCAGTGGACCGCCCCGCAAGACCTGCCCGGAGCTGCGAGACTTGGCCTCGTCCGTGACGCATGAGACCGTCTCCGGCCAGGCCGCGAGAACGGTGATGATGTGCTTTCGGGGCTGTCGGCCGTAGCGACGACGTGCGCGTCGGGCTCCACGTCGGCCGCCCCTACGGTCGAATCAGCATCTCCGGCAACTTGCACCACCTCAAGGATTCGCACGGCCAGAATCCCCACTACCACGCCGACGACACCCCAAGATCACCTCCTCGCTCAACAAGACGCCCGAGCAAGTCGCGCGGAAGATCGAACGCCTGGTGCTGCCCGCCTACCGGGCTGTACTCGCCAAGGCCATCGAGGCCGTCAGGCAGCGCAAGAAGCTGTCCGAGCTCGACGGCGACTGCACCTGCGACGATTCGATTGGGATTCGATTTCGCGCGGCGCACGCTCGCTACCAGGAGCCGCGATGAAAGCGACACTGCGTTGACGCATCAATGCTTGAGCCACAGGGCCGCGGTGCGACATGCTGTGGCGGAAGGCGCGATCGCCAACGCGTCAGCCCGCGAGCAGCAAACGCAGGGGCTCGGGTGTCGCAACGGTGGCGCTGCGCACACGCTCGCCGCTATGAGATCGTGAAGAAGCTTGCCACGTGCCCGAATGCCACCTGCCCGACAATGCCACGTGCCCGAATTGCTGTGTTCCCGCCGCGGTGTTACAGTCGACATGTGCCTAGCCTACGTCAAGCCATCCCCCTTGCGCTCGCCTTGACCGCGCCCATCTCTTGTCAGAACGGCGGCGGCCCGGTCCCTCTCTTAGCCACCACCTCCGGAGTTGGCCAGCTGGTTGCGAGCGTGAAGTAGATGCCAACTGAAGAATGTCGGTCCGCTCTCACTATCACCAACCAGCCCCGAGGACAGGCCATGCAACCAGAAGTACTCTTTCCCAATCGCACACATCCAAACCCCGCGCTCAAGTCTCGTCACTTGCCACAGGAATTGCAGTTGCTGTTGAGTGTTGCCACCTTGGCCACATTTGCCGGATGCAGTAGCAATACCGTGGTCCCGGTCGCACAGGATGCTGGACAGCCTCCCGCGTCAGTCCCCGGGGCTATGTGTTCTACCGATGGAATCACCGTTTGTGACCAGACTCCGGGTTCTCGTAACATTCTTTCATGCGTAAAGGGCACGTATGCAGTTGCTGGAGCATGCCCTGAGTTGGAACCGTGCCAAGATGGCCTCTACAATTCCGAAGTGGCCTGCGGACCGAATCTGTACGCGATCAGCGGAAATCTTTGTCCTTGGGAACAGGTTAAGGCCTGCTCTTTGGACCTCACGAAGGTCGAGCTGTGTACGAACGGTGTCTGGGTGGATGGTATCCACTGTCCACCGTCGAGTTGTGCCAATGTCGAGAATGCAGGCTGCGTTGGCACCTTTTGCTCGAACTGCGGCTACAGCACTGGTGACCTATGCTCCTTCAGCGCCGGTTCGGTTGTTTGCTCGACCGACCTAGGGGCACTCCTTGAGTGTTCCAATGGGAGAACCGTAGTCTATCAGGCATGCACAGGTGCGACTAAGTGCGTTCAGGTGAATCAAAATGGCACCACTGTCTTGACGTGCCAATAGCCGTCTCGGAAATGCTCCTGCCCTTCTGACTCGTCCCCTGGTTGCCGACTGGATAATTTCCCAGTTCATCGACGAAAGCGCTCATCTGCCTCGGTGTACGCGAGACCTGCTTGCTGCGGGCGTGGGCCACGACGATCCTTCCTTGCTTGGGGTGCTTACTCTCCGAAAGGCACGACGCCATGTCCAATACAGATGATCCGACCAACGTCCACGTCAGGTTGGACAAGTGGTTGTGGGCCGCCCGATTCTTCAAGACGAGATCGCTGGCGGCGGAAGCGGTGGACGGGGGAAAGGTGGATCTTGGGGGCGAGCGCGCCAAGCGATCGCGCACGGTGGCTGTTGGTGATTTCATCACGATTCGCCGGCCGCCCTTTTCCCAGACCGTGGTGGTGCGCGGGATTTCCGGCACAAGGGGATCGGGCACGGCCGCTGCCACTCTCTGGGAAGAGACCTCGGAGAGCCGCCAGGCGCGCGAGATGCTGGCGTTTCAACTGAAGAACGCGTCCACCCTGACCTTCGACACTGGCGGCCGTCCCACGAAGCGCGACCGTCGGAAAATCCAGCGGGTTAGGAACAAGTGGCCCTGATCGACGAAGGTGCGCGGACGCCGTCACGCTACGCGCCCGGCTTCATCAACAGCCGGCTGGAAGGTTGCGCTCCCTGGACTCAGGCGTTGAGCGACGCCTATCGTACACGCTGAGACCTAGGCTCATGGCTGGCTTTTCGCCGATCTCACCCCGGCAACAATAGCCGAGTCCGGCATCGATCCTGCCGCGATTGTCTTGGACTTCCCCAGGAAAGGGGGGAGCATTCCACTACTCAACTGCAGGAGGCGATCACCATGGGCGACAAGTCACCGAAGGCGAAGGACAAATCCAGGAAGCAGGACATCGCGGACAGGAACCAAAAGTTACTGGCCGCTAAGGCGAAAATGTCAGTGTCGGCATTGTTCCCTGGAAAGAAGACCAAGTAGGCGTCCAGGGACGGCCTGGCGTAGCCAGGCTGTTTCAGGAGGCGGGCAGGCCGGGAACGCAGATGCGTGGTCGAACGATCTGAAACCGCACAACCCCTGCCCGCCCCGACCACCTAAGAGCCGGCGGTCACAACCTGTGACCGAGCCCGGCCGAGCGAGGATGCCCGGCCGCGACGCGCGAGGAGGAGGAATACCCGATGGTATTGCGACGACGAGCAACGCAGCGGACGGGCCCCGCAGCCGGCCTGGCGACCGAACCGGTTATGACCGCCGGCTCTAAGGCGCGCGCTTTTCGCGGTGCCCCTCTGAATGCTGTATCTGGGTGAGGATGCGTCCGGACTTGAACACCGTGACGGTCCTTGTGGACTGCGAAATCGCGAATGCGACGGCGCCCGTCGAGCCCGTGATGGCTGCGGCGGCTGCGTGACGCGTGCCCAGTCCGGCGGGAAGGTCGAGTGGATGACTCGGCTTCGCTTGCAGTTGAACTCCGGCCGCGAGCACGACACCGTCGCCCCGAACGATGAATGCTCCATCAATGGTCGCAAACTCCTTGATGGTCTCCTCTAGCTCCAAAGAAAGAACGTTTCGCCCGGACTCTGGATGTCCCTGCAATGGGTTCAGGACCAGCTGGCGGGCCTGGGCGAGCACCTCAAGTGAGTCACCGAGGACGAAGATAGTGCCAATCGGACGGCCCTCACGGCCTTCGGCCGCGATGCGGGAAGCTATCCACAACACGCGCTCGAAGACTTCCGCCGAAAAGTCGCCGCCGAGATTTAGGTCGCCCAAGGAAGGGAAAAGTTCAGACTCAGTGCCCAGATCGAGCACCATAGCGGTGTCGATCCGGTTCGATCCATCGGGTCCAGTTAGGCACACAACGCGGTCGCCGCGACGGAGCACCCCGCGTGCGACACAAATGAGCAAGGCAAGACGTGCCTGTCCGGTGCGCGTCGTGTGGACGCCTTCGACCCGAATCCATGTCGGCCCACCAGTTTGGGATGGCGCTGGTGCCTCGCGGGCGCGCGAAAACAGGATGGTTGGGAGTTTGACGGTCGAGAGCGCGTCCCGCAGGTCGCTTCCCCCCTCCAGTGCGTCGGCATAGATCACGATCGCTTTCGCGTCGATCTCCTGGGCGAGCGCATTGGCATGTTCGAGGAGTCGCAGTGAGAGCGTCTTCACCGACGGAGTCTACCACGCGCCGACGAGCGCGCCGAGCCGAGCCTCGGCAAGATGCGGCCAACGCGCATCCCCGTGATATCGGCAATTTCATCGGAGAAGTTTGTGCGCAAGCCGCCCGCGCCCCAGGCAAGCCACGCCACGGGAAGAGCCACCGCCCCTGTCGGTCAGTGATCCGAATCCCAGCAGCCGTCGTTGCACGGTCCTCCGCACCCATCGGAGGCACCGCAGTCGAAGGCTCCACAGCTCGGGCTGCAGAAGCAGCCGTCGTCGCAAGTGCCACCGCATCCGTCGGGTGTGCCGCAGTCGTCACTCCCGCAGCTCGGAATGCAATAGCAACCTTCGTTGCACGTTCCTCCGCACCCGTCGGGCGTCCCGCAATCAAAAGCCCCACAGCTCGGTGTGCAGTAGCATCCTGACGTACAAGCTCCACCGCACCCGTCAAAGGTGTTGCAGTCTAGTGGGCCGCAGCTGGGAATGCAGACGCAGCCCCAGTTGCAAAACCCGCCACATCCATCTGAACCGCCGCACACCATGCCCACGCAACTCGGTACGCAGACGCAGCCACTGCTGCAGATCCCGCCACACCCATCAGAGCTGCCGCACGCCACGCCTGAGCATGTCGGGCTGCAAGGCAGCCCTAGACTACCGTCGCCGTCCAAGGCACCTCCACCGTCAGGACCCCGAACGCCCTGCGCGGATCCACCGTCCAGCGACGGCGTTCCCAAGTCGGATGTAGGGCGAGCGTCCCTGTTGGCGCCAGAGGAATCCCCGGCAACCCCGCCGTCGACGCTGGTCGCGCCATCGACATGGGCGGCGTCAGCGGCAGCGACGACAGAAGTATCAGGCGGCGTGTACCCCGAACCAGCGTCAGTCCCGTAGTTGGTATCTCGAGGAGGGGTCGGCTAGGAGAACAGCCCCCAAGAAGGGCAGTCGCAACGGCAGCGAGGGGCACAACTACGCCAACGACCTTCAGCCACTCCGCGGTCACCCTGACGATCATGGTCATCGTACCTCGCTTTCTCCTGCTAACCGCCAGCCCGCAAAACCTGACAGCAAGCATCATGCCACCGACACCGAGACGTCTCATCTTGCTCGGAATCCGGGATTGTGGCTCCAATCTGGAGGCCGTCACAGTTCAGGCGTGCACGTTTCGCCTATGTATCGGTGCGCGCTATTCGCAACCAGCCGGCGTATTCCGCACTGCCGCTCGGCAAACCTACCGATCCGTTCCGACTGGCCGCCATTGCCCCTTGGAACTGTTATGCCTAGTCCTCATCGCCAGTGGTGAGGGTGATAACCCGGCCGCAAAGTCACACGGCCTACTATCGATGTTTCAATTTACCCTCAACAGGGAAGCCGATTCGCCAAGAGACTTGCCCTGGGAATCCACGACGAATAGCTTGTAGCTTCCAGCGGTCGTCGGGGCGGCAATGGATGTCGCATCTCCCGCAGATTTGGTCATGGTGCCGCCCGCCGCGAAGCTCGTCGTTCCGGTCGGCGCGAACCAGACGGCATTGGACGCATCTCCGCTGCTCCTGATGGGGATGCTACTCGTGCCGGTTGAAACCGCACAGCTCGCCGGGAACACGTAATCCTGAAGGGGAAGGATGCTGCTCGGGACGACACTCCGGAATTGATCCTCAACGCCCGACTTTACGCAGACGCCGTACTGTGCCAGCGGCCACACGGCATCGGCTACCACAATGGGTGTATCGATAACACTATTGGGTGGCTTGGCCCCCATCTTATTGACCGTCGCGTAGGTCCTAAGAATTGTCAGATCGTGTTTTGCCCCGTAGTCCTCGCAATTGATTGTGTACGTAACGCCCTTGTCGATATCGAGAACACTGTCGTTCTCGGTAATGTACGCGCTCCCCTCATCGTTATGCAGACCATAGGTGGGTCCGCTGGAGTTATTCGGGATGCCTTTGACGTAGTTCTCGTTGATGACTGTTCCCGGCATCTGACCGAGGGTGTAGACCGCCCCGCTGTCATGCAATCGGGTCATCATGTTCGTGAACCGGTTGTTGTTGCAGGTGTTGTTCTTGCAGGTCGTGGAGTCCGCGAAGTTCCGCCATCCCCATCCCAAATTGATGCCGTTGTAGGCGACCGTGTGGACGTGGTTATGCGTGAAAGTGAGCGTATCCGTGAAGAACGCCGTAACACCCGCGTGTGAGCCGAATCCACGCTGCGTGGCCACGTTGTACACGAGGTTGTTGTTGATGGTGATCTTGGTGCAGATCCCTTCCACACCTTTGGCGAACTTCTCGTGCGCGCCTCCGTCTCCCAGATAGACGTGCTGCGGGTGACCAATCGTCATGGCGCTTCCGGCGATGTCGGTGACGTAGTTTCCGATGATGTTGGAATTGATCACGTCGTTGATCATCGAGATGCCTTCATTGCCGCTGTGCTTGACCACGTTGCCCAGGATGTCGATCGAATCGGCGCTGTTCACCATGATGGCCGCCGGCAGCGTGTCGAGGATCTCGTATTTCCAGTCGTGGATGCTCTTGCCGGCGCCATAGGCGAGGTAGATGGTGGCACCCTGGACGCTCGACTTGCCGTAGGAGCTCTCGACCTTGTAGAGGCTGTAGTCCGTGTTGGCAAAGGTGATTCCTTGGAAGGTGATGTTCTTGACCCTGCTCGTGTTCGAGGTTCCGGCGATGTCGATTAGTCCTTCCGCAACCGGCGCCTCCACATCGGCTGTGCTCATGTCTTCACCGGTGCGGGGATAGTAGTAGAGCGTCCCCGTCGTCTTGTCGAAGTAGAAGTGCCCCGGCGAAGTCAGCCAGGAAAAGACGTTGAAGATCTCATGGGAGCCCGAGGCGGAGAAAGCGGCACCCGAGTCTGGCAACTGGGCGATGGCTCCGTAGGGCTGCTGCAACATCAGGCCTCTGTTGCCATCGGAAGTGGCGACCACGTCCCTAACGCAAACGATGTTCTCGTTCCAGGTGGTTTGGTTGACGATTTCCAGGTCGTCTTTGTTGCTGGTGATGTCCGGCACATCCGATGTGCTGTACTTGACCCCGTCGAAGCCGCTGCCACCGGCCCATGCCCAAGCAGCTTGCCCAGAGGTGACGGCGTAGGTCCCGGTTGAGCCTTTGCATGAGACGGTCTTGCTGGTCATGTCGGCACGCGCGTCGTTCACGTAGAGGTTCCGCAACTTGGTCTTGCGGTCGAGCGTAGTCTTGTAGACATTGCCACTGCTGACGGTCCAACCGGTGACCTTCTGTGCACCGTTGATGACCGGTGTCTCGCCGGGATACGCTTGGTAGTAGATCCGGTGGTTGCCCGAGCCTGAGTCCTTGACTTCGAAGGTGATGGGGCTGGTGATCCGGTAGTCGCCACCCCGCAGATAGACGTAGATATCCCCGGTCATGTTGGCGTTGATCGTGCGCACCACATCGCGGGCTTTGGCGATGGTCTGAAATGGTGCGCTCACCGTGCCTGGATTGTCATCGCTGCCTGTCGGCGAAACGTAGTAGGCGGCCTGGCGTGGGCCCCCGTCGACTTCCACGCCACTTGAACCACCGGCGCCAGAGCCACCCGAGCCGGCGGACGTGCCCGCGTCTTTGCCCGAAGCGCCCCCGGCGGTGCTGAGCCCGCCTGAACCTGCCTGCCCGCCTTTGCCGCCCTGGCCCGTCATTCCGCCAGCAACACTGGCACCCCCGGCGCTGGTTGCGCCGGCACCCGCGGGATTGGTAGCACCGCCGGCACCCCCGGCGCCGGCACCCCCGGAATTGGTGGCACCGCCGGCACCCCCGGCGCTGGTTGCGCCGCCGGCGCCCCCAGCGCTGGTTGCGCCGCCACCGCCAGAGCTGGTGGTGCGCCCACCACTCAACAGACCGCCCGAATTGTTCAGGCCACCAGAGCCACCTGCACCACCAGCCGCCATCCCTCCCGCATGGGTGGAGCCGCCAGACCCAGCCCCGCCAGATCCTTTGCTCGAAGGGGTCGACGAACAAGCCCCGACGAAGAGCATCAGCGTCGCAATGGCGGTGCGCGGAGCGAAAGTGGAAATCATGCGTGACTCCTTGGTTCGTGAATGCTCAAGACTGCTTAACGGTGGCGCCGGTTTCCCCTCCACGGTCGCGGGTCAATCGTCGACGCGGACGGTGCGGTTGCGCCGACGCTTTGGCCGGCTCCTTCGCCGTCCAAGCAGCAATGCAAAGCCAAACAAAATCCAGACGCCCAGGCCTTTCGAGCGCTCGCCGACGGCACAAGAGCAGCCCGAGCTTTGGTTTGCATGGCTGGGTCCCGTGCCGCCAGTCCCGCCGCTTCCCGCCCCGCCGCTCCCTGCCGTGCCTGTTCGTCCGCCCCCCCCGCCTGTAACGACGATTCCAGATCCAGCGGCGCCTGCCCCGCCAGAAAGACCGCCCGAGCCGGCAGAGCCCCCAACTCCCGCGCCGCCCGGCCCGATTGCTCCACCCGAGCCGCGCGTCCCCCCAGCGCTGCTTCCACCGCTGACGCCAGCAGTACCGGACCGCCCCGCTGCCCCGGACGCTCCGCCGGCCCCCGACGCTCCGCCGGCCCCCGACGTACCAGCCGCCGCTCCGTCTGCGCCGCTACCGCCGGTCCGGCCTCCCGACCCGATCGCTCCGCCGGCCCCCGACGCACCAGCAGAGCCAACCGAACCACCGGCCCCTCCAGCGCCGCCGTCAACGGTGCCTGCCGAGAGTGGGTAGCGTGCGCGCGTCTCGATGGACTCGAGCTTCACGCCCGTGGGAGAACTGCCGGACGCATCGTAGATGACCACCGTGTTGTCCGTGGTGAGCCAACACTCGGGAACGTAGAGCAAGGTGTTGCCGGAGAACCGCCCAAGGTTATGACCATTGACCCAGGCCGACCCCGAGGACAGCCCCGACGTACGCAAGCCCACGGTCGCGAATACACCATTCTGCAGCGGGCTCTTGAAGCTGCCGCGCCAGAAGGCCGGCCAGCTCTTGGTGGCCTGGCTATCTGCCCATGTGCCGCCGAGGAACGTGGTCCAGTTCTTCACCAGCCCGACCACCGCGGTTTCGTCCATGCCCCCGAGGCCGCCGCGGAATTTCCACGACGACGCGAGCGCCGCGCCGCCGTTCGTCACGTTGCCCCAGATGCCGGCATACTGCCCAGTCCCGGTCGAGCCGGTGACGTTGTACATCTTGTCCAATCCCTCGTGCTTGGCGAGGATCGCCACGGTATTGTCGCCCGCCACCGCGCTGAAGCTGAAGCTGCTGTTGCTAAGAGCCACCTGCTTGCCGTTGGCGAACGCCATCGCCGACGCCCGCACTCCGCCACCGATGGCCGCCGTCACGCTGCCTGCCGATGCCGCCGTGAACTTGGCCCGGTACCACCCGTAGCCGTTCTGAAAGTTGTTGGCTCCGAAAGGCTGGGGCTGCGCTGACGAAGCCCAGGTCGAATCGTCGTAGCCTGGCGCGGCCTCGGCGGCGGCATCTCGCCATTGCCAGGTTGCGATGGTTGGAATTTGCGGCGCCGTCACCGCGGGCACAGTCACGTCCGAGCTGGTATCCGCCGAATAGACTGTGACCTTGCCGCCCGCCGTCGGTGTTTGGACGCTGAGGTCCTCATCGACATAGGTCGCCCCGACGTAGACCGCCGTGTCCGTGAACCAGGTGCGGTTGGCCAAGGGCGTATTGACGACGAGGAAGACCGCGGACGAGCCATCGCCGGAGTCCAATGGCAGCTCGGTGATGGTGTCGCCGGTCGGGTAATTGAACGTCGCACGCGCGACCTTGCCCTGGGCATCCCAGGCCCAGGGACTTGCAGGCGTTGTGGTTGGCGCGGTCCCGTACTGCACGGCGATTTCGCCCGCTTCACCCGAGCGGCCGTGAAGGACATAGTAGGTCTTGCTCCCAACCGTGAGCTTCCCAAGCACGTTGGTTGCCAAGTAGGCGAAGGTCGCGTTGGCGGTCCATGGTGCGGACGCCACCACCGGGCGAATCTCGTTTGCCGCCACGGTGATCTGTGTGCTCCCGGCCGGGAACTGGATCGCCGGGCTGGTCAACTTGATCTGGGTCTGGACCGACGCCGTGCCCTGGTTGTCCAAGAACACGGCCACCCCGTCGCTCGGCGACTTACGCACGTAGGTCTTGAGCCCGCCCGAAACCGTGGCGCTTCCGCCATCCTGCGAGTTTCCCATCAAAGCCTCGAAGGCCCGCGAGAAGGACGCCGGCCCCCTGACCGCGAAATAGGCCTGGCGCAATTGGCTCTCCTCGCCCAGCGGCGCGCGATAGTCGTACGAGGTCGTCGAGGTGTCGCCCGCATAGCCGAAGTTGGTGCCACCGTGGAAGACGTAGAACGTATTGCCGCCGCCGCCGAACGCGATCACCTTCCAGGCCCCACGCGTCAGGGTATTGAGATCGCTCGCGTTCATCTCACCGAAGGGCGGGCTGTACCAGCCGGACCAGAATTCGCTCGAATACCAGGGATAGGTGCGGTTGCCGAAGGGCGTGCCACCCGCTGGGTCGCTCGCGTGGTGCATGCTCGAATAATAGAGCGGAATGTCGAGCCCGAGCGCGCGCGCCTTGTCGTAGAGATGCTTGAGGTACGCGTCGCCGTCGGTGCCGGACCCGGCGGGGTGCTCGTTTTCGAGCTGCATCCAGATCACGCTGCCGCCCTTGTGGATCTGGTGTTTGGCGATGATGGGGATGATCTTCTCGTAATAGGCGTCCGCCGCGGCAAGGTAGTCCGCGTCGGTGTTGCGAATCTGTGTGCCCTTGGCCGTGATCCACTGCGGAATCCCGCCCGCCAGCCACTCGGCGCAGTTGTAGGGGCCTGGCCGCACGATCGCGTACATGCCGACGGCCTCGATGGTGGACAGCCAGGCATCGAGATCGAGATTGTCGCCGAGCTCGAAGACGCCGGGGGCGGGCTCCTGCGCATTCCAAAACACGTAGGTCGATACGGTATTGAAGCCCGCGCGCTTCATTTTGACCAGCCGCTCGCGCCACAGCTCGCGCGGCACGCGCGCGTAGTGGATCTCGCCGGCTGACACCACGATCGGCTTGCCGCCCACCACGAAGTAGTTGTTCTTCCAGCCAATGCTGCTTGCCGCGGCACTCTGCGCAGGAAACATGGCATCGTTGGCGAGCACGGGCGCGGATGCCACGGCAAAAGCCATGGCGCAAGCGACCATGCCGACGATGGTACGAACGGTGTGCGACATCAGAGTTCTCCCGACTTTTTCATTGTGCAGACAAGGTACGGGCGAGCCACCGCGCCCTTCGCGCTTGGTTCGACGCCAGATTCCATCGAGGGCCGATGCCCTTCAGAGCCATCACTCGCCTCCAGACATGCTGTTCGAGAGGCGCTGTTTGTTGAACGGAAGTCGTGAATTTGCTCACCTTTCGTCACGGCTGGCCCAGGAAAGTCGTAACGCTTCGGAGCCGGCAGTGGCGACAGAGTCCCAATTCCGTCTGTCCGCCCTTGAGTCAGTCGCCGCTTGCTGTTGCGGAGCCAAGCTATTGTTCATGGCGTATCCGATGCCCCTTTGACTGCGCATTATTTGAGATTTCAGGGGCAAGCCCTTCGGGATATGGCGGACCAAAGCGACTTGTACGTGGTATTGACCTATAGGCTCCGGCGGGGCGCTACAAGGACAAGACCCACGTCATCTTCGAGGTTTGCAATGAGCCGCAGGCATTGTCTGCCCCTTACAGTCTTCGAGGGCTGCACGTCGAGGGAGGCAACATGGCGAAAACAAGACGGTATACTCTTATCGCAGCACTCTTGATTGTTGCGTTCGACGTCGGCTGTGGAGCCGAGAACAACCCGGCGCCGAATAGTGCACGCGGTGGTGCTACCGGGTCGGGCGGCACCACGCGGGGCGGTGCCGGTGGAACAAGCATCGGGTTGGGAGGCGCCGGTGGTCGAAGCACGGACATGACGACGGGTGGCCAAACGGGCACCGGAGCCGCGGCAGGCGGTACAACCATCGCATCACAAGGCGGTGCCTCCACGGGCGGCGTGGCCGGGGCGGCAGCTGCCAGCAGTGGAGGGTCGGCCAGCGGCGGCAGGTCGGGGTCGGGAACGGGCGGTACCAAGGGAGGCGCCACAGGCAGCGGCGGCAGTGCGATGGGCGGCGTGGCCGGAGGCGGCAGCGGCGCCACAGGGAAGGGCGGCAGCGCGACCGGAGGCAGCGGCGGTGCCACGGGGAGCGGCGGCAGCGCGACGGGCGGTGCGACCGCAGGTAGCAGCGGGAGCACGAGCGGCGGCTCGGGCGGGTTGCGCGACGGAGCCGTCGAGGCGCCTGTCTCCGATGCCGGGCCAGCGGACGCGCCAGCCAGGGACAGCAGTACGCAGCCCGATGCCCTTGCGACGACCATAACGATCAAGCCCGGCGGCACGTGGAACGACACCACGGGCACGCCCATCCAGGCCCACGGCGGCGGTTTTCTAAAGGTTGGCGACACCTGGTACTGGGTCGGCGAAGACAAGACCACCAACACCGGGGGGTCGGGCTTCTTCTACGCGGTCAGCATCTACGCCTCCAAGGACCTGGCCACCTGGGAGCACCGGAACAAGATCATCACGACAGCCACGGACCCCCAGCTTGCTTCGGACCGGATCATCGAGCGGCCCAAGATCATCTACAACGACAAGACGAACATGTATGTCATGTGGGCCCACTGGGACAACACGGCCTATACCGACTCCAACGCCGGCATTTTCAAGAGCCCCACCATCGATGGCAACTACACCTACGTGAACCACATCAAGCCCGGCGGCCACGATACGCGCGATTGCACGCTCTTCAAAGAAGACGATGGCACTGCCTATTTCATCGCGGTGGGGAACAACAACAGCGACTTGTGGGTGTACCCGCTCAGCGACGATTATCTCAGCGTGAAGTCGGGTTCGAACGGCACTGACATTTTTCCCAGCCAATGGCGCGAAGCCCCCGCGATCGTGAAGATCAACGGTACCTACTACCTGATCACGTCCTGGTCCTCGGGGTGGAATCCGAACCAGGGAGAGTATGCGACCGCCACCTCAATCACCGGCCCGTGGTCCGCCCTGAAGAACATCGGGGACAGCACGACCTACCAGTCACAGTCCACCTATATCATCACCGTGACGGGTAGCCAGTCCACGACGTACATTTTCGCCGGGGACCGCTGGAACAGTAGCAACCTGAGCAAGTCGCAGTATGTCTGGTGGCCACTGACGATAAGTGGCACGACGATGAGCATGAGCAACTTGGTTCAGTGGTCGCTCAACCTCGGAACCGGCGTCTGGTCAGCCAATTGACGTTGTGTTTATGCGGCCTGCCTATGCTAGAAGTTGAGCAGTCCGCCGAGGCGCGAGCGACAGGCGACCTTGCCATCTGCCCCGTTGTCATTCGTTGGGCCGACGTTCCTGACAAGTTCGCCACCGATGCCCTGTGAAACCGCTCGGTCAGTCATCAATCTGTCGCGCGACTTGCAGGCTTGGTTCGGACGCGGCTTCGGCCGCGCCAATCTTTTCCAGATGAAGGCGTTCTTTCTTGCGTACCCCGACACGGTCCAGACAGTGTCTGGACTTTCCGATGCTGCGCTGGTCGCAGATAGGAAAGAAACGCGCGCGATTAGAACTGCGAGATGAACGCCCAGGCCAGCGGTGGAATAAAGGCTTTCAGGCCATCATCCCCGGTATTGGTCCCGTCATCGACGACCGACGGGGTGTGTGGGCCATCGAACGTGCACATTTTGACAGGATAACCCGCTTTGCACCCTGCGAAGTCGTAGCAGACATACTTCTTGCTGCCGACCGTTGTCGTTGGGATGGTCGCGGGAATCGTGCAGCCATTGTCCTGGGCGTGCGTAATCGCGCACCATTTCCCGCCCGTCTTGCCCGAATCTGAGTTGATGTAAGGACAAGTTCCATCACTCATGCCGACCGTGCCCATGTACGCGATGGGCGCCGCATTCGAATCCGTCGGCTCACCGGGAAGATTATAGTTGGCCGCCGCCATGGCAACCACCGCGCGCAGCTTCGTCTGCCGCGTGATCGACAGGGCATAGGTCATCATCGCACCGAAGCTGAAGCCCGTGGAAAAGACCCGGCTGTCGTCGATGCACAGGTTCGCGTCGACCTGGGCGAGAATGTCGTCGAAGAGGACACTGTCTCGCGTGAAATCCCATGGCGTGTTGCCGCTCCCTGCGGGCGCTACGAAGATGGCGGGATCCTTCGCCGCGGTCGCTTCGCGGTGGAGCCCGTAATAGGCATAGTTGGTTGCGTCGAAGTTGGGACCATCATTCGCGGGATGTAGGCCAGTCGCATTACCGGTGTCCGAACCGTACGCCTGGTACCAGGAAAAGATCAGGCGATACGGGTGCGTCGGAGCGTAATCCGCCGGAATATCGATGATGTATTCGTGACTCGCTCCGCCGCTCGTGATCTTGAGTCTGGTCGACGTGGAAAGACCGCCTGTAATCGACGAGCCGCCGGTCGTCAGCGTTTTCGCACCATCGGTCTTGCCACACCCTGCACTCGGCTTCGCGGCGCCCCCGTTACCGGCACCACCGTCGATTCCACCACCACCGTTTCCGGCGCTGCCAGCGCTTCCGGTGCTACCGCCGGCCGAAGAGCCGCCATTACCGGCGCTCCCATCGGGCCCCGCCTTTCCGCCTGAGCCGATCGCGCCACCCGATTGCGCGGCTGTCGTTCCACCTGCTGCGCCACCTGCTGCACCACCTGTTGCACCACCCGCCGTGCCACCCGCTGCCGCCTTTCCGCCCGAGCCGGTCGCACCGCCCGTCGAGGGCTGGCCGCCCGAGCCGCGGCCACCACTACCGGTCACGCCGCCCGAGCCGGTCGCACCGCCCGAGCCGGTCGCACCGCCCGCGCTGGTCACACCGCCCGCGCTGGTCACACCGCCCGCGCTGGTCACACCGCCCGCGCTGGTCGCGCCGCCCGAGCTGGTCGCGCCGCCTCTGCCCGAGGTGCCGCCATTGGCTCTAGCGCCTCCTTGGCCAGCAGTACCTCCGGTTCCTGAGGAACACCCGAGGAACCCAAGAAAGAGTGGGAGAGCGATCACATTGAATCGTGCTACGCGCATGCAAACCTCCAGGCTGAAAACATCGTGCTCTGCATGGAGCCCTCTGTGCGCTCCTCGTCGAATGCCAACTCCGACGCTGGCGCACCAAATCTGTTCGTGGCTACCCTGCAGAGAGACCTCATCGCTCGTGCAGTGGCGCGAGCGTCGCGATTCCGTCTTGGCCCCCAATCCGAGGGTTCTTTCCCCGATCCCTTGCTGTCCGAAAACCAGAGACGCGGCTCGTGCAAGTCCCGATCGTCGGCGGCTCCTTGACCACGCGGCACACCTACGCGGCCGGCGCCGGCACCGCCGTCGACTTGATGCCTGCCATGTCGTCCCCGACTATGGCGCTGGCTACCAGTCGTAGACTCGACGAACCTCTATTGGGGAGTGAAGCGCGAGACTCAGTCGATCGCCGACGGATGCTATGCCCGAAAGCCGTGAGCCGCACCGGGACGCCACCCTTCCATGATGCCTAGGCACGCGCGCGCGATCCGTCTACAATGGCAGGATGAGACTAGCCCGTTTTTCGCCTTCGATTGGCACTTTCGACCGACCGGCACGCGGTCCGGCCAGGCGGTCGCGACGGGCGCGTACGTCGGTATTGGGAGATCCGGCCCCGCGCTCATGGATCGGCATGGCCGTCGCGGCGGGTCTGGTGGGCTGGCTCACCGCCGGCTGCGGTGGCGGCAGTGGCGGTGGCGGCAGTGGCGGCGCACCGAGCTCGTGCGGCAACCCCGCCGGGGCCGGGTGCCCCTGTTCGTCGGGCCAGGCTTGTGTCGGCAACCTGTCCTGTTTGGATGGAACTTGCACCGCGCTGGCCGGCTCGGGCGGCGCGTCCGGCTCGGGCGGCGTGTCCGGCTCGGGCGGCACCCACGTGGGCACCGGCGGAGCGGGCACCGGTACGGGCGGCGCGAACGCCGCGACCTGCACCGGTACCCCGACCTCGACCTGCGCGGCCACCGACTGCGACGTTCTCCCTGGCTGCGCTGTGACCACGCCCGGCTGCACCGGCACCGCGGCCGGGTGCAGCACGTTCGACAATCAAGCGACCGCGTGCGCCGCCGCCATGGGATGCGGGATGGTCTCGGAAGCCGGCAACTGTTACAACGTCGTCAGCTCGTGTAACCAGATCGGCAACGATCTGAATCGTTGCAACTCTATCCAGGGTTGTAGCTACAACAGCGGCAACTGTCTCGGCACCATCATGGACTGCACCACCATCAAGGCTGCGGCCGCGTGCGATAACCTGACCGCCTGCAGCTGGACGAAGGCTACCACGGCCTTCTGCGAGGGCGTTGCCACCATCTGCGAGAGCGTTCCGCGTGCGAGGTGCGAGGCGCAGAGCGGCTGTCACACGGCGACGGCGACGTGCACTGGGACGCCCACCGCGTGCGGGAGTCTGTCGCCGCAAAAGTGCGCCAGCCAGCCAGGTTGCGTGCTTCAGGGTACGGTCGGCACCGGCAGCACCGGCGGCACCAGCGGCACGGGCGGCTCGGGTGCCGGCCTGCCTGATCTGATCGTTCATTCCTTGATCGCCGAGGAGGTCCCGCATCTGGGCGAGGAAACGTTTCACTTTGGAATGACGGAGATCAACCGAGGCGTGGTCGCGGCGGGTCCGCATGCGATCATCCTCGTGCTCTCCGCGGACAAGGTGATCGGCAACCAGGACGACGTGACGGTCTCGACGCTCACGGTTTCGTCCTCGCTCGATGCCTTCGGCACGGCCACCATCGCCTGGCCGGAGGCGTACTACAAGCTCGATACGCTCACGGCCGCCGTCCCGTCCGGCTACTTCTACTCGGGGGTCATCGTCGACAGCAACCACCAGGTCACGGAGAGCGAGGAGACCAACAACACGGCCATCGGGGCGCGCATGTTCCTGGGAACGCCGATCAACGATCTTGCCGCGCTGGACGTGTCGACCGACGCGCCGTCTCCGATCGCCCCCGGCGATCCGATGCAGGTATCCGTGACCGTGAAGAACCTGGGCAACGTCGATCTGACCTCGGTAGCGCTGTCCATCCTGCTGTCGAGCGACGCCACGGCCGATGCTGCGGACACCCGTTTTTGCTCGGCCACCACCCCGGTCGTGCTGGCCGCGGGCGCGCAGGCGGTTGTCCAGGTCGCCTGCAAGGCCCCGCGCGTGCGCGGCGCCTTCCACCTGGGCGCCGAGCTGGACCCGGCCAACGCGCTTGCGGAATCGGACGAGACGAACAATCAGGTCGTCGCGGCGACGGCGTTGACGTTCGCCGCTCCGTCTCCCGATCTGTTGATCGCCGACGTCACGACCGACATCACCGACGTGCCGTGGAACGGGAGCGTCCAGGTCACCGCGACGGTCCGCAACTCGGGCGTGGATCCCGCGGGCGCCTTCAGTGTCGCTTATTACCTGTCGCTCGACAACACGCTCGATGCCACCGATGCGCTACTGTGCGAGGTCGTGGTGCCGGGAGGCCTGGGCGCGGGTGTCTCGATGCCGGTGACCAAGACTTGCACCGTTCCGCCGACGACGTACGGCGCGCTGAAGCTGTTCGCCAAGGCGGACAGCAAGGACGATGTGTTCGAGACCGACGAGGGAAACAACGTGCTGCCCGGAACCGGCGTGGTCACTGTGGCCGCGCCGAAGTGGGACCTCCGCAGCGGCCCATTTAGCGACAACGGCGGACAGCTGCTCCGGGTTGGGCAGGTGGTCACCTTCCAGCTCTCCGTCTCGAACCCAGGCACCGACTCCATCCCCGGCTTCGACGTGGATGTCCGCCTGTCCACGGACGCGACCATATCCACCTCGGACACCCTGGTGTGCACGATGACGTTGGGGAGCGTCCCGGCCGGAACCCAGGCCGGGTTCACGTTCACGTGTCCGATCCCGTCCATCGCGGCCGGCTCGTACTACACCGGCGTGATCCTCGATCCCAAGGACGTGCTCGTCGAGATCGACGAGACCAACAACACCTCGGTCGACACCGTGCCCCGCCCGATCACGCCGTAGCACACGACCAGCGCCTTGCTACGCCGGTCGGTACCTACAAGCGATCTGCCCCGTTCAAGCGGCTTCTCGATAGTAGAAGTTGAGTGGGAAAGTGCTATCAATCAGGGTATTCCCCGGCCCTGCTATGGAGCTGCTTTAGGGGGTGTCGCCAATTGCCGGACCGAGCTGGGGGCTGCGAGGAACCTCGGGCACGACGAGCGACGAGGGCGCATGGCCAAAGCCATGTAACCGAGGAGCGAGGAAGCGCACGAGGTCCGCAGCAACCCCGGCGACGGGAGGGAATTGGGGACACCCCCTAGCCCGCCCGTAGCAGCGACCGCGGTCCTATTGGCATGTGTTGATGAACGCGATGATGCTGCTCTGGTTTGGAACGAGGAGGTCGAGACGGCCATCGCCGTTGACATCGACGGCGTACGCGTTGGGATTGACGCCGGAATATTTGTCCTTGGAATCCCAGACATCCCCGAGAATGACGGGCGCACCGAAGCCGCCATGACCGTCAGAGGGCAGGTAGCCGATGGAAGGTAGCCCTCCGGTGCCGTCAGATGAAGAATAGGCGATGTCCGGGACACCATCGCCGTTAAGGTCAGCGGCGGTGAGCGGCACTGCAAGATTGTCGGCGGCGGGGTAGGTCGTCTGCCTGGTAGCGTTGCAGTCGTGCATGCCAAACAGCACCGTGTTGCCGTTGACCACATCGGCTAGTCCGTCGCGGTCGAAGTCGGCGATGATTAGCTTGCCAGGGTTGCCGGTGATCCCACAGTCCATGGCTTGGGCAAACTGCCCTTGGCCTTTCCCGAGCAGCACATGCACGTAAAGATCGGCCACGATGAGGTCCGGGATACCGTCGGAGTTCCAATCTGCCACCGTGACCGTGCTTGCGGGCTCGGCACTCACAGCCAAGTCCTGTCGATTGGAGAAGGTCCCGTCCCCAGCGCCGTGGTAGGTGCTGAATTGTATGCCGGTGCTGAATTGTGTGCCTTGGTCGTTGATCACCGCTAGGTCAGGGAGGCCGTCTCCATCGAGATCGGCGACCGCGATACTGGCGGGCGTGAGCCCCGCCGCGAGGCCGATCTCGGGCCCGAACGTACCGTCACCGTTTCCCAGGCGAGCAACGATGGTCGGGGCTGACGAATCGGAAGAGAGGATTGGCCTCATCACGATGTCGGGAATCTGGTCATGGTTCAGATCCGCGGTGGCGATGGGAACATTGAGGGTATACGGATCTTTGGCACCACTGCCGATGCCCGCTGGGTAGCTCTGCCCAGCGACGAAAGTACCATCACCCTGGCCATGGAACACGGTCACGCTGTTAACGACAACCGTCGGATCATTCCCCGGTGTCGGGGCCAGGAAGTCGATGGCGCCGTCCCGATCGAAGTCGGCCAGGGCAATCGAGTAAACCCTGAAGGCAGCGCCCATGTGCGTGGTTCGCACGGAAATGCGCGAGGTACAGTGGACGACGTGACATTGGCCATTCTCGCAAGGCGTGCCGAGGGGACAGACACTGTCGCAGGTTCCGCAGTGGCTTGGATGCGACTGCAGATCGAAACAGTATCCCGCGCCGGATCCTGGGCAGGTGTCGAGCCCGGGCTCGCAGGTGCCGTCCGCCTGGACCGGCACTGGGACCGGAGGCGGGGGCGCGGTTGGCTCGGTCGTGGTTCCGGTGTGGAGACGGCTGCGGCTGCAGGCCAAGGCGATGCTCGGGAGCGCGATGGCCAGGATGACGACACGGGAGCTCTGCTGCAAGAATAGTCGCTTCATGAACACGCCCTCGTTATGGGTTGCAGGTGTTGGCGTAGATCTCGATGCCGCGAGAACCCGCGGAGACAACATCGGCGCGGCCGTCGTTGTTGACGTCGGCGATCCATAGGTACGGCCAATCCGACGAATCGATGAGCAAGTCGGGTTGGGGCGAGAACGTCCCGTCCCGATTTCCCGTGAGGAGCGGTGTGGTGGTGCCGGCGTCCATGATCAGGAGATCAGGGAGCCCATCACCGGTGAGATCACCCAGGACAAAGCCCGGTAACCCACCGTCGGTGAGGCCGGTCTGGAATGAGAGTGGATAGTCTGTGCGGGGTGTGAAGTTGCAGCCGCCTTGTCCAAAGATGGTTGCCAGCTGGTGGCCGTACACGGGCTGCCAGACGATGTCGAGCTTGCCGTCTTGGTTCAAGTCCGCAAAGACGCAGATGTTCGGACCGACAACGGGGCACTGCTGGTCCTCGGCGAAGCTGCCATCACCATTGCCAGAGAGGATGTGCAATCCGCTCATTCCCCTGACCAAAATGTCGAGTGTACCGTTGCCATCCCAGTCCAGCAGCGCTGCCACGGCCGTGTTGTCGTTCGGGAACGTATAGTTTGTCGGGTCGACAAAGGTCCCATTGCCACGGCCTCGTAGGACCGAAACGTGGCTCGACTTGCTGTTGTCGGCGCCGTCGGGAGAAAAGACGACATCGAGATGGCCGTCGCCATCCACATCGCCCATCAGAAGGCGCGAGAATGGAGCGCCTGGACCGGCCCCCAATCCGCCCCCGGCGAGTCCGGGGCGAAGCTGCACATTGCTGCCATCGGGCTTGCTCACCACCAAGTCAGCCAGCCCATCCTCGTTGAAGTCCCCGACCGCTGCGTAGCCTGGAAGGTTCCACGTCTGGGCTGTCCCCGTCGTGGGATACGAGGTGCTGGCGACAAAGGCACCGTCGCTGTGCCCGAGCCAGATGGTGAGCTCCCCGTTGCCATACTCGAGTAGATCGAGCCGTCCGTCGCGGTTCATGTCTGCGCCCAAGTAGCCGTCCATCGCGGATGGGAAGCTTGGCGGATACGTCGCAATCTTCTGGAAGGACAGCGCCCCCGTGCAGGCTTTTTGCTGGCAAGTCCCGGCCACACACGCGATGCCCGGCGTGCATACGTGGCCGCAGGTGCCGCAATTCATCGGGTCGTCTTCGAGTGCGTAGCAGCGGGCGCCTTGTCCCGAGCCGCACAAGCTGGTCGGCTCGGGACAAATGCCATCCGACGGTGGAGCCCCAGAGCTGTCGCCGGCGCCCCCATCAGGATGCTTCACGACGAGGCTCGACTTCGTGCCGCAGGAGAGCAGCGAGAGTCCAAGCAGGATGTAGACACCCGAGACAAGAACTCGAGACCTGGAGCAGTGGCTTCTCATGATCCCAACTGTGTCCCGGCGCTCGAAGAGCTTACGGCCCATCGCCATCCCCTCGACAATTCATCGATTCGACTGTCCGCACGGAATCGTTCAAAGCGCGAAGCTCCAGCCCAAGCTCAGGAGGCTCTCTATGGAAGGCAGGTCGACCGAGCCCACAATCCCCGTCGGCTTGATTTCGTGTTGCAAGCTCTCCCCGTGTAGCCAGTCGATGATCCTTAATTCGCCCCACAGCCTCGATGAGGCCAGGGCAACTTGCAGGCGCAATCCGGCGGTCACGCCCCAGGTGGCGGATTCATCCGTGTGGTTGGCGGGATAGCCGCTTCCCCAGGCGACGGTGAGACCTGCCAGCGGTCCAAGGTCTATGGCCAGTCGAACCTGAGGGCCGCCCCAGCTCGCCATGCCCTCGAGCGCGAGGGCAGGACGCATCCAGCTCGACGCGCCACCGTCGAGGGACTTGCTGCGCGGCGTGCTCACCAGCGTGCTCGCCATCCAACCGAAATCGAAGCCAGCCCTTGCCCACGCACGCGAAAGCTCGATGCGAAGTCCCGGAACCACCCCCCCGCCGGCCGAGCCGCCCAGACCGACACCCAACCAATGACTCCGGCTGGAAGGTGCCTTGGCGGCAGAACGCTGGCTGGACAGCGCCTCGTCTGCGACAGGCAGGTTGCTTTCCAACGGCGTCCGCTTGGGCGCTATCGGCTCGGCCGTCGCGTACGGGATCGCCACGGGCGGAGCACCCAGGGGCGTCGATACCAAGGCGGCCTCAGGGAGGATCCCGAGCCACGACGCGATGACGACGGCGGCCGACTGCGCCCGGGATTCACAATCGGATTCGACCGCGAGCTCTCGCGTTTCTGACTGCGGGGATCCAGGCCATCGGAACTCGACGGTCAACTGATCGCCGCGGCTGCGCACTGTCGCCGATGCAGGTCGCGGTGCCTTCCGACCGCCGAGCCCATCGAGCGCCTTCTCGATGGCAGAGGCTGACGGGCATGGCGAGTCACTCTCGACGGTGACGGTTGTCGTACCGACGGTGGCGTCGAGTGCAACCATCACGGCGATGGCACTGAGCATGATCATGGCGCTAGCAGGGCCCGGTGGGCCAGACCCGCGAAACGGCCGCTAGGAAACTTCTGTAGATACTCGAGCGTATCTGCGCGGGCTCCGGCCACGTTGCCCTGGTGCGAGCGCGCCACGGCACGTCCCCACAGGGCGCGCTCAGCGAGATCTCCGCCGGCACTTGACACGTGACCGGACAGGACCACGGCGAAGTCGGCTTCGGCGTTCGACCACCGGCCAGCCTGGCCGCGCAGCTCGCCGCGAACCACGTGCCATTCGTCTCGCCTTGGCATGGCGTAAAGAGGCAGGCTTTCCAGATCGGCAAGCGCGGCGCCCGTACGGCCCAACTTGAGCAGCGCTTCGATGCGCACTGCGGATGCCTCGGGGCCGAGCGCTCCCTCGGTGAAGCGCGCCTGACACTCATCGAGCAGCTTGAGCGCAGCGCTGGCGTCCCCGTCAACGCGCAAGGTGCGGATCGCCTGTGCCAACACGCTCGACTCTGCTAGGGCGAGCGTCCCGGGTGCGGAGGTCGGAGACGGTCTGCCATCGAGAGCCGGAGCGGCGTGAAGAGAAGATGGATTCGACGGGACGGGCCGATGCGACGAGGTACTTCGCGGCAGAGCCGCGATGAGAAGTTGCGGATGCTGCGCAGGTTTGGCTGGCAAGGTATGCACGGGTGACACGGCCGTGGGTGGCGTCATGTCGTCGACGGGCGACGCCGAGGGTCGGGGTGAAGGTGGCGACAAAACCGAACCTGCGTGTGGCTCAGGCGATGAAGGTCTTGGCGGCGCGAGCACGGTAGCGTCTGGCGAGACCTCCGCTGGCGACTCCGTTGGCGCTGGTTCCAAGGAAAAAGCCGGCGGGACTTCAAGCTCCGTGGGCATATCCAGCCCGGTCGGCGTGGATCGCCTGGACCGCTGCGAGATTCGGCGCTTGCCCGAGGCCCCATGGGTCGATGATGTTTCCATATCCTTGTGCGGCGACAAGCGCCTGAGGATCACGGAATGGGTGGCCGCGCCCACGACACCCCCGACCGCAAGCGTGAAGACCAGAATCAGCGCCAGGCGCCAGCGCGCGTGGAAAACCGGGCCTCGTCCTGCCAACGAGGCGTAGAGCCGACCGCGAATGCGTTGGCGCGCGGCAGGCGCGATGATCTTGGGTGGTGCAGCCGCGGCACGCATCAACGCCGACACGCCCACGAGATCCCGCTCCGCCGGAAGATCCGCGAGGCGTTCGGGTTCGACAACATGTCGGCTCACGGTTCGTCCTCCTGGGAAAGCTCGCGCAGCAATCGGGCACGTCCTCGGTGCAGCCGCACCCAAATGGTCCCGAGCTGCACGCCCACGAGCTCCGCCACTTGCTCGCCGGACAAGCCTTCGATCTCATACAGAATCAAGGCCGTGCGATAGTCGTCGGGTACGCGATCCAACGCCGCGTAGAGGCGGGCGATCTGCTCACGCCGCTCGATCTCTTCAAGCGGCGTGACGATGGCACTGTGCTCGGCTGGCAGCGCCTCGGCGTGACGCGCGAAGAGCCAACGTCGAACTCGATCGCGGCGACGCCGGCCCCGCACCACGTGATGGGCGATGCGGAACAGCCAGGTCTTGACACTGGCCTCGCCGCGGAAGCTGCCCCGGCGGCGCACGGCAACCAGAAACACTTCGTGCACCAGGTCTTCGACATCCTCGCGTGGGCCGACGAGCCGGCGTACCCATCGATCGACGTCCGCCACATACCGCTCGTAGATTCGATCCAAGACCGCGTCGATGGAGTCTTGTCGGCCCGGCCTGGACGCCGCCGACGTAAGCTCGAGTCTGGTGATGGGATCCTTCAGCACGAACTACCTTGTTGGGCCACGAGAGGAAACCTTACCAGACGTAAATCGATTTTTTGGGGGCCAGTTGGCAGAGCCGCGAAAGCAGATGCCTTGCCACCAGAATCACTGGCGCATGGTGGATAGTCTGTAGAGCCCGGCAACCGTCTCGGATATCTCCTTGATGCGCTCCTCATCGCTCTGCGACCTGGCCGATGCCCGCGCCCGCTGCAGGATCGCAAAGGCATCTGTCCATTGTTCTTCTTGCACAAGTGCGAGAGTCAGATTCTGCAGGGTACCGATCTCATTGGGGGCGACTTCGAGTGCCTTCAAATAATGAGTGATGGCCTCCGCCGCTCGTCCGGCCCTCAGCATGATATCCCCAAGGCCGCGAAGCGCATCGATCTGTCTTGGATTGATCTCCACGGCTCTGCGGTACTGGGTAATCGCCTCATCGGTCTGTTCGGTTTCGACCAATGCCTTACCCAAATTACAACGGCTTTCGGCCCGGTCAGGAGCGAGCTCCACCGCCTTGCGGTAATGGGAAATCGCTTCGTCCCTTCGTCCCGTCCGCCACAGAGCATTTCCGAGATTCGTGTGGATTCTGTCATCCCTGGGCGCAATTTCCTCCGCCCTGCGGTAGTGCGTGATCGCGTCGTCCATCCGTCCGGATTGCACCAGTGCATTGCCAAGGTTGACCTCCGCGGTCAGGTAGTCTGCGTCCAACCGTAGCGCCGTCTGATAGTGTGCGATCGCCTCGTCCATTCGCCCGACTGCCGCTAGCGCATTGGCGAGGTTACAGTGAGCCTTGGGGTAGTTGGGATTGATTTCCAGCGCCCGGCGATAGTGGGCGATTGCGTCGTCGGCCCGGCCGGCGTTGGCCAGCACGACGCCCAGATTGTTGTGCGCCAACCAGCTGTTCGAATTCTCTCGAATCGTCGTCAGGTACAGCGTCTGTGCATCGGCATAGATCGAACTTTGCCTCCAACTCACTATGCCCACGGTGAGCAGCACCGCCGCGCTGATTGCCGGCCTTGCGACCCGACCCCTCGCGTTGACCGACCCGATTGCCGAATCCACAAGCCAGGCAATCATTGTCATGGGCCCGATGGCTGCGAGATATTGCCAATGATCGGCCACGAAGGAATACCGAAATGCCGAGATGTCGAAGAAGCCGCTCACCGGGAGAAGCATGGCTGTGACATAGAGAAAAACCGCGAGCGGCGCGCGCCAGTAACCTCGCAGCGCCCACAGCGCTATCCCGAGCATCAGCGCAGTGGCCGGGAAGAGGTACTGCCACCAGACCTCGACGTTCACAGTCCACTTCGGATAGAGGAAGATCAGCTTGGCCGGGAGCAATACCTTGGCCAGATAGAACCAGAAGGCGCGACCCGCGATGAGAGAGCGCTCCACGATGGAGTAGCCGAATTCCCGCCCCCGGGCGCCCTCGAAGGTGTGTTCAACGTAGAGTGTGACCACTCCCAACAGAGCGCCGATCACCAGAAAAGGCAAGAGTGGCAGGACATCCCGCCGCAACGACAGCCTGCCTCGCTTCCACCAGACCACCGCGAGCATTGCCAACGGGAAGGGAGCTATCGCGGTCTTCGACAGCAGGCCCAGGACAAAGAGCGCCAAAGCCAGACCATAGGGACGCCGCCTTCCGGCTTCGAGGTACGTCAAATAGGCCAGGGCCGCGGACAGGAAGAAGACGCCGGACAGGACGTTCTTGAGCTCCGCCATCCATGCCACGGACTGCACCATGACCGGGTGAAGCGCGAAGATTCCACCTGCAAGCCAGGCCCCGCGCATCTCGAGCTTGCGCAGGATTCTCACCAAGAGCAGCGCCGATACGACGTGCAGCAGGATGTTGACCAGATGGTAGCCGAGCGTCGATGAGCCCCACAGGCGATACTCGAGCCAGAAGACACTGTGGACGAGCGGATAGTACTGGGCGGTCGCGCCGGGATGCCCCCAGATGCGCGCCAGACCGTCGAGTGAGCGGAGTCCCGCCGGGGTGATGTTGATGTCGTCGTCCCAGAGCGGCTTGCCATTCCATGCCGGTTGATAGGCGGCCAGCGTGACCGCGACCAGCAGCAGGGCAAAAGCCCACCCGCGGCTCCGTGGCGAGGGTATTGCTGGTTTCTCCATAGGCTCCTATGGGCCGCAACCATACACTCTACGGCGAACGCCGCCCAGCTGTGTGCGCAGAAGTCCATCCTGGAACAGATCAGCCGGAACGGCGCTAGGGCGATCGTGGGAAGTGCGCGCTCGAAGTGGCACGATTCTCTGAAAAGGCTGTGGAAATCCGGGCGCTGCGATCGCGCCTGGCGTGATCGTTCCCAGCTCGTTCGGCGTGATCGTCTACAGTTTCCAGCTCTGGGGCAGAAGCTCGTCGAGCCGGTCGCTCGGGTGCGAGCGGATCCGGCCGAGCACCTCGGTCAGATAGGCGAGCGGATTCTTGCCGTTCGCTGCACAGGTGGCGACCAGGGAGCAGAGGTCGGCAATGTTGGCCCCCGGCGTCTTCGTCACCCATGGCAGGACGGGATCCCACCTACTGGCGTGAGGCGGCCGGCGGCGCGCCCCTGGTCGGTGCTTAGGTCTTCCCGGGCGCGGGCTTGCCGCCGTCGTTGCGGGGAAGCAACCCTGCCGTGGTGAGATTCTCCACCAGGTCGCGCGCCATGACCTCGGGACCGGACTCGCTCACCAGGTGTGCATGCCAAACGATGCGCTTCTCCTTGGGCGCCTTGACCTGAACGTCGTAGGTGATCGAGACAGCCCCGCCTTCCTCGTGCGAAACCTCACCGGTGGGCCTGATGAGGATGATCCCGTCGGGCGCAAAGGTGCCGATGTCGGCGCATCCGTCCGGGTCTTCGAGCTCGGGGCCGCTGACCAGAGTGCTGACCATGGCCGAGGTCCGTTTCTCCAAGGCATCGCCGAGCGCTTGCCGGAGTGTCTGCGCGGCGGCCGAGTCGAGCTGTCCCTGAAACACCACCAGGCAAGCCCGGAGGATCGGGGTCACGGCCGCACGCGAGTGAATGACCGGGACCTCCGACTGCGAGCTCGCACAGGCGGGCGCCACCGCGAGACCCGCGACTATCAGAATTCGGCCGATGCGGCCCAAACCACATGACGCCGACGCACTTTGCTGGTTTCGCACGGTCGCGTAAGCATCTTCGCAGAGCCCGCCTCTGTCAACTCTCGCACAGTGGCTGGTACCCATATTCTAATCCATTCCGTATCCCGGATTAGAACAGACGCGGTGACCAGAGGACGAGCCCATCCGGCGCATGGTCGATGCGATAGCACTGCCCTGCACCGCAACCAGGAACATCACGGCGGTCTCTGCAGGCGAAATCGTGAACGTGGTTTTGTACGTGCCCGGTGCGGAAACGTCCAGCGTAGCCATGGCACCCTGAGGTTGATCGGCGCCAAGGGGCTGCTTCTCGACGTAGGCAAAACCGTTGCTAACGGCCGAGAAGGTCGTATCGGCCACGGATCCCGGCCAGCAAACAGCAACAAGCGTCGCCGGCCCGGTGGTGGTCACGGAGGGCGTGGTGTGGGTCGTAGAGACTGTGCTATCGACCGAGGATTCCTCTTCCTGAATCCTCGTGGCGTTCATCACCTCGACGGCCAGAATCGTCAGCTCGTCGTTGGCGATGTTGTCGTCGGTGACCGTGTGACCGCTGCCGCCTGCGATTCCCAAGGCCGCATAGATGGCCGCGCCCGCGTTGGGGAACTCGGGAAATCGTGGGATGGTGCCCAACTGCGAGTAGGTATTCCCCTTGTTGTCTGTCGGTTGGTGCCCAGCAAACCTAGTAGCGTCTCCTCTCACTGTAGATACGATCAGCACGCTACCACTGGCCTGCGTCGCCAGGACCCCGGTCGCAATGCCGGTTGCCTGCGCGGGGTATAGAATGGACGCTTGAGAGTGTGCGCCAGTGGCTGGTACCCCGGTGGGGGGGCCATCTGCCATGTCCGAGCCAACCTGGCCGCTGCCGCCAGAACCCAAGGCCCCGCCGCTACCACGACTCCCTCCCGTACCGATGCTCCCGCCCGAACCGGTCGGACTGTCCACTGCACCATCGGTACCTGTGCGATCAACTCCACCTGAACCTGCACCTCCACCGCCATCTCCGCCGCTGACGGATCCTCCGCCCGTGCCTGCGCCCGCCTGCCCACCGCCTCTGCCTCCCGCTCCCACGCTGAGGGAGCTTCCTCCTGCACCCCTACCGCTGGAGCTGTTGCCACAGCCAACCGTCGCCATCATCGACGCGAACACCAGCGCGCTTGCGAGTCTGATCGGGCGGTTTCGCATGAGATCTCCTGTGTTTTGTCTACTTGCGCGCCTTTCCAGCTACGGATCAGGACATTGAAGACCATTCTTTGTGCATTTGCAATACGAGCTATGAGTTCTTGCTGCCCGGTGGATCGAGCTGGCACTTCGGCTGGCGTCGCAGCCCCCATCGACGAGTGCGGCCAGGACAAAGGAGAACCCCATGGCATGCCGCAAAGTTTCCCTCGGCTCCCTGGCCGCAGGTGGCCATGACCTCACCCCTGCGCCTCTCGATCGAGCAGTGCGCGCTTGCGTTCGATTCCCCAGCGGTAGCCCGAGAGCTTGCCGTCCGTGCGCACCACGCGATGGCAGGGAACGGCCACTGCCAAGGCATTCGCCGCGCACGCCTGTGCCACCGCCCGCACCGCCTTGGGCGCACCGATGGCCGTAGCAATCTCGGTGTACGTCGCGGTCTTGCCGGCCGGAATCGCGCATAGAGCTTGCCAAACCCGCTGCTGAAACGCCGTGCCGCGGATGTCGAGGGGAAGCTTCGCGCTTGTTTGCGGCTTCTCCACCAGGCCGACCACGCAGGCGACCAGGCGCTCAAACGCGGTGTCCGCGCCGATGATGCGCGCACGCGGGAAACGGCGCTCGAGATCGTGGGCAAGCTCTTCGGGCTCGTCGCCCATGAGGATCGCACACACGCCCCGTTCGGTCGCCGCCACCAGTAGCGACGCAAGCGAGCACTCCACGATGGCGAACCTGATCTTGGTATCCGCGCCCCCCGCGCGATACTGCGTGGGTGTCATGCCCAGAATGCGATTCGACGTCTCGTAGAAGCGGCCTTGGGAGTTGAAGCCAGCGCCGTAGATCGCTTCGGTCACGGTGCCGCTCTTGACCAATCTGGCTCGCACGCGCTTTGTGCGATGGGCCGCCGCATAGGCCCTGGGTGTCACGCCCGTTACCGTCTTGAAAAGTCGCTGCACGTGGAAGACGCTCAACCGCGCGTGGCTGGCCAATTCGTTCAGGGTGGGCGCCTCCACGCGGTTCTCGATGAATCGGCACAGCTCCGCGACGCGCGCCGCCTGGCGTTCCCTAAGCGGCGGCTGATCGGGCTTGCAGTGCTTGCATGGACGAAAGCCCGAGCGTTCGGCGTCGGCCCGGGTCAGGTGGAAGGTGACGTTTTCGGGTTTCGCGCGGCGAGCAGCGCAACACGGACGGCAATACACCCCCGTGCTTTTGACCGAGTAGAAGAACGCCGCCCGCGCATCGCGCGCGACCACGGCCGCCCAGCGCGGGTCGTTCTTCACAGCCGCGGCGTGCGCCAGCGCCCGAAAATTTGCTGTCTTGCGATTCACTCGGGTGAGCTTACCCCGCCGAAATGTGCCCGGCACTCCGCCTCTTGCTTTGCAATTCACTGGGCTGCGGCCGCTTGGTGACGCCCTACTTGGTCGCCGCGCTCAGCAAAATCGAGCGGGTGCTGGTAGGCCGCGCCCTCTCGATCGACCGGGCGTGGCCGGGAACAATCGTCATGCGGCCGTACTTGTCGCCCAGACGACGAATGGACGCGGTCATGATTGCGGGGACGCCCGACGCTGGGGAAGGACATCACGGATCGCTTGGCGCCGAGCGAGCGCGAGGATGTCCTTCCGGCCGGCGCGAGGTGCGAGAGCGAGACTTCCGCCGCCACCAGAGACGGAAGCCGGCGCGGTGCCGGCGGACTACCGTGTATGGCTGGACCACGACGAGTGCGCGTGTCCAGCGGGGCCAGATCCGGGACAGGAGCAGCCAGAAGACGCGATCAATTGGGCGCAGTCGAGGCCTTGGCGTGGACCGGCGCAGCGTACCAGGCTGCTGGCGGAGGTCGAGATTTTCGAGGGCAAGCTCGGCACGGGTTCGGAGAGCCGAGCCGAGGGTGGCGAGCACTGCGGATTCCTGCGCTCACCGACGGAAAGCGCCGCTGCGGATGATATTGAGCATGGCGCACTTGTGTGCACGCTTTGTGCGACAGGTCTGCGCACACAGGACGGCTATTGCAGCATCATAGGTCTTGAATTCTCCTTGCAGCAGGGGCAAGTATTGAATTGGGGGGTGTCTCGCAATGGTCATAGCGCAGGTTCTCACTTCGTTTCAGGTGGGTGGTCAGGAGGTCATGGTCGTGGAATTGGCCACTCGCCAGTGTGCCAGGGGAAATCGTGTCGTGGCAGTGACCCTCGAACAGTCTGAGCCGGGGCCGTTGTACACGGCCTTTGCCAGGGCGGGAATCGAAGTAGTGCACGTTCCGAAACGTGGTCCCGGGTTCGACATTACTTTAGTACCGCGACTTGCGCGCCTATTTCGCCGCCATGAGGTCGACGTCGTGCACGCCCACAACCATCTGCCGTTAATCTACGGAGCGCTCGCTGGAAAGCTGAACGGTTGCACTGTTGTTACGACGCGCCATGGACAGGACGAAGGTTCGCCACGCCAAATCTGGCTTCGCCGTCAGGCGGTTCGCCTGGTCGATAGCTTTGTCGCGGTATCGAACCAAGTCGCCAATAATGCTCGAGCACTGAAACTGGCGGTGGAGCCGAAACTGACGATTATCGAGAATGGCATCGATCTCGGCCGCTACGGGCCGCACCCTTCCTGGCGGGCAGAGGCTCGCGCTGAGATTGGAGTGCCCGAGAATGCCCGGGTGATCGGGACCGTCTGTCGTCTTGTGGTCTGCAAGAATCTGGGCCTCTTGCTGCGCAGTTGTTTGCCCCATCTCAGTGACGAGCTACGGCTCGTCATCATCGGTGACGGACCTGAGCGAAGAGTAGCCGAGTCCTTTGCTGCCCTACATGCGCATGGCAAGTTCGTGCGTTTTTTGGGCCTTCGCAATGACGTCGCCAGGCTACTTAGCGGCCTCGATCTTTTCGCACTGTCGTCGAAAGTGGAAGGGCATCCAATTGCCGTGATTGAAGCCATGGCGACGGGTCTTCCGGTCTTAGCCACGAAGGTCGGCGGCGTACCTGAGATGATCGAGGACGGAACGACCGGTTTTCTTTCCCAGATGGAGGACACGGCCTTTGCTACCCGTCTGGCCGAGGCGCTGGAACAATGCCACCGCTGGCCGGAAATGGGCCGCGCGGCCATGTCGGTGGCTCACCAGCGCTTTTCGTCGGAGATCATGGCCGACCGTTACCAGCGAATCTACGACAGAGCCTAACTCCCGTTCGCTGCCGAGCTGTGTGCGCAGACATTCAGCACGTTTGGTGTACGCAACTTCGATTGCCTCAATATCGTTGAGCTTTTTGCTTGCAAGCCCAGGCTGATGACGCTTTCGTGATGATAGACATCGCCACGGCAAGAGATGGATCGTCGACCAGCTCAAGCCGGACAGCGCGACGTGGAACGGGCCGTACTTCGGCGCGGACTGGGGATTCTCGCTCGACCCCACGGTGCTTCTGAAAATGTGGGTGGAGACGATCGGGCATTAGCGCGGCTTCTTGATCGCGCTCGCAGCGATCGCCTCGGGTGGCCCAATTAGACGAAATCAGTCGCTTTGATAGAAACGACGTCGCGCTTTGGCGTCACCCTTGCCGCTGGCCCCGCCTGCCTCGGCAACCGGGGTGATCGGTCCCGAGCAACCGACGGTGACGTTCATAAACGGGGCGAGCCCCCTTCGCTGCAGGGGGCCAAAGAAGTAAATATCATCCTATTTGATCGAATTGTGCGAGACTTGCCGGTACATTGCCCTCAGACTTCGGCGAACACGGAGGAACAGCAAAATGACACAAGCGGGTACTACAAGCAGGCCCCTTATCGTCGCGCTCCTTGGCCTTTTCTTGGGTTGCGGCGGCGGTACCGGCGGAACCATTGCTTCAGGGACAGGTGGCAGCAGCAGTACCGGGGGCAAATCTACTGCCACGGGTGGCATTGTCTCCAGCGGCGGGGTCACCTCCAGCGGCGGGGTCACCTCCAGCGGCGGGGTCACCTCCAGCGGCGGGGTCACCTCCAGCGGCGGGGTCGCATCGGGTGGTAGAACAGGAAGCACCACGGGCGGCACTGCCGGAACGGCCACGGGCGGCACCACGGGTACGGCCACGGGCGGCACAGCCGGAAGATCCACGGGTGGCACCACTGGAACCGCCACGGGTGGCACCACTGGAGCCGCCACGGGCGGCACAGCCGGAAGATCCACGGGTGGCACCACGGGAACCGCCACGGGTGGCACCACTGGAACTGCCACGGGTGGCACCACTGGAACTGCCACGGGCGGCACCACTGGAACCGCCACGGGCGGCACCACTGGAACCGCCGGCAGCTCTGGAGGGTATCCGCTTGGAAATCCTGCCGTTCCAAGCACCGGCTGTGGCACGGCTCTCTCGACATTCAAGAGCGGCGCTAACACCACCTACAAGATGACCAGTGCCACCCTCAGTCGGGAATACATCATGTACATCCCGAGCAGTTACGACGCGAACAAGCCGTATCGATTGATCTTCAACTTTCATTGCATGGGATCGAGCGACACCCAATGCGCCAACAACGACGGGTATTACTGGCTCAAGGCGCAGGATACCGGAAATACCACCATCTTCGTTGCGCCCCAAGGATACACGGATTCAATGCCATGGAGGAGCGACGACAAGGACCATACCTTCTTCGACGATATGCTCAAGCAGTTCAAATCGGAGCTGTGCATCGATGAATCGCGCGTCTTCTCGATCGGATTCAGCTTCGGAGGGATGGAAACCTATAGCCTCTCGGTGGACCACCAGAAGGATCTTCGCGCGGCCGTGGGCATCGCCCCTGCCAATTACAACATCTACGTACCAACCAAGACCCACGCGCCCATCGCCTGGATGCAAACCACCGGCATGAGCGACACCACGTGTCCATGGATCAACGGGAGCAGCACGACCCAAGGCTCGAAGTACATCGCCATCGAGCATGGCACCGACAATGGCTGCACTGTGCCGAGTACCATCCCGACCTGGACCTCAGGCAACCACCTGTGCGTGGATTTCACAGGGTGCAAGGCGGGCTATCCCACCAAGATCTGCACCTTCAACGGGCCGCATACGGACGTCTCCACTGAATCCGGCACCAACTGGATTCCGACCGAGGCCTGGAAGTTCATCACGCAGTTCTAATAGAGGCAACGAGGCGCAAACGCGAACGGCTAGGCCACCGGCACGGAAGGCCATGGAGAGGTCACAGATGAACAGTCTCTTTTCCTTGAAATGGATGACCATGCAGGTGTGACTGGCAGAGCGTCAGTGGTCGCTTCCCGGCTGTTCGAGGAGCTCCGCGCCACCCGATCGTGACGATCGCGGGAATCGTGGAGCTCCTCAAGACCACCAAGCCGACGGCGGCCAAGGCCATCGCCTTGCTTGAGGAGGTTGGGGTCCTCACGGAAGCGACCGGCCGGAAACGTGACCGAACCTTCAGCTATGCGAAGTACCTGGACCAGCTCCGCGTCGGCACAGAGCTGGAGTGAGGCCCTGCCAGGAGAAATCGCATGCATTTCCGCGGGTTGCGCCCGGCTTGGCGCTAGCGCAGAATGCGACCGGGATGAAGAACCAGTGTCGGTCTTCCGGATGGCTCTACCTCGGTGTTTTGTGGCCCATCGCGATGCTCGTTGGCTGCGACCGAAGCTCGTTGGTTAGCGGCGTTCGCAAGGATGCGGGCATCGATGTTTCGGCATCGAGCGCGGATGCGAAAGAGACCGGAGCGCCCAGCGCAACCGGTGGAAATGCCGGGAGCAGCGCCGGCGGCGGCACGACCACTCAAGGCGGCCAAGGCGGACGTGGCGTGACCTCCTCGGCCGGAGGTGTAGCCGGCCACGATGCGTCCATGGCGAGCGATGTCGCGGACGCGGGAAATCGCGGTGGCTCAGGCGGGAGCGGTGGTGCGGGTGGGAGCCACGCCGGCGGCGTGACGGGCTTCGGGGGCAGCAATACCGGCGGCAGCACCAGCTCGAGCGGTGGCACCGGTCGCGACGCCGGGTTGGATGCCCACGACGGGAACGTGGGCGCCAAGGAAAGCGGTCCGGCGCGCTTCGACCAGCAACCCGGCGTCGACGGGAGCGGACCGATTTCGTGCAGCGGAATGCTCATGTTCGGCGGTTTCTTGCCGTTGGCTGACACCGGCGATTTCGACTCACGCCCAAACTTCGTCGCGCTGGGAGACCTAAACGGCGACCACGTGCTGGACGTGGTCGCATCGAACGAATACGGAACCGTGGTCGTGGCGCTCGGCAATGGCGACGGGACCTTGGGCAGCGCAACCAGCTACAAGGTTTCACCGATCATCAGTATCGATGGTGGACAGTACCTGGCCTCCATCGCGTTGGGTGACGTGAACGGCGATGGCAGCTTGGATATCGTGACCGCCAACTTTGCAACCGGCACGGTGAGCGTCTTCTTGGGCAAGGGCGACGGCACGTTCTCGGACGACGTCGACTATTCCGTCGAGAGCTCTGCGACGAGTAAGACCGCAGCCTCGGATCCGTCGTTCGTCGCCTTGGGCGATTTCAACGGCGACGGGCACCTGGACATCGCCACGGCCAACGGCGGATCGAGCTCCGCGGCCGTGCTGCTCGGAAAGGGCGACGGAACTTTCGCGACTGCGGTCACCTTTCCGACCGGCGGCAGCCCGTCGTCCCTGGCTCTCGGCGACGTAAACCACGACGGCAAATTGGATCTTGTCGCCGCGACCTCGGCCGGTCTCACCGTCATGCTCGGAAACGGGGATGGAACTCTCAACGCCGGAGTGGATTTGTCGATCGGAAGCCCGATAACCTCGGCCGCGCTGGCCGACATGAATGGCGACGGCAAGCTAGACTTGGTAGTTGGTGCCGCCCAGCAAATTGCCGTTCTGCTCGGAGGCGGCGATGGGACGTTTGCCAAACCGTCGTCCTATCCGACAGCGTGGTGGTCTCCCGAACTCGCGCTGGGCGATCTCAACGGAGATGGCAAGCCGGACATCGTGGCCTGGGTGTCGGCGGCCTTCTCGATACTTATCGGGCATGGGGACGGAACGTTCGCACCGGAAACGGACTTTCCAGCACCGGAACCCCTGGCATGGGCCGCGCTCGGCGACATGAATCGGGACGGCAAGCTCGACATCGTGCTGGCGTGGAGCCCGGAGCCCGCCGGCACCGTAGATGTGCTGCTCGGGCAAGGCGATGGCACCTTCGCACAGACCGCCTACGCGGTTGGGCACGACACCGCGGACATCGACGTCGGCGACCTCGACGGCGATGGGAGGCTCGACGTCGCTACCGTGGGCAAGCCGAGGGACGGCGTCGGCGCGGTGAGCTTGTTGTTCGGCAAGGCCGACGGCACGCTTGCCGCTCCCACCGACTACAGTCTTCCAGGGAATCCAAGCTTGGTCCGATTGGCCGACGTCAACGGCGATGGCCGTCTTGACGTGGTCACGGTGAGCAGCGATGTGACCACGGTGACCGTATTGCTGGGCGGCGGGGCATTGAGGACGGTGCAAACCGACGCCAAGACCCAACCGACGGCGATGGCGCTCGGCGATGTGAACGGCGATGGCAAGCTCGACCTGGCCCTTGCCCACGCCGATGCAAACAGCGGAGAAGGTTCGGTGGCCATTCTGTTAGGACGAGGCGACGGAAGCTTCGCCCCCACGAACGTCGTCTCGGTTTGCGATGGGCCGGCATCGGTCGCGCTGGGTGACTTCGACGGCGATAGCCGGTTAGACTTGGCGGTCGCGTGCGACCTCTATGCGTCAGGCAGCGGGAACACCGTGGGCCTGCATGTTCTCCTGGGCTTGGGCGACGGAACCTTCACGCCTCGGGGCGACTATCTCGGGACTGGCTACGGCGTCAGCTCGGTCGCGCTAGGCGACTTGAACAAGGACGGCCAGCTCGACATTGTCACCGTCGAGGCATTCGCGATCAGCGGCGTCAACGTGTTGCTCGGCAAGGGTGACGGATCCTTCGCCGATCCGGTCGAGTACGCGACCCCGTGGGGAGCGCACAGGATCGCACTGGTCGACATCAATCGCGATGGCAACCTGGACGTGGTGACCCAGGACGACTACACCGGCGGATGGGGAGGCTCTGCGATCACGCTGTTGCTCGGCAACGGCGACGGCACGCTGGCGCCCAAGCTCGACTATCCGGTCGACGCTCAAGGGCTTGCGTTTGGAGACATGAACGGCGACGGCCGGCTGGACCTGGTCGCCGCGACATATTCAAACTCGGTGAGCGTTTTCTTCGGCTCGTGCCGTTAGATCTCGCCGTCGGGGGAAACCTCCGAAAAACGGACCATGTGCCACAGAAAGTGCGAAATGTCCCCCCACACAGCTGTGCTACCGTTGGTCGAGTTGTCGGCGGGCAGTGTGGTAGCACCATCTGAGGTAATCCCATCATGTTTAGAAAGCGCCTCGGTTTACGGATTGTACCCTTGCTTTTCTGTCTGGGCGGGTGTGGGCGGACTGCCCTCGACCACGAAGCCATCGGCAATAAGCCGAATGGCGAAACAACTGGCGGGGAGGCTGCAGACAGCGCTCAAACGCCAGATAGTCCTGCAAGCCCCGATGGATCACGGGGTACCGGCGGCGTGGCGACTATGGGCGGAACGGGCGAGGGTGGCGCGGTGGAGACCGGAGGCACGTCCGCGACGGGAGGAATAGGCACAGGCGGTGTAGCGGGCACCGGGGGGATTTCGACCATAGGAGGAAGAGGTGGAAGCAACAACACCGGTGGTAACACCAGCACGGGAGGCGTGACCGGCGGGAGCGGCGGCAAGGCCACCGGTGGCGCCACGTCTTCGGGCGGTATCCTCGGCGGTGGAGGGACGAAGGGAACGGGCGGAGCCATCAGCACCGGGGGCGCAAAGGCCACGGGCGGATCCAGCGGTACCGGCGGCGAGAAGGCCACAGGCGGCACAACGGGGGTAGGAGGAACCACGGGTACCGGTACGCGCATCTCGATGATCGCCGTTGGCAAGGGAGTGAGTTGCGCAGTCGTCAACGGTGGCGCGCAGTGCTGGGGCTGGAATCGCTACGGCCAGCTCGGCAATGGCACGACAGCCGACAGCCAGGTTCCCGTTCAAGTCGATGGGCTCACGTCCGGTGTCACGGCTGTCGCCGCGGGAATGGGACATGCTTGTGCGGTGGTCAACGGTGGCGTGCAATGCTGGGGCTGGAATGGCTACGGCCAGCTTGGCAACGGCACGACGACGGACAGTCGCGTTCCTGTTGAAGTCCAGGGGCTCACCTCCGGCGTCACGGCGATTGCCGCAGGCGCTATCCAGGACAGCGGCATCGCGGGACACACGTGCGCCGTGGTCAACGGCGGTATGCAATGCTGGGGCTGCAACAACGCAGGTCAACTCGGTAATGGCACGAGGATCGACAGCCACGTGCCCGCTCGGGTGCAGAGCCTCACCTCAGGCGTGACCGCCATTGCCGTCAGTGACGACCACACCTGCGCCGTCGTCAACGGCGGGGCGCAATGCTGGGGCTGGAATAGCGAGGGCCAGCTCGGTGACGGCACGACGACCGAAAGCCATGTCCCCGTCCAGGTGCAGGGCATTACCTCCGGCGTGACGGTCGTCTCAACAGGCTACGGATTCACCTGCGCCGTGGTCAACGGCGGAGCGAAGTGCTGGGGAGGTAGCGAGGGCTATAGTGCGCTCGGCAATAGCACGGTGATCAAGAGTCCTGTTCCAATTCAAGTGCAGAACCTTACGTCGGGGGTCACGGCTATTGCTGCTGGTTATATCTACTCCTGTGCGGCAGTTGGCGGCGGAGCGCAATGCTGGGGTGACACGAGTCAAAACGAGCACGGGCAGATGGGCAATGGAACCACGACTGGAAGTCCCATTCCTGTTCAAGTGCAGGGGCTTACGTCGGGCGTGACAGCGATTGCCACGGATGAGACACATACCTGTGCCGTGGTCAACAATGGTGTGCAGTGTTGGGGGGACAACTCCGACGGCGAACTCGGCAACGGCTCGAATACCGACAGCACGGTTCCTGTTCAGGTGCAATTCCCGTAGCTCGCCAACCTCCGGCGTTCCTCCGCCCGCCCACGCCTGCGCGGGATTGACCGGGCCTTCTGGCTCGCTCTCCCCCAGATCTGGTCGTGTGCCGAAACCCGACCGCGCCCCCTCGACGCCAATCCGAGCCCACTTCACGCGGCCTGGCGGTAGTGGAAGCTGAGAATGACCGCCGAGACGTTCCCGACGGCTGACCCTTCCAACGCTGTTCGCCGCCTTCGAGGGCACGATCATTCACCCCACCCTGCCCCAGGATTCGGCGGAATGCTTCCGCGCACAGAGGATCTGGTCGACCAAGAGGTAGCGTTTGCCGACCAGAAAGCCGTCAGCCCCATCGACCAGACTGCGCGCCATCTGCTCCATCCAGCGTATGACCTCGCCCTTCCCCCAGGGTGCCGGCATGACCGTCACCACCGGTCCCCAGACTACTCGGCCATCGAGGGTAGCGTGACCGTGCCGGGCGTCGTGATGGCAGCCAGGGCTGCCCGTTGCA